>Ga0115012_10000007_pt1 | contig 175095 bp, 153 predicted proteins | sample TroAtlMetagenome_FD_88706 | JGI IMG/M metagenome (GOLD analysis project Ga0115012, IMG submission 88706) | Marine eukaryotic phytoplankton communities from Atlantic Ocean - Tropical Atlantic ANT10 Metagenome | ecosystem: Environmental > Aquatic > Marine > Oceanic | place: Tropical Atlantic... | reverse complement strand
ACGTTTGATCCATCGAATGAACCAAGGTCGCCCACATATCTCTTCAGATATTAGCGATGTCAAACAGCGTGAGAGACAAAACCAGACAAGTGCGCCCTAACTTATCGGCGCGCCCGCCCGTCAACCTCTCGAATTTGTCGTTCCCGGCGTCACATCAGCGCCGCCGAGGTGGGCTATTTAGATCCGGGTCGTCGGAGGCGCAAGAGGTTTTTTGCGAGTTTGCCGATTTTTTTCATCTTGGCCCGCCGGGAGGTCCTGCCGACGGGCCAGCCCGCTGCTGGCGTGGCGGGCATCGGCCGCGGGAGGCGCGTCTGATGGGCGTCAAGGTGCTGGGTTCTGATCTTGGGCAAGACCGTTTGCAGAGCCGTGCCGGGCTGGATGCCCGGTCACGTGTCTCACCTGTTCGCCCTGTAGAGATCGCCCGAAACCCGTCCGCGAAACGCGGGAAGAAGACCGGCCGGCTCGAACCGTCTGCGCAGGAAGGCCCACAGCAGCGCCATGACGCCGACGGACACATACCCATCCGCTGCGTAGTGATAGCCGCTCCAGATCGACAGAAGAAGGATCGCACCGCAGAGGAGCGCCGCAGGGACCGCGAGCAGGGCCGAACGCTCGCCACAATAGAGCGCCACGACCGTCGCGACCGAGACATGCACCGAGGCAAACGCGGAGATCCCGGTCCCAAAGCTCTCGCGCCCTGCCGAGGACATCTGCCAGAGATACTCCTGCAGCGCGCCCAGCGTCGTGCTTTCCACGCCGGCAAATCGATGTGTCAACGTCATCAGCCCGAAGCGGCTGCTGTCATAGAAACGATCGAAGAAGACCGGCCCGACCGACATGCCACCCAAGGCGAGCACATTGCCGATGACGACCCAGCTCGCGCAGTAGAGCAGGAAATAGCGCTTTATCCGCGCCTCGTCGTCGTCGCAGGCGACGAGGATCACCGGAAACAGGAAGGCGGCGATCAGCCAGGGCCCGTGGTAAAGTGGCGCGAGGCCCAGCATGGTTTCCGGACCTACGACCCTGTTGATCACGGCCCAGGGATCTGAATTGGCGTGCAACCAGGCATCGAACGCCGCCAGGTACGGATCGGCGTAGTAAGGGACGATCGCGGGCATGGTGGTCTTGAACAACGTGAATCCCAGATGCAGGGCGAGGATGGCCGCGACCACCAGCGCGACATTTCCGATCGCGCGGCGAACATCCTTGCCCCGCCGCAACTCCGCCCAGACGGCCCAGACCGGCACCAGCACCACGCTGACACCGACATACCACAACGTGGCAACCGGCCCCGATGTCGTTGTGCTCAACATGTCAGCCAGAACCTCGTCGCGAAACACCACCGCGATGACGAAGGAGAACAGCGCATAGCCGAGCCCGAAAGCAAAAAACGCCAGTGAAGCAACCATGTTTTCGATCCTTGGGCGAAGCCCGGAAAAGGGTCAGCAGGCAACCGGGTGACCTCTGAACGTCGTAAGGCGCTTGGGCGGCAGCCCCTGCGGGCGGACAGGAACGGCACGGCCACGGGCGCTCCACCGGCTCAGGCCTTGAGGCAAACGTCACGCTTGCCCTTTCGGTTGCCCTCCCCGCGACAAGGACAAGGTCGCGACGAGGTCGCTGGCCGAGGAGAGCACGCTGGCCCGCGCGTAGAACCATAACGTCACCCTGCCCCGATCCGGAAACACTTTTGGCCAAGCCGACCCTTCGCCAGTCGCAGAACGACCCCCGATGCCATTCGAGATAGAGCTGCGTTTCACCGGGTCACGGGACGCCCCCGTGGTCGGCGACACCGCGCCGACAGGTCCGAGGGCCGCGGTGAGGCAGACCCTGCCCACGCGCGTGTGAGTTTCCCGGGCCGGATCGTCCCTTCTTCCGGCGCCACTGTCTTCCACGCACTGTCGGAAAGGGGCGACCGGCGTGCGGGCGGTCGCCCCGCCCGTCAGCTCACGCAGCCCCCCTGCGCACGCCATCATCGCGGGCGGTTCCGATCTAGAAACAGATGGTTAGGCGATGGTGCGAGCCTGCCATGGGCGCGGCACGGACGATCTGCCAGTGCTGACAGTGCCCAGCGTCACGTCACTGTCCTGACCCGAGGATGAAATCCGCACCGCGCTCCGCCAGCATGAAGACCGCGGCCTGGGAATTGCCCGACACCTGTGTCGGCATCACCGAGGCGTCGATCACGCGCAGCCCGTCGACGCCGCGCAGACGCAACTGCGGATCGACCACCGCCCCGGCATCGCGTCCCATCCGGCAGGTGCCCGCAGCGTGGTAGATCGTCTGGCCGTTCTGCCGTGCAAAGGCCAGCCAGTCCTCGCGCGAGGTGCAGCCCGGGCCCGGTGACATCTCGTGATCGCGCCATGCGTCCATCGGTTCGGCCTCGATGATCCGGCGCCCCTCGATCATGCCGTCGATCATCACCCGCCGATCCTCGTCGGTGGCAAGGAAGTTCGGCCGGATCTCGGGCTGGACCTCGATGCTGGGAGAACCGGCATGGATCGAGCCCCGGCTTTCCGGGCGCAGCTGCGTCACCCCGAGCGTCATTCCCGGCGCGCGCTCGAGCTTGCGCTCGGCGGCATTGGCGTAGCTGGCATGCATGAAGAAGAACTGCACATCCGGCCCTGCCAGCCCCTCGCGGGTGCGGATGAACCCGTGCGCAAGGCCGGTCCCGTAAGTCAGGATGCCGCGCCGGAACAGCAGGTAGCGCAGCACTTCACGGACAAGCTTCGGGCCGCGACTGAGCTGGTTGAGGGTTTCGGGGTGGCGCACCCGCCAGTTCATCCTCGTGCAGAAATGGTCCGAGTAATTCTCGCCGACCTGTGGCGCCGCCACCCGTGTCTCGATCCCCAGCCGCGAGAGCCGCTCAGGGTCGCCGATGCCCGAAAGCTCGAGCAGATGCGGGCTCTGTACCGCGCCGGCGCTGAGGACCACTTCGCGGCGCGCCTTAAGGGCGCTCGCGCCACCGGGGCCCTGCACCCGGACACCGCTGGCACGGCCATCCTCGATCTCGATCTTCGTCACCCGCTGCCCGGTGCGGATTTCGAGGTTCGGGCGGTTGCGCGCCGGGGCGAGATAGGCGGCGTAGGCGCTGACCCTCCGGCCGTCCCGCTGGTTCACCTGATACCAGCCCACCCCGTCCTGCCGGTGGCCGTTGTAATCCGGGTTGCGGGCATGCCCCGCTGCCTCTGCGGCAGCAAGAAACGCCTCACCGATGGCCGGCCGCTCCTGCACCTCGCAGAGGTCGAGCGGCCCGTCGCGTCCACGGGCGCCGTCTGGATCGGGACCGGCATAGCGCTCGAGACGCCGAAACACCGGCTCGACCGCATCCCAGCCCCAGCCGGTGCAGCCGGACTGCGCCCAGCCGTCGTAATCCTGCGGCTGGCCGCGGACGTAGATCATGCCATTGATCAGGGTGGAGCCGCCAAGCCCCTTGCCGCGCGGTATGGCGATCTCGCGATTCCCGGTGGCGGGTTCCGGGGTCGACTGGAATCGCCAGTTGAACCTGGGGTTGGTGAGCAGCTTGTAGAAGCCTGCCGGGATCGGGATCCACGGGCTGAGCGGGCGCGGCCCGGCCTCGATCAGCAGCACCCGGTTGCGCGGATCCTCCGACAGCCGGTTCGCCAGCACGCAGCCAGCGGTGCCGCCGCCGATGATGATGAAGTCGAACGCCTCGCTCATTGCGCCGCCCCGGCTGCGGCGGTGCCGGTCAGCGCCTCACCCGGAATCGCACCCATGTGCCGGGCCATCAGCTCGATCTGGCAGCGCAGCATCGGCAGGCCGGGATGGCAGCGCGCCCCGCGCGCGGCGGCCTCGGCCAAGAGAGGTGTCACCTCGGGCTCCATGATCGCCTCGGCGACGATCTGGCCCGCGTGCAGCCCCTCGGGGGAGAGCGGCAGCGGATCGCCCGCGCGCAACCCGAGCGAGGTGGCGTTGGCGACGATGTCGTAGCTGGCAAGATCGGCGACCACGCTGCACCCCTCGGCGCGGCAGGTCGGGTAGGCCTCCGAGACCCGCTCCGCGAGATCCTCGGCCTTCGAGGCCGTGCGATTGAGGATCGTCAGCTCCGCGACGCCCGCCTCTGCCAGTGCAAAGGCGATGGCCGAGGCCGCGCCCCCTGCCCCGGCGAGCAGGACCCGAGTGCCGCCCGGATCGATCCCGGCCTGACGCACCCCCTCGACAAAGCCGATGCCGTCGAGCATCGCGCCGATCAGGCGCCCGTCATCCTCCCGGCGCACGCAGTTCACCGCGCCGATGCGGGCGGCGTCGCCTTCGATGGCGTCGCACAGCCCCAGCATCGCGGCCTTGTGCGGCATCGTCGCAATGAAGCCGCCGAAGTTGCGCATCGCTCTCAGCCCGTCGAGCGCCTGCGGCAGCTGATCGGGCGTCACATGCATCGGCACAAGCACGCCGTCGACACCGTGGCGGGCAAAGACCTCGGCCATGACCTGCGGGGTTTTCACATGGGCGATCGGGTCGGCGAGGATGCCGAAAAGGCGGGTATGTCCGGTGATCTGGGTCATGGCAGCGTGTAGGATGTCTTGACGGTGGTGTAGAACTCGCGCGCATAGGCGCCCTGCTCGCTCGCGCCATAGCTCGAGCCTTTGCGCCCTCCGAACGGCACGTGGTAATCGACCCCGGCGGTCGGCAGATTGACCATTACCATGCCTGTTTCGGCGTTGGCGCGGAAATGCGACGCGTGCTTCAGCGAAGTGGTGCAGATGCCCGCAGACAGGCCGAACTCGGTGTCGTTGGCGGCGCTCAAAGCCTCCTCGTCGTCGCGCACGCGGATGACGCAGGCCACGGGACCGAAGATTTCTTCGCGCGCGATGGTCATGTCGTTGCCGGCCTCGGTGAACAGCGCCGGCTCGAGGTAGAACCCCGGCTGCGCCAGTTCGAGCCGCCGTCCGCAGGCAAAGGCCCCGACGATGTCACCGGTGTCGGACGGGTTGATATTCTCCCGGCTCTCGGACGCGCCGATCGGCGCGCCGCCGATGAAGGTCATGAAGGTCATGCCGGTCCTTTCAGGTCATGGAGAGGCCACCGGCGACGTCGATCGTCTGGCCGGTGACAAAGCTCGATTCCGAGGAAGTCAGCCAGAGCGCCGTGTCGGCCACCTCGGCGGGCTCGCCAAGTCGGCCGAGCGGCGTCCGGCGCACCTCGGCCTCGTTCAGCTCAGGCGCCACCCCCGTCACCATCGGCGTCGCGATCCGCCCCGGTGCCAGCGCGTTCACGCGGATGCCGTGCGGGCCAAGCTCGCCCGCGAGGTGCTTGGTGAAGCCGATGATCGCCGATTTCGTCGCGGCGTAATGGCAGGCGACGATGGGAAAGTAGGTCTTGCCCGCCACCGAGGAGGTGTTGACGATCCACCCCCGCCCGGCCTCGACCATGGCGGGCGTCAGCGCCCGGATGCAGTTGAACGAGCCGGTCAGGTTCACATCGACCACGCGGCGCCATTCGTCGGGGTCCATCTCCCAGACCTTGTGGGCCACGCCCGCGTGCTTGGGCGAGATCCCGGCATTGTTGATCAGCGTGTCGAAAGCGCCGCCCATCTCTGCCTCGGCCTGCGCGATGGCCCGCGTCAGGCTGACGTAATCGCTCACGTCGCCGGTCATCGCGACGCCGGCCCCGGGCAGGCCGGAAACGGCCGCCCCGACCTCGCCCGCGTCGATGTCGAGCACGCCCACGGTGGCGCCGCGCCGGGCAAAGGCCTCGGCCATGGCGAGCCCGATGCCCTTGGCCGCCCCGGTGACAAGCACCCGCCGCCCAGCATGGCTGTCCCGCGTCTCGTGTTGCGCGGGGGTCGTCTCTCGTACAGTCATCGTCATATTCCCAGATAGGCTTGCCGGACGTGGTCGTTCTGCAGCAGCGCATCGGCGTCGTCGCTCAGCACCATGCGCCCGTTCTCGAGCACATAGCCCCGGTCCGCGGCCTTGAGCGTGTGGAACACGTTCTGCTCGACGATCAGCACCGTGGTGCCGGTCGCCGCCACCTGCGCGATGACCTCGAAGACCTGAGACACGATGATCGGCGCCAGCCCCAGCGAGGGCTCGTCGAACATCAGGATCTTGGGACGCGCCATCATGCCGCGCGCGATCGCCACCATCTGCTGCTCGCCGCCCGACAGCGAAGAGGCGTGCTGGTCGAGCCGCTCACGCAGACGCGGGAACAGCTCGAGCACCTCGTGCAGCGTGTCGTCCTGATAGTCGCGCGCGTGGCGGCAATAGGCCCCCATCAACAGGTTGTCGCGCACCGTCATGTCCGGGAAGAGCTGCCGGCCCTCGGGGATCAGGGTGATGCCCCGGTCCACCGTGTCATGCGCCTCGAGCTTGGTGATGTCCTTGCCCTCGAAGGTGATCGCGCCGGTGCGCGGCTTCACCAGCCCCGAGATGGTGCGCAGGAGCGTGGTCTTGCCGGCACCGTTGGCGCCCACGATGGTGACCACCTCGCCCGGCTCCACGTGCAGCGAGATATCCTGCAGGATCACCGTCGAGCCGTAGCCCGCATCGACGTTCTTGACCTCAAGCATGGGTGAACTCCTTCCCGAGATAGGCCTCGATCACGTGCTCGTCGCGCACCACGTCGTGCGGGTCGCCCTGGGCGATGATCTGGCCCGAGTTGATGACGATGACGCGATCCGACAGCGACATCACCGCCTGCATCACGTGCTCGATGGCGATGATGCTGACGCCGGTGTCGCGGATCGAGAGCATCAGGTCGACGGCGCGGCGGACGTCGGTCTGGTTGATGCCCGCCATGACCTCGTCGAGCAGCAGGATGCGCGGCTCCATCGCCATGACGCGCGCCACTTCGAGCCGTTTCAGCCCGCCGATGGTCAGGCTCGCGGCTTCGGCGTTGAGATACGGACCAAGGCCCATGCGGTGCGCCGTCTCGCGTGCCGCCTCGCGGGCATCGCCCACATGCGGATGGCGGTGGAAGGCGCCGACCATGATGTTCTCTTCCACGGTCATCGCCGCGAAGGGTTGCACGATCTGGAAGGTCCGCCCGACCCCGAGCGTGGCGAAATCCGCCGGCGTCGCAGGCTCCTGCCACTCGCCCGAGGGCGAGAGCACCGACACCCGGCCCTCATCGGGCTTGAGGAAGCCCGAGAGCATGTTGAACACCGTGGTCTTGCCGGCCCCGTTCGGCCCGATCACCCCGAGGATCTCGCCCTCGCGCAGGGTGAAGCCCACGTCATTGGTCACGTGCAGGCCGCCGAAGTGCTTTTGCAGCCCCTCGACGCGCATCACCTCGCGGCCCGCCTCGTGCGGCACCGCCGAGCGCGGCGCGGCGGCGACCGGCGCGGCCTGCTCGCCCTCGGTCTTCTCCGAGCCGGAGGTGAAGCGATGCACCACGCCCATGATGCCGTTGGGCAGAAACAGCACCACCAACATCAGCACCACGCCGTAGACGAAGCCGTGCAGGCCGATGGCCTCGGAGCCAAGCGCGCCACGCGCGAACTCGGTGATCGGCACCAGCAGGACCGCGCCCAACAGCGGCCCCCAGACGGTGCCGATGCCGCCGATCAGCGCGAACATGGCGATCTGGATCGAGAACTGCAGCGAGAACATCGACTCCGGCTCGATGAAGGTCAGGTACATGGCGTGGAACGTGCCCACCATGGCCGACAGCGCCGCCGAGATGCTTACCGCCATCAGCCGCACCTTGACGGTGCCGACGCCCGCCGCCTTGGCCGCGCTCTCGCGCTCGCGGGTGGCCACGAGGTAGAAGCCAAGCCGGTGCGAGCGGATCGCCCAGGCCACGGCGAGGCAGACCAGCAGCATCCCGAAGGCGATCAGCAGCGCCGGCAGGCGCTCGCGGAAGACCATCCACTCCCAGCCGATATTGAGCTGGATCATCAGGCCCGTGGCGCCACCGGTCAGCTCGCGGAAATGCAGCGCGAGCACGCGGAACACCTCGAGAAAGGCGATGGTGGCAAGGGCAAAGAACGGCCCGTGCAGGCGGAAGCAGGGCCACGACACCACGATGGCGGCGACCACAGCAACGGCGGCGCCTGCGAACATGCCGAACCACGGCGAGATGCCGAGATTGACGAGGATCACGCCGGCGTAGCCGCCGATGCCGTAGAAGATCGCGTGACCGAGCGACAACTGCCCGGCATAGCCGCCGACGATGTTCCACGCGGTCGACAGCGCCGCAAAGAGGCAGATGGTGATGAAGATGTGGTAGACGAACTCGTCGCCCACCGCGACGGGCACCGCGATCAGTCCGGCAAGCAGCACGGCCACCGCGATCAGGCCCAGTTTCTGGGCGGAGAGGCCTCCGCCGGAGGCTTGGGTCATGGAGGTCGTGTCGGTCATGGCGATACGTGGCTCAGGTTCATGCGGGTCCCGAACAGACCCGACGGTTTCAGGATGAGGATCAGCAGGAAGATCGTGAACACCACCGCCTCGCGCAGGTCGGAGCCGATGTAGAAGCCCGACAGCGCATCCACGAGGCCGATCACCAGCGCGCCGAAGAAGGCGCCCGGGATCGAGCCCAGCCCGCCCAGCACCACGCAGACGAAGGCGATCAGCACGAAATAGGTGCCGATGGTCGGCGAGGTCGGGTAGAGCGGCGCGATCAGCGATGATCCGAGACCCACGCAGGCGGCGCCCAGGCCGAAGGTCAGGATGTAGATGAACTTGTCGTTGATCCCCATGAGACGCGCGGCGGCGCGGTTCTGCGCCGTGGCGCGGATGGCGCGACCGGTGCGGGTCTTCTTCATGAAGAGCTGCAGTCCGATGACCAGCAGGATCGCCGCGCCGAACACCCAGAGCTGCCCGGTCAGGATGCGCACCTCGCCCAGCATCACCTGAGAGCGCACCCCATGCGCCGGGGTGTTGGCGATGTCGGCGCCAAAGACCAGCAGCGCGAGGTTCATCAGCGCCGTCGACAGACCCACCGTGGCAAAGATCTGCACGTGCTCGTCGCGCGCCGACATCAGCGGCTGGATCAGCAGGCGCTGGGTCAGCGCACCCAGCACGAAGAGCGCCGGGGCCACCGCCGCGGCGGTCAGGTAGGGATGCACGTCCATGCCCGTGCTCAGCAGGAAGGTCAGGTACATCCCGACCATGAGGAACTCGCCGTGGGCGAAGTTGATCACCTTGACGATGCCGAAGATCAGGGTGAGCCCAACCGCCACGATGGCGAAGAGCCCGCCGAGCATCAGCCCGTTGGCGACAATCTGAAGAAAGGTGTCCATGTCTCGCGCGTCTCCGGAGGAAGGTCACGCCGGGCCACGACGCTCATGCGCGGCCCGGCCCGGTGGCGTCAGTCGCCGATCTGGAACTCGGCCACCGCGGCATCACGCGGATAGACGGTGACGAGCTTGCCGCCCTGCCACTGCATACCCATCATCATCGCGCGGTCGTTCTGGTTCTGGTCGCCGAAATGCACGCCGTAGCCTGCCGCGGTCTCGCCCGCCGGGATGTCGATGGCCTTCACCGCCGCGACGATCTGGTCGGGCTCGAAGCCCTCGCCGGCGCCAATGCCCTCGAGCACCGCCATCGCGCCCACGTAGTTGTTCAGCGAATGCCCCGAGCGCGGCTCCTCGCCGTACTTGTTCTGGTAGGCGACGAGGAAATCCTCGAGCCCCGGCGTGAACTCGGTGTTCACGGCATACTGGGTGAAATCGACATCCAGCACGCCCTCCATCAGCGCGCCCACGGCCTCTTCGGTCGCGGTCAGCGAGTAGCCGCCGCCACCACCGATGATGGCGTCGGGCTCGAACCCGGCCTCGGCCGACTGGTTCAGGAACAGCACGGAGTCGTTCTGGTACGAGGTCTGCAGCACGATGTTCACGCCGCGATCCTTGAGGTCGAGCACCAGCGAGGACATGTCCACGGTCGAGCTCGGGTAGCCCTGCACGGTGACGATGTTGAGCCCCTTCTCGGCGCCGTACTCTTCCTGGTGGCCCGCCACCGAGGTGCCATAGGCGCTGTCCTCGTGGATCACGCCGATCACCAGATCCGAGGCTTCGACACCGAGCCCCGGCGCGATCTCGTCGAGGATCATGTCGATGGTCATGATGCCCATGGTCTCGGCGGTCGGGTTGGTGCGGAAGAGGTACTGCAGATCGCGGCCCGTGACCTCGTCGGCCACCGCGCCCAGCTCGAAATACGGGATCCCCGAAAGCTCGGCGACCTGGCTCGCCGCGATCGAGCGGGACGAGGAATAGGTGCCAAGGATCGCCTTCACATCCTCGCGGCTGATCAGGCGGCGGGCCTCGCCGATGGCTTGGTTGTTGTCGACCGCGTCGCCCCGCACCAGCTCGATCTGCTCGCCCTGGATGCCGCCTGCGGCGTTGATCTCATCGACCGCCAGCTCGACGCCCCGAAAGCTCTCTTCGCCAAGCAGGGCAAGGCCCCCCGAGAACGGGTAGAGCGCGCCGAACTTCACATCGGCCTGCGCCGCGCCGGCGACCAGTGCCGAAACCGCGGTCGCGGTGAGCAATGTCTTCAGTGTCATAAGTCTTCCTCCCTGATGTCGGGCCCTCCAGCCCGGTTCAGACACTCAGTAGTCGAGCGCCTCCTTGCCTTGAAAAACGGTGATCGGCGGGTGCGCCTTCTCGTCGGTGACCACGTCGATCACGGTGACCTCCGCCTTGCCGAGCGCCTCCTCCAGCGCCGGCAGGAACTGCTCGGGCGTCTCCACCCGGATGCCTTCGCAGCCCACGGCACGCGCGATCGCGGCGTGATCCACGGCGGTGAAATGCACCACATCGGTGTAATCGCCGAAGAGGCTGAGCTCGGCATGTTTCTGGTAGCCGAGGATCTGGTTGTTGAGCACGATCACCACCACCGGCAGCTTCATCCGCCGCGCGGTCTCGAGCTCGCCCCAGACGTGACCGAAGCCGCCGTCGCCGGTCAGGCACACCACCGGTGCCTCGGGCCGCGCCGCCTTGGCGCCGAGCGCGAAGGGCAGGCCCCAGCCGAGCCCCGCCAGACCGCGCGGGGTCAGGAAGCGCTGGCCGGCGCGACGGGCGGTGAGCCCGTTGGCGATCCAGATCGAGGAATAGCTCGCATCGGCCACGGTCACCGCGTCCTCTGGCAGCACCGTGTCGAGATCGCGCATCAGACGCTCGGGCCGGATCGGCGCCGCGTCCCAGTCGATCAGGCCCTCGATCTCGCGCTCATGCGCGGCGCGGCCCTCCCCGATGCGTGTCTCGAGGGCCGGGCGGCGGGTGTGGATCGCCGAGAGGTCCTGCGCCTCGAGCGCCTCGCAGAGCTGGCTCAGCACCAGCCGCGCGTCACCCTTGAGCCGCAGCGCCTCGTAGTTGCGCCCGATCTCGCCACCGTCGATGTCGATATGGATGTAGCGCGCGCCCTCGGGATAGAGCGACCAGCTGTCGGTGCCGTTCTGGTTGGTGCGATTGCCGATCAGCAGCACCACGTCCGCCTCCGCGATCAGCTCGCGCTGATGCGCGGCGCGCGCGCCCGGAGCCATGAAATAGCCCACCACGCCCACAGACAGCGGATGCGTCTCGGCCACCGCGCCCTTGCCCATCACCGTGGTCGCCACGGGCAGACCCAGTTCCTGCAGGCGCCCAAGTGCGTCGATCGCCTGCGACCCATGCACCCCACCGCCGGCAACCACCACCGGGCGTTCGGCCCCGGCAAGCAGTTTTGCCGCCTCGCTCACGCGGTCCGGGTCGGCCCCCATCCGGTCGAGCGGCCAATGGCCCAGATCCGCCTGCCGGCGCGGCGCGTCGGGCGTCAGCTCCGGGCGCTCGTCGAGCACGTCGAGCGGCACCAGCAGCACCGCCGGGCCCGGACGCCCGGAGGCGGCGGCGGTGAAGGCCATGTCGATATAGTCGTCGATGCGCTCCACATCCGCGACCCGGCGCACCCATTTCGAGACCCCGCCGAACAGCGCGACATGGTCCATCTCCTGGAAGGCGTTCTTGTCGGTGAACTTGCGGTGCACGTCCTGCACGATGGCGACGACCGGCACCGAGGCCTTGAGCGCCTCGGCCAGCCCCGGCACCAGCAGCGTTGCCGCCGGGCCGTTCTGCGCCGTCACCACAGGCACCCGGCCCGACACCCGCGCATAGGCATCGGCCATCGCGGCGCCACCGTTCTCGGTACGATAACCCACCTGACGGATGCCGTAATGCGGCGCGGCAAGGATCAGCGCCGAGGGCAGCGACTGCCCGAAGATCTCGGTCACGCCGTGCCGCGCGAGGGCGGCGGCCATGACATGGGCGCCAGTGGTGTTGGCAGTGGGATGGTCCATGACGGTCATGGCTCAGGCCTCCGGTTTCATGAGAAGAACGATCTTTCCGACATGCGCGCTGCTATCCATGCGAGCATGGGCCTTGGCGACATCGGCGAGGGGAAAGGTGGAATCGACCGGCGGGCGAACCGCACCACTGGCCAGAAGCGGCACCACGTGCTCGGTCAGCGCACGGGCAAGGCGCGCCTTCATCTCGACCGGCCGGGCGCGCAGCGTCGAGGCGGTGATGGTGCCGCGCTTCATCAGGAGCGGCAGCAGGTCGAGCTCGGCCTTGCTGCCTTGCTGAAAGGCGATCTGGGCAATCCGCCCGTCCGCGGCGAGCAGCTCGATATTGCGCTGCATGTAGGACCCGCCCACCATGTCGAGGATCACGTCGGGCCCCCGGCCATCGGTCAGTGCCCGCGCCTCGGCGACGAAATCCTGCGTCCGGTAGTTGATGGCGTGATCGGCGCCGAGCGCCCGCGCGGCAGCGCATTTCTCGTCGCTGCCGGCGGTCACGATGACGGTGGAGCCGAGCGCCTTGGCCAGCAGGATAGCCGTGGTGCCGATGCCCGAGGTGCCGCCGTGGATCAGCAGCGTCTCGCCGGGTTGCAGCGCCGCGCGCTCGAAGACGTTGGACCAGACCGTGAAGAAGGTCTCGGGCACGGCGCCGGCCTCGGCCATGCTGATGCCCTCGGGCACCGGGATGGCGATCGGCGCGTCGAGCAGCGCCCAGTCGGCATAGGCACCCGAATGCACCAGCCCCATCACCCGGTCGCCGATGGCAAAGCCCTCGACGCCTTCGCCGAGTGCCGCAACGGCGCCGGCAAGCTCGAGCCCGAAGACATCCGTCGCCCCCGGCGGCGGCGGGTAGTTGCCCTGCCGCTGCATCACGTCGGGCCGGTTGATGCCGGCGGCGTGGACCTCGATCAGAAGCTGGCCGGGGCAGGGCTCGGGGCGCGGGATCTCGGTCACCCGCAGCACCTCCGGGCCCCCTGCCCCATCCGCGATCACGGCGCGCGTCGTTTCGGTCATGTCGTCTGTCCTCCCAAGGGTTCCGGGTGCAGCAGCACCTTCATTGCCGCGCCGTCCCGGGCGAGGGCGAAGGCCTCTTCGCCCCGGCTGAGCGGCAGGGTGTGGGTGATGAGATGCGCCAGCGCGTCACCGCGCCGCTCGAGCAGCGAGATCGCCTCGGCAAAGGCGGCGGGCGTGGTGTCGTGGGCGCCGCGCAGCTGCTTTTTCTCCCGCACGAAGCGCGACAGGTCGAGGTCGCAGGGCGCCGCATGGATCCCGGCCGCCACGAAGATCCCTTCCGGACGCAGCGCCTGAAGCCCCTGCCCGACCGAGGCCGCGACACCGGTCGCCTCGATCACCCGGTCGCAGCGACCGCCGAACCCGGTCTGAAGCGCGGCATCGAGCGGCCTTTCGGCCAGGTCCACCACGGCCTCGATGCCCATTTCCCGCGCGATCCGCAGCCGCGCCGCATCGCGCAGCCCCGCCAGAAGCACCTTTGCGCCACGCTCCTGAGCCACGAAGGCACAGGCCAGCCCGATCGGCCCCGGTCCGAGCACGAGCACGCGGTCCCCTGCCGAGACCTCGGCCACGTTGACCGCGTTCACCGCGATGGACAGCGGCTCAGTCAGCGCCGCGCGCTCGAAGCCGATCGCGGCGGGCAACCGATGCAGCACGCTTTCGGGCACCCGCACACGCTCGGCAAAGCCGCCGTCTCGGTGTAACCCGACGATCTGCCGCGCCTCGCAGGCCGAGGGGCGCCCTTGCCGGCAGCCCTCGCACCGGCCGCAGGTCAGCGTCGGCGAACACACCACACGGTCTCCGGTCACGACCCGGCTCACGCCCTCTCCGGTCGCGGTTACGGTGCCGGCGAACTCGTGGCCGAGGGTCAGCGGAAGCAGTGGCTCCATGAAACCGTAGCTGGGATCCCAGGCGACCGCGTGAAGGTCGCTGCCGCAGATCCCCGCGGCCTGCACCGCCACCTCGACCTCGCCCCGGCCCGGACCCGGGCCGCAAAAGCTGGTCGAGACGAGGCTCACACCTGTCCCGGCACGTGTCTTGCGCAACGCAAGCATCGATTATGAACTCCTCCAGATGTCCCGTATTCTCCCGATACGGGTGGCCGGAAACTAGGTCTGGCCAATGAGTCGGTTATATTTTATTTGTTATAACAGTAAAGCCGAAAAATCTAATCGGCTTAGGGACGGCGCAGGTGGAGGGCAGAATATGTCAGACTTATCAAAGGATTGGGCAAAACCGATCGAACGCGAGAACCTCAGCGACCGCGCCTACACGACGATTCGAAACGCGCTCATGCGTGGTCAGCTCGCGCCCGGTGAACGGCTTCGACTGCGCCCCTTGTCGCAGCGGTTCGGGATCTCGCTCACACCGATGCGCGAGGCGCTCCTGCGGCTGGTCTTCGAACGTGTCATGGCCTTTGACGAGCGTGGCACCGTCTACGTTCCGTCGCTGAGCCTCGAGCAGCTGCTCGAGATCCGCAGCATCCGCATGGATCTCGAAGGCAAGACGGCAGCTGCCGCCGCCAAGCGCATCACGCCTGCGGAGCTGCAGGATCTGGAGGACATTCAGTCCGGCATTTCCGATTGCCACGCGCGCAAGTCCTATGCCGATGCAGTTCACCTGAACACCGAGTTCCACCTCGCGCTCTGCCGCGCCGGACGCCTGCCGATCACCTACGATCTGGTCGAGAACCTGTGGGTTCGCTGCGGTCCGATCCTGTCGCACCTCTATGATGCGGGCGTGCCCTCGGACTGGCAGCCGCATCCGCATGAACGCATCATCGAGGCGCTGAAGACCGGCGACGCCGACGCCGCCGAGGCGGGCATCCGATTCGACATCGAGATGGGGGGACAAGGGCTGTTGGAGCATGTCTCCAGGAACGACTGAACGCTCCCGCCCGATGTTGTTTGCCGCGAAGTCCACGGTCCGAGACGGTACGACGACCCGTGATGCATCGGCGCCTTTCGCGTGGCCGCACCCCCACCGCAGGCCGGGTCCGCACAACCTGCGACTTAGCCTCACGCGAAAGAACTCGCTTGCCATATCGTTTTTCGAGAATAGGGTATGGTCGGTCGGAGGAGTTGCTCGGAGGAAAGCAACCCTCTGATATGGAGGAGAAAAGAGCGCCCGACCGGGGGCTCTAGGGAGGAAAGCATGAAAAAATCCGCTCTCGGCATCCTTGCCGCGGGAACTGCTCTGCTGACGCCGCTCGCGGCCAGCGCGCAGACCGAAATCCAGTTCTGGCACGCCTTCACCGGACGGCTCGGAGAGCTCGTCGCGGCGCAGGTCGAGGACTTCAACGCCAGCCAGGACACCTACACTGTCACCGCCACCCACAAGGGCAACTACTCCGAGACGCTGAACTCCGGCATTGCGGCCTTCCGCGCCGGCGAGCAGCCGCATGTGCTGATGGTCTTCGAGGTCGGCACCGCCACCATGATGGCCGCCGGGGGCGCCGTGCGCCCGGTCTATCAGGTGATGGAGGACAGCGGCGCCGCCTTCGATCCCGACGCCTATATCGGCGCGGTGAAGGGCTATTACACCACCACCGACGGCCAGATGCTGTCGCTGCCCTTCAACTCGTCCACCCCGGTGCTCTGGGTCAACCGCGACCGGCTCGAGGGCGCGGGCATCGACCCCGATGTCGATCTGACCACCTGGAACCAGGTCGAGGAGGTCCTCGACCAGCTCGCCGAGGCCGGCGAGGAGTGCCCGCTGGTCACCGCATGGCAGAGCTGGATTCATCTCGAGAACCTGTCGGCCTATCACGACGTGCCCTTCGCCTCTCAGGAGAACGGCTTTGCCGGCACCGACACCGAGCTGATGCTCAACGGCGAGGTGCAGGTCGCGCATATCTCGAAGATGGGTGAATGGGCCGACGAGGGCAAATTCATCTACACCGGCCGTCGCAACGAGGGCGGCGCCAACTTCCGCTCCGGCGAGTGCGCGCTCTTCACCGAGAGCTCGGCAGGCTATGCCGGGATCAAGGCCGAGGCCGAGTTCGATTTCGACGTCCGTCCCCTGCCCTACTGGGAGGGCGCCGGCAACGCACCGCAGAACACCATCATCGGCGGCGCGTCGCTCTGGGTCATGGAAGGCCACGAGGCCGAGGACTACGCCGGCGTGGGCGAGTTCCTGAGCTATCTCTCCTCGACCCCGGTGCAGGCCCAGTGGCATCAGGACACCGGCTATCTCCCGATCACCGCCGCCGCCGGCGAGGCAACGCGCGAGGCGGGCTTCTACGACGAGAACCCCGGCACCGACGTGGCGGTGACACAGATGACCCGGAACGAGCCGACGGCCAACTCCAAGGGCATCCGTCTCGGCTCCTTCGACCAGATCCGCGGCATCATCGACGAGGAGCTCGAGGGCGTCTGGGCCGGAGATAAGAGCGCACAGGAGGCGCTCGACAGCGCCAAGGAGCGCGGCGACCAGCTGCTGCGCCGTTTCGAGCGCGCGGCGAACTGATCCCGCAACGGCGATGCGCGCCCCGAGCGGCGCGCATCTTCACCTGACCGGGCGAGAGGCGCTGACGGCAGCAAGGCCGCCGGCCCCGGAGGCGCCGGGCGCCCGCACCATGCGCCTCGTGCAGCGCGCGCCGGAGGGTCCACGGCGAAGGACGAGATGGAAAAGAGAGTCACATTCAAGGGCTGGGTGCTGCCGCTTCTGCTGATCGCACCGCAGGCGATCATCTCGGCGGTGTTCTTCTTCTACCCCGCCGGGCAGGCGGTCTGGCAGTCGCTGTTCATCCCCGATCCGTTCGGCCTGTCGAAGCAATTTGTCGGGCTGGAAAACTTCCAGTACCTGCTGAGCGATCCCTATTACCGCGCCTCGTTCGTCACCACGGCGATCTTTTCGGGCCTCGTGACGCTGTGCTCGATGGTGCCGGCGCTGTTTCTCGCGGTGCTGGCGGACCGGCTGATCAAGGGCGCGGGCACCTACCGCACCCTGCTGATCTGGCCCTATGCGGTCGCCCCCGCCGTCGCGGGCGTGCTCTGGCTCTTCATGTTCAACACCCGCGTCGGCGTGGTGTCGTGGTATCTCGGCCAGCTTGGCTACGACTGGAACCACGTGCTCAACGACGGCGAGGCGATGGGGCTGGTGGTGATCGCCTCGTCCTGGGGCCGGATCAGTTACAACTTCCTGTTCTTCTTCGCCGCGCTTCAGGCGGTGCCGAAATCCATCATCGAGGCGGCCGCCATCGACGGCGCGCATTTCTGGCGCCGCTTCTTCACCATCGTGCTGCCGCTGCTTTCGCCCACCACCTTCTTCCTGCTGGTGGTCAACGTGGTCTACTCGTTCTTCGAGACCTTCGGCGTGATCCACACCATCACCGGGGGTGGCCCGCAGCAGGCGACCACGATCCTGGTCTACAAGGTCTTCTCCGACGGCTTCGTCGGGCAGGACCTCGGCTCGTCCTCGGCACAGTCGGTGATCCTGCTGCTGGTGGTGGGCGCGCTCACCGTGCTGCAATTCAAGGTCCTCGAGAAACGGGTGCATTACTGATGGCGCGCGAAGTGCATGGCATGGTCGAAAAGCGCGGCGCGGGGCTCTGGCTGACCCACCTGATCATGATCGCCGGGGTGCTGGTGATCTTCTTCCCGATCTGGCTCGCCTTCGTCGCCTCGACGGTGACCCAGGCCGAGATCATCCGCCCGCCGATGCCGGTCTGGCCCGGCGACCAGTTCCTGACCAACTACCGCAACGCACTGGTCTCGGGGGTGAACGTGCCGGTGGCCACCATGCTGCTCAACAGCCTGATCATGGCGGTGGGCATCGCGGTCGGCAAGATCGTGATCTCGCTGCTCTCTGCCTTTGCCATCGTCTATTTCCGCTTCCCGGCCCGCACCCTGTTCTTCTGGCTGATCTTCATCACCCTGATGCTGCCGGTCGAGGTGCGCATCGTGCCGACCTACGAGGTCGTGGCGGGCTTCGGCATGCTGAACTCCTATTCCGGCCTGATCCTGCCGCTGATCGCCTCGGCCACGGCGACCTTTCTGTTCCGGCAGTTCTTCCTCACCATCCCGGACGAGCTGGCCGAGGCCGCCCGCGTCGACGGTGCCGGTCCGATGCGGTTCTTCTGGGACATCGTGGTGCCGATGAGCCGGACCAACGTCGCGGCGCTGTTCGTGATCCTCTTCATCTACGGCTGGAACCAGTATCTCTGGCCGCTGCTGATCACCACCGACCCGGAGATGAACACCATCGTCATGGGCATCAAGCAGATGTTCCCCAGTGGCGACGATTTCGCCCACTGGCCCACCATCATGGCGACCTCGATCCTGGCGATGATCCCGCCGGTGATCGTGGTGGTCTCGATGCAGAAGCTCTTCGTCCGCGGCCTTGTAGATAGCGAGAAATAAGCATGGCGACCGTCACCCTCCAGAACGTCAAGAAGAGCTTCGGCGCCACCGACGTGATCCACGGCATCGACGTCGAGATCGCCGACGGCGAGTTCATCGTCATCGTCGGCCCCTCTGGCTGCGGCAAGTCCACCCTGCTGCGCATGGTGGCCGGGCTCGAGACCGTCACCGCCGGCGATATCCTAATCGGCGGCGAGCGCGCCAACGACAAGGAACCGATGGCGCGCGACATCGCCATGGTGTTCCAGAACTACGCGCTCTACCCGCATATGAGCGTCGCCCAGAACATGGGCTACGGGCTCAAGATCGCCGGCCTCAGGAAAGACGCGATCCGCCGGAAGGTCGAGGAGGCGGCGAAGCTGCTGCAGCTCGAGGCGCTGCTCGAGCGCAAGCCGAAGCAGCTCTCGGGCGGCCAGCGCCAGCGCGTCGCCATGGGCCGCGCCATCGTGCGCGAACCGGCGGTCTTTCTGTTCGACGAGCCGCTGTCGAACCTCGACGCCAAACTGCGGGTGCAGATGCGGCTCGAGATCAAGGAACTGCAGGCCAAGCTCGGGGTCACGGCGCTTTACGTCACCCATGATCAGGTCGAGGCGATGACCATGGCCGACCGGATGATCGTGATGAATGCCGGCGTGGCCGAGCAGGTCGGCACGCCGCTGGAGGTCTACGAACGCCCGCGGACCCTGTTCGCTGCGCAGTTCATCGGCAGCCCGGCGATGAACATCCTCGACGCCGAGATCCGCAACGGGCGGGTGATGATCGGCGACACGGCGCTCTGCGAGAGCGCGGCGCGCGAGGGCCCGGTGAAGCTCGGGCTGCGGCCCGAGCACGTACGGCCCGACGCCGGCGGCCCGCTCTCGCTCGCGCTCCAGCTCTCGGAGCCGCTCGGCGCCAACACCTTGCTGCATGGCAGGCTGGTCGAGGCTGGACAGGCGCCGTTCACCGCCAGCCTGCCCGGCGTGCATGGCACCTCGCCGGGAAAGGAGGCGCTGCGCTTCACCGTCGATCCCTCCGAGATCCACCTCTTCGATCCCGACACGCAGCTGCGGCTCTGAGCACCGCACCCTTCGCGTCCCCACCCAGAGGGTGCGGCTGCGCTAGGCCGTGCCAGCCTCGCGCCGCGCTGCCGCCGGTGGCTTGCCGAAACGCTGCGCGAAGCAGCGGCTGAAATGCGGCACCGTGGAGAACCCAGAGAGCTGGGCGATCTCGTCCATCGGCAGCGCCGAGTGGCGCAGGAACTCGTGCGCCTTGTCGAGCCGCAGGTTGCGGTAGAACGCCATCGTCGACAGGCCGAAGCGCTGGACGAAATGCCGCTGCAACTGACGCGCGCTGCACCCCGACAGGGCCGCCAGCTGCGCGGCGCTCAGCGGGTCGGCGATATGGGTGGTCATCAGCCGCACCGCCAGCTCGAGCGCCGGGACGCTCAGATTGTAACGCCGCGCCGGATCAAGATGCTGCGGCTCGCCGGCGGGCCGCATCCGGCTGTGAATGAACCAGTTGCTGACCTCGGCGGCGAAATCCGCCCCCTCGCGCGCCGCCACCATCGCACACATCATGTCGAACGAGGCGACGCCCCCGGCACAGGAATAGCGGTCGCGGTCGATGACGTAGATAGCCCGCTCGATGAGCAGGCCGGGCTGTTGCTCCTGCAATTGCTCGAGATGCAGCCAGTGCAGGGTGAAGCGCCGCCCCTCCATCAGCCCGGCCCGCGCCAGCACGGCGGCACCTCCCGAGATCCCGCCCAGCATCACCCCGCGCCGGTCGAGCCGGCGCAACGCGCTGGCAACCTTGGGATCGTCCTCGGCGATCGGGTCGCCACCTGCGACCACGAAGAGCAGGTCGAGATCCGGCTGGGCCTCGCTCAGCGCCGTGCAGTGGAACCCGCCGCCCGAAGAGGAGGCCACGAAGCCCGGCGCGGCGGCGTGATAGTCCAACCGGTAGAGCGCCTTTCCCGCCAAGTGATTGGCTGCCCGCAGCGGCTCGATGGCCGAAGACAGCGACATCAGCGCGAAGCCCGGCACGAGGAAGAACCCGATATTCATGATGCGCCGCCACTCTGCCCCGGATCAGACTGATTTCGGCAAGGATATGTCCGATACGGGAAAATGACCAGCGCGCCTGCGCCCGTAGCATCGGGCAACAGACATCGAATGAGGCAAACCGTGCGATTCTCCGGCCTGCGAGTCATCAAGGAAGCCCTCACCGGCCACAGGGGCTGGAAGCCGCTCTGGCGCAACCCCGAGCCGAAGCCCGAGTACGATTTCATCATCGTCGGAGGCGGCGGGCACGGGCTCGCCACCGCCTATTACCTCGCCAGCACCTTCGGGCAGGCCCGCATCGCGGTGCTCGAGAAGGGCTGGCTGGGCTCGGGCAATATCGGGCGCAACACCACGATCATCCGCTCGAACTACCTGCTGCCCGGCAACGAGCCGTTCTACGAATTCTCGATGAAGCTCTGGGAGGGGCTGGAGCAGGAATTCAACTTCAACGCCATGGTCAGCCAGCGCGGCATCCTCAACCTGTGCCACAGTGACGGCCAGCGCGATGCCTTCCGACGCCGCGGCAACGCCATGCTGCTGGCCGGCGCCGATGCCGAGCTGCTCGACCGCGATGGCGTGCGGGCGATGTACCCGTTCCTCAATTTCGACAACGCCCGCTTCCCGATCAAGGGCGGCCTGCTGCAGCGCCGCGCCGGGACCGCGCGCCATGACGGCGTCGCGTGGGGCTATGCCCGCGGCGCCGACCTCAGGGGCGTCGACCTGATCCAGAACTGCGAGGTCACCGGCTTCCGCATCGAGGGCGGCGCAATCCGCGGCGTCGAAACCACGCGCGGCTATATCGGCGCGAAGAAGGTCGGCGTCGCCGTGGCCGGCTCGTCCGGTCGGGTGATGCAGAAGGCCGGAATGCGCCTGCCGATCGAGAGCCACGTCCTGCAGGCCTTCGTCTCGGAGGGGCTCAAGCCCTGCATCGACGGCGTCATCACCTTCGGCGCGGGCCATTTCTACGTCAGCCAGTCCGACAAGGGCGGGCTGGTCTTCGGCGGCGATATCGACGGCTACAATTCCTACGCGCAGCGCGGCAACCTGCCGGTGGTCGAGGACGTGATCGAGGGCGGCATGGCCTTGATGCCGATGATCGGCCGGGCGCGCCTGCTGCGCAGCTGGGGCGGCATCATGGACATGTCGATGGACGGCTCGCCGATCATCGACGCGACCGATGTGGACGGGCTCTATCTCAATGCCGGCTGGTGCTACGGCGGCTTCAAGGCCACGCCGGCGAGCGGCTACGCCTTCGCGCATCTGCTGGCCACCGGCCGCCCGCACGACACCGCCACCGCCTTCCGGCTCGACCGCTTCCGGCGCGGCGCGCTGATCGACGAAAAGGGCGTTGGCGCCCAACCCAACCTGCACTGAGCACCGAGGCGCGACATGCTGATCCCGCACCCCCTTCTTGGCCCCCGCGACGCGCAGGAGTTCACCTATCTCGGCGATGCCGCGCTGCTCGACCGGCCCGATGGCATGGCCGAAGGCGCCGAGGCGGCGTTTTTTGATTACACCTACCTGCGCGACAACCCCGCCGGGCTGCACCGCGAGCTCTGGTTCCACGAGCAGGGCGACCGCTCGTGGCTGGTGGTCACCCGCGACACCGTCACCCACGAGATCGTCTCGGCCGAGCTCGCCTCGGACATCAAGCGGAGGGGCGGCGCATGACCCGGCTCACAGGCGGCCTGATCGACCGCAGCAAGACGCTCTCCTTCACCTTCGACGGCAAGACCTGTCACGGCCATCCCGGCGATACGCTGGCCTCGGCGCTCATGGCCAACGGCGTGCGGCTGGTCGGGCGCAGCTTCAAGTATCACCGCCCGCGCGGCATCTTCAGCGCCGGCTCCGAGGAGCCCAACGCGCTCGTCACCCTGCGCAGCGGCGCGCGGGCCGAGCCCAACACCCGCGCCACCTGCGTGGAGCTCTACGACGGGCTCGAGGCCAGCAGCCAGAACCGCTGGCCGTCGCTCGGCTTCGACGCGCTGGCGGTCAACGACGCGCTGTCGCCGTTCTTCGCCGCCGGGTTCTACTACAAGACCTTCATGCAGCCCGCGGCCTTCTGGGAGAAGATCTACGAGCCGATGATCCGCCGCGCCGCAGGGCTGGGCCGGCTTGCCTCCGAGCCCGACCCCGACGCCTATGACCACGGCTTCCTGCATTGCGACCTGCTGGTGATCGGCGGCGGCGCCGCGGGGCTTGCGGCGGCGCTCACCGCCGGCCGCGCCGGGGCCAGCGTGATCCTCGCCGACGAGGATTTCCGCCTCGGCGGGCGGCTGCTCGCGGAGCGCCACGCGCTCGACGACGCCCCCGCGTCCGATTGGGTGGCCGAGGCCGAGGCCGAGCTCGAGAGCCTGCCCAGCGTGCGCATCCTGCGTCGGACCACGATCTTCGGCGCCTATGACCACGGCATCTTCGGCGCTGTCGAGCGGGTGGGCGACCACCTTCCGGTGCCGCAGACCGTGCGCCAGACGCTCTGGCGCATCACCGCGAAACGCAGCCTGCTCGCCGCCGGCGCCACAGAACGCCACATCCCCTTCGCCGGCAACGACCGCCCCGGCATCCTGCTTGGCGGCGCGCTGCGCGCCTATGCCAACCGTTGGGCGGTGACGCCGCAGGCCAAGCCCTCGGACCGCGTGGCGATCTTCACCAGCACCGATGACGGCCACCGCACCGCGTGCGACCTGCTGGCCCACGGCGTGCCGGTGCTCGCCGTCATCGACCCACGCCAGGACGCCCCGCGGCTTGGCGAATACCAGCTCTATTCCGGGGCACAGGTCACCGGCACGCAGGGGCGTCTGGGGCTGTCGTCGATCCAGGTCAGTCAGAACGGCCGCTCCGAGTGGCTCGAATGCGCCGTGCTCGGCGTCTCGGGCGGCTGGAACCCCAACCTGCACCTCGCCTCGCATCACCGCGGCCGTCCGCAATGGAGCGACGACCATCTCGCCTTCCTGCCCCCCGCCGAGATGCCCCCGGGCATGGGCGTCGCAGGCGCAGCGGCAGGCCACGGCAGCACCCATGCCGCGCTCAGCTCGGGCGCGTCGACCGCGCAGGCGCTGCTCTCGGATCTGGACCTGAGCGCCGCGCTGCCCGCCCTGCCCCGCGCCGAGGATACGCAGATGGCGCAAGGTGCGTTCTGGCACGTGCCGGGCAAGGGCCGCGCGTGGGTCGATTTCCAGAACGACGTGACCGTCAAGGACATCGCGCTGGCGCACAAGGAGAACATGCGCCCGGTCGAGCATCTCAAGCGCTGGACCACCCTCGGCATGGCCACCGATCAGGGCAAGACCGCCAACGTCACCGCGCTGGCCGTCATGGCCGAGCTTACCGGCAAGTCGATCCCGCAGACCGGCACCACGATCTTCCGCCCGCCCTACACGCCCGTCGCGCTCAGCGTGCTGGGCGGCGGCGACACCGGCAGCCATTTCCGCCCGCGCCGCCTCACGCCCACGCATCCCTTCGCGGAACAGAAAGGTGCGGAATTCGTCGAGGTCGGGCAATGGATGCGGGCGCAGTACTTCCCGCAACCCGGCGAGACCCACTGGCGCGAGAGCGTCGACCGCGAGGTGCTCGCGGTGCGCAGCGGCGTCGGGCTCTGCGACGTGACCACGCTCGGCAAGATCGACGTGCAGGGCGCCGATGCGGGCGCGTTCCTGCACCGGATCTATGCCAACATGATGGGCACGCTGAAGGTCGGCAAGGTGCGCTACGGCCTGATGCTGCGCGAGGACGGCCTACTCTACGATGACGGCACCTGTGCCCGGCTGGCCGAGGATCACTACGTGGTCACCACCACCACCGCCAATGCGGGCCTCGTCTATCGCCAGATGGAGTTCGCCCGGCAAGGGCTCTGGCCCGATCTCGACGTGCAGCTCATTTCGACGACCGACGCCTGGGCGCAGATCGCCGTGGCTGGGCCGAAATCGCGCGCGCTGCTGTCGCGCATCGTCGATGACACGGATCTGTCGAACGAAGCCTTCCCCTTCATGGCCTGCGCCGAGCTGACGATCTGCGGCGGGCTCAGGGCGCGGCTGTTCCGGATCTCGTTCAGCGGTGAGCTGGCCTACGAGATCGCGGTGCCGGCGCGCTACGGCAACGCACTGATGGCGCGGCTGATGGAGGCGGGCGCCGACCTTGGCGTCACCCCCTACGGCACCGAAGCGCTGGCGGTGCTGCGCATCGAGAAGGGCCACGCGGCGGGTGCCGAGCTCAACGGCCAGACCACCGCCGCGATGCTTGGCCTCGGCAAGATGGTGTCGAAGAAAAAGGACAGCATCGGCGCGGTGATGTCGCGCCGCGCGGCCCTCGAGGCCGATACACGCCGCCTCGTGGGGCTGATGCCGCTCGACCCGCAAGAGAAGATCCCCGCCGGCGCCCATCTCTTCCGCCCAGGCGAGCCGCGCGACACCGCCAGCGATCAGGGGTGGGTCACCTCGGCCTGCTACTCGCCACATCTGCAAAGCCATATCGCGCTCGGCTACCTCGAGGAGGCAGAGGCGCGCATGGGCGAAGAGATCGTCGTCGCCAACCCGCTCGAGGGCGGGGAGTGCCTGGCCAGGATCGTGTCGCCGCATTTCATCGACCCGGAAGGAGAGCGTCTCCGTGCCTGATCTTGCCCCGCTGACGGCGCTTGGCGCCACCGAGCCGCGCCGCGCCACCCACGGCGCCCTCACCCTGACCGAGCGCCCCGACATTGCGCTGGCCTCGCTGGCGCTGCGCCATGGCCAGCCCGCGCCGCAGCCCTTCGGGCTGGCGCTGCCGCAGGCCGGGTGCCTCACCAGCACGGACGGCTTCGACGTCTTCTGGACCGGCCCCCGCCAGTGGATGATCGCCGCTCCGGGCCGCGCCGACGAGGATTTCGCCGCGCGCCTCGCGCCCGAGGCCCCCGGCTGCTCGGTCACCGAGCAGACCGACGCATGGGTGGTCTTCGAGATCAACTCGGAGCGCGGGAGCGCGCCGCTGCTGGCGCTCGCCGAGAAATTGGTGAACCTGCCTCCCGCGTCGCTTGCCCCCGGCCGCGCCACCCGCACCGGCCTGCATCACATGAGCGTCTTCATCCTGCGCCCCGCCGAGGACCGGCTGGCGGTGATGGGCATGCGCTCTGCCGCGGCAAGCCTTTGGCACGCGCTCGACGACACCGCGAAACGGCGCGGCGCCGTGTAGGCCGCCCGCCCCACATCGCCGAAGACCCTGCGCCACCGGCAGGCCGGACGAGGTGTCGAACCTCACGGACGCATAGACGCCGGTGCTCATTCAGCAGGCCGAGGATTGCAGGCCCGTCGTCCCGCGTCTGTCTGGCACGGGCGAAACCTTGCACCTTCCCAAGAACGCCCGGCGCGCCCCGAGCTCAGCTGCTCCCTCAGTCCCCCGAGGGAGGAGGCAGCAGGTCCAGCGCCTCGCCGGTCAGTTCGCGGCGCATGATCTGGAGCGTCATGTCGCCCGGGTTGTGCTCCAGCGCCTGCTCAAGCAGCCTGCGGGCGCCACCTTCGTCGCCCGTCGCCGCCGCGATGCGAACCTGCATGACCCAGGCATCGACAAGCTGCGGATCAAGCCGCGTCACTTCCGCGAAGGCGCCCGAGGCGGCGGGCATGTTGCGCATCACGAGCGCCATGCCCCCCATCTGCAGATGCGTCTCGGGATAGTCGAGACGGCTGCCCATCGACGCCTGCCATTCCGCGAAGGCATTACGCAGCGCCCGCTCGTAGCGCCCGGGCATGCTGGCGATCTGCGCGTCCAGCATGGATTGCGCCGCGGCCATGCGAACCGAGCGCACGGGATCCGACAGCGACTGCATAATTCGCGGCGCCCGCTCCATCGCAGGTGCAACGCGCTGCAGCTTCACCGCCGCGCTGCGCACCAGCGGATCAGGGTCGTGCAAGAGCTGTTCAAGGTCTGCCGCATCGGACGGATCACCGGCCTGCTCGAGCAGATAGATCGCCGTGGCGCGCACGATGCCCGCCATGTCGTCATCCAGCGACAGACCGCGCAGCTCCGGCGCGGCGCGCACCGGATCGCGCCGCCCATGGGCGAGCACCTCGCCGTAATGCGGGCCGCGATGACGGCTGTCGGGAAACCACTCTTCAAGGATTTCGGCGGCCCACTCCGGGCTCTGATCCTCGTGGCAGGTCGTGCAGGCATCCGGCGCGCCGGTCTCGGCGGCAAGGTCCGGGCGCGGGATGCGGAAGGAATGGTCGGCGCGCCAGTCATTGCCCATGTAGACGCGCTCGGTCATGTGGCAGGTCTTGCAGAGGGCCCCGTCCGAGCCCTCCGGGTGATGGGTGTGCTCGGGGCCGTCGAACACCTGCAACGGCAGCGAGGGAAACTCGGGATTGCCCGCCGGGCTGTGGCACTGGGTGCAGACCGCGTTGCCCTCGGCGATGAGCTCGGCCTCGTGCGGCAGGTGGCAGTTCGAGCAGCTCACTCCCTCCGCGTACATCTTCGACTGCAGGAACGAGCCGTAGACATAGACCTCGTCAAGGATCTGCCCGTCCGCCTCGTAGGCCCCTTCCCGCAGCAGCGAAAGATTGTAGGTGTCGTGATAGGGCGTTCCGGGCACCGGGTTGCCCTCGAGAAACGGCTCGCGACGCGAATGGCAGCTGGCGCATTGCTCGATCGCCTGCGCGGGCTGCGACATGTCCACGGTAAAGCCGTAAGCCGCGGGCGGCGCCTCCTGGGTCGTCTCGAAGCGCTCGGCCCAGTCCAGATGCGCGCTGCCGGGGCCGTGGCAGGCCTCGCACCCGACCCCGATCTCGACCTGCGTCGAGTCGAAACGACGGGTCTGTGCGTCGTAGTTCGCCTCGAAACCGGTCGCGTGGCAGGCGGCGCAGCGGCTGTTCCAAGTCTTGTAGGGCCCGGTCCAGTGCAGCCCGTCATCCGGAGCATAGTTCTGCTCGGGATAGAGATGAAACCAGTCGCCTGTCTCGGTGTCCCAGACCACATCGAAGCTCTGCAGCCGGCCGGGCTCGGTCTCGAGGATGTATTGCTGCAGCGGCTCGACGCCGATCACGGAATGCACCTCGTACTCCGTGGTCACCTGGTCGCGCTCGGTGACGCTGACGAGCGCCTTGCCCTCGGGTGAGAGGGAAAAGCGCGCATGCATGTCCCCGAGACGGAACTCGGTGCCATCGAAATTCGCCCTGATGTTGTCAGCGGTGGCCTCTGTCCAGGCAAGGGCATGGTGGGAGTCTTCCCAGGCCTCCCCGGCCTCGGTGTGGCACGCGATGCAGCGGTCGGAACCGAGATAGTCCTGCGCGACGGCAGGCGCCGCGATGAGGAAGAGCAGAACAGCGGCGAGGCTGTGCAGGGCGCGGCGGAGGATCTCGGACCGGCCGCTGGCCCCTCTGGGCTTGCAATGAAGGGCTGTCATGTCTTGAGACGAAGTCCCGAGGCCCCGGGGGCGCGGACGAATGGTCTTTGGCAAAATGTCATTCCAGTAGTATGTTCAACTTGCAGCACAAAAGAAAGGCTATGATGCGCCTCTGGGGTTGAGAGGCGGAAGCGTGTCGGACGCGCCAACGCGCCGCCCTTTGGGGCGGGCCTCGTTGAGCGCACCCTGCAAGGCGGTCCAGACTTCGCCGCCTGTCGTTGTCGAGCCACCCCCGTAGCGCTCAGCACCAAGCGCCAGCAGCGCCGCCTCGACCCTGGCGGAGCGGCGAGGATCGGGGCCGTCGACCCGACCCGCCCAGAGATCGAGCGCCGGGCGCAGCGCCGCGTGGTCCCGCCGCGCGATCACCTGCCGCAGCATCCGCCAGGCATGGGCTTCCGAGGCCAGCACTTGCGCACGCCGCCGCGCCTTCTGCCGCGCCAGCGCCGGCAGCAGGCGCCGCACCACGAGGATCACGAGCGTCATCCCCAGCACCACCGCCGCCGCCAGCAGCGCGACCCGGCGCGGATCGAGCGGGTCCGCCCGGCCCGGCGCAGGACCGTCGATCTGGAGCTCCAGCCCCGGCACGGTGGCGGTTTTCACCGCGCCCTCATCGGTGTCGTACCAGTCGAGGCTGACCGGCGGCAACGCGCCGCCGCCGCCCGCCTCGGCAAGGTAGGTCACGCTTTCAACGCGGCTGCCGCTGGGCACGCCCCTGTCGTCCTGCTCGGAGAGCTTCGGCGCATCGGGATACGCCGCGACACCAGCCAGGTCGACCATGTCCAGAAGCGGGGGCAGGAACATCGGCGAGGCCCCCTCGACCCGCGCGGTGACCTGCCGCTTCAGGCTGTCGCCGGGCACCATCGCGGCGGGATCGCCCTCGATCTCCTGCTCGAGGCTCAGATCGGCGGCGGCGATGAAGGGATCGAGCCCCTCCGCCCCTTCGGGCACGACACCGGCAAACGAGATCGCCTCGGTGGTCAGGGTGGTCTGCCGAACGTCACTGGCCTCGAGATCCTGCCAAGTCACCACGACCTCCTGCGGCGGCAGCGTCATCGGCCCCGGCACCATGGGCGAGATGCGGTAATGGCGCGACACGCCGGACCATGTCTCGCCGTCGATCCGCTCCGAGACCGGGCTGGTCGAGCGCGACGGCAGGCGCACCAGAAGGTTCGGCGTCTCGAGGCTCGGCCAGACCGGCGGCTCGGGCATGAAGGTCGGGACCAGCACGGTCATCCGCAGGCTGAGCGGCTGACCCGGCACCGCCTCGGTCTCGGGGAAATCGACCGTGAGCCGCGGCTCTGCGGCGGTGTCCTGCGCCGCCGCCGGCAGCGCCCACGTCAGAAGCAGGATCAGCAGCAGCCGGATCATTCGCCCTCCTCCGCGGGCGCATCCTCCGCAGGCGCCTCGGGGGGCGGCGCCGCGGCCTCGAGGGCAAAGCGCATGCGCAGGAAATCCCCGGTGCTGGTGTCGACGGTGGTCATCCACTGGTCCGCCGTCAGCAGCCCCTCGCCTCCCGCATCGCCCTGCGGCCGCAGGGTCTCTTCGCCCTGCCCGCTTTCGTTGTCATAGACCTCCTCGTCGGCCCCGATGCCGCGATCCTCGCCGGTATCCGAACCCGCCTGTTCGGCCTCGACATAGGCCACGATGCGTTTCGCGGTCTCGAGGTTTTCGGCGGCGCCGGGATAGTCCGGATCGCGGGCCAGCGCCGTCTCGAAGGCGCGCACCCCGTCGCGGTAGTGCCTTCCCTTGATCTGCGCCATGCCCTGGATCGACGCCGCCTGCGCGGTCTCGACCCGGTCCAGCACCAGCACGGCATCGTCATACTGGCCGTCACGGTAGAGGGCATAGCCGCGCCACAGCGGGTCGACGAAGAGATCGGCCGCTCGCTCGTAATCCTTGCGGTCAAAGGCGATGCGGCCCTGCTGGTCGGGCGTCAGGAACCAGTCGGCGATGCCATCGGCCCGCGCGCCCTGCGGCATCAGCAGCGCCAGCGTGGCGAGCGCCGCCCACCGCATCGTCCAGCCACGGCGGAACCACAGCAGCAGGATCAGCGCGGCAGGCCAGGCCAGCCAGTGGGCGCGATCCTCCCAGGGCTGCGCGACATCGTCGAGCTGCGCGCGGCGGTAGGCGGCGTTGAGCAGCCCGTCGATCCTGCGGATGTCGGCATCGTCGGGCGTCACCGCAACCACCGGCGCCGAGAGCGCGTCGAGCCCGCGGTCGCGGCTGCCTTCGGGGCGCGTGGCCAGCACCGCCAGCGGCGCCGCGCTGGCGTCGAGCGTCGCCACGTCCGCCGGATCGACGCTGTCGGTGACGAAGAGCACGCCGCCCGGCGCGCCCTCATCGGCGAGCATCGCCTGGGCCAACGCGAGCGCGTCACCGGCAACCGCGCCCTCGCGCGGCATCACCTCGGGGCTCAGCCCCTCGAGATAGGGCACCATGACCTGTGGATCCTCGGTCATCGGCAGCACCACGTGGGCACTGCCCGCATAGGCCACCAGCGCCGTGCGCGCGCCGGCGCGCAGCTCGAGGAAATCGCGGATCTTCTGCTTGCCGCGCTCGAGCCGCGAGGGCGGCAGATCGGTCTGCTCCATGCCCGGCGTCACCGCAAGCACCACGACCGCAGGCGCCGATTGCGCCGCAAAGGGATCGACCTGCCGCGACCATGTCGGCCCGGCCGCCCCGAGCGCCGCGAGGATCAGGATCGCGGCGGTGCTGTCGATCGGGGTCAGCCGCCGGCGCTGCGCGCGCCCCACGGTCAGCGCCTCGCGCAGATGCGGGGCGATGCCCTCGGCCTGCATCCCGTCGCGCCGCAGCGGCCGGCGCACCCACCACCAGAGCGCAAGCGTCGCCGGCACCATCAAGAGCCAGAGCGGGCGCAGGAAGTGGAACGCCTCGAGGAACAGCGCGAAATCGGTCATGCGGGCTCCTCCGACAGGCGCGCGGCGCGATGCCGCCGCCGGCTACGCAGCTGCAGATACAGCACCGTGAGCCCGCCCAGCAGCGCCGCCAGCCCCATCGGGATCCACGCCAGCGGCTGGCGCGGCCGGAACGACAGCGTCTCGGTCTCGCGCGGCGCCAGTTCGTCGATCCGGTCATAGACCGCTTCCAGAGAGGCCGCGTCCTCGGCAAAGAAATACTGCCCGCCGGTGCGCTGCGCGACCTCCTTCAGGGTGGTCAGGTCGACGCGGTTCTCGCCGGTCGCATCCGGGTCTCCGACGCCGATGGTGTAGATCTCGACGCCCCGGTCGGCGGCGATCTCGGCGGCGTTGACCGGGCTCATGCGGCTGGCGGTGTCCGAACCATCCGACAGCAGGATCAGCAGCCGCTGGTCGATCTCGCTGGTCTCGAAGGTGCGGATCGAAAGCCCGATGGCATCGCCAAGCGCCGTGTGCGGCCCCGCCATACCAACCTCGGTGCGGTCGAGCAGCGCGATGATGGTCTCGAGATCGTCGGTCAGCGGCGCCTGCAGATAGGCGGAGGTGCCGAAAACGATCAGCGCCATGCGGTCGCCCTCGCGGCCAGAGACGAAGGCGCGCACCACCTCGCGCACCCCGGCCAGCCGCTGGATACGCTCTCCCTCCGGCGTGGCGAAATCGCGCGCGTCCATCGAACCCGAGATGTCGATCGCCATCACCACGTCACGGGCGGCGTTCTCGATGGTGATCGGTGCGCCAACCCGCTCGGGCCGCGCCAGCGCGAGGACCAGCAGACCCCAGCACAGCACGGCCGAAATCACCGAGAGCTTCGGACGCGACAGCACCAGCGCCCCGGCGCGTGGCGCGGCCCCTGCGGCGGCGGCGGTGCGGCGGAAGAACGGAAAGCGCAGCGCGCTTTCGCGCTCGCGATGCGGCGGCGCGAGACGCCAGACCAGCAGCGGAAGCGGGAGCAGCAGCAGCAGCCAGGGCGCGGCGAGCGAGATCATGCGGTCCCCTCCCCCGCGGCACCGGGGCGATGCGTCCTGATCCAATGCGCCGCCGCCTGGCGCAGCTCGGCGGAGGGGGCCGCATCTGGGCTGCGGTAAGGGGCGCGCCGCAGCTCCTCGCCGGCGGCATCGGGGAAGTCGCCCTTGCCGCTTCGCGACAGGAAGGCGGTCCAGTCGCGGCCGGTGAGCGAGGCCACCTCGGCGCGCGGATAGGCCGCCAGCGCTGCCCGGCGCAGGATCGCCGCGAGCTCGGCGGCGGTTGCCGCCTGCGCCAGTGCCGCGAGCGCCGTGCGGCGATAGGCGTTGGCGATCCGGTGCCGATGCCAGCGCCAGAGCCCGGCCACCAGCAGCGCCAGCAGCAGCGCCGCAAGAGCCGCCCAGCCCCATGTCTGCGGCACCATCGGCACCGGCAGAGGCTGCGGCGGCTCGATCAGCTGGCCGATCAGCGAGACCAGACTTTCGGGCGCCTCGGCCTGCGGGATCTCATCCTCGTTCATCGCGGTCCGAGCCCCAGCAGGCGCCGCATCTGCGGCAGCGTCTCCTCGCCCGCCGAGAGCGGCAGGATCGGCATCCCGAAGCGGCGTTGCCAGTCGAACACCTCGGCCAGCCGTCCCGTCGACATCTCGACAAGCGCCCGGCGCGTGGCCGAGGCACTGGTGTCGATCTCGGCCTGCAGCTCGCCATCGGTGACGACAAGGCGCATCCCGGCGGGCAGCTCTCCGGCGCTGGGGTCGGTGACCGGCACGAGGATCAGGTCGTTGTGCCGAGCCAGCGCCGAGACGATGCGGTCGGTCTCGGCGTCGAGGCCGTCGAAATCGCTCAGCACGATGATCAGGTGGTTGCGGCTGGCGATGCGGGCCACCGCCCGAAGCACCTGCGTGAGCCCGATAGGCGCCGTGTTCGGCGCCTCTGCATGAAGCAGCCCGTTGGCCTCGGACAGCGCGGTGAGAAAGCGGTTGAGCGCGCCGCGGCTGCGCTGCGGGCGGATCTCGGCGATCACTTCGTCGCCGAACACGATGCCCCCCACCCTGTCGCCCTGATCGAGGATCCGGAACGCCGCCATCGCGGCGGCCTCGGCGGCGGTGACCGATTTCATCGCGCGGCGGGTGCCGAAGAACATCGACATGCGCTGGTCGACGACGATCAGCGCCGGGCGGTCGCGCTCTTCCGTCATCACCCGGACATGGGGGCGCCCGGTGCGGGCGGTGACCTTCCAGTCGATGCTGCGGATGTCATCGCCGGGCAGGTAGTCGCGCAGTTCCTCGAAGTTCAGCCCGCGCCCGCGCAGGCGCGAGGCATGACGCCCGTTGAGCACCGATTGTGCCGGCTGGCGCGGCAGAAAGCTGAGGCCGCGCGCCGGGCCCTCGAGGCTGCGCAGATAGGCCAGGTCGGTGTGGATGCGCGGATCTGCCGAGACCTGCGGGGCCTTCGGCAGGGTGCCGGTGCGGATGCGGGCGGCGCGGTCCTTCATCGATCCTCCCTCAGGGCAGCGCCACCTGCCGCACGATCTCGGCCACCACCGCGTCGGGGCTGATGCCCTCGCCCTGCGCCTCGTAGCTGAGACCCAGCCGGTGGCGCAGCACGTCGGCCACCACGGCGCGGATGTCCTCGGGATCGACGTAATCGCGGCCCGCGAGCCAGGCATGGGTGCGGCCGCACTTGTCGAGCGCCAGCGAGGCGCGCGGGCTGGCCCCGACCTCGATCCAGCGCTTGAGGTCGTCGCCGAAGGCCGAGGGCACGCGGGTGGCGTTGACCAGATCGGCGATGTAGCGCTCCATCTCTGGCGCGACCTTCAGCGCGGCGATCTCGCGGCGGGCGGCAAACACCGCGTCCTGCGGGATCGGCGCCGGCGGCTCGGGTGCGTGTGCACCCGCCCCGGCCTGCGCCGCGGCTTCCTCGGCGCGCACCAGCCGGATCACCTCGACCTCGTCCTCGACCGGCGGATAGGTGATGTTCACATGCATCAGGAAGCGGTCCATCTGCGCCTCGGGCAGCGGATAGGTGCCCTCCTGCTCGATCGGGTTCTGCGTCGCCATCACCATGAACAGCGGCTCCATCCGGTGGGTGGTGCCCGCCACCGTCACCTGCCGCTCCTCCATCGCCTCGAGCAGAGCCGCCTGCACCTTGGCGGGCGCGCGGTTGATCTCGTCGGCGAGCACGAGATTGGCAAAGATCGGCCCGGCCTCGAAGCGGAACTCGCCGCCGCCCTCGCCCTGGTAGTAGACCTCGGTGCCGGTGACATCCGAGGGCAACAGGTCGGGGGTGAACTGGATGCGCGAGAAATCGCATTCGAGGTTGCGCGCGAGCGCCTTGATCGCCCGGGTCTTGGCAAGGCCCGGCAGGCCCTCGACCAGCAGGTTGCCATTGGCGAGCAGGCCGATCAGCAGCCGCTCGATCACCTCGCGCTGGCCGATGATCGCCTCGCCCATGCGGGCGCGCAGCGCCTCGATCTGCGCCCGCGTGCCGCGTTCGGTCATGCCTTCCATACCGTCTCTACCTTTCCGAGCGTCAGTCCGACGGGAACACCTTACCCCAATCCTGGGCCATGTCGACGATGGTCCAGCCGCGCTCCGGCCCCTCGTCGAGCCCGCGGTTCAGCTGGCCGACATGGCTGTCGCGGTCATAGGCGAACTCGCGCTCGGCATCGGTGTGATGCACCAGCATCCCGAAGCGCGCACCCTCGCCGCTCGTGGTGTATTCAAGCATGGCGAAATCGCCGTCGGAATTGCCGGCGGAGAAGATCGGACGCTGGCCGATATGGCGGATGATGCCCACCGGCTTGCCCTCCTTGTCGTCGACGAAGCTGATGCCGCCTTCCTTGCTGAGCTGCGGCACGCCGTCGACCACCTCGTAGCTGGTGTTGCCCTCGGTGCCGACCACCTGCCACGGCGGGATGCCATAGGCCTCGTCGGCATAGGCCCGGATGAAATCGATGCCGCCGCCCGAGACGATGTAGGTGGTGAAGCCCTCGTCACGCAGGTAGCCCAGCAGCTCGAGCATCGGCTGGTAGACCATCTCGGCATAGGGCAGCCCGGTCGCGGGATGGGTCGCGGTGGTCAGCCAGTCATAGGCATCGGCCTGAAAGGCGTCGACGGTCGTGTTCGCATGCGAGACGTTGATGACCTCGAGAAGCCCCTCGACCCCGCCGGCCATGACGGTGTCCATGTCGCCCTCGGCGGCGGCCTTCAGGACATCCGTGGTCAGGATCGAGGGATCCTCGGCGGCCTTCTCCTTCAGCACGTCGACGGCGTAGAGCGCCTGGAAATAGACCGGCTGCTCGGTCCAGAGGCAGCCATCATTGTCAAAGGTCGCGATGCGGTCCCGCACCGGCACGAAGCTGTCGGAGCCCGGATCGGTGACGGTCTCGACGAAATCGATAATGCTGGCCTTGGTATCGGTGTCGTTCCACGACGGCAGCGGGTCGGCATAGGCCGCGGCGGAGACGAGCACCAGGCAGCTGGAGGCGGCAAGCAAACGCATGGGAAATGACCTTTCGGGTGCAATGCAGGTGGTCGATGTCGGGCGGGCCCGGCGGCTGTCACGCCGGGCCCGCCCCTTTCGATATCACGCGCCAGCGGTCACTGGGTACCGCCCGGTTGCGAGAGCTTGTCCATCACCTTGTCCAGGCTGAAGGACGCAGCTTCCTGACGCGGCGGGTACTCCGCGAAGCTCTCGAGGAAGTTGGCCACGTAGGTCTGGGCCGGCACGTACATGTAGGCGTGGTCGAGCATCCAGTCGTAGAAGGTGTTCGACGTCCGGTAGCCACGCTCGTAGGGATCGCGGCGCAGGTTGAAGACCAGCGGCGTGCGCAGCTCGGTCAGCGGCTCGATCCAGGCACGGAACGTGGACCAGGCCTTCTGCTCCAGGAAGGTGATCTTCCAGTCTGCATAGCGCAGGGCCATCAGGTCGCCGTCATCGGAGAAATAGAAGATCTCCTTGCGCGGGCTCTCCTCGGTTTCGCCGGTCAGCATCGGCAGGATGTTGTAGCCGTCGAGATGGACCCGGTAGTCGCGGCCTTCGCCGACTTCGGCCACGGTGATGCCTTCGAGAAGGTCTTCCTTGACGGTTTCGTTGCCGGCAGCGGCGAGGAAGGTCGGAAGCCAGTCCATGTGGTGGACGATCTCGTTGCTGACCTCGTCCTCGGGGATCTGGCCCGGCCAGCGGACCATCGCGGGCACACGCCACGCGCCTTCCCAGTTGGTGTTCTTCTCACCCCAGAACGGCGTCATCCCGGCATCCGGCCAGGTGTTCATGTGCGGACCGTTGTCGGTCGAATAGAACACGATGGTGTTGTCGGCGATGCCCAGCTCGTCGAGCTTGTCGAGGAAGACGCCGATATCGGCATCATGCTCGATCATGCCGGCGGTGTACTCGTCGACCTGCTTGCCAACCTGCTCGTTGGCCAGTTCGCGGTTCTCGTCGCTGACATGGGTGCGGAAGTGCATGCGCGTGCCGCTCCACCACACGAACCAGGGCGTGCCCTGCTCGTTGGCGCGCTCGATGAAGTCGATCGCCGCAGCGCTCGTCTCGTCATCAACGGTCTCCATGCGGACCTGCGTCAGCGGGCCGGTGTCCTCGATCTCGCCGTCGGCGTAGGAGTGGATCACGCCGCGCGGGCCGAAGGCTTCGCGGAAGGTCTGGCCATCGCCCACCATCATGTCGCCCGGGTAATCCTCGTTCTCGGGCTCTTCCTCGGCGTTGAGGTGGTAGAGGTTGCCGAAGAACTCGTCGAAGCCGTGGTTCGTCGGCAGGTGCTCGTCGCGGTCACCGAGGTGGTTCTTGCCGAACTGGCCGGTGGCGTAGCCCTCGGCCTTGAGCAGGCCCGCGATGGTCGGATCCTCGACCTGCATGCCTTCCTGGGCGCCCGGCAGGCCGACCTTCGAGAGGCCGGTGCGGAACACCGACTGCCCCATGATGAAAGAGGAGCGGCCGGCGGTGCAGGATTGCTCACCGTAGTAATCGGTGAAGATCATGCCTTCGTTCGCGATGCGGTCGATGTTGGGTGTCTCGTACCCCATCATCCCCTTGGTGTAGGCTGAAATGTTGGACTGACCGATGTCATCGCCCCAGATCACCAGGATGTTGGGCTTCTGGGCACTGCTCTCCTGGTCCTGCGCGAAGGCCGGTATGCCGGGCATCGCGAGTGTCACGGCCGCTACAATCGTTGCTCTTAGTCGAAAATTCGGTGACATGAATGTCTCCCTGTCAGGGTCGTTGTTCGGATGCGGCCAACAGCCAGAGATCCCTTAAACTGGAAGGGGTTGATCTCCTGATCTCACATCTCCCCTCAAGATTGATCGCGCAAATGGCGAGTGGATAGATGGACCAAGTACCTACTCAGGCTCCGGACCGGGCGGCCGGGCCCCGAGGACCAGCCCGAGATCGGCCCGAGAAATCGGCTTGGTGACATACCGCTCGGCGCCGGCAGACAGGCAGGCGTCCCGGGCGCCACCAATGTCGCGGCCCGTCATCACGATGATGCGCAAATCCGGGAAATGCTGCCTCAGCACTGAGATCAGCTCCGCACCGCTCAATCCGGGCAGGTGAAGATCGAGCAGGAGCGCGGCCGACTCCGCGGAGACCGGGCTCCGGAGAAGTTCCTCGCCTGTCCCGAACGTCGCGACATCAAACCCCAATGACCGGACCGCGCGTGCCAGCGCGCGGCTCACGCTCATGTCGTCTTCGACAACGAGGACTTTTCCAAGGGACACGGTCATGAAGCCAGTCTGCGCGATCGGCAGCAACCGTCATAGTTGTCCTGAGTACCTACATCGGGAGACTTCGATCTGACCGGATGCGAATGTGGCGGAGGCGACAGTCGAAACTCTGCGATCCCGGTCCGGAAGCGTTCGTCGCCCAAGCCGCAGCATCCAGACCAGCCAGCTGTCGCAACCCGCTCAGGTCTCGATCACCACCTCGTCGACGCTGGCATCGACTGACTGGCAGGCGCTGAGCAGATGCCCTGAGAGATGGGTCGCCACGTAGGTCGCATGAAACCGCGAGGGCGCCCGGAGGTGCAGCCGCCCCCCTGCCCTGCGTCCGCGTTCCAGCGCCGCGATCCACGACCCGTAAAGCCCGGCATCCTCGGCGTGCAGCAGCGCCTTGGCCAGCGTCCACTCGCTGCCATCGCTGAGGTCCGGCGCCTCGACCCGGCCCTTCACCGGCAGCGGCACCACCTTCTCGGGCATCGTCTCATCGCCCGACAGCCGATGCTCGAGATCCGGCCCCACATCGGCCCAGCGGTCGCGGCTGTCCTCGAGGATGCGCTCGATGCCGAGCGCGTATTCGCTGACCCTGCCGCGCGCCCCCTGACGCTTGACCACCAGCCAGCCCATCGCCCGCAGCTTCGCCATCTCGCGCTTGACCGTGCGCTCGTCCACCTGCCAGAGCCTCGCAATCTCGCGCTGGCCCACCGCCAGCTCGTCGCGCGCCCAGTTGTAGCGCGCAGTCACCAGCGTCATCAGTCGCAGAACAAGCCGCTGCCGTCCCTTTTCCTGGGCGAGGCCGAACGCTCCCATCACGGTGAGCAAATCGTACTTGAAGGCCGCAGCGTTGCGCCCGACCGTTTTCTTGGCAAGCATCTCCTGCCCTCGTGTCTCGCCCTGTGCTACGGGCCTGCCTCGTCCGGGCTCGTGTTGTGGCCCGTGAAGGTAAAGTCGCTGTTATTCGTTGGCGGTCTTTCCGGCCAACTCAGCGTTCTTTCCTGATCTTCACCCATTTGCGTCCGGAGATCCGATTCTGTCAAGGCTCGCCGCAATTGCGGTCGGTCCCCTCTCCCTTTTTCGATAGAAAAAATCGGTATTCTGGTATTGGGTGACAGGCAGTGTGTCCCCTATTGGAGCGAAAATGTCCCCCAATATGTGGCCTCGGCGATCCCCTTGTCCCCCAATATTTCTGCCCTGAGCGCAGGCATTTGGCGAATCGCTGCACTTGGCCGATCGGCGGCTGCCGGTGAGCGTTCATTGGGATTTGGCAGAACCGCCACTATTCCGTTTTCCACGATAATAGATTTTGTCAAAAGCCGCAAACCAGCGTAAATACCGAAGCAGAGCAGATTTACGTTCCCTCGCTTTCGGTCGCTTGTCCCCACGGGGACAGTCCCCGGGCGCAGCTGTCCCCGCGGGGACAGAAAAGAGGGACCCCAGACAGGAGAGACCATGTTCACCCATGACGACCTCGCGCAGATGCAGGCGCAATCCCTCAAGATGCAGAGCTGGATCCGGCAGCAGACCTTCTCGCCCGAGCTCGAGAAGCGGCTCAGACGGTTTTCAAGCTGGGAGGTGGCCGAGCTGATCCTGCAGGTCAACCAGTCGACCCTGCGGGGCCGCCTCGCCGCCGACCCCTCCCTGCCCCAGGGCCTCGTCGAAGAGGACGGCCGGCAGCGCTGGTACGCGCTCGAAGAGATCAACGAGATCCGCCGCAAGCTCAAGGTCAACCGCAAGAGCCTGATGCCGCCGCGGCCGGCCAACAAGCGCGCCTTCCGCGTGGCGATCTCGAACTTCAAGGGCGGCGCCGGCAAGTCGACCGTGGCGCTGCACTTCGCCCATGCCGCGGCGCTCGATGGCTACCGCGTGCTCTGCGTTGACTTCGACCCGCAGGCGACGCTGTCGCACTCCATGGGGCTCAGCGACGTCACCGAGGAGTTCACCGTCTGGGGCATCATGGCCCGCGACCTGATCCGCGAGACCGATCGCATGAACGCGGCGATGCACGGCGCCGAGAGCGGCTCCGCCCTGCCCCAGCGCAAGCTGCCCGAGGCGATCACCGGCATGGGGCTGCGCGACCTGCGGGTGACCGATTTCATCAAGCCCACGAGCTGGCCCACCATCGATGTCATTCCCTCCTGTGCCAACGCCGCCTTCGTCGAATTTGCCTCGGCGCAGTACCGTCACCTCAATCCCGAATGGTCGTTCTTCGCCGCGGTGTCGCGCTATCTCGATGCCCTGCCCCCGGATGCCTACGACCTTGTCATCTTCGACTGCCCCCCGGCCATCGGCTACCAGAGCATGAACGCGGTCTTTGCCGCCGATATGCTCTATATCCCCTCCGGTCCCGGCTACTGGGAATATGACAGCACCACCTCCTTCATCGGCCAGCTCTCCGAAGCGCTCGCCGATCTCAGCGGCTTCGAGGGGGTTGTCCCCGCGGGGACACTGCAATTGCCCAAGGTCTTTCAGGACGTGCGCTTCCTGCTCACCCGCTACGAGCCGGGCAACGAATTGCACCGCGCGATGCGTTCAGCCTTCCAGAAGGTCTGGGAGGACAGAGTGACCGACAACGCCATCGAGATGACCCGCGCGGTCGAACAGTCGGGTCGCTTCCTGAGCTCGATCTACGAGATCGACTATCGCGAGATGACCCGCGAGACATGGCGACGGGCGCGCACCTCTTTCGATCGCGCCTACGAGGAATTCCGCGGCCATGTGCTGACCGCGTGGGACAAGCTGGAGGATGAGGCATGAGCAAGCGACGCGGTTTCGACATCGACTTTCCCGGCAACGCCGACGGGGTCTACACCGGCGCCAAACGCAAGGAAACGCCCGAGCCCGCCGCGCGCCCCGAGGGGCGGCGTGGCCCGATGGCGGCGGCGATCTCCGAGAACGCCGACGCGCTGCGCCAGCGCGCCGAGGCCGAGCGCGCCATCCGGGAAGAGAACGACCGGCTGGCGCATGAGCACGTGCGGCTCAAGCGCGCCGGGCTGATCACCGACCTGATCCCGCTCGACGCCATTCGCATCGAGAAGCTGACGCGGGACCGCGGCCCCGGACCCGACCCGGATATCAACGAGCTGAAAGACTCTATTCGGGCGATTGGTCTCTCGAACCCGATTCAGGTCGAGCCCTCCGGCGACGGCTACGAGCTGGTGCAGGGCTTCCGCCGCCTGCGCGCCTATCGCGAGCTTTACGCCGAGACCGGCGATGAGGCCTTTGCGAAGATTCCCGCCGGGTTGATCGCCACCGGGGCCGAGCTCGAGCAGCTCTATCGCCGCATGGTCGACGAGAACCTCGTGCGCCGCGACATCTCCTTCGCCGAGATGGCGGTGCTGGCGCTGCGTTATGCCGAGGATCCCGGCACATCGGCGGAGGATCTGGGCTCGGCCATCGACGTGCTGTTCGCGTCGGCCGGGCGGCAGAAGCGCAGCTACATCCGGCATTTCGGATCGCTGATCGAACAGGTGGGCGACGCGCTGCAGCACCCGCAGGCGATCTCGCGCAATCTCGGGCTCGACCTGAACAAGCGGCTGGCTTCGGAGGACGGCTTTGAGACGCGCCTGCGCGAGGCGATGGACGGGCAGGGCGAGGTCTCGCCCGACTACGAGGTGGCGGTGCTTCAGGACCTGCTGAAGTCGGCTCCGAAAGCGCCGAAGCCCCGCGCCGGGACGACGCGCAATGCTGCCGCCAAGACCACGCTGCGCTGCACTGTCCCCGCGGGGACAGTCCGATGCGCGGCGCGCGACGGCAAGGTCGAGCTGCAGATGGAGCGCGACTTTTCCAGCATCGACAGACACCGGCTCGAGGCCGCGGTCGCGGCGTTCATGTCGGCGCTCGACGACTAGGTTGGGCTGACTGCGAGCCTGTTGCAGGGCGGCGTCACGGGGAACCGGGCGCCGCCCTTTGTCTTTGCCCGGCCGGGATTGAGGTCGGTGTCGTGGCGGTCGTCTGGGTGCTGTCCCCGCGGGGACACCCGCCGGTTGGCCGTGAGACGCATCGCGTTTGTCCCCGCGGGGACAGCGCCGAGCAACGGGCATCATCTTGGGATGACCCCTCCTCACGCGCGATCTGTCCCCGCGGAGACAAGAGCCTAAATCACGTCCCCGGCAGACCCTCCCGGCAGGACCAAATGCTCTCAAACAGGCATGCCCGGACCGCTGTCCCCGCGGGGACATGTGACCGTAGGCGCGGCCTGGCGTCGTCAGGCTGGCTGTCGAAACGGCGCCGAAAAGAGGTTGTCCCCGTGGGGACACGCACTCAGGAGCCGAGGCCGAGGTCTCGGAGTCCTCCGCGTGACGCCGCCGGGCGCGCTGCCACGACGCCCCGAAGGATCACCTATACATTCAATATAAAGAATATTAATGTACCCCAAACCACTGCGGCCCGGCAGGGCAGGGGGGGGGCGCAGCTCAGACGCGGATGCCGTAGCGGCTGACCTTGTCGTTGAGTGTGCGCCGCGCCATGCCGAGGGCCTTGGCGGCGCGCTCGGTGTTGCCGCGGCAGCGCTCGAGCGCGAGGCGGATCTCGCGCGCCTCGAAGGCAGCCACCCGCGCGGCAAGGCTCTCGGGTTCGGCGCTGGGGGCGGCGGGCCCCTCAGGCAGGTCGAGGCCGAGCGCGAAGCGCTCCGCCAGCGCCTTCAATTCGCGGACATTGCCCGGCCAGGCCCGGCGCTGCAGCCGCTGGCGCAGCGTGTAGTCGACCTTCGGGGTCTCGCGCCCGTAGCGCGCCGCGGCGAGCGCGGCGTAATGGCTGAACAGCAGCGCGATGTCGTCGCCGAGAACGCGCAGCGGTTCGACCGCGATCTCGGCGCCGGCGAGACGGTAGAACAGGTCGGCCCGGAAACTGCCATCGAGGGTCAGCGGCCTGAGGTCGGTCTTCGAGGTGGCGATGATCCGCAGGTCGAGCGGGCGAAGCCGGTTCTCGCCCAGCCGTTCGACGCTGCGTTCCTGCAAGGCGCGCAAGAGCTTGGGCTGGATCGCGGCGGGCATCGCTTCGACCTCGTCGAGCATCAATGTGCCGCCCGAGGCCGCCTCGAGCTTGCCGGGCTTGTCCTGCGCGCCGGGAAAGGCGCCGGCGACATGGCCGAAGATCTCGATCTCGAACAGGCTCTCGGGCAGGGCGGCGCAGTTGACCGCCACGAAGGGCCCGGTGGCGCGCGGGCCGGCGGCGTGCAGGGCGCGGGCGACAAGCTCCTTGCCGGTGCCGGTCTCGCCGGTCACCACCACGTCGAGATCGGTGGGGCCGATGGCGTTGATGCGGGCGCGCAGCGTGGCCATCGCGGCAGACTGGCCCAGCAGACCGCCCTCATCGCGGCGGGTGATGCGCTCCTGCAGGCGGCCGATCTCGGCACGGGCGGCACGGTTGCGCAGGCCACGCTCGATCACCGTCAGCAGGTGCATCCCGTCATAGGGCTTCTCGAGAAAATCCTCGGCACCGGCGCGCATCGCCTGCACCGCCTGCGCCAGATCACCATGCCCCGAGATCAGCACGACGGGGCAGTCGGGGTCACGGTCGCGGGCGGCTTCGAGCAGTTGCTGGCCGTCGATGCCGGGCATCCTGAGATCGGTCAGGATCAGGTCGGGGCGGCTGGTCGCAGCAAGGGCGGCGGCACCGTCGGGGAAGGCCTCGGCGCGGTGGCCGGCGGCCTCGATCAGGTCGCAGAGCGCCACGCGGTGGTCGCGGTCGTCTTCCACGACGTGGATCAGCGGGCTCATTCGGCGGCCTCCTGCGTGTCGTCCCGTGCCAGCAGCGGCAGGATCACCGCCACCTCGGTGCCCGCGCCGGGGGCCGAGCGGATGTCGAGCCGTCCGCCGAATTGCTGAACCACCTCGAAGCAGATCGCAAGCCCGAGCCCGAGCCCCTCGCCGCCGACCTTGGTGGAGAAGAACGGCTCGGCGATGCGCGGCAGCACGTCGGGCGCGATGCCGGGACCGTTGTCGCCGACCCGCAGGGTGACCTCCTGCGCGGTGCACTGGATCGAGAGCGTGACCTCGCCCTCTCCGGGCACCACCGCCTCGATGGCGTTGTGCAGCAGGTTGACCAGAACCTGTTCGAGCCGGGCGTGGCCGGCCTCGACCCGCGGCGCGCTGTCCGGGGGCGCAAAGCGCAGCGCGACCCCCGCCGCGTCGGCGCGGGGCTGCGCCAGCGCCAATGCCGAGCGCGCCACGTCGGTCACCTCGACCGGTGAGAGCGGCGCCACCTCGCGCCGGGAAAAGTTCTTCAGATGCTTGGTCATGCGCTGCATCCGGCGGATCAGACCGCGCGCCGATTGTAGCCGCGCGGCGGTCTGCTCAGGGGCCCGAGACAGGCCGAACTCGGCGGCGGTGAGCGTCGCCTCCATGGCGGCGAGGGGCTGGCTGACCTCGTGCACGATGGCAGCGGACATGCGCCCGAGCGCGGCCATCTTCTCGGACTGCACCAGCGTCGCCTGCATGGCGCGCAGATCCGCCTCGACCTGCCGCCGGGCCTCGATCTCGCGCGCCAGCTCGGCGGTGCGCTGGCGCACCTTGCGCTCCATCACCTCGGTCTGGCGCAGCCGCAGCGCGATCAGTCGCCGCCGGTGCCGCCGCATGTCGGCGAGCCCGAGACCCAGCAACCCGGCCAGCAGCGCCAGCGCGGCGGTGGCAAGGCCGGCGGCGCGTGCGGGCCAGACCGGCGTGGCGGCCAGCAGGCGCCAGCCGTTCTCGAATGGCGTGCCGCGCAGGGTCGTGGCGCGGCCCTTGCCGTCGAGCGAGAGCTCCGAGCCCTTGGGCAGCAGTGGTGTGGCGGCGGGCAGGTCGGTGCGGGCGTAGAGGCGCGAGTCCGCGAGCTGGTCGAGGGTGGGCGCGGGCAGGGCGGTGAGCGGGCGGTAGCGCCAGCCATCGACCGAGGACAGGAACACCACCTCGTCGCGGTCGGTGACGGCGATGTATTGGCCGGTCTCGGCCCAGGCCCGTTCGAGCGGGCGCAGGTCGATCTTGACGACGACGACGCCCTGCACGTCGCGGTCGGGGTCGTCGATGCGTGTGGCGATGAAGTAGCCGGGCTCGCCGGTGGTCACGCCGACGGCATAGACCGCGCCGCTGCCGGTGTCGCGCGCCTCGGTGAAATAGGGGCGGAAGCTGTAATCGTGGCCCACGAAACTGCCGGGCGCGGCCCAGTTCGAGGAGGCGAGGGTGAGGCCGGCCTCGCTCAGCAGGTAGAGCTGGCCCGAGCCGGTCTGGCTGGCGATCTTCTGCAGGTAGCGGTTGGCCGCATCGATGGCGGCGGCATCGTCCGGCGTGGCGAGGGCGGCCCGGATGCGCGCATCCTCGCCGGCCACGCGGGGCAGGGCGCGGAAGCGGTCGATCTCGGTTTGCAGGGCGCGGTGGCTGACCAGCAGGCCCTGCTCGAGCCCCTGCCGCAACTCGGCCAGCACCAGCTGCCAGGCCAGCGCACCGCAGAGCAGCGCCCCGAGCGTCACCAGCACCAGCCGCAGGCGCCAGACCGAGCGCAGCCGCGGCAGCAGGGAGGCGCGGCGCGGCATTAGCCGGCGTCGGGGCAGGGGGAGAGGCGCACCGGCTGCCCGGCGCTGGCGCCGAGCCGGGTGCAGTCCGCGCCGCAGAGGGTCCAGGCCGAGGGGGTCTCGCCCGAGGCGGCAAGGACGAGCGCTGGCACCGGCGGCAGGTCCGGGGCCCAGACCCACCAGCCGTTCTCGAAGCGCCCGCCGGGGCCGGGCTCCATGCCGGCGCCCGAGCCCTTCACCGCGGCCTGGGTCAGGTGAAGACGGTTGTCTTGGGTGACCTCCCATGTCTCGCGCCAGTCCTGACGCTCGACCGAGTGGGTCCATTGCAGGGTGAAGCTGCCGCTATCGGCGAGGGCGAGCATCAGCGCCCCCGCCAGAATGCAGCCGCTCACGCCGACACCATCGTCCGGCCCCGCCACATCAGCACCGCGAAGACCGCGGTGAGCGCGAAGCCGATCTCGTCGGTGATCGGCAGCGCCGCGACGAGGGTGAAGGCGGCGGCGACGGCGATGACGCGCTCCCACATGGCCAGCGGGCGGCCCAGCCAGCCGATGACGCAGGCGCCCCAAAGGGCAAGCGCGATCAATGCCTTGAGCACGATATAGGCGACTGCGGGCCAGTAGCCGACCGCGCCCGCCAGCGCGCCGCCATCCTGCAGCATCAGCGCCGGGGTGTAGACCGCCATGAACGGCACCACGAAGCCCGCGGCGGCCACCTTGATCGCCTCGAAGCTGATCTTCAGGCCGCTTTCCTTGGCGATCGGCGCGGCGGCGAAGCAGGCCAGCGCGACCGGCGGCGTCAGGTCCGCGAGGATGCCGAAATAGAAGACGAACATGTGGCTGACGATCAGCGGCACGCCGAGATCGAGCAGCGCGGGCCCGGCGATCGACGAGGTGATGATGTAGTTGGGGATGGTCGGAATGCCCATTCCGAGGATGATACAGGTAATCATCGTCAGCACCAAGGACAGGAACAGGCTGTCCTGCCCGACCGAGACGATGAACTGGCCAAAGGTGTTGGCCGCGCCGGTGAGGGTCATCACGCCGATGATCACGCCCACGAGCGCGCAGGCGATGCCCACGGGCAGGGCGGTCTTGGCGCCGTCGGCAAGGCTGTCGCGGCAGATGGCCAGCGTCTCGCGCCCGCCGCGGAAGGCGGCGCAGGTGACGATGAGCACGCCCAGCACCAGAAGCAGCGCGTGGATGCCGAACTTGAAGAAGGCCGAGGCGCAGAGACCGAGCACGATCCAGAAGATCACCCGCACGGCGGTCGAGGGCATCCCCATGGCGATGGCGGTGCCGAGGATCAGCATCCCGGTCAGCGCGAGCCCGATGGTGCCGGCAAACAGCGGGGTGTAGCCCGAGAACAGCAGCCAGACCAGCACCGCAAGCGGCAGGATCAGGTACCAGCCCTCGCGCAGCGCGTTGCGCGCCGAGGGCATCTCCTCGGCGGACAAGCCGCGCAGGCCGCGCTTGCCGGCCTCGAGATGGACCATCCAGAAGGCGCCGGCGAAGTAGAGGATGGCGGGCACCAGCGCCGCCTTGACCACTTCGATATATTGCACGCCGAGGGTCTCGGCCATTATGAAGGCCACCGCGCCCATCACCGGCGGCATGATCTGCCCGCCCATCGAGGAGGTCGCCTCGACGCCGCCGGCAAAGGCCGGACGGTAGCCGAAGCGCTTCATCAGCGGAATGGTGAACTGGCCGGTGGTGACGACGTTGGCGACGCCCGAGCCCGAGATCGTGCCCATCAGCCCCGAGGACAGCACCGAGACCTTGGCGGCGCCGCCGGTGCGGTGGCCGACGAGGCCGAGCGAGACGTCGGTGAACAGGCGGATCATCCCGGCCTTCTCGAGGAAGCTGCCGAACAGGATGAAGAGGAAGATGTAGGTCGCCGAGACATAGGTCGGGATGCCGTAGATGCCCTCGGTGCCATAGGCGATCTGCTCGACCACTTGCTCGAAGGCGTAGCCGCGGTGATCGAAGGGCGGGGGCAGGTGCTGGCCGAAGAGCGCATAGGCGAGGAAGAGCCCGCAGATGATCGGCAGGGCAGGGCCCATCAGCATCCACGCGGCGACGAAGACCGTGACCACGGCGACGCAGCCGAACACGAGGTCGGGCAGGTTGGGATCGCCGGCGCGGAACAGCAGCGGCGTGTACTCGATCCACTGGTAGGCGGCGACGGCGACGCCGGCGGCGGCGAACAGCCAGCACAGCGCCCGCAGCGGCGTGCCGAAGCCGCGCCCGAGCGCCAGCAGCGGGTAGCCGAGCGCCAGCAGGAAGCCCACATGCACCGCGCGCATCACCTGGCTGGGCAGGTCGATGACATGGGCTGCGATGGCGATCTGGTAGAGCGAGAAGACCACCGCCAGCCAGAAAAGGAAGCGCCCGGTCAGGCTCGGCGGAAAGCTCGAGGCCAGCGGGTCATGCAGTTCGGCCAGTTCCTCGGCCCGGCCGGTCTCGGCCGCGTGTTGTCCGGTCATGTGATCCTCCCGTCATGCCGTCAGCCCGGCCAAGGCCGGGCCGACGTCTGGGGCTGCTCAGAGCAGGCCCTGTTCCTTGTAGAACCGCTCGGCGCCCGGGTGCAGCGGGATCGGAGCATTCTTGATGGCGGTCTCGAGGTCGATGTCGCCCGCCGCCGCGTGCGCCGCCTTGAGCTGGTCGAGGTTCTCGAACAGCAGCTTGGTCATCTGGTAGGCGAGCTCGTCCGAGACGTCGGAGCTGGTCACGAGCACGTTGGTGATCGCCAGCGTGGGCACGTCCGCGTCCTGGCCCGGGTAGGTGCCGGCGGGGATGACGCCGGCGGCGTAGGGCGCGCCGAGCGTTTCCGCCACCTCGGCGGGGATCGACACGTAGGTCACATCCTGGGTCGAGGACAGGTCCTTGAGCGCCGCCGAGCCGAGGCCCGAGCTCTGCAGGGTGGCGTCGAGCTGGCGGTTCTTCATCAGCTCGACCGATTCCGCGAAGGGCAGGTACTCGACCTTGCCGAGATCGTCGTAGCTCATGTCGAGCGCGCCGAGGATCTTGCGGGCGTTGACCTCGGTGCCGGACTTGGCGGCCCCGACCGAGACCGACTTGCCGGCAAGCTCGGTGGCGGTGGTCACGCCGGCCTCGGCGGAGGCGGCGATCTGGATGAAATTGGGATAGATGGCGGCGATGGCGCGGAGCTTGTCGAGCGGCTTCGAGAAGCCGACCTCCTCGTTGCCCTCGTAGGCGTCCTTGACCGAGTCGCCGAGCGCGAAGCCGATCTCGCCACGGCCCTGCTGCAGCAGGTTCAGGTTCTCGACCGAGGCCTTGGTCGACTGCACCTGGGTGCGGGCATCGGGGATGTTCTTGGCGTAGATGTCGGCCATGGCAACGCCGAGCGGGTAGTAGACGCCCGAGGTGCCGCCGGTGAGCACGTTGATGAACTCCGCGGCCGAGGCGGCGGGGGCGGAAAGGGCGAGGCTGCCGGCGATCAGTGCGCCGAGCCCGAAGGTCTTGATCATGGTGGTCCTCCCAGACTCTCGATCCGCGACACCGGCCCGTCCGGCCCTGTCGCGAGGTGCGGGAACCATGTGCAGGCGGCCGGTTCCCGGCAAGCTGCGACGGGGGGCGGGGCCGATGTTTCGTCGCAGGATCCTGCCCCGCCCGTGGCAGATTTCTGCCCCGGCTCAGACAGGCTTGACCCTCGGGCGCTTCGGCACCTGTGCCGTGCGCTCGGCGGGTGGGAGCACCCTTGCTATTTCTATTTTATAAAATATAAGTCGAGCTGCCCAAACCGGTGAAGATCATGACATCCAGCGCTCCCATCGCCCCGTCCAAGGCCACTCCCGACGCCGATTCCCGGCCCGGTTGGCCCGCCTTCAAGGATCCGTTGCTCTCCGAAGCTGCGGGCGGTTTCCTCGCGCCACGCCCCGACTTCGGTGTCGAGCGGCTGGCAGAGGTGTTGCGGGAGGGGTGGGGCCTCTCGGGCAGGCTCACCGATCTCGGCGGCGAACGGGACTGCAACACCGGCGTGGCGCTGGAGGACGGCCGCCGGCTGGTGCTGAAGATTTTCAGCCCCGACGATAGCGACCGGGTCCGGCTGTTCCAGCATCAGGTGATGGTGCATCTCGAGGGGCGGGGCGTCGGGCTGACGCCGAAGATCTACAGGACCTGCGACGGCGCCCTCGAGACTTTGGTCACGGACGGGGAGGGGGCGCGGTTCCACGCGGTGCTGATCGACCTGATGCCGGGACAGCCGCCGCAGCCCGATGGCAGCGCCGCGCAGCAGCGCATGATCGGGCGCGGCATCGCCGAGCTGCACGGCGCGCTGCGGGACCTCGACTGCCCCGCCGCCAACCGGGTGCTGCTCTGGGACCAGATGAACGCGCCGCGCCTGCGCGAGGCGGCGGAGATGGTCGAGGACCGCGCCCTGCGCCGCCGCATCCTCAGCGGCATGGATCATCTCGAGCAGCGGATGCCGGCGCTCGCGGCGCTGCCGGCGCAGCTGATCCATAACGATCTGAGCCAGAGCAACATGCTGGTGCGCGACGACGACCCTCTGGCGCTCAGCGGCATCTTCGATTTCGGCGACATGGTGATCGCGCCGCGGATCAACGACATCGCCATCGCCGCCACCTATTTCACCCTGCCGGACCGCCCGCTCGCGCCGCAGCTGGCCCGCATGGTCGCGGGCTACGAGGAGGTCATCGCGCTTGGCGATGACGAGCTTGCCGCGCTGCCCGACGCGATGCTGGCGCGGATGCTGCTGCGCATGGTCATCCCGCTCTGGCGCAGCGCGCTGTTCCCCGCCAACCGCGCCTACCTGCTGCGCCATTTCGATACCGGGCGCGCGCTGGCCGAACACGTGCTGCCGCCCGAGGGCGGCCCGGGCCGGGCGCCCTTCGCCTTCAACAGATCTCATCTGGACACGCTTTGCCATGACTGACCAATCCTCCCACACCACGCTGATGGCGCGCCGCAGCCGCACTCTCGGGCCGGCCTACCGGCATTTCTACGACGCCCCGCTGCATCCGGTGCGCGGGCAGGGGGTGCGGCTTTACGATGCCGAGGGGCGGGCCTATCTCGATGCCTACAACAACGTGCCCTCGGTCGGGCATTGCCACCCGCGCGTGGTCGAGGCGCTGGCCGCGCAGGCGGCCGAGCTCAACACCCACACGCGCTACATCCATCCCAAGATCGTCGAGTATGGCGAGCGGCTGACGGCGCTGTTCGATCCCGCGCTGTCGCAGGTCATGTTCACCTGCACCGGCAGCGAGGCCAACGATCTGGCGCTGCGGGTGGTGCGCGCGGTCACCGGCGGCACCGGCATCATCGTGACCTCGAACGCCTATCACGGGGTGACCGCCGATCTGGCCGAACTGTCGCCCTCGCTGGGCGCGGCCAACCCGCTCGGCGCGCATGTGCGCACCGTGGCCCCGCCCTCGGGCGTGGATGGCGGCGCCAGCTTCGCCGCCGAGGTCCGCACGGCCATCGCCTCGCTGCAGGCGGCGGGGCTGCGCCCGGCCGCACTTTTGTTCGACACGGTGTTTGCCAGCGACGGGGTCTATCTTGATCCGCCGGGCTGCATCGCGGGCGCGGTCGCCGCGATCCGCGAGGCCGGTGGCCTGTTCATCGCCGACGAGGTGCAGGCCGGGCTGGCGCGGGTGGGCTCGCATATGTGGGCCTATGAGCGCCACGGCGTGGTGCCCGACATCGTCACACTGGGCAAGCCGCTGGGGGCGGGGCACCCGCTGGCCGCGATGGTGATCCGGCCCGATCTGCTCGCCGAGTTCGGCGCCAAAACCCGCTATTTCAACACCTTCGGCGGCAACCCGGTGTCGGCGGCGGTGGGGCTCGCGGTGCTCGACGTGATCCGCGACGAGGGGCTTCAGGAGAACGCCGCCAGCGTCGGCCGGGCGCTGCAGGACGGGCTCGCCACGCTGGCGCAGCGCCATCCCGAGGTCGTCGCGGAGGTGCGCGGCACCGGGCTCTACGCAGCGGTTGAGCTGCGCGGCGCGCCCGGGACCGCCGGGCAGGGGATCAGCTGGCTGCTCAACGACTTGCGGCGGCGCGGCGTGCTTCTGGGCAGCTGCGGCTCGCACGGGCAGGCGCTGAAAATCCGCCCGCCGCTGCCGTTCGGCGAGGACGACCTCGCGGAGCTGCTCACGGCGCTGGATGAGGGCTTGTCGCAGGACGGGCTTTGTCACATCCTCGGCGCTTGATCCGAGACGGGCGCGCCGCCGCGGGCGTGAGAGGAGAGCCATGCCAGACCCTGCCAAGCCGAGCGTGTCGCGCACCGGCAACCTCAAGCCCATCGCTTCGGGGAGCCTGTCGGCGCGGGCCTACGAGGCGATGCGGCGGGGGCTGATCGAGGGCGAGTTCGCGCCGGGGCAGCGGCTCGTGCTGCAGGATCTGGCCAACCATTTCGGCACCTCGATCACCCCGGCGCGCGAGGCGGCGATGCGGCTGGCCAGCGAGGGCGGGCTCGAGCTGCGCTCGGGCCGGTTCCTGTTCGTGCCCGAGATGGACCGCGACCGCTATCTCGAGGTGCGCGCCATGCGGATCGAGCTCGAGGGGCTGGCGGCCAGGGTTGCCGCCACGCGCTGCACGCCCGAGGCGCTCTTGCCGCTGCGCGAGATCCAGCGCGCCTATGTCGCCTCGGACGCGCCCGAACAGGCCGAGACGGCAACGCGCCTGAACCGGCAGTTCCATGCCGGGGTCTACCGGCTTTCGGGGATGGCGCTGCTGATCAGCCATATCGAACAGCTCTGGGTCGCCATGGGCCCGATGCTGACCGTGTTCTTCGCACCTGACGGCCAGCGCTATTTCGGCGCCGAGGTGCATGACGCGATCCTCGATGCGCTCGAGGCCGGCGACGGGGCAGAGGCGGAGCGGCAGATCCAGACCGACATCGTCAACGGCACGGCGCGGTTCCTCGCGTATTTCGACCGGCAGGAGGCGGCGCGCTGAGCCTTAGCCGTAGAGCCACAGGATGCCGCCGCAGGCGGTGACCGCGGCCACGAGGTTCATCGCGAGCCCGATCTTGAGGAAATCCGAGAACCGGTAGTTGCCCGCGCCGTAGACCAGCGTGTTGGTCTGGTAGCCGATGGGCGTGGCAAAGCTTGCCGAGGCACCGAACATCACCGCCATGGTCAGGGCGCGCGGGTCGAGCCCGGTGCTTTCCGCCAGCCCGATGGCGATGGGGGTGAAGACCACGGCGACGGCGTTGTTGGTGACGGTCTCGGTCAGCAGCGAGGCCAGAAGGTAGATCGCCAGCAGAGCGAAATAGGGCGGCAGCCCGGCGATGGGGGGCGACAGCCAGCTGACCAGCAGGTCGACCGCGCCGGTGTTCTGCAGCCCGAGCCCGACCACCAGCATGGCGAAGATCAGCACCAGGATCGCCCCGTCGACCGCGCCCCAGGCCTCGTCGGCGTCGATGCAGCGCAGCACGAGGATCGCCGCCACCGCGAGGATCGACAGTGTCGCGATGTCGAGCACACCCAGCGCAGCCAGCCCGACCACACCGGCCAGCGCCGCCAGCACCAGCGGCGCGCGGCCGCGGCGGAAGGCGCGCCCGGTGGGGCGGCTGACCGAAACCAGCTGGGCCTCGTCCTCGAGGCTTTCGAAGGCGTTGGCCGGGCCTTCGAGCAGGAGTTTGTCCGCCGGGCGCAGCCGCACGCTGCCGAGATCGGGACCGGGGATGTGCTCGTGCCGGTGCGCGCCCAGCACCCGCACGCCGAAGCGCCGGCCCAGCGACATGCTGCGCAGGGTGCGCCCGAGGCTGGGCTTGCGCGGCGAGACGATGACCTCGACGGTGACCATCTCGACATCCGGCTGCTCGCCGCGGCGCAGGCCGATCTTCAGAGCCGGATCGTCGTGCAGGGTGAGCAGCTCCGAGGTGGGGGCGCGGAAGATGATGGTGTCGCCGGTCTCGAGAACCTGCTCGGCCAGAGGGCCGGGCAGGGCGTGGCCCTTGCGGCGCAGGCCGGTGACCCTGATGCTGCCGCGGTTGAACGGCGCCACGTCGGCCAGCGCCTTGCCGGCGTGGCTGTCATCGGCCAGCACCGCTTCCGACAGGAAGGTGGTCTCGCCCAGCATCTGGTCGGGGTTGCTGGCCTCGCGGTCGGGCAGCAGCCAGCGCCCGAGGATCGCCAGCGTCACGCCGCCGGCCAGCGCCACGAGGATGCCCACGGGTGTGATCTCGAAGATGCGGAACGGCTCGAGCCCCTGACCGCGGGCAACGCCGTCGACCAGCAGGTTGGTCGAGGTGCCGATCAGCGTGCAGGTGCCGCCGAGGATCGCGACATAGCTCAGCGGGATCAGCAGCCGTGTGGCGGATTTCCCGAGCGCGGAGGCGAGCCGGATCACCACCGGGATCAGCACCAGCACCACCGGCGTATTGTTGACGAAGCCCGAGGCCACGAGGGTGACCCCGAGGATCACCGACAACGCCAGCGCCGGGCGCTCCTGCGCCTGCGCGATCACCATGTTCGAGACCGCCTCGAGCACCCCGGTCCGCACCAATGCGCCGGAGAGCACGAACATCGCGCCGATGGTCAGCGGCGCGGGGTTGGAAAACACCGACAGGAGCTCGTTCGGGCCGACATAGCCCATCGCCACGAACAGCGCCGCGAGCCCGGCGGCGGGCACTTCCGGCGGGTAGAGCTCGAGCATGAAGAGCGCGAACAGCGCCACGATCATGGCCAGCGAGATGAGCGCGTCGTAACGCTCTATGAGGTCGATGAAATCTGTCATGCGTGTTCCGCCTGCCCGTCTGACACAACGTCGACCTGTTCAGAAGGTTGCGCAAGAGGGCATGGCGGGATGGTCGCGTCGGCGGGCGGACCCGCCGCGAGGCGGTGGCCCTCGGGCGGTTGATCCCCGCCGAGCCGGGGCTCAGCCGCCACCCCCGGTCGCTGAGCCCGCTTCGGCCGGGCTCAGAGCCAGCCGCGGATGCGCTCGGCCACGCGCTCGACCGACAGCCCGTACATGTCGTGCAGGGTCGGCAGGGCGCCGGCCTCGAGGAAGGCATCGGGCAGGCCGATCATCCGGAAGCCCGGGGTGACGCCCGCCTTCAGCAGCGTCGCCGCCACCGCTTCGCCCAGCCCGCCGTTGACGCTGTGGTTCTCGGCGGTGACCACCAGCCGTCCGCCGCGTCCGGCCTCGGCGAGGATGGTCTCGGTGTCGAGCGGCTTGATCGTGGGCGTGTGCAGCACCGCCACGTCGATGCCGTCTTTCGCCAGGACCTCGGCGGCGTCGAGGGCGCGCATGGTCATGATGCCCGACGAGATCACCAGCACGTCGCGCCCCTCGCGGATCATCTGGGCGCGGCCCAGCTCGAACCGGTAGTCGGGCTTGTGGCGGGTCAGCACGCTCGGCACCTTGCCGCGCAGCAGGCGGGCGTAGACCGGCCCCGGATGGGCGATCATCGCCGGCACCATGCCGGCCACGTCGCAGGCATCGCAGGGGTCGATCAGCACCATGTCGGGCAGGCCCCGGAAGATCGCCAGATCCTCGGTGGCCTGATGGCTCGGGCCGTAGCCTGTGGTGAGGCCGGGCAGGGCGCAGGCGATCTTGACCGGCAGGTTTTCTTCGGCGATCGCCATGGCGATGAAGTCATAGGCCCGGCGCGCGGCGAAGACCGCGTAGGTGGTGGCAAACGGGATGAACCCCTCGCGGGCCAGACCAGCGGCGGCGGAGAACAGCAGCTGCTCGGCCATGCCCATCTGGTAGAAGCGCTCGGGCATGGCGTTGGCAAAGACGTGCAGGTCGGTGTATTTCGACAGGTCCGCCGAGAGGCCGACGATGCGCGGGTCGCCCTGCGCCGCCTCGACCAGCGCGTGGCCGAAGGGGGCCGGGACGGTGTCATAGCCCTCGGCGGCCAGCGAGGCGATCATCGCCGAGGTCGCGACGGGCTTGCCCTCGGGCACCTTGCGGGGCTCGTACTTGCGCGCTTTCGAGGCGTGGGTCATTGCGGTTTCCCCTCTTCCAGTCGGTCGAGCGCGCGGGCCCATTCGTCGGGCTCGACCCGGACGAAATGGTTCTGCTCGCGGGCTTCGAGGAAATCGACGCCCTTGCACATGCGGGTGTTGCAGATGATCACCCGCGGCTTGGGCTCTGGCAGGGTGCGGGCGGTGTCGAAGGCGGTGACCAGCGCCGAAAGGTCGTTGCCGTCGACCTCCTGCGCGTGCCAGCCGAAGGCCTCCCACTTGGGCGCCTCGGGCCCCTGGGCCAGCGCGTCGCGCGACGGGCCATCGGCCTGCTGGTTGTTGAAGTCGACGAGGCAGATCAGGTTGTCTAGCTTCCACTGCACGGCGGACATCACCGCCTCCCAGGTCGAGCCCTCGCCAAGCTCGCCGTCGGACATCAGGTTGTAGACCACACGGTCGGAGCGCTTGCGCTTCAGCCCGAGCGCCGCGCCCACGGCGATGCCGAGCCCGTGGCCGAGCGAGCCGCCGGTGATCTCCATGCCGGGCGTGTAGGAGGCCATGCCCGACATCGGCATCCGGCTGTCATCCATGCCGTAGGTGGCAAGCTCTTCCTCGGGCAGGATGCCGGCCTCCATGAGGGCGGCATAGAGCGCGATGGCGTAGTGCCCAATCGAGAGGTAGAAGCGGTCGCGCCCCTCCCATTCCGGATCGTCGGCGCGCCAGTCCATGGCGTGGAAATACGAGGTGGCGAGCACGTCGGCCACCCCGAGCGCCTGCCCGATATAGCCCTGCCCCTGCACTTCGCCCATCAGGAGCGCCTTGCGGCGGATGTTCCAGGCGCGCCTCTCGAGCGAGACGTTCGAGACCGCTGCGGCGGGACGTGTCATGCCTTCCCCTCCCATGGATCGGCTATGAATAGGCTGGCCCGGCGCAGGCTGCGCGCCGGGCCCGAGATCAGTCGCGCGCCGCGTCGGTCATCGCGACGAGCATCACATGCGCCGAGGCGGCGCCGGGATCCATGTGCCCCAGCGAACGGGCCCCGAGCTTGGCCGAACGGCCCCGGCGGCTCTCGATCTCGGCGGTGTAGTCGCGGCCGTTGCGGGCGCCCGCGCTTGCCGCCTCCAGGCAGGCGATCACGTCGCCGCCCGCGTGCAGCGCCTCCTTGGCCTTGGCCACCGCCGGCACCCAGGCGTCGATCATCGTCTTGTCGCCGACCTGCGCGCCGCCGCGCGACTGGATGCCGGTGCAGATGCCCTCGATCCACGCCACGGTTGCGGCGGCGTCGAGGTTGAGCCTGTCCGACACCATCGCGCCCGCCTTGCGGAAGGCCGAGGCGTAGAGCGGCCCGGACGACGCGCCGACCGCGTCGAGAAACGCCTTGGCCATGCGCTCGGAGATCTCGGTGACGGTCTCGTTGCGCTCCTCGGCCAGCTCCTTGCGCACCGCCGACCAGCCGATATCCATCGTCACTCCGTGGTCGCCGTCGCCGATGACGCCGTCGAGCTCGGAGAGCCAGTCGCGGTTGTCGTGGATGGCTGCGCCCATGGCCAGCATCATGGTGCGGAAGCGCGGGGGCGTGATCGGGCCGTCCTTGGCCAGCGTGTCGTGATCGACCGTCGCACCGGTCCCGGCGCTGGCGTGGTCGCGCCGGGTCAGGCTGCCTGCGGGGGCGAGATCGCCGGCGACGGTGAGCGCCGGGGTGCGGCAGGGGGTGTCGAGCAGCGCCTTGAGGTCGTCGTCGAGCTTCAGGAGCGTGATCGAGGCGCCGGCCATCTCGAGCGAGGTGCAGTATTCCCCGACCCATGAGAAATGGATGTGGATGCCGTGCGCGTCGAGGATCTTGGCGGCGCGGCGGTGCAGCAGGTAGAGCTCCAGAGGCCCGGTGGCGCCCAGCCCGTTGACCAGCACCGCGACCTCGTCGCCGTGGCCGAGCCCCATGTCGGCGAGGATCGCCTCCATCAGCTCCTCGGCCACCTCGTCGGCGGTCTCGAGCTTGCCGCGGCGCATCCCCGGTTCGCCGTGGATGCCCATGCCGATTTCCATCTCGTCATGGCCGAGCTCGAAATTTGGCTTGCCGGTCTGCGGCAACGAGCAGGCGCTGAGCGCCACGCCCATCGAGCGGCAGCTCTCGTTGGCCTTCGTCGCGGCGGCGACCACGCCTGCGAGGTCGCGTCCCTGCTCGGCGGCGGCGCCTGCGATCTTGAAGACGAAGAAATCGCCCGCGATGCCGCGCCGTTCGCCCTCGCGGCCCTTGGGGGCGGAGGCGACATCGTCGGTGACGGCGAAGGAATGCGCCGGCACGCCCATGGCCTCGCATTCCTCGGCGGCCATGTCGAAATTCATCACGTCGCCGGTGTAGTTGCCGTAGAGAAACACCACGCCTGCGCCGCCATCGACGGCGCGCGCGGCATCCATGATGTGCTCGGGCGAGGGCGAGGCGAAGACGTTGCCCACCGCCGCCGCATCCGCCAGACCGCGCCCGACATAGCCGGCAAAGGCGGGCTCGTGCCCCGAGCCGCCGCCGATCACGATGCCGACCTTGCCGTCGCGCGGGCCGTCCTTCGCGACGATGGCGCGCCCGGTGGCGCCCTCGACCTTGAGCATGTGCGGATGCGCCAGAAGCATCCCCTCGATGGCCTCGGGGATGATGTCTTCCGGCGCGTTGATGAGCTTCTTGGTGCGGATATCGTCGGTCATGTGGTCCTCCCCCCTCATTGGACGAATGTCTTGGCGGCGGCAGTGGTCTGTTCGATCCACGGCTGTTCCTTGGCGATGGCGTCGTCGAGCGTGCCGCCCTGGATCATCAGCCAGTGCTCGAGGATGACGCTCATGTCCTTCGGGCAATGGGCGAGCTGGTCGAGCGTCCAGCGGATCGGCGCGCGCCCGGTTCCCAGCGGCACGCCGTGGATGCGGAAGCCGACGCCGTAGGTGTCGGGCGTGATCTCGTAATCCTTGAGATGCAGGTTGATGGTGTAGGGCGCGAGCAGGCCGATGGTCTCTTCCGGCCATTCGTTCGCGCAGATCGAGTTTGCCACGTCGAGACAGACGCCCAGATGGTCGTCGTTCACGATGTCCAGCAGCTCGACCATGCGCGGGCTGGGGTAGTTGAAGTGGTTCTCGATGGCGATCTTCATGCCGGCGGCGCGGGCGGCATCGACGCGCGGGCGCAGCTGTTCGGCCAGCTCGGCGGTCGGGATATGCCCGTCGGCCTCGTCGAGCGCCACGCGCAGGATCTTTGAATGCAGCCGCTTGCCGATCTCGATGTAGCGGTCGACCTCGTCGGCGTCGAAGCACTGGGTGCCGAGCTCGAGCGCCAGCCCCTTCTCCTGCGCGATCTCGTAGAGGCGGTGGTGGTCCGCCGCCTCGAGCCGGTCGAGCGGCATGTTGTCGGCGTATTGCACCACGCTCAGCCCCAGCGCCTCGGCGCGGTCGAGCAGGTCGAAGGCGCTGAGCGGGCGGGCCGGGCGCTGATCCTTGATGCCGATGGACCAGCGATAGGCATAGCTGCCGAGTCCGAGTTTCATGATGTCCTCCCAAGTTCCGTCGGCGCCGGCGCCGCTTTGCCCGAGGCGAAAGCGCGACCCGCGCGGATGACCAGAAGGGATAACCGGTTTCGGCCCGTCTAGCTTTGAAGTTCTCCTAATCAGCTTGTTAAGTTTTGTTCATTTATTCGGGGCGGGGGCTTTGTCATGGTCTTTCAAACCGCGGCAGGGGAGAGCCGCAGGGGAGGATCAGCCGAAAGACATATTCCCCGGGGATGCAGTGCGCGCTGCCTGCCGTTGCCCCCTGCCGCGGAGATCACGGTCCGGTGCCAGCCGACCGGAGACATGACAGGTGGGGACTGCCCCGCCGAGAGACAGAAAGGATGAAGATGGGACTTCTGACTGGTAAAATTGCCGTCGTCACCGGGGCCGCGAGCCCGCGCGGCCTTGGCAAGGCGACGGCGAAGCTCTTTGCCGAGCATGGCGCGACCGTGGTCATCACCGACCTCGACGCCGCCCAGGCGCAGGCCGCCGCGGATGATCTTCCGGGCGAAGGCCATATGGGCATGGCCTGCAACGTCACCGACAAGGAGGCCTGCTTTGCCACTGCCGCCGCCGTCATCGAAAAGCTCGGCGCGGTCGACATCCTGGTCAACAACGCCGGCATCACCCAGCCGCTGAAGATCATGGAGATCGCGCCCGAGAACTATGACGCGGTGACCGACGTGAACCTGCGCGGCACGCTCTACATGACGCAGGCGCTGATCCCGCACTGGCGCGAGCGGCAGACCGGCTCGGTGGTCAACATGTCCTCGGTCTCGGCGCAGCGCGGCGGCGGCATCTTTGGCGGCCCGCACTACTCGGCCGCCAAGGCCGGCGTGCTGGGCCTGACCAAGGCGATGGCGCGCGAGCTGGCGCCCGACGGGGTGCGGGTCAACGCGATCTGCCCGGGCTTCATCGCCACCGACATCACCGCTGGCAAGCTGACCGACGAGATGCGCGCGCAGGTCCTGGCCGGCATCCCGATGGGCCGCGCCGGCACCGCCGACGACGTGGCGGGCTGCGCCCTGTTCCTGGCCTCGGACCTGTCGAGCTACTGCACCGGCACCGAGGTCGACGTGAATGGTGGATCGCTGATCCACTGAGGAGGAAAGACCTCCCGCCGCCATTCCGCGGTTCACGCGGGCGGCGGGAGACCGTATCTCCGGGCGGACACACCGCCCGGGGTCACGCCGGACATACCGGCGAGGGGCCGAAACGCCCCGGACCAATCAAGGAGGAGACACCATGAAATTCAACCTGACCGGCGCGCTGCTTGCCGCCACCGCCCTGACCTCGGCCCCGGCCTTTGCCGACGAGGTGATCTTTGCCCACGGCGCGAACCCCGGCAACCCGCGCTATGCGGCCGCCGAGATGTTCGCCGACCTCGTGCCCGCCTGCACCGGCGGTGAGACCACCGTCAACGTCGCGGCCTCGGCCACCATGGGCAACGATGTCGAGATGCTGACCTCGGTCGCCGGCGGCGTCATCCAGATGTCGGCCAACAGCCAGGGCCCGCTGGCGCAGATCGTGCCCGAGGCCGGGATGCTTGGCCTGCCATTCCTGTTCGAGGACCTGCCGACGGTGTGGAGCGTGCTCGACGGTGAAGTCGGCGACATGCTCGACGCGAAGGCCCAGAATGCCGGGCTGAAGATCCTCACCTTCTGGGACAACGGCATCCGCCACGTCTCGCACACGTCGAAGAACGTGCCGACCCCGGCCGATCTCGAGGGCATGCAGATCCGCACCCCGTCGGACGAGACCACCATCGCGGCCTTCGAGGCGCTCGGCGCGTCGCCGGCGCCGCTGGCCTGGTCCGAGCTGCCGACCGCGCTGCAATCGGGCGTGTTCGAGGGCCAGGAAAACCCGCTGACCAACATCTACTCGGCCAAGCTGCACGAGATCACCCCCTACATCACCCTGACCGGGCACAAGTACGAATCCACCCCGGTGGTGGCCTCGATGGTGTGGTGGTCGGGCCTCGACGAGGCGACGCAGGCGTGCATCGAGGGCGCCGCCGAGCAGGCGGGCTGGTATCAGCGTGGCCTGTCGCTGAGCCAGGGCAAGTCGCTGCGCGAGACCATGGAAGCGGAGGGCGCGACCTTTGCCGAGGTCGAGGACCGTCAGGCCTTCATCGACGCCACGGCCGGTGTCTACGACCAGTACGAGGGCGACTACGGCGACCTGATCGGGGCGCTGCGCGAGGCCACCCAGTGACCGGCGAAAGCCCTTCCAAGGGGAGCGGCCTCGGCCGCTCCCTCCTGCGCCCGCTCCGGATCGTGGAGCGGGTGATCGAGGGCTCGGGCGCGGCGATCATCTTCGTCACGCTGAGCTTCACCTTCTGCGCGCTGCTGGTGAACGTGGTGCTGCGCTACGCCTTCGGTAGCGGCCTGGCTTGGGCCTACGAGATCCACGCCATCCTGTTCCCCTGGCTGGTCGCCGGCGGCATCGCCGTGGCCTCGGTGCGCGGCTGGCACATCTCGGTCGACGCGCTGATCGGCATCCTGCCCGAGACGCTGCAGCGCTTGGTGGCGATGCTGGTCTCGGTGGCGGTGCTGGTGATCGCGCTGACGGTGATCCGCACCAGCGGGCCGATCATCCGCGCCTCGCAGTTCCAGCGCCTCTCGGAGATCCCGGTGTCGCAATACTGGGGCTATATCAGCCTCTACTATGCCTTCGGCGCGATGGCGGCGCAGGCGGTGATCACCCTGCTGCGGCAGATCTTCGCGCCGCACTACGATCGCGACCTCCCCCAGCAAAGCTTCAGCTGAGAAAGGCCCCGACATGGTCAAGCTCCTGATTATCGTGTTCCCGGTTCTGCTGCTGGTCTCGGTGCCCGTGGCCCATGCCATGCTCGGCGCCACGGCCTTCGCGCTCTGGGTCGAGGGCAAGCCGATGGCGGTGATTGCGCAGCGGCTCTACTCGCCGACGCAGAGCTTCCCGATGCTGGCGATCCCGTTCTTCATCCTTGCCGGCAGCCTGATGATGTCGGGCCGCTTCGGCGAGCATCTCGTGACCATCGCGAAGCTGCTGGTGGGTCGCTTCAAGGGCGGTCTGGCGCAGGTCTCGATCATCGGCTCGGTGATGTTCGGCGGCGTCTCGGGCTCGGCGGTGGCGGATGCCTCGGCGCTCGGCAACGCGCTGATCCCGGTGCAGAAGAAAGAGGGCTATCCGGGCGGGTTCGCCGCCGCGGTCAACGCCTCGTCCTCGACCGTGTCGGTGCTGATCCCGCCGTCGATCCCGCTGATCCTGTACGGGCTGGTGTCCAACACCTCTATCATCGACCTGTTCGTTGCGGGCATCCTGCCGGGCGTGATGCTGGGCATCGGCATGTTCACCGCCGTGTGGTGGGTGGCGCGGCGGCTGGGCCTGCCGACCGCCGAGGTGCCGGGCGGCTTCCGCGCCTACAAAGGCGAGCTGCTGCACGCGATCCCGGCGCTCTTGATGCCGATCTTCGTCATCGGCACGCTGCGCTTCGGCATCGCGACGCCAACCGAGGTGTCGGTGATGGCGGTGGCCTACGCGCTCTTCGTGTCGGGCGTGATCTATCGCGACCTGACGCTCAGGGACATCTGGAAGGCGATGATCGACACCGGCGTGATGACCGGCGCGGTGCTGATCATCATCATGGCCTCGTCGGCGATCCGGTGGATCCTGACCGCCGAGCGCACGCCGCAGACCCTTGCGATCTGGGTCACCGAGACCCTGAGCGAGCCGTGGATGGTGATCCTTGCCCTGAACCTCGTGATGATCATCGTGGGCACCTTCCTCGACCTGCCGGCGGCGGTGCTGCTCTTGGGCCCGCTGTTTGTCACAATCGCCAACGCCATCGGGCTCGATCTGGTGCAGCTGGGGCTGATGATGGTGGTGAACCTCGCGGTGGGGCTCTACACGCCGCCCGTGGGCACAACATTGTTCATCTCGGCCGCCATCGCCCAGACCGGGATCGGCTCGGTGGTGAAGTCGCTGCTGCCGTTCTACGCGGTGTCGATCGTGGTACTGCTGCTGATCTCCTACGTGCCGGCCCTGACGATCTACTGATCCTCCCGACGCCCGCGACCTCCTCCAGCGCGGGCGTCTCGCGGCCCCGGCCCTTCCACTCGGGGCCGGGGCCGCGATTATGTCCGGTCCCCGCTGAGCTGACATCGTCTCAGTCTGCGGCGAATTCCTCGCCCGGGAGCTGCCGGCCCTGCTGCTCGTCGATGCGCAGGCCGAACCCAGTGACGAGGTCGCGGGCGCGGGCGTCATGCGCGGCGCCAAGCTCGCGGATCCAGTCCGAGAAGATCCGCACGATGCGGCGGTTGGTGTGGCGCGCGGGACAGACCAGCCAGTAGGCCGGGAAGCGGATCGCCTCGAAGGCGGTCGAGAGCGGCACCAGCGCGCCGCTTTCCAGCTCGGGCAGGGCCAGGGTCGTGCTCTCGAGCACCACGCCGGCGCCGTCGGTGGCCAATTGCAGCGCCATCGACGAGCGGTCGAGCCGCAGCGGGTAGACCATGCGCTCGCCCATCACCCCGTGCCGCGCCAGCCAGAAATCCCAGCGGTAATGCGTCTTGACCGAGTCGATGAGCTGGGCCTGCCGCAGCTGCCCGATGGGATCGTCCGAGCGCGCCCGAAGCTGCTCGAGATAAGCCGGCGAGCACATCGGAAACACCACGTCGTGCATCACCGGCTCCTGGTGCAGCCCGGACCAGCCACCCTCGCCGTAGCGCAGGTCGAGATCGACCACCTCGGTCTCGAAATCCGAGAAATCCGGCGCCGCGTCGATGCGCACCTGCCAGTTCGGCGTGAGATCGAGGAATTCCTTCAGCCGCGGCGCCAGCCAGCGCACCGCGAAGGAGGGCGAGACGCGCAGGATGAAGTGCCGTGCCTCGCGCTGGCGCTGGATCGCCTGACGCACGTCGCGCATCATCCGGAACGCCTGGCTGGTGGTCTGGAACAGGCGCTCACCGTCCGAGGTCAGCGACAGGCGGCGCTTCTCGCGCCGGAACAGCAGGACGCCGAACTGCTGTTCGAACTGGCGGATCTGCTGGCTCACCGCCGAAGGGCTCACGCCAAGCTCCTCGGCGGCCTTCGAGATGCCGCCCAGCCGGGCCACCGCCTCGAAGTAGTTCATCGCGTTGAGGTTGATGTCCTTCATCATGGGCGCGGCTTTCCAAAACAGAGCTTGGCGCCGACTGTGCCCGGGACCGCCACGGGCGGCAACCGTCCGATAACTTGGGTACGGCTCAGGGAAGTTTCTTTGGCGGTCACAACTGCGCTCTTGCGTTGCGGAGCGACTCGCATATTGTGCGCCCGTTCTCAGGGCGGGGTGAAATTCCCCACCGGCGGTGACAGCCCGCGAGCGCCCTTCCCAAGGAAGGGGTCTAGCAGATCCGGTGGAATTCCGGGGCCGACGGTGAAAGTCCGGATGGAAGAGACGTATCGTGCCGGGCGTTTGCGCGCCCTGTGCGTTCGAAAGCTCTGGGACCTTTTGTGATCAACGGAGGGTTCCGAAATGACCGATCAGACACAGACCCGTATCGCCTTCATCCGCGCGCGCTGGCACGCCGACATCGTCGACCGCGCGCACGAGGGCTTCCTGGCCGAGGCCGCCGACATCCTGCCCGGCGCGGCCATTGATGCCTATGACGTGCCCGGCGCGTTCGAGATGCCGTTCCTGGCCAAGCGCCTGGCCGAGACCGGGCGCTATGACGCCGTGGTCGCCGCGGCCTTCGTGGTGGATGGCGGCATCTACCGTCACGACTTCGTCGCCGACGCGGTGGTGAAGGGGCTGATGGACGCGCAGATGACCACCGGCGTGCCGGTGTTCTCGGTCTCGCTCACGCCGCACCACTACCAGGAGACCGAGACCCACAACGCCTTCTTCGCCGAGCATTTCGTGAAGAAGGGCGCCGAGGCGGCCCATGCGGTGAAGGGTGTGCTGGACATCGTGGTGCCCGCGGGCGCCGAGCTGTCGGTCGTCAACGGCTGACAGGGCTTTCGAGCGCGCGGGCCGGAGCGCCTCCGGCCCGCGCAGCAGTTGCCATCTACCCGGCGAGATGCGCCTTGGCGCGGGCGACGATGGCGTCGCAGGTGATGCCGAACTCGGCATAGAGCCGCTCTGCCGGGGCCGAGGCACCAAAGCCCGGCATCCCCACCACATCTGCCTCTCGCGCCACGTAGCGGGTCCAGCCGAAGGGCAGGGCGGCTTCGACCGCGATGCGCGGCGCCTGGCCCAGCACCTCGTCGCGATAGGCCTCTGGCTGGGCGTCGAAGAGCTCCCAGCAGGGCATCGAGACCACGGCGACCGCGTGACCTTCCGCGTGCAGGACCTCTGCCGCCTCGACGGCAAGCGCCACCTCGGTGCCGGTGGCCAGCAGCGTCACGTCGCGCCCCTCGCCGAACTGCCGGATCACGTAACCACCGCGCGCGGTGAGGTTCTCGTCGCCCGCCTCGCGCAGTTGCGGCACGCCCTGCCGTGACAGCGCCAAGAGCGACGGCGTGGCGGGAGAGCGCAGCGCGATGTCCCACGCCTCGAGTGTCTCGACCGCGTCGGCGGGCCGGAAGACGTTGAGGTTGGGGATCGCGCGCAGCGAGGCGAGATGCTCGACCGGCTGGTGGGTCGGGCCGTCCTCGCCAAGGCCGATGCTGTCATGGGTCATCACGTAAGTGACGCCGAGCCCCATCAGCGCCGAGAGCCGGATGGCGTTGCGGGCATAGTCCGAGAACACCAGGAAGGTGCCGCCATAGGGCTTGAAGCCGCCATGCAGCGCCAGCCCGTTCATCGCCGCCGCCATGCCGAATTCGCGCACGCCATAGCCGATGTAACGGCCCGAGCTTTCGGGGCTGAAGAGGCTGTCCACCGCCGGAACCCGGGTGAGATTCGAGCCGGTGAGATCGGCGCTGCCGCCAATCATCGCGGGCACCGACTCTGTGAGGCTTTCGAGCGCCACCTGCGAGGCCTTGCGCGTGGCGATGGCCTGCGGTTCGGCAAAGAGCGCCGCGCGGGCCTGTGCGACCGCCGAGTCATATCCCTTGGGCAGGTCGCCCGCGATGCGCTGGCGGAAGGCCGGGGCCTGATCGGAGGCGGCGAGGGCGTCTTCCCAAGCGGCCCGGGCGTCCGAGCCGCGCGCCCCGATGGCGCGCCATTCCTTCGCCAGGTCGGCGGGGATCTCGAACGGCGCGGCGTCCCAGCCGAGCGCCTGCTTGGCCAGCGCGCCCTCGTCCGCCCCAAGCGGCGCACCGTGTGCCTTGGCGGTGCCGGCGCGGTTGGGGGCGCCAAAGCCGATCACAGTCTTCATGGCGATGAGGCTGGGGCGGGTGGTTTCCGCCTTGGCCTGCCCCATGGCGGCATCGAGCGCGTCGGCATCGTGGCCGTCGCAGCGGATCACGTGCCAACCGCAGGCCTCGAGCCGCTTGGGCACGTCCTCTGAGAACGACACCGAGGTCGGCCCGTCGATGGTAATGTCGTTGTCATCGTAAAGCACGTTGAGCTTGCCGAGGCCGAGATGGCCGGCCAGCGAGATCGCCTCTTGCCCGATGCCCTCCTGCAGGCAGCCATCGCCCAGCATCACCCAGGTGCGGTGATCGACGAGGCCGGGGAACTCGTCGGCCATGCGGCGTTCGGCCAGCGCCATACCGACGGCGGTGGCGATGCCCTGTCCGAGCGGGCCGGTGGTGGTCTCGATCCCCTTGGCATGGCCCCATTCCGGGTGCCCGGCAGTGATCGCACCCCATTGCCGGAAGTTGCGGATCTGCTCGAGCGTCATGTCGGCGTAGCCGGTCAGGTGCAGCAGCCCGTAGAGCAGCATCGAGGCGTGTCCGTTGGACAGGACAAAGCGGTCGCGGTCGGGCCAGTCGGGAGCGGAGGCGTCGAACTTCAGGTGGTTGCGGAACAGCACCGTGGCCGCGTCGGCCATGCCCATCGGCGCACCGGGGTGGCCGGAATTGGCGGCGTTGACGGCGTCGATGGCCAGCGCGCGCAGGCAGTTGGCGAGGGCGAAGTTTGCAGGGTCGATCGCCGCCTTGGCGGCCAGTTGGCTGTGATCGAGCATCGGGATTCTCCTCCGGGTCAGGGCGCTGTCATGCGCTATCAGTCGCCGAAGTGGTAACATGAAGAATCACAAAATAACAAAAATAATGTTGATAAAGTGTCGATCGGTGTTATCTGTCCTCCCGAAGACGGAGGAGACGACTCGATGCCAAGCGTTTGGATCGGCACCAGCTGGAAGATGAACAAGACCCTCGCCGAGGCTCGTACCTGGGCTGACGGGCTGGCTGCGGCCGAGCTCGATCCGCGCATCCAGAGCTTCGTGATCCCGCCCTTCACCGCCGTGCGCGAGGTCAAGGCGGCGCTGGCGGAGGCACCGGTCCTGGTCGGCGCGCAGAACATGCACTGGGCCGACAAGGGTGCGTGGACCGGCGAGGTCTCGGCCCCGATGCTGACCGATTGCGGGCTCGAGATCGTCGAGCTCGGCCATTCCGAGCGCCGCGAGCATTTCGGCGAGACCGACGAGACCGTGGGCCTCAAGGCCGAAGCGGCGGTGCGCCATGGCCTCGTGCCCCTGATCTGCATCGGCGAGACATTGGCCGACCGCGAAAGCGGTCGCGCGGCGGAGGTGCTGGCGGCACAGGTGCGCGGCGCGCTCTCCAAGCTTACGGACGATCAGAAAGCGGCGGAAATCTGGCTTGCCTACGAACCGGTCTGGGCCATTGGCGAGAACGGAATTCCGGCGACGGCAGACTATGCCGACGCCCGCCAGGCCGAGATTATCGCCGTCGCCGAGGAGATCCTCGGGCGCCGCATTCCCTGCCTCTACGGCGGCTCGGTCAATCCCGGCAACTGCGCCGAGCTGATCGCCTGCCCGCATATCGACGGGCTCTTCATCGGGCGCTCGGCCTGGGACGTGGCCGGCTATCTCGACATTCTCGCGCGCTGTGGCGCGGTGCTGGATTCAAACGCCAAGACGGAGGAAATGACATGAAGATCGCAGTGGCCGGCGACAGCGCCGGAGAACCCCTCGCCATCGCGCTGGCCGAGTACCTGGCGCAGAACCCCGGCTACGAGGTCGCGGAGATCTCGCGTACCGAGGCCGGGCCGGACGATTTCTACGCCAACCTCTCGGACCGGGTGGCGACGCAGGTGCTGGACGGCACCTATGACAAGGCGATCCTCTGCTGCGGCACCGGCATCGGTGTCTGCCTCGCCGCCAACAAGGTGCCCGGCATTCGCGCGGCGCAGACCCACGACACCTATTCCGCCGGCAAGGCCGCGACCTCGAACAACGCCCATATCATCACCATGGGCGCGCGGGTGGTGGGCGTCGAGCTCGCCAAGGACATCGCCGACGCCTTCCTGTCGTCCTCCTTCGATCCCGAAGGCAAGTCGGCCGGCAATGTCCGCGCCATCGACGCGGTCGACGCCAAGTACCACACGGCATAAACAGGGGGCATCCCGGCCCGGCGCGCCTTTGTGCCGGGCCTCCCCCGAGCCACGGAATTCCTGCCATGCTGACCCTGCCCAACGACCGCCTGATCACGGCGGAGATCCTTCCCGCATGCCTGCCCGAAGACGGGGTGGGGCGCATCATCGGCGCTCTCGCCCATGCGCTGCCGGCCATCGGCGCGCGGCTGGCGGCGGGCAAGCTGCCGGGCAACCCGGCGGAGCTTGTGGGCAACAACGAGAGCGGCGATGCGCAGAAGGCGCTCGACGTCGGCGCGCATGACCACATCCTCGCCGAGCTGCATGGCTGCGGTGTGCGGCACATGCTCTCGGAAGAGGCCGAAGAGGTCGAGACGCTGGATCCGGATGGCCTTTACGACATCGCCATCGACCCGATCGACGGCTCGGGCTCGATCGGCATCGGCGCGCCGCTGGGGATGCTCTTCGTGATCTATCCCACCGGGCCGCGCGATTTCGCCCGGCGCGGCTCCGAGGCCGTGGCGGCGGGCTATGCCTCGTTCGGGCACTCGCTGGATTTTGGCTACACCACCGGGCAGGGGGTGCAGATCGCCACCTTCGACGGGCAGGATTTCCGCATGAGCGCCCGGGACGTGACGCTGAAGCCCTCCGCCTCGACCATCGCCTACAACGCCTCGAACGAGCGCCACTGGCCCGCGGGGCTGCAGGCCTGGGCACGCGACCTGCGCGCCGGCAAGGACGGCCCGCGCGGGCGCGACTTCAACATGCGCTGGCTGGCGGCGGCGGTGGGCGAGCTGCACCGCATCCTGCTCAAGGGCGGCGCCTTCATCTACCCCGCCGACCGGCGCGAGGGCTACCGGCAGGGCCGGCTGCGGCTGGCCTACGAGGCGGTGCCCATCGCGCTGATGATCGAAGCCGCCGGCGGCCGCGCCACCGACGGCACCACCCGCATCCTCGACCTGATCCCCGAGACGCCGCACCAGAACGTGGCGCTGGCCTTCGGGGCGCCGGACGAGATCGACACCATTGCCCGCTACATTCGGGAGGAGACCTGACCCCATGCCCCGCATCACGCTTCGCCAGCTGCTCGACCACGCCGCCGAGAACGGCTACGCCGTCCCGGCCTTCAACATCTCGAACATGGAGATGGGTCTGGCGATCATGACCGCCGCGCGCGAGACCGACGCGCCGGTGATCCTGGCGGCGTCGCGCGGGGCGCGGGCCTATGCCGGCGACGTGCTGCTGGCGCGGCTGATCGACGGGCTGGTCGAGACCTTTCCCGAGGTGCCGGTCTGCATGCACCTCGACCACGGCAACGACCTTGCGACCTGCGCCACCGCGATCCAGCACGGCTTTACCTCGGTGATGATGGACGGCTCGCTGCTGGCGGACGGCACCACCCCGGCGGAGTACGCCTATAACCGCGACATCACCGCCCGCGTCACCGAGATGGCCCATGCCTGCGGCGTCTCGGTCGAGGGCGAGCTTGGCGTGCTGGGCTCGCTCGAGACCGGCATGGGCGACCAGGAGGACGGCCACGGCGCCACCGAGAAGCTCTCGGAAGAGCAGCTGCTGACCGACCCGGAAGAGGCCGAGCGCTTCGTGCGCGAGACCGGCGTCGATGCGCTGGCGGTGGCGATGGGCACCAGCCACGGCGCCTACAAGTTCACCCGCCAGCCCGATGGCGAAATCCTCGCGATGTCGGTGATCGAGGAGATCAACCGCCGCCTGCCGGACACCCATCTGGTGATGCATGGCTCGTCCTCGGTGCCCGAGGATCTGCGGCTGCTGATCAACAGCTATGGCGGCGACATGCGCCCGACCTGGGGCGTGCCGGTGGAGGAGATCCAGCGCGGCATCCGCTCGGGCGTGCGCAAGGTCAACATCGACACCGACAACCGCATGGCGATGACGGCGGGGGTGCGCCGGGTGCTGTCCGACAACCCGGGCGAGTTCGACCCGCGCAAGTATCTCAAGGAAGGCAAGGCGCTGATGACCGAACTCTGCAAGGCCCGCTTCGAGGCCTTCGGCACCGCCGGCCACGCGAGCCGCATCACGCCCGTCCCGCTGGAGGCGATGGCGCGGCGGTACTGAGTGGCGGTTGCGGGCGGGCGGCTCAGACCGTCCGCCGCGGCTGGATGGAGGGGTGCTGGCGGGGCGGACGTGGCTGCAGGTTTATCCATGCCTCGGCTTACCGGCGCTTCCGGCCCGAAGCCGACCTTCGAACGAAGCGCAGCGGATGACCGATTCTAAAGCCCTAAGCGGTCATTGGTACCGCGTCAAATTTGTTAGATAGTCTTACGTTTGTTTGAGTGTCCAGCTGAGGTCCATTTCAACCTGGCACTCTTGACCGGTCAAAAGACCGCGCAGCCGTTGTTTGCATAGTCTTTCGTCCACCAAGCTGGCGATCCCCTCCACCAAACCCCGCATCTGGGCTTTACGCGGCATAATTTCCTCTTTGTCGATCTTGACGGAAAGGCAATCTGCTACGCTCTGCCACCAGGGGCCTTCGGTCAGGATTAGTTGTGGCACGCTATCATAGCGGTCTTTAAAATATCCAGTCAACATCCGCTCCTTCTCCCTGCCAAGGCATAACCACGCGGCGACGAATTTCTCAGGATCAATGCACTGCAATATGGGCTCGCGAAAGAATCTTTGGGCGCCCTTGCCGTTGATGTAAGTTAGGTCACCGAGAAACTCAAAGTAGTCTGCTTTCAGCGTCTCCATTAAATGATCTGCAACCGATTGGGCCTTCCAGTTGGCGTACCAGTTCTTTGCGACCTCCTGAAAATGAGACAGTACCTCCCTGAAGTCCTGCTCGTCGCGACGAAAATATCCCAAACCATCATATCCAGAGTCAAAATTCCAACGGGTTGAACTAAAGCTTTTAAGGTCAAGAGCGGGAGTGACTACTTCATCAATGTATCGTTTGAGTCTTTGAACCCAGCCATCCTTGGTATCTTTAATCAACCCCTCGTTCAGCAACATTAAGATGACGCCTACGACATGCATTACGACAAGTGGGTTCTGATACCTACCTTCGTCAATAGCTTTTTGGATGTCGGCGATGTCGGCGTTAAATTCTTTGACCGATCCATCCGAAAAGTCCCAGCTCCAAAAATACCAAAGCCGTTTCCAAGAGGGCCAACTGTCTGGACCGTTAACTTCGGATGCGCCTGTGAGTTCGCTATTGAACCGTTTGGGGTCGACCGTTCCGCTATTCAGAATGTCGACCCACTGACGGATTGTCACGGATGTTTGGATGCCAGTCACAAGGTTGTATTTGAGGATCACTTTACGCTTGGGCGTGTCGGGCTCGTCATCTGTGATCTTGAGCGCATAGAAGCGTCGGTCTTCGGGATCGTGGCTACCGCACTTGGAGAGAAGATCAATAGGGGTGAGCTCATATTCTGAGCCTCCCAAGTTCAATTTGAACTCCATGAAGAATATGAATGCCTGCGTTGTTAGGCTATCCATCAACTCAGTGTTGCTTCGATATTGCTCGTCGGCAGCATCTATTATGCCAATTAGAAACCACAGGAACTGACGAATTGCCCGAAGGTTGTTGAATTGCGAGAGACGGTAGAGTTCTTCAATTCTATCCGTTCGAGCGACGATCACTTGCTTAGCTTTCGTCTCTGACATCTCAGCAATGAAGGACGCGACCGCAGTTTTTGGGTCAGGTGGGATTTCGAAGGATTGACCGACAACCTTCTCCCTGAACTCTTTGAACTTTACGTCGTTGATGTGGCTTGTATTTGCCACCAGAATTACCCGTGCGTTGCCATGTTCGATGTAGCGATTGAGGACACCGAGCAATTCTGATTGGTCAAACCCGCAACGTTCGAGGTCATCTATTATGACCAGTGCATCGTTGATCGCATCAGCAGCTTTGGTCACCTGTCCAAGTGTGCTTTCAACAGCCTTGCCGATGTCTGCTGAACCCGAAAACATGCCCCCGGAGCCGACAGAAATAGCGCCAGAGAACAAGGAGGAAGCAAAGCCGACCCCTTGGTGCATGAACTTCATAGCTTTGGAGGACGCTGCATAGAACAACTGCCGCTCAAAATCTTGCAAACTGCTAACGCCGAATAGCGAGAGGTAGATTGTTTTTCGCTGGGTGAAATCAGGCACATGGACCAGGCTTTGGATGAAATGCGTCTTGCCGCAGCCCCACTTCCCTTCGATCAAAACGGCGAATTTGGGGTTGTCGGGGGAATTCGTCCAACTTGAGAGGAAGTGTCTAATCTGGTCTCGGGCTGTTTCATACATGAATTGGTCCGCCAAAATGCTGTTACTTAGGATCATAGTCGAAGGGTTGGTGCCGTCCATGGCATTCAAGCCCCTACTGTCATCTGTGGACGCTGTCTTTAGGCTGGGAACGTCCCGAAAGGTGACGGATTGTGAAATTTGCGAAGTCCGCTTCTCTTCGCTGAGCGGTCATTCGTGCGATGCGCAGCAAAGGTCGGCTCTCCGCACTTCGATCCAACGCCTCGCGGCATGCTGCGCACTGCATGAATGTCGCAGGAGAGCCGCAAGCGGACATCGTGATCTGGTCCTCCGTAGCTCCCCCAATCACCCTTGATCGCAACCCGCCGCCCTTTCCGCTTAATAATGGAAACGGCACTGCGCGATTTCGAGCACCTGCGCCGCGCCCTCGCCGCGGACGCGGTAGACCAAGCGGTGCTCGCGGGTGATGCGGCGGGACCACCAGCCGCTCAGGTCGCCCTTGAGCGGCTCGGGCTTGCCGGTGCCGTCATAAGGATGACGGCGGCATTCCTCGATCAGCTTGTTGAGCCGTTTCAAACCCTGCCGGTCGGTGTCCTGCCAGTGGCGGTGCTCGGCCCAGGCCTTACTTGAGAACGTAATCTTCATCGACGCGCTCGACCTCGAGACCCTCCCCCGCATCGAACTCGGCAATGGAGGCGCGCAAGCGGGCGGCGTTGCGCGGCGAGGACAGCAGGTAGAGCGTGGTCTGGATCGCGTCCCACTCCTCCTGCGCAACCATCACCACGCCCTCGCGGCCGGTGCGGGTGATGACCAGCTCCTCGCGGTCCTCGACCACCTTGTCGAGCGCCTTGGCGAGGCCGTTGCGGGCGTCTGTATAGGTCATGACGTTCATGGCGATCCCTCCCGGAGCCGGTGCTGCGCCGCACGCCGCCGGCGGGCTGGCCGGGGCAGGGGCGGTTAGGTCTAAATTGATATGATCAGAATCCTGTACATGTCAAGCGGCGGCCCGGGTCGCTGGCCCGTGCAGTGGCGCGGCGCCGGCATGAGAAAGGGGGCCGCGAGGGCCCCCTTTCTGTCGCTGCGTTCAGCGCCCGGATCAGGAGGATTGATCGAGCGTGAAGGCGGCGGTGTAGTTCTCGACATTGCTCTCGTCGATCAGCATGCAGTCGAAGAGTTGCTTCTCCTCGGCGACCATGAGCTCGCCATTGGTGATGAAGTGGTCGGCCTGGCGCACCGCTTCCTCGGCGAAGATCGCCACCGGCTGCAGCACGGTGTAGGTCAGCTCGCCGGCCTTGACCGCGTCGACCGCATCGGGGGAGCCGTCGAAGCCGCCGACGACCATGCCGTCGAGCTGGCCGGCTTCCTTGAGCGCCGCGATGGCGCCGAGCGCCATCTCGTCATTGCCCGAGATCACGCCCTTGATGCCGGGGTTGGCCTGCAGCATCGACTGCATCTTCGAGTAGCCCTGCGTGCGGTCCCAGTTGGCCACTTCCTGCGCCTTCTTCTCGAGGTCGGGATACTGGGTCAGCACCGTCTCGAAGCCGTTGGAGCGGGTCTGGGCGTTGTTGTCCGAGGGGGCGCCGAAAAGCTCGACATAGGAGCCCTCGCCGCCGATTGCCTCGACCCAGGCCATGGCGCCGAGCGCAGCGCCCTGGGCGTTGTTCGAGACGAGCTGCGCCTTGGCGAGGCCGGACTGGTTGATCTCGGCGTTGACGATAAAGACCGGGATGCCGGCCTCGACCGCCTTCTTCACCGCGCCGACCGAGCCGTCGGCATTGGCCGGGTCGAGGATGATCGCCTTGGCCTGGTTGGTGATCGCGGTGTCGACGAGGTTGCTCTCGGTGTTGGTGTCGCCCTTGTGGGCGGCGACGTTTGCGTCATAGCCCAGCTCCTCGGCGGTGGCCTTGGCGACCTCGCCCTCGGTGAACCAGTACGGGTTCGAGGGGTCGTTGACGATGATCGAGATCAGGCCGTCGGCCATGGCGGCCTGCGCCATGAGCGGCAGGGCGGCGACGGTGGCGAGGATGGTGCGGCGGGTGAGTTTCATGGTTTGGGGTCCTCCCGTTGGGTTTTGGAACTGCCGGAGGGTCCGGCGGGGGTATTCGGGTGCGGGGTCTCCTCGCCCCGCATCCGCGAAGTCTCAGCGGCCGGTGCGGCCGTATTGCAGGCTGTTGAGCAGCACGGCGAGCACGATCACGGCGCCGGTAAAGACGGTCTGCCAGTAGGCCGACACGCCGATGATCACGAGCCCGTCGCTCAGGAAGCCGATGACGAAGGCGCCGAGCATGGTGCCGCGCACGTTGCCGCGCCCGCCGGTCAGGGCGGCTCCGCCGATCACCACCGCCGCGATGGCGGTAAGCTCGTAGGTGGTGCCCGCGGTGGGGCCGGCAGAGGTCAGCTGCGAGCTCAGGACAAGGCCCGCGATGGCGGCGCAGATGCCCGAGAGCACATAGACCGAGACCTTGACCTTGCGGGTCGGCACGCCCGAGAGCTCGGCGGCGCGCTCGTTGCCGCCCGAGGCGTAGAGCCAGCGGCCAAAGGCGGTGCGGGCCAGCACGAGACCCACGGTCAGAGCCACCAGCGCCAGCACGATCACCCCGATGGGGACGCCGCCGATGCGGTTGAAGCCGAGCCAGTCGAAGCCGGTGTTGCCCAGGGCTGCGTCGCCGCCGAGGTTGTTGTAGGTCAGCCCGTTGGTCATCAGCAGCGCCACGCCGCGGGCGACGTAGAGCATGCCGAGCGTGGCCACGAAGGCGGGCACGTTGAAGAACGCGATGAGCACGCCGTTGATCGCGCCGACGAAGGCGCCGAGGCAGATGGTCAGCAGCACCACCGCCCAGACCGGCGGGTAGAGGATGACACCGGCGGCGGGGATCTCGACCCCCTGCATCAGGTAGCCCGCGACCACACCGGAAAGTCCCAAGGTGGAACCCACCGAAAGGTCGATGCCGCCATTCAGGATGACCAGCAGCATGCCGATGGCCAGCAGGCCGAAGATCGCCACGTGGCTCGACATGATGAGGAAGTTGCCGACGCTGAAATAGACCGGCGACAGGATCGAGAACACGATGATGATGGCCACGAGGGCAAAGAAGGCGCGGCCTTCGAGAAGGATCTTGCCGATATTCATGCTGGTGCCACCTGTTGTCGGCTTGGAAGTGGTGATGTCCGCCATGATGGCCTCCGTTAATGGTGCACGGCTTCGCCAGAGGCGGCCATGATCTGTTCCTTGGTTGCGGTCTGGTCGAACGTGGCGGCGATGCGGCCGCGGTGCATGACGATGATGCGGTGGGCGATGCTCAGGCACTCGCCGACCTCGGAGGTCGAGTAGACCACCGCCAGCCCCCGCTCCTTCGCGGTCTGGGCGAGCAGCTTGAAGACCTCGGCCTTGGCGCCGATGTCGATGCCGCGCGACGGTTCGTCGAGCAGGATGACCTCGGGCCGGGTGGCGAGCATCTTGCCGATCACCACCTTCTGCTGGTTGCCGCCCGAGAGCGAGCCGATCATCGCGCCGCCGCCATCGGTCTTGACGGTGACCTCGCGGATCGAGGTCTCCACGACCTTGCGTTCGGCCTTGCGCGAGGTGAAGAGCCCGCGGGTGAAGGCGCCGATCGAGGCCAGCGACAGGTTCTGCCCGACCGACATGGTCTGCACCAGCCCGTCGCGCTGCCGGTCCTCGGGGACCAGCACCAGCCCGGCCTCGATGCGCTGCGAGATCGTGAGACCCGAGACATCCTGCCCGTGCAGCTTCACCGCGCCGCCGCTGGCGGCGAGGCGGCCGGCGGCGCATTCCATCATCTCGGTGCGCCCGGCGCCCATCAGCCCGTAGATGCAGACGATCTCGCCGGCCTTCACCGACAGGTTCATGTGATCGACCACCAGACCGTGGCCCGAGGGATCGGGCACGCAGAGCTCCTCGATCGAGAGGGCCGGGGCGCCCATCTCGCTCTCGGGCGGGCTGCCGAGGTCGAAATTCTCGCCCACCATGTTGCGCACGATCCACTCGAGGTCGATCTCGGCGCGCGGGGCCCAAGCGGTCATCTCGCCGTCGCGCAGCACCACCGCGTGGTCGGTCACCTCGAGCGCTTCCTCGAGATGGTGCGAGATGTAGACGATGCTGACGCCCTTGGCGGTCAGGTCGTTGATCACCTTGAACAGCACCTCGACCTCGGAGGCCGACAGCGCCGAGGTCGGCTCGTCCATGATCAGGATGCGCGAGCGGGCCTGCAGGGCGCGGGCGATCTCGACGATCTGCTGCTGCCCGAGGCGCAGCTCCTCGACCGGGGTGAGCGGGTCGATATCTTCCTCGAGCTCTTCCATCAGGGCGCGGGTGACGCGCTCTTCCTCGGCGAAATCGACGCCGCGGGCGGTGCGGATCTCACGCCCCATGAAGATGTTGTCGCGGACGTTGAGATTGGGCGCCAGCGCCAGCTCCTGGTGGATGATCGAGATGCCCTGCGCCAGCGCGTCGTTGGCACCGTGAAAGGTGACCGGCTGGCCGTCGAGCAGGATCTGCCCGGAGGTCGGGGTCACGATGCCGGACAGGATCTTCATCAGGGTCGACTTGCCGGCGCCGTTCTCGCCGAAAAGCGTGGTGACCTGCCCGCGGTGGATGTCGAAGTTGACGCCCTTGAGCGCCTTCACCGCGCCGTAATGCTTGGCCACATGGCGGGCCGACATGACGACCTCGCCGGTGGCGCCGGGGCGGATGGTCTGGTGAACGGTCATTGCACCGACACCTCGACCGGGGTGATCAGCCACATCTTCGGATTGATCAGCTTGAAGGCGCCGGTGACGGTCATCTGCTTGCCGGTCAGGTCGGAGGTGTCGAGCCCCTCGAGCACCTCGGCCTTCATGGCGCGGTTGATGCCGGCGCCGGCGTCCTGATACTCGATCTGGTTCTTGAATTCGCCGAAGGCGATGTCGCCGGGCGCGTCGCGCAGGTCGGTGCCATTGATCGCGGGACCGGTCTGGACCCGGATGCGAACGCCCTCGACGCCCTCGACCGCGACATCGTAGATGCCGCCCTTGCCCTCGCCCACGGTGCCGCTGAGGCGCACCGGCAGCACCGGCATGGCTCCCCCGGTGCCGTATTGCGCGGCGGCGGCGGCCTTGTCCTCGGCCAGCGCGGCGGCCAGCGTCGCCGCATCGGCGGCGCGGGTGGTGATGTCCTCGCGAATGCGGGGGAACTGCTCGGCGCCGTAGGCATCGGGCGAGAAGCCCGCGACGCGGGTGTCCTCGTCCGAGCCGATGGTGACGACGGTGGTGTCGAGCGCCATCGCGGCGACCACGCAGAGCGCCACGGCTCCGAGGATCAGGCCCCGCCGTCCGATGCGCGGTTTGATGGATATCTCGCTGGCACTCATGCCTCTCGCTCCTCCCGTCGGGCCCCGAAGGCGGGGCCGGTTGATCATCGCGGGAGGGTGTCGGCCGCGTCCGGGCAGAGCCTCTGCGGCGGCCTTTGCGGGGCAAAGGCCGGGCTGGCGTGCCCGGATGAGATCCGATGAGGCCAGACCGAGGTCCGGACCGTGATCCTCCCGTTTTGCGGTAGCGCCCGGCGATCTGCCGATTCTCCCGCTCCGCCGCAGAACCCCATGATTTGCCGGCCTTTTCCTCCGAATTGCTGGCGGGGTTGTCTGCGTCGTTCTCTTCACCTTAGATGAAATAAATTACGATGGAAGTAAAAAATTACACTCGACATGATGCGCCGCGTCGGTATGGTTGAAGGTGTTTCCCGGGCAGAGCCCCGTGGAATCGGCCGTGTCGGCAGGAGGGGTCGGCGGCATCTGGAAAGGGAGGAGCGGCATGGCGCAGGCATATTGCCCGGCCCAGCCAGCGCATCGCGAGGCGGTGCAGCATGGCTGAACGCGACATCATCATCGGCATCGACGCCGGAACCTCGGTCATCAAGGCGGTGGCCTTCACGCTTAATGGGCGCCAGCTGGCGGCATCGGCGGTGCCCAACCGCTATCTTGCGACGCCGGACGGCGCCGCGACGCAGGACATGGACCGAACCTGGAGCGACTGCGCCGAGGCGCTGCGCGGGCTTGGCGACAAGCTCGAGCGGCTCGCGGCACGCACCGCGGCGCTGGCGGTGACGGGGCAGGGCGATGGCACATGGCTGGTCGGAGCCGGGGACCGCCCGGTGGGCGACGCCTGGCTCTGGCTTGACGCCCGCGCGGCCGCCACCACCCGTGAACTTGCCGCCCGCCCCGGCGACGCGGCGCGCTTTCACGCCACCGGCACCGCGCTCAACACCTGTCAGCAGGGGGCGCAGATGGCGCATATGCAGCGCCATTGCCCGGAGCGGCTCGACCGCGCCGAGGTCGCGCTGCACTGCAAGGACTGGCTTTATCTCAACCTCACCGGGGTGCGGGCAACCGACCCTTCGGAGGCGAGCTTTACCTTCGGGGATTTCCGCACACGGGCCTATTCGGATCTGGTGATCGAGGCGCTGGGACTGAGCCCGCGCCGCCAGCTGCTGCCCGAGATCGTGGATGGCAGCCAGGCCACCCATCCGCTGAGCGCGCAGGCCGCCGCCGCCACCGGGCTGGACGAGGGCACGCCGGTGAGCCTTGGCTATGTCGACATGGTGATGACGGCGCTCGGCGCGGGCGTCCATACCGGCACGCCCGGTGCCGCCTGCTCGACCATCGGCTCGACCGGGGTGCACATGCAGGCGATGCGCGACGACGCGGTGACACTGAACGGCACTTCCGGTTATGTCATCTGCCTGCCGGATGCGCGCATGGTCACGCAGGTGCAGACCAACATGGCCGCCACGCTCAACATCGACTGGGCGCTGCGCGTCGCCGCCGACCTGATGAGCGAGACCGGCCACCCGCATGATTATGCCGATCTGGTGGCCCGCATCGACGGCTGGCTGGCCCGCTCGGAGCCGGGGCAGATCCTCTATCAGCCCTATGTCTCCGAGGCCGGCGAGCGCGGCCCGATGGTCAATGCCAATGCCCGCGCGGGCCTCGTGGGGCTGTCGGCGCATCATCGCTTTCCCGACGTGATCCGCGCGGTCTGCGAAGGGCTGGGGATGGCGGCGCGCGACTGCTACGGCGCCATGGGCCAGCTGCCGCAGGAGCTGCGGCTCACCGGCGGGGCGGCACGCTCGTCCGCGCTGCGCGCGATCCTCGCGGCCAGCACCGGCGCCCCGGTGCGGGTCTCGTCGCGCGAGGAGGCCGGCGCGGCCGGCTGCGCGATGATGGCCGCCGTGGCGATTGGTGCCTATCCCGACATGACACGCTGCATCGCCGAGTGGGTGACCCCGCTTCTCGGCGCGGCCGAGGCGCCGGACCCGGCGCTTCGCGACACCTATGCCTCGCTCTACCCGGTCTATGCCGCCGCGCGCGAGGCGCTCGAGCCGGTCTGGGACGGGCTGGCCGAGCACCGAGCGGCCGCGGCCGCCCCCACACAGACCAAGGACGCGCCCAAGTCGGCGCAGGGAGGAGCGTGAGATGACCCCTGAAGAGCTGGACATGTTCGTCATCGGCGGCGGCATCAACGGGGCGGGCTTTGCCCGCGACGCCGCCGGGCGCGGCCTCAGCGTGGCGCTGTGCGAAAAAGGAGACCTGGCCGAGGGCACCTCGTCGCGCTCGGGCAAGCTGGTGCATGGCGGGCTGCGCTACCTGGAATATTACGAGTTCCGGCTGGTGCGCGAGGCGCTGATCGAGCGCGAGGTGCTGATGAACGCCGCGCCGCACATCATCTGGCCGCTGCGCTTCGTGCTGCCGCATTCGCCGCAGGATCGCCCGGCCTGGCTGGTGCGGCTGGGGCTGTTTCTCTACGACCACCTTGGCGGCCGGCGCAAGCTGCCGGGAACGCGCACGCTCGACCTGCGTCGCGACCCGGAAGGCGCGCCGCTGCTCGATCAGTATACCCGGGGCTTCGAATATTCCGACTGCTGGGTCGACGATGCGCGTCTTGTGACGCTCAACGCGCTCGACGCCGCCGAGCGCGGCGCGCTGGTCCTGACCCGCGCGCCCGCGGTCTCGGCCCGGCGCGAGGACGGGCGCTGGCGCATCACCACGCAGAACAGCCTGACCGGAGAGACCCGCGAGTTCCTTGCCAAGTGCCTGGTCAACGCCGCCGGTCCTTGGGTGACCGACGTGCTGACCCGGGTGGCGGGGGCAAACTCGAGCCGCAACGTGCGGCTGGTCAAGGGCAGCCACATCATCGTGCCGAAATTCTGGGAGGGGCCGCACAGCTACCTCGTGCAGAACGACGACAAGCGGGTGATCTTCATCAACGCCTACGAGGGCGACAAGGCGCTCATCGGCACCACCGATATTGCCTATGAGGGCCGCGCCGAGGATGTCGCCATCGACGATGGCGAGATCGACTACCTGCTGGGCTGCGTGAACCGCTACTTCAAGGAAAAGCTGCGCCGCGAGGATATCCTCGAGACCTTCTCCGGCGTGCGGCCGCTCTTCGATGACGGGCAGGGCAACCCCTCGGCGGTGACGCGCGACTACGTGTTCGACCTCGACGAGACCGGCGGCGCGCCATTGCTCAACATTTTCGGCGGAAAGATCACCACCTTCCGCGAGCTGGCCGAGCGCGGCATGCGCGAGATCGCCCATGTCTTCCCCAAGATGGGCGGCGACTGGACCCAGGGCGCGACTCTGCCCGGCGGCGACATGCCCGGCGCCGATTACGATGCCTTCCGCGAGACGCTGAAGGCCGAGGTGCCGTGGATGCCGCGCGCGCTGCGCGAGTATTACGGTCGGCGCTACGGCACGCTGACCCGGCGCATCGTCGGCGGGGCCACCGGGCTCGAGGGTCTGGGGCGGCATTTCGGCGCCCATCTCTACGAGGCCGAGGTGAGCTGGCTCGTCGAGAACGAATGGGCGGTCACCGCCGAGGACATCCTCTGGCGCCGGACCAAGCACCGGCTCGACCTGAGCGAGGCCGAGATCACCGCCTTCACCGAGTGGTTCGACCGTGCCCATGCGGAGGCCGCGTGATGGCGCTGACGCTGTCTCTGAATACCAACCCGCTGGTGAACCGCTTCGCCGCGCCGGACGACCTGATCGATTGCGTGGCGCGGGATCTGAGGATCCGCGACCTGCAGCTGACGCACGAGTTCATCAACCCGTCCTGGCCGGCACCGGTGATCCGGCGGCTGACCCGCGAGATGCGCGCGGCGCTCGACCGCACCGGCGTGCGGGTGACCTCGGGAATGACCGGGCCCTACGGGCGGCTCAACCATTTCGGCCATCCCGACCGCGACGTGCGGCGCTACTATGTCGACTGGTTCAAGAGCTTCGCCGATATCATTGCCGATCTTGGCGGCCGCTCGGTGGGCACGCAGTTCGCCATTCTCACCTATCGGGAGCAGGACGACCCGGCGCGGCGCGCCGAGATGATCGACATCGCCATCGACTGCTGGGCCGAGGTGGCCGAGCACGGCCGCAAGGCGGGGCTCGACTACGTGTTCTGGGAGCCGATGAGCATTGCCCGCGAGTTCGGCGAGACGATCCCCGAGTGCCTTGCGCTGCAGGCGCGGCTGAGCGAGGCCGGCATGGCGATCCCGATGTGGATGATGGCCGATATCGACCACGGTGACGTCACCTCGGACGATCCTGCGGACTACGACCCCTATGCCTGGGCGCGGGCGGTGCCGAAAGTGTCGCCGATCATCCACATCAAGCAGAGCCTGATGGACAAGGGCGGCCATCGCCCCTTCACCGCCGCGTTCAACGCGAAGGGCAAGATCCAGCCCGAACCGTTGCTGAGCGCCTTTGCCGAGGGTGGGGCGCAGGACAACGAGATCTGTCTCGAGCTGTCCTTCAAGGAGCGCGAGCCCAACGACCGCGAGGTGATCCCGCAGATCGCCGAGAGCATCGCCTTCTGGGCACCGCATATCGACACCGGCGCCGCCGACCTCAAACTCTGACATGGTGGCGCAACCGGGGCTTTCCCCGGCCGCGCCCGGACCGTATCAAGGATCACCTCAACGGGGGCGCGGCCCCCTCGACCGGCCCCGGAGAGCGGCATGAACGACACCGAGCAGACCCTCGCCATCCGCGCCGCATGGATGCACTATGTCGGTGGCCTGACGCAGGCCAAGGTCGCCAAGCGGCTCGGCCTGCCCTCGGTCAAGGCGCACCGGCTGATCGCCAAGGCGGTGGCTGAGGGCTTCGTCAAGGTCTCGATCGAGGGCGACATCGTCGAATGCGTCGAGCTCGAGGCGCAGCTGTTCGAGACCTACGGCCTGAAGCTCTGCGAGGTGGCGCCGGATATCGGCGAGGAGGGCCTGCCGCTGCGGGCGCTGGCGCTGGCCGGCGCGGCCTATCTCAGGCGCCAGTTCGAGGCCGGCGAACACCCGGTGATCGGGCTCGGACACGGGCGCACGCTGGCCGAGGTCACACGGCAATTGCCGCGCATCGATGCGCGGGGGCTGAACTTCGTGTCGCTGCTTGGCGGGCTGACACGGAATTTCTCGGCCAACCCGCATGACGTGATGCACCGCCTTGCCGAGAAGACCGGCGCGCGGGCCTATGTCATGCCGGTGCCGTTCTTCGCCAACACCGTCGAGGATCGAGAGGTGCTGCTGTCTCAGCGCGGCGTCGACGAGGTGTTCCGCATGGCGCAGGCGGCGACGCTCAAGGTCGTCGGCATCGGCACCGCCACGGCAGATGCGCAGCTGGTCTCCTCGGGGATGATCGAACCGGCCGAGATCGAGGCCATCGCCGCCGCCGGCGCGCGGGGCGAGATGCTGGGGGATTTCTTCGATGCCGGGGGCCATGTGGTGGAAACCACGCTGTCGGCAAGAACCTTGGCGGTGGGCTACGATCCCGAGCGCGAAGAGGATATCGTGGCGATCGCGGGCGGGCCGGACAAGGTCGAGGCGATCCGGGCGGTGTTGCGGTCTGGCCGTGTCGCCGGGCTGATCACCGACGAGCGGACGGCGCGCGCGCTTCTGGACTGACGCGATCCACGCGTCGCGACGCTTGGACCGAAGGACCGCCGCGCATGAAACGGGACGACCGCAGGCAGCAGATCCTCGACGCGCTGGTGCGCAACGGGGCGGTGCAGCTCGATGAGCTGGCCGAGCAGTTCGCCGTGTCGAAGATGACCATTCACCGCGATCTCGACGATCTCGAGGGCGAGGGGCTGCTGCGCAAGATCCGTGGCGGCGCCACCATCGAGCCGGGCTCGCAGTTCGAGAGCGATTTCCGCTTCCGCCATTTGCAGGGGCAGGAGCTCAAGAGCCGCATGGCGCGCGCCGCGCTCGACCGGGTCGAGCCGGGCATGACGGTGATGATCAACGACGGCTCCACCGCCACGGTGCTGGGCGAGATGCTGGTCGAGAAGCGCCCGCTCACGGTGATCACCAACAACGACGCGGTGATGGAGGCGCTGAAATCCGAGACCGGGATGACGGTGATCGCGCTCGGGGGGCGGTACTCGGCCAAGTACAACGCATGGGTCGGACGGGTGACCGAGCGCGCGCTCGCCGAGCTGCGCGCCGATCTTGCCTTCATCTCGACGCCGGCGGCGGCGGAGGGCCGTGTCTATCACATGGATGACGACATCACCGGCGTGAAGCGCGGCATGATGGACGCGGCGGCGCAGTCGGTGCTTCTGGTCAATCACCTGCGCTTCGGCCAGACGGCGCTGCACGTGCTCGCGGAGTATGCCGAGTTCGCCGCCGTGGTGACCGATGCCGAGCCGTCCGAGGACGAGCGCGCCCGGATCGACACCGCCGGTGCCGCGCTTCTCGTCGCAGCGGAGCGCTGACCGGAGCCGGGCCTTCGGCGCTCCGAGGCGGGGCTCAGCCCGCGCCCGCGGCCTCGGCGGCGATGACCTCTGTCATGGGCTGCGACAGCATCCGCGCGAGGATCTCGGTCACCTCATCCCAGAAGGCATCGTCGCGGGCGACGGGCTCGGGCGGGAGCCCGGTTTCGCGCAGGCCCGCCACGATGCCGGAGGCGTCCTGCCCCGCGGCGAGGGCCTGCAGGCGCGCGGCGATGGGGTCGCGCAGCTCGTAGGGGGCGCAGTCATGCGTGCGGCCCGAGACGTGGCGCAGCCAGGCAGCGGTGGCAAAGGCGAAGGCCCGCACGGACACGCCGCCCTGTCGCGCATCGGGGATAGCGGAGAAGATGCGCTGCGGCATCTTCTCGGAGCCGTCCATGGCGATCTGAAAGGTCTCGTGCGCGATGGCGGGGTTCTCGAAACGGCGCAGCAGCGCCTCGGCATAGGCGGTCGTGTCGATGCCCGCGATCGGCGGCAGCGTCGCGGCGGCGGTGGTCAGGTGCCGGCGCACCAGCGCGGCAAGAGGCGCGTCGGCCATCACGTCGCGCACATGGGTGGCGCCGGCGTGGAAGCCGGCATAGGCGAGCATCGAGTGGCTGCCGTTGAGCATGCGCAGCTTCATCGCCTCGAAGGCCGACACGTCGTCGGTGAAGATCACCCCGGCGGCCTCCCAGGCCGGCCGGCCGAGGGGGAAATGATCCTCGACGACCCATTGGCAGAAGCGTTCGGTCTCGACCGCGGCCAGATCCTCGCACCCGGTGAGCGCGGCGGCCTCGGCGCGCGTCGCCTCGGTCGCGGCGGGGGTGATGCGGTCAACCATGGTCGAGGGAAAGGCGACCTCGGCGGCGATCCACTCGGCGAGCACAGGATCGCGCCTGCGGGCGAAGTCGACGACCGCGCCGCGCAGCAGCGCGCCGTTGTCCGGCAGGTTGTCGCAGCAGAGCACGGTGAAGGGCGGCAGACCCGCCGCCCGCCGCCGGCGCAGCGCCTCCGTCAGCAGCCCCAGCACGCCCTGCGGCGCGTCCGGCGTGGCGAGATCGGCCGCCACTGCCGGGTGCTGCGGGTCGCAGCCCTGCGCGGCCCGGTCGAGCCCGTAGGCCTTTTCGGTGACCGTCAGCGAGACGATCCGCGTCGTCTCGGCGGCCATTGCGGCGAGCGCCGGCTCGGGGTCTCCGGCCGAGCAGACGGCGTCGGCGATGGAGGCGATCACACGCGCCTGCGTGCCCTCGGTGCCCTTCTCGATCAGGGTATAGAGCCCGGTCTGCGGGTGCAGCTCTTCGGAGGCCTTGGGCGAGCGCAGCGACACCCCGAGGATGCGCCAGTCGCCGCCCGTGGCCGCAAGGGCGAGGTCGGTCAGCGCCGCCTGATGCGCCTTGTGGAAGGCACCAAGTCCGAGATGCACGATGCCGACCCCGTGGTCGGCGGGAGCGTAGCCCGGGCGCAGCGCGGCGGGCACCTGATCGAGAGAGGTCAGCCGCATGTCAGGCCTCCGCGCCGAGGGGATGCTGGAAGGCATGGTAAAGGCCGCGCAGCTCGGCCAGCCCCTTGAGACGACCGATCGCCGGGTAGCCGGGCTGGGCCTCGCGGCCGATATCGTCGAGAATGTCCTGCCCGTGATCGGGGCGGAACGGGACCGACCAGTCGGCGCGTCCTTCGGCCTTGCGGCGGGCCTCTTCGGCGACGATGGCGCGCACCATGGCGACCATGTCGGTATGCCCGCTCAGGTGCTCGTCCTCGTAGAACGAGTTCATCATCGCATCGCCCTCGATGGCGACGTTGCGCAGGTGCAGGAAATGCACCCGGTCGGCCAGCGCCTTGAAGATCGCGACGGTGTCGTTGTCGGGCCGCGCGCCGAGCGAGCCGGTGCAGAGCGTGACGCCGTTGGCCGGCAGGTCGACCGCATCGAGGATCTTCCGGTACTGCGCCTCCGAGGACATGATCCGAGGCAGGCCCAGAAGCGGGAAGGGCGGGTCGTCGGGATGGCAGCAGAGCCGGACGCCAAGCTCCTCGGCCAGCGGGGCCACCTCGGCGAGGAAGTCGATCATGTGACCTTGCAGGCGCGCTTCCGAAACGCCGTCATACTCGGCGAGATGCGCGCGCACGTCCTCAAGGGTGAATGTCTCCGCCGCGCCGGGCAGTCCGAAGACCACGTTGCCGGCAAGCTGCTCGCGGCGTGCGTCGTCCATCGCGGCAAAACGCTCGGCGGCGGCGGCGGCCACGTCGTCGGGGAACTGCTCGGCGGCACCGGCGCGCTCTAGGATGTGGATGTCGAAGGCGGCAAAGTCGATCAGGTCGAAGCGCATGCAGCGGGCGCCGTTGGGCCGCTCCCACGCGAGGTCGGTGCGGGTCCAGTCGAGCACCGGCATGAAGTTGTAGCAGATCACCTCGATCCCGGCCTCGGAGAGGTTGCGCATCGAGTGCTTCCAGCTCTCGATATGGGACTTCCAGTCGCCCTTCTGCTTCTTGATGTCCTCGGAGACGGGCAGCGATTCGACCACGTCCCAGCGCAGGGGGGAGGGCCGGCCATCCTTTCGGGTGCCGATCTCGCGTTGCCGCTGCGCGATCTCTTCGGGGGTCCACACCGCGCCGGTGGGAACGTGGTGCAGGGCGGAAACCACGCCCTCGACGCCTGCCTGCATCATGTCGTCGATGCTCACACGGTCCCGCGGACCGAACCAACGCCAAGTCTGACGCATCGCTAATTCCTCCCTCGGAAGTCATGGCCGCAGCCGGCCCGTCCTGCTGTCAATGCATAGCAGATAAGAATTCTGTTGACTAGTATGGTAGTATCCACCACGCTGCCAAGCCAAGGGAGGAACGCAATGGGCATCGAGTCGCTCGACATCGGACAACTGGACCTGTCGGCACCGGTCGGTGCGCAGCTCACCGCTGCGCTGCGCCAATGCATCATCCGCAACCAGCTAAAGCCCGGCGTGCGGCTCTCCGAGGCCGAGATCGGTGCCCGCTTCGGCATCTCCCGGCAGCCGGTGCGCGAAGCCTTCATCAAGCTCTCCGAAGAGGGTCTTCTCGAGATCCGGCCGCAGCGCGGCTCCTTCGTGCGCAAGATTTCCCTCGAAGCGGTGATGGATGCGCGCTTTGTCCGCGAGGCGGTCGAGGCGGATATCGTCAAGGCCTGCGCCGCCGATCCGTCGTCCGGTCTGGTCGAGGAGTTGCGCGAGCAGATCCGCGCGCAGCAGCGCCTCGTCGATGATCGCCCGGCGGCCTTCGTGCCGCTCGACGACATGTTCCACCGCACGCTGGCGCAGGCCGCCGGCCGGCCCAATGCCTGGGCGGTGATCGAGGGCATGAAGACCCAGATGGACCGGGTGCGGCAGATGACGTCGATCAACTTCCCGCTGGCCCATCTCATCACGCAGCACAATGCCGTGGTCGACGCCATCGAGGCGCGCGACCCGCAGGCTGCGGAACAGGCGATGCGCGGACACCTGCAGATGATCCTGCAGGACCTGCCCGCGATCCGTGAAGGCTTTCCCGACTATTTCGATCCGTCAGGAGCGTAGTCGCGGAATTTTCAAGGCGAATGAAAGGGAGGAAACCATGTTCGTCACCAAGTCTCTCAAGACCCTCATGCTCACCGGCCTCGCGACCGTCGCGCTGACCGCGTCGGCGATGGCGCAGGACATGACGCTGAAGCTTGGCCATCCGGCCAACGAGGACAACATCTGGCACAAGGCCTCGATGAAGTTCGCCGAGGAGGTCGAAGCGCTGACCGAAGGCCGCATCGCGGTCGAGGTCTACCCGAACGAGACGCTCGGCAAGGAGATGGATGTCATCAACGGCATGCAGCTTGGCACCGCCGACATGACCATCACCGGCGAATCTCTGCAGAACTACGCCCCGATGGCGGCGCTGCTGGCGATCCCCTACGGCTACGAGACGCTCGAGGACATGGACGCGGTGGCCGGCGGCGAGCTCGGCGAGAAGATCGAGCAGCAGATCATCGAGAAGGTCGGCATCCGCCCGATCGCCTATTTCGCCCGCGGCCCGCGCAACCTGACCACCAACCGGCCGATCACCTCGCCCGAGGAGCTGGACGGGCTGAAGATGCGCGTGCCCAACGTCCCTCTGTTCCTCAACGTCTGGAAGGCGCTTGGCGCGAACCCGACGCCGATGGCCTTCTCCGAGGTCTTCACCTCGCTGCAGAACGGCACCATCGACGCGCAGGAGAACCCGCTGGCGCTGATCAAGTCGGCCAATTTCAACGAGGTGCAGGACTACGTGAACCTGACCCAGCACGTGCGCTCGTGGATCTACCTGACGCTGTCTGACATGGCTTGGCAGCAGATGTCCGAAGAGGATCAGGCCGCCGTTATGGAAGCCGCCGCGCGGGCGCAGGACTGGGAGCGCGAGCAGTTCCTCGCCGACGAGCAGGAGCTTCAGGCCGAGCTCGAGGAGCTGGGCATGGAGTTCGTCGAGGTCGACAGCGCGGCCTTCGCCGCCGCCGCCAAGGAGGCGGTTCTGAACTCGGTCTCCGAAGAGATCCGCCCCGACGTGGAGCAGCTCTTCGCCGAGTGATCGGCCATAGATCCGACGCTGATCCTTCGGCGGGCCCGCACCCTTTTGCCGGGCCCGCCACCTCTCCGCCCCGGCGCGCTGCGCCCGGGCCCCGGATGTTCCCCTCTCGTCGAGGACGACCATGGAAAAGTTCACCGCGGTCCTGACCGTCATCGCCCGCGCCGCGACCGGCGTCGCCTTCATGGTCATCATCGTGGCCGTGGTGGTGCAGTTGCTGGGCCGGTCCGGCATCATAAGCTCGGTCGTCTGGACCGAGGAGCTGACCCGCTTCGCGCTGCTCTACCTCGCCGCCTTCGGCGTCGGGCTGAGCTACCGGTCGGGCAACCTCGTCAATGTCGACATCGTCTGCGAGGCGCTGCCCGAGCGTGCCGCCTGGCTGCTGCGGCTTGTCTGCGCCGTCATCACCTGCGCCTTCGGGCTCGTGCTGGTCAACGCCACCTGGCTCTACGTCTCGGTCGGCGCGCGGCAGACCGCGCCGTCGCTCGGAGTGAGGATGGACTGGGTCCACGCCTCGGTGCTGGTGGCGCTGCTGTCGCTGAGCCTGTTCGCCGCGCTGCGCATCATCGGAATGCTGAGCGGCACGACCGACGGCACCCCCGACCGTCTCGAAGAGGACGCCTGACATGGAACTCGCCATTCTCCTGACCTGCTTCCTCGGCGGGCTGGTCATCGGTCTGCCGGTCGCTGTGACGCTCGGCGTCTCGTCGCTGGCCTACCTGTCGTTCAAGGGGATGCCGCTCGTGGTGATCCCGCAGAAGATGTATGCCGGCATGGACACCTTCGTGCTGCTCTGCATCCCGGGCTTCATCCTTGCCGGCAACCTGATGAACGCCGGCGGCATCACCGGGCGCATCGTCCGGCTGGCGCAGGCCATGGTGGGCTGGATGCGCGGCGGGCTCGGCCTGACCAACGTCGCCGCCTCGATGCTGTTCGGCGGCATCTCGGGCACCGCTGCCGCCGACGCCGCCTCGATCGGGGGCATGATGATCCCCGGCATGAAAAAGGCCGGCTACCCGGCGGATTTCTCCGCCGCGATCACCGCCGCCTCCTCGACCGTGGGGCCGATCATCCCGCCCTCGGTGCCGATGATCATCGTCGGCACGCTGTCGGGCATCTCGGTGGGCAAGATGTTCATCGCGGGCGCCCTGCCGGGCATCCTGATGGGTGTCGCGATGATGATCACCGCCTGGATCATTGCCCGCCGCCGCAACTTCCCGCGCCAGCCGTGGCAGGGCTTTGCAGAGCTCGGCCGGGCTTTCCTCGGGGCGTTCTGGGCCGTCGCCATGACCGCCTTCATCGTCGGCGGCCTGCTGATCGGCTTCGCCACCCCGACCGAGACCGCCGTGGTCGCCTCGATCTACGCCTTCGTGGTCGGCGCCTTCGTCTATCGCGGGCTCAAGCTGCGCGACGTGCCGCGCATCATCGTCGACAGTGCCGTCTCCGCCGCGGCAATCCTCGTGCTGGTGGGGCTGGCCAACGTGTTCGGTTGGATCCTCGTCTCCGAGCGCATCCCGCAGATGATCGCCAACGCGGTGCTCAGCGTCACCGACAACCGGTTCCTCGTGATCCTGCTGATCAACCTCGTGCTGCTCTGCGTCGGCATGTTCATGGAGACCATCGCGGCGCTGATCATCCTCTTCGGGCCGCTGCTGGCGCTGGCCACCGGGGTCGGGGTCGACCCGCTGCATTTCGCGGTCTTCGCGGTGCTCAACCTGATGATCGGCCTGACCACGCCGCCGGTCGGGGTCTGCCTGTTCATCTGCGCCGATATCGGTCGGGTGTCGCTGTGGCAGGTGACCCGCGCCATCGGGCCGTTCCTCGTGACCAACATGATCGTGCTGATGCTGGTGTCTTACATCCCGTTCTTCAGCACGTGGCTTCCCTCGCTCCTCAGCAACTAGGACTGTTCCCATGACGATCCGCATCGCCCGCCTGCATGGCCGCAAGGACCTGCGCGTCGAAACCCTCGAGGACCCGGAGGCCGGCCCCGGCGAGGTCGTCGTGGCGATCGGGGCGGGCGGCATCTGCGGCTCCGACATCCATTACTACACCGATGGCGGCATCGGCACGATCCGGGTGCGCGAGCCGATCATCATCGGCCACGAGGCCGCCGGCACGGTGGTCGAGCTGGGCGCGGGTGTCGAGGGGCTTTCGGTGGGTGACCGGGTGGCGGTGAACCCGTCGCATCCCTGCGGCGCCTGCCGGTTCTGCCGCGAGGGCGCGCACCAGCATTGCATGAACATGCGCTTCAAGGGCTCGGCGATGTTCCTGCCGCACGAGCAGGGGTTCTTCCGCGACCGGGTCGCCATCGGGGCCGCGCAATGCCACCCGATCGCCGAGGGCGTGCCGATGGCCGAGGCGGCGCTGGCCGAGCCGCTGGCGGTCTGCCGTCGCGCCGTGACCCGGGCGATCGAGATCTCGGGGCCGCTCGAGGGCAAGCGCGTGCTGGTGACGGGAGCGGGCCCGATCGGGGCGCTCTGCGTGGCGCTGGCGAAGCATTTCGGCGCCGCCGAGATCGTCGTGACCGATCTGCAGGACGCCACGCTCGAGGTGGCGCAGGCAGTCGGTGCGACCCGCACCATCAACGTGGCCAGAGACGGGGCGGCGCTCTCGGAGTACGAGATCGACAAGGGGCAGTTCGACCTGTGCTTCGAGTGCTCGGCCGCGGAACCGGCGATCCGCTCGGCCATCGCCTGCACGCGACCGCTCGGGACCATCGTGCAGGTGGGCGTGATGGGAGACACGCCGGTGCCGTTCAACATGCTGGTGGCCAAGGAACTGAACCTCGTGGGCACCCACCGCTTCGATGCCGAGTTCGGGCAGGCGGTGGAGCTGATCAACAGCCGCGCGCTGACCCTCGCGCCCATCGTCACTCACAGCCTGCCAGCCGACGAGGTGCAGGCGGCCATGGACCTTGCCCTCGACCGGGGCAAGGCGGTGAAGGTGCAGGTGGTGTTCTGAGGTCGCGCCATGGGCGCCCGGACAAGGGCCGTCCACAGCTTGGGGTCGCTGCAGGTGGCAGGCGCGGTCTTCGTGTCACTCGTTCGCGTGTGCCCTGAGCGGCGGGCGTACACGCGAGACGCGCGTTCCGATCTCGTCGGCGCCTGATATCTGCTTGTAACTCCGGGCACTTCGGGCCATTCAGGGCTCTGGTCCGCGGTGCAGCTAGCGCATGCGGGACCACATCTCCCAGCCACCGAGACGGTCCGTGCAAGCGATCGAGCTAGGCAGCGATCAACACAAAACGGACTTCGGAGACGGGAATGCCCCCTCACGTTCTTCTCACCCGCCGCGCGCTCGCGGGCGGGACCGCGCTGACGTTGCTGTCGGCCCAACTGGCTCATGCCCAGGACGAGGTCTACGACCTCGGCACCATCACCATCACCGCCGGCGGCTTCGAGCAGCTGGTCGAGAACGCCCCCGGCAGCGTCACCGTGATCGACCGCCAGGATCTCGAGGGTCGCCAGATCCGCAACCTCGAAGATGCGCTTGTCGGCGTGCAGGGCGTGGTTACCACCGGCGTTGCAAAGGAGAAGGACATCTCGATCCGCGGCCTGCCGGGCGAATACACCCTGATCCTCGTGGACGGTGTACGCCAAGGCACGCGTGAGAGCCGCCCCAACGGCAGCGCCGGCTACGAGCAGAGCTTCATTCCGCCGGTCTCGGCCATCGAGCGCATCGAGGTCGTGCGCGGCCCGATGTCCTCGCTCTACGGGTCCGACGCGATGGGCGGCGTGGTGAACATCATCACCCGACCGGTGGCCGACGAATGGACCGGCGAGGTCTCGACCGCGGTCACGATCCCGCAGGACGATGATGACGGCGCCTCGAAGGAGCTGTCCTTCTACCTGAGCGGTCCGGTGGTCTCGGACAAGCTCGGCCTGCAGGTCTGGGGTCGCGGTTACGGCGCCGACGAGAGCGGCATCGTCGACGGTGCCGATGGCGCCCGCGACCGCTACCTCAACGGCCGACTGAGCTGGGCCATCGCCCCCGGCCACACGCTGTTCCTCGAGGGCGGCACGACCGAGCTCGACCGCACCCGCACCGATGGCGAGTCGGTCGAGGAAGGCAGCGGCGACTCGCGCCAGCGCAACACCCGCGACCACCTCAATCTGCGCTATTCGGGCGACTGGAGCGGCACCCAGGCCGATCTCGCGCTGAGCCGCGAATGGGGCGAGCGCAACACCTGGTCCGAGGATGACGACGGCTCGATGAGCAAGTCCGACCGCACCCCCGAGATCCGCAACACCACCTTCGACGCCAAGTTCACCACGCCGCTTCAGGCCGCGGGCGAGCATACGCTGGTCTATGGCGGCCAGTGGACCGAGAACGCGCTGACCGACCAGAACCCGGGCCGCGCCGATCCCGGCGACGAGACCTTCTCGGTCGAGCAATGGGCGGTGTTCGCCGAGGACGAGTGGTGGATCACGCCGAGCTTCGCCCTGACCGGCGGGCTGCGCTATACCGAGCACGAAAGCTATGGCGGCGAATGGACGCCGCGCCTCTATGCGGTCTGGAACGCCACCGACGCGCTGACCATCAAGGGGGGTGTCTCGACCGGGTTCAAGGCCCCCGGCGTGCGCCAGACCGTCGATGGCTACTACTATACCACCCAGCGCGGCGCCGGGGTGATCGTCTCGAACCCGGACCTGCAGCCGGAAAAGAGCACCAGCTACGAGCTGGGCGCGATCTACACCGCCGCCACGTGGGATGTCGGTGCGACCCTGTTCCGCACCGAGTTCGAGGACAAGATCGCCAGCTTCAACAGCGGCGAGACGGTCGAGGTCGACGGAACCACCTACAACCGCTGGGAATACACCAATATCGGCGAGGCCCGGATCCAGGGGCTCGAGCTGAGCGGAAGCTGGGCACCGCGGGACGACCTGTCGCTGCGGGCGACCTACACCTGGACCGACTCCGAGCAGCTTTCGGGCGAGTACGAGGGGCTGCCGCTGATGCGCACCCCGGAGCACACCGCCTCGCTGCGCGCCGACTGGCAGACCCCGGTGAGCGGCCTCGATCTCTGGGGCGCGGCGAACTACCACGGGCGCGAGATCAATGCGGGCGCCCGCATCGGCAGCAACGGCACGCCCTACGAGTATGACGACGACGGTGACGCCATCGCCTACGAATACGACCCCTATACCACGGTCGATATCGGCGGCAGCTACATGTTCAACGACGCGATCAGCCTGGACGCGGCGATCTACAACGTCACCGATGTGCGCCTGACCTCGTCGGACAACAACGCCGTCTCCGAAGGGCGCCGGTTCTGGATCGGCGCAACCGCGCGCTTCTGATGCCACCGCCCTGTCCGCGCCACGCGGGCAGGGCCTTTCATCGCTTGCATCGCGGCAGCTCCCGCCATCGGCGGCGTGCCGCGCGTTTGGGCAGATGCGCCCGCCGGAGACGCGGGAAAGCGCCGATCGGAGGGGCACGCGGACCCTTGCGAGGGCGATGCGTGGTCAACGCTCTGGCCGGCGCTATTTATGTTTCTCGTTCATAAGCTTATTCGGCAACGCGGGGGCGACAGCCCGTGCCCGCTGCCGTAGCCTGCCGCAATCGTTCGCGCAGGTCACATCGCAGGAGAGCCAGATCATGTTTGCCGCCGTCATGGGGATCATCGGCGCCTATGTCGCCTTGCGCGTCGTGGGTCCGCTGAGCCTGCCGGTCTGGAGCCGCATCCTGCTCGGGATCGCGGTGCTCCTGCTGGCCGAGAACCACCTGCTGACCAAGCTTGCCTACGGCAACATGTTCTCGCTCGAACTGCCGCGCGCCGTGGTCATCGCGGTCAATCTCGGCTTCGGCGCGGTGCTGCTGACCGCCGCCTTCCACGTGGTGCTCGATCTCTTCGTGCTGCTGCGCTCGGCGCTGTTGTGGCAGTGGCGCCCGCTGCCCGCTTCCTGGAGTGGCGGCGCGGTGGTCCTGGCGCTGGCGCTGGCGGCGCTCGGGGTGGCGAACGCGGTGAGGCAACCGGCGCAGAAGGAGCTGGCCTTCGAGATCGATGACCTGCCGGCGCCGTTCCACGGCTACTCCGTCGTTCACCTGACCGACCTGCATCTCAGCCGGCTGTTCCACCGGCCTTTCGCCGAGGAACTGGTGGACCGGGTCAACGCGCTGGAGGCGGACGTGATCCTGATCAGCGGCGACCTGATCGACGGCTATCTCGACGTGCGGCGCGCGGACGTGGCGCCGCTCGAAGGGCTGACGGCGCGGGACGGCGTCTTCGTGAGCCCGGGCAACCACGAGTACTACTTCGGCTTCGAGAGCTGGTGGGAGACCTACCAGAGCCTCGGCATGCGGCCGCTGGCCAATGCTCACACCACCATCGAGCGCGACGGCGAGGCCCTCGTGGTGGCGGGCGTCACCGACCTGCGCGCTGCCGCCTTCGGCCTGCCGGCACCGGATATCGACCGGGCCCTCGACGGCGCGCCCGACGAGGCGCCGGTTCTGCTGCTCAACCACCAGCCGCGACAGGCCCGGGCGATGGCCGCGCGCGGCGTCGACGTGCATCTTGCCGGGCACACCCATGGCGGGATGGTGATCGGGCTCGCCTCGCTGGTGGCGCGCTTCAACGAGGGCTTCGTCTCGGGGCATTACGAGGTCGGCGACATGCAGCTCTATGTCAGCAACGGCACAGCGCTGTGGCCGGGCTTTGCGCTGCGTCTCGGCGTGCCGTCCGAGCTGACGCGGATCACCCTGCAGCCGCGCGGCGGCGCGGGGCCGGGGAGCGCGTCGCCGGCGGCCGAGGTTGGAAGCTGAGCGGGCGCACGCCCTGCCAACCCGTTACAGCCGCTGCACGCGACGGAGCGACTTACCGATCTCCGCGCGGATGCCGGTCGGGCGGTCGGCGGCACAGTGCCCTTGAAAGCCGGTCTGCACGGAGGCCGTTTTCAACGTCCTCTCAGGCGGCGGCGCGGGACAGGACCAGCCGCGCCGCGGCCATCGCACGTGGCACCAGCGTGTCGAGCTCGAGGAACTCGCGCTCGGAATGCACGCCGCCGCCCACCGGGCCACAGGCGCAGAGCGTCGGGATGCCCATGCTGCTGGTCAGGCCGGCGTCGGAGCAGGAGGGGGTGAACTCGGCCCTCAGGGCAAGGCCGACCTGCGCCGCGGCGGCGATGTAGTCGGCGGTAAGCGCGGCGTTTCCCGTCATCGGGAGAAACTTGCCAAGACACTCGATCCGGCCATCGACATCGGGGGTGAACGGGGTCTCGGCGATGCGCCGGATCTCGACCTCTGCCGCCTCGCCACTCTCGACGGTTGCGAAGCGGACGTCGATGCGGGCTTCGGCCTCGGGGGCCACCATGTTGACCGCCTGACCGCCCGAGACGATGCCGACACTGACCGAGACGCCGGTCTCGGGATTGGTGAGCGCGGTCCAGGCGAGGATCTTCTGCGCCAGCTCCACGATGGCGCTGCGTCCGTCTGCCGGATTCAGCCCGGCATGGGCGGCGCGCCCGCTGATCGTCACGCGGTAGAACGCACCGCCACGGCGTCCATCGACCACGTTTCCGCTGACCCGGCCCGGCTCGGAATTGAGCACGAAGGCGGAACGCGCGGCGACCTCGCGGATCACCGGCGCAGAGCCGTTCGATCCGATCTCCTCATCGACGGTGAAGAGCGCCCGGAGCGGCACCGCCAACCCCGAGCGTGCAAGCTCGCGTAGCACGAAGGCGTTCATCACCAGCCCCGCCTTCATGTCGGCGACCCCCGGCCCGTGGGCGCGGCCGGCCTCGATCCGGAACGGCCGGGCTGTTGCCTCTCCGCGGGCAAAGACCGTGTCCATGTGTCCCATGAGCAGGCCCGGCGCGGCGGGGCTTTGCGGCAGGTACTCGGCCAGCAGCGCGTCTGCATGGCCGGGGACGGGCATCCGGCTGAGCCGGATGCCGGGCTCTCCATCGAGGAAGGAGGCGATCCGGTCGCGGACGGCATCGACGCCGGCAGGGTCGCGCGACGGGCTGTCGATGTTCACCAGATCGGACAGCAGGGCGATCATCTCGTCCCTTGCGGAGGCGAGGCTTTCCGGGAAGCCGGGCGTTTCGGTCATGGATGGGGTCTTTCTGTCAGGCGGTCTGGAGAAGGGCGGAGATGCGCAGACCGGTTTCGTGAACCGCCGCGTTGATGCGGGTCTGGTTCTCGAAATAGCTCGGGGTCACGCAGCCGACGTTGAGCGCCGCGACGATGGTGCCGTCGCGATCGAGGATGGGAGCCGCGACCGAGGCCGCACCGATCACGTGTTCCTCGATGTTGATGGCGTGGCGCTGGCGGCGGATTTCGGCAATCAGGTTGCGCAGCGTGTCGGGGTCGTTGACCGTGTAGCGGGTGAATTTCGGCAGCTTGGGGGTCGCGGCGAAATAGCTCTCCGCGAAGCCCGGTCGTCCGAAGGCGAGGAAGCAACGTCCCATGGCCGAGCAGAACACCGGGAAGCGGGTGCCGAGGGGGATCTCGTAGCGGATATCGGCGGTGCTCTGCACCGTGTCGATGACCTTCACCTCCGGCTTTGCGGTCAGCACGCCGAGCACGGCGGTCTGCGCGATCCGGTGCGACAGCGCCTTCAGCTCGGGCAGTGCGATCTGGCGCAGGAGGCCGGTGCGCCCGCCGACCCAGCCGCTCTGGTCGAGCAGGGCCGAGCGCATGCTCCAGCTGTTGTCCTGGGATTTCTCGACATAGCCGCGCTGCGCCAGCGTCTGCAGCAGCATGAGGCAGCTGCTCTTGGGGATGCTCAGCTCGGACGCGATTTCGGTCAGCCGCCAGCCACGGACCTCCGTGCCCAGCAGTTCGAGCAGGTCGAGGATGCGCTGCGCCGACTTGACGTTGCCACTGGCCGGAGGGAGAGGTTCGTCGCTCTTCATGGTGTCCACTCTGCCCATCCGGCGTCAGGCCGCAAGCTCGAGCAGGTTGCAATCCGAGATCGGCCGGGCGCCGGTCTCGATCTCGCGGATCAGCGCGACAAGGCGGTCGACGCGCGGCGTGGGGATGTCGTGACGCCGGCCGATTTCCGAGATCTGGCCGACCTGGAACGCCACCTCGGTCGGGCGCTTGCGGATCGCGAGGTCACGCCAGATGCCGGAATGGGTCTTGGCCGAGGCGCGGTTGAAACGCACCAAGCGCTCGATCGAGAGGTCGCGCCGGGCCGGGTCGCCTCCGGCAGCGAAGGCCATCGGATCGAACCCGTCGAAACCGATGGGCGCGACGCCCTCGGCGGCGGCGACGGCGGTGGCCTCGCCGAGGATCTCGTCCCAGAGCAAGCGGAGCTCGGGCCGCGCGATGCAGTCGCCGATGCCCTTGTCGCCAAGCGCCTGCGCGTAGAGCAACGTGAGATAGGCGAGCTTGCCCCAGAGATGGGCATAGATCCGGTCGGTCTGGATCGCCTCGGGCTCGAAGATCCGCATGGCACGGTGGAGCGTCTCGAGCCGTCCGGTCATCCGTCCGTCGGTTTCGCCCACCACCACCGCGCCGCGGTTCCCGTAAAGGAGTTCTCCGGGCGCGATCCAGTCGGCCCCGAAGTTGATGAAGGCGCCCATGACGCGGCTGGCGCCTACGCTCTCGGCGATGCGCGGCTCGCAGAGCCCGTTCTGGAAGGAGGCCACATAGCCGTCCTCGGTCAGGTGCGGACGCAGTGCCGCCATGGCGGCGTCGGTCTGCGGGGTCTTGACGCAGAGCAGGATGCGCGACCAGCGCCCCTCGAGCTGCGCCGGTGTGAAGGCGGGCGCCTTCACGGTAAAGCTGTCGACCGGGCCGGTGATGGCGAGACCGCGATTGCGGATCGCCTCGACATGGGGCTCGACGGTGTCGACGAAGGTCACCGGATAGCCGGCGCGGGCGAGATAGGCGCCGATGGTGCCACCGATGGCGCCGGCACCCCAGATCAGCACGGGGTCATGCGACATGCGAGACCTCCCGGTGCGATGCCAGCCCTTCGAGCAGGCTCGCGGCGCGTTCGAGGGTTTCGGCCAGCCGGTTGGCGCTGCGACGCGCGGCGACGAGGTGGTGCCGGTGCTCCTCGCCGGCCTCGGCGGCGGCGACCGCCGCGCGCAGGGGCGCGAGGATCGGATAGGCCTGCGCGATCAGCGCCGGATCGGGGCGAAAGCGGTCGCCCGTCGTGTAGTCGATCGGCACCAGGAGGTGCGAGAGGTCACGCAGAGCAAGGTCCGGCACCGGACCGGCCGCCGCGGCGATCCGGTCGAGCAGGGCGAGGCTGCGCTCGAGCCGCAGCTCGGCAAGGACCGGTGCATCGCGGAGCGGGGCGAGGGCGCCGCGCATGGCGCTGGCCCAGTTGGCATGGTCGGTCGGGATGGTTTCGGCGGTCAGCAGGCTGCGGATCGTCTCGACATAGATCCGGGTGTCGCGGCGCAGGATCTCGGCGTCGATCTTGTCGAGCGTGTCGCCGGGGGTGTGCCACCACCAGCCGAAGCCCGCGCCCTTGCGGGCCGGGCCGGCGTTGCCCATGAAGCCCGACGCGACGTTGGCGGTGCCCTCGGCGACGGGCTGTTCGCCCACGGTCAGGAACATCGACGGCACGCCGATGCCCCAGAACGACTGGTCGCCCGCGCGGCTCAGGCGCTGGCCGGTCAGGCTCTGCCCGGTGAGCCGGGAGACGATCTCGTTGCCGAAGCCATGCAGTTCGGCGCAGACCGGCATGTCGGCGAGGCTCGTGTTGCCACGCCCGCCGGTGGAGTCGACGTTGACGTGAACGAGGCAGCGCTCGGACAGCTCGGCCCAGGCCGCATCGGCATACCAGCTCGAGCCGGAATAGCGCCCGTGCGAGTGGCCGGACCAGAAACAGAGCCGCAGGCCGCGCCGCATCTCGCCGCGACGGCTGGCGATGAGCCGCGCGGTCTCGAGCATCGTGGCGTTGGCGCCGCCATTGTCCATCACGCCTTCGTACCAGGTGTCATGGTGGCCCGAGAACAGGATGAAGGGCGCGTCCGGGCGGCCCTCGGGCATCAGGTCCGCCTGCAGGATCGGGGTCTTGCGCCAGCCGGTATCGACCTCGGCGGTGATCCGCAGCCGCGTCTGTCCGCCGGAGAGCGATGCCTTGAGGCGCGCGCCGTCGGCATCGTTCACGGTGACCACGGCGGTGGCGGGCAGGGTGGCCATGTCGGCGGCATCGGGGTTGCCCCAGATGTTGGAGATGCACATCTCGTGCCGATGCTCGTGCGGCATCACGTGCACCTGCCCCACGGCCCCGGCGAGGTTGGCGCGGCGGGTGGCGTCGGAGGCGGCGAGCCCGTCGATCACCGCGATGCGGCCGCGCAGGTCGACGGCGGCGAAATTCTCGGGGGTCGGGGCGCCGACGATCACCGCCTCGGCCACGAGCCCGTCCGGCCCGGTGGCGCGGGCGAAGCTGTGGGTGATGCACTCGAACCGCTCGGAGCCGTCCTCGAGCGCGAGGGCGGCGGCACCGGGGAGGCTGATATAGGCGTCGTGCTCGATCAAAGCGGTTTCGAAACCGGCGGCGGCCATCTCGGCTTCGAGATGCGCGAAACTCTCGCGCTCCTGCGACGAGCCCGAGAGTTTGACGTAGCGTGCGAAGACCTCGAGGTCGCGCCACATGCGGGCGTCATCGACCTGTTCGTCGAGGGGGGCGGGGTGGGTCATCTGGTCTCCAGTTCTGTCTCCGCCCCGGCAGGCCGGGGCGGGTGGCTCAGCTCACGGGGGTGCCGGCGCGGGTCAGCGCCCGGCCCGCGAGGAAGCCGCCGTCGATGGCAATGCACTCGCCGTTCACGTAATCGGCGTCGGGGCCGAGCAGGAAGCTCACCACGCCCGAGATGTCCGGGGCCCGGCCGGTTCGGCCGCGCGGGATCATCGAGCGATAGGCGGCCCGGTATTCATCGCTGATCTGGTCGTCGCGCACCTCGATGAGGCCGGGCGCCACGGCGTTGACCCGCAGTCCCAGCGGCGCGAGTTCCTGCGCGCAGGACCTGGTGAACATCACGATCCCGGCTTTCGAGGCGCTGTAATGCGAGACGCCGACGCGCGCGGAATAGGCCGCGGCGGAGGCGAAGTTGACGATGGCGCCGCCCGCAAGGTCCGCGTCGCGCCGCATCCGCCCGAAGGCCTGCGTGCACAGAAAGGTGCCGCGCAGGTTGATGCCGATGACGGCGTCCCAGTCGGAAACATCCATGTCGAGCAGCGCGTGGTCTGGATAGACCCCGGCATTGTTCACCAGTGCCTCGGGCGGCCCGAGCGTTTCGGCCACGCGCGCGAAGGCGGGCGCGACGGCCTCGGCCTCCAGCACGTCCAGGCTCAGTCCGATGGCGCTCTCTCCGCTCGGGTCGAGCGCCTTTGCCTCCGCGGTCGCGGTGTCGCCGTCGCGGTCGAGAAGGGCGACCGCCCAGCCTTCGGCGTGCAGCCGTTTCGAGATGTCGAGACCAAGGCTGCGGGCCGCGCCGGTGACGATCGCCACCGGGCGGGTGCCGCGGGGGGGAGTGCCCCCCGCAACGGTTGCGTCCGCGGCCATCACTGGGTCGCCACTTCGCGATTCCAGCGCTCGGTCCATTCGGGGCGCACCGTGGTCACGTAGTCCCAATCGACGGCCTTGAGTCCGTCGAGCACGCCCTCGCCGACCGGCAGCTTGGCGGCGACCGCCTCGGGCAGCTCGACCTTGCTGTTCACCGGCGCAAGATAGGTGTTCTCGGCATTGGCGGCCTGCGCCTCGACGCTGAGCGCATAGTCGATGTAGCGCTGCGCGGCCTCGAGGTGCTTGGTCCCCTTGGCGATGCCGATGGTGCTGTCGATGATGTAGGCCCCTTCCTCGGGGATGGTCCAGCCGAGGTTCGCGCCGGCATCGATCGCGCCCTGCGCGCGGTCCGAGGTCCAGCTGGTGATCGCCGCATCGCCCTGGGCGAAGAGCTGCGCCATCTGCGCGTGCTGGGTGTAGAAGGTCAGGATGTTCGGCGTCAGCGACTGCAGCTTCTCGAAGCCGGGGTCGACATTCTCGACGTTTCCGCCGGCAAGATCGTTGGCGGTCAGCAGGAAGAAGTTGCCATGCGAGGTCGAGATGTCCGGCACCACCGTCAGGCCGGCGTAGTCCGGGTTCCACATCTCTTCCCACGAGGCCGGGGTCTCGTCGATGTAGTCCTTGTTCCAGGTCAGCGCCTGCGAGACGTACATGAACTTGGTATAGACGTCGTCCTCGCTGCGGAAGCGCGGGTAGAGATCGTTGAGGTTCGGAATGCTCTCGGCATCGAGCGGCTCGAACAGCCCCTCGGCCTTGGCCTGAGCGGCGCCGACCTCGTCCATCATCACCACGTCAATCGTGGCGTCGTCCCTCTGGGCCCGCATCATCGCGACGGTCTGCATGGTCAGGCCGGTGGCGATCTGCACGTCGATGTCGGGGTTGGCGGCCTCGAAGGGCTCGATCACGCTCTTGGTCCAGCCGTCGCCGAAGGAGCCGCCATAGACGATGACGGTCAGGACTTCCTTGTCCTGGGCGTGGAGCGGCAGCGCGGTGAGGCCGGTGAGGAGGGTGGTGGCGGCAAGCCGTTTGAAATTGGTCATGTTCTCTTTTCCTGTTGGGTATCCGTGACCCGCCGTCAGGCGACGAGTCTTGCGTCTTCGCTGCGCCAGCCGACCGTTGCGGTGACGCCTTCCGTCAGACCGCCGGTGTCGCTCCGGTCCTGGCGGTGGACGAGAAGGGATTCGCCCGAGGGGAGCCGGACGAGGTATTCCATCAGACCGCCCAGCTTCACCGCGCGCTCGATGCGCCCGGTGGTGAGGTGCGGGGTGTCCACGGGGGCGCCTTCGGGCGAGATGTGCAGTTTCTCGGGCCGCAGCAGCAACGCGGGCGAGGTTCCCGTGGCCGGGGCCAGCGCGCCGACCTCCAGCGTCAGGCCCGCGGCGGTGCGGAACTGTCCCGAGCCCGCCTCGCCCTCGAAAAGGTTGGCGGTGCCGATGAAATCGGCCACGAAGCGGGTCGCGGGGTGGTCGTAGATCTCGCGCGGGGAGCCTTCCTGCTCGATCCGGCCCTTGTTCATGACCACGATGCGGTCGGCGATGGTCATCGCCTCTTCCTGGTCGTGGGTGACGAAGAGCGAGGTGATGCCCACGTCCTTCTGCAGCCGCCGGATGTCGTGTCGCATCTGCACCCTGAGCTTGGCGTCGAGATTGGAGAGCGGCTCGTCGAAGAGCAGCAGCTCGGGTCGCAGCGCGAGCACGCGGGCCAGCGCCACACGCTGCTGCTGGCCGCCGGACATCTGCTTGGGATAGCGGTCCTTGAGCGCGGTGAGGCCGGTCATCCCGAGCACCGAGTCGAGCCGCTTTGCGGCATCCTCTCCGGGGATCTTCTTGCACTTGAGGCCGAACATGATGTTCTGCGTCACCGTCATGTGCGGGAACAGGGCGTAGGACTGGAACACCATGCCCATGTCGCGCTTGTTGGGCGGCAGCGCGGTGATGTCGCGCCCCTTCATGCTGATGCTGCCCGCGGTGGGGGTGATGAAGCCCGCGACCATGCGCAGGGTCGTTGTCTTGCCGCAGCCGGAGGGACCGAGGAAGGCGACCATTTCGCCCTGGGCGATGGTGAGGTCGAGCCCCTCGACGGCGATGGTGCCGGGATAGCTCTTGCGGAGGGCGGAGAGGACGAGGTCAGACATCAGGCGGAGGGTCCCTTTTTGGCGCCGGTGAGGCGCGCGTAAAGTGGCAGCCCGAGCGCCATCCAGATCAGGATGATGATCGAGGCCACGGCCGAGATCGTCGGCTCGGACTGGTATTCGAGGAAGGTGTAGATGCGGATCGGCAGGGTCTGCATTTCCGGCCCCGCGAGGAAGAGCGTCACCACGAGCTCGTCGAAGGACAGGATGAAGGCAAAGATCACCCCTGCGATGACGCCGGGCAGGATCTGCGGCAGGGTGATCTGGACGAAGGCCCGCACCGGGCCGGCGCCGAGATTGCGCGCGGCCTCTTCCATGGAGATGTCGAAATCCGACAGGCTGGCCATGGCGAGCCGCACCACGAAGGGCGTGGTGAGCAGCACATGCGCCGCGACGAGGCCCGCGAAGGTGCCCTGCAGCCCGATCCGGTTGTAGAAGATCAGCAGCGCGAGGCCCAGCACCACCGTCGGCAGCAGGATCGGCGAGAGGATCACCGTGGTCAGGCTCTGCTGCGTGCGGCCGCGCAACCGGGTGAGACCGACGGCGGCCAGCGTGCCCAGCAGCCCGGCGATGGAGGCGCTGGCAAGGCCGAGCGCGAGACTGCGCAGCATGGCGTCGGTGAAGGCGGGCTCGTTGAGCACCTTGGCGTACCATTTCAGCGTCGCCCCCTCGGGCGGGAAGGTCGGGAAGTTCGAGGTGGTGATCGAGGAGCCGATCACCGCTACGAGCGGCGCCATCAGGAAGAGGATGATGAGGGTGTTGACCAGTTTCAGCATCAGCTTGCCCTCTGCGCGGCGCGCGATGTGAGCTTGAGAAAGAGCATCATGATCGCCACCAGGAGCACCATCAGCCCGATCGACATGGCGGCACCGAAGGGCCAGTTCAGCAGCGAGACGCCCTGCTGGTAGATCACCATGGCGATCACCGGGTTGCGCGGGCCGCCGATCAGGGCGGGGGTCACGAAGGACGAGATGGCGAGCGCGAAGACCAGGATGGAGCCGGCCACGATGCCCGGCATGCACAGCGGCAGGGTGATGCGGAAGAAGATCCGCGTGGCGCCTGCGCCGAGGTTGCGGGCGGCCTCGTAGACCTGCGGGTTGATGTTGAGCAGCGCCGCATCGAGCGCCAGCACCATGAAGGGCAGATGCACATGGGTCATGACGATGTCGACGCCGGTCATCTGGTACATCATGCGGATCGGCAGCCGGATGATCTCGAGCTCGCGCAGGGTGCTGTTGATGAAGCCGTTGTTCGACAGCAGCATCATCCAGCCGAAGGTGCGCACCACCACGCTCGTCAGCAGCGGCGCGAGCACGGCAAAATAGAGCAGGGCACGCCAGATGCCGGTGGTCCGTGACAGTCCGATGGCCAGCGGCAGGCCGAGCACCAGCGTCGCCAGAACGACCGTCACCGCCATGACGACCGAGCGCCAGACGATCTGCAGGAAGTAGGGATCGAGAAGGAAGTCCGCGTAGTTCTGGACCGTACGCTGGTCGGTCACGCCGGCGCCGCCGGCCTCGTAGACCCTCAGGCTCACGTCGATCAGGACGAGCATGGCGCCCAGCAGGAACAGCCCCATGAAGACGAGGTTCGGAACCGTGAACCAGATCGGGCCGGGCGGTGCCTTGGGCGCAGCCCGGTCGCGCGCTGTGGCGCCTTCGGCGAGCTGCGTTTGATGAATCGATGAGTGCATGACGGCCTTTCCTGTCGATAGGTGCTTTTCACCGAGCGGTCGGCGCGACAGGAAGGCTGTTTATGTATGTGAACGTAAGAGTCGGAATAATCGAGAAATATCGCAATTGGATGGCTAATAATCCATCATAAGTCAGACAAAATGCAATGAGGTGAGTTCCATGTTCATAAATGTGAACACTTGATCACGTGGTCGGGCGATTGGTTGAGACAGGATCTTGTCCGATGTTCAGCGCCCCCACACCCGCCCTTGGAACGGTCGGGCGGCTGAGGGAGGCGCCACCATGGCAACCGCACGGGCCCCGGTCTGCGCGCGAAAAGGAGGGGCGGGGCAGGCGTGGCGACTGGGCCAAAGGCGGCCCGGGCGCCACAATGACGTCGGGGCGGAATGTCAGGGCTATCGTCTTGGAGGCGGTGCCGACACAGATGTTGCGCTGCCTCCGGTCGACATTCTCTACCGACCGCAGGAAGCGCGGGGCGGGCGGACCGGGGGCCCTGTGCGTGGCGCGCCTCGCACAGGGGCCGGTGATCGCGCCCGCGCTGGGGGCGTTGATACGCGTCTGGGTCCCGCCGCCTTGCCTCGGGCTTTCGCCGGGGATTGAGGTCGAGCGGCGCGAGGCGCGCGGGGCACGGATCCCCCGCCACAGCTTCGACTGTCACATCCGGGAAGCGGGCTGGCCCTCGGAGTGGCAGGGGGATCCCGGCCTCTTCCTGCCGGGGTCGGCCCGTGGCCTGTCCCGGGTCACAGCGTCCCGGTCGTCACGCCGCGATGATCAGCAGCTCCGCGGTGATGCAGGTCCGGTTTGCGCCGGGGCGCAGGGTGCCGCTCCCGGGCACCCCATCAAAGCCGACCGAACTGGCCGCGAGCCGCACCGCGCCGCGCTCGATGCGCCCGTCATGTAGCAGAACCTCGGTTGCGTAGCTCTCCTGCATCGCGTCCTCGAACCGTGTGTCGATCAGGCTGCCGATGCCCTCGACGCGGGCCTGCGGCAGCTCTGATGCGGCCCACGCCAGCAGCGCGTGTGGGTCTTCGTTCGGCCCCAGCTTGCAGAGCAGCGCCGGCTGCCCCTCCCCGACATGCGCCTCGGCCACCGGGGTGAACAGGTCGAACCCGGTCTCGGCGTCGGGCCGGACCTCGAACCCGGCCCCGCTCAGGCCCCAACCCTCGGCCACGGTGTCCTCGGCCAGAACCGACTTGGGCATCAGAAGATGGCCCATGCGCCGGTCGGCCGCATCGTCCCCTGAGGCCTCGGACCACAGCCCGTGACAATGCAGGAACGGCGCGCCCTCGCGCCGGCCCAGATGCAGCCCGGCATCGTGAAGCCGCGCGGGCGCCAAGCGATAGGTCTCGCTATACCAGGCCGCCCGCCCGTCACCGGGCGCACGATCCGGGATGACATAGGCCAGCCGGGTGAAGCTGGCATCGCGCAGGAGCAGATAGCCGCAGTCGTACCCCTCGGCCGCGAACGCCTCGGTGATCGCCTGATCGAGCGGACGTCCCGCCGCGAGGCGCAGCGTGAGGGGCTTGGCCCGGCAGGGCAGGGCGGTGAACCGATCCGGCGCGCGCGGCCCGGGATGCTGAAGCGGTGCGGGCAGGCTCATCCGGCGGGCGCCGTCTCGGGCAGGTCGCCGCGCGCTGTCAGCTCTTCGCGGATCAGCTTCTTGGTGATCTTTCCGTAGGCGCTTTTGGGCATCTCGTCCCAGAACACCACGTGGCGCGGCATCTTGTAGCGCGCGATCTTCGGGCCGAGCCAGCCCAGCAGCGCCTCTGCCGCCACGCCCTCGCCGCGCGGCACGCAGACCGCCACGCCGATCTCGCCCCAGACCGGGTCGGGCACGCCCAGCACCGCGACCTCGGAGATGTCGGGGTGTTGCAGGATCTTCTCCTCGATCTCGCGCGGATAGATGTTCGAGCCGCCCGAGATGTACATGTCCGAGGCGCGCCCGGTCAGGTAGAAGAACCCGTCCGCGTCCATGTGGCCGAGATCGCCGGTCAGGAACCAGCCGTCGCGGAAACTCTTGGCGTTGGCCTCGGGGTTGTCGAAATAGCCCGCGAACACCGCCGGCCCGATCACCGCGATCTCGCCGGTCTCACCCGGTGCGACCTCTGCACCCTCGGCGTTCTGGATCTGCACCTGCATCCCCGTGCGGGCGAAGCCGCAGGAGCCGATGCGCATCGCGCCATCGTCGGTGGAATGCAGCGCCGGCGGCAGCACGGTGATGTTGCCGGTGACCTCGCCAAGGCCGAAATACTGCACCAGCTTCGGGCCCAGCACCTCGAGCGCGCGCACCTGATCGGCGCGGTACATCGGGGCGCCGGCATAGATCATGTAGCGCAGGCTGGAATGGTCATGGTCGTGCACCGAGGGGTGCTCGACGAGCAGCTTGACGATGGTGGGCACGGTGAAGAGGTTGCTCACCTTCCAGCGCGCCACCAGCCCCCAGATCTCGTCGGGATCGAACTTGGCACCGGCGGGCAGGATCGTCTTCACCCCGTGCGCGACCTGCGCAAGCTGATGGATGCCCGCTCCATGAGACAGCGGCGCGACCACCACCGAGGCGTCCTCGGGCCCGGTGCCGGGCATCAGGTCGCAAAGGTGGTTGGTCACCACGAAGGCCATCTGCCCGTGCGTCAGCACCGCCGCCTTGGGCCGTCCGGTGGTGCCGGAGGTGAAGAAGAACCAGCAGGGATCGTCGCGCTGTACCTCGGCCACCGCGGGGCGCTCGCCCAGATGCGCGGCGACGAGCGCCTCGTAGCTCTCGCCCAGCCCCTCGCCGATGCCGATGACGAACTCGAGCCCGTCACAGGCGGCGGCGTGGTCCGGGAATTCGGCGCCGCAAAGCAGGCCCTTGGCCTGCGCGCTCTCGGCCTGATAGGCTAGATCGTCCGGCGACTGACGGAAATTCGCCGGCACCCAGATCGCCCCCAGACGCCAGCAGGCGAACATCGCCTCGAACATCTGGTTGTTGTTGGCCGACTGCACCAGCAGCCGGTCGCCCTTGCCCAGCCCGAAGCGCTGCGACAGGGCGGCGGCGAAGGCGCTCGAGCGCGCCTCCATCTCGGCCCAGCTCCAGCTCTGCGCGCCCCAGACGAAGCCGATTTCGTCCGGATGCCGGCGCGCGCTTTCGGTGAGGAAATGCGACAGGTTCATCACCCGGGTCGAGACCGGCTCCAGCCCGGCGGAAAGGTCGATCGCGCCGGGCCGGCTCATTTCACCCGCTCCAGGATCGAGACGTAGTTGGTCACCGCGGCGCCGCCCATGTTGAACACGCCGGCGATCTCGGCGCCGGGGATCTGCATGTCGCCGGCGTCTCCGGTCAGCTGCATCGCCGCCATCACGTGCAGCGACACGCCGGTGGCGCCGATCGGGTGGCCCTTGGATTTCAGACCGCCGGAGGCATTGACCGGCAGTTTGCCGTCCTTGGCGGTGATGCCGTCGCGGATGACGCGCCCGCCCTCGCCGCGCTCGGCCAGGCCCATGGCCTCGTATTCCAGCATCTCGGCGATGGTGAAGCAGTCATGGGTCTCGACCAGCGACAGGTCATCGAGCCCGAGCCCCGAGCGCTCGAAGGCCTGCGCCCACGCGCGGCGCGCGCCGGCGAATTCCAGCACGTCGCGGCGCGACAGCGCCATGATCTCGTTGACATGGCTGCGGGCGCGGAAGGCGATGGCGCGGGTCATCTCGGCCGCGGTCTCGGCATCGGCCAGCACGAGGACCGCCGCACCGTCCGACACCAGCGAACAGTCGGTGCGCCGCAGCGGGCCGGCGACGATCGGGTTCTTCTCCGAGACGGTGTTGCAGAAGGCGGTGCCGAAATCCTTGCGCATATGCGCCAGCGGGTTGGCCATGCCGTTGCTGTGGTTCTTGGCCGCGATCATCGCCAGTTCTTCGCTCTTGTCGCCGTAGCGCTGGAAGTAGCTGCCGGCGATCTTGCCGAAGAGCCCGGCAAAGCCGCCGCTGATGTCGGCCTCTTCCTTGCAGTAGCTGGCTCCGAGCAGGATGTCGCCCACCTCGGCGGTGGGCGTCGCGGTCATCTTCTCGGCGCCGACGACAAGCGCGATGCGGCCCCGCCCGGCGGCGATGAAGTCCATCGCGCCATGCAGCGCCGCCGAGCCGGTGGCGCAGGCGTTCTCGTAGCGCGTGGCGGGCGTGTGGGCGAAACGCTCGTCGCCCATCGCCACCAGTGCGCCCTGAAAGTCCTGCTGCGAAAAGCCGTTGTTGAACACGCCGGTGAAGATGCCGTCGACATCCTCGGGGGTGATGCCGGCATGCTCGAGCGCCTCGGCCACCGCGGCGGCCATCAGGCTCTCGGTGTCGGGGTGCTCGGATTTGCCAAAGGGTGTGTGGCCCCAGCCGACGATCTGCGGATCTTGCATTCTGTCCTCCTCAGGTGCGGGATGGCGCGGCGTGGAGCCGGGCCAGAGTTGTTTCGATGGTGCGGGCGCCGTCCTGCAATTGCGCCACCAGCGCGTCGCGGCGGGGCGGTTGCATCCGGCTCTCGATCGCCGCCAGAGACAGCGCTCCGGCAAGGCTGCCGTCGGGGCGGCGCAGCGCCACCCCGAGGCCCCAGGAATCCGGCACCACGAGGCCGGGGTTGAGCGCGAAGCCGCTGTCGCGGGTCTGCGCCACGCGGGCGCGGATCTCGTCTGCGGGCAGCAGCGGGTAATCGGCGGCAAGGCGCGCGGCGTTGAGCTCGAGCATGGCTTCGGCCTCGTCCTCTGGCAGTGCCGCGAGCATGGCAAGCGAGCCCGCGCCCACACCCAAAGGGTGCATCCCCCCGGCAAGCAGCGCGTAGCTGCGAATCGGATAGGTGCCGTCTTCGCGGTGCAGGCACAGCGCCGAGGCGCCACGCGGCACCGAAAGGAAGGCCGCGTCGCCGGTCTCCTGCGCCAGCCGCTTCAGGGTCTCGAGCGACAGTTCCAGCAGCCCATGACGGCGGGCCGCGAAGGTGCCGAGGATATAGGCCTCTTCTCCAAGGTAGTAGCGCCGGCTCTCGGGGTTCTGCTCGACCATGCCGTTGCGCATCAGGGCCAGCAGCAGGCGGCGCAGCGTCGACTTGTTGAGCCCGCTCTGGGCGACCAGCTCGGCAAGGCTGGCGCCGTCTTCGGTCTGCCGTCCGACCATGCCCAGCAACGCCAGCGCGCGGTCGACGCTCTGGCTTCCCGCCGGGCTGGAGGTGTCGCCCTCCATGGACTTGTGTTCCACATTATGGACCAATTTAAGCAACCCTTCCGGTGGCAGCTTTCGAAAGTTTCCCAACATCTATTTGTTTCATTCCCAATATTGCAAGTTCTTGTTGCCCGTGGCAATGAAGGCATTCCACTATGTGGACGCCGCGGCGGCAGGGAGGCCTGCGCGGCAGGGCCGGACGGGCCCGGACTTTGGGAGGACAGATTTGATGTTCGCGAAATTTGGCAAAACTGCCCTGGCCACCATGCTGGCGGGCGCGATGACGGTCGGCGCAGCCTCGGCCGAGACCCTGCGGCTGTCGCACAACACCGGCGACACCACGACCTGGCAGAAGGGCGCCGACAAGTTCGCCGAGCTGGTCTCCGAGGCCACCGGTGGCGACGTCTCGGTGCGGGTGTTCCCCAACGCGCAGCTCGCTGGCGGCGACCAGATGCGCCAGGCCGAGATGGTCGGTCGCGGCGCGCTCGATCTGGTGGTGACCTCGGCGATCAACGTGACGCCGCTGGTCCCCGAGATGGCCGCCTTCTCGCTGCCCTATCTCTATTCCGATTACGACGAGGTCGACGCCACCACGCAGGGCGCGCCGGGCGAGCAGCTCGCGGCGATCCTGGCCGACAAGGGCATCATCGTGCTGGCCTGGGGCGAGAACGGCTTCCGCGAGGTAACCAACAACACCCGCCCGGTGAAGACCCCGGCGGACATGCAGGGCCTCAACATGCGGGTGGCCGGCCCGATGTATATCGACGTCATGAACGCGCTCGGCGCCAACCCCCAGCAGATGCAGTGGGGCGAGACGATGACCGCGCTGCAGCAGGGCGTGGTCGACGGCCAGGAGAACCCGATCGGCGCGGTGATCATCCCGCAGCAGGTCTACGAGGTGCAGAAATACCTCACCACTTGGCACTATTCCTATGATCCGATCTTCATCGGCATCAGCCAGAAGAAATGGGATGGCTACGACGCCGAGATGCAGACCACGCTGCGCGAGGCCGCGCAGGAGGCTATGAGCTACCAGCGCGAGATCAGCCGCGAAGCCACCGCGACCGGGATCGAGTTCCTGCGCGAGAAGGGAATGGAGGTCTATGAACCCTCCGCCGAAGAGCTTGCCGCCTTCAAGGAGGCCACCCAGCCGGCCTTCGACGAGTGGGCGGCCAAGGTCGGCCCCGAGCTGGTGCAGAGCTTTCAGGACGCCATCGACGGCGCCAACTGATCCGCTTCCAAGACCGGCGTGTCCCCGCGGGGACACGCCCTTCGCGTCTGTCTGAGTATCGGGAGGCCTGATGTCCTTCATCCTGCGCGAGGCCGAGAAGATCATCTGCGCGGTGCTCTTCCTGGCCATGACCTTCCTCGGGTTCGCCAATGTCGTGGTGCGCTATGGCACGCATTATTCGCTGGCCGCGACCGAGGAGCTGCTGACCAACGGCTTTCTGCTGCTGACCATCTTCGGCGCCGCCATCGCGGCCCGGCGCGGCGAGCATCTTGCGGTCGGGCTGGTGCATGACCTTCTGCCGCGCCCGGCGCGGCGCGTGGTCTTCGCGCTGTCGGTGGCGGCCTCGGTGCTGCTGCTGGCGCTCTCGGCGTGGTTCTCGTGGCAGGCGATGACGAACATGATCGGCAACGGGATGCGGTCCTACGGCCTGCAGATCCCGGCCTGGTACTATCAGGCGGCCGTCCCCTTCGGCTTTGCGCTGGTGCTGGCGCGCTACCTGCAGCACGCCGTCTTGGTCTGGCGCACCGGCGAGGATGACGAGGTGATCCCCGATGTATGATCTTGTCCCCGGGCTGCCGGCTGGCACCGAGATGGTCATCCTGTTCTTCCTCCTGCTGGCGCTGCGCGTGCCGGTGGCCTTCTCGCTCGGCCTCTCGGCGCTTTACGCGATGTGGCAGATCGGCTTCGGGCTGGAGCTCGCAGGCGACTTGATCGCCACCGGCATCACCAAGTTCTCGCTTCTGGCCATCCCGTTCTTCATCCTCGCGGGCACGCTGATGGGCTCGCTCGGCATCGCCGAGCGGATGATCCGCTTCTTCCGGGTGCTGATCGGCGCGACCCCCGGCGGCATGGGGGTCGTCGGCACCGTGGTCTGCCTGTTCTGGGGCGCGGTCAGCGGCTCCGGCCCGGCCTCGGTCGCGGCCATCGGCCCGATGATCATCAAGGGCATGGTCGAGGACGGCTACCCCAAGCCCTATGCCGCCGGGCTCGTCTGCACCGGCGCCGCGCTGAGCATCGTGATCCCACCCTCGATCGGGCTGGTGATCTACGGCGTCATCGCCGAGACGTCGATCTCGAAACTGTTCCTCGCCGCCATCCTGCCGGGTCTGTTCATGGGGCTGATCATGCTGCTGACGCTGCCCCTCGCCAAACCCGGAGGTGGCCGATCCGCGACGCTCGAGGCGCTGAGCCCGGCGCCCCATGCCGGCCGGCCCTACCTCGTGCAGCTGTGGCTGTCCTTCAAGGACAGCTTCTGGGGCCTGATGACCCCGGTGGTGATCCTCGGGGGCATCTATTCCGGCGTCTTCACCCCGACCGAGGCGGCGCTGGTCGCGACGGTCTATGCGCTGCTGGTCGGCGGGCTGATCTACCGCACGCTGACGTTCCGCGGCCTTTACGACTCGCTCTCGAACGCCGCCGCGTCCTCGGCCACGGTGATGCTGGTGGTCGCCTATGCCAGCCTGTTCGGCTGGGTGGTCACCGTCGAGGATCTTGTCGGCAGCTATTCCGGCGCGCTGCTCGGCCTGAGCGGCAACGAGATGACGATCCTGCTGGTCATCATGCTGATCCTGCTCGTCGCGGGCATGTTCATGGATGCGGTGACAGTGATGTTCATCTGCCTGCCGATCTTTCTGCCGGTGGTGCGCGAGCTTGGCTGGGATCCGGTCTGGTTCGGCGTGCTGGTCATGGTGAACCTCGCCATCGGGCTGATCACGCCGCCGGTCGGCATCAACCTCTACGTCGCCGCCAACGTCACCCGCCTGCCGATCGAGCGCGTGGCCAGAGGGGCGACTCCGTTCCTGCTGGTCTGCCTCGTCGGGCTCGTGGTGATCGCTTTCGTGCCGCAGCTGTCGCTTGCACTGCTCGGCCCCGCCAACTGAGGAGACCTTTCCATGTCGCAAACACCCGAGCAGAAGACCGCCATCGTTACCGGGGCCGCCCGTGGCATCGGCCTTGCCACCACCAAGCAGTTCCTCGCCGAGGGGCGCCGGGTGGCGATGATCGACCGCGACGCCGAGGCGCTGATGGCCGAGGCGGGCGCGCTCGAGAACGTGTTGCCGGTGGTTTGCGATGTCTCGCGGCCCGAGCAGGTCGACGCGATGATCGCAGAGGTGGCCGGCGCTTTCGGTCGCATCGACGCGCTGGTCAACAACGCAGGAGTGGCGGATTTCGGCCCCATCGAGGAGACCTCGTTCGAGCGCTGGCGCACGGTCATGGCGACCAATCTCGACGGCGTGTTCCTGTGCTCGCAGGCGGCGATCCCGGAGCTGCGCAAGACCTCCGGCGCCATCGTCAACATCGCCTCGATCTCGGGGCTGCGCGCCTCGACGCTGCGGGTGGCCTACGGCACCTCGAAGGCGGGGGTGATCCAGCTGACCCAGCAGCAGGCGGCAGAGCTCGGCGAGTACGGCATCCGGGCCAACTGCGTGGCCCCCGGACCGGTGCGCACCAAGCTCGCCATGGCGGTGCACAGCCAGGAGATCATCGACGCCTATCACGATGCGATCCCGCTCAACCGGTATGGTTCGGAGGACGAGATCGCCTCGGTCATCGTCTTCCTGTGCTCGGACAAGGCCAGCTACGTGACCGGTCAGACCATCGCCTCGGATGGTGGCTTCCAGTCCACCGGTGTCGGCCTGCCGGCCCTCCGGACCTGAGCCGCAGGTCGCGCCACCGGGCGCCGTGGCCTAGGTGCGAGCAGCGCCCTGTTCGCCCCACTTGTCGAGCGAGGCGCGCAGCTCGGGATGATCGCCGGCCATCTCGTCGAGCGACCGTCCCGCCACCGCCGCGTCCCATGCCTGCCGGATCGCGCGGACGCCGGCCGATGTGCCCATCGGGTGGCCGTGGATGCCGCCGCCGCCGAGATACATGAGGTCGAGGGTGCGGCCCGTGCGTTCGTAGGTCTCGACGGCCTGGCCCCCCCATTGGCCCGAGCAGACCACTGGCAGCGGGCGGTCGTCCTCCGAGAAGATCGGCGTCATCACGTCGTGGAAGGATGTGACGAAGCTCTCGTCGGGCTCCCAGTATTTCGCGGCGATGCCGTTGATCTGGAACTGGTCGACGCCGAGCAGCCGCCAGATCTTCTGGTACGCTCGGAACTCCAGCCCGAGGGCGGGGTGCCGGGTCAGGATGTCCCAGCCGTTGCGGTGCGCATGCAGGCACAGCTGAGAACGCTTGCGCAGAAAGCTCATTCCGCCGTGGCCGATGGAGTTGATGTTCACCACCGCCGCGTTGCCGCACCGCGCCGCGACGTAGTCGTGATTGCGCATCATCCGGTCCGGGTCGGCCGAGGAGATCCCGAACGCATACATGACCCGCTTTCCGGTCTTCTGTTCGTGCGCGTCGATCACCGGCATGATGGCATCGACCCGCGCCTTCAGCGGCGCGTAGCCCGGGTCCATCATCTTCTCGTCGTCCTTGATGAAATCGACGCCCGCGGCGCAAAGCTCGGCGACCACGGCGGCCGTCTCATCCGGCGTGAGCCCCAGTGACGGCTTGATGATCGAGGCGATCATCGGTCCCTCGGAAACACCCATGAGCCGCCGCGACCCGCGGATGCCGAATTGCGGGCCGGGATGGCAGGCCCAGCTTGGGGGCAGGTCGATGTCCATCACGCGCACCCCGGTGAGCCCGCTGACGGCGAAGACACCGCCGATCGCGACGGTCATGAGGGCGGCGATGTCGGTGCCGATGGCCTCGATCGGGAATGCGATGACCACGTCGGCGCGGTTGTAGGGGCCGGGGACCTCGGTTGGAAATCCCGGGAGCATGGCCTGCTCCAACTCGGTGATCCGTTCGACCCGCGCTGCACATCGCTTGCGCACGGCATCGGTCTCGCCCGGAAGCGCGGTGAAGGTCCCGGTCGACTGGTCCGACGCGATCTTTTGCGCCATCGCCTCGACGCTGCCCGGGCACTCGATACGGTAGGTGACGCGGATCATTTCATCAGACATGGGCTCTCCTCAATTTTCTCAAACAGTAGTACTCATCATACCTGTTGACAATCACAATATCATAACACAGGCTGACCCTCGATCAGGGAGGAACAGGCTCCGGTCGGGGCCGGTCTGATCAGTGGAGGAGAGTTACATGAGCATTACCCGCCGCCTTTTCGTTTCCGGACTGGCCGTCACCGCCGTGCTGCCCACCGTTCGCGCCGCCCACGCGCAGGACAAGGGGCTGATCGCGATCATCACGCCGAGCCACGACAACCCCTTCTTCAAGGCCGAGGCCGTCGGGGCTGAGGCGCGGGCGCAGGAGCTGGGTTACGAGACCATCGTGCTGGTGCACGACGACGATCCGAACAAGCAGTCCGAAATGTTCGATACCGCCATCGCGCGCGGGGCCTCGGCGATCATTCTCGACAACGCGGGCGCCGATGCCACGGTGGCGCCGGTGCAGCGCGCGAAGGATGCGGGCATCCCGTCCTTCCTCATCGACCGCGAGATCAAGGAAAGCGGCATCGCGGTGAGCCAGATCGTCTCGAACAACTACCAAGGCGCCCAGCTCGGTGCCGAGGAGTTCGTCTCGCTGATGGGCGAAGAGGGCCCCTATGTCGAGCTTCTTGGCCGCGAGGCGGACACCAATGCCGGCATCCGCTCGGCGGGCTATCACGACATCATCGACCAGTTCCCGGATCTCGAGATGGTGGCCCAGCAGTCGGCCAACTGGTCGCAGACCGAGGGCTACGAGAAGATGGAGACGATCCTTCAGGCCAATCCCGGTATCAAGGGCGTGATCTGCGGCAACGACACCATGGCGATGGGCGCGTGGGCCGCGCTCGAGGCCGCCGGTCGCACGGAGGTGATCGTGGTGGGCTTCGACGGCTCGAACGACGTGCGGGATTCGATCCTCAACGGCGGCATCAAGGCAACGGTCCTGCAGCCGGCCTATCGGCAGGCGCAGCTCGCCGTGGAGCAGGCCGACCAGTATCTCGAGACCGGCTCGACCGGCCAGCCCGAGAAGCAGCTGATGGATTGCGTGCTGATCACCTCCGAGAACGCGGGCGACCTCGAGACCTTCGCGCTCTCGAGCTGAGCCGCGACGCGACGGCCCGGCCTCGCGCCGGGCCGCCCCACTTCCAGACAAACGCCGGATATCCCATGCGCCAAGCGATACTCTCGGGGGCGCTCGCCTGTCTCATGCTGCCTGCCGCGGCCTGCAAGATCGTGCCGAACCCCGATCCCGACGCCCAGTCCGAAGCCTCGGCCGCCCAGACCGACGAAGCCCGCATGGCGGTCTATGTCGAGGACCGGTGGCAAGGCGAGGTTCTGCCCGTCATCACCGACAACACGGTCTCCTACGAGGCGCTGCAGGCCCAGCTCGACGAGGGGCTTGATGCCGCCGGCGCGGCCCACGGGCTGCGGCCGGAGGGCGAGGCCAACCCGTGGAATTTCGTGGTGACCGGCAGCGGCACCGTGACCGAGGCAAAGCTCGACAGCCGCGCTGCCAAGATGCAGGTCGACATGGATGGCGACGGCAGCGCCGACGTGACTTTGCAGCTGGGCCCGGTGATCCGGGGCACCGCGCTGCGCGATGCCATGCCGTTCATCGTCTTCACCGATTTCCGCGACCAGATCGAATTCGCCAAGCTTGCCCGGGCGATGAACGACCGCGCCAGCGCCGGGCTCGAGAAGCCCGAGGGCGACGTGGTGGGCAAAGAGGTCAGCTTCACCGGCGTCTTCACCCTGCGCGCGGCGGGCGACACCCCCGAGATCGTGCCGACCGAGCTGTCGATGGGCGGTGCGCCATGAGCGGCCCGGCGCATCCCATAGGCCTCAGCATCCGCGGGGGCACCAAGGTCTATCCCGGCACCGTGGCGCTGAAGGCGGTGGATTTCGACCTGCGCATGGGGGCGGTCAACGTGCTGGTGGGCGAGAACGGGGCCGGCAAGTCGACGATGATGAAGGTCATCGCCGGGGTCGAGCAGCTCAGCTCGGGGCGGGTCGAGATGGACGGCCGCGAGGTGCGTTTCCACTCGACCGACGAGGCCGAGCGCCACGGCATCGGCATTGTCTTCCAGGAGCTGAACCTCTTTCCCAATCTCACCGTCGCCGAGAACATCTTCATGGCGCACGAGAAGACCCGCCTTGGCGTCGATATCGATGCCGAGGCGCAGCGCGCCGAGACCCGTGCGCTGATGCGGCGGCTCGAGCATGACATCGACCCCGACACCCTTGTGGGCGACCTCAAGGTCGGTCAGCAACAGATCGTCGAGATCGCCAAGAGCCTGTCGCGCGACGCCCGCATCCTGATCCTCGACGAGCCGACCTCGGCGCTGTCGAATGCGGAGGTCGAGATCCTGTTCCGCGTCATCGAGGAGCTCAAGTCAGAGGGCGTGGGCATCGTCTACATCTCGCATCGCCTCGAAGAGCTGATCCGCGTGGGCGACTACATCACCGTGCTGCGCGACGGCGTCATCACCGGGGCGCAGTCGATGGAGGGCGTCGACATCGCGTGGATCGTGCGCAACATGATCGGCGAGAGTTCCAAGGACTTTGCCAAGGAGATCGAGCACCCCTTTGGCGAAGAGGCTCTGCGGGTCGAGAACATGCGGCTGGCCGACAGCGGCGGCGGCTTTGCCGTCGACGGCGTGTCGCTGTCGCTGCGGCAGGGCGAGATCCTTGGCATCTACGGGCTGATGGGCGCGGGCCGCACCGAGCTGCTCGAGGCGATCATCGGTCGGTACCACAACGTCAACGGCGATGTCTGGGTGCATGGCGAGAAGATGGGCAAGCCCCGCGTCGCCGACCGCATCGCGAAGGGGCTCGCGCTGATCCCCGAAGACCGCAAGCATGACGGGCTGGTTCAGATCCTGTCGATCCGCGAGAACATGACGCTGTCGTCGGTCGAGGCCTTTACGCAGGGCTTTCACATGGACCTGCGCGGCGAGCGGTCGCGCGTGGCCGAGTTCGTCAAGCGCATGGTGATCAAGATCGCCTCGCCCGAGAACCCGGTCTCGGCGCTGTCGGGCGGCAATCAGCAGAAGGTGGTGATCTCGAAGGCGCTGATGACCGGGCCGCGGGTGCTGCTCATGGACGAGCCCTCGCGCGGGATCGACATCGGTGCCAAGGCCGAGGTCTTCCGGGTCATGCGCCAGCTCGCCGCCGAGGGCCTCGGCATCGTCTTCGTGACCTCGGATCTCGAGGAGGTGCTGAGCCTCTCGGACCGCATCATCGTCATGTCGAACGGCCGGATCACCGGAGAATTCAGCAAGGAGGAGGTCACTGAGACGAAGCTCGTGACCGCGTCCGCCGTGGGCCATGCGCCCGACCGCGCGGAAAGGGAGACCGCATAATGACCGACACCACCGCATCCGCCGCCGCACCGCAGGCGGGGCCAAACAACACGCTTCTGCTGCTGCTGAAGGCCCGGACCTTCATCGCGCTGATCCTCGTCTTCGTCTTCTTCTCGATCTTCGCGCCGAACTTCCTGTCGACGGCGAACATGGTGATCATGTCGAAGCACGTCGCGCTAAACGCGTTTCTTGCCATCGGCATGACCTTCGTGATCGTGTCGGGGGGCATCGACCTGTCGGTGGGCTCCATCGTCGGTCTGTGCGGGATGGTCGCGGGCTACCTGCTGCTCAACGGCATCGACATCGGGCTGGGCTGGTCGGTGCAGTTCAACACGCTCGAGATCTGCCTGATCGTCGCGCTCGTGGGCATCGCGATCGGCGCGATGAACGCCTTTCTTGTCACCAAGCTGAACGTGGCCCCCTTCATCGCGACGCTGGGCACGCTCTACATCGCGCGCGGCGCGGCGATGCTGTCGAGCGAGGGCGAGACCTTTCCCAACCTCACGGGCAACGCCGAGTACGGTTCGCACACCTACCGGATGATCGGCTCGGGCGACTTCCTCGGCATCCCGATCTCGATCTGGATGCTGATCGCCGTGGGCCTGCTGGCCGCCTATATCGCCAAGCGCACGCCGCTCGGGCGCTTCATCTACGCCGTCGGCGGCAACGAGCGCGCGGCCGGCCTCTCGGGCGTGAAGGTGACCCGGGTCAAGTACTTCGTCTACATGTTCTCGGGGTTCTGCGCGGCGCTGGTGGGCATCATCATCTCGTCGCAGCTGGTGGCAGCCCACCCGGCGACCGGCGACACCTTCGAGCTCAACGCCATCGCCGCGGCGGTGCTCGGAGGCACCTCAATGTCGGGCGGGCGCGGCAAGATCGGCGGCACCATCGTCGGTGCCTTTGTGATCGGGGTGCTGTCGGACGGGCTGGTGATGATGGGCGTCTCGGCCTTCTGGCAGACCGTCATCAAGGGTATCGTCATCATCGCCGCCGTGGTCATCGATCAGGCGCAGCAGAAGGTCCAGGCCAAGGTCGCGCTGCAGGCGCAGGCCGCGGTCGGCAAATGAGGGAGGCCACATGAGCCGCATCAGGGGCGCACTCATCGGTTGCGGGTTCTTCGCCCGCAACCAGCTTCACGCCTGGGAGGGGATCGAGGGGGTCGAGATCGTGGCGATCTGCGACCGCGACGAGACCCGCCTTTCCGAAGCCGGCGAGGCCTTCGGCATCGCCCGCCGCTACACCGACGCGGAACGTATGTTCGAGGAGGGCGGCTTCGATTTCGTCGATATCGCCACGACCGTGGCGTCGCACCGTCCGCTGGTCGAGATGGCGGCGCGGGCCGGGGACGGCGCCGGTGTGCACGTCATCTGCCAGAAGCCCTTTGCCGAGAACATGGAGGACGCGCGGGCAATGGTCGCGGCGATCGACGCCACCGGCAAAACCCTCATGGTGCACGAGAACTTCCGCTGGCAGTCGGCGGTGCGTGCCGCCATCGAGACGCTGCGCAGCGGGGCCATCGGCACGCCGTTCTTCGGCCGCGTGAGCTTCCGCTCGGGCTATGACGTGTTCTCGGGCCAGCCCTATCTCGCCGAGGGCGCGCGGTTCATCATCGAGGATCTGGGCATCCATATCCTCGACATCTCGCGGGCGCTCTTTGGCGACGTGGCGCGGATCAGCGCAACCACCACGCGGATCAACCCCGCGATCCGGGGCGAGGACGTGGCCACCATGCTGCTGGCCCACGAAAGCGGCGTCACCAGCGTGGTCGACTGTTCCTATGCCACGCGACGCACGCCCGAGACCTTCCCCGAGACACTGCTCGAAATCGACGGCACCGGCGGCACGCTGCGGCTCGACGCGGGCTACCGGCTGACGATCCAGGCGCGCGGCGACGAAGAGCGCCGCGACGTGGCGCCACCAGTGCTGCCCTGGGCCGAGCGACCTTGGCACAACATTCAGGAGAGCGTGGCGCTGATCCAGCAGCATTTCATCGCGTGCCTGCGCGAGGGCCGCGCGCCGGAGACCTCGGGCGCGGACAATCTCCGGACCCTCGCGTTGGTCGAGGCCGCGTATCTGTCGGCTGCCGAGGGCCGCACGGTGGCGCTGGCCGAGCTATGACCGATCCCGTCGCGCTTTACGGCACCCCGGTGCCACCGGCCCCCGCCACCGAGCTCTGCCACGGCGAGGTGACGCTGACCCTGCAGGAGGGGGCGCTGCGCCACATCCGCGTGGGCGGCACCGAGATCATCCGGTCGGTGGCCTTTCTCGCCCGGGACCGCGACTGGGGCACCATCGCGCCCGAGATCGGCGCGCTCGAACGGCACGAGGAGGACGGCACGCTGCGGCTCGTCCTGCCCCTGCGCTTCGACACCGGCAGCGCACGGCTCGAGGTGGCGCTTCAGGTCGAGATCGCGGACGGGCGGCTTTGCGTTGCGGCCGAGGGGCGGACGCATGGCGATTTCGAAACCAACCGCGCGGGGTTCACCGTGCTGCACCCGATCGAGGGCGTGGCCGGCTGCCCGGTCCGCGTCACCCATGGCGACGGTCGGACCGAGGACAGCCGCTTTCCCGAGCTCATCGCGCCGTGGCAGCCCTTCATGGACATCGCAGCGCTCGAACACGAGGCGAACGGGATGCGGGTGCGCTGCGCCTTTGCCGGCGACACCTTCGAGATGGAGGACCAGCGCCAGTGGGGCGATGCATCCTACAAGACCTACAACCGGCCGCTCGCGCTGCCCTGGCCCTACATTCTCGGGGATGGCGCGGCGCTGGTGCAATCCTGCGAGATCACCTGGAAGCCCGCCCCGATCAGCGCGCCAGCGCGTCCCGCAAGCGCGGCTCAGACTGCCCTCGTGCCGCAGACCGCGCTCGTGCTGACCGCCGAGGATGCGCGTCGGCTGGCGCGGCAGCCGGAAGATCTCGACGTGGTCCGCCCGCAGCGGCTGCTGTGTCATGTCGACGCAGCGGCGGGGCCCGCGGCACCGCAGATCGCCGCCTATGCCGAGGCGCAGGCCGCGTTGCCCGGCATCCTCTTCGACCTCGAGCTCATCTGCCGCTTCGACGGCAGTCAGCCCCCCGGCGAGGAGCTTGACGCCCACGCCGCCGCCGTTCGCGACAGCGCGCTGGCGCCGGCCTCGGTGTTCGTGTGCCCCTCTGTCGACCGCCAGTCGACGCCGCCCGGCTCGGACTGGCCGGACTGCCCGCCGCTCGAGGAGATCCACGCCGCCGCGGCCCGTGCCTTTCCAGACCTGCCGAGGGGCGGCGGGATGGCGAGCCTGTTCACCGAGTTGAACCGCAAGCGGCCGCCGCTCGGCCATCTGGATTTCGTGAGCCACGCCTTGTGCCCGATCGTCCATGCCGCCGATGACGGCCATGTCATGGAAACCCTTGAAACCATTCCGCATATCGCGCGCTCGATGCGCGAGATCATCGGCGGATGCGGCTACCGGATCGGTCCTGCGACCATCGCCATGCGGCAGAACCCCTACGGCTCGCGGACCATCCCCAACCCCGAGGGCGGACGGGTCTGCATGACGGATGACGACCCACGCCATCGCGGGGCCTTTGGCGCGGCCTATGCGCTGGGGCTGGTGGCGGCGCTGGCGCCCTTCGACATCGCCGTCTGGACGCCCGCCGCGCTTTATGGGCCACGCGGGCTCTTTGGCGACAATGGCCCGCTGCCGCTGGCCGACGCGCTGCGCGCGGTCTCGGATCTGGCGGGCAAGCCGGTCCGTGAGGCCGGCATCGCCGACGGCATCGCCACGCTGGCGACCGACGACGCGCGGCTTTCGGCCAACCTCACGCCTGCCATCAACAACGGTCTGCCGCCCTATTGCTGGCATCTCGCGCGCGGAGCCGAGATTGAGACTCGCGCCCGGAGAGGCTACTTATCAGGTTAACAGACCAGTAGACGCCGGAGGGCTCACGTCATGGAAAGCGGAACGCACGCCAAGGGCGACAAGATCGTCCGCCGCAAGCTCTCGGAGCAGGTGCTTGAACGGCTGCACGAGATGATCCGCACGCATGAACTCAAACCCGGCGAATTCATGCCCTCGGAGCGGGCGCTGATGGAGCGCTTCGGGGTCGGGCGGCCCGCCGTGCGCGAGGCGCTGCAATCGTTGCACAACAGCGGCCTGATCACCATCAACCACGGCGAACGCTCCCGCGTGAACGAATTGAATGCCGCGAGCGTGCTGTCAAAGTCCGATGAGCTGGCGCGGCTGGTGCTGGATTCCGCGCCCGCCAACCTCGATCACCTGAAACACGCGCGACAGATGTTCGAGCTGGGCATGGTCCGCGTCGCGGCCGAGAACGCCACGCCCGAGGACATCGCCGAACTGCGCGAGCTCATCGAGACGCAGCGCGGCGAGCTTGGCGATGCGACGGCCTTCATCTCGACCGACATGGCGTTTCACCGCAAGCTCGCGTCTCTGGCGAACAACCCGATCATCCTGTCGGTCTCCGACGCGATGCTGGGCTGGCTCTTCGAGTACCACGTGAGCCTTTTGCACCGCTCGGGCAGCGAGGACGTGACGCTGGCCGAACACGCCAAGATCGTCGATCACATCGAGGATCACGACGTCGAGGGGGCCGTGGAGGAGATGCGCCGCCACCTCGAACGGTCGCGCATCGTCTTCGAGCCGCGCGAGTAGCCTCCGCCGCGCCGCCGGTCCGCTCATCGCGGGCCGCCGCCGTCGCGGATCCAGCCGAAGAAGTCCTCGCTGCCCATCTGTCCGCCCTTGAGCGCGATCTGCAGCCCGTCATGCGCGCCACCGCCGTGACCGGTACAGAGCGCCGCGCCGGGAATGGTCGGTGCCAGCGCCTCGAGCGCCTCGAGCCCGAGCGCGCGCATCCCGTGGCCCGAGGTGTCGCCGCCCGAGATCACCGCCCGGCGCAGACCGCTCTGGCGCAACACCCGGTCCAGCACGCGCCCCAGCGCCTGGCCGATGCGGGCGTTGGCGGTCTCGATGTCAGTCGCGCTGCCCGAGAGCGCCGTTCGGAACGCCGCGACGCGTGGATCGTCCGGCCCTTCGGCAGAGGTGACGAGCGGGCTCGCACCGCGCTCTGCCGCGCTAAGCGCGGCTCTGGCGCAGCGGTCGATTTCCGCCTCCAGCGCCTCGGGTGATCCCAGCACCGCGACCGTGTCAAAGGTGATAAGCTCGAAGCCATGCGCCGCGGACCAGTCGAGCTGCTGCGCCGTGCTGGGCGAGACCGAGCCAGAGACCGCGGCGATCCGGTCGACCCGGCCGGCGCTTTCGGGGGCGGGCGGGGGCGGCAGAGCGCCGGTCTCCTGCCAGTGTCGCACCAGCGCGTATTCGAGCCCCTGCGAGCCCACGGCCACGCGCAGCCGCTCCCGGTTTTCCCAGACCAGCCGGCCCACGGCCGCCTCGCTCCGGGGCTCCATGTTGTCGAACGACAGGATGCGCGCGCCCGCGGCCAGAGCCGCGTCGAGCGCGGCCTGCGGATTGTCGGACCAGAGCGCCTCGAGGTCGACCAGCCGGGAGGGCAGGTCGGTCTGCTCGGCAAGGTGGCGCAACAGGTCGGCTTCGGTCATCGGTGTCACCGGGTGGCGCGACATGACCGGGTGGCGGTCCAGCCGGAAGACGCCGTCGAAGGTGCCGGCAAAGAGATGCCCGAACGACTGGTAGCGGCGCATCTGCGGCGCGGCGGTCACAAGCGGCACGGCGTCGGAGGGCCGCTGCGCAAGGCAGAGCGCGAGGGCGGTGCCGATGTTGCCGGAGGTGGGCGAGGAATCGAAGGTCGAGCAGACCTTGTAGTGCAGGATTTCGGCCCCCGTCGCATCAAGCCAGGCGAGCGGCGCGGGCAGATGCGCGCGCATCCAGTCCGGCCCATGGCCGCGCGAGGTCGTGGCAATGCCCACCGCGTCGGCTTTGGCGAAGCGTTCGGCCAGCGCCTCGGAGGGGATGTCGGAGAACAGCACCGTCCTCAGGCCGGCGAAGGCCAGAACCTCCATCACGGCGGCGGAACCGGTGAAATCATCCCCCAGCCAAGCCAGTTTCGGCGTCATCGTGTGCTCCTCCTCCTGCTGCCAACGCGGACAATCGCAGTTGACATTACCTGTTGCATATTATCTGATCATACCAGTTGAACAACCCCTGAACCCGGAGGAGAACCAGCAATGACCAAAGTCGCGCTTTTCGGAGCCGGCGGCAAAATGGGAGTCCGTCTGTCGCTGAACCTTGCGAAGACGGATTTCGACGTCGCCCACATCGAGATCAGCGACCCCGGCAAGGACCGGCTTCGCGCCGAGGTCGGCGTGGAGGCCGTCGATGCAGAGACCGGGCTCGCGGGGGCCGAGGTGGTCATCCTCGCGGTGCCGGACACGGTCATTGGCAAGGTTGCGGCGAAGGTGGTGCCGGAGCTCGCGCCCGGTACGATGGTGGTGATCCTCGACGCGGCGGCGCCCTTTGCCGGGCATCTGCCCGAGCGGGACGACATCACCTATTTCGTCACCCACCCCTGCCACCCGCCGATCTTCAACGACGAGAGCACCGAGGCGGGCCGCAACGACCATTTCGGCGGGGTCGCGGCGCAGCAGGGCGTGGTCAACGCGCTGATGCAGGGGCCCGAAGAGCACTATGCACTGGGAGAGGCGGTCGCAAAGGCCATCTACGCCCCGGTGGCGCGCAGCTACCGGGTTACCGTCGAGCAGATGGCGCTGCTCGAGCCCGGTCTCTCGGAAACCGTCTGCGCCTCGCTTCTCGTGGTGATGCGCGAGGCCATGGACGAGGTCGTCTCGCGCGGGGTGAGCTACGACTGCGCCCGTGACTTCCTGCTGGGGCACATGAACATCCTCGGCGCAGTGATCTTCGACGAGGTCGAAGGCCAGTTTTCGGACGCCTGCAACAAGGCGATCGAGTTCGGCAAGCCAGCGCTGATGCGCGACGACTGGAAGAACGTTCTCGAGATGGAAGAAGTCGCGGCCAGCATCCAGCGCATCACCTGACGGCACCGTCGTGACCGTAGATCGCCGCGCCATGCTTGGGTCTATGCGGGGCGCATTGTCTCTTTCGCCAAGCTCGGATCTGTCTTCGCTCTCGGAGCGAATGATCGCGAAGTGAGCTAACCAGGTTGATTGCCGCGTCTCCGGATGCTGCAGGGATGCACCGGTCGGCGGTCCTGGGATCGCCGGCCAAGGCGCAGGCCCCCGGCATTCGCGATGCCCGGTCTCGTCATCTCGCCGGCAAGAGGGGGACCCTCTTGCCGGCAAGCCCCATTGATCTTCAGCCGCGTCCTGCCGTTGCCGCGCGGGCAGAGACCCTGCGGTCCACCAGGGTCATCACCAGAACGAGGGTCGCGGCCAGAGGCACCAGAACCGTGATCCCGGCCACCGGATCCGCAAAGACGGCGGCCAGCGTCAGCGACCCCACGAAGCCGACGCCGATCTGAAGGAAGCCGAGCACGGCAGAGGCGGCGCCGAACGCCTCCGAGCGACGGCGCAGGGTCTCGGAGACGAGACCGGGCATGGCCAACCCGTTCCCCATCACCCAAAGCCATATGCCGGCCATGTAGCTCCACGGGGCAGGGTAGGTTGCGACGGGCAGCAGGACGAAGAGCACACCCCCGCAAAAGATCGCCGCGATCCCCAGAGAGGTGACCCGCGCGGAGCCGATCCGCCGGGACAACCGGGTTGCCAGCAGCGACCCGGCGACGAAACAGCTGGTCTGCGACATGGTGACGAGCCCGAAGCCGAGTGTCCCGAGCCCCAGCCGGTCCATCATCAGGAAGGGCAGGCCGGCGGTCATCGTGTAGATCCCGCCGATGCAGAGGCCGATGGTCATCGCCAGCCGCAGGAAGGCGCCGTGGCGCAGAATTGCCACGTAGTCGTCCAGCCGCGCACGCAGCTGCATCGGGCGCCGGTGGGAAGGGGGCAGGGATTCGCGCAGGAACAGCAGCGACACGATCATCATGACGACCCCGAGCGCTGTCATCATCGCAAAGACGCTGCGCCAAGGGGCCACCTGCAACAACAGCGCGGCGGCAAACGGGGCGATCAGCGGCAGGACCGCGTTGAAGGTGTTGGTGACGGAAAACACCGATGAGGCGACGTCGCCGCTATATTGGTCGCGGACCATCGCCCGCGACACCACGAGACCGGAGGACACGCCCACGCCCTGCAGCAGCCGCGCCACGATCAGAAGCCAGAGGCTTTCCGCCGCCATGCCGGTGAGCGATCCGACGACGTAGATCGCGGCGAAGACCAGTGCCGTCCGGCGGCGTCCGATACAGTCGGCCACGGCGCCAGCCAGAAGCTGGCATATGGCGAAGGCACCGAGATAGAGAGAGATCAGCAGGGTGACATGCGACGGTGCAATGGCCAGTTCCTGCGCGAGCAGGGGCAGGGCGGGGGTCAGGACCCCCATGCTGAGCGGCCCGGCGGTGATCAGCAGCGCGCCGATCACCGCCGAGCGCAAGGGAGGCATGACCGCCACCGGATCGCTGCCGACCGCATGCCGGCTGGTGACCGGGGTCACCGCGGCGGGCGAAGCGTCGTTCAGGCGGTCATGCATTCCGGTCAGCCCATCCGGATGCCGGTGAAGTCCTGATACCAGCTCTGGGCGGGATCGAAGTCTTCCACGTTCGGCGCAAGCGCGCGCGGGTTCATGTCGTGCACGACGAAGAGCCAGGGCGCTTCTTCGACCAGCACCTCGTGGGCGCGGGCCAGAAGCGCATCAACCTCTTCGGGGTCGAAGGTCACGCCGACCTGATCGATGAGCGCATCGAACTCTTCATTCTGCCAATAGCCCCAGTTCGAGCCCACGGGCGGCAGGTTCGAGCCGTGGAACCAGCGCTGCCATTCCGCCGGTCCGGGGAAGGACAGGCTCATGTTGATCGCGTCCGCCCCTTCGCGCGCGGGCGAGTCCTTCTCGGCGCGGAAGGCGTTGATGAGCTGGCCCCATTCGAGCACCTCGATCTCGCAGGCGAACCCGACCTCGTTGAGGTTCTGCTGCATCAGCTGGTTCATCTGAACCGGCAGCAGCTGCCCCGAACCGGACGACGAGGTCAGAACCTTCATCGGGACCTTGTTGTCGGGGCCGTAGCCTGCTTCGGCCAGCAGTTCACGGGCGCGGTCGGGGTCGTACTTGTAGTCCTGCGTGGGCGAGCCGTACCAGGCATCTTCCGGCGGCACGTAGCCCGAGGCCGGGCGCACGGTGCCATTCATCAGGTAGGCGAGGCCTTCGCGGTCGATGGCGTAGTTCGCGGCCTGACGCACCCGCTTGTCGAGAAAGGGCGAGCCCTCGTTGAACGAGAAGATGTGCGGCCAGATGTGGGGGTAGGTCTTCATCGAGATCTCGAACCCTGCGGCTTCGAGGCCCGGGATCGCATCCGGCGGCGGCACCTCGATCCAGTCGACCTGACCGGAGCGCAGCGCGGCCAGTCGGGTGTTGGCGTCGGGGATCGGTGTCAGAACGATCTCGTCCACCTGCGCCATGCGTGCGGGGTCCCAGTAATCGGGGTTCTTCTGCATGGTGATCGACTGACGCGGCACCACATTGGTGATGCGGAACGGGCCGGTGCCGGCCGGATCCTGCCCGACCTGCCCCCAATCGCCGCCCTTTTCCTCGAATTTCGTGGGGCTGGCAAAGAGCAGCTGCGTCAGCGCCTGCGGGAAATACGACGACGGCGCGGTCGTGATGAGGGCGATCGTCATGTCGTCGATCTTTTCCCAGCTCGACATCTGCGAGACGCGGCCCTGCGCGGTCCCGGCCGCGGCGACCTCGAACTGCGGGCTGTCCTCGTCCCAGAAACGCTCAAGGTTCCAGATCGCCGCATCCGCGTTCCACGGCGTGCCGTCGTGGAAGGCCACGTCGGGGCGCAGGTTGAAGATCCAGCGCGTGTTGTCCTCGGGGTCGATTTCCCAGCTCTCGGCAAGGCCGGGCATGGTCTCGGCGCGGCGATCGGTGTCTTCGCGCAGGTTCCAGGCGACCAGCGGTTCGAACACCGGGTAGCCGGCAAAGCGCATGCCTTCGCCACCCTGGCTGGGCATGCCGGTGGTGGTGGGGATGTCGGACAGGGTCATCGCGATGCGCAGGCGCTGCGTGCCCTGCGCCATCGCCGGAAGCCCGAGCATGCCGGCAAACGGTGCCGCGGTCGCGGCCGCCAGACCGGTCTGGAAGAAAGTTCTGCGTTTCATGTCTTACTCCTGTTGGCAGGGCGGCGCGACCTTGGCGCGCCGGTCCGATCCGCGCTTGTGTGGCGGACTGTGCCTGCAGAAGAACCACGATCCGGGCGGCGAGGGGATGCAAAATCCGTCACGACACTCGTGACGAGTTTGCTGTTTCCGACCGAGCGTCCGAATTCCGATAGTCCGGCCTGACCCAGTGAAAAGGATACCCCCCATGGCCCGTGATGCCGCGACCCACTCAGGCGCACAGCGTGACGCCTACATCAATCATCGCCTCGCGCTGCTGGGGCTCGCGGCGGATGAGGCCAGCCTGTCACGCATCCGCGCCGTGGCGGACGATCTCGAGTTTTCCTTTGCCCGCGTGCGTCGTGCGCTGCCGTTCGGCGTTGAACCCTGCGCCGGCGCGACCACCGGTCTGGCGCGTGGGGAGCGCGTGAAATGAGCACCTCCTTCCTGACCATTGCCGAAGCCTCGGAACGGATCGCAGCCGGAACCCTGACCTCGGAGCAGCTTACGCGCGACTGCCTCGATCGGATCGCCGCCCTGAACGAGACGCTGCACGCCTTCGTGCTGGTGCGCGAAGACGAGGCCATGGCGGCTGCGCGCGCCGCCGATGCCGAGATCGCCGCCGGGCGGCGTATCGGTCCGCTGCACGGCATCCCCATGGGGATCAAGGACATCGTGGAAACCGCCGGGGTTCGCACCACGGGCCAGTCGGCGCTGTTTCTCGACCGCGTCCCCGAGCGCTCCGCCCATGTGTGGGAACGCCTCGAGGCCGCCGGTGCCATCCTGATCGGGAAGACCACCACGTGGGAGTTCGCCATCGGCGGCACCGCGCATGACCTGCCGTTTCCGCCCGCCCGCAACCCGTGGGACCCGAGCCGCGAAACCGGCGGGTCGTCTTCGGGGTCGGCGGCGGCGGTGGCGGCCGGCCTGTGTTCCGGCGCGATCGGCACCGACACAGGGGGATCGGTGCGGGTGCCGGCGGCATGGTGCGGCATTGCCGGGCTGAAGCCGACCTACGGTCTCGTGGGGCGGTCGGGCGTCTACCCGCTGTCGCATACGCTCGATCACCCCGGTCCGATGTGCTGGAGCTCCGAGGATTGCGCGCTGATGATGGAGGTGCTGGCCGGTGACGACCCGCGCGACGCCTCCACCCGTGCAGCACCGGCGTTGCCCTTCACCAAGCGCGTGACCGAAGGCGTGGCCGGACTGCGCATCGGGGTCTGGGACGCGATGACCGACCACATCCAGACCGATCCCGAGGTCGCCGACGCCATGTCTCGCGGCATCGACGCATTGCGTGAGGCGGGCGCGGAGGTGCGTTCCGTGACCCTGCCGCCGCTGAAGGAGATCGACGCGGTCTGCAACCTGATCTCGCGGTCGGAGAGTTTTGCCTATCATCGCGTCAATCTGGAAGAGCAGCCGGAGAAATACGGCTTCGAATCCCGTGCGCGCCTGCTTGCCGGCTCGATCATCGGTGCGGCCGAATATATCGAAGCGCAGCGCGTGCGCACACTCATCATCTCCGCCTTCGAGGACGCTTTCGAGGATTTCGACCTGATCGTCTGTGAAATGACCGGCTCGGTCGCGCCGCCGCATGGCGATGCCACCACCTACACCCGCCTCGGCTCGCGAGCGGGCAACGTTACCGGGCTTCCGGCGCATTCCGTCTGTACTGGCTTCGATGCGCAGGGCCTGCCGATGGCCATGCAGATCATTGGGCCGGCCTTCGCCGATGCGGTCCTGCTTGCTGCCGGGCACGTCGTCGAACAGGCCTGCGGTGCCCGCCAGACCCGCGCCCTGTCCCGGCCAAGAAAGGAATTGGCATGATCCGATATGCCCTGATCCGCATACTGTCGGCCATCCCGATCCTGCTCGGGGTGTCGGTGGTCAGCTTCGGGCTGCTCTTCCTGCAGCCCGGAAACCCGGTCGAGGCGCTGCTGCCGCTCGAGGCCTCGCCGCAGATCGCCGAGATGATGAAGCAGCAGCTCGGCTTCGATCAGCCGGTCTGGCGCCAGTATCTCGCCTGGCTGCAACGCACCGTGCAGGGCGACCTCGGAGTGTCGCTCTACGACGGGCTGCCGGTTGCCGGGCAGCTTGGCGGAGCGCTGTTCAACACCATGGTGCTGGCAGTCCCGGCGGCAGTGCTGGCCTTCGTGCTGGGCGGGGCGCTTGGCCTCATCGCGGGCTACCACCGCAACACGTGGATCGACCGGTCGGCCAGCGCGCTGGCCATCGTCGGCGTTTCGCTGCCGCAATACTGGGTCGCGATCGTGCTCGTGGTGCTGTTTTCCGTGACGGTGAACTGGCTGCCGGCCTCTGGCATGGCCTCTCCTGACGGGATCCCGCGCAGCTTTTCCGATCTCGCCAACATGGTGATGCCGGTCCTCGCGCTGATGCTGGTGCCGATGGGCGTGGTGGCGCGCGTGGTTCGCGCCTCGGTGCAGGACATCCTGAGCCAGGCATTCATCGCCGGGTTGCAGGCCAAGGGCCTCGCGCGGGGACGCATCCTGCGCCACGTGATCCGCAACGCCATGTCCTCCGCCCTGTCGGTGATGGGGCTTCAGTTCGGGTTTCTGATCGGCGGATCGATCCTGATCGAGGTGGTGTTCAACTGGCCGGGAAGCGGTCAGCTGCTCAACCTCGCGATCTTCCGGCGCGACATCCCCGTCCTGCAGGGAACCGTTGTCGTGGTCGCCGGGCTCTTCGTGCTCACCAACCTCGCGATCGATCTGGCGCAGGCCGCGATCGACCCCAGAATGCGGAGATAAGACCGTGACCATGACCCAACTGCAATCCGCAAGCCCGTCCGTCTCTGCCGCCACAAAGGCCCCGGGGTACTGGCGATCCGTCGGTCAGCGCCTGATGCGCGACCGGGTCGGCATCGCCTCTGCGCTGGTCCTGCTGGCGATCGTGGTGTCGGCGCTGGCCGCGCCGCTGATCGCGCCGCACGACCCCAACAGCGGCTCGGTGATGACGCGTCTGAGCCCGATCGGCACGCCCGGCCACCTGCTGGGCACCGACGCCACCGGGCGCGACATTCTCAGCCGCCTGATCTGGGGCGGGCGCCTCTCGCTGCTTTCGGGGATCACGCCGGTGGTTCTGGCGACGCTGATCGGCGGCACGCTCGGCATCATCGCCGGCATGTCGGGCCGACTGGTCAACGGGATCATCATGCGGATCACCGATATCTTCTTTGCCTTTCCCTCGATCCTGCTGGCAGTGGCGATCTCGGGCGTGCTGGGCAACGGTCTGGGCAATACGCTGGTCTCGCTGACCGTCGTCTTCGTCCCGCAGGTGCTGCGCGTCGCCGAAAGCGCCACGGTGCAGATCGCGCGCCAAGATTATGTCGATGCGGCCCGGGCCACGACCGCCAGCCGCCTTCTCATCATGACAAGCCAGGTCCTGCCCAACGTGCTGAGCCCGATCCTGATCTTCGCGACCAGCCTGATCGCGGTCAGCCTCGTGGTCGCGGCGGGCCTCAACTTCATCGGTCTCGGCGTCGCGCCGCCGGCGGCGGAATGGGGGTCGATGCTGAACGAGCTGCGCGACGCCATCTACATCAACCCGACGCTCTCGATCCTGCCGGGCGTGATGATCGTGGCGACCTCTGTCTGTTTCAACCTGCTGAGCGACAGCCTCGGTTCCGCAATGAACATCCGGGAGACCGACAAATGACGCAACATATCCGTACAGAGAGCCTCGGGCTGCCGGATGTCGGCGGCCCCGCCCAGCCGCTTCTGATCGTGCGCGACCTGAAGAAGCACTTCCCCGTGCGCTCGGGGCTGATGGGCAAGGCCGAGAAGGTGCATGCGGTCGATGGCGTCTCGTTTCGGATCGGGAAGGGCGAAACCCTTGGCATCGTGGGTGAATCCGGGTGCGGGAAATCGACGACGACGCGGCTTCTTCTGGATCTGACGAGGCGCGATGCGGGCGAAATCATCTTCGACGGGCGCGGCCTTGGCGGCGGGCGTGACGGCATCTCGCTCAAGGAGCTGCGCCGTGGCATGCAGATGGTGTTTCAGGACAGCTCGACCTCGCTGAACCCGCGGGCGCGCATCCTCGACATCGTGATGTTCCCTCTGCGAGCGGCCGGGGTCGACCGGACCAAGGCCCGGGACCGTGCGAGCATGCTGCTCGACCGCGTCGGTCTGCACCCGCATGCCTTCGGGCACCGCTTTGCCCATGAGCTCTCCGGCGGCCAGCGTCAGCGGGTCAACATCGCCCGCGCGCTGGCTACGGCGCCGCGTCTCGTCATCCTCGACGAGGCGGTTTCGGCGCTCGACAAATCGGTCGAGGCCGATGTGTTGAACCTGCTTGCCGATCTGAAGGCCGAAGAGGGGCTGACCTATCTTTTCATCTCGCACGATCTTGGCGTGGTGCGCGAGGTCTCGGATCGCGTGATGGTCATGTATCTCGGCCAGATCGCGGAAATCGGCCCGGCCGAAACCATCTACGACCGTCCGGGCCATCCCTACACGCGCGCGCTGCTCGCCGCCGTGCCGAGCCTCGATCCGGCGAAGCAGATCGCGGAACCGCCGCTGAAGGGGGATCCGCCGAACCCGATCAATCCCGAGCCGGGGTGCCGTTTCCGTGCCCGATGCCCCTATGCCGAAGGGGTCTGCAAGGCGGTCGATCCTGCGCCCGTGCCGGTCGGAGAGGTCGAAATCAGTTGCCATATGTGCAACCGGGCCTCGGGCCACAGTCAGGCCGCAGACTGGCTCGACGCGCTTACCAAGGAGACCGCAGATGCTTGATTTCACAAATCAGGGTACACCGTTGCTGAGCCTGCGCGATCTGTCGGTCCGGTTTCGCAAGGGCAAGGGCCATGTGCATGCGGTGAACGGTGTGGATCTCGATCTGGCGCCCGGCGAGACCGTGGGCCTGCTGGGCGAATCCGGATCCGGAAAGAGCATCACCCTGCGCTCCATCATGCGCCTGCTGCCCGACAGTGCCGCGCTTGGCGGCAAGATCAGCTTCGACGGGCAGGACGTGACGCAGCTGAACCGGCGCGGCCTGCGCAGTCTGCGCGGGGCAGGGATCGGCATGGTGTTCCAGGAACCGCTGGTGGCAATGGACCAGACCTTCACGGTCGGCGATCAGATCGTCGAGGCGATCCGCGCCCACGAGACGATCTCGCGGGGCGAGGCGCGCAAGCGCGCGCTCGAGCTTCTGGAGCTGGTCCAGATCCCGTCTGCCCGGCGGCGTCTGGACAGCTTTCCGCAGGAGCTCTCGGGCGGGATGCGGCAACGGGTGATGATTGCCGTGGCCCTGGCCGCGCGGCCACGCCTCCTGCTGGCGGATGAACCGACCACCGCGCTCGACGTGACGGTGCAGATCCAGATCCTTCTGCTGCTGCGCGAGATCCAGCGCGAATTCGGCATGGCGATGATCTTTGTCACCCACGACATCGGCGTCGCGGCGCAGGTCTCCGACCGGCTCGCGGTGATGTACGGGGGCCGTATCGTCGAGAGCGGCCCGGCGGGGCAGCTGTTGGCCGCGCCCGAACACCCCTATGCCGAAGGTCTGATCTCTGCGGCCAGGGGGCACCGCGACGGCGCGGGCCGCCTGATGGGGATCCCCGGTCGCCCGCCGCGGCTCGAGCAGGCGCCGCAGGGCTGCAGCTTTGCGCCCCGCTGTCCGCGCGCGATCGCCGCCTGCGCGGAAAGCCTGCCGAAGTTGACGGCCACCGGGCGCACTGACCACGCGGTGGCCTGCTACGTGCCAACTTCGCGCGGATAGCGCCTTGGCGTGTCGTCGTCGCGGGTCAGGATGTCCGCGAGGAAATCCACGAAACAGCGGATGCGGGCGTTCAGGTTGCGGCGGTCGTGGTAGACCGCGTAGAGCGGGATGCCCTGCGTCGGGCGGAACCGTGGTAGCAGCTCGACCAGCCGCCCGGCCCTGAGATCATCGCGAACCTGATAGGTCATCAGGTTCGCGATCCCGACCCCGCTCAGCGCCAGCTGGCGCAGCATCGAGCCCTGGCTGGCGCGGAAGGCGCCATGGACCGGCTGCGGGCGCAATTCTCCGGCTTCTTCGAACTGCCAGGTGTTGAAGACCTCGCGCGTGCTCAGGATGCAGTTGTGATCGCGCAGGTCCGTCGGGCGCTGGGGCCAGCCCCGGCGCTCGAGATAGCTTGGCGCGGCACAGACCAGCAGTGGCGTGTAGCACAGTCGCCGCGCGACAAAGGTATCGCGGACCGGGGGTTCGTGCGAGATCGTGATGTCGACCCCTGCCTCGATCGGATCGACGTAGCCGTTGCGCAGGTGGAACGCGATGTCGATCTCGGGGTAGGCGGCGTGGAACTCGTGCATCATCGGGCCGATCCTCGCCTCCGCGGTCGACGCGGAGACCGAAACACGCAGCTTGCCCTTCGCCTGCAGTTTCGAGCCTGAAACGCTGGCCTCGGCGTCCTGCATGGCCTCGATGGCGCGGCAGCAGCCATGATAGAAGGTGAGCCCTTCGGACGTGGCGACAAAATGCCGGGTATCGCGGTCGACAAGACGCACGCTCAGCGCGGCTTCGAGGCGGTTGATCGCCTTGCTCACCGTGGACGGGCTGATCGCGAGCCGGCGGGCGGCGGCGGCGAAGCCCTGTTCCTCGACCGCGGCGACGAAAAGATGCATGTCGGAATTGGTGTGCAGCACGATTGGTCCCTCTGCGCCCTCCTTCGGTGGCGCCGCCGCGGGGAACAAGAGACCGCGTGGCCAACGCCTCAATGCGCGATCGGAAGGTGACCAATTGTCATGCACAATGGCCGGCAATGCTGAATTCCTGACCACAGAGCACGGTGCGGGCGGCGCCCGGACAAGGGCTTTCCGGGCGGACAGGCTGAGCAGGCGGCCCTCTCCCGTGCTGAGGCAGCCGCCTTTCGCCTTTTCCAACGCCTGCGGATCCGGGATCAACTCGGGAGCCGGACGCTTTGCGTCACGTCCGCTCAGCGTCGCTAGAGGAATAGGGTGACGGTGACAGGCAACAGGGCAACGAGGATCAGCACCAGCATCATGACCGCGATGAATGGAAGTGTCGCCGCAAAGATCTGTTCGACCGACACGTTCGGATCGTTCAGCGTGTTGTGGACCGTGAAGACCGAAATGCCGAACGGCGGTGTCAGGAGGCCGATCTCCACCGCGAGCACGGTCACGATGCCGAAATGCATGAGGTCCACCCCAAGTCCCTGTGCGATCGGCGCAGCGATGGGGACCATGATCAGAAGGATGGAGGTGCTGTCGAGGATCATCCCCATCAGGAGAATGATCGCCGCATAGAAGAAGATGAAGCCGAGCGGCCCGAACCCGGAGTCGGACACGAGGCCCGCGATGGCGTTCGGCAGGCCCGCGATCGCCAGCATTCGCGAATAGAACGAGGCGGCGATCAGAAGCAGCAGGATCGAGACGGAGATCACGCCCGTCTGCTTCATCACCTGCCAGAGCTTGTGGCGGTCGAGGCTCCTGCGCGACAGGGCAACGAGAAGCGCGCCGAAGGCGCCGACGCCGCCGGCCTCGGTCGGGGTGAAGAAGCCTGAGTAGAGGCCCCCGAGAACGAGAATGACGAGAAGGATGATCGGGATCAGCTTGCGGATCATCTCGCCCAGAGGCATGGGCGTGACGTCTCTGTCCAGCCTGCGTGCGCGGGTGCTGTCGGGGTCGGTCAGCACGAAGCGCGGGGCCAGCATGGTCACCCCGACAAGCATGGCGACGAAGCCCCCCGCGAGCATCAGCCCCGGGATGATGCCGGCAATGAACATGCCGCCGATGGAGACCTCGGCCAGCACCCCGTAGATGATCAGCAGCAGACTTGGCGGGATCAGCATGCCCAGCACGGAGGACCCCGCGACCGTGCCTGCGGAAAACGCAGGTCGATAGCCGTGGCGTGTCATTTCTGGCACCGCAACGCGGGTGAAGACCGCGGCGGAGGCGATCGACACGCCGGTGACGGCGGCGAAGATCGTGTTTGCCGCCACCGTGGCGACCCCGAGCCCGCAGATCATGCGCCGCAGCAGCTCTTCCGCGACCGCGAACGTGTCGCGCCCGACATTGGACACGCTCACGAGCAACCCCATGAGGACGAAGAGCGGGATGGTGGCAAACAGGTAGTCGGCGATGCCGGAATAGGCCGTCAGCTCGAGCATTCTGAATGCCAGGCCGATATTGTCGCGAATGATCCAGATGCCGACGAAGGCGATGGAAAACAGCGCATACGCGATCTGCATGCCGAGCAGCACGAGGGCGATGAGCACGGCAATGAGCAGGAAGCCGATGGTCAGGGTGGTCATGGCGCGGCCTTCAATGTCTGAAACTCCCGGGTCACCCGGTAGAGGGCGGCGAGGGTCGCGGTGGCGGCGCCCAGCACGGTGATCCCGCGGAAGGGCCAGGTCGGTATGGTCCAGACGCCCTGCACCCCGAAGAATTCGCCGCTTGCCCAGGCCGAGGTGAACTTCGGCCACGATGACCAGACGATCAGTGCGAAGACGATCGCGCCGACGAGGCAGAAGCATATTTCCATGAGCGCCACGGCCCGAGGCGAGCTGCGTGCGATCCGCCGCACGAGGAAATCGGCGCGGGTGAGGCGCAGTTGCAGGATCGCCGCAGGAACCTGAAGGAAGACGATGGCAACAACGGTGCGTCCGGCGATTTCCGAGACGCCGGTGATCGGTAGGTCGAGCAGGTTGCGCCCGATCACGTCAGCCACGATCAGCAGCATGAGCGCCCCGATGGCGGCAGTTCCGATGGCCGACATGGCAGCTGCAAGGCTGCCGAGAACTGCGCCCACGGGGGCGTCCGAAAACGCCGGGACGAACTGGTCCTCCGGGGTCGCGCTGGTGTCTTCGCTCATGAATACCTGCCCTTGGTGGCCAATCCTGCCGCATGGTCGGCCCGACCTTCGCAGGTCGGGCCGGGGTGATCAGATGCGTCGTCCGGGATGGGTCACAGACCCTCGGCCCAGTTCCGCGCAGGCGTCGCGCCACGGTCCGCAAGGGCATCGAAATACGCCTTCAGGACGGTCTTCCCGGCCTCGCCCGTCTGCTCCAGCCACGGCTCGACGATGTTCGGCAGCCCGTCGACCCACTTGGCCTTTTCCGCATCGGGCAATTCGTGGATCGTGAGACCGGCCGCCTGCATCTCGTCCAGAGCGCGGGCCGCGAGGTCCGCGACGTAGTCTCCATGAGCGACCGACGTGGCCTGCGCCGCCTCGCGGAAGGCGGCCTGGACGGCGTCGGGAAGGCCTTCGAAGAAGTCCTGGTTGGCCGCGATCCCGCCGAAATACATCGAGCCGATGCCGACGCGGGTCAGTTCCGGAGCGACCTCGTAGACGCGGGTCGGCAGGATCCCGGAGGCGAAGGACAGGGTGCCCTCGGTCACGCCGGTCTGAATGTTGGTATAGTAGGTGGTCAGCGCGCCATCGACGGGGGTCGCACCGGTTTCCCGCAGCCAGTTGGCGGACGTGCCGGGGGCGTTCAGCTTGCGGTTCTGGAGGTCCTCCATCGTGCTGACCGGGAAGGTGGCGTAAATGTCGTAGCTGTCGGTGATCAGCGACGAGAGGTGGACCATGCCATTTTCCGACCAGCTGTCCTTCAGCTCTGGCAGGTTCTCCGAAAGATCATCGAAGATCTCGATGATCATGCGGTGATCCTCGGTCGCGAAGGGCGTGAAATAGGTCACGTTCTGGAGCGGCATGTTCGCCCCCTCCCACACCGTCCCGACCATGCCCACGTCGACGATGCCGTCCATGACCGCCTCGCGCGTGTCGGTGAACTTGTAGAGCGTGCCGGCGTAGTTCTCGACCCAGTTCACCTGGTACTCGTTGCCGTTCTCCGCGAGGATGCGGTTCACCTCCGGCTGGAAGGTGTTCTTCATCGCGTAGACCCAGATGTTGGCCTCCGGGTGCGATGAGCCGATGTTGACGCTGATGCTCTGCTGCGCCAGCGCGGCGCTGCCCATCAGGACAGCGCAAACGCCGGTGGTCGCGAATTTCATGAAAGTCATTGGGTCTCCTCCCTTTTGTCAGGGCGCTCTCCCGACGCCCCTTTTCAGTCTGTTCGTGTCAGTCCTCGATCGTTCCGAGCGCACGCAGGATGCGTTCCGGTGTGAAGGGCATCTCGGTGATCTGGCCGCCGAGCGGGCGCAGCGCATCGTTGATCGCGTTCATGACCGCGGCGGGCGCCCCGGCGGTGCCGGCCTCTCCCGCGCCCTTGGCCCCCAATTCACTTTCCGCAGTCGGCGTTTCGACGTGGCCGATGATCATGTCCGGCATCTCGGCCGCCATCGGCACGAGGTAATCTGCCATCGACCCGTTCAGAAGCTGGCCGTCACTGTCGTAGTGTATCTCCTCGTAAAGCGCCCCGCCGAGCCCTTGCACGATACCGCCCCGGATCTGCTCTTCGACGAGCTGCGGGTTGATGACCCGCCCGCAATCCTCGACGCACCAATGCTTCAACAGGGTGACAACGCCGGTTTCGGTGTCCACCTCGAGGTAGGACGCCTGCACGCCGTTGGTGAACGCGAAGGGGTAGTCCATCGTGATGAAGTGGCGGGTCTGTACCAGTTCGCGCGGCAGGTCCTTTGGCAGCGTATCGCCGCGGAAGTAGACGATGCGGCCCAGCTCCTCGAGCGGCAAGCGTGGCGCGCCGCTGTTGCTGTCGACCACCTGGCCGTCGCGAATGTCGAGCGCGCCCGGATCCGCCTGCAGCATGGATGCTGCGACCTCGAGGATGGACTGCCGAAGCGCCCGCGCGGCCTGCAAGGCAGCCTCGCCCCCGATGCCTGCGCCACGCGAGGCCCAGGTGCCGCCGCCATAGGGCGTGACCTGCGTATCGCCGGTGATGACGCGCACGGTGGACGGGGACACGCCGACGCCCTCGGCGACAACCTGGCTGAGCATCGCCTCGGTGCCCTGTCCCTGCTCGGTGACGCCCGACAGCGCGACGATCGAGCCGTCAGGGTCCATGCGGACGGTACAGCCGTCCTGCGCCGAGATGCGGGCCCCGCCGATGCCATACATGAAGGGCGACGGGTTCGTCAGCTCGATGAAGGAGGCGATGCCGATGCCGCGAGACTTGCCTTGCTTGCGCGCCTCGGCCTGATCGGCCCGCAGCGCATCGTAGTCCATCATCTCCATCAACTTGGTCATGGACGCGTGATGCGACAGCCCCTCGAACCGCATCTTCGCGGGCGACGTCACCGGGTAGCAGTCGTCGGCGTACATGTTGCGGCGCCGGATCTCCACCGGGTCCATGCCGATGGCGGCGGCGGCCATGTCGACCAGCCCCTCGGTGATCGCCACGGCAATCGGGTGCCCGACGGCGCGGTACTGGCAGGTCGGTGCCTTGTTCTGGAAGACCACGGTGGTCTTTGCGCGGTAGTTCGCGAACTCATACGGTCCGCCGCAGAGGTTCACCACCTGGTTGCCCTCGATGGCCGAGGTGCGGGGATAGACGGAATAGGGCCCGATGCCGGTCCAGTCGTCCACGTCGATGGCGAGGATCTTGCCCTCCGCATCCACGGCGATCTTCGCCTCGATCTCGTGATCCCTTGCATGGATGTCGGTGGAGAAACTCTCCAGCCGGTCGGCGATGAACTTCACCGGGCGGCCCATGATCCTCGCAATGGCAGCGGTGGCCACCTCGTCCGGATAGACGTGGACCTTGATCCCGTAAGAGCCGCCAACATCGCCGCAAATCACCCTGACGCGGCTTTCCGGCAGGTCCAGGTGCGTGGCCAGGACCGTCTGGATCATGTGCGGCGCCTGCGTGGCGTGATACGCGGTCATCTGTCCCTCGGCCGGGTTCCAGTCGACGAGGATCGACCGCGGCTCAAGCGTCACGCCGGTATGGCGGGCGGTGCGGAACTGCGCCGAGACCACCTTGTGTGCCGAGGCCATCGCGGCCTCCACGTCACCTTCCTCGTGCAGGCGCTGGAAGGCGAGGTTGTCGCCGAGATCGGGGTGGATCAGCGGCGTGTCCGCGTCGAGCGCGGTCATCGTGTCCGTCACCGCAGGCAACGGATCGTAATCCACATCGATCAGGGCGACGGCATTCTCGGCGGCGGCACGGGTGGAGGCGACGACGGCCACGACAGGTTCCCCGACCCACGTGGCGCGGTCCACGGCAAGCGCATGCTGGGGCGGCGACTTCAGGCCCTTGAGATGCGCCAGTACGCCGACCCACGGCGTGCAGACCTTCGCGATGTCGGCCCCGGTAAAGATGCGCAGCACGCCCTTCACGGCCTGCGCCTCGCCGCTGTCGATCTCCTTGATACGGGCATGGGCAAAGGGCGAGCGGACGAATGCCACATGCACCATCCGGGGCAACGTGATGTCATCGACGTAACGCCCCCTGCCTTGCACCAGCTTGGGCGCGTTCGGACGGGGCACGGTCTTGCCGATGTAGGAATTGGGCCTGTCCGGGTTTCCGAATGCGATGGTCATGACAGGCCCTTTCCAGCGCGTGCCCGCGCGACGCTTTCCACCACGTCCACGATCGCTTCGTAGCCGGTGCAGCGGCAATAGTTGCCGGACAGGTGTTCCCGGATCTCGCCCCGGGTGGGGCATGCAACCTGCGCCAGAAGCTCCTCGGCGCCGACGAGCATGCCCGGCGTACAGAAGCCGCATTGCAGCGCGTTGCGCGCGACGAAAGCGTCCTGAAGATCGGTGATCGACCCGCTGTCGGTGAGCCCTTCGACGGTCCAGACCTCGGCACCATCCACCTGCGCCGCAAGGGTCAGGCAGCCGCGCACCGACTGGCCGTCCACCCGGACGGTGCAGGCGCCGCAGACGCCGTGCTCGCAACTGGCATGCGCCCCGGTGAGCCCCTGTTCGGTCCGCAGGAAATCGATCAGATGCTGGCCGGCGGGCACGCGGGCCTCCACCGGCTCTCCGTTCACGGTCAGCGAAACATCCACCTTGTCGCGAAACGCTTGTGTCATGCGGTCTCTCCTTCGATGCGGGCGATGGCGCGGCGCAGGAGGACCCCTGCGAGGTGCCGCCGGTAGCTCGCGGTGGCCTGGGTGTCCGACGACGGTTCGATCTCCGCGCGCAGCGCCTCGACGGCGGCGTCGGCATCCCCGGCGTCAAGCGCGGTCATCGCGCCCTTGGCGAGGATCGGAACCGGCCCGGCGGAAAACACGCTCAGCCTGTGCCCGGCGGACCGACGCACGAGGCACAGACCGGTCAGGGCGTAGTCGCCGGAGCGCCGGGCCATCTCTTCGATGACATGCCGTTCACCGGGCTCGGCCTTCGGAACCGAAATCGCGGTCAGGATCTCGTCTTCGGCGAGCGCGGTGGTGAAGACATCCTCGAAAAATGCCTCTGCCGGGATGTCTCGGTCGCCGTCGGGGCCGTGCGCATGCAGGGTCGCCCCGAGCGCAAGGATGCAGGCGGGAAATTCCGCAGCCGGATCGGCGTGGGCAAGAGCGCCACCGATCGTGCCGCGATTTCGGATCGCCGCGTGGGCAATGAAGCGCACGGCGTCTGACAAGAGCGGGGCGTGCTGGCGCAGCAGGGGATCGCGTCCGATCTCGGCGTGACGCGTCAGGGCGCCGATCCGCAGGCGCTCGCCGTCCTCCGCAACGCCGGACAGGCCGGGGATTTTCGAGATGTCGATCAGCATGTCGCCTTCGGACAGGCGCATGTTCATCGCTGCGATCAGGCTCTGCCCTCCCGCGAGGAACCGGCCGGCGCCTTCGGAGCCTGCCATCAGTTCCAGTGCGTGGGGCACGTCGACGGCCCGGGCGTAGCCACCCGCTGATGCCTTCATGATTGTATCCTCCCTACAGGAAAGCGATCCCGACATGCTGTCTTAATGATCGGTTGCTCACTCCTGTTGATCGGATGATCTATTATTTTCTGAGCATTTCAAGAAAAATTTGCTAAACGGAATTCGGGACGACAGAACGAGGGCATCGGCTTGGACGGCACAACGGGACAGGACGGCGATATCGGCACGCGACGCAGGCTGCCGCCGCGGGAGCGCCGCGAGCAGATCGTCGCTGAGGCTGTCCGCTTCTTCGCGGAGGTCGGCCTCGACGGCAACACGCGGCAGTTGGCGAAGCGGCTCGGGGTGACGCAGTCGCTTCTTTTCAAATACTTCGCCACCAAGGAGGACCTGCTCGAAGCGGTCTACGAGCGGGTTTATCTCGGCCGCTTGTCGGCAGACTGGCCGACCCGCATGGCGGACCGCTCAACCCCGCTGAGGACCCGGCTTCTGGAGTTCTACACGGAATACAGCGGGCTGATCTTCGAGCACGACTGGATGCGAATCTTCATGTTCTCGGGTCTTGCCGGGGCGGCGCTGAACCACCGCTATCTCGAGCATCTGAGCGAAACGATTCTCACGCCCGTTCTTGCAGAGACGGCCGCCTTGGCGACGACAGACAAGCAGCCGACCATGGAGGACATCTGGAACCTGCATGGCGGCATCGTCTATATTGGCATCCGCAAGCACATCTACGGACTGCCGACACCGGACTGCCCGGACGCAGCGATCGCCAACGCGATCGACAAGTATCTCAGCTATTTCGATATCGGGTACGGCAAGGACGCATCCCCGCACATGTCGCGTCCCGACCGGCCGGATGATGGCCCTCCCGCGCCCGGAGACTAGCACTGCTGTCGGCGAAGCCCGACGCTTCGAACCGCGCTTCGCCCCGCAGGCGTCTCACGTCAGGCCTTGCAGGGCCTCGCAGCTCAATGCGCCGAAGCCGCTGAGCACACGAGGGGCCGGTCGAAGATCCAAAGTCTGCCCTGCACGCCCTCCAGCCGCGGGCAGCTTGGAGAAGAGCCGATCGATCAGGGCTTTCTCCCGCCGCAGCAAAGGCCGAGCGGCGGCGGGGCGGGTCGTCAGCGTATGGTCCAGCCGCCATCGACCACGAGGGTGGAACCGGTGCAGAATGTCGCATCGTCGCTGGCCAGGAAGAGGATCGCGTTCGCGATCTCCTCGGGGCGCCCCATCCGGCCCATGACCTGCCGGTCCTCAAGGCCCTTGCGCAGCGCGGCGGCATCCGGGGACTTGGCAAAGATCTCGGTGAAGTAGGGCGTTTCGATGGTGCCGGGGGCGACGCAGTTGACGCGGATATTGTCCTCGGCGTGGTCGATGGCCATGGCGCGGGTCAGCGCCGAGACCGCGCCCTTCGAGGCGGTGTAGGCGGCCCGGTTGGCGATGCCCACGATGGCCCCACCCGACGCGGTGCTGACGATGATGCCGCCGCCCTGCGCGGCAAAGATCGGCACCGCGTGCTTGCAGCCAAGATAGACGCCCCGCACGTTGACCGAGAACAGTGCGTCCCAATCCTCGACGCTGGTGTCGGCGACGGTTCCAGCGATGCCATAGCCCGCGTTGTTCACGAGGATGTCGAGCCGGCCGTGCCGCGCGACCACGCCATCGAGCAGCGCCTTGACCTCGCCCTCGACAGAGACATCGAAGGCCACGGCTTCGGCCGCCGCGCCGGTGTCACGCAGCTCCTGCGCGACGGTCTCGGCGGCGTCTTCATTGCGGTCGGCGACGATGACGACCGCCCCTTCGCGCGCAAAGCGTCTGGCGGTTTCGTGACCGATCCCGGACGCGGCGCCGGTGATCACGGCGATCTTGTCTTGCAGTCTCATAATGTCCTCTCAGCTTGTCATGGTCTCGGCGCGGCCTGAGAGCCAGTCTGCGACCAGCGGCGCAAATGTCTCGGTTCGCGAGCCGGGGTAGAAATGGCCGCCATCGGGCAGGAGCCGGAGCTCGGCGCCAGCCAGCTCGGCAGCAAGGTCCTCTTGCAGGAAGGCCGGAACGATCACGTCGTCGCGCGCACCCAGCACCAGAGTGCGCGCGGCAACGCGGCCGATCTGGTCGGAGCCGTCATAGGCCAGCAGCGCGCGGATGCGTTCGGCGACGATGGCCTGCTTGGCGGGATCGGTCGGCGGGGTCGCGGTGGCGCGTTCGTATTTCGTCCAGTTCGCCTCGAGCCATTCGGGCGCATAGGAGAGCAGCGCGGCGCTCTCGGCATAGGCGGCAGGGTCGGTCGCGAGCAGGCGGAGGCGGAATTCGAACAGCGCCTTCAGGTAGTTGCCGGGCCGCAGCCATGCGGCGCTGAGCACCAGATTGCCCACCCGTTCGGGGGCGGTGGCGGCAATGGTCTGCACGATGCAGCCGCCGGTGGAGTGGCCGAGGAAATCCGCCCTCTCGATCCCCATGGTGTCGCAGACGGTGAGCACGTCGGCGGCGAGCTGCGCGATGTCGACCGGCGCGCTGCCGCGGCTCGATCCGGCGATGCCGCGCTGATCGAAGGTGATCAGCTCGAACTCCGAGCCCAGCAGGGCGATGGCTGGATCCCAGAATCCGGCGGTCCCGCCGAGGCCGCTCACAAGCACCAGCGGCTGCCCCTGTCCGTGTCGACGGGCCTTGAGCTTTGCGCCGTCGGGGGTGGTGACGACAAGCTCGGTCATTGCAACGGCGAGAAGTCGACGGGTGTCAGGATGCGGGTGTTCTGGCTCTGGATCAGCCCATCCACCATGGCGAGATAGGCGCTCCATTCCGGGTCTGCCAGCATCCGGGCCCGCATCTCGGCGCGCTGGTCGAGGCTCTCGTAGCCCCAGAGCGCGACGACGTGGTTCAGCTCTCCGATCTCAGTGGTAAAATAGGAGATAAAGGTGCCCAGGTGCTTCTTCTGCAGCTCAACGCCGTGGTCCCGGTAGAGGCCGACGAAGGTCTGCAGCTTGCCCGGTTTGATGTGGTAATCGCGTTCTTCGTAGATCATGCGCGTGTCGGTCCTGTGTGTGAGGGGCGCTTGCGAGCGGTGGCCGGCGAGGGGCCCGGATCAGCCGTAGATCAGCTTCGGCATCCAGGTCGCCAGCTCGGGGAAGGTGATGACCAGCGCCAGCACGATGAGCTGGCAAATGATGAAGGGAATGACCCCCCAGTACATCTGCTTGAGCGTCATCGTCGGCGGGGCGATGGCCCTGAGATAGAAGATCGACGGCGCCATCGGCGGGGTCAGGTAGCTGGTCTGCAGCGTGATCAGGAACACGATGGAGAACCACAGCAGATCGACATCGTAGAGCTTCAGGATCGGCACCGAGATCGAGGTCATGATCAGCACGATCGAGGTCAGCTCGACGGCGAAGCCGAGAATGAAGGTGATGATCAGGATCAGCGCGATCACGCCGGCGGTGCCGAAGCCGAAGCTGTCGAGGAAGCCGCGGATCGCCATCATCCCGCCCGAGGCGAAGAGCACGCCCGAGAACATCACCCCGGCCAGCACGATGGCGAGGATCATCGCGGTCAGCGAGACGGTCTGCAGCGAGGCGTCGAGCACCATCTTGAAGCTCAGCTTGCCGTAGCAGAGCGCCAGGAACAGCACCCCGGCCGAGCCGCAGGCGGCGGCTTCGGTGGGCGTCGCGAGGCCGCTGAACAGCGTGCCCAGCACCAGCGCGATCAGCACCACGGGCGGCACCAGCGCCTTGAGCGTGAAGCGGATCTTCTCGCCCATCGTGAACGGGTCGGGATCGGTGTCGCGCGGCGCGAGCGAGGGTTTCAGCGTGGCCGAGACGATGATGTAGAGCGAGAACATCGCCGCCATCATCAGGCCGGGCACCAGGATGCCGGCCATGAGATCTCCGACCGGCAGGGTCATGATCGGCGCCAGAACGATCACCGGGATCGAGGGCGGGATCACCGTGCCCAGCGAGCCGCCGGCGCAGATCGTGCCCGCGATCAGGGAGTTGTCATACTTGCGCTTGAGCATGGCCGGGATCGCCAGCATGCCCACGAGCGTCTCGGTGGCGCCGACCACGCCCGAGGCGGCGGCGAAGATGGTGCACATGACCAGCGCCGCGATGGCGAGCCCGCCGGGCAGGCGCCGGGTCCACATGTAGATCGCGTCGAACAGGCGCTCGGCGATGCCGGCGCGTTCGAGGATTGCGCCCATGAAAATGAACAGGGGGATCGCGCCGAGAACGTAGTTGGAGGCCACCTCGTCCACGCGCTGCGCGAACTGGCGAAAGACGATCTCCTCGAAGCGGATGAAACCGAAGACGCTGGCCACAAGGACCATCGAGAAGGCGATGGGAATGCCGAGTGCGATCAGGACGATCAGCGCCGGGAACATCAGAAGGACTGCATCACCCATCATGCCGCTCCTGCCTGCTCGTCGGTGGTGGCTTCGGGATGCTTTGGCGGGGTGCCTCCGAACAGCACCAGCAGCGCCTCAAGGAGCCGGCCAAAGACCTGCAGCGCGAACAGCGCGAAGCCGATGGTGTAGACGAGCCGGAACGGCCATACCTGCGGGTTCCAGGCCGACAGGCCCGAGCCTTCGCCGGTGCGGTAGGTGCGCGCGACGCCTTCGCCCAGCGTGACGGTGAGCCAGACCAGGACGACGGTCATGCCGCCGAAGGCCACCACCTCGATCGCCGCATTGGCGCGCCGCGGCAGCACCGACGGCAGGATGTCGACATTCACATGCGCGTTGTTGCGCAGGCAGTAGGACAGCCCCAGTGTGAAGATCGCGCCCATGAGCATGTAGCTGATCTCGAAGGCCCACTGGGTCGGCGCCGCAAAGACGTAGCGGCTGACGACTTCGTAGACCATGGCGAAGACAAGGGGCACCAGCAGCAGGGCTGCGAGCCGCCCTGTCCAGAGCGAGATGGTTTCGATGAATGAGATCAGGGTCCTCAAGGTGTGCTCCCCTGGGCATTGCTCGGCGTGGCGGGCACGCAGCGGCGCGCCGACCGCGTCGGGACGCGGATGGAAACGCCAGCGGACGGACCGCCAGCGAAGGTATTGTCATGGTGTGGCGGTGTCCGGCGCGCCAGGAACGGGCGCGCCGGGGGAGCGCTGAAACTTAGCGCGAACCGGGAGCGAAGCGGAACTCCGAGAGGCCCGACAGACCTTCGAGGAAGGCGGACTGGTCCTCGAAGACGCGCTTGAACCACTCGTTCTCGGCGGATTGCTCGGTCGCCCATTCGTTGGACGCTTCGGTGGCCGCTTCGACGAGGCTCTGGTCGATCTGCACCATCTCGACCGGCGACTCTTCCTTCAGCTTCTCGAACGCCACGAGGTCGTTCTCGGCATAGCCGAGATAGGTGTCGAGCATGGTCAGGCGCCCGGCGATTTCCATCAGCGCCTTGTCGCCATCCGAGATCTTGTCCCAGGCGGCTTCGTTGAAGATGCAGTCATGCACGGCGGCGCGCGAGTGCACGCCCGGCATCATCATGTAGGGTGCGATCTTGTCGAAGCCTTCCTGCATGTTGCCGCCGGGGCCGCCCCATTCGATCGCGTCGACGACCTGGCGCTCAAGCGCCGAGAACACCTCGGAGCCCGGCAGGGTCACGGTCGACACGCCCAGCTTGGGGGCGATCTCGGCCCAGGCCGAGGAGGTGCGAAGCTTCAGTCCCTGCAGATCCTCGGGCGTCTGCACCTTCTTGTGCGAGTGCATGAAGACCTCGGTTTCGGTCACGCCGCAGGGAATGGCGACCACGTCGAACACGTCGGCGCGCCACTCTTTCCACAGCTCCAGACCGTTGCCGTTGTAGAGCCACATCATGTATTCTTCGGGGGTCGGGCCGCCCGGCCAGCCGCCGAACAGCGCGCTGGTACGGTCGACCGACCAGTCGTAGCCGCCCCAGGCATGGCCCATGTCGGCGATGCCCATCTGAACCGTCTCGGTCACGTCGAGCGCCGGGCCGAGCGCGCCGGCAGGGAAGACGTTGATGGTGACGCGGCCCTCGGTCAGGTCCGCGACGTTCTCGGCATAGCTGTTGGCGCCGATTTCGAGCCAGTGGCCGCCGGCCCAGGGCGTGGCCATGCTCAGCTCGACGGTGTCCTGCGCCGAAGCGCCGGTGGCGGCGAGGCCGATGGCAAGAGCCGCGGAGGCGGTGGTGTTCGCCAGTGTCTTCATGGTTGGGGTCTCCTGTTGGATTTCTTGGTTATGGGTTTGAGTTTGGTGCGACGGGCCGCAGCGACGTCGGCCCGACCGGAGGCGTCACTGAAGGGCCCCGAACCGACGCAACGTGGCCGAAACGAGGCTGTAGGCGGTGATCGCGGAGGTCTTGGGGTTCGATGGGTCGGGCATGTTGCAAAAGCTCATGGTGCTCGTGCCGAGTGGCCCGGAGACAAGGATCTCGTGGGTGTTGCGCGCCACCGCCGGATCGGCGACGACACGGACCCGAACCCGGTCGAACCCGGCGGCAAGGGCGATGGTGAGCCCGGCGTTGAGGTTGCGCGGATAGCGCGCGGCCGCCTCACGGGCATTGCCCTCGTAGAGGCTGACCTCGCCGCGGGTCGCGGCCTCGGTCAGGCCCATCGCCTCGAGCTCGGCGGTCCATGCGGCGGGCGGCTTGCGCGAGACATAGGTCAGCGTGGTCTCGGGATGCAGCGCGGCGGCGGCGATATGGTCGAGCCCGCCGACCGCGCCCGCCGGCACCACCAGCCGGCTGCCGGTCTCGTCGCAGAGTGCGACGATACGCTCGAGCAGGGCGCTGTCCTGCAACGCCCCGACCGACGCCGCGACGACTTCAATGCCACGCGCGAGGCAGGCCGGGGCGGCGCTTGCGAAGGCCTCGGCCGAGGCCGCCTCGATGACGACGTCCGGGCCCCAGCCCAGCAGCGCGTCGACATCGGCCAGCGCCTCGGCACCAACGGGCAGGTCGGCGGGCGCGCTGCGCGTCAGCACGCCAAGCGCGACAGAGGCCGGCAGCAGGGCGGCGACGGAGCGGCCGATGGCGCCAAAGCCGATCAGACCGACCTTCAGGGGTGTGTCTCGATCGGCCATGGTCATGTCCGGTCCACGCTGCCGCGCTCCGCCTTCAGCGCCCGGAGGGCGAGGATGGATTCATCGCGCCACGCCACCTTCTCGGGCAGCGCCTCGAGCGGGATGCGGCTGCGGGCATAGGCGTCCAGCGTCTCGATGGTTTCGGGCGGCAGCACGTCGCCCAGCCCGTACTCCCTGCCGCGGTCGCGGGCCAGAAATCCGTAGCGCTCGAGGTATTGGCGAATGCCCCCGGGAGCGTTCAGGTCCACCCCTTCGAACGGGCCGAGGAAGGCCCAGCGAAGGCCGAACCCCTCGCTGATGATGGCATCGATGTCGCGGGCGTCGATCAGGTCTTCACGCAGCAGGGTCAGCATTTCGACAAGCAGCGCCGCCTGCATGCGGTTCAGGACGAAGCCTTCGACCTCCTTCTTGATGCGCACCGGGATCTGGCCGCAGTCGCGCATGAAGGCGGTGGTGCGCTCACTGACCTCGGCGGAGGTGAACGGGGCGGGGCAGATCTCGGTCACCGGCAGCAGATGCGGCGGCGTCGCCGGGTGCACGATGATGCAGCGGTCGCGGCAGGCAAGATCCGAGGCGAAATGCGACACCGGAAAGCTCGACGTCGTGCTGGCAAGGATCGCCTCCGGCTCGGCAGCGTCGTTCAGCGCCGCGAAGATCTGCTTCTTGCTGTCGAGATTTTCCACGATGCACTCGTGCACGAAGTCGGCCCCCGCCACGGCCGCCTCGAGCGTGTCGTGCAGGGTGATCCTGGCGAGCACATCCTGCACGGTTTCGCCGTCGCGGAGTAGCGAGGCCGAGCTTGCGAGGCTGCTTTCCAAACGCTGCATCGCGCTGTCGCGAAACGCCTCGCTGCGCTCGTAGATCGCGACGTCGCACCCGGAGCGGGCGTATACAATCGCCCAAGATGCACCAATGACGCCGGATCCCAGGATCGCAATTTTGCTGACGGTCATCCGGTCTGATCCCTGCTCGTGCACGCTCACCGCTCAGGCTTTCGGCGAATAGCGGCGCGACAGCTCGGCGCGATCATCGTAGCTGGCCTCGAACACGGCAGCCGCGAGGGTGGCGCGCACGTGCAGGATATCCTCGCCGATGTTCTTGAAACCGTGCATCGCACCACGAGGGATCAGAACCGACTGGTTCGCGGTCACGATCATCGTTTCGTCGTCGAGCCAGATTTCCGCTGTTCCGCCAATCACTTCCAGCACTTCTTCGACCGCGTGCTCATGGATTGGTGCGCCGAGGCCTTTGTCGCACCACTGCTCGAAGATGCACAGTTGATAGGCGCCGTTGAGCGCCGAGACCCGCATTTCGGTGCGAACGCCGTCGCGCCAGAGCTCGGTTTCGGACGGGTCGTGCTTGAGGACGGTCATGATGTCTTTCCTTCGGGTGTGTCTGCCTTGGCTCGGCACGACGAGTCTTTGTTTGCGGGTCGGGCCGCGTCCCGCTCGCGGCTTGACGCTGGCAGGCGAACGAGGCCCGACCGTTGGGCTGACGCTACATTTTATACAATCCTGGGGAAGAGATTCGGGGGCATCCATCGAAAAGAACAGGTTAAATGCAGGTTTTTGAGCAAATATTAGGCAAGTACCGGCGTGCTTGCAGAGCTTCGCGACGCAAATTGCCGTTCCGCCGGCCGGGGCGCAGCTGTTTTGCCGCCACAAGGGATCAGGCGCGCAGGAGGCCCGGGCGCTCAAAGCATCGCGTTGCAGGAGGCATGTGTCGCTGTCAGCGCCGATTTCCCAGGACGACCAGCAGCTCGTCACGGGCCAGAAGGATATGCTCTGCCATCACCCGTCGGGCCTCGTGCACGTCGCGTTCGGCGCAGGCGCGCAGCAGCTTGCGGTGTTCGATATCCGCGCCTTCCTTGGTGCGCTCCGTCAGGCTCATGTGCATGCGCACGTAGCGCCCGCCGCTACGGTGCAGGTTGTGGATGATGCGCAGGGTGCGCTCGCGCCGGGCCGGCTCTAGCAAGATCCGGTGAAACAGCCAGTTCTGTTCGCCCCATTCGCGTGCGTCCACGATCTTGCCGCCTTTTCCTTCCAATCTATCAAGCACCTCGCGCGCATCAGACAGATGCTGGCGCTTCATGAGCGGGATCGCACGCATGATGAGATCCGCCTCCAGCATCGCCCGGAGGTCGAACTCTTCGCTGATCTCGGCGAGTGACAGCTTGGAGACGGTATAGCCCCGGTTGGCCTGCTGGCGGACAAGCCCCTCGCCCTCGAGCTGCAGAAGCGCCTCGCGCACGGGGATGCGGCTGGCGCCGTAGCGGCTTGCCAGCTGGTCCTGTCGAAGAGCGGTGCCCTCGATCAGTGCGCCGGAGAGAATGTCTTCGCGCAGGCTGTCGAGAATGCGGGCGTGCAGGGTCGGATAGCTGGCGCGCGGCGTGCCGGTGTCGGCCTCAAGGATGGGCGCCCGGTAAGGGGTCGCGGTCTTGGGTTGCTTCATCCCCGTAGTGCTCCCGAATAATCCTGCGACCGACGTGGCGGCAGAATTATTTTATACAATATTTGTTGCGTGGGTCCACTCAACTTCGTATCCGCCATTCCATGGTCACCGGGGTGGGCGCCAGCTCTGAAGCGCAGACGGCGCAGAGTCTCGGAACCGGCAGGACTGTCCACCCAAGAGCAGGCTCGCTAGAGACTGTCCGGAAGTCAGTGCCCCGGCGTGGTACCCCCTTGAGATAAGGAGACCCACGCATGAGCATCGACAAAGATCTTCTGAAGGCGCTGACCCCGGCCTTGGCAGAGCGTGCCCTTAGCGCCGAGGTCGATGACCATCTAGTCGAGGAGCGAGCAGAACCGCTGGCGGCAAGGGCATCTCAGGCTCCGAACCGGCGCAATCGGTACCCTGCAACCTGACAGAGCCATCGCGCCCCCGTTGTCATCACGGCGCATAAACGGTCTGACCGGCAATTGCGCCCGCTGCGGCCGTAAGCTTCTCGCTGCGAGAGGCCGAGAGCCCCGGGCACATGGTGGCGCCTTTGTTGCGTGCGAGGCGTGGTGCGTGAGTTCCGCGGGGGTGGTCATCACGTGGTGTGGGGGCTGACCCTTCGGGTGAGTGCAGCCCGGCTTTTTGGCGGTCGCGTGGGATCGCGATCGAGCCTCAGCCCTCGTCGCCGCCGGTCGCGTCGCGGTACCACGTGACAATCTGGCGGCGAGCCTCCGGGTCCATCTGGATTGCGTTGGGCGGCGGCATGGCGTGGGTGCGTCCGGCCTGCAGGTAGATCTGGTCAGCATGGCGCGCGACATCGGCCTCTGTCTCCAGCACGACGCCCTTGGGCGGCCAGTGCATCCCGTCCCACGACGGCTCCCGACCGTGGCACATCGAACAGTTTCCCACCACGGCGAAATAGGCGTCTTCGAACGTCTCGGCCGAGGCGAATTTCTCTTCGTAGGGCGTCAGCGCGCGGGCCTCGCTTTCCTCGTAGGTGTCCATGCCGGGAACGGTCGACAGCCAGGCGATGGCGATCATGATCCCCACGGTGACGGGCCAGGTCCAGGTCGGCCCCGTGCCGGTGCGATGCATGGTGTTGAAGTAGTGCCGGATCGTGACCCCGGTGAGAAAGATCAGCGACGCGATGATCCAGGCATACTGCGTGCCGAAGGCGAGCGGGTAGTGGTTTGCCAGCATCAGAAAGACGACGGGCAGCGTCAGGTAGTTGTTGTGGGTCGAGCGGACCTTGGCGATCTTGCCGTATTTCGGGTCGGGCTTGCGTCCCGCCTTCAGGTCGGCGACGACGATGCGCTGGTTCGGCATGATCTGGAAGAACACGTTGCCGGTCATGATCGTCGCGGTAAAGGCGCCCAGGTGCAGCAGCGCCGCGCGCCCGGTGAAGATCTGGTGATAGCCCCAGGACATCGCCACGAGGATGACAAACAGCAGCAGCATCAGCAGCGTGGGCCTCTCGGCCAGCTTCGACTTGCACATCGCATCATAGGCCAGCCAGCCGATTGTCAGCGAGCCTCCCGAGATCACGATGCCCTGCCACAGAGCAAGATCCGCCTTGCTCGGGTCGATCAGAAACAGATTGCCGCCGACCCAGTAGATGATCATCAGAAGCGCCGCACCCGAGAGCCACGTCGTGTAGCTTTGCCATTTGTGCCAGGTGAGATGCTCGGGCATCTCAGAGGGCGCCACCAGATACTTCACCGTGTGGTAGAAGCCGCCGCCATGCACCTCCCATTCCTCGCCATGCGCCCCGTCGGGAAGGGCGGGGTTGGGCTTCAGCATCAGGTCGAGCGCGATGAAGTAGAAGGAGGCGCCGATCCAGGCCATGGCGGTGATGACATGCAGCCAGCGGACGGAAAAGGCGATCCAGTCCCAGATGATGGCAAAGTCGTACATGTGGTCCTCCGGGGTGTTGCGGGTCGCGCTGACAGTAGCGGACACGTTTTTTCTTTGCTATTCGCAGGAAAGACCAAGCAGCATCAAAATATTCCGAAGAATGGGTGGCCTGTCCCCCAGCCGACCCTGAGGGATGCCGCTTCAAACAGGAAACCGGAAAGGTCGCCATGTCCTATTTCGACAACATCCGCACCTTTGTCCGTGTCTACGAATTGGGCAGCATGTCGGCTGCGGGCCGGGATCTGCGCATTTCCTCGGCGGTGACCTCCTCACGGATCTCGCAGCTGGAAGAGCACCTGGGCGTGCGGTTGTTCCAGCGCACGACGCGCAGCCTGTCGCCCACCGAGCACGGGCAGAGTTTCTACCGAGGCGCGACGGAGATCCTGGACGCGGTGGAGAGCGCCGAGGCACAGATCGTCAATGTGACCGAGCATCTGAAGGGTGCGCTCTATGTGGCGGCGCCCCTGGGGGTCGGGCGGAGGTTGATCGCGCCGCAGGTGCCCCTGTTTCTGGCGGAGTACCCGGATGTCTCGGTGCGGCTGCGGCTGACCGACCGCAAGGTGGACCTGACGACGGAGGGGCTCGACCTCGCCTTCTTCCTCGGCCAGCCCGAGGACAGCAACCTGCGCATCCGCAAGATCGCCGACGTGCCGCGCGTCCTGTGTGCCTCGCCCGAGTATGTTGCGCGGCGCGGGATGCCCGAGGACGGCGACGCGCTGCTGGCAGACCGGCACGAATGCATCAACCTGCGCTTTCCGGGCGCCGCGGAGTTTCAGTGGCGACTGCTGACACCGGACGGCCCCAAGCGCTTTGCCGTTACGGGGCGCTACGAGTCGGATGACGGCGACGTTCTGACAGACTGGGCGCTTGGCGGGCACGGGATCGTGCTGAAGCCGGTCTTCGAGGTGGCCGAGCACCTCAAATCCGGGGCTTTGGTGCCGGTGGCGGAAAAGACCCCGCCCGAGCCGGTGCAGATGGCGTGTCTGTTCACCCACCGGCGGCGGCAGGATCCCAAGACGCGCATCTTCATGGAGTTCGTGATCGACCGGATCGGCGCGGCGTTCCGGCAGCCGGGCTAGGGCCGGCGACCGGATCAGCGGTGCAGCGACCAGCCTTTCCCTCAGGCGATGACGCGCGCGCCACACCCGGTCTTGGGTGGCCGGTCTGTCTTTGCGCAAAACGCGTTGGAAAGAGCACCTGACCTGCCATGCGTCGCCCACGGCCCGTCAGCGGGAGAAGTTGGCCATGGCCCATGCGCGTCGGTGGTGTTTCGGCACGCCGGTGTCGCGAAGACCCGGGCGTACGCGTCTCAGCTCCCCCGGTAGGTGCTCATGCCGTAGGCCGAGAGCAGCAGCGGCACGTGGTAGTGGGCTTCGGCGTCCGACATGCCGAAGCGGATCGGCACCTCGTCCAGGAACAGGATGTCTCCGTCCACCTGACCGGTCGCCCGCAGGTAATCGCCGGCAAAGAAGACCAGCTCGAAGGTGCCGGTCTCGAAGCGTTCGGCGGGCAGGATCGGCGCGTCTGTCCGGCCATCCGCATTCGTCACCGTCTCTGCGATCCTTTCGTGCGAATTGCCCGAGACACGGTAGAGCGCGATGCGGACGCCTTCTGCCGGGCAGCCGCGCGCCGTATCAAGGACGTGTGTGGTCAGATATCCGCTCATGTCTCGATCTCCAGATGGGTTTGCCTCTTCATACGCGCCCCGCCGCAGCCCGCAAAGTCGCTGTCGTTTGAGGCACCTTCGCATTCTTTTTGATAATGCCCGCGACTTTTCTGGAATATGACATGATGAAACCGGAGGTGAGAGACTTGCAGCGTTATCCCAGAGACATGGCGGGCTACGGCCCCCGCATCCCGCAGGCGAACTGGCCCGGTGGCGCGAAGATCGCCGTGCAGATTGTGCTGAATTACGAAGAGGGCGGCGAGAACAACATCCTGCACGGGGATGCGGCGTCCGAGGGCTTCCTGTCCGAGATCACCGGTGCGCAGCCATGGCCCGGCCAGCGGCACTGGAACATGGAAACGATCTATGAATACGGCAGCCGCGCCGGGTTCTGGCGGGTCCACGCGTTGCTGAAGGACATCCCAATCACCGTCTACGGCGTCGCCACCGCACTGGCCCGCGCGCCCGAGCAGGTGAAGGCGATGAAGGATGCGAGCTGGGAGATCGCGTCGCACGGCCTCAAGTGGGTCGAACACAAGGACATGCCTGCCGAGGAAGAGCGCGCGCAGATCCGCGAGGCGATCCGCCTGCACACCGAAGTGGTGGGGACGCCGCCGCGCGGTTGGTACACCGGGCGCTGTTCGATGAACACGATCCCGTTGGCCGCGCAGGAGGGCGACTTCGCCTATATCGCCGACAGTTATTCCGACGACCTGCCGTACTGGACGCGCGCCGGCGACAAGGACCAGCTGATCGTGCCCTACACCATGGACTGCAACGACATGCGCTTTGCCATTCAGGCGGGGTATACCCGAGGCGACGACTTCGAGGCGATGATCCGCGACGCCTTCGATGTGCTCTACGCCGAAGGTCAGGCGGGCGCGCCCAAGATGATGTCGATCGGCTTGCATTGCCGCCTGATCGGGCGCCCAAGCCGAATGGCCGCTCTGAAGCGCGTGATGGAGTACATGCAGGGGCACGAGGGCGTCTGGTTCGCCACCCGCGAGCAGATCGCTGACCATTGGGCCGCCGAGCATCCGGCGCCATCCGGCGTGACACCCTCGAAGATGGACCGGGAGCGCTTCGTGGCCGAATTCGGCGGCATCTTCGAGCACAGCCCGTGGATTGCCGAGGGCGCGCACGCACTGGAGTTGGGCACCTACAGCGACAGTGCCGCAGGGGTGCATAACGCCCTTGCGCGGGTCTTCCGGTCGGCCACCGAGGACCAGAGGCTGCGCGTGCTGACCGCGCACCCTGACCTTGCGGGAAAACTCGCCGCCGCCGGACGGCTGACAGCCGAGTCGACCTCGGAGCAGGCGGGCGCAGGGCTCGACATGCTGACCGATGAGGAGCGCGAGACGTTTCAGCGGCTGAACAGCGACTATGTCGACCGGCACGGTTTCCCCTTCATCATCGCGGTGAAGGACAACACCAAGGCCAGTATCCTCGAGGCCTTCCACCGCCGCATCGGCAACGACCGCGCCACCGAATTCGCCGAGGCCTGCCGTCAGGTCGAACGCATCGCCGAACTGCGCCTGATCGAGAAGTTGGGCGGGTGAGTATGATCCGCATCCAGCCCCTGACGGCCGAGGCCTTTGCCCCCTACGGCGAGGTTCTGGATACCGCGGGCGCGCCCGACAAGCTGATCAATCAGGGCCTTTGCGGTCGCTACCATGACCGCGCCACGCTGGATTTCACCCAGGAGGGCAGCGCCGGCATCAGCCTGTTCAAGGCAGAGCTGCGCGCGCTTCCCTACGCGCTCGAGCTGATGGAGCGGCACCCGCTCGGTTCGCAGGCCTTCCTGCCGATGTCGATGGACGCGTTTCTGGTCATCGTCGCACCGGATGATGCCGGAAAACCGGGCACGCCGCGTGCATTCCGCACCGCACCCGGGCAGGGGGTCAATTTCTACCGAAACACGTGGCACGGGGTTTTGACCCCGCTGTCCGGTCCGGGCCTGTTTGCCGTGGTCGACCGGATCGGCGGGGGGGAGAACCTGCAGGAGCACTGGTTCGGCCACGCCTACACGATCGACGCCTGACCGGGCGACAACCAATGGGCCGTCGGAAGAGGAGCCGGCACCCGCACGCCAGAGGGAGGAAAGACGCATGGCAGACGCATCCATCGGGACACCCGAGCAGCTACGGGACCCGAATTACACCCCGCCGATGATCAAGGCGGTGCCGCTGGGCATCCAGCACGTGCTGGCCATGTTCGTCTCGAACGTGACCCCCGCGATCATCGTCTGCGGGGCGGCGGGATTTGGCTTCGGATCGAACAGTCCGGACTTTCCGCAGATGATCTACATGATCCAGATGTCGATGTTCTTCGCCGGCATCGCGACGCTGTTCCAGTCCATCGGGATCGGGCCGGTGGGCGCGCGCCTGCCTATCGTGCAGGGCACGTCCTTCGCCTTCATTCCGATCATGATCCCGCTGGTCGCCGGCAAGGGCGTCGATGCCATCGCGGTGCTGATGGGCGGCATCGTGGCGGGCGGTTTGTTCCACACCTTCCTGGGCCTCTTCATCGGGCGCCTGCGCTTTGCCCTGCCGCCGCTGGTGACGGGCCTCGTGGTCACCATGATCGGCCTCGCTCTGGTCAAGGTCGGCATCCAGTACGCCGCCGGAGGGGTGCCCGCCATCGGCACGCCGGAATATGGCTCGGGACTGAACTGGCTGATGGCCGGAACCGTGATCGTGGTGACGCTGGGGCTGAAGTTTTTCGCCCGCGGCATGCTGTCGGTCTCGGCGGTTCTGGTGGGCCTGCTTGTGGGCTACGCGCTGGCCTTTGCACTGGGCCAGGTGAACTTGGGCAATGTCGGGACCGCCGCCCCCTTCGCCCTGCCCAACCCGCTGCATTTCGGGCTGGAGTTCACCGTGGCGGCGGTCATCGGCTTCTGCGCGATGTCCTTCGTGTCGGCGGTGGAAACCGTGGGGGACGTCAGCGGCATCACCAAGGGCGGCGCGGGCCGCGAGGCGACCGATGACGAGATCCAGGGCGCGACCTTCGCGGACGGGATCGGAACGGCGATCTCGGGCCTGTTCGGAGCGCTGCCCAACACCTCGTTCAGTCAGAACGTCGGGCTGATCGCCATGACGGGCGTCATGAGCCGCACCGTCGTGACCATCGGCGCGGTGTTCCTGATCATCTGCGGCCTCCTGCCCAAGATCGGTGCGGTGATTTCCTCGGTCCCGATCGAGGTGCTGGGCGGCGGCGTGATCGTGATGTTCGGCATGGTGGTTGCGGCGGGCATCTCGATGCTGTCGGACGTGCACTGGAACCGCCGCAACATGGTGATCTTTGCCATCGCCCTGTCGCTGGGTTTGGGCCTGCAGCTGGAACCGGACGCGCTGCAATACCTGCCCGGCACGGCAAAGGTGCTGGCGACCTCGGGTATCCTGCCCGCAGCGCTCATCGCCATCGTGCTCAACCTGATGCTGCCAGAGGAGCTGTCGGACGAAGCGACCGAGGAAGTGTCGGGCGGGATGGCCGGTCACGGACAGGGCTCCTATGCAAAGGACGAACGCGCCTGACAAGGACGTTGGGTCCGAGAGGCCCCGGCACGTTCGCTGGATCACTATGGAAAAGGGCGACCACATGCGTCGCCCTTTTTTGCGTTTTCGCAGGCTCCTGGGCGAGGATGCAGGGACGAACGACGCCGGCGCCGGGTCGACGCAAAAATGCGACCTGCGAAACGGCTGGACCGGGAGCGCATGAGGCCCGGCATACCTCTGCGTAAGGCTGCAGGTCAGCAGGTGCGGATCGCTGTCCCGACGGGATGCGCGGCGTTTGGCATACATAAGGCGGAAGAAGAGCGAGATCCGGTCGAGGCAAACCCCACTCTCGCCATCCGGCGATTTCCGCACGAACGTTCTACCAGTTCCATCGCACGGAGCCCGATGCGCGCCATGGCATGCCGGTCTTCAAGCCATCGTCAGTGCTGCCGTCTCGCACCCTGAGCCTGCCCGCCAGTCCGACCCATCTCGCACCGGGCGGGTCTCGTCAGTGGGGAGCCCCGTGCCGGATGCGCAAGGCCAAGCATGGCGAAGACGGCGCCCCCCGCATGAACACGCCATGTTCCCGAGCGGCGCTCGCGTGGGCCAACCATCGTTGCAGGATGTGCTCTCACCGTGCCCGTAGCCGCACCGAAGCCGGCGATCTTCATTCTGAGCCGTGGCGCACGCGAGGGTTCGTGACCGTTGGCGCGTCATGGAAAAGGCCCCTTGCGGGGCCCTTTCCTCTGATCTGCTGCAGAGGGCGCGCCTCAGTGGCCGCCTTCCGCCTGCATGGCGGCATACCGGAGATCTTCCTCGCTCATCTCGCGCGCGCCGTTGAACACCATGTTCAGCCCGACGGCGGAGATCGATGCCAGAAGGATGCCAGAGTCGATCAGCGGCTCGATCGCATGTGGCAGCCACATCGAGAAGTGCGGCGCGATCAACGGGATCATCCCCATGCCCAGAGAGATGGCGACGATCAGCCCGTTATAGCGGTTCACCTTGAAATCGACGCCACCCAGAATGCGGACGCCGGTGGCGGCGACCATGCCGAACATCACCAGTCCCGCACCGCCCAGCACCGCGACCGGCAGCGCCTCGACCAGAGCCCCCATCTTGGGCACGAGGCCCAGAACGATCATGATCGCTCCGCCCATCACGCAAACATAGCGCGAGCGGATGCCCGTCACCCCCACGAGGCCCACGTTCTGGCTGAACGAGGTATAGGGGAAGGTGTTGAACAACCCGCCGATCAGGGTGCCCAGACCGTCGGTGCGCAGGCCGGCAGACAGCGAGGGCCGCTCGATCTCCCGACCGCAGATGTCGCCAAGGGCGAGGAACATGCCGGTGGACTCGATCATCACCACGATCATCACCAGCGTCATGGTCAGGATCATGACCGGATCAAAGATCGGCAGGCCGAAGTGGAAGGGCGTGACCAGTTCGAACCAGTCGGCCCTGCCCACATGATCGAAGTGCATCAGCCCGAGGCTGGCCGCCAGCGAGGCGCCCACGATGATGCCCAGCAGGACGGAGATATTGGCAAAGAAGCCGCGGGCGTATTTCATCACGAGGATGATCGTCGTCAGAACCACGGCGGATATCGTCATGTTCAGCGGCGTCGCGTAGTTCACGTTATCGACCGTCGGCGCCAGTGTCAGCCCTTCGGGTATCGCTGGAAGGGCGCCTTCGGGCAGAGCGGCAAGCGACTGCAGCCAGTCGGCATGGGCAGGGTCCACGATCTGCGGCGCGGTCGCACCGACAGGCACGCCAAAGATCCAGTTGATGCCCACGCGCATCAGCGTGACGCCGATCACCAGAATGATCGTGCCGGTGACGACCGGGGGAAAGAAACGCAGCATCCGGCTGACCAGCGGCGCGATCAGCATTGCGATGATCCCGGCGCCCATGATCGCCCCGAAGATCATCCGCGCGCCCTCGGTCCCCGGATTGCTGGCGGCGATCGAGACCATCGGGCCGACCGATGCAAAGGTGACGCCCATCATGACCGGCATCCTTATGCCGAACCATTTCGTGGCGCCCATGGACTGGATGATCGTCACCAGACCGCAGACGAAAAGGTCGGCCGAGATCAGAAAGGCCACCTCCTCCGGGGTCAGTTGCAAGACGCGGCCGACGATCAGCGGGACCGCGATGGCGCCGGCGTACATGACCAGGACGTGTTGCAAGCCAAGCGTGAACAGCTTGCCCGCGGGCAGTTTTTCGTTGACGGGATCGACCGTCATCGTCGTATCAGTCATCTCTCCTCCTCCTTGATGTGCCGCCGTTGCGACGGCGTCTGCGGGGCCAGGGCTGTCGTGCCTCGGCTCCGATGTTGCCAATTCCCCGAGCGGCGGGTCAGTGCGAGATCACCGCCACGAGGGTGCGCTTGGTGGTGTCGCCGGTGGCCAGCGCCGGATCCGTGGCGATCTCGGTAACGGCGTCGGCCATGCCGGGCGCAAAGGCGCGGCTGAGGTTTCGCGCCGGCGCCATGGGTTCGGTCGGGCGGACCTTGAGTTTGCCGGGACGCGAAAGCGCGTGATCGTCGACCGCCGCTCGATGCCTGCCCTCGTTGCGTCGAGGGCCATGGTGTCGTCTTCCTCTTGTCTTTGGTCGTCAGGCCATAAGATCGGGGCGCGCCGCCATGCGACGTGCCAACGCGATCATGCGGGCCGAGAAGCCCCATTCGTTGTCGTACCAGCCCAATAGACGCAGCTGCCGCGTCCCGGTTGTCATGGTCTGCGGCAGAGACAGCACCAGAGACTCGGGCCGGGCCCGGAAATCGTTGGAGACGCAGGGATCCTCGGTCAGACCGATCAGCGGCGACCCGGCGAGCGCCTCGCGCAGGAATTCCGTGACCGGCTGCTCGATATCCTCGCTGGTCTGGATCAACGCAGCCACCGCCGAGACCGACAGACAGGGAACACGCACGGCAGCGATGCTGATGCGGCCCTGAAGCTCGGGCAGCACGCCGATCACCTGGCCCGCGGCACTCGTGGTGGTGGGGATCATCGACACCGCCGCGGCGCGCGAGCGTTCCGGCGAGGGGCCGGGTGCGTCCGTCGTGGGCTGGCTGCCGGTGTAGCAGTGGATCGTCGTCACATGCGCCTTGTCGAGTCCCAGCCCGAGATCCAGCAGTCTCAGCAGGGGCGCGATGGCATTGGTGGTGCACGATGCGTTCGAGACGATGCGTGCCTGCCCCAGCTCCTGCTCGTTGGCACCCAGCACGACGGTCTTGTCCGCCGCCTCCGACGGGCCCGATATCAGAACGGCGCGCGCGCCCGCCTCCAGCCCGGCCTCCGCGATGGTGCGGGTCTGTGCCCTCCCGGTGCATTCGAGGACGACATCGACGCCGCTCAGATCGAGGGTCCGGAGGTCGGGCGCGTGGGTAAAGGCGATCCGGTGCCCGCCGATGCCGATACAGTTCGCTCCGGTGGTCACAGGCTCGGGAAGAGGGCCGTAGACGCTGTCATAGCGCAGCAGATAGGCGCAGATCTCGAGCGGAGCGATGTCGTTGATGCCGACGATCTCGAGGCCGCTGTCGCCTCGCAGGATCTGACGCAACAGCGTCCGACCGATGCGTCCGAAGCCATTGATGAAGACGCGGGTCATGCGAGGGCTCCGTCATGCACAGGCGTGTGGCCAACCTCGCGGCCAGACTTCCGCTGGAGTGAACACCAAGTGCCGTCTGCCAGCGGCGCGTGCGATCGCTGCGACATTGCCGGGGGGCGCGGGAACCGCAGGATCGATCCGGCCCGCCGAACGGGGCGCAATCCGGTGACAGGCACGGGAACGGCTGGCGCTGTCCCGCGCGCGGCTTCGGGCAGGCCCGAGAGCGCGACAGACAGCAGAGAGAGGGACAAAAGCATCGAGAGATCCGTTGACGCAGGACACAGGAAGACACCCGGATGCCCTTGGGGCACCCGGAATGTCGTTTTTCAGCGCAGGTCTGGAACGTCAGAAATCGACTTCGGTGGCCACGCCCTTCTCGACGGCCAGATCCACGACCGCCGCAGCGACCGCAAGGTCCTGAAGCCCGACCCCGGTACCGTCGAACAGCGTGATCTCTTCCGCCGATTGCCGGCCCGGATGGCTGCCGTTGATCACCGCGCCGAGCTGGGCGATGTCTTCGGCCTTCAGAGCGCCCTCGGCGACGGCGTGTTGCGCCTCGCCGATGCTGACCGACTGCGCGACCTCGTCGGTGAAGACCGTTGCGCGGGACAGAAGCGCGGCTTCCACCTCTTGCTTGCCCTTGGTGTCGGTGCCCATGCAGGCGATGTGGGTGCCGGGGCTGACATGCTCGGCCATCAGGGACGGCGAAAAGGCCGAGGTGATGGTAATGATGACATCCGCCTCCGTCATGCCGGGCAGCTCGACCGCCTCGAACGGCACGCCGGCCTCCTGCGCGACTTTCTCGAGGTTGGGCAGCATCTCGGGGTGCAGGTTCCAGCCGATGACCTTCTCGAAGGCGCGCTGCTCCAGCGCGGCGCGCAGCTGGAACGTCGCCTGATGGCCTGCGCCGATCATGCCGAGAACCTTGGCATCGTCGCGCGCGAGATGCCGGATCGAGACCGACGAGGCCGCAGCGGTGCGCAGCGCGGTCAACAGGTTGCCGCCGACCATGGCCTTGGCCTTGCCGGTGTCGGGGTCGAAGAGGAAGACCGTCGATTGGTGATTGATCTCGCCGCGCTTTTCGAGGTTGTGCGGCCAGTAGCCGCCGGCTTTCAGGCCCAGCGTCAGGCCGGCGCGATCAAACCCGCCCTTGAAGCCGTAGAGCGCGTCCTCATGGCCGATCGCCTCGCGCACCACCGGAAAGTTGTAGGCCTTTGCGTCGGCCATGGCGGCGAACACCTTCTCGACGGCGGAAAAGGCTGCGTCGCGGGTCATCAGGGCGGCGATCTCGCGTTCGGGCACGATCAGCATGTGGAATATCCTTTGCGTTGAGGCCGGGGCCGCCATCCGGGGCGGCCCCGGTGTCGGTCAGTTCGACGGCACGCGGCCGCCGGTGAAGATGTTGTAGAGCAGGCCACCCAGCACCGCGCCGATCACCCAGGCGAAGCCGTTCAGGAAGCCCAGAGCGGGCACCCACACGGTGGCGATGGAGAACACGGCGGCGATGGCAAAGGCCTTGACCGCCGGGGCGTTCCAGCCATTGCCATAGTGGTACGGCCCGTGGTCGAGCGTGTAGAGCGCGGCGCGATCCAGGGTCTGTTTGCGGTGCCAGTAGTAATCCACGATCATGATCCCGAAGATCGGGGCAAGCGTGGCGCCAAGGGTGTTGACGAAGCCACCGATCCCGAAGGCGCTGATGAAGCTCGTCCACAGCCCGCCGATCACCAGCGCAAAGATCGAGGTGATCAGACCGCCCATGCGGAAGCTGATCCGCTGCGGGGCGAGGTTGGCGATGCCGTTCACCGCGGGGATGAAGTTGGCCACCAGATTGATGCCCACGGTCGCCGCAAAGAAGGTGACGGCTGCGATGATGCTGAGCAGCACGCTGTCGGTGCGCTCGACGATTTCCGTCGGGTTGATGATCGCCTCGCCATAGACGACTGCCGCGCCACCGGTGGTGAGCAGGGCGAGGGCCGAGAACAGGATCATGTTGAAGGGCAGTCCGGCAAGGTTGCCGGTCTTCATGGCGCTCTTGGTTCTGGCGTAGCGCGAGAAGTCCGAGAAGTTGATCATCACGGCGGCGAAATAGGCGACCATGGTGCCGACGATGGCGATGAAGCCGTTGAATTCCGTAAGGAAGGTGGCGTCGGGGTTGGCAAAGATCGTGGCCGTGGCGTTGAGCAGCTCGCCGTCCGATTTCTGCCAAAGGACGACAACGAGGCCGATCATCACGAGATAGACGAAGGGACCGGCGATGTTCAGGAAGGTCTCGACCCAGTTCATGCCGCGCCAGAAGATGACGATGTGGAAGGCCCAGACCAGCACGAAGGACAGCCAGTCGATGCCGGTGAGGCCGAGGAACTCGCTGCCGCCGGATGCGCCGGTGAGCGAACGGATCAGCAGCGCCAGCGCGGTCGAGGCGAAATAGACCTGCACCCCGTACCAGAAGACGGCGACCGTGGCGCGCAGGATGGCGGGTAGCTTGGCGCCTTGAGTGCCAAGACTGGCGCGCGCGAGCACGGGGTAGGGGATGCCGTATTTCTCGCCCGGTGCGCCGGAGAGGTTGACCATCCACATGGTGAAAAGGCCCGCCGCGATCAGCCCGGCGAAGGCGGTCCAGCCGCTGACACCGTAGGAAATGAACAGCGAGGCCACCAGCGAGTAGCCGAACAGCGACTGCACGTCATTGGCCCAGATGTTGAAGATGGCGAACCAGCCCCAGGTCTTTTCGTCCGGCGTCACGGGATCCAGTGCCGTGTGGGCCCCCGGATCGGCGCCCCCGGCGGCGTCCTGCGTGATATCGGTCATTGTCTTCTCCCTTTCAGACAGTGGTAGGTTGTTGTTTTTCCATCTGCCTTTTCGTGCGCCTGTCCGCCACCGCCCGGAGGAAGGGGCTTACGGAACAGTCGGCTTCCCGGCCCCTCCCGGGCCGGGTCCTCCAATCACGAAAAGTCAGTAAGCCTTGCCGCGGGCCGAGACCGGCCAGACGGTTTCGACCTTTCCGTTCCGGACGCCGACATACCAGTCGTGCACGTTGGCGGTCGGGTCACAGTGGCCCGGGACGAGGCGAAGCTTGTCGCCGACCTTCAGCGCGCCTTTGGGGTCGCTGATCACGCCGTGCTCGTCCGAGCACTTGATGTACTCCACGTCGTCGCGCCCGAAGATGAACGGCAGGCCGCTGTCCACGGACTGGGCCTTGAGCCCGGCATCGCAGATCGCCTTGTCGGCCTTGGCGTGGGACATGACCGAGGTGAGCAGGAAGAAGGCGTTTTCCCACTCGCCCGCGTCGATGCGCTGGCCGTTCTCGTCGAGGATGCGGCCGTAATCGGCGTCCATGAAGGCGTAGCTGCCGCACTGAAGCTCGTTGTAGAGGCCTGAATTGGCCTCGAAGTAATAGGAGCCGGTACCGCCGCCCGAGACGAGGCCGGTGTCGATGCCCTCGGCCTTCAGCGCCTCGACCGCGTCGCCGACCTGCGCCACCGCGGCGTCGATCTTGGCCTTGCGGTCGGCGTAGCCGTCCATGTGCTGCATCGCGCCCTGGTAGGCCTGGATGCCCTTGTAGGACAGGGCCGGCGCGGCCTCGACGGCCCGAACGATCTCGACCACCGCCTCGGTCGTGGTGACGCCGCAGCGACCGGCGCCGCAATCGATCTCGACGAAGATGCCCAGCTCGGTGCCGTGCTTTTGCGCCGCGTCGGACAGCTCTGCGACGTTCGCCACGTCGTCGACGCAGACGGTGATCTCGGACCCGTGCTTGGGCAGCTGCGCCAGCCGGTCAATCTTGGCCGGGTCGCGCACCTGGTTCGAGACCAGCACATCCTTGATGCCGGCGCGCACGAAGACCTCGGCCTCGGACACCTTCTGGCAGCAGACGCCTGCCGCGCCGCCGAGCTCCATCTGCAGCTTCAGCACGTCGACGGATTTGTGCATCTTGCCGTGGGCGCGGTGGCGCATCCCGTGCGCCTTTGCATAGTCGCCCATCTTCTTCACGTTGCGCTCCAGCGCGTCGAGGTCGAGCACCAGCGCGGGGGTCTGGATGTCTGCGGCATCCATGCCGGGCTTGGCGGGAATGTCGAAACCGACGTCGTATGCGTCGAGGTTGGTCATGTCTTTCATCTCGTGTTCCTTTTCGGGGTGCGCCGGGCAGGAGCCCGGCCTGCGGCAGTGCGGTGCGGCTCAGACCATCCAGGGCAGGCGGTCGAGGTCGACATTGCCGCCGGTGAGAACGATGCCCACGCGCTTGCCGCGGAAGGCGTCGGGATTTTTCAGCACGCAGGCCATGGGCACCGCCGAGGACGGCTCCATCACCACGCGGAGGTGCTTCCAGACCAGCTTCATCGCGTCGACGATTTCGGTTTCCGAGGCGGTATAGATCTCGGTCACGTGGTTCGACACGAAGTGCCAGGTCAGATCCTTGAGTGGCACCAGCAGCCCGTCCGCGATGGTCTTTGGCGCGTCGTCGGCGATGATGTGGCCGGCCTTGAAGCTGCGATAGGCGTCATCCGCCTGCTCGGGCTCTGCCGCGATCACCTGGCATTCGGGGGCCAGCGTCGCCAGCGTCAGGCAAGTGCCGGAGATCATGCCGCCGCCGCCGATCGGGGCCACGACCATGTCGAGCCCGTCGGTCTGCTCGATGAACTCCTTCGAGCAGGTCCCCTGACCGGCGATCACGCGCGGGTCGTTGTAGGGGTGAACGAAATCACCACCGGTGGCCGCCTGAACCTCGGCAAAGGCGGCCTCGCGCGAGCTGGTCGAGGGCTCGCATTCGGTGATCCGCCCGCCGTAGCGGCGCACGGTGTCCTTCTTTGCCTGCGGCGCGGTGCGCGGCATGACGACGTTGCAGGGGATGCCCCGGCGCATCGCCGCGTAGGACAGGCAGGAGGCATGGTTGCCGCTCGAATGCGTCGCCACACCCTTGGCCGCCTGCGCCTCATCGAGGCCGAACACCGCGTTGCAGGCGCCGCGGACCTTGAAGGCGCCCGGCTCCTGGAAGTTCTCGCATTTGAAGAACAGCTCCGCGCCGGTGAGCTCGTTGAGGTAGGCCGACCGGCGCACCTCGGTTCGCCGGACATGCGGCTTGATGCGCTCATGCGCGGTCAGCATGTCCTCAAAGGTGGGGATGATCATGGCGCTGTCCTTCATGCTGCGGCCCTCAGCGGCGCGCGGTTGGCGCGGTAGTAATCCTGTGCCGCGGCCACGCCCGAGCCGAGTTGGATGTCCAGACCCAGATCGGCCATGACCATCTCGGCGGTGGCGAGGCCCGAGAGTGCCATCACGTCGGTGAGCGAGCCGAGGTGGCCGATGCGGAAGACCTTGCCCGCGACCTCGCCCAGTCCGGTGCCGAAGGCGACGCCATAGGCGCTTGCCGCGTGCTCGACGATCTGCGTGGCGTTGAAGCCCTCGGGCGTGCGGATCGCGCTGACAGTGTCGGAGTAGATGTCCGGCGAGACGGCGCAAAGCTCCAGCCCCCAGGCGCCCACGGCGGCGCGGACGCCCTCGGCGATGCGGTGGTGGCGGGCAAAGACGTTCTCCAGCCCCTCGGCCAGCAGCATCCCGCAGGCCTCGTTCAGCCCGTTCAACAGGCCCACGGCGGGGGTGTAGGGATAGGCGTTGTTGGCATAGCCCTTGGCCATGTCCGCCACGTCGAAGAAGGTCCGCGGCAGGGTCGCCGTCTTCGTGGCCTCCATCGCCTTGGCGCTGAAGCCGGTGATGGCAAGGCCCGGCGGCAGCATGAACCCCTTCTGCGAACCGGCGACGGCGACATCCACGCCCCATTCGTCGAAGCGGAAATCCATCGAGGCAATGGAGCTGACGCCGTCCACGAAGAGCAGCGCCGGATGACCAGCGGCGTCGAGCGCGCGGCGCACCGCGGCGATGTCGGATTTGACGCCGGTTGCCGTCTCGTTATGGGTGGCCAGAACCGCCTTGATCCGGTGGCCGGTGTCGGCGGTCAGGATCTCTTCGTAGCGGTCGGCGGGCAGACCGTGGCCCCACGCCGTCTCGACCACCTCGACCTCGAGCCCGTGGCGCTGGCACATGTCGATCCAGCGGTGGCTGAACATGCCGTTGCGCGCCGCCAGAACGGTGTCGCCCGCCGACAGGCAGTTCGTCAGAGCGGTTTCCCAGCCGCCGGTGCCGGTCGCGGGGAAGATGAAGACCTCGGCGCTGTCGCTCTTCAGGACCTTGCGCACGCCCTCGCGCGCCGGGTGCAGAATCTGCCCGAACAGCGGCGAGCGGTGGTCGATGGTCGGCATGTCGCAGGCCTTGCGCAGCCGCTCGGGGATATTGGTCGGGCCGGGAATGAAAACCGGATTCTGAAAGCTCATGGCGTGTCTCCCTTGGTCATGCCGGGCAGCTTAGGCGCGGTGGCTCTGCAGGGATATTTTTTTGAATGCGTTTTTCATTTTCAGTATGAACCTGAAGAATCGAATGTTTACAGCCATTTGTATTTTTCATATTGTGAATTCGGATTTCACGAAAAACGAAAGGCATTTCATGGATTCCCAAGACAATGGCTCGCGCAGCCCTCGCAAGGCCCGTGGACGACCGCGTGACTGGGAGGACAAGACCGCCCAGAACACCATCAAGTCGCTGGACCGCGCCATGGAGGTCTTCGAATTCCTCAGCGAGCGGCAGGGCATGGCGCTCAGCACGATCTCGGACGAGATGGGGCAGTCGCCCTCGACGGTCTATCGCGTGCTGGTCACGCTCGAGGGCCGTGGGCTGGTCGAATTCGATGCCGAGGAACAGCTTTGGCACATCGGCGCGCGGGCCTTCACCATCGGCGCGCGCTTCCTGCGACGCACGAGCCTTGTCGACCGCGCGCGCCCGGTGATGCGCCGGCTCATGGAGGCGACCGGAGAGACCGCCAACCTTGGCGTCGAGAAGGAGGGGCAGGTGCTGTTTCTCAGCCAGGTCGAGACCCATGCCAACATCCGCGCCTTCTTTCCGCCGGGCACGCTGTCGGCGATGCACGCCTCGGGGATCGGCAAGGCGCTTCTGGCGCAGATGGACGAGGACAGGCTGTCGCGGCGGCTGGACGGCGGATTGCAGTCCTTCACGCCGCGCACGATCACCGACCGGATGGCGCTGCAGGAGGATCTCGCCCGCATCCGGGGCCGCGGCTACTCGGTCGATGACGAGGAGCGCAATCTCGGGATGCGCTGCATCGCGGCCCCGGTTTTCGACGCAGCCGGAGAGGCGCTGGCGGGGATTTCGGTCTCCGGCCCGACAAGCCGGGTGACGACGGACGCGCTCGACAGGCTGAGCCGCCCCGTGATCGAGGCGGCCCGGACCCTGACAGAGGCCATCGGAGGGCAGGTTACTCGGCAGCCTTGAGCCTTTGTTTGCGAGGTTGCGACAGCGCACCGGGGCGCAGGCTCATGTGCCGGTTGACGTCCTTGTAGAGCAGGTAGCGGAACGGCCCCGGCCCGCCGGCATAGCAGGCCTGCGGGCAGAAGGCGCGCAGCCACATGAAATCGCCGGCCTCGACCTCGACCCAGTCGTTGTTCAGCTTGTAGACAGCCTTGCCCTCAAGCACGTAAAGCCCGTGCTCCATGACATGCGTCTCGAGGAAGGGGATGACCCCGCCGGGCTGCAGGGTGACGATGGTCACATGCATGTCGTGCCGCAGGTCGGCGGGATCGGCGAAGCGGGTGGTGGCCCATGCGCCGTTGGTGTCGGGCATCGGCGTCGGCGCGATGTCGGCCTCGTTCAGGATCAGCACGTCCGGCTCGTCAAGGCCCGGGGCCGGTTCCCAGATCTTGCGCACCCAGTGAAACCGCAGCACCTCGGAGCCGCGATTGTGCAGCCGCCAGTCGGCACTGGGCGGCAGGTAGGCGTAGCCGCCGGGCGTCAGGACATGGGTTTCGCCGTTGACCTGCAGGGTCGCTTCGCCCTCGACGACGAACAACACACCCTGAGCGCCCTCTTCGGTTTCGGGCATGTCAGAGCCGCCACCGGGCTGCACTTCCATGATGTACTGGCTGAAGGTCTCCGCGAAGCCGGACATCGGGCGTGCGATCACCCAAAGCCGCGTGTCGCTCCAGCCGGGCAGAAAGCTGGTAACGATGTCGCGCATCGTGCCCTTGGGGATCACCGCATAGGCCTCTGTAAAGATGGCGCGGTCGGTCAGAAGCTGGTCCTGCCCGGGCAGGCCGCCCATCGGGGCGTAATACTTGGGCGACATCTCGGGTCTCCGTCAAAGCCGTGTTTGCCCGAGTATGCTCGGCAGCCATTCCCCCGGAAACCCGCAAAGATCGGACAGGTCTTTTCTGGAAAACTTGAAAGTCAACGCGAGCGGTGGCCACCGGCGAGATAAGCAGCGGACCGGAATGCGTCGCCGGCCCGGGGACGACGTTTGCCGTCTTGATGTGATCGCGCGTTCTGGCCTTTCTGGCCGATCTCTTCGAGTAGGGCTTTTTACGGGGCGTGCTCATGGCACATGACAGTGCCCCCTAGCGCGGTGTCGGGGCGCCGACTTTCTGAGAGGTCAGGGTCTGTCAGGCCGCCAAGGCCCGCAACCCGACATAGCCCTGCTTGCTCGAACGCGTCGCCACCCTGCTTTTAGAGAAACTGCTCCAGCTACAACGCGGCGCTGCGCAAGCGGGGGTCTCTGCTGATCCACTGCCGGGCAGTGGATGGCGCCTATGACACGCGCCGCTGCCACAAGGCCATCATCGGGCGTGATGCTGTCCCGATCACTCCGATCCGCGAGAACGGCGCGCCCCAGATCGAGGCGCGCCGCGGATGTGTCAGTCGGACTCGTCTCGCGAGCGCCGATCAATCCCACTTGGGAAGCGTTTCCATTTCCTCGGCGGTCATCGAGACCGTGTAGGTCCCGTTGTCATACTGAAGATTGTCGAACGAGATCACCACGTCCTCATCACCGATGTCGAGCCAGCCACCGACCTCGACCACCGCTGCGGTCGGCGTGCCGGAGTCGTCTACGAGAATTTCTTCGATCTCGCCGACCTGATCGCCGTTCGGTCCGAGGATCTTTGCATCGTCCACCGATCTGAGTACATCCACATCAAGGCCTTGGGCCAGTGCGGTGCCAGCGGCGAAGGTCAGTGCGATGGCGGGAAGAATTGCGCGGGGCATGGTATCTCCGTCTAATTGCTTGCGTCTGTTCGCAAAACCAACGGGGCGACGGGAAGTTCCACGGCGTGTCCTTGCCGTCGCGACAGGCGGGTGCCCGCGCGAAGGCAGAGGCCGTGCGGTGGATGCTCGGATCGTCCGGGCAACACCCGGCGGGGCAGATGCGAGCCCCTCCAGCGCGACCTGCTCCCGAGAGTTTTCATCCCGCCGCCGACCAAAGGCAGAGACACAACAGAAATGGGGCCGGACAAATGCTGGCCCCTTTTCCGTTTCAGGACATGGCGTGTCTCAGACGGTGCGCACCAGGCGCAGTGCGTCGTAGATGGCGGCATGGGTGTTTCGCGCCGCGACCGCATCGCCGATGCGGAACAGCTGGAAGCTGTCAGTCGGCCCGGTTGCGACCTTCTGTGCGGCGCCAGCCACCAAAGCCCCGTGATCGACCTCGCCAAGATTCACCGATTTCGGTTTGAGGTCGAAATAGAGGTCATCCAGCGGCCGGGTGCCGTGGTTGACGATCACCTGGTCGACCTCGCGGGTACGGGTCACGCCGCCGTAATCCGACCCCAGAACCGCCTTCAGCCCGTTGCCGTCGCGCTGCACGTCCGTCAGTCGCCAAGTGACGGTAAAAGTGGTGTCCTTCGCCTGGAGGCTGCGTATGTAGGGCACCAGGTTCATCGCCATGACCTCGGGGGCAAAGGCGCGATCGGGGGTCACGATCTCGACCCGGGCGCCCGTGGCCGCGATGATATCCGCCGCTTGCAGGCCCGCATGGTCGCCCGCGTCGTCGAAGATCAGGACGTTGCTGCCCGGCTTCACGTCTCCTGAGAGGATGTCCCAAGCCGAGACCACAAGGTCATCGCCGCTGGTCAGAACCTCGGTGTGGGGCAGGCCGCCGGTGGCGATGATTACAACGTCGGGCTCGGTTGCCAGCACGTCGGCCTCATCGGCGAAGCTGTTGAAGTTGAAGGTCACGCCCAGCTTCTCGCACTGATCGAGCCGCCAAGCGATGATCGAGGACATCTCGCGCCGACGCTCCTGCAGGGCGGTGAGGCGGATCTGGCCGCCGGGCTGGTCCGCGGCCTCGAAGACGGTCACCTTGTGGCCCCGCTCAGCCGCAACGCGGGCGGCTTCCATGCCTGCGGGCCCCGCGCCCACAATGGTCACGCGCCTCGGTGTCTCAGCTTTGGCGATGGTGTGCGGCTGTTCGATTTCGCGACCGGTCGAGGGGTTGTGCAGACAAAGCGCCATGCCGCCCTGATAGATCCGGTCGAGGCAATAGTTTGCACCCACGCAGGGGCGGATGTCGTCCTCCCGGCCCTCGACGATCTTGCGCACCAGGTGCGGGTCCGCGATGTGCGCGCGGGTCATGCCCACCATGTCCAGCTTGCCCGAGGCGATCGCGTGGCGCGCGGTGGCCACGTCGGGGATCTTGGCGGCGTGGAAGGTCGGGAAGTCGGTGGCCTTGCGGATCTCACCTGCGAAATCGAGGTGCGGGGCGTTGCGCATGCCTTGCACCGGGATCACGTCGGTCAGACCTGCGTCGGTATCGATATGGCCCTTCACCACGTTGAGGAAGTCGACCAGTCCACTGTCCTTGAGCTTGCGCGAGATCTCGAGCCCGTCCTTGGCATCGAACCCGCCAGGCAGATCTTCGTCACCGGTGTATCTCACGCCAAGCAGGAAATCCTCGCCGCAGCGCTCCCGTATTCCGCGCAGCACGTCGAAGGTGAACCGCAGGCGGTTGTCGAGGCTGCCGCCGTAGGGACCATCCAGGTCGTTGGTCAGGGGCGACCAGAACTGGTCCATCAGGTGCCCGTAGGCCTGAATCTCGAGCCCGTCGAGCCCGGCCGCCTTCATGCGCTCGGCCGCCTGCACGTAATCCTCGACGATGCGGGCGATGTCCCAGTCTTCCATTTTCTTCGGGAAGGCCCGGTGCGATGCCTCGCGCTCGTGGCCGGGCGAGACGACGGGCAGCCAATCGGCCTTGTCCCAGCGGGTGCGGCGGCCGAGATGGGTCAGCTGGATCATCACCGCGCAGCCCTCGTCATGGCATTCCTGCGCCAGCTTGGCCATGTGCCCCACGACCTCGTCCTTCCAGGCGAGGATGTTGTTGAACACCGGCGGGCTGTCGCGCGACACGCTGGCCGATCCTGCGGTCATGGTCAGCGCAACGCCGGCCTTGGCGCGCTCCACGTGATAGGCGCGATAGCGGTCCTTGGGCATGCCGTCCTCGGGATAGGCCGGCTCGTGGCTGGTGATCATGATGCGGTTCTTCAGCGTCAGATGCTTGAGCTGATAGGGCTGGAGAAGCGGGTCGTTCAACATGTGCGGGTGCCTCCGAGGGTGCCGGGTAAGAAACGATACGGAAAAATGTACAGCTATGTCGTGTCCGGCAGGAAGCAGAATGCGACGGGACCATGTGAAAATTCGACACCACTGTACAATCTCTGGACATCCCGTGAGGGTCATGGAAAATGGCGCGATGACCGACAAGACCCCTCTTCCCGATCGCGGCTGGCGTGGCTCGCCGGAACTGTGGCTTGATGCAGCCTATGACGCGTTGATCGAAAAGGGGGTCGACGCCGTGAAGATTTTGCCGCTGGCCAATTCCCTGAACCTGTCGCGCACCAGCTACTACTGGTTCTTCAAGGATCGCCGCGCATTGCTGCTCGCCCTGCTGCAGCGCTGGGAGGCGACAACGACCGAACCGCTTCTCGAGATCACCAGGGCCTATGCCGCGACCGAGGCCGAAGCCATTCTTGGCGTGATCTCGATCTTTCTGGGCGACATTGGCTTCGATCGGCGGCTGGAACTGGCGGTTCGCGCCTGGGCGCAGCAAGACACGGAGGTCGCGGACATGCTGCAGGAGGCGGATGCCAAGCGGCTGTCGGCCCTGCGCGAGCTGCTGCTCCGCTGGGGCCACGGGGAAGAAGATGCCGACGTGCGCGCCCGGACGATCTATCTCGTGCAAATCGGCTATATCTCGATGCGGATCGCGGAAAGCGTCGAGGACCGGATCCAGCGCGTTCCGTACTATGTGGAAGTCTACTCCGGACAGCGGCCTTCAGCGGACGAGATGGCACGTTTCCGCGCAAGAGTGACCGTCCCCGACTGAATCCCAGTCATCATGTCGCGACATCCCGGCCGGCATGTCGCGATTTGCGAAGTGCGCCCCCCTGATCCCGTGCAGAACTGCCGAGAAGAAGAGACGCCGAGCGCCCACTTGTCAATCGGCACCCAATGTTGCCCCCCAATCGGCGCCCAAGAATGACCCCCTCATGCACGACGGAAGCTGGCCCGATGCGGTGTAGCCACCACACAGCGCAGCCGCGTCGGGCCAGCGGCGTTTGGGCTATTCCCGGGTCTTGAAGCGCCAGCTCTCGTTGGCCTGCTGCCGGTTTCGTGGACACCGGGTTAGGTTTGCATAGCGCGGTCCTCGAACACCATGGGGCTAAGATAACCCAGCTTCGAGTGGCGTCGTCTCGGATTATAGAAGCGCTCAATGT
>Ga0115012_10000006_pt1 | contig 198492 bp, 156 predicted proteins | sample TroAtlMetagenome_FD_88706 | JGI IMG/M metagenome (GOLD analysis project Ga0115012, IMG submission 88706) | Marine eukaryotic phytoplankton communities from Atlantic Ocean - Tropical Atlantic ANT10 Metagenome | ecosystem: Environmental > Aquatic > Marine > Oceanic | place: Tropical Atlantic... | reverse complement strand
GATGGCCTCTTCGACGGCGATTTCGTCGAACGGGTTCATCGACATCTTCACGTTGGCCAGATCGACGCCGCTTCCGTCCGCTTTCACACGAACCTTCACGTTGTAGTCGATCACGCGCTTCACGGGCACAAGCACCTTCATCGGCGGTCTCTCCTGTCGCGTTTCGGTCTCCCCCTGTCGGGGCCTGAGGCGGAGCTAGAGCATATTTCGCCCCGGTCTACGAGAGATCGGCCCTCTGGGCGCGCCATAGGCAGACCCTATGCGCAGAGCCTCCCGGGGTTCGCCGGCGCCCATTCCGTGGCACAGTCCGGACAGGACGAGAGTGCGGGAAAGGCCGCGCGAGGGAGGAAAGATGGGGCCACTGGAAGGGGTTCGGGTGCTCGAACTGGCCGGCATGGGGCCGGTGCCGTTCTGCGGCATGCTGCTTGGCGACATGGGCGCGGATGTGCTTCGCGTCGACCGTATCACACCGGTGGAGCGCGGCGTCGGTGCCGAGGATGCGCAGGACCTGCGCGGGCGCAACAAGCGCTCCGCTGGCATCGACCTCAAGTCCAGCGCCGGCCGCGCGACGCTGCTCGAGCTGGTGGCGCAGGCCGACATCCTGATCGAGGGCTATCGGCCCGGCGTGATGGAACGGCTGGGCCTCGGGCCCGACACCTGCCTGGCCCGAAATCCCAAGCTGGTCTATGGCCGTGCCACCGGCTGGGGGCAGGACGGGCCTCTGGCACAGGCGGCCGGCCATGACATCAACTACATCGCCCTGACCGGTGCGCTGGCGATGATCGGCCCCGCTGGCGGGGCGCCGGTGCCGCCGCTCAACCTCGTGGGCGATTACGGAGGCGGGGCGCTCTACCTGGCCTTCGGCACGGTCTGCGCCCTGCATCACGCGCGTTCGGGGGGCGGCGGACAGGTCGTCGATGCGGCGATGATCGACGGCGTGTCGAGCCTGCTCACGGTGTTTCGTGGCTTCCTCCAGAACGACCGGCTCCACGAGGGCCGGGGGCAGAATGCGCTCGATGGCGGCGCGCCGTGGTATTGTACCTACGAGACACGCGATGGCGGCTGGATGGCGGTCGGCGCACTCGAGCAGCGCTTCTACATCCCCTTCGTGACCGGGCTCGGGCTCGATGCTGCGGCGCTGCCATCCCGCGAGGATCGCGCCAACTGGGGCGAGCTGCGGTCGCTCTTCGCGGCAAGCTTCCGCAAGCGCAGCCGGGCGGAGTGGGAACTGGTCTTTGCCGGCAGCGATGCCTGCGTGAGCCCGGTCCTGAGCCTTGCGGAGGCCTCGCGCCACCCGCAAAGCACCGCGCGCGCGGCGTTCACGCGGCTCGACGGGGCGGAGCATCCCCGCCCGGCGCCGCGCTTCTCGCAAACGCCGGCAACGGTGCGGCAGGCGCCCGCCCGCGCCGGGGCCGACACGCAGGTCGCGCTCAGCGACTGGGGGATCGACGCGACGCAGATCCGCGACGGGCTCGCGGCCGGCTATCTGGGGGAGGGCTGAACGGTGCACAGCCTTCTGCAACACGGCGCGACGGCACGCCGGACGGCTTCTCTCAAGGCGCGTCCGGTTGGGGCTCACGGCAGGCTCACACCAGCGAGAGTCATTTCCGATGGGGTCCAGAGACAGGAGCAATCGCTGCCGTCCGAGGCGGTCGCGCAAGTGGAACCGGGCCGGGCGAGCCTGTAGATTTTTTGAAATGGCGCGGCGGGCCGGACAGGGATCCGCGGCGCAGGGCGGACGCCGATGGCGCGGACATCGTGCGTACCGGCGGACCGCACAGGAAACGGAGAGACAGATGGCCAAGACGAGACCTTTGACCGGAATTCGGGTTCTGGAACTCGGCGCCTATATTTCGGGGCCCTACGCGGCGGCGATCCTCGCGTCGCTCGGGGCCGAGGTGGTGAAGGTCGAGCCGCCGCATGGCGGCGATCCGTTCCGCCGCGGCGTCGACACCAAGAGCCCCTATTTCGTGCAGTACAACGCCGGCAAGAAGAGCCTCGCGGTCAACCTCAAGTCGCCTGACGGGCTGGCGCTGGTCAAGTCGCTGCTGCCCGAGTTCGACGTGGTGATCGAGAACAGCCGCCCCGGCAAGATGGCGGCGCTCGGGCTCGGCATCGAGGACGTGCAGAAGATCAACCCGGCCATCGTCTACGCGTCGGTTTCGGGGTTCGGCGACGGAGGGCCGTGGCGCGACCGGGCGGCCTACGACTCGATTGGACAGAGCATGGGCGCGTTCTACTCGATCATGAACGATGCCGAGGATGCGCGGCTCTCGGGCACCTGCATCGGCGACCTGATCACCGCGATCACAGCCACGATGGGCATTCTCGCGGGGCTCGTCGAGCGCGGCCTGACGCCGGGCGGGGCGGGAGCGGATGTGCGCACCTCGCTGCTCGAGGCAATGTCGACCATCACCATCGATGCGGTGACGCAGATGTACGAGGATGGCGGCAAGGCGCCCACGCGCGAGTCGCGCCATCCGCAGGCGCAGAATTTCTGCCTGCAGACCTCGGATGGCGGCGGCATCACGCTGCACCTGTCGTCGTCGCAGAAGTTCTGGCAGGCGCTGACCCACGCCATCGAGCGGCCCGAGCTGGCCGAGGATGCGCGCTTCGTCACCTATTTCGACCGGCTGAAGAACTATTTCGAGTTGCGCCCGATCGTCGAGGCGGAGTTCAAGCGCCGCGACCGGGCCGAGTGGGAGGCGCGTCTGATCGAGTTCGACGTGCCCTTTGCCCCGGTGCTGACCGCCGCCGAGCTTGTGAGCCATCCGCAGACCGAATGGCTCGACATGATGGAGCCCGAACGCAACGGGCTGGCGCTGGTGCGGGCGCCGTGGCGCTTTGCGGGCGAACGGCCGGGGCGCGACTTCGAGGCGCCGCATATCGGCGAGCACACGCGCGAGATCGCGGCCCGGGTGCTGGGCAGCGCCGATGTCGACCGGTTGATCGCCGAGGGTGTGCTGGTGCAGTCCCCCGACGGTGCCGAAGCGGTTGCCGCGCAGGCCTGAGACGACAAGACGAATGTCAGGAACGGAAAGAGACGAAATGGGTATTCTTGAGCAGTATTTCGGCCTCGCCGGCAAGACCGTGCTGGTCACCGGTGGTGGCCGCGGCATCGGAGAGTCGATCGCCGAGGGCTTCGTGAAGGCCGGGGCTAAGGTCTATATCTGCTCGCGCAAGGCCGAGACCTGCGCCGCCACCGCCGAGCGGCTGTCGGCCTTCGGCACCTGCATCGCGCTGCCGGTGGCGGCGGATATCTCGACCGAGGCCGGCCGCCGCGCCGTGGTCGAGGCAATGGGCGAGCGCGAAGACAAGCTCGACGTGCTGATCAACAATGCCGGCGCGCTCTGGGCGGCACCGCTGGCCGAGTATCCCGAAAGCGGCTGGGACAAGGTGTTCGACCTCAACGTGAAGGGGCTGTTCTTCCTGATCCGCGACCTGGTGCCGCTGCTCGAGGCTGCAGCCAGCAAGGCCGAGCCGGCGCGGATCATCAATATCGGCTCGATCGACGGCTTCCACATCCCCAAGCACGAGACCTATGCCTATTCCTCGTCGAAGGCGGCGTCGCACCAGCTCTCGATTCACCTCGCGGACCAGCTCGCCGGGCGCAACATCACCGTGAACGTCATCGCACCGGGCATGTTCCCATCGAAGATGATGCAGGGCACGCTCGACCGGGTGGGCGAGGAGAAGGTGGTCGAGAAGGTGCCGATGAAGCGCCTGACCGGCGCGGATGACATGGCCGGCACGGCGATGTTCCTCGCCTCGCACGCCGCCTCCTACATCACCGGCGTGGTGCTGCCTGTCGATGGCGGCACCGCCACCACGCTGTGAAACGGACCGCGCCGCGCACCGGGTCGGTGCGCGGGCCATGCGCCTCGGAGGTTGCGTCGGCGGGGCCGGCGCAGTAGCTCTTGGTGCGTCGTCATCTCTTCCGGAAAAGGGGCCGATGGAGCTTCCGCCACACGCACAGGGGCGCCGCAGCCAGTTGTCTCAGGACGTGGCCAGCTATGTCCGCGAGCTGATCATCTCGGGGCGCGCCCGCCGCGACGATTACCTGCGCATCGACACGATTGCCAAGGCCATGGGCATCAGCTCCACGCCCGTTCGCGAGGGGCTGCTGATGCTGCAGCTCGAGGGCTTCGTGAAGCTCGTGCCACGACACGGCTTCCGCGTCGTCGGGGTCGAGCCGCAGGACGTGCTCGACATCTTCTGGGCGCAGGGTGTGCTGGCAGGCGAGCTCGCCGCGCGAGCCGCGATGCGCGCCAGCGAGGACGAGATCTCCGAGCTCGAGGCGCTGATCGAGGCGCATTCCAGGGCCGTCGCCGCCGGGGATGAGCCGTCCTACACGCGGCTCGGGCACCAGTTTCACCGCGCGGTGAACCTCGCGGCGCGGTCGAACCGGCTGGCCAACCTGCTCGGCAACATGACCAAGCAGCTTCCCAACCAGTTCTACGGCAAGATCGAGGGACAGATCGAAGGCTCGCTCGATTATCACCCGCGCATCCTCGAGGCGATCCGCGGGCGCGACGCCGAGGCGGCGCGGGCGCAGATGGTCGAGCATATCGTCAGCGGCGGTGACGCGCTGGTGCAGTACCTCGAGGATCAGGGCCTCTGGGCCGAGGATCGGGAGAGCGACGCGGGAGCCTGACGGACAGGCCCCCGCGCGGCTTCAGAGCGCTGCCGAAAGATACACCGCATCCTCGGAGTTGCGCTGTCCCAGCACACCCTGGATGCGGCGCAGGTGATTGGTGCTGTCGAGCGTGCGGGTGGAATCGTAGACCACCTTGCGGTCGGCCACCCGCCAGACTCCGTCATCGCGTTTTTCGAACCGGTCGACATAGCGGCCGAACACCTCGATATCGGTGGGCGCGTCGTCGGCCGGCTCGCGCCGGCTCATGGCGACGAAATAGGTCTCTGCGGTGGCCACGGTCGGGCTCACGACCTCGATCAGGCAATTGCCCATGAAGTGCATCGAGAACGGCACCGTCGCGTGGCGCTCCGAGACCCATGCGATGAAGGCATCGGCGTCGCCGTGAAACTCGCCGTGCCAGTCGATGGCATCGTCGTGATAGCAGGCCCGGACCAGCGGCCAGTCCCGCCGGTCGACCCCCCGGGCATAGCGCAGCAGGTTCTCCTGTATCTCCTGCTTGGCGGTGAGCTCGTCGAGCTTGTCCATGGTCTGCCTCCTCCTCTTCAGACTCGGGTCGTCAAACGGGGTCCCAGGAAAACACGTCCTGGCTGCGGTCGAGCCCGAAATAGGCCGGGGCCAGCGCCGGGCCGGCGTGGTCGCGGATCAGCTCGGGCGTCCAGCCTTCCTCGCGCTGTACCGAGCGCACGGGCCGGCTCTGGCTCATCAGCAGGATCTCGTTCTTGCGCACTGCAAAGACCTGGCCCGACACGTCCTTCGCCGCTTCCGAGGCGAGGTACACCGCAAGCGGGGTGTTCTTCTCGGGGGTCATCTGCTTGAGCTTGTCGACCCGCGCTTGCTGATCCGGGGTGTCGGTGGGGATGTTTCCTGTCATCCGGCCCCAGGCGAAGGGGCAGATGCAGTTGGCACGGACGTTGTAGCGGGCCATGTCGAGCGCGATCGACTTGGTCAGTGCCACGATCCCGAGCTTGGCGGCGGAATAGTTGGCCTGCCCGATATTGCCCACCAGGCCCGAGGCACTGGTCATGTTGATATAGGCCCCCGATTCCTGCTGCCGGAACAGCGGCGCCGCGGCGCGGCTGACGAAAAACGTGCCGTTGAGATGGACGTCCAGCACCGAGAGCCACTGCTCCGGCTCCATCTTGTGGAACATCGCGTCCCGCAGGATGCCGGCATTGTTGACCACGATGTCGAGCTTGCCGAAGCTGTCGACGGCGGTGCCGACGATGCGCTGCGCCGCGTCCCAGTCCGAGACCGAGTCGGTGCTGATCGTAGCCTGACCGCCGAAGCCCCGGATCTCGTCGCGGGTGTCCTCGGCCGGCGAGTTTGAGCCGCCCTCGCCGGACAGCGAGACGCCGATATCGTTGACCACCACCGACGCGCCGGCGCGCGCCAGCGCCACTGCCAGCGCCCGTCCGATGCCGTTGCCTGCGCCGGTGACGACTGCGACCTTACCCTCGAGCATATCCGTTTCCTTGCCTTGTCCGTTTTGTCTGCGCCATCGCCCGGGCGGTGGCACCTTGCGGCCCAGAATAGGCAACAAGTTCCGGCCTGTGCAGCCGCGGCGCGCGTCATTCGCCCTGTCGCCCGGATAGGTGCGGCCTATGCCGCATCGCCGCCGCTTTCACTGATCCGCGCGTCAGCTAAGGTCCGTCTGTCTTCGCGTGCTCTGAAGCGCGCCCGGAGACAGGCCGGGCCCGGCCCGGCGGCGGACCACGGGACAGGAGGAGCAGGACCAATGGCAGCAAGTGGCAATCTGGATCGGATCTATATCGGCGGGGACTGGGTCACGCCGGACTCCTCGAACCGGATCGAGGTGATCTCGCCGGTGACCGAAGAGCCCATCGCCTCGGTGCCGGCCGGGTCGCGCGCCGATGTCGACGCGGCGGTCGCGGCGGCGCGCCGTGCCTTCGACGAGGGGCCGTGGCCGCATCTCGAACTGTCCGAGCGCATGGCCTGCCTCGCGCGGTTGAAGGACATCTTCGAGCGCCGCGCCGAAGAGATCGCGCAGACCATCACCGCCGAGATGGGCAGCCCGATCACCGCCTCGCGCACCCAGCAGGTGCCGATCCCGATCATGATGATGGAGGCGCAGCTCGACCTTGCGCCGCAGCTGGCCTGGCGCGAACTGCGCCAGTCCAAGACCGGCAACGGCCTCGTGCTGCGCAAGCCCAAGGGGGTGGTGGTGGCCATCGTGCCGTGGAACGCGCCGCTTATGGTGACGCTGGCCAAGATCGGCCCGGCGCTGCTGGCGGGCTGCACGGTGATCCTCAAGCCGGCGCCGGAATCGCCTCTCAGCGCCTACCTGCTGGCCGAGATGATCGACGAGGCGGGCTTTCCGCCTGGCAGCTTCAACATGCTCTGCGCCGACCGCGCCGAGAGCGAGTATCTCGCGCTGCACCCGGGGGTGAACAAGGTTTCCTTCACCGGCTCGACCATCGCCGGGCAGACGCTGGCGCGGGGTTGCGGCGACTTGCTGCGCCCGATCACGCTGGAGCTTGGCGGCAAGTCGGCGGCGGTGCTGCTCGAGGATGCCGATGTCGGTGCCGCCATCGAGGCGCTCCGCGTCGGCTCGTTCCGCAACTCCGGCCAGATCTGCAGCCTCAAGACCCGCATCGTGGTCTCGAAGCGGCAGGAGGCGGAAGCGCTGGAGCGGCTCGAGGCGCTGGTGGCCTCGATGCCGGTGGGCGATCCGCTCGACGAGACGACCCAGATCGGCCCGATGGTCAGCCAGCGTCAGCGCGACCGGGTGGCCGGCTATATCGACACCGGGCTCAAGGACGGCGCGCGGTTGATCTGCGGCGGATCGGGGCGGCCCGAGGGGCTGAACCGCGGCTGGTTCGTGCGGCCGACGATCCTCGCCGGGGTCGAACCCGGCGCGACGGTGGCGCAGGAAGAGATCTTCGGCCCGGTGCTCTCGGTCATCACCTATGACACCGAGGACGAGGCCATCGCCATCGCCAACAACTCGCAATACGGGCTGAACGGCTCGGTCTTCACCGCCGACACCGCGCGCGGCGTGGCCATCGCCGAGCGCATCAAGTCGGGGGTGGTCGAGGTCAACGGGGCAGGGTGCGGTTTCCATTGCCCGATCGGCGGGGTGAAGGCGTCGGGGATTGGTCGCGAGCACGGCCGCGAGGGATTTGATCCCTATGTGGAGATCCGAACCATCGGGCTGCCGAAGGAGTATGCCGACAGCCTCGCCTGAGTGTGCGACCGAAGATTTTTCGTGCGAAGAATCTTCGGCCGTCCTGCCGGGCGTCAGGGTTTGCTGGCGAGCGGATCCGGCTCCGGCCCGGTGACATCAGGCAGCGGGCGCCAGATCGCGATCAGCGCGGTGCCCGCCATCGCTACAGCCGACGCCACGAGCGCGATCTGCAGGCCGAAATGCTCGGCCACGATGCCCCAGCCCCAGCTCCCGAGCGCCAGCCCGAGATAGGTGAAGGTGAGGTGCATCGACACCATCCGCCCCACCAGCCGGCGCGGCGCCGAGAGTTGCAGTGTCGAGTTCAGCAGCGTCAGGTTGACCAGCCAGCAGGCGCCGCAGACGAATGTCGCCGCGAGCCCGACAATCGGGGCATGGGTCAGTGCCAGCACCAGGATGGCGGCGGCGCAGAGCGCGGTCATGCCGGTGACGACGCGCTCGATGCCGAAGGCGCGGCGCAGCCGCGACAGCAGCAGGCCGCCAGAGATCGCCCCGATGCCGATGCTGCCATAAAGCAGCCCGTAGATGTCGGCCTCGCCGGTGAACTGGTCGCGGGCCACCAGCGGCAGCAGCGCGATCATGCCGTTGGAGCAGAAGCCGAACAGGAACATCCGCTGCACGATCGGATGCACGTGCCGCGCTTCGACGATGAACCGGACCCCCTCCGAGATCGCCCGCCCGATCGAGGCGCCGGGAATATCCTCACGCTTGGGTGCCCGCCACAGCGCCAAGGCCACGATCGCGGGGACGTAGCTCAGCGATCCGACGAGGAAAGCCGCGGTGCTGCCGGCTGTGGCGAGCACTAGTCCGCCCAGCACCGGGCCGAGCGTCTTCATCAGGTTGGCGCTGATGGTGTGAAGCGACACCGCCTCGGGAAGCTGGTCGCGCGGGGCGATGTCACCCAGCGAGGCGATCCAGGCCGGGGCCAGGGTCGCGTTGCCCGAGGTCACAAGGAACGCCAGCACCAGCACCCAGGCGGGTGTCAGCAGTTGCGCCGTCGCCATGCCGACCAGCACCAGCGACACGAGGAACATGAAGATCTGGCTGAGGATCATCACCCGCCGCCGATCGAGCACATCCGCGAGCCCGCCTGCCAGCAGCGACAGCAGCACCGGCGGCAGCGACGTGATGGTGGTGACGAGCGCCACCATCGTGGCGCTGTCGGTAAGTTCGGCCATCACCCACGAACAGGCGACGATATGGATGAACAGGCCGAGGAAACAGACCTCGATGGAGGGCAGGAGCCGCCGAAAGGCCGGATCGACAAGCAGCGAAAGCGCGGATTTCCCGGCGGCCATGATGCGCTCCTCAGCAGCCCAGCGTCATGCCGCCATCGACGGTCAGGGTCTGGCCGGTGATGAAGCGGGCGTCGTCGCTGGCGAGGAAGGCCGAGGCGCGGGCGATGTCCCAGGCGTCGCCGAGCCATTTCATCGGCACGCGCTCGGCCCGCGCCTTCCAGACCTCGTCCATCTGCTCGGGGGAGGCGCCCCAGTTGCTCTGCGCCGAGGCGCGCGCCATCGGCGTGTCCATCAGCCCCGGCAGCACCGCGTTCACCCGGACCTGCCGCGCGGCGTATTCCGCCGCGGTCACCCGGGTCATCTGGTTCATTGCCGCCTTCGAGGAATAGTAGGCGACGTAGTTCTTCCCGAGATAGCGGATGCTCGAGATCGACGAGACGTTGACCACCGCGCCGCCACCGCGGGCCAGCATCTCGGGAATGGCGTGCTTCATCGACAGGAAGCAGCTCTTGAGATTGACCGCGAAGACCTTGTCGAAATCCTCTTCCGAGAGCTCCACCACGTCGCCGGGCACCACGATGCCCACGTTGTTGACCAGCAGGTCGAGCCCGCCGAACTCGGCCACCGCGGCGTCGACCGCCGCCTTGACCTCGTCCGAGGAGGTGGCGTTGCCGCCGATGCCGAGCGCGGTGCCGCCCTCGTCGCGGATCGTCCGGGCGGCCTCTTCGGCGAGACGGGCGTCGAGATCGAAGCAGACAACGCTGGCCCCCTCGCGGGCGAACTGCGCCGCGCAGGCCTTGCCGATGCCCCAGCCGCCGCCGGCAGTGCCGGCGCCGATGACCAGCGCGGTCTTTCCCTTGAAACGCTCCACGTGCCTGTCTCCTCTGTTCCGTCTTGGTGCCTGCTGCGAGCTTCGGGGCAGGGCGGGGATTGTCAATTGCGGTCGCCGAAGCCGCTGCCTGTCGCCGCCCTAGGCGATCACCCCTGCGCCCATTCGCAGGGGTTTCCAAGTCCGGCCCGAGCGGCGCCTATGAGGTTGCCAGCTTTTGCCTTTCGAGCCCCCCGGAGCGGCGCGGCTCAATTGACCCAAAATAATATATTATGCATCAAAAGGGGAAAGAGGAGGCATTTCCGGTATGAAACCCACACGTTCGATGCTGTTCGTTCCCGGCCACAAGCAATCCTGGGCCAAGAAGGCGGTGGCCGCCGGCGCGGACGCGGTGATCCTGGACCTTGAGGATTCCGTGCCCGAGGACATGAAGGCCGAGACCCGCCACATGGTCGCCGAAACAATCGGTGAGCTGGCCAAGTCCGATCCCGAGGTCGGGGTCTATGTGCGCCTCAACGCGCTCGAGACCGGCATGATGGGCGACGATCTCGAGGCGGTGGCGATCAAGGGCTGCAACGGCTTCCTGCCGCCCAAGACCTACGGCGCACGCGACGTGGTGCAGGCCGAGGCGCTGGTCGATCACTATGAGCGTCGCAACGGGGTCGAGGCGGGCACGCTGGAATTTGTGCTCTCGCTCGAGACAGCGCAGGCCTACGCGGACTGCGAGAACATGATCAAGGCGTCGCCGCGCTGTGCCACGCTGTTCGCCGGCACGGCGCGCGATGCCGACGTGTCGCGCTCGATCGGGTTCGAGTTCACCCCGGACGGGTTCGAGACGCTCTACATGCGCTCGCGCGCGGTGCTGGCTGTGCGCGCGGCGGGGCGGGATTTTCCCATCGTCGGGCTGTGGCAGGATCTCAAGGATATCGACGGCGCGTGGAAATTCGCCCGTGACAACAAGACCCTCGGCTTCCGCGGGCTGGTGGCGATCCACCCCAGCCATGTCGCCATCGCCAACGAGGTCTTCATGCCGACCGAGCAGGAGGTCGCCTTCTATCAGGGCATGATCGACGCTTTCGATGCCGGTGTGGCGCGTGGCGATGCGGCCGTGGCCTACGAGGGCATGCATATCGATCTCGCCCACGTGAAGACCGCACGCGAGGTGATCGGCATGTACGAGCAGCTCAAGGACAGGGGGTGAGGCGATGAAGGGACGCGCGCGTTTCGGCGAGGCGGCATCCGCAGACTGGATGCCCGGCCCTGACCAGATGGACCGCAGCCGCCTGGCGGCGGCGATGCACCGCTGGGGCTATGACGGGCTCGAGGACATGCATCGGGCGTCGATCGACGACCCCGAGAGCTTCTGGCCGCGGGCGCTCGACGACCTCGGCGTCACCTTCACGACGCCCTGGTCCACGTTCCGCGACGACAGCGCCGGCTTTGCCTTTCCGCGCTGGTTCACCGGCGGGGCGCTGAACGTCGCGACCCATTGCGTCACTCGCCACGCAGAAGACCCCGAGGCCGCAAAGCGTCCCGCCGTGATCAGTGAAGCCGACAGCGGCGTGTGCCGCGAACTGAGCTTCGGCGCGCTTGGCGCCGAGGTCGAGCGGGTGGCCGCCGGGCTGGCGGCGCTCGGCATCGGCAAGGGCGACCGGGTAGGGCTGTTTCTTCCGGTGATCCCCGAAGCGGCGGTGGCGCTGATGGCCTGCGCCAAGATCGGCGCCGTGGCGGTGCCGGCCTTCTCGGGCTACGGGCCCGATCCGCTCGCGGCGCGGCTCAACGCGGCGGACGCTGTGGCGCTGGTCACCGTCGACGGCACCACCCGCAAAGGCAAGCCCGTCGCCATGAAAGAGACCGCTGACGGCGCGTTGAAGCAGGCCCCCGGCGTGCGCCATGTGCTGGTGATCGAGAACACCGGAAGCGGCTGCGCAATGACCAAGGGGCGCGACCACGCCTGGGCCGACATCGGCAAGGCGTGCGATCCGGTGCCGACCGTGGCCTGCGATCCCAACGATCCGTTCATGATCATCTATACCTCTGGCACCACCGGTGCGCCCAAGGGCATCGTGCACAGTCATGCCGGCTACCTGATCAAGTCCGGCGTCGATTTCGGCTATGCCTTCGACGTGCAGTCCGACGACCTCGTCGGCTGGATCGCCGACATGGGCTGGATGCTGGGGCCGCTGATGATCACCGGTTGCCTGCAGTTCGGCGCCGGTATCGTCTTTGTCGAAGGACTGCCGAACTTCCCCGATCACAACCGCATGTGGGACATCGTCGAGCGCCACCGCGTGACCATGCTGGGCATGGCGCCCACCGCCGCGCGCGGTCTGCGGGCGGCGATGGCGGGTGGCGTTCCGGAGCAGGACATCTCGAGCCTGCGCGCCTTCACCTCCACAGGCGAGGCTTGGGACGAGCCGACCTGGTGGTGGCTGTTCCGCGACGTGGGCGGGAAGACGCTTCCCATCATAAACTACACCGGCGGCACCGAGACCGGCGGCGGCATCCTGTCGAACTACACCTGCGCGCCGATCTCCTGCGCCACCTTCGCGGGCCCGCTGCCGGGGCAGGATGCCGACGTGCTCGATCCCGAGGGCAATCCCACCGACGGCATCGGTGAGCTTGCGGTGCACAACACCTGGCCGGGGATGACCCACGCCTTCTGGCAGGATCCCGAGCGTTATTTCGAGACCTACTGGAGCACCTTCCCCGACACCTGGGTGCATGGCGACCTCGCCTCGGTGGCCGGCGACGGCTACTGGCGCATCCACGGCCGCTCGGACGACACCATCAAGGTCTCGGGCCGCCGCATCGGCCCGGCCGAGATCGAGAGCGCCTTGGTGACCAACCCCGAGGTCTCGGAGGCCGCCGTGATCGGCGTGCCCGACCCGGATCGCGGCTCGCGCATCGTGGCCTTCGTGACGCTGGGCAGCGGCGTCGAGGCGCTCGACATGGCGAGGGCAGCAGAGGCCGTCACCCGGCTGGTGGGCAAGGCGATGATCCCGTCGCTGATCGTGCCGGTGCCGGGCCTGCCCAAGACCAAGAACGGCAAGATCATGCGCCGCGCCATCCGCGCGCGCTATCTCGGCCAGCCCGCGGGCGACATGTCGGCGCTCGACGCGTCGACCCCGCTCGAGCTGATCCCGGTGCAGGCCGACACCGAACAGACCGCCTGAGAGGAGACCCCAGAATGGCACTCGACCAATCCGAACTCGACCTGATCCGAGGCTCCGTCAGCAAGATCGCCGAGGAGTTCGATCTCGAATACTGGCGCAAGATGGACAAGACCAAGGAGTACCCCTGGGATTTCAAGGACGCGCTGGCCCAAGGCGGCTGGCTCGGTATCCTGATGCCCGAGGAATACGGCGGCATGGGGCTTGGCCTGACCGAATGCGGCATCGTGCTCGATGAGCTGGGCCAGAAATGCGGGTTCAACGCCAATTCGGTGTTCCAGTACTACGTCTTTCCGCCGGGTCCGGTGATCCACCACGGCTCGCCCGAGATGAAGCAGGAGTTCCTGCCCAAGCTCGCCAGCGGCGAGGAAATGATGTGCTTCGGCGTGTCCGAACCCGACAACGGTGTCGACACCTCGCGGCTCAAGACCTTCGCCAAGAAGGACGGCAACCGTTACCTCGTGAACGGGCGCAAGGTGTGGATTTCGAACGCGCTCAACGCCGACCGCATCCTGCTGCTGACCCGCACCAGCCCGCGCAACCCCGAACGCCCGTTCGATGGCATGACGCTGTTCCTAAGCCGGCTGAAGGACAAGAAGGGCGTGCAGATCAACCGCATCGACAAGATCATGCGCAACGCGGTCGACAGCAACGAGATCGTGTTCGAGGATTTCGAGGTCTTCGAGGACGAGATCGTCGGCGAGGAGGGCAAGGGCTTCCGTTGCCTGATCGACGGCCTGAATCCCGAGCGTATCGCGGTGGCGCAAACCTGCATCGGGCTGGGGCGCGGAGCGCTGAACCTGGCGGTGCAATACGCCAAGGACCGCATCGTCTTCGACCGTCCGATCGGCAAGAACCAGGCCGTGGCGCACCCGCTCGCGGATGCCTGGATGCGGCTCGAGGCGGCGGATCTGGTGACCCAGAAGGCGGCGCGGCTGTTCGACGAGGGCCGCTCTTGCGGGCCCGAGGCCAATGCCGCCAAATACCTCGCAAGCGATGCCGGCTTCGAGGCGGCGGACCGGGCAATGCAGTTCCATGGCGGTTTCAGCATGTCGACCGAGTACCACGTCTCGCGCTTCTGGATGGAGGCACGGCACCTCAAGATCGCGCCGATCAGCCAGCAGATGGTGATGAATTTCATCTCCGACAAGGTGCTCGGACTGCCACGCTCCTACTGAGGACGACCGGCGCCGGCGGGAGGCCGGCGCCAGACAGAACAAGACGACAGGAAGGACAGAATAGATGCGCGATGCAGTCATCTGCGAACCGATCCGCACCCCGGTCGGCGGCTACGGCGGCTCCCTGCGGGATGTGCCCGTCGCCGAGCTTGCCGCCACCGTGGTCAAGGCGCTGGTCGAACGTTCGGGTGTCACCAGCGAGGAGATCGACGACGTGATCTTCGGGCAGGTCTACCCCAATTCCGAGGCCCCGGCGATCGGCCGGATCGCGGCGCTCGACGCCGGGCTCGACATCTCGGTGCCGGGCACCCAGATCGACCGCCGCTGCGGCTCGGGGCTGCAGGCGGTGATCAATGCCTCGATGTGCGTGCAAACCGGCGTGGCCGACCTGATCATCGCCGGCGGCGCCGAGTCGATGAGCCAGGCGGAGTACTACACCATGGGCGCGCGCTGGGGCCTCAAGGGCCGCGACGCCGAGCTCATGTGCCGCATCGGGCGCGGCCGCGTCACCTCGGGCGGCAAGTTCTACCCGGTGGCGGGCGGCATGCTCGAGACCGCGGAGAACCTGCGCCGCGACTTCTCGATCTCGCGCGAGGAGCAGGATGCCTTCGCCGCCAACTCGCACGCCAAGGCCTCTGCCGCGACCGCCGCGGGCAAGTTCCGCGACGAGACGGTGCCGGTCACGATCAAGTCGCGCAAGGGCGAGACCGTGTTCGACACCGACGAGCACATCCGCCACGACGCCACCGCCGAGAGCCTCTCGGGCCTGCGGCCGATCCTCGGGCGCTCGGATGCCGAGGCGACGGTCACCGCGGGCAATGCCTCGGGCCAGAATGACGCCGCCGCCGCCTGCATCGTCACCACCCGCGAGAAGGCCGAGGCGCTTGGCCTCAAGCCGATGGGCCGGCTGGTGAACTGGGGCGTGGCGGGGGTCGGCCCCGAGCGCATGGGCATCGGCCCGGTGCCCGCGGTCGAGAAGGCGCTCGGCCGCGCCGGGCTTGCCATGAAGGACATGGATCTCGTCGAGCTGAACGAGGCCTTCGCGGCGCAGGTGCTGGCCTGCACCAAGAGCTGGGGCTTCGGCGACGACGACTACGCCCGGCTCAACGTCAATGGCTCGGGCATCTCGCTCGGCCATCCGGTCGGTGCCACGGGTGTGCGCATCCTTGCCACCATGCTGCGCGAGATGGAGCGCCGCGAGGCCCGATACGGGCTGGAAACCATGTGCATCGGCGGCGGGCAGGGCCTCGCCGCGATCTTCGAACGCGTCAGCTAAGGGACAGGACAATGAGCGCTCTCGACAAATACAAGGACTACGCCTTCAAGTTCGAAATGAACGAGCCCGGCGTGCTGGAGCTGATCTTCGACGGCCCGAACCTGAACGCGGTGGACGCGCGGGTGCATTCCGACATTCCCTATGTCTGGAACACCATCGACGAGGACCCGGACGTCAACGTGGTCATCGTGCGCGGCGCCGGCAAGGCGTTCTCGGCGGGCGGAGATTTTGCCCTGATCGACGCCCAGATCGAAGATTACGGCACGCTGACGCAGGTTCTGCGCGAGTCCCGCGATCTTTATTACAACATGATCGACTGCTCGAAGCCGATCATCTCGGCGATCCACGGCCCGGCTGTGGGCGCGGGGCTCGTGGTGGCGCTGATGGCCGACATCTCGATCGCCGCAAAGGACGCGGTGATCGTCGACGGGCACACGCGGCTCGGGGTGGCTGCGGGCGACCACGCGGCGGCGGTCTGGCCGCTGATGTGCGGCATGGCCAAGGCCAAGTACCTGCTGCTGACCTGCGACAAGATCTCGGGGGCGGAGGCCGAGCGCATCGGTCTGGTGTCGCTCACCGTCGAGGAGGAAGACCTGCTCGAGACGGCGCGCAAGACCGCCAGCAAGCTGAACCGGGGTGCGCAGGAATCGATCCGCTGGACCAAGCAGACGCTGAACCTGTTCTGGAAGCACAACGCCGGCACCTTCGAGGCCGGCCTGGCGCTGGAATTCCTCGGCTTCGGCGGCCCGGACGTGCGCGAGGGCGTGGCCAGCCACAAGGAAAAGCGTCGCCCGGATTTCTCGCGCCGGCGCTGAGCCGGCAGGCTTGAAAGCAAGCGCCCCCGCGGGTCTCCGCGGGGGCGTTTCTTGTTGGCGCTCGGTGATGCAGCGGGTCAGCCGGCCTTGACGGTGCCCGCCTCGCACATCGCGGCGATCTCCTCGGTGGTGAAGCCATAATCCGCCAGCACCGCCTCGCTGTGCTCGCCAAGCAGCGGCGGGCGCGCGAAGTCCACGCTGCCGCCCGAGAGCTTCGCCGGCGGCGGCACCAGCGGGAAGGGCGCGGAGTCGGGGAAGGCCACGTCGCGCATGAAGGTCTGGCGCAGGTCGAGCGCGCCGCCCATCACCTCGGCCGGAGACAGCACCGGGCCGCAGCCGATGCTGGCATTGCCGAGGATCTCGATGCAGTCGTCGCGGCTCTTGTCGGCGCACCATTTCTGCATGATCGCGCTCAGGTCCTCGCCATTCTCGCCGCGGGTGTCGTCCGTGGCGAAGCGCGGGTCGTCGAGCAGGTCCTCGCGCTCGACGATCTTGCACCAGCGCTGGAACACTTTCTGGCCGATCACCTGCATGATGAACCAGCCGTCGCGCGCCTTGAAGATGTCGGAAGGGCCCGACATCGGGCTGCGGTTGCCCGATGGCTCGCGGTGGCGGAAGCCGGTGCCTTCCTCCATCAGGATCTGGTTGGTGAGGTTGAGCGAGGTGCCCACCAGCGAGGCCTCGACATGGGTGCCCTCGCCGCTGCGCATCTTGCGGATGATTGCCGCCAGCGTGCCATAGGCCAGCGACAGTGAGGTCGAGAAGTCGATCGGCGCCGTCGCCGCGCGATGCGGCTTGCCCGGCTCGCCGGTCAGCCAGACCGCGCCGCTCACCGCCTGGCCCACCCCGTCAAAGCCGATGCGCTCGGCCATCGGTCCCTCGGTGCCGTAGGCGCTGGCGGTGGCAAGGATGATGTCGGGCTTGATGGCTTTCAGGGTGTCGTAGTCGAGGCCGAAATACTTCAGCGCGTTGGGCGAGTAGTTCGCCACCACCACATCGGCCTGCGCGATCATCTTCTTCATCACCTCGCGGCCCTCGGGCGAGGTCATCGCCAGCGCCAGGCAGCGCTTGCCGCCGTTGCATTGCAGGAACTGCGCGCCCTCGCCGTGATCGGTGACCGGCATCAGGAAGCGGTCGTCCTCGCCGCGCGGGCGCTCGATGCGGATGACGTCGGCGCCGAAGCTGGCGAGCAGATGCGCGCAATAGGGGCCGGCGATCCACCGGCCGAAATCGAGCACGCGGATGCCCTCAAGAATACCCGTCATGACTGGCTCGCTCCCTTTTCCTGTCCGTTCGGGCCCGAGGACGCGTGCGCCTCCGGGCGCCTGCAGAATATGAGCATCCCAACGGCTTAGAAACGTGGCCGGCGCCTTTCGCACCGCCCGAGAGCCTGCGCCTTGCGCGGGGCAACGCAATACCTATGCCTGTGGCCGCACCCTGTCCGTTCCCGTCACCCGAGGGCAGTATGCCTCCAAGGCCAGTGCGCCGCCCCGGCCTCCGGCCGGGCTGGCGGTGCCCTGGGACATCCGAGGGAGGAATGCCATGAGTGAGGCCGCCGCTGTCGCGCAGCCCGACTCGCACCTGCGCGGGATCGCCTTCAAGATCCTCTACGTGATCTGCATCGTGCTGATGCTGACGCTGGTGAAACTGATCGACGACGTGCCGCTGGGAGAGGTGATGTTCTTCCGCTGCTTCTTTTCGATCCTGCCGATCGCAGGGCTGCTGATCCTGCGCGGTGAGCTGACCGCGGCGTTCCGCACAAGGCGCTTCGTCGGGCACGTGACCCGCACCTGTCTGGGGCTGACGATGATGGGCCTCACCTTCGTGTCGGTGCAGGCCCTGCCGCTGCCCGAGACGGTCACCCTGCAATACACCCAGCCGCTCTTCGTCGTGGCCTTCTCGGCGCTGTTCCTGCGCGAGGCGGTGGGGGTGAACCGCTGGGGTGCGGTGGCCTTCGGCTTTGCCGGCGTCCTTGTCATCACCTGGCCGAACCTGTCGATGCTGACCAGCGGCTCGGCCGAGCTGACCACGCGCGAGCTGATCGGCATCGCGGCGGCGCTGATCGCGGCGGCGGGGGTCGCGGTGGTGTTCTTGCTGGTGCGCGGTCTGGTGAAGACCGAGAAGCCGACCACGATCACCGCCTATTTCTGGCTGATCTCTTCGTCGCTCCTTGCGCTCTCGGCCTTTGGCGGCTGGGAGCCACTGACGCTCGAGCAGACTGCGCTGCTGATCGCCTGCGGGATCCTCGGAGGTTTTGGCCAGCTCTGCATGGCGCTGAGCCTGCAGGCGGCGCCGGCCTCGGTCACCGCGTCGTTCGAGTACACATCGCTGCTCTTCGCCATCGGGCTGGGCTATTTCATCTTTGGTGACATTCCCGGTATCAACACGCTGTTCGGCGGTGCGATGGTGATCGCGGCGGGGCTGTTCATCCTCTGGCGCGAGAGCCGCGCCGGGGTGTCGAGCACGCCCAGGCGCAAGCTGCCGCCCGCCCCGTGAGGCGGGCGCTCAGTCGAGCGCCGCGTAGAGGAAGTCCGGCACTGGCACCGCCTTGCGGGTGTTGAGGTCCACGGTCAGCAGACATTGCTCGATGGTGGCCACCGCCTCGCCCATGTCGTCGAAGACGCGATGCACCGCCCAGAAGCTCTTGCCCTTGATCGCCTGCAGCCGCGACGTCGCGAAGAGCGGCCGCCCTGCCACCGGTGCGGCCCCGCGCGAGACCAGGAACTCCACCCCCATCCGGTTGATCCCGGTGCGGTTCGAGAACTCGGGCGTGAAGCCGAGATGGTTGAGCTGCGCGTGGGACGAGACCGAGCTGTGGCGGATGATCTGCTCGAAGAGCAGCGCGCCGGTGTGGTCGAGATCGCTTGGCCGCACCGGGCCGAGCGGCACCGTCACGTCATGCGCCCCGGCGTCTGGCCAGTCCCGCATCGGGGTGGTGCCGAGTCCGCGGGGCAGGGCGAGCGGCACCTCCTCGGGCGTCACCTCGGGCAGATCCGCGGCGCGCTGGGTCGTCAGATCAAGCGCGGTGGCAGAAATCTCGCCGCCACTCATCAGCAGGTGAACCACGGCGCCGTCCTGTGGCCCGCCCGCGAGCCGCGCGCTGCGCACTTCGACGGGGGCGGACACGAAGAGTTCGCGATGGAAACGCAGGTGCCGAAGCGGCGTGATCGCACCGCCGGGGCCGGGGGCGCCCGGCGCGGTGGCGAGCGCCTCGGCCGCCATCTGGAAGCTGCGGCCGTAGAACCGGGCATTCCAGTGGTTGTTGTAGTCGCACTCCCAGCGCTCGACCCGGCTGTAATAGGTCGGTCTGCCGATCTCGGTCATGTGCTTGGTCCCCGTTCCGCGTTGCGATGATCCGTCTGTTGAAGACCGCTTGCGGTCAAGGTGCAAGACCGCACCGGGCGAAGGGGGGTAAAGGAAAAGGCGGGCATGTCGCCATGCCCGCCTCGATCCTGTGCAGTCGCGGCTGCGTCAGTCCATGCCGTAGGTCGCCGGGTCGAGCTGACCGTAAAGGTTGTCATAGAGAACCTTGGTCAGTTCTTCCTCGTTGCCCGGGTCTTCCATGCCTTCGATCAGGCCGGCCCACTTGTCGAGATAGGGCTGGAACGAAGAGAAGAGCGCTTCGGGATCCTCGACGCCGTAGACATCCTTGACCAGCTCGTTGCGGCCGCCAAGACCGTTGTCGACCCATTCCTGAACAGCGTTCTGGATGCTCTCTCCGGGCTCGACAATGGCGTGGCCCTTCTCCTCGGAGGTGGCGAGTGCCTTCTCGTCGGAGGAGAGGAAGTCGATCTGCAGGCGCGCATGGGCCTGCGCGACCAGCTCCATGATGGTGCCGCGCTGCTCGTCGGTCAGGCTCTGCCAGAAGTCCTTGTTGTAGAGCTGGACCGGCGAGTTGAAGCTGCCTTCCCAGTTCAGCAGCGTGACCGAGTTCGACACCTCGTCGAGCGAGTTGTCGATGTTGAGCCACGCGGCAAGGATGCCGGCGCAGTCGATCTGGCCGGTCTGAAGCGCCTGGTAGATCTCGGTGGCGGGGATGTTGACCGGGATGACGCTCAGATCCTGCGCCAGTTTCGAGGTCAGGCCGCCGGGGAAGCGGATCTTCAGGCCCTGAAGCTGATCGAGCTCGGTGATCGGCTCGGAGGTGTTGCAGATCGCCGGGTAGCCCGGGGTCGAGAAGCCGCCGAAGGGCACCACGTTGTGCTCGGCAAACTCTGCCTGGCCCTCGGGATCGTTGGCGACCCAGTCGGCATAGGCGGCACCAAGCGCCGTGGGGTCGGAGACGATGTAGCCCGAGCCCGACAGCGCGTTCGACAGCGGCAGTTCCGACGGGGTGTAGCCCGAGGTGTGGAAGCCTTCCTGCGCCACGCCGTCGCCGATGCCCTGCAGCGAGGACTTGGCCGGCAGCAGCACGCCGCCGGAGAACAGCTCGAAGGCGATCTCGCCGTCGGTGGCCTCGTTCAGCGCCTCGGCAAACCATTTCGCGGTGCGCACGGTGGTTTCGCCCTCGGGCTGGAAATGCGCCATGCGGTAGCTTTCGGCCGCGACGCTGGTGGCCGCCATCAGGCCGACGCCGCCGGCAAGCAGCAGTGCTTTGATAGAAGTCATGTGATCCCTCTCCTCCCTTGCGTTGCAGGCCGCTGGCCGTCAGCGCGGCGGCGGCATGCAACAATGATGCAATTTAGGACTATAGTCAGACGCCCTGTCGCCGCGGAACGGTATTTTTCCTCCCATAGGCGGAGGCTGTCGCCACCCAAAGGTTTGCCGCGGCATGGCGCGCTTGCCGGAGAAACGGCCCAGCCGGTAGACAAGGACAATCGGGCGATCTGCGCCGAGCCTGGACGAGGAGGACTGTCCCAGGACCGCGCTGCCCGAAACAGAAGGAGGGAGGAGCATGATCCGCAATCCGCTTGAGTGGGTGTCGGAGGCACTCGTGACCATCACCACCATCCCGGTCCTGGCGATGATGGGGCATGTCACGCTGGACGTTGTCCTGAAATACACCATCAACACCCCGATCCAGGGCACGCTGGAAGTCACCGCCTATTACTACATGGTGGCGATCGTGGTTCTGCCCATGGCCTTTGTCGAACTGACGCGTCAGTCAATCTCGGTCGAACTGTTCTACCAGATGATGCCCTACAAGATGCAGGTTGCGGTGGTGGGCTTCGTCCTGCTGATCAGCGCGATCGGGTATGGCGGGCTTGCCTACATCTCGTGGCCGGATGCCATCAAGGCCTTCGAGCGCAAGGAGATCGTGATGGGCGCGGTGCGCGTCTACATCTGGCCCGCGCGCTTCCTGCTGCCCTGCGCCATGGTGCTGACCTCTCTGGTCTGCCTGCTCCTGTTCTTCCGCCTTCTCTTCAAGCCGCGCGCGCGGGCCGAGCTGGTCTCGGTTCACACCGCAGAAAACGACCACGGAGCTGACTGACCATGTCGATGTTGGAAATCGGATTCGCCAGCACCGGCATCGTGCTGTTCCTGATCGCGCTCCGCGCGCCGATCGGGATCGTGCTTCTTCTCGTCTCCTTCGGGGGCGTCTGGGCCGCGCTCGGCTTCCAGGTCGCCTGGGGCATCGCCCGCGCCATCCCGTTCGACTTCATCGCGAACTGGAGCTTCAGCGCCGTGCCGATGTTCCTGCTGATGGGGTACGTGGCCTCGAACGGGGGGCTGACGGACGGGCTCTTCGCCGCGCTCAAGATCATCCTCAGGCGGGTGCCGGGCGGGCTCGGCTGCGCCGGGGTCGGCGCCTGCGCGCTGTTCTCGGCGGCCTCGGGCTCGTCGGTGGCGACCTCGGCTGCGATGTCGCGCATCGCAGTGCCCGAGATGCTCAAGCAGGGCTATGACAAGGCGCTCGCCACCGGCACAATCGCCTCGGCGGGCACGCTGGGCTCGCTGATCCCGCCGTCGATCCTGATGATCGTCTACGCGATCTTCGCCAATGTCTCGGTCGGCAAGCTGTTCCTGGCGGGCTTCCTGCCGGGGGCGCTCTCGGCGGCGATGTACATGACGATGATCATGCTGCGGGTGAAGGCCAACCCGTCTCTGGCGCCGCGCGCTGAGATCACCGCGACCCGGGCCGACACCATCGCCGCTCTCAAGCAGGTCTGGCCGCTGCCGGCGCTGATCCTCGGTGTGCTGGGCGGCATCTTCGCCGGGGTGATGACCCCGACCGAAGCCGGTGCCGTCGGCGCCTCGCTCGCCATGGTGCTCGCGGCGCTGCGCCGTCGCCTGACGTGGACCGTGGTGCGCACCGCCGTGCGTGACGCGGCCATCGGCACCTCGACGGTGTTCATCATCGCGGTGGGCGCCACCATGTTCACCAGCTTCATGGGTCTGACCGGCGTGCCGCGTGCCATCGCCAACGCGATGCTCTCGGTCGGCGACAGCCCGGTGGTTCTGATCCTGATGATCGCGGTGGTCTATATCGTGCTCGGCATGTTCATCGAGTCGATCGGCATCATGCTGCTGACATTGCCGATCTTCTTCCCGCTGCTGCAGGCGGCCAATGTCGACATGATCTGGTTCGGCATCATCGTCATCAAGCTGCTGGAGATCGGCATGATCACCCCGCCCGTGGGCCTGAACTGCTATGTCATAGGGTCCGCCCTGAGAGGCACGGTGCCGATCTCGACGGTATTCCGGGGCGCGCTGTGGTTCATCGCCACCGACATGATCACGCTTACGCTGCTGATCAGCTTCCCGGCCATCGCGCTCTGGCTGCCGAACCTGCTGGACTGAGCCGCGCCGCGAAAGCACCCGTCGTCGGGCCGCGGCAGCGTCAAGACGTTGCCGCGGCCCGTTCACTTTGAACGCAAACTCACGAGGGAGGAGATCCGATGGACCCCGTGCAACGGATGTTGATCGAACACGAGTGCGCCAAGCTGACGGTGCTCTACTGCCGCCACCTCGACCACCTCGACCCCGATGCCTTCGCAGCGATCTATACCGAGGACGCGGTCTACAAGCCTGCGGTCGAGCCGGTGCCGATCGAGGGACGCGCCGCGATCCGCGACTGGATCGGGCGCTATCCGAAGGATCGGCTGGGGCGGCACGTGGCGACCAACCAGATCGTCGAGGTCATCGACGAGGACAGCGCCACCGGCTCGTCCTACGCCATCGTCTTCCGCGAGCCGGCCCCGCGCGAGGGGGTGATCTCGGACCGGGTGACGCCGCGCAGCCTCGTCGAGTATTCCGACAGCTACCGCCGCACCGCCGAGGGCTGGAAGATCGCCCGGCGGGTCTATCGTTTCGACTTCCTGCAACGTGAGGAAGCCCGCCGCCCGGGAGAGGCGGCAGGCTGATCGCAAGCCGGATCAGGGAGGCGTCTTAGTCCTTCCAGGAATTCTCGGGCACGAAATCCTCCGGACGGGTGGCTGCGAGCCCCGCCTGCAGCGCCCGCGCGTCGAGCGGGCGGCAATAGACCGGCCGGGCGCGCTCAAAGCGCCAGCTCTCGGCCAGCGGGCCGGCATGGACCGGCTCGAACCCGGCATCCCTCACGATCTGCGAGACCACGGTGGCGGCCTGTTCGTCGTCGCTGGCGATGGGCAGGGCGGGGGTGCCGCCGGACGGGGGCGTCTTGCCACCCCGCTCGAGATGCGGCGACATGATCGAGTTGAACGCCTTGACGACGCGGGCCTTGGGCAGCTTGCGCTGCAACTGGCCGCTGGTGGTCTCGCCGCCGCCCTCGAACTCGGGATGCACGCCGTCGCGACCGGGATAGTAGTTGCAGGTGTCGATCACGATGCGCTGGCCTATGGCATCGGCCGGAAGGGTGTCGAAGGCATTGAGCGGCACGGTGACCACCGTGACATCGCCGAATTGCGCCGCCTCCTCGGCCGAGCCCCCATGACAGCCGAGCGCCGAGGCGGTCTCGCGGACCGCCTCGGCACCGCGCGAATTGCTGATCATCAGCTCGTGCCCCTGCGGGGCGAGCCTGGTGACGAGGGCGCTGGCGATGCGCCCGGCGCCGACGATACCGATCTTCATGGCAGATCCTCCCATCTCTGTCACAAGCCGCCCAGTGGGGCGGCGTCGTCGTTGAGTGTAGGGCAGGCGGGCCGCCGGTTCGGCCCGTTTCCGGACATCAGGGCGCGGTGCCATGCGTTTCCTCCGCCCGGCATAGGCGGCGACTATGCGCGCAGGAGCCGCCTCTCGCCGGAGCGGGCGCAACCTGCATACTGTCTCCCGAGACGAGATCCGCCGCCCGAGCGCGGCCACAACCATTGGGGGGAGACCATGGCAAGCGCAGAACCATCACTCGAGCAAAAGGTCGCAGAGCTCTGGGATCGCGAACAGATCCGGCAATGTCTCGTCCGGTATTGCCGGGGCGTCGACCGCTTCGACCGCGCATTGATCCTGTCGGCCTTTCATCCGGATTGTCTCGATGAGCATGGCAAATTCGTCGGCACGCCCGAGGAGTTCGTCGAGTGGGCACTTGGCCAGCACGGCGCGGCGCATCTGTCGCACCAGCATTGCCTGCTGAACCAGACCGTGGAGATCGAGGGCGACACGGCCCATTCCGAGACCTACTTCATGTTCGTGTGCATGAACCGCAAGGGCAAGCCGCTGACTCTGGGCGGCGGGCGCTATGTCGACCGGCTCGAGAAGCGGGACGGGGAGTGGCGCATCGCGGCGCGGGTGACGCTGCGCGACTGGTCGATGATGGACGAGATCCCCGACATGGACGATCTGACCTCCTTCACCTCGACGCGGGCGATCCTGCCGGAGCCGGTGAAGGCCTTCATGAATGCCGGGCGCGGCCCTGCGCGCGACACCAGCGATCCGTCCTACGATCGGCCGCTGACCGTCGACCCCAGCCGCCGCGACGGCTATCTCGAGATGATGGCAAAGACCGAGAAGACCTGAGAAGGGGCCCGCCCCGCGGCCTGAGGGCGCGGGGCAGGGCCGCGGTCAGCTGTCCTCTTCGAGCGAGGATTTCTTGATCATCATGCCGGTGCGGCGCAGGATCACCACGACCTCGTCGCGCTGGTTGAGGCCGCGGGTCTCGAACTCGACGAGCCCGGCATTGGGGCGCGATTTCGACTCGCGCTTAGAGATCACCTCGGTCTCGGTGTAGATCGTGTCACCGATGAAGACCGGGTTGGGGAATTTCACGTCGGAATAGCCCATGTTGGCCAGCGTGGTGCCGAGGGTCATGTCGTGCACCTGCACGCCGGCCACCAGCGACAGGGTGAAATTGCTGTTCACCAGACGTTTGCCGAAGATCGACTCATTGCGGCAATACTCGTCATCCACGTGCAGCCAGGCCATGTTGTAGGTCAGCGTGGAGAACAGCAGGTTGTCGGCCTCGGTGACGGTGCGGGTGATCGAATGCTTGTAAGTCGTGCCCGGCTCGAGCTCTTCGTAGAACATGCCGCTGGCCAGTTGCTTGTAGTTTGCGGGCATCCGCACCTCCCTGTTCGAATTGGTCTGGCCCGGGATCGAGCCGCTCTCGTCATGTAGTATCGTGTATCATGCACGATCTGGCCCGGAAATATCGCGCCCCTGCCGCCTCTTGCGGCCTTCGCGCTGGCCTATGGTCCGAACGTTCGGCTCAAAGCGACGGCGACAAACAAAAAGGGGAGCGGGCGCATCAGGCCCGCTCCCCTGTCATCCCGCGATGTGGCGCGCGTCAGTCGGAGAGCGCGGCCTTGAACTCGTCGAGTGCGTCCTGGCCTGGCAGACCGCGATCGTTGAGCCGTGCCACGAAATTGCTCTCAACCGGCTCCATCGCGGTCGAGAAGGCTTCGATCTGCTCGGGCGTCAGCTCGTAGATCTCGATGCCCTGCGAGGCGTATTCGCCGCGCAGCCTGCCCTCGTTCTCGTCGACCCAGGCGGCGAGCTCGAGTTCGGTCTTCTTGCCGCACTCGTCGACCACGGTCTGCACCTCGGCGGGCAGCCCGTCGAACACCTCCTGGCTCATGCCGATCCACGAGGCCGAGGTGCCGAAGCTGGCATTGGCGCTCATGTGGGTGGCGACCTCGTTGACCGAGTAGGGCGTGGCGCTGGCGAAGGACAGGATGGTGCCGTCGACGGTGCCACGCTGCATTGCGGTGTAGAGATCGTTGGCCGACATCTCGACCGGAACCGCGCCGATGGATTCGACCAGGAAGTTCAGAGCCGAGCCGGTGGTGCGGATCTTCTGGCCCGACCAGTCAGACACCTCGGCATAGGTCTTGGTGCCCATGATCTGGTAGGGGGCCAGCAGGCTCAGCTGAAGCGGCTTGACGCCGACCTCGTCGAGCTCGGCCTTGAGTACACCGTCCCGGCTGATCGCCTCGCGCCACGCCTCGACTGCGGCCACGGCCGACGCCGACATGCCGGGCAGAAGCGTCACGCTTTGCAGCGGCACCGTCGCGGTCTCGGCCGCGATGGTCGAGAAGGTCATCTGCGCGAGCCCCTTCTGAAGCGCCGAGACCCCCTCGTCGCGCTTGACCAGCTGGCCGGAGGGGAAATAGTTGAAATCGATGGCGTCCCCGGCGCCTTCGGTGATGCAGGTCATCAGCCGCTCGACCCCCTGCACCGACACGAAATGCGTCGGAGGCAGGTCGGTGGCGACGATCAGCGTTTCCGCGGTGGCCGCGGTCGATGTCAGGGCGGTGCCAAGCGTCAGCGCCGCGATCAATCCAGTCCGTTTCACAAGATCTCCTCCCTACTAGATCTAAGATGCATCCTTTTTGCCTGACTGAGGGTTCAGTTACCAGACCAATGCGGCTACGCTCGGCCCAGCTTGGTGGGGGAGGTTCGCCGCTTGAGGCTCCGGTTGACCCTGAAGGCGTGTTCACGATGCGCCATGACTGTAGGGCCTCGGGCAAGATGCGCATAGCGGGTCCCGGCATGAGTGCGGCCACCGACCGCCTGTGCCTATGGCCGACATAGGGGGGTGGTCGAATTGATCCGCCGCGGCCTTAGAAGGTAAGACCATGTGTGGGCAAACTTTGCGTAATGCGAGATTGCCGGTGCGCCGCGACCGGCGCGGCCCGGCTCAGGAGATACGGGCGGCGCGTTGCGCCGAAACAGGGCAGGACATCGGGCACATGCCGTTGGCGCCTGCCGGGAGGAGGACAGATGACAGACAATCCCGCGCCGGGATCACCGATCTACCGCGCGCTGAACCGGGTGCTGGCGCCGGTCGAGGTCGCCGCGGCAGTGATCGCCGCGCTGATGATGCTGATCGCGATGGTGCTCAACACCGCCGACGCTCTGCTGCGCTACGCGATCAACAGCCCGCTGAACTTCAACCTCTTCGTGACCGAGAACTACCTGATGGTCGGGCTGATCTGCATGCCGATGGCCTGGGCGTTCCGGACCGGGGGCTACATCCGCATCACCTTCCTGCTGCACGCGCTACCGCGAAAGGTCGGTGACATCCTGCTGCGCGTGGGCCTCCTCGCCAGCGGCATCTACTGCGCCCAGCTGGCCTGGCTCTCGGGCTACAACTGGTGGGATGCCTACAGCACCAATTCCGTCGACATGGGCGTGGTGGACTGGCCATGGCACTGGTCGTGGATCTGGATCCCGATCGGCATGGGGCTGCTCTCCTTGCGCCTGCTGCTGACCACCATCGGCCCCGCAGCCGGGCTCGACGTGTCCCACGAGATCGAGGAGGAAGCCGTATGACCTTCGCAATCGGCGTTGCCATCCTTCTCGGCCTGATGGTGCTCGCGGTGCCCATCGGCTACGCGCTCGGGATTGCGGGGGTGATCAGCCTCAACATGCTGGTCCCGATGAGCATGATCGAGACCCTGCTCGGCAAGGTGGTGCACGGCACCGTCGCCAACTCGATCATGCTGACCATTCCGATGTTCATCCTGATGGCCGAGTTTCTCGCCTGCGGCGGCGTCGCCACCGACCTGCTGCTGGCCTGCAACCGGCTGCTACGCAAGGTGCGCGGCGGTCTCGCCATGGCCTGCATCTTCGCGGGTGCCATCCATGCTGCCGCGACCGGCAGCAGCACCGCCTCGGCGGCGAGCCTCGCGAGGGCCTCGTTCCCGGCGATGATGAAGGCGGGCTACGCGCCGTCGCTGGCGGTGGGCACGATCTCGATCGCCGGTACGCTGGCGATCATGATCCCGCCCTCGGTGGCCTTCGTGATCTACGGTGTTGTGACCGAGACCTCGATCGGGAGGCTGTTCCTTGCCGGGATCATCCCCGGGATCCTGACCATGCTGGGCTACATCCTGACGATCTCGATCACCCTGAGGGTCAAGCCCGAATGGGGCCCGAGCAACGCGGATCAGGAACGCGCCATGGCCGAAGAGCGCGGCGGGCGCGTCTGGCCGATGTTCGTGCTGATCGTTGTGGTGCTGGGCGGGCTCTACAGCGGCATCGCCACCCCCACCGAGGTTGCGGCCATCGGAGCCTTCGGGGCGCTGATCATCTCGGTCTTCTCGGGGCGGATGACCCAGCGCGGCTTCAACCATGCGCTCGGTGGCACCATGCGGATCACCTCGATGATCATGATGATCATCATCAGCGCGCACGTCGTGGGCTACTTCATCTCCTTCACCAAGATCACCGACACGCTGCTCGAATGGATCGCCCAGAGCGGCATGACGCCGGTGCAGGCGATGCTGATCGTGGTGTTCATCTACCTGATCCTGGGCATGTTCATGGACCAGGCGGCGGTGCTGATCCTCACCGCCCCGATCTCGACCCCGCTGATGGCGGGGCTCGGCTTCGACCCGGTCTGGTGGGGGGTGATCATGATCAAGACCACCGAGATCGGGCTGGTAACGCCACCGCTGGGCATGGTGGTCTTCGTCACCGGCTCATCGACCAACACCGATCTCAGATCGAGCTTCGCCGGTGTCACGCCCTTCATCATCGCCGAGTTCGTGACGCTCGGCCTGCTGCTGGCGTTCCCGGCGATTACGCTCTGGCTCACCTGAGCCCGCGGCCGACCGGAGCGCATCGCGTGCCGGTCGGTCCTGCCCCGCCCACCTATCCGGGAAGCCTGTTCCGGGCATTGGCAACGCCTCTGCGACGCCATCCGCCGGGGCAAGTGCCTTGCCGCAAACGGGGGCAGGGGCGACACTGAGACAAGGTGCGGACCGGGGCGCACAGGCGCTCGCCCGGTCCAAGGGAGGAGAACCCACACAGATGCAGTATGTATCCGCAACGTCCATCGAGCAGGCGGTCGGCCTTCTGGCAGCCGAGCAAGGCGCCGCGCATGTGCTGGCCGGCGGCACCGATCTCGTCGTGCAGATGAGCGCGGGGCTGCGCGCGCCCGAGCTTGTGGTCGACATCAAGGCAATCCCCGAGGTGGTCTCGATCACCGAGGACGCCGAGGGCTTCCACATCGGCGCGGCGGTCTGCGGCGCCCAGATCAACGAACATGCGGGGCTGCGCAAGTCCTGGCCCGGTGTGCTCGAGGCGATCGACCTGATCGGCTCGATGCAGGTGCAGTCGCGCGCGACCCCCGCCGGCAACCTCTGCAACGCCTCGCCCGCCGCCGACAGCGTCCCGGCGATGATCGCTGCCGGTGCGAGCGCCAGCGTGGTCGGCCCGAAGGGCCGCCGCGAGGTCCCGGTCGAGGAGATCCCCACCGGGCCGGGCAAGACCAGTCTGGAAAAGGGCGAGGTGATCGTCGCGATCAACCTTCCGCCACGCCCCGAACGTGCGGGCGACGCCTACCTGCGCTTCATCCCGCGCACCGAGATGGACATCGCGGTGGTGGGCGTCGGGGTCAATCTCGTGCTCGACGCGGACGGCACCTGCAGCTTCGCCCGGGTGGCGATCGGCGCGGTCGCGCCGACGGCGCTGCTGGTGCCCGCGGCTTCGGAGGCGCTGGTGGGCACCACGCTCGACGATGCGGCACTCGAGCGCGCCGCCGAGGCGGTGCGCGGGGTCTGCCGCCCGATCGACGACAAGCGCGGCACCGCCGAGTACCGCATCCGCATCGCGGGGGTGATCTTCAAGCGCACCGTCGCCGCCGCGCTCGCCCGCGCCCAGACCTGACCGAGGAGGACAGCAGATGGCCAAACTCCATGTGACCACGACGATCAACGGCGACGAGGTCGAATTCCTCGCCCGTCCCGACCAGACCCTGCTCTCGGCGCTGCGCGACGAGCTCAACCTGACCGGCTCCAAGGAGGGCTGCGGGTCGGGCGATTGCGGTGCCTGCTCGATCGAGGTGAACGGGCGGGTGACGTGTTCGTGCCTGATGCTCGCCGCCGAGGCCGGCGGCAAGACCATCACCACCATCGAGGGCGTCGCCGATCACGGCGAGTTGCACCCGGTGCAACGGCACTTCCTGCAGGAGGCCGCGCTGCAATGCGGCTTCTGCACCCCGGGCATCATCGTCGCCGCGAAGAACCTGCTCGAGCGCAATCCGGACCCGACCGAGGAAGAGATCCGCTTCTGGCTGGCGGGCAACCTCTGCCGCTGTACCGGCTATGACAAGATCATCCGCGCGGTGCAGGCCGCCGCCGAGGAGATGCGCGCCCCCGCCTGAGGGCGGCGGTGCGCGCGCACGTCATGGAGCCCTTCGCGCTCTACGCGATCAAATACGCGGTGAACGGGCCACGCACGCTCGGGCAGAACCTGCAGGGCGGCGACATGCACGAGGCGGCTGCAGACCTGGATTTCTATGTCTGGGTGGCGCAGCGCTCGGACCGGGTGTTCCTGATCGACACCGGCTCGAGCGATGCCTCGGCGGAGCGTCGGGGCGACGGCTACCTGCGGTCCCCGGCGGATGCCATCGGGCTTCTCGGGCTCGATCCGGCCCGGATCAAGGACGTGATCCTCACCCACATGCATTACGACCACGCTGGCAACCTGCACCGGTTTCCGCAGGCGCGGTTTCACTTGCAGGACACGGAGATGTCCTACGCCACCGGGCGCTGCATGTGCGCGCCGGTCCTGCGGCGCGGCTACGAGATCGAGGATGTGGTGCACCTGGTGCGCTGCGTGCATTGCGACCGCGTGGTGTTTCACGACCACAGCGCTGAGATCGTGCCGGGGCTCAGCGTGCACCGCATCGGCGGCCACACCGACGGGCTTCAGGTGGTGCGGGTCTGGACCACGCGCGGCTGGGTGGTGGTGGCCTCGGACGCGGCGCATTTCTTTGCCAATGCGAAGCAGCGTGTGCCGTTCCCGTCGATCCTGCATGCCGATGCGATGGCCGAGGGCTTCCGCATCATTCTGGAGCTCGCGGGGGGGTCTTGGGATCACGTGATCCCCGGTCATGATCCGCTGGTGATGGATCTCTACCCGGCACCCGATCCGGCGCTCGAGGGCATCGTCGCACGGCTCGATCTGCCGCCGCGCCGGCCGGCCTGAGCCGCTCTTGTCCCGATCGCAAGCTCGCACGGATGCGCTCCGTGCGAGGCCGTTTGATCCTGTGCTCGGCCCCCTGCACCCCTGCGCCGCCGGGTCGCGGCGCAGGGGCAGTTGATCAGAGCTCTTCGCCGCGCTCGTCGAGCGCCTTGAGCACGGTCTGCGGGTTCATCGGCAGCGAGGTCATCCGGCGTTTGGTGGCGGCGGAGACCGCGTTGGCGACGCAGCCGAGCGCCGAGACCATGCTCGCCTCTGCCACGCCCTTCACCCCGAACGGGTGGAAGGGGTTGGGCACCTCGACGATGATCGCCTGCAGCATCGGCAGGTCCGAGGCCACCGGCATCCGGTAGTCGAGCCAGCCGGAATTCTGCAACACACCGTCCTTGCCGTAGACATAGCCCTCGTTCAGCGCCCAGCCGATGCCCTGCACGCAGGCGCCCTGCATCTGTCCTTCGACATAGGCGGGGTGGATGGCGCGCCCGGCATCCTGGCAGCTGACGAAGTTGAGGATCTTGGTGGCGCCGGTGTCGGGATCGACCTCGACATCGCAGAACATCGCGCTCAGTCCCGGTGCGTGACCCGACATGGTCTTGCCGTAGGAGGCGCCGAAATGCCCGCCGGTGGCGCTGGCATCCGCCGCCAGTTCCTTGAGCGTCAGCGGCTCGAACTTGCCGACATTGGTCGAGGACGGGTGCGCCGCGCCGCCGGCCCATTCCACGGCCTCGACCTCGACGCCCCAGATCTCGGCGGCGCGTTGCTTGAGCTGGTCGATGACCTCCTCGCAGGCGCCGACGATGGCCTTGCCGGTGGCAAAGGTCACCCGGCTGCCTCCCGTAAGATCGCCATAGGGCACCGACGCGGTGTCGTGGATCTCGGAGCGCACGTCCTCGTAGGGTACGCCGAGCGTGTCGGCCGCCATCATCGCCATCGAGGCGCGGCTGCCGCCGATATCGGGACTCGAATTCGCGATGGTGACGACGCCGTCGCTGTTGATCAGGCAGGTGGCGCCGGAGTGGCCCGACATGTTGTGCCAGTAGCCCGCCGCCACGCCGCGGCCCTGATTGGGGCCGAGCGGCTTGGCGTAGTCGGGATTCGCCTTGAGCGCCTCGAGGATCTCGACGAAGCCGTTGTGGGTCACCGTGCGGTCGCCAAGCTGACGGGTGCCCTCGGTGATGGCGTTCTTCAGCCGCAGGTCGATCGGATCCATGCCGATCTTCTTGGCGATCACGTCGAGCACGCCCTCGACGGCAAAGCAGGACTGGGTCGAGCCGGGCGCCCGGTAGGCCGCGGTCATGGCGCGGTTCGAGAGCACGTCATGGCCGACCGCGTGCTGGTTGGCGATGTCGTACTGCCCGAAGGCGCAGAGGCAGCCGTTGATGAAGGGCGCGCCGGGGAAGGCGCCGGAATTGTAGTAGAGCTCGATCTCGCCGGCGGTGATGGTGCCGTCGCGCTTTGCGCCGATCTTGACGCGGATCTTGCTGTCCGAGGCCGGGCCGGTGGCGCGGAACACCTCGTCGCGCGACATGGTCATCTTGACCGGGAGCCCGGCCTTCTTCGACAGCATCATCGCCACCGGTTCGAGATAGACCTTGGTCTTGCCACCGAAGCCGCCGCCGATCTCGGCGGCGCTGGCGCGGATGTCGCCCGGCGACATGCCGGTCATCTTGGCCGTCAGGTCACGCATGGTGAAATGGCCCTGGCTCGAGACCCAGAGCTGCGAGCTGCCGTCGGTCTCGTACTCGGCCACGCAGGCATGCGGCTCGATATAGCCCTGGTGCACCGGGACGCTGTCGAAGCTCAGCTCGACGACCTCGTCGGCCTCGGCAAAGCCCGCGGCGACATCGCCGAGGCTGTCCTCCCAGCGCCGGGTGATGTTCGAGGGCGTCGTGGGGGCCGGCGTGACGTTGCGGGTGGTCATGCCGTCATGCACCTGCGGCGCGCCGGGGGCGATGGCCTCGTCGATGCTGATGACATGCGGCAGCACCTCGTAGTCGACCTCGATCAGCTTCAGCGCGGCCTTGGCGGTCGCCTCGTCACGGGCGGCAACGGCGGCGAGCGCGTGGCCGTGGTAGAATACCTTGCCCCGCGCCATGACGTTCGAGGATTCGTGGAACATGTTCTTCTCGATGCGCTCGGGCCCGGCATAGGCATCGGGAAAATCCGGGAAGTCGGCCCCGGTCACCACCGCGTGCACGCCCGGCAGGGCCTCGGCCTTCGAGGTATCGATGGCGCGGATACGGGCATGGGCGTGCGGCGAGCGCAGCACCTTGCCGTGGATCATCCCCGCCGGGGCGTAATCGCTGCCATAGCGCGCCGCGCCGGTGACCTTGGGCACGCCGTCGGGGCGCACCGGGCGGGTGCCCACATAGCCGTCGCGTGCGGGCGAGATGTCCGACTTGATCTCGTTCATGAGCTCCACTCCTCCTGAAGGTCGCGTGACGTGGTGGCCGGCCAGCGCCGGTGGCGTGCCGGTTGCCGCAGGCCGTGGCCACGCAGAGTTGGGTTCAGGGTATCATCCCGGCCCGAGCGGCGAGGCAGGAAAAATGCGGGCCAGCGCGGATTCCTTTGGCAGGCAAAGGCGTGGCGCATGGCCCGGAGCTGCCGCACTATTCAGCGCCGGCCGGGTTTGCCAGACGGGCGCAGCGCCTTTTGGCGAAACAAAAAAGGCGCGCCCCGCGGGAGAACCGGGGCGCGCAGAAAGGGCGGGGCGTGGAGGTCGCGCCGCCCTTGATCTCAGAATACGAAGACGCCCTTGCCACCGGTCTGCTTGTCGAACATCTGGTAGGCCTTTTCGGCCTCCTCGATGTCCCAGCGGTCCGAGAACACCTTGTCGACCTCGACGCCGTGGTCGGCGATGAACTCGGCGCAGTCCTTCATGCCGTTGATCGAGAAGGTCCACGATCCGATCACTGTGCGCTGGCCGACGATCATGTCGTTCCAGCCCACCACGTTGAGATTGCCGCCCACCGCGACCAGCGCGATGCGACCCCAGGGTGCGGTGCAGCGCACCGCCTGCTGCTTGGCGATGTCGCCGCCGGCGCAGTCCATGGCGCAGGAGGCGCCCTTGCCGCGGGTCAGCTTCTTGACCTCTTCGACAGGGTCGTGGGTCTTGGCGTTGATGACGTGCGCCGCGCCATAGGCCTTTGCCGCCTCGACCCGGCCCGGGTCGATGTCGACGCCGATCACCTCGACACCCATCGCCGCCGCCAGCTGCACCGCCGACAGGCCCACCGGCCCGAGGCCGAAGACCACCAGCTGGTCGCGCGCGCTCACGTCCATGCGGACCAGCGCATAATAGGCGGTGCCTGTGCCGCAGGCCACCGCCGCGCCACCGACGAAGCTCAGCTCGTCGGGCATCTTGACCAGCGTCGAGGCCGGCACCAGCTGGAACTCGGCATGGCCGCCATGCTTGGCGACACCGTGCGGCTCGACGCCGTTCTCGCACATCTGGGTCCAGCCGCCACGGCAATGCTCGCAGAAATTGCAGCCCTCGTAGTGGAACACGATCACCCGGTCGCCGGGCTTGAGCACTTTGGGGTCGATGTCGGGCCCGACCTCCTCAATCACCCCGCAAGGCTCGTGGCCGGCGATGATCGGGGTATCGTCGGGCAGGCCGCGGTCGGCAAAGCTCTTGAGCCCGAGCTGTACCATCAGCTTGGCCATGCTCTCGGCTCGATAGTAGTGAAGATCGCTGCCGCACATGCCAGAGGCCTTCATCCGGACCACAGCCTGTCCCGGCCCGGCTTTCGGATCCTCGAAGTTCATCACCTCGAGCGTGCTGTTCCCCGTGAAGACGACGCCTCGCATGTTCGGTTCCTCCCTCAACTGACATGTCGTGTGAAATCGACGCCAGCAGAGGCCTGACTGACGCCCCCGTCAATCTGGCGGGGGCAAAGGCCGCGGGCTTCCTATGGGAGGCATAGGCCAAGGCGGGACGCCCGGGAAAACCCGGCTGCCGCGTTTGACCACTGAATAGTCAGTCAGTAGCGTCAGGGGTGTCGCGGGGAGCGACGAGGAGGACAGGCATCGCCGCTTGGCGTGCCGAGGAAAGCAGGACATGAAGACAAGCATTGTCGGACTCGGTCAGACCGAGTTCTCGAAGAATTCCGGCCGCAGCGAACTCAAGCTGGCGCTAGAGGCCATCCTCGGCGCGCTCGAGGATGCGGGGCTCGAGGTCAACGATATCGACGGTCTGGTGCGCTACACCTGGGACAACACGTCCGAGGCAGCGATCGTGAACGCGCTCGGCCTGCCCTCGCTGAGCTATTACGGCGAAACCGAGTTCGGTGGCGTCAACTGCTGCGGTGCGGTCGCGCAGGCCTCCGCGGCGATCGAGGCAGGGCTGGCGAACTGCGTGGTGTTCTACCGCGCGCTCAACGCCCGGTCCGGCGTGCGCTTCGGGCGCGGCGAGCGGGTGCTGGCGGAAGAGGGCGACTGGCTGGTTTCGCGCCAGCCCGAACCGCCCGGTGACATCTATTCCGCGCCCTTCGGGCTGCTCGTGCCGGGCCAGCACCACGCACTCTACGCGCAAAGCTACATGGGTCATTATGGGCTCGACGAAGAGCGCTTCACCGACATGCTTGGCGGCGTGGCGGTGACGCAGCGGGCCTATGCCAACCGCAATCCGCGGGCGCTGCTGAAGGACAAGAGCCTGAGCCTCGACGACTACCGCGCCGGCCGGGTCATCACCCACCCTCTGCGGATCTACGACTACTGCCTCGAGACGGACGGCGCGATGGCGATGGTCATCGTCAGCCAGGAGAAAGCGCGCCAGCTTTCGGGCAAGGCCGTCGATGTGCTGGCGGCCGGGCAGTACATCTTCCCGGGCTCGGTGCCGATGTATCTCTATGCCGAAAAGACCTACAGCCTCGCCCCCGAGGGCGCGGCGCAGCAGCTCTTCGGGCGCGCGGGGCTCTCGGCCAGCGATATCGACGTGGCGATGATCTACGATGCCACCTCGATGATGGTGCCCATCGCACTGGAGGATTTCGGTTTCATCGGCCGAGGCGAGGCGGCGGACTTCCTGAGTTCGGGCGGCAACGGACCCGGCGGGCCGCTGCCGGTGAACACCCATGGTGGCCTTCTCTCCGAGGGCTACTTCCACGGCCTCAACACGATTGCCGAAGGCGTTCGGCAGCTTCGGGGCGACTCTCACAATCAGGTCGAGGGCGCCGAAACCGCCTTCGTCACCCTTCGCGGGGCAAGCTCAATGGTGTTGGGGCGCGCATGACTGTCATCAGACCTTCCGACGAGTATCTCGAACAGCCGTACTACCGGCATCTGGCCGAGGGCACGCTGCATCTCAACTGCTGCAACGATTGCGGCGCGGCGCATCATCCGCCCTCGCCGATCTGCCCGAAATGCCGCTCGTTCAACACCGGCTGGAAGCCCGCTTCGGGCCGCGCCACGCTCAACTCCTTCGCCGAGGCGCGCCACGCGGTGCATCCGATGCTCGGCCCCAAGGTGCCTTACGTGATCACGCTGGTCGATCTCGAAGAGGGCGTACGGCTGGTCTCGGGCATCCCCGAGGGAATGCGCTTTGATCTCAAGGTCGGGATGCCGCTCGAATGCAAGGTGATCCGCTTCGACGAGGCCTTCGCACTGCCCTACTTCCTGCCGGTCGGGGAGGGCGGAGCATGAGCCAGACACGACCGCTCGACGGTATCCGCGTGCTCGATTTCGGCGCCTTCGTCGCCGGCCCCTATTGCGGCACCATCCTCGCGGCGCTCGGCGCCGACGTGGTCAAGGTTGAATCGCCGCGCGGCGGAGATCCGTTCCGCCGCGGCGAGGGCGCGAAGAACGCCTATTTCAACCAGATGAACGCCGGCAAGAAGAGCCTCGCCGTCGATCTCAAGCGCCCCGAGGGCATCGCGCTGATCAAGGCGCTGCTGCCGGGCTTCGATGTGCTGATCGAGAACACCCGCCCGGGCAAGATGGCGGCGCTGGGGCTGGGCCCCGACGTGGCCCGAGCGATCAATCCCGACCTGGTCTATTCCTCGGTCTCGGGCTTCGGAGATGGCGGTCCGTGGCGCGACCGCGCCGCCTATGACACCATCGGACTCAGCATGAGCGGTTTCCTGTCGATCATGAGCGACAAGGACAACACCCGCCTTGCCGGCACCTGCATCGGCGACCTGACGACGGCGCTGGTCTCGGTGATCGGCATCGTGACCGGGCTGGTCGGGCGCTTCAAGGGCACGGGGCAAGGTGGCTCCGAGGTCAAGACCTCGCTGCTCGAGGCAATGACCACCATCACCGTCGACGCCATGACGCAGTATTTCGAGACCGGCGAGACCCCGCATCGCGAGTCGCGCCACCCGGCGGCGCAGAGCTTTGCGCTCAAGACCTCCGACGGGCAGGCGATCACCCTGCACATGTCGTCCTCGCCGAAATTCTTCAAGGGCATGCTGAGCGCCATCGAGCGCACTGACCTGCTCGAGGATCCGCGCTTTGCGACCTATGATGATCGCCGCGCGCATTACTTCGAGCTGCGACCCGTCGTTGAGGCGGCCTTCCTGAAACACGACCGCGACGAATGGGAGCGGCGGCTGATCGCCAACGACGTGCCCTATGCGCCGGTGGTGACACCCGACGAGCTTACCGAGCACGAGCAGATGCAGTGGCTCGACATGTACGAGCCGCCCCGCGACGACGGGCTGCGCCTGTTGCGGGCGCCCATGCGCTTCGACGGCGCGCGTCCCGCGAACCATGTCGGTGCGCCCGAGGTCGGGCAGAACTCGCGCGAGGTCGCACTCGAGGTGCTGCCCGAGGCCGAGGTCGAGGCGCTGATCGAGGCCGGGGTGATCGCCCAGGCCCCCGCCGCGTGATGCCAGCAGCAGGACAGAGACGATGACCAAGACCCCCGTCACCACCAGCGCCGCCGAGGCCGTCACCCGCATCGAGAGCGGCATGTCGGTGGTGTTTCCGCATCTCAGCGCCGAGCCCGGCGCGCTGACCTCGGCGCTCTGGGAGCGCGCGGCACATCTGCGCGACCTGACCGTCACCAGCGGCATGCTGCTGTCGGGCTACAAGTTCCTGCAGATGCCCTGCGCCGAGAACATCCATTTCAAGACGTGGTTCTTGCCGGGCACGCTGTTGCGCAAGACCGCCGCCGACGTGAAGGCCGACTACCTGCCGCTGACCTGGTCGCAAACCGCGCGCTACCTGCTCGAGACGCCGTTCGACGTGGGCCTGATCCAGGTCTCGCCGCCCGATGAAGAGGGTTATCACAGCATGGGGCTGAACTGCACCGTGGTGAAGGGCATCGTGCACAGCGCCAAGGTGCTGATCGCGCAGGTCAATCCCAACGTGCCGCGCACCCTCGGAGACAGCCGGGTCCACGCCTCCGAGATCGACGTGCTGGTCGAGCAGGAAGAGCCCCTGGCCGAGTATCCCAACCGTCCGCTCGATGACATCGACGAGACCATCGGCACCGCCATCGCGGGGATGATCCCCGACGGCGCCTCGATCAGCCTCGGGGTCGGGGGCATTCCGCTGGCCGCAGCCAACGCGCTGATGGCGCGTGGCGCGCGGGATCTGCGCTTCATCAACACCTTCACCGATCCCACGATGGAGCTGATCAAGGCCGGCTGCGCCACGGCCGAGAGCCCCAAGGCCCATGCCGGCGACATCTTCGGCTCGGCCGAGCTCTACCGCTGGGTCGACAACAACCCCGACATCGCCATGGCCAGCGCCATGACCACCCACCGGCCCGAGGATTTCGTCGCCCGCAAGACCGTCTTCTCGGTCAACTCGGCGCTCGAGATCGACCTGCTGGGGCAGGTCAACGCCGAAACCATCGGCGGCAAGCAGGCCGGTTCGATGGGCGGGCTGATCGACTTCGCGGTCGGCGGACAGGTCGAGGGCGGGGCGTTCCTGCTCGGGCTGCGGTCGCGCACCAACAAGGGCAAGCCGCGCATCGTGACCCGGCTCGACGCCAACGTGGTGTCGCTGTCGCGTACCTTCGTCGAGACCGTGGTGACCGAACATGGCACCGCCAGCCTGCGCAACAAGACGGTCTACGAGCGCGCCTTGGCGCTCGCGGGCATCGCCCATCCCGACGACCGCGAGGCCCTCCTCGCCGAGGCGGAGACGCTGCGCTGAGACGCGCGGCAAGGTGAAGAGGGAGGAGACAGACATGAGCGAGACCAAAACCAAACAGCCCCGCAAGGTGATCATCACCTGCGCCATCACCGGCTCGATCCACACGCCGTCGATGTCGCCGCACCTGCCGGTGACCCCGCAGGAGATCAGCACCGCCGCGGTCGAAGCAGCCGAGGCCGGTGCCTCGATCATCCACCTGCATGCCCGCGACCCCGAGACGGGCGTGCCCGACCAGTCCGTGGAGGCCTATGCCAACATCCTGCCGGTCATCAAGCAGCAGACCGGTGCGGTGCTCAACATCACCACCGGCGGCTCGACCACGATGACCACCGAGGAGCGGCTTGCGCCGGCGCTGCACTATGCGCCCGAGGTCGCCTCGCTCAACATGGGGTCGATGAATTTCGGGCTTTACCCGATGCTGAACCGCTTCAAGGCGTTCAAGCACGACTGGGAGGAGCCCTATCTCGAGGGATCCAAGCACCGGATCTTCAAGAACACCTTCGAGGATATCGAGATGATCCTCAGCCGCTGCGCCGACAACGGCACGCGGTTCGAGGTCGAGTGCTACGACATCGGTCATCTCTACACCTGTGCGCATTTCGTCGATCGCGGACTGCTCAAGCCGCCATTCTTCATCCAGAGCGTCTTCGGCATCCTCGGCGGCATCGGCCAGCATCCCGAGGACATCCTGCACATGAAGCGCACCGCCGACCGGCTGTTCGGCGACGACTACCAGTGGTCGGTGCTGGGCGCGGGCGCCAAGCAGATGCAGATCGCGGCGCAGTCGGTGATGCTCGGCGGCAACCTTCGGGTGGGGCTCGAGGATTCGCTCTGGCTCGGCCGCGGCACCCTCGCACAGAGCAATGCCGACCAGGTCGCCTTTGCCAAGAAGATGGTCGAGGACCTCGGGATGGCGGTCGCCACCCCGGACGAGGCCCGCGAGATGCTGGCGCTGAAAGGGGGCCATGATGTCAACTTCTGAGATCCTTCTGAGCGACCTGCAGGACGGCATCCTGACGCTGTCGCTGAACCGTCCCGAGCGGCGCAACGCGCTGAGCGAGGAGCTGATCCTGTCGCTGACCGCTGCGCTCGAGGCGGCCTCGCAGGATCCGGCGGTGCGGGTGATCGTGCTGACCGGCACCGGCGACAAGGCATTCTGCTCGGGCGCCGATCTCAACCCCAAGGCGGGCACCTTCGGCTTCGACTATGCCAACCCGATGACCGCCTACGCCAACCTGCTGCGCGCGGCGCGCCGCACCACGGTGCCGGTGGTGGGCAGGATCAATGGCCACTGCCTTGCCGGGGGCATGGGGCTGCTGGCGCTCTGCGACATGTCGGTGGCGGCGCGGCCGGCGAAGTTCGGTCTTCCCGAGGTCAAGGTCGGGGTCTTCCCGATGCAGGTGGCGGCGCTGCTGCAGGCCACCGTGCCGCCGCGCCGTTTCGCCGAGATGTGCTACACCGGCGAGTTCATTTCCGCCTCCGAGGCGATGGAGTGGGGGCTGGTCAACTACGTCTGCGATCCCGAAGAGCTCGATTCCAAGGTGGCGTGGCTTGTGGGACGGGTGGCCGACAAGTCGCCCACCGCGATCCGGCGCGGCAAGCACGCGCTGAATTCCATGGCCGGGATGACCACCGATCAGGCCATCGCCTTCATGGAGGCGCAGGTGGGTCTGCTGCCGCTGACCGAGGATGCCAAGGAAGGCATGGCCGCCTTCGCAGAGAAGCGCCCGCCGGTCTGGACCGGGCGCTGAGGAGGGCGGCATGAGCGAGCTTCCGAGCAAGGTGCACATCGTCGAGGAGGGCGCCCGCGAGGGGTTCCAGTCGGAACCCGCGGGCATCCCGACCTCGGAGAAGATCCGCCTGATCGAGGCGCTGGCCGAGACCGGCGTGCCCGAGATCGACTGCGCCTCCTTCGTGAACCCGAAGGTGGTGCCGCAGATGGCCGACGTGGCGCAGATCGCCGAGGGCATCCGCAAGCGCGAAGGCGTCACCTATGGCTGCATGTGGCTCAACGCCAAGGGCTTCCTGCAGGCCGCCGAGAGCGGTCTCAGCCTGCCCGCGCTGACCTCTGGCAGCGCGTCGGACACCTTCTTGGCGCGCAACAACAACTCGACCCCCGAGAAGCAGCTCGAGGGCCAGCGCAAGCTGCGGGCGCTCTATACCGAGCACGGTCTGGGGCGCGGGCCGGTCTATCTCTTCACCGCCTTCGGCTGCAATTACGAGGGCGACATCCCGGTCGCCAAGGCGCTGGAGCGCGCCGCCGATCTTGTCGGTGTCTGCGAGGAGGCCGGACGACCGCCGAGCTGCATCTATCTCTGCGACACCATCGGCGCCGCCGATCCGCTGCAGGTCCGGGCGCTGGTCGAGGCGGTGCGCACGCGCTGGCCCGACTACCCGGTGGCGCTGCACCTGCACGACACCCGCGGCCTCGGGATCGCCAACGCCATGGCCGGGCTCGAGCTCGGGGTGGCGCGGTTCGACGCTTCGGTCGGTGGGCTGGGCGGGTGCCCCTTCGCCGGCAACAGGTCCGCCGCCGGCAACATCGCCACCGAAGAGCTCGCGCTGCTCTGCGACCGCATGGGCATCGAGACCGGGATCGACATACCGGCGCTGCTCGGGGTGGCGCAGATCGCCGAAGAGATCGTCAACCATCCGCTGCCCGGCAAGCTGTTCCGGGCCGGCGTGTTCAACAGGAACCCCTGAGGTCCGCGCGCCCGCGCCGCGACCCGGGACACTTGGGAGGAGTAAGCCATGAAGACCCGTGATCTGCCCATCGGCATCGAGGTGACCGATGAGCGGCGCCAGATCGTCGACAACGTCAAGCGCATCTGCGACCGCTTCGACGACGAGTTCTGGCTCGAGAAGGAGAACAAGCACGAGTTCCCGCACGAGTTCCACGCCGCGATGGCCGAGGCCGGCTGGCTGGGCATCACGATGCCCGAGGAATATGGCGGCGCCAATCTCGGCGTGACCGACGCGGCGCTGCTGATGCAGACCATCGGCAATTCCGCGGGCGCGATCTCGGCCTGTTCGACCATTCACATCAACCTCTTCGGCCCCCACGCCATGGTCAAGCATGGCACCAAGGAGCAGAAGGACAGGATGATCCCGCCGCTGGTCGACGGCACCTCCAAGGCCTGTTTCGGCGTCACCGAGCCCGATGCCGGGCTCGACACGACCCACATTTCGACCCGTGCGGTGAAGGAGGGGGCCAACTACATCGTGCACGGCCAGAAGGTCTGGACCTCCACGGCGCAGAATGCCGACAAGATCCTGCTGCTGACCCGGACCACGCCGATCGAGGACTGCAACAAGCCCACCGATGGCATGACGCTGTTCTACACCGACGTGGATCGCGACAAGATCGCCATCACCCCGATCGACAAGATGGGCCGCAACGCGGTGAACTCGAACGCCATCTTCATTGACGGGCTGGTGATCCCGGAAGAGGATCGCATCGGCGAAGAGGGCAAGGGCTTCAAGCTGCTGCTCGACAGCCTCAACCCCGAGCGCATCCTCGTCGCCGCCGAGGCCATCGGCGTCGGTCGCCGGGCGCTTCAGAAGGCGGCGGAATACGCCAATGAGCGCGTCGTCTTCGGCCGTCCCATCGGCAAGAACCAGTCGATCCAGCACCCGCTGGCGCAAAGCTGGATGGCGCTCGAGGCGGCCGACCTGATGGTCTGGCAGGCGGCCCGGCTCTACGATGCCGGCGAGCCCTGCGGCGCCGAGGCCAACGCCGCCAAGTTTCTCGCCGCCGACGCCGCCTTCGAGGCCTGCGACCGGGCGGTGCGCACCCATGGCGGCTTCGGCTACGCCAAGGAATACCATGTCGAGCGCTATTTCCGCGAGATCGTGCTGCCGCGCATCGCGCCGGTGACGCGCGAGATGATCATGTCGTTCATCGCCGAGCGCGTGCTCGAGCTGCCGAAATCCTACTGAGGCAGGCAGGAGGGGAGGAGACCATGACGGACCTGACAGGCAAGCGCGCCATCGTGACCGGCGCCTCCGGGGGGCTGGGGCTGCATTTCGCGCAGATCCTCGCCACGCACGGCGCCGAAGTGACGCTGGCCGCGCGCCGGCGCGAGAAGCTCGAGGCGGCGGTGGCCGGGATCGGACGCGGCGCCAGCGCCGTCTCGCTCGACGTGACCGATCCGGAAAGCGTCGTGGCGGCGTTCTCGGGCGCGGCCTATGACATCGTGATCAACAACGCCGGCGTCACTGTGGATGGCCCGGCGCTCAAGACCTCGGAAGAGGATTGGGGCCGGGTGATCGACACCGACCTGACCGGCGTGTTCCGCATCGCGCAGGCGGCGGCGCGCGGCATGACCGCGGCGGGGACCGGCGGCAGCATCGTCAACATCGCCTCGATCCTCGGCCTGAGGGTGGCCGGCAACCTTGCCGCCTATGCCACCGCCAAGGCCGGCGTGGTGCAGATGACCAAGAGCCTCGCGCTGGAATGGGCGCGCCACGGCATCCGCGTCAACGCGCTCTGCCCGGGCTATATCGAAACCGATCTCAATCGCGACTTCTTTGCCTCCGACGCCGGCAAGTCGCTGATCAAGCGTGTGCCGCAGCGCCGGCTCGGACAGATGTCCGAGCTTGACGGCCCGCTGCTGCTGCTGGCCTCCGAGGCGGGCAGCTTCATGACCGGCTCCGAGATCGCCGTCGATGGCGGCCACCTCGTTTCCTCTCTCTAAGGATACCACCCATGGATTTCACCATTTCCCCGAAGATCGAGGATTACCGCGCCCGCATCGCCCGCTTCGTCGAGCAGGAGATCCTGCCGCTCGAGGAGGACCGGGCGAGTTACGACCCGCACGAGAACATCTGCAAGGATGTGCTCCGGGATCTGCGCGCCAAGGCCAAGGCCGAGGGCCTCTGGTGTCTTCAGCTGAAGCAGGAGACCGGCGGGCAGGAGCTCGGCATCCAGGGCATGGCGGTGTGCTACGAGGAGATGAACCGCTCGATCTTCGGACCGGTCGTGTTCAACGCCGCTGCGCCCGATGACGGCAACATGCAGGTGCTGGAGAAGGTCGGCACCGAGGCGCAGAAGGCCGCGTGGCTCCAGCCCATCGTGCGCGGCGACGTGCAGTCGGCCTTCGTGATGACCGAACCGGCGCCGGGCTCGGGCTCGGACCCGGGCGGCATGATGCTGACCTCCGCCCGGAAGGATGGTGACAAGTACATCGTGCGCGGCCGCAAGTGGTTCATCACCGGGGCCGAGGAGAGCGAGCATTTCATCCTGATCGCGCGGACCTCGGACGATCCGCGCAAGGGGCTCTCGGCCTTCCTGCACAAGCGCGACACGCCCGGTTTCCGCATCGAGCGCCGCATCCCGATCATGGGGCCGGAAGAGCATGGCGGCCATTGCGAGGTGGTCTACGAGGACATGGAGATCCCCGCCGAGAACCTGCTGATGAACGAGGGCGACGGGCTCAAGCTCACGCAGATCCGCCTCGGACCGGCGCGTCTTACCCATTGCATGCGCTGGCTCGGCCTGTCCAAGCGCTGTGTCGAGATCGCAAGCGAATACGCTCACAACCGTTTCGCCTTCGGCGAACGGCTGTCGAAGCGCGAGAGCGTGCAGATGATGCTGGGCGACCTGGCGATGCAGATCGAGATCGGCCGGATGCTGGTGATGAAGGCCGCCTGGGCGCTGGACCAGGGCAGCTTTGCCCGCAAGGAGGTGTCGATGGCCAAGGTCCACGTTGCCAACGTGCTGCACAAGGCCGCCGACACCGCGATCCAGATCAACGGGGCGCGCGGCTATTCCAAGGACACGCCGCTCGAATGGATCTATCGCTACGCCCGGCAGGCGCGGCTGGTCGACGGCGCCGACGAGGTGCACAAGATGGTGCTGCACCGCAATGTCGAGAAGGAAGGCCGCGACTTCTGGAAATGGGACGTGGGCGCATGAGCGGCGAGGTGGATTTCGCCCCCGAGGCGCTGCAGGGCTTCCTCGACGACCGGTTCGGTGCGGCGGAGGTGTTCACGCTCGATCGGATCTCGGGCGGGCAGTCGAACCCGACCTACTTCGTCACCCACGGCAGCCGCGACATGGTGCTGCGCAAGCAGCCCAACGGGCCGATCCTGCGCGGCGCCCACGCGGTCGACCGCGAGTACCGCGTGCTCGCCGCGCTGCACCCCACTGGCGTGCCGGTGCCCGAGCCGGTGCTTTATCACGATGACCCCGGGCTGCTGGGCACGCCGTTCTACCTGATGGCTCGGGTCGAGGGCCGGGTGTTTGCCGATGGCGCCCTGAGCGAGGCCGATCCCGCCGAGCGCCACGCGCTGTGGATGGGGCTCGCCGATGCCATGGCCGAGATGCACAAGGTCCGCCCCGAGGCGGTCGGCCTTGGCGATTTCGGCAAGCCGGGCAATTATTTCGAGCGACAGATCGGACGCTGGGGCCGGCAGTGGGAGGCTAGCGAGACCGAGGGCATCCCCGAGCTCGACCGCCTGCTCGACTGGCTCAAGGCCAACCTGCCGGAGGATGACGGCGCGGTCAGCCTCGCGCATGGGGATTACCGCATGGGCAACGTGCTGTTTCATCCCACCGAGCCGCGGGTTGTTGCGATCCTCGACTGGGAACTGTCGACACTGGGGCACCCGCTCGCCGATCTCGGCTATTGCTGCATGGCTTGGCACACCGCGCCGGACGAATATGGCGGGCTTCTCGGGCTCGATCTTGACGCCGAGGGCCTGCCGCAGGAGGACGCCTTCGTGGCACGTTACATGCAGCAGATGCCCGACAGCGCGCCGCTGCTGCCGTTTCACGAGGCCTTCGCGCTGTTCCGCTTCGCGGTGATCTGGGTCGGTATCGCCGACCGGGTCCGTCAGGGCACAGCCGCAGGCCACGCCGGCACCGATCCGGCGCAGCTCGCAAAGCGCTTCGCCATCCGCGGGCTCGAGGTGATCGACGGCGGTCATGGCGGCTGATCCATTGTCACGAGACGTCGCGCGCGGATCCGGCGGGGCACCGCTTCGCAGAATGGCAGAGGCGCCACGAGGAGGGGCGCGCTCAGGGAGGGCAAGCAGCATGGAAGAACTCGAACGGCGCGTGGCACGCATCCGAACGTCGATCTCGAAGGGTCGCAACGATCTGGTCAGCGGCAACCGCACCCGGATCATCGAGACCGCGACGCGGTTGTTTCGCGCCGAAGGCTACCAGCGCACCGCGATCGGCGACATCGCCGCCGCGCTCGGCGTCAGCCAGGGCAACATCTACCAGTATGTCGAGAAGAAGGACGATATCCTCATTTTGATCCTCTACAGCGCCGTCGAGGATTACAAGAGCGACCTCTTCGTCATCGAGGACGAGGATCTCGACCCGGTGGAGATGCTGATCCGGGCGATCCGCACCTACTATGCCATTCTCGACCGCCATCACGAGAAGACCACGGTGATCTATCACCAGATCTTCCATCTGGAACGCGATGACCGGGCGCTCTTCGGTCAGGTCGAGGCGGCGGTGACGGCACTGTTCGAGCGCCGCGTCGCGGCGGTGATCGCGGCCGGGGCCTGCGCGCCGACCGATGCCTTCCTGCTGGCCTCGAACATCGTCTCGCTGGGTCATACCTGGGCGCTCAAGCGCCGCAGGCTCAAGGCGCATACCGATATCGACGGCTATAGCCAGACCCAGATCGATTACGTGTTCCGCATTCTGGGGCGCGCGCCCGGGACCGGCTGACCCGCGGTGCCCGGCAAGCCGGTGATCACCGCAGGCAGGGCGCGGGCGGCGCCAGAGGAGGACAACGCATGACGGAACCGCTTGCCGGAACGCCCACGCTCCATGGCCGCGCCGAGGCATGGGAGTGCGATTTCAACGGCCACTGGAACACGCGCTTCTACTGCCGCGCCTTCCAGACCGCAGCAGAGGTCGCGGCGGCGCTCGACCAGCGCGCGGAGGACGTGGTCGTCCACCGCCGGCTGATCCGCTTTCACAGCGAACTGCACAGCGCCGACCCGATCGAGATCCGCTCCTTCGCCCTGTGCGACGCCGGCGAGGCGCCTGCGACGGCGCACTACATGCTCTGCCACGGCAAGCCTGCCGCCACCGCGCTCGACGAGGAGACCGCGCCGAACCGCGCGCTGGCCCCGCTGGGCCGCGCCGAGGCCAGGCTCGCGTTGCCGCGCGGGCTCACCGGTGCGCCGGCAGCAGCATGGACGCCCGACCCGGCCCGCGACGTGGTTGTCGAGCTCGGCCCGGTCGGTGCCGATGAGCGCCACGACGACGGCACGCTGCGCTTCGAGCCGGGTATCGCGCGGCTGGCGGTGGCGTCGCATCACCATGCGGTGGCGCTCGGCTATACTCATGATTTCACGAAGCAAAGCGGCATCGGCCGGATGCTGGTCGAGATGCGTTACACCCGGCTCGGAAGCCTCGCCCGGGGCGGCTTCCTGCGTGGCGCCTCGCGGCTCACCGCCGCGTCGGGAAAATCCTATCGCAGCGCGCATCTCCTTTATGACCATGCCGGTGCGCCGGTGGCGCTCTACGAGCTCTGCACGCTGGCGGTCGACATGACCGCGCGCCGCGCCACGGCGCTGCCGGCGTTCCTGCGCGACGCGGTTGTTGCCTGAGAGGCCGCGCGCCGAGGCCAGCGCCGGGCGGCGAGATCGAAACCGCAGGCCCGCCATGTCCGGCCGGGCCCGGACCACGCAAGGAGGACCACAATGACCATCAACCTAAACGGCCGCACGCGGCTCTACCCGCTGCTCGGCGATCCGATCATCTATGCGCGGTCTCCGGACTGGCTGAGCCACCGCATGGCCGAGCGCGGCATGAACATGATCTCGTTGCCGATGCAGGTGCCCGAGGGCCAGCTCGAGACGGTGCTGGCCGGGCTTGCCGCCACTGGCAATGTCGACGGGCTGAGCCTGACCATGCCGCACAAGGTGACCGGTTTCCAGTATTGCGCCACGGTGACCGAGACCTCACGGATGCTTGGTGTCGTCGCGGCGATCCGGCGCAACAAGGACGGTTCCTGGCACGGTCACACCACCGACGGCGATGCTTTCGTGAAGGCGCAGATCGACAATGGCGCCACCATCGAGGGCGCGAAGGTGCTGGTGCTGGGGGCGGGCGGCGCTGGCAGCGCCATCGTGATTTCAATGCTCGAGCACGGCGCCGCCGAGGTCGCGGTGCACGATGTCGATGTCGCGCGCTCGGAGAGGATCGTGGGCCTCCTGAAGGAGAAGTGGGGCGACAAGGTGCGCGTGGGCGAGGCCGATCCGACCGGGTTCGACGTGGTCAGCAACGCCACGCCGATGGGCATGGAAGACGGCGATCCGCTGCCGCTCGACACCACGCGTCTGAGCGCTGAGATGTTCGTCGGCGACGTGGTGGCCGGCCATGGCGAGACGGCGTGGATCAAGGCCGCGAAGGAGGCGGGCTGCAAGACCGCCGACGGCGACGCGATGGTGGTCGCCGTGCTCGACGTGATGTGCGACTTCCTGCAGGACGCCTGGGTCGCCCAGGGCTGAGGCAAGGGCTGAGGTGGTCCACCCTCAAGACGCAAGACGGCGACACCGGGGGGTGTCGCCGTTGGTCTGTTTGACGGGGCGCAGGCTCAGAACGAGGCGGCACCAGCGGTGATGCCGCCATCGACCGGCATCATGATGCCGGTGACGTAGCTGGCATCGTCGCTGAGCAGGAACGAGATCACCGCGGCAATCTCTTCCGGCTGACCTTCGCGGCCGATCGGATGCGCCTTGCGGATCTTCTCGAGGTTTTCCGGATCGGCGCGCATCCCGGCGGTCATCGCGGTGGCGATCATGCCGGGCGCGATGCCGTTGCATCTGATGCCGTGCGGCGCCATCTCGATGGCCACGCCACGGGTCAGGCCCACGACGCCGTGCTTGGAGGTCACGTAGGACAGCCGGTTCGGCACCGCCTCGACACCGGCCTGCGACGAGATGTTGACGATGGAGCCGGGGCGGTTGTGCTCGCGCGCGTAGCGGCAGAAGGCCTGGCTTGTGTTGAACGAGCCCTCGATATTGACGTTCATGTTGAGGTCCCAGACGCCGTGATCGGTGTCGAGGATGTTGCCCACGCCGCGCACCCCGGCGCAGTTCACAACGCCGTCGAGCCCGCCGAACCTGGCGATGCCTTCGGCGGTCATGGCGTCGACCTTGTCCTCGTCCGAGACATCGACACCCACGGCGACGGCTCGGCCCGCGTCGAGGCCGAGCCCGTCCAGCGTCTTTTGTGCGGCGGCCTGATCGAGATCGACGGCGACGACATTGGCGCCATCCTCGATCAGCCGCGCGACGGTCGCGGCGCCGATGCCGCTGCCGGCGCCGGTGACGATGTAGGTGCGTCCTTCAAGCTTGCTCACTTTGGTCTCCTGCTTGGTCTGGGAAACCCCGGAGCGCGGGCGCTCCGGGGCCGCTCTGCGAGCGGTGGGGCTGCGCGGCCCTGCCGCGCCCCCCGGGTCAGTCGACCCCGTAGCTCTCGGGGTCGAGCGAGTCGTAGATATTGGCGATCAGCAGCTCGGTGAGGGCGTCCTCGTCGAACTTGTCCTCCATGCCGCCGATCAGCTCCTGCCACTTGGTGACATAGGGCTCGAACCGCGAAAACAGCGCCTCGGGATCCTCGATGCCATAGGTGTCGCGGGCCACGCCGGCCATGTCGCCGACGCCGTTCTCGACCCATTCGGCCACCGCGGCCTGAATGCTCTCGCCCGGCTGCACCAGCGTGTGCCCATGCTCGGCCACGGCCTCGTCCATCGAGGCCTGCTGCTGGTCTTCGTAGGTGTTCTGGAGACGGGCCTGCGCGCGCGCCGAGAATTCGAACATCTGGCGACGTTGCTCGGGCGTGGCGCTCTCCCAGAAGTCCTGGTTGAACAGGAAGAGCGGCGAGTTGTAGCTGCCGGTCCATTCCATCAGGGTGCTGTGCTTCGACACCTCGGCAAGGCTGTTGTCCACCGTCAGGTAGGACGGGAAGATGCCGGCGCAGTCGATCTGGCCGGTTTGAAGCGCCTGGTAGATCTCGGGCGCGGGGATGTTCACCGCGACGCCGCCGAGGTCCTGAACCAGCTTGCCGATCAGCCCCAGAGAGCGCACCTTGAGGCCCTTCATCTGTTCGAGCTCTGTGATCGGCTCGTTGGTGTTGCAGATGATCGGGTAAGTCGGGGTCGAAAACCCGCCGACCGGCACCACGCCATGCTCGAGGAACTCCTCGTTCTGGGCGGCGTCATGCATGACGAAATCGGTCCAGGCCGCGCCGATGGTGACGGGATCGGGCTCTATGAAGCCGAACCCCGCCAGCGCGTTGGCGATCGGCACCTCGGAGGGCGTGTAGCCCGAGGTGTGGAAGCCAAGCTGCACCACGCCGTCGCCAATGCCCGAGAGATGCGATTTCGGCGGCATCAGCGCACCGGACGAAAACACCTCGAACGAGATGTCGCCATCGGTCGCTTCGGTGATCTGGTCGTTGAACCAGCGCATCACGATCACCGTGGACTCGTTGTCCGGCAGCCAGGACGAGGCGCGGTACATTTCCGCCGATGCCCCGGCCGGAAGCCCGAGCCCGACCACGCCGGCACAGAGCAGTCCCTTGAGTTTGTTCATTGGTCTTCCTCCCTAGAAAACCGCCTCTCCGAATGGCGAGGCGCACGAGGTCCGGGGCGGCGATGCGGGAGTCTCCTGGTCTCCTGCGGTGTCCTGCCGTGCCGGATGCGATCTCGCCGCGGGCCCTCCTCCGACCCCAGGCGTTGCTGTCTCCGGCGCTGCGGGGGACACGCCCCTGTCTCTCGCCGCCCATATCGTAGGGCCGGGAGCGCCGTTCGCGGAAGCCTGTCGCACGGCGCGCCGGGGCTTCATTGCCGCAGACTCTGGCGGCCATAGCCTTCTCCTGTTCATCCCTCCCGCGCCATCCGGGCGCCGCATCGCTTTCCTATGGCGCCTCTAGGAAGCCGGCGCGTTGCGTGACCCGGGCGGTCGGCTAGGCTCGCCGGGTCGGGACAGCCGCGCCGAGCGCTGCCGCTGCCCGACGGGCCTGCCAGGAGGCGGGCCGGGAGGAGGACAGATGACCAAGCCGCAGGGCCTGATGCCGGATCTGGTGCAGGATTTTGCCGCCTTTGCCGTGGGGGCTGAATACGACCGCGTGCCGGACGAGGCCCGCGACAAGGCACGCAAGAGCCTGCTCGACACGCTGGGCGTCTGCTTGGCGGCCTCGGGGCTGGAGCCGGCGGCGCGCGGCATGAACGCCATCGTGCACGAACATGGCGGCGCGCCCGACTGCACGCTTCTGGGCTTTGGCGGACGGGCTCCGGCGATGATGGCCGCGATGAACAACGGCGCGCTGGCGCATTGCCTCGATTACGACGATCAGACCCCGTGGGGCCAGCACTGCTCGAGCTCGATCGTGCCGGCGGCTCTGGCGGTGGCCGAGCGTCAGGGCGGCGTCTCGGGGCGCACGCTGATCACCGCCATCGCGGTGGGGCAGGATCTGTTCGCCCGGATGCGTCGCAATGTGGCGTGGAAAAAGGACTGGAACCTCTCCACCGTGCTGGCGATCTACGGCGCCACCGCCGCCTGTGGCCGCGTCATGGGGTTCGACCAGCGCCGGATGATCGCCGCCTTCAGCGCCGCCAGCCAGTCGTCCGCCGGGGTGATGGAGCTGGTCTCCGGCACTGGCAGCGACCTGCGCGCGGTCTATGCCGGATTCTCCGCCAAGGGGGCGGTGCTGGCAGCGCTTCTGGCCGAGCAGGGGGCCAGCGGGCTCGACACGCTGTTCGAGGGGCCGAACGGCGTTTTTCCGACCTATTTCGCGAGTCATGACAGCGCCGGGATGCGTGCGGGGCTGGGCGCTGAATTCCAGGGTGGGGCGACGCTCTACAAGCGCTGGCCCGCCGTCGGCACCTCGCACAGCCACATGAAGGCGGCGATCGACATCGTGACCGCCGAAGGCATTGCGCCGGATGAGATTGCAGAGATCCGCCTCGCGGTCGGGGACTTCCACATGCTGGGCTGCACCCCGCTCGAGAAGCGCCGCGCGCCCGAGACGCTGGTCGACGCCAAGTTCGCCATGCCCTTCCTCGTTGCCGTGGCGATCGTGCGCCGGGGCATGAGCGTGGCGGATTTCTCGCCCGAGCGCCTGCGCGACCCCGAGGTGCTGGCCACCGCCGCCAAGGTGGTGCCGGTGCCCGATCCCGATCTCGACTGGACAATGGAGATGCCGCCCGGGCGGGTCGAGATCGTGTTGGCCGACGGGCGCCGCTTCACCGCCACCGGCACCCAGGTGCCGGGCAATGCCGACGCGCCGATGAGCTGGGACGACGTCGATGCCAAGTTCCGCGAGTGCTGTGCTGCCGCCCTGCACCCGCCCGCTCCCGACACCGTCGCCCGGGTTTGCGCAATGGCGCAGGGGCTCGACGGGCTCGACGATGCCACCGAGATCCTGCGCGTGCTGACGCAGACCACCGCCAACCGGGGAGCCGCCTGAGCGCTCCTTCCGTCTTCGCCGGGCGGTGAGGCCACCGCCCGCCCCGTGACCCAATTCGAGGAATCCGATTCATGTCGCTGCTGTCCCAACCGCTCGCCCTGCGTGGCGTCACGTTGCCCAACCGGATCATGGTCTCGCCGATGTGCACCTATTCAACCTCCGGTGACGGTATCGCGACGGACTGGCACTTTGCCCATTACGGCCGGCTGGCGATGGGCGGTGCCGGGCTGGTGATGCTCGAGGCGACCTCGATCGACCCGGTGGGCCGCCACAGCTATGCCGATCTCGGGATCTGGACTGACGCACAGGTGGCGCCGCTGGCGCGCATCGCGCGCTTTATTCGGGCGCAGGGCTCGGTGGCGGCGATCCAGCTCCAGCATGCCGGGCGCAAGTCGAGCGCGCGGCGGCCCTGGCATGGCGGCTCGCCGCTGACCGAGGAAGATCTTGAGCTGCGCGGCGAGGCGCCATGGCAGGCCATCGGCCCGAGCCCGATCCCGGTGGCCGAGGGCAAGCCGGTGCCGGCCGAGATTGCCTCCGAGGATCTGCCACGGGTGAAGCAGATGTGGGTCGATGCGGCGCGGCGATCGGTCGAGGCGGGCTTCGACGTGATCGAGGTTCACTCCGCCCACGGCTACCTCTTGAACCAGTTCCTCTCGCCCATCGCCAACCGGCGCAACGATGACTACGGCGGCGAGCTCGAAAACCGGATGCGCTTCCCGCTCGAGGTGATCGCGGCGGTGCGCGACGTGGTGCCCGAGGACAAGCTGCTCTTCGTGCGCATCAGCGCCGTCGACGGGGTCGAGGAAGGCTGGACGCTGGAGGAGTCGGTGATCTACGGCGAGCGCCTGCGCGAGATCGGCGTCGACGTGATCGACTGCTCCTCCGGGGGCATCGGCGGCGCCGCGACGATGAACCGGCTGGCGCGCTACCCCGGCTTCCAGCTGCCGCTGAGCCAGGCGGTGCGCGAGGGCTCGGAGCTGCCGACGGTGGGCGTCGGACTGATCTTCAAGCCTCGGCAGGCCGAGGAGGCGCTGAGCGCGGGCCAGGCGGATATCGTCGCCATCGGGCGCGAGTGCCTCAACAATCCCAACTGGCCGGACATGGCGCTGACCGAGCTCGATCCCGCGCGCAGCTACGGCCACTGGCAGCCCAATGTCGGCTGGTGGCTCGAGAAGCGTGAGGCGATCATCCGCGGCTACGAGGAAGAGCGCGCCGCCGCCGGGCGGGCACAGGCATGAGTAGCGCGCGGCGGAGGCAAGACGAAAGGGGGACAGGCATGAGCGGCAGGCTCGAGGGCAAGGTGGCACTGATCACCGGCGCGGCGAACGGGCAGGGGGCCGCCGAGGCCAGGCTCTTCGCAGCCGAGGGCGCGGCGGTGGTGGTGACCGATATCGACGACGCCAACGGCGCCGAGGTGGTGGCTGGGATCGAGCAGGCGGGAGGCCGTGCCGCCTACCTGCATCACGATGTCGGCTCCGAGCCGGACTGGACCGCCGCCATCGCGCTGGCGCAGGAGCGCTTCGGCGGGCTCAACGTGCTGGTCAACAATGCCGGGATCGTGCCGCGAAGCACCATCGACGAGACCGCGCTCGGTGCGTGGCAGCGGGCGCTCGACATCAACCTCACCGGGCCGATGCTCGGCATGAAGCTCGCCGCACCGGTGATCCGCGACAGCGGCGGCGGCTCGATCGTCAACGTCTCGTCGGCGGCCGGGCTGACGGCCCATTACGACGCCGCCTACACCGCGAGCAAATGGGGGCTGCGCGGGTTGTCGAAGACGGCCTCGGTGGAATACGCGCCGTGGGGCATCCGGGTGAACTCCATCCACCCCGGCCAGATCGAGGGGACCGCGCTCTTTGCCAACGCCTCGCCAGCGCTGGCGCAGTCCCTGCGTGCCAGCATCCCGATGGAGCGTGCGGGCACGCCCTCGGAATGCGCCGAGCTGGTGCTGTTCCTCGCCTGCGACAGCGCGAGCTTCATCACCGGGGCGGAGATCGCCATCGACGGCGGCTACAGCGCCGGGTCGACCACCTTCATGCGCCAGCAGATGAAGAAGCAGATGAGCGCCGGCTGACCGGGCGGACCGGGCCGGTGACACAGGGAGGAGAGAACGGATGACAGAGAACACGCGGCGCCTCGCGGGGCGCAGGATCGTGGTGACGGGAGCGGCCTCGGGCATCGGCAACGCGGTGGCCGAGCTGTTCCGGCAGGAGGGCGCGGCGCTGGCGCTGCTCGACCTCGACGAAGCCGGCGCACAGGCAACGCTGGGCGAGGGGGAGGGGCTCGGCATCGGGCTCGACATCACCGATGCCGCGGCGGTGGAGCAGTCCATCGACCGCGCCGCCGAGGCCCTTGGCGGCATCGACGGCGTGGTCAACGCCGCCGGCATCATGCTGACCGGAAAGCTGCTCGAGATGCCCACCGAGGCGTGGCGCAAGCAGATCGACGTCAACCTCAACGGCACCTACCTGGTGATCCGTGCCTGCCTGCCCTTCCTGCAGCGCGAGACCGGCGCCACGGTGGTCAACATCGCCTCGGCGCAGGGGCTTCTGCCGAACGCGCCGGGCCTGTCGAGCTACGCCGCCTCCAAGGGGGCGGTTGTGGCGCTGTCGCGATCGCTCGCCGCCGAGCTGGCCCCGGGGATCCGGGTCAACAGCGTCTGTCCCGGGCTCGTCGATACGCCGATGGGGGCGCCCTATCTCGGCAATACCGGGAACTACGCGCTCGGGCGCCCCGCCGATCCGGCCGAGGTCGCGCGCTCGATCCTGTGGCTCACCGGGCCCGAGGCCAGCTACGTGACCGGCGCGGCGTTGGCGGTGGATGGCGGGCGCTCGTTCCACTGAGCGGGGTCCGGCAGCGCCCATAGGCTCTGCCTTGCGCTGCGCACCGGTCCGGGCGGCACCGTTGATGGCGGCGCATGGGGCGCATAGACCTTTTTGAAACAAGCCGTTGCGGCAAAGGAGATCCGAATGAAAAGCGTAGCCTTCCACGAATACGGCGACTCGTCGGTCCTGCAGGTGATCGAGCGCGACATCCCCAGCCCCGCCGCCGGCGAGGTGGTGGTCGAGGTGGTCGCCGCCCCGGTGAACCCCACCGACCTGATGATGCGCGACGGCAAACAGGCGGCGATGATGACCGAGCTCACGCCGCCCTATGTCGCCGGGATGGAGTTCTCGGGCCATGTCCACGCGGTGGGCGAGGGGGTGACGCTGAAACCGGGCCAGCCGGTGATCGGCGTGGTGAACCCGCGCCGGCAGGCGGGCGGGGCGCACACCCAATATGTCTGCGTGCCGGCCGAGCAGGTCGCCTCTGTTCCCGAGGGAACAGACCTGGTCGCCGCCGCCACGGTGCCGATGAACGCGCTCACCGCGATGCTGTCGCTGGAGCTGACCGGGCTGAAGGCCGGCGAGCTGCTGCTCGTCACCGGCGGGGCCGGGATGCTGGGCGGGTCGGTGCTGCAACTGGCAAAGCAGGCCGGCATCCGCGCCGCCACCAACGCTTCCGAGGCCGATGCCGAGCTGGTGCGCTCGCTCGGTGCCGAGATCGTTCTGCCGCGCAGCGAGGGGCTCTCGGAGGCCTTCAAGGCGGCCTACGGGCAGGAGGCGGACGGGCTGATCGACGGCGCGCTGATCGGTGATCACGTCTCGCATCTGGTCAAGCCCGGAGGCGTGGCGGTTGCGCTGCGCAAGTCGAACCCGGTCACCGACTCGCGGCTGAAATGCACTTATGTCTCGGTGCTCGACGCGATGGCCCGGCCCGAGATGGTCGCGGCGGTGGGAGAGCATATCGCCAAGGGCTCGCTGGCGGGCCGTGTCGCGCCCGACGGGGTGGTGCCCTTCAGCGAGGCGCAGGCGGCGTTCACCATGGCCGAGACGAACACAGCGCGCGGCCGGGTGGTGCTGCGCTTCGCCGACTGACGCCGGCGCTTTTCGTGTCCGGTCACGGCCCTTCGCAAGCGATTGCGGAGGGCCTTTCCACGTCAGTAATTCGCCGACCTAGCCCAGCACGTAGGCGAAAAGCAGCACCCAGAGCGAGAGCAGCACCATCACCGCGCAGAAGAAGCCGCGGTTCCAGACCCAGCCGACCTGGTAGGGCGTGATGCCGCCGAAGCGCGCGATCAGCAGCGTCGTGGCGGTGAAGGGCGACGTGATGCCGGTGAGGATCCAGCCGCAGATCAGCGCCACCGCGAGCGCCGTGGGCGAGATGCCGAGCGCCTCGGGGGTCGGCAGCAGCGGGCCGATCAGCGACAGCGTCAGGATCGGGTTGGCCCCGATCTGCCCCATGATCGGCAGGATCCAGAGCAGCGACAGCAGGATCACCGGGGTCGGCAGCGCCGCGAGGTCGATCTCGGCGGCGGCCATCCACGGCCCCAGCAGCGCCGAGGCGGTGATGCCGATATAGCCCGCCGACATCAGCAGCAGGATCTCGTGCTTGTAGCCATTGAGCTCGACCAAAGCGTAGTCGCGCAGCCGCGCGGCGAAGGCGCCGGGTGCCTCGCTCTGCAGCCGCAGCCACACCAGAGAGATCGCCGGGATCACCACCAGAACGATGCCGATCACCCGGATGTGCAGCGCCAGCTCGACCGCGAGGATGCAGGTCAGCATGATCGCCAGCAGCAGCGCCAGCGGCAGCAGCGCCGTCCAGCGCCCGGGATCGAGCTGGACCGCCCGGCGGCCGCCCGAGACCTTGGGCTTGAAGATCGTGTCCATCGCCCAGCCGGTGCCGAAATAGATCACCCCCGTCACCAGCCCCGGCAGCAGCAGCTGACCCCAGCTTGTGCCCGGGATCACCGAGACCGCGATTGCCACCGAGAAGGACAGGGGCGACCACGGCAGGGAGGAGATGAAACCGCGTTGGATCGCCAGCATCATGCGACGGATGCGGATGCGGCGGATCTCCTCGTCGGGCTCGGTGCGGGCGCTGGTCAGCGACAGCGCGCCGAGCAGCTGGATGGCGCCGTAGTTCAGCACCAGCGCGAAGATATGGGCCCCGACGGTAAGCGCCATGTAGCGCCGCCCGGGCGGCTGGCGGGCAAGGAAGGTGCCGGCCTTCTCCATCGCTGGCGAGGATTGCGAGACGTTGCGCAGCAGCGACAGCGCGCAGAAGAATGCCGCGTAGAACCCGGATGTCAGCAGCGCCCGGCGCACCACCGGCAGCCAGTCGGCCCCCTGCAGGATCAACGCCAACGTCACCGCGCCCGCCACCGACAGGAAGAGCCAGCCGACGAGCCCCGCCTCGAGCGCGAGGAAGGGCACGATCAGGACGCTGATCACCGCCACCGGCCCCTGCAGTGCCGCCGTGCCCCCCCATTCCAGCAGTGCCTGCAACGCGATCAGCAGCACGACGAGCGCGCTGAAGGCGACCTGCAGGTGGGGGTGGGGCTGGATCATGACGGGCATGGCAGGCCCTGACCGGGACGGCTCACTTGCGCCGCCCCGCAGTGTAGCCGCCATCGACCGGCACCACCGTGCCGGTGACGTAGCGGGCGCGCTCGGAGGCGAGGAAGGCGATGACCTCGGCCACCTCCTCCGGGGCTCCGGCGCGGCCCAGCGGGTAGGCGCGCCTGAGGCGCTCGATCATGTCGGGATCGGAGAAATAGAGCTCGGTCATCGGGGTGCGGATCACGCCCGGCGCCACCGCGTTCACGCGAATGCCCACCGGTCCGAGATCGAGCGCCAGCTGTTTGGTCAGCCCCACGACCCCGTGCTTGGCCGAGACATAGGCGGCGCGGTTCTCGGAGGCGACGAGACCGGAGGTCGAGGCGACGTTGACGATGGCGCCGGTCTTGCCTGCGGTCTTGAGCCGCCGCGCCACGCCCTGCGCGACGTGGAAGGTGCCGCTGAGATTGACCGTCAGCACCCGCGCCCAGTCGGCCTCTGTGATCTCCAGCGGGTCGGCGAACTCGCGCATGCCGGCGGAATTCACCAGCACATCGGGGCCCCAGCCCTCGGCCTCCAGCACTGAGAGCAAGGCGTCGACCGCCGCGGCGTCGGTCACGTCGAGCGCCTCGCCGCGGCCGCCGAGCTGCGCCGCCACCGCCCGTGCCGCATCGCCGTCGAGATCGGCAAGGATCACGCGCGCACCCTGCGACGCGAGCAGCGCGGCCGACGCGGCCCCGATGCCGCTGGCACCGCCGGTGACGAGGGCCGTGCGCCCTGAAAACGCGCCGCCGCTCACAGCAGTGCCCGCGTCATGCCGCCGTCGAACTGGATGGTCTCGCCGGTGATGAAGCCGGCATGGTCCGAGGCGAGAAAGGCCACCGTCGCGCCCAGCTCCTCGCCCTTGCCGGGGCGCTTGAGCGGGATCGCCGCGACGCGGGCGTCGAGGTTGTGGTAATTGGCGAAGGTCGGCGTGATCACGGTGGCCGGCGCGACCGCGTTCACCGTCACCCCGTGCGGGCCGACCTCGTCCACAAGGTGCTTGAGCGCCGCGTGCACTCCGGCGCGGAAGATCGACGACACCGCATGGCGCGGCATCGGTTGCTTCACGCTGGCCGAGGTGATCGCCACGATGCGCCCCCAGCCCTTGTCGAGCAGCAGCGGCGTCAGGTGGCGCAGCACGAAGAGCGCGCTCTCGAGCTGGTTGTGATAGGCCATTTCCCAGCGCGCATCCTCGGTCTCGGCGAGGAAGTCACGCATCGGGCTCGGCGGGCGCGGCGTGTTCAGCACGAGGATGTCGATGCCGCCCGACGCCTCGACCTCTTCGCGGAGGCGGCGCACGTCCTCCTGCGAGGTCACGTCGCCGGCAAAGCCCTCGGCCCGGATGCCGTGCGCCCCGGCGAGCCGCGCGGTGACCTCGGCCAGCGTGTCGGGATTGCGGGCCGACAGCGCCAGGTCGACCCCTTCCGCCGCCAGCGCCTCGGCACTGGCGAGCCCGAGCCCCGAGGTTCCTCCGATGATCAGTGCGCGTTTTCCCGCGATTCCGAGATCCATTCCGTTTGCCCTCCCTCAGCGGCCCCGGGCGCTGCCTCGGCAGCTGCCCGACGGGTGCGGTTCCGTCCTTGGGAGCCCCCCGCCCCGGCGCCGCGCAGCGGGTCGGAGACTCGTTGCGAAACAGGCCGTTGGCGTCAGGAATGCCCCCGTGTTGCTGAACCGCAGGATAGGCGCATCGGGCGGTCGGGAGGAACCTGTGCGGCGGTGCCATAGGCACCACCTAGACGGGATATCACGTCTCTTCGGGGACGGGCTCTTCGGCGGGTTTGGCTTGGTCCTTCATCTTCTCGACCTCCTCCGAGACGATGGCGCGCAGCTGGTAGCGCTCGACCATCTCGGCGATGATCTCGAGGATGAAGGATTCGACCTCGGTGCGGGCCCGCGTCACCGGGCGCATGCGCGAGCGGGCGAGATAGGCGGTGCGGCGGATCGTCGGTTCCTTGATCGGCACCATCGCAAGCGTGCCGTCGGCCACCTGCTTGACCACCGCGCCGTGCGACAGCAGCGTGTAGGCGCTGGCGCGGCTCACCATCTCGACGATATGCGGCAGCGAGTCGATCTCGGCCACGACGTTGAGATCGACGCCAATGGTGCGGGCAAACTTCTCCTGGAGCTTGCGCGCGCCGTGGGTCTGGCTGGTCAGCACCAGCGGCAGCTCGGCGAGCTGCGCCGCGGTGATCGGCTCGAGCGCCACGCCGTCGGGGCCGAGCTCGCCCTGCCAGTTGTCGGTGGCGGTGACGAGGAACATCTCTTCGGTCAGCAGCGGCTGCAGCGCGTAGGAGATGTTGTCGGGCGCCTCGTAGACGCAGCCGAGATCGAGCCGGTCGGTGTTGAGCCACTCGATGATGTCGCCCGACATCGCTTCGGCAATGTGCAGCTTGATCTGCGGAAACTCGTAGTGGATGGTCTCGAGCAGTGGCACGCTGAGCAGGATGCTCAATGAGGGCGGCAGGCCGATCGAGAGCGTGCCGCGCGGCTCGCCGCCGATCTGGCGGATCTCCTCGATCATGTCGCCGACGCTCTTGAGGATCTCGCGGCCGCGTTCGGCCAGCGCAACGCCGGCCTCGGTCATCTGCACGCCGCGGGCGCCGCGGATGGCGAGCTTGGTGCCGAGCTCGTCCTCGAGCTTGGCGATGTTCTCGGACAGCGATGGCTGCGCCATGTTGAGCGCGTTGGCCGCGGCCGAGATCGACCCGTGTTCGGCAAGCGCGAGAAAATAGGAAAGCCTCTTGAAGTTGAGATGGCTCCCGGGCTTTTCGTGGCGGCTCATGTCAATTCCTCCCAAAGTCGACGGAGCGCTGGTGCCGTTTCCGGCAATAGGATTTGTCTATGCCGTGAGGCGCGCGCTGTCCAGCAAAAGGTTGGCGGGTGCAATTCCCTGAAACAAATGCCAATATTTGTGCGCTATCCCGACAGGATCGCTTGCCTTGGGCATTTTGCGCGGCAGTGCAGGGTACCAATCTTCAATTTTGCCTATGGCTTCTCCGCGTGCTGCGGCGGCCGGAGGCCGCGTAGCGCACGGCAATAGCAGCGGGCGAGAGGCCTCCGCTTGTCGCACGGCTCGGCAGGCGACATTCAAGGTGCCTCCCACTGTATCAAGCGCTGCAAGCCCCTTTGTTTCAAGCCGGAAATTGTGACCGGCAGTTCAGTCAGCGGTTTTGCCTATGCGCTCGTTAGGCCCAGAGCCGGAGCGCCCGTGGCTCGATTGACCGTTCAGCCGTGACGTCACTAGCATCGACCGGGATTGAGAGGATCCGGGAGCCTGCACGCTCCGGAAGCAGTCACGGGAGGAGTCCGAAAATGATCAAGACGACCATCAAAACGCTGGCGCTCGGCGCGGTGTCGACCATGGCGCTGTCCGCGCCGGCAGCGGCAATCGACGAGCGCACGTTCCGCGTCACCCAGGTGTTTCCGAGCACCCACTGGCACATGACCGAAGGCATCCAGAACTTCACCGACAAGGTGAAGGAGGCCACCGACGGCGCCATCGATTTCGAGATCTACCACGCCGGCCAGCTCGGCAAGGAAAGCACCACCGTCGTGACCTCGGGTCTGGCGGAGTTCGGCCTGCTGGTGCCGGGCTACGAGGTCGAGAAGCTGCCGCTGACCTCGGTGGTCGAGCTTCCCGGCTATTACGACACCTCCTGCGAGGGCACCCGCCAGTTCTGGGAGCTCGCCAAGCCCGGCGGCGCGATCTACGAGGCGGAGTACAAGCCGCTCGGCATCCGCCCGCTCTACGTCATGACGCTGCGCCCCTACGAGGTGCAGACCAACGAGGCCGTGGTCGAGAGCGTCGAGGACATGAAGGGTCTGAAGCTGCGTGCCAACGGTGCCATGGCCAAGACCGTCGCGGCGGTGGGCGGCACGCCGGTGCAGGTGACCTCGAACGAATTCTACGACGCGCTGGCGCGGGGCACCGTCGATGGTGGCATGTGGATCTCGGGGTCGACCAAGCTCGTGGGCCTCGAGAACGTCCTTAACCACACCGTGACCGGCACCCGCATGGGCGCGGGCAGCACCTTCTTCGCGATCAGCGAGCGCGCCTACCAGAGCCTCGACCCCGAGCTGCAGGAGATCCTCACCACCGCCGGTGAGGAGATGACCATGCACATGTGCGAGTATCTTCAGGCGGCCGACGAGAACGGCGAGAAGGAACTGGTCGCGGAAGGCAAGCTCGAGGTGCACCCGCTCTCCGAGGAGGAAGCGGCGCGCTGGAACGAGATGCTGATCCCGGTGGCCGAGCAATGGGCCGAGGAAATGGACCGCAGTGGCCGTCCGGGGACCGACATTCTCGAGGCCTACCGCGCCGTCGCGGAAGAGATCGAGTGATCTGACCCTCCCCGACCGGGGCCGCGGGGCAGTGCGCTTCGTGGCCCGGTCTTCGCCCTCCCGGCCGGCCGCCGATCCGGCCTCGCGCCGGGATGGCCCCTCGAACGCAACCTAACGAAAGGAGGCGAGGAATGGGCCAATTCCTCAAGCGCCTGGAACAGGCGTCGATGCTGATTGCCGTGGCAGCCATCACGCTGATCATGCTGATCGTCAGCTTCGACGCCATCCTGCGCTACCTGTTCAATTCGCCGCTGCAGTGGTCTTACGAGCTGGTCGGCTACTACCTGATGGTGGTGGGGATCTACTTTGCCCTCTCGGGCACCTTCACCTCGGGCGATCACGTCAACATCACCCTCGTGCGCGACATGCTGCCCAAGCGGCTTCTGGCCTGGCTCGACATCGTCTGGTGCCTGGTCGCCGCAGTGGTCTTCGCGCTGCTGACCCTCGGCACCTGGCGCAACACCGCCGACGCATGGACCCATAACGAGTTCATCCCGGGCTACATCTCCTGGCCGAGCTGGCTCTCCCATCTGTGGATTCCGCTGGGCGCGGCGCTGCTCGTCGTCCGGCTTCTCTATCACGTCGTGATCCTTGCCACGCAGGGCCACGACGACGACGTCAACGATCATGGGGAGCCCATGGAATGATCCCGCTCATCGGAGTTCTCATCCTCTTCGCCCTTCTGCTGGTGGGCGCGCCGATCAGCTTCGCCATGCTGATTTCAGGTGCCGTCGGGCTCTACATGATCGGGGGCGAGTTGCCGATGATGGCAATCCTGTCCTCCTTCCCGCGTGAGACCGCGATCACCCGCGAGTTCATCACCGTGCCGATGTTTCTGCTGATGGCCGAGCTGGTGCTCAAATCCGGCATCGCCGACGACCTGTTCCGCACTGCCGCGGCGTGGTTCGGCCGGGTGCGAGGCGGTCTGGGGATCGCCACGGCGCTGGCCGGTGCCGGGTTCGGGGCGATCTGCGGCTCTTCGACCGCCGCCGCCGCGACCCTGTCCTCGACCTCGCTTCCGGCGATGCTGAAATACGATTACGAGCGCCCGATGGCCGCCGGCGTGGTGGCGATCTCGGGTACGCTGTCGATGCTGATCCCGCCGAGCGTGGCGATGATCGTCTACGGCCTTCTGGCCGATGTGAGCATCGCGCAGATGCTGGTGGCGGGCGTCGTTCCGGGCATCATCGTGACCTCGACCATCGCGCTCACGGTGTATTTCCTCGCCTGGCAGAAGCCCGAGCGCGCGCCGATCAGCGAAAAGGTGCCGCTGCGCGAAAAGATCTACCTGCTGCGGCTGATCGGGCCGATGCTGCTGCTGATGCTGGCGGTGACCGGCGCCATATATGGTGGCGTGGCCACGCCCAGCGAAGCCTCGGCGCTTGGCGCCTTCGGGGCGGCGATCCTGTATTTCGCCCGCGCCCGCCGCACCCCGGCCGAGGTCTACGAGGTCTTCTCCAAGGCCGCGCGCACCTCCTGCATGATCGCGCTCATCGTGATGTCGGCGCATGTGTTCTCGACCTTCTTTGCGATGACGCAGACCACTCAGAGCCTGGTGCGCTGGGTCGGAGAGCTGCCGCTGCCGGGCTGGGGCATCATCATCGTGCTGGTGCTGATCTACATCCTGCTGGGCACCTTCCTCGACCAGATGGCGATCCTCGTGCTGACCGTGCCGATCGTGGTGCCGATGGTGCTGAGCCTCGGCTATGACCCGATCTGGTGGGGCGTGATCGTCATCGTGACCGCCGAGCTTGGCATGGTGACGCCACCCTTGGGGCTCAACGCCTTCGTGGTGGCGCGCTATTCCGACACGCCGGTGGGCGAGGTGTTTCGCGGGATCTGGCCGCATTTCGTGGCGCATATCATCGCCATCGCGATCCTGCTGCTGTTCCCGGCGCTGTCGCTCTGGCTGCCGCACCAGATGAACTGAGCCCCGCTCCGCGCGAAAGAAAACCGCCCCGCCATCATCGATGGCGGGGCGGTGTCGTTTCAGGCCCGGGCTTTCGTTGCGCGGAGGTCAGTCCTCCGAAGACCGGCGCGCGTGCGGGTGGCGGTGCAAATCGGCGAAGCCCGCCACCGCGTGCGAGGGATCGTCCGGGCCGCGGCTGCAATGGTTGTTCTCCGCGCCCACCTCGCGGGCGGTCTGCACCACCTCGTCCAGCCGGCTCCAGTCGTCGATGACCTTGCGGCTGAGCACCCGCCAAGCCCCGTCGCGCTTGACGAAGTGATCGAGATACCGGCCGACCCGCATCCGGGTCCAGAGCCGCCCATCCTCTTCGCGGCGCTGCGACGCCATGAAGTAGGTCTCCACGTCTGCCAAGTCGCCGCGCAGGTCGATCAGGATGTTGCCGATATGGTGCACCGAGGCGGTGACGGCGGGATTGGCCGCGCTCTTCGCAAGCGCTGCCATCGCATCCGCCTTGCTGCCGCGAAAATTGCCGTGATCGTCCTCGGCATCGTCGTGAAAGGCGGGGTCGAGCAACGTTGCATCGCCCCGGTCGACGCCGCGGGCATAGGCATAGACCGCCTGCCGGATCGCCTCGTGATCGCGCAGCCGCGTCACCTCCGCCGCCAGCGCGGCCACCTGATCGGCCAGATCTGTCATCTCGGGCCCTCCCTTTCAAACTGCATGGTTGGCGTGAGCCTAGAGGATCGCGGGCGGGGCGGCATCCCCAAGCGCATCAGGGGTCGGGCGCCAAAGGCGCGCCCTCTGGAAAGGATCGGAGCTGGGGCCGGGACGGCGGCAGCGCCTTCTCGTACATTTCGGGGCAACGGTCTGCGGGGCCATTGCGGCGCCCGAGAGGTGGCATAGATAACCCCTATGGCTGCACCCGGATCCCGGGCTGGCCCCCTCCGGCGTCATTTCCCTGCTCTGCCGCAACGCCTAGTGTGGCGGCAAAGCACGGAGGAGGAGACCCGATGCTGATCAAGGAAAACGGCAGCCAGCCCTCGAGCCTCGGCCCGGAGAGCAACTTCACCGGCCATGCCCGCCGCGACCCGATCCACGTGGCAGACGATCCGTCGCGCCTCGCGGTCGGCGCGGTGACGTTCGATCCCGGTGCGCGCACGGTGTGGCACACCCACCCGGTCGGCCAGTTGCTGGTGATCACCGCCGGGGCCGGGCGCGTCGGCACGTGGGGTGGCGAGGTGCGCGAGGTCAGGGCCGGTGATACGGTCTGGTTCGAGGCGGGCGAGAAACACTGGCACGGCGCCGGGGCCAGCACCGCGATGACCCACATCGCGATCACCGAGGCGGTGGACGGCTCGGCGGTGGACTGGCTGGAGCCGGTCTCGGACGCGGATTTCGACACGGCTTGATGACCGAAGGACAGGACGGACACCGATGAAGACCAAGCGCAACGAGGGCCGCGACGAGCCCATCCTCGACCCGGATCTGCCCATCGTCGACAGCCATTTCCATCTCTTCGACCTGCCGGGCAACCGCTACATGCTCGAGGAGTATCTCGAGGATGCGCAGGGCGGGCATAACGTCGTCGCCTCGATCTACTGCGAGACCAAGAGCTTTGCCCGCACCGACGGCCCCGAACACCTGCGCCCGCTGGGTGAGGTCGAGTTTGCCAACGGAATGGCTGCGATGGCGGCGACCGGGCGCTACGGCCCCTGCAAGGTTGCCGCCGGGATCATCGGCCATGCCGACCTGAGCCTCGGCTCGAAGGTCGGCGAGCTGCTCGATCGCTGCATGCAGGCTGCGCCCGACCGCTATCGCGGCATCCGGCAGGTCACCCTGGACTATCCCGACGAACGGCCGTTCCAGTTCATCATGACCAACCGCCCGCCGCCGGGGCTGCTCGAAACGGCGGGTTTTCCGCTCGGGCTGGCAGAGCTGCAGGCGCGCGGGCTGAGCTATGACGCGGCGGCCTACGACACGGCACTGCCACGCCTGACCGAGCTGGTCGACCAGTTTCCCGACCTGACGGTGGTGCTCAACCATATCGGCAATTTCGTTGGCGTCGACATGAGCCCTCAGGAGCGTTCGGAGGCCTTCGCGCGCCTGTCCACCGATCTCAAGGTCTTCGCCGAGCGTCCCAACGTGTTCTGCAAGGTCGGCGGGCTCGGGATGCCGGTGCCGGGCTTTGGCTTCGAAAAGCGCGAAGACGTGGTCGGCTATGCCGAGCTTGCCGAGGCATGGCGCCCGCATGTGGAGCTCGCGATCGAAGCCTTCGGACCCGGGCGCTGCATGATCGAATCCAACTTCCCGCCCGACAGCCGCTCTGCCGGGTTCATCCCGACGCTGAACGCCTACAAGCACATCCTCTCGGGGCTTTCGGAGGATGAGAAGCGCGACGTCTTCGGGCGCAACGCCGCGCGGGTCTACCGGCTTGATCTCGACGGCCTCTGAGCCGCTGCTGCCCGGCTGCGGTCGTCATCGGCAGGTCCGGGCGCAGACAGGCAGGTGTCGCGACCGCCCGACGCGTTCTCGCCGGCGCTAGCCGGTTGCGTCGAGCGACGCGCTCTCGGACGCCGGGAACCGCACCGTGAAGGTGGTGCCTTCGCCTTCCGCGGTCTCGATGTCGATGGTGCCGAGATGCTGGTCGCTGATCGCCTTCACGATGCTCAGTCCCAGCCCGCTGCCTTCGTCGACCCGGTAGCTCGGGGCCCGCGAGAACCGCTCGAAGAGCTTCGGCTGAAGCGCGACAGGGATGCCCGGGCCGCGGTCCTGCACCCAGAAACCGTGCCCGTCCGTGGTCAGGCCGACGGTGACGAGCCCGTTCTCGGGCGACGCCTTGATCGCGTTCGAGATCAGGTTGGACGCCAGCCGCCGGATGCGCTCCGCGTGCAGAGGCAGGGCGGGCGAGGGGGCTGCGGGTTTCAGCTCCATACGGACATGGCGCTCGGTCGCGTAGGGCTGGATCGATTCAAGCGCGTCATCGAGCAGCGGGAGCAGCGGCGTCGCATGGAAATCCGCGCGGTCGCCGTCTTCGCGCAGCTTCTCGAGATCGAGGATGTCGCCGGTCATGCGCTCGATGGCAGCGGCGTTGCGCTCCGCGATCTCGAGGAGCTTGCGGCTCTCCTCGGGCAGATCCGTCTCGCGTGCGGCAAGAAGGCGGAGAGCCCCGTGAAGCGCCGCAATCGGATTCTTCAGCTCGTGGCTGACGGTCGCGATCAACGCGTCCTTGGCGCGCTCGAAGCGCCTTTCCTCGGTCACGTCGCGGATCACCCCGAGATAGCCCAGATGCTCGCCTGCCTCGGTGCGCACATCCGCCGAGGAGACCGCGCCTTCGAAGACTGACCCATCCGCCCGGCGACAGGACATGGCGAAGCGGTCACGCTGATAATGCGAGCCGGGGTTGAAGTTCTTCTTGCCCATGGCCTCGTAGTCGTCGAGCGCCTCGTAAAGCACCGCTGTCTGCCGCCCGACAAGCTGGTCGGGGCTGTAGCCGAAAAGCTCCCGGACGGCGGGGTTGACCACCGAGACGCGGCGGTCGGGATCGGCCACGATGACGGCCTCGGGCACCGCGTCGATCACGGCGGCAAAGAGGCTTCTCTGCGCGCGCAGCTGTCGCCGCTCTTCGCGCAGGTGCAACTCGTTGCCGAGCCAGCGCGCAAGAAACCCGACGAACTCCCGCTCCTGAGCGGAGAACGGCTGCTGGCGCGGGTCCGGGCTCGAGAAGTTCAGCGTGCCGTGGCGGATCGGTCCGCGAAACACCGGCGCGCCAATGTAGCTCTCGAGGCCGAAATTCAGGTAGCAGGGATGGTCAGAGATGTGCTCCTGGCCGGCGTGGTAGAAGGCGGTGACGTCATTGGCCTGAAGCGTGTGAAGGCAATAGGTGCCGTCGACGTCGAAGCGGGTGCCCGGCTCCGGCGCCCAGTCCGGGCCATGAACGAAGCTGCAGGTGTAGACCTGTTCGTCGATCGCGCTGACGATGCCAAGCTCGAGCCCGAGCGCTGCACTGCCAAGTTCGAGCAGGCGACCGACCTTGTCCTCGAAAGACAGGTCCGGCTCGACCGCCAGAAGGTAAAGCCGGCGCAGGGCCTCGTCGAAGCCCCGAAAGGCGGTAGGGTCAGCGGTCATCTTCTGGCGTCACTTCTTGTCGAGCTCAGGAAAGGTTCAGGGCGCGCTAACAAATTCTCTGGTTACCGCGTCAAGCAAATGCACGGCTTGGTTGCCGATGTAAACTGTTGCGTTCAAAAGCCTTCTCGAAAGGCGCTGGTCTGCCACAGGCTCCGGCTGGGCGTTCGCGCCCGCTTTGGCGGTCCCGACCGGTACCGGTCACGCTGACCACGGAGGGCGGTGTGGCGAGCGCGGTGCCGCCCGACGCGGCTCGGCTGGTGGCTGCACGATGAGTGGGGAAGCGCGCGCTTCATCCGTGGTGGTCGGACGCGCCCGACCTCGGGCTGCTCGTCGGCACGTTGCTCTGCGTTATCAGTAGCACCCCGCAGGGAAGTGGCGGGTCAAATCGATCGCCTCTTGATCTGTCATACAAATAATGCAAGTCATATGTCAGAAATGAGCCGCAGGGGAAGACTGTCTGACAAAACCTGCTGTCAGACGGGGCCGCGCCCGGCCGGAGGACACACAGGAAGAGGATCGATCATGCTTACCGTCGAAACCCGCCACGCCATTCACCCCGACCATGCCAAGGGGATGGACACCACCGCGCTGCGGTCGCATTTCCTTGGCGAGGGGATGTTTGCCGATGGCGAGATCCGTCTCGTCTACACCCATTACGACCGCTTCACGCTGGGCGGCGCGGTGCCCGCGGGCGGCACGCTGACGCTGGACAAGGTCGAGGAGACGAAGACCGACAGCTTCCTCGACCGCCGCGAGATGGGCATCGTCAACATCGGCGAGCCCGGCACCGTCGAGGCCGGTGGAGAGACCTACGAGATGAACCGCGGCGACGTGCTTTATCTCGGCATGGGCAGCGGCGCGGTCACCTTCGGCGGGCAGGGGCGGTTCTACATCACCTCGGCCCCGGCGCACCGGACGCTGCCCTCGCGGCTGGTGACCGTCGCCGATTGTGTCGAGGTCAAGCTCGGCGCGTCCGAGACCTCGAACAAGCGCACCATCAAGCAGTTCATCCACCCGCAGGTGATGGAGAGCTGCCAGCTGATCCTCGGCTACACCTCGCTCGAGGACGGCTCGGTCTGGAACACCATTCCCAGCCACATCCACGACCGCCGCATGGAGGCCTATCTCTACTGGGGCATGGACGAGGATGCGCGGGTTCTGCACCTGATGGGCGAGCCGACTGAGACGCGGCATCTCTTCGTTGCAAACGAGCAGGCCGTGCTGTCGCCGACCTGGTCGATCCACTCTGGTGCCGGGATCGGCGAGTACACGTTTATCTGGGCCATGGCCGGCGACAATGTCGACTATACCGACATGGAGTTCATCCAGCCCAAGGAGCTGCGCTGATGGCCGGGGCATTCTCTCTGGAGGGGCGCAAGGCACTGGTGACCGGCGCCAATACCGGCATCGGTCAGGCCATCGCGGTGTCGCTGGCGGGGCAGGGCGCGCATGTGATCTGCGCCGGGCGCCGGGCCTGTGACGAAACCGTCGCCGAGATCGCCGCGGCGGGCGGCTCGGGCGAGAGCCTGATGCTCGATTTCACCGACCCGATGGCCGCCCGGGACGTGTTCGACGGGGTGGGCATCTCGATCCTCGTCAACAATGCCGGGATCATCCGCCGGGCCGACTCGGTCGATTATTCCGAAGCCGACTGGGACGACGTGATGGACGTGAACCTCAAGGCGCTGTTCTTCACCTGCCAGGCCTTCGGCAAGGCGCTGCTGGCGCAGGACATGCCGGGCGCGGTGATCAACATCGCCTCGTTGCTGTCGTTCCAGGGCGGCATCCGCGTGCCCGCCTACACGGCGGCCAAACACGGCGTCGCGGGGGTGACCAAGATCCTCGCCAATGAATGGGCGCCGCACGGGATCACCGTCAACGCTATCGCACCGGGCTATATCGCGACCAACAATACCCAGGCCCTGCGCGACGATCCCGAGCGCTCTGCGGCGATCCTCGACCGCATCCCTGCCGGGCGCTGGGGCGATGCCTCGGACATCGGCGGCACCGCGGCCTTCCTCGCCTCGCCCGCGGCGACCTACATCACCGGGGCCGTGCTCAACGTCGACGGCGGCTGGCTGGCGCGCTGACCCTGCCACCTGATTGCAATCAGGGCCCCGTCGCATGTGACGGGGCCCTTTTCCTTTGGGCCGCAGAATCTGTCATATCAATATTGGCGACTCTCTTTCTGCGACTGCGAAAGGGTTGCAGTTAGGTGTATGATATTACGCGAATATCATCGACATTCTCGCGATGCTTGACAGTTATCATACAAGTTGGTCATATATCGCTTAGGCAGACTCGACTCTGCCGACTGTCAGGGAGGACAACACCATGTTTCGTATGACCACTTCCGCGCTTGCGCTCGCGCTGCTTGCCACCCCCGCCATGGCCGAGACCTGGCGCACTTGGGCGATCCACCCCGAGGGCTACCCGAACGTGACCGCGCTCGAGAGCTTTGCCGAGGATGTCGCCACCGCCACCGAGGGCCGCATCGAGCCGCAGGTTTATCCGGGTGGTGTGCTGGGCGCCCAGCCCGACGCCATCGAGCAGCTGCGCGCCGGTGCCATTGCCGTCGGCAACTTCAACATGGGCCCGATGGGCGAGATCGTGCCCGCCACCAACGTGCTGTCGCTGCCGTTCATCTTCCGCGATGTCGATCACATGCACGCGGCGATGGATGGCGAAATCGGCCAGCGCTTCTCGGATGCTCTGTCCGAGGCGGGCATCGTGGCGCTGTCGTGGATGGATAGCGGCTCGCGCAGCTTCTACAACACCAAGAAGCCGATCATGACGCCCGCCGACATGGACGGGCTGAAGTTCCGTGTGATGAGCAACGACCTCTACGTGCAGATGGTCGACAGCCTTGGCGGCAACGCCACGCCGATGGCCTATGGCGAGGTCTACCAGTCGCTCAAGACCGGCGTGATCGACGGCGCCGAGAACAACTACCCGAGCTTCGAGTCGTCCAACCATTACGAGGTGGCGAAGTACTACTCGATCACCAACCACCTGATCATCCCCGAGTGCATCTGCGTCGCCAAGTCGGTCTGGGATGACACCTCGCCCGAGGATCAGGAACTGGTGCGCGAAGCCGCGATTGCCGCCGCCGAGGAGCAGCGTCAGCTCTGGGCCGAGCGCTCCGACGCCTCCCGTGCCCAGGTCTCGGAGGCCGGCGTCGAGATCAACGAGGTCGAGGATCCGATGGCGTTCCAGACCGCGATGGAACCGGTCTATGCCAAGTTCATCGAGGCGAACCCGGACCTCGAGCAGCTGATCCGCGACATCCAGGCGGTCGAGTAAGAACGTCGCGCGCCCCGGCCTTCGGGCCGGGGTCTGACGCACTCAGGGGCCGCACTCGGGGCCGCATTCAGGGAGGGGGCGATGTTACCTCAGGACAAGGCAGTCGCCGATATGGGGCCGGTGGAGCGGGCGCTGGATCTGCTCGCCAAGGGCTGCGTCGGTGTGGCCGGGACCGGGCTGGTCGTGCTGGTGGCGATCTTCGGCTGGCTGGTCTGGGGGCGCTACGTGATGAACGACACCCCCACATGGGTCGAGCAGGTGGCGCTTCTGCTGGTGGTCTGGATCACCTTCCTCGGCGGCGCCGCCGGGGTCTGGACGCAGAGTCACCTCTCCATCGAGTTCATCCGCGAGATGCTGCCGTCGGTCCTGCGCGTGCCGCTGCACTGGATGGCGCTGACGGGGATGCTGGTCTTCGGCATCGTGTTGTTCTGGCAGGGCTGGACGCTGGCCCAGAGCCTCTGGCCGCGCCGCGTTCCGATGCTCGGCGTCACCGAGGGGCTGCGGGCGGTTCCTATGGCGATCTGCGGCGCGCTGACGGCGATTTTCACACTGTATCAAGCGGTGGCGCTGGCCACCGCCAAGACTTGACTGGCAAGGACTGAACCCATGGGTCTGGCACTTCTCTTCGGGCTGTTCTTCTTCGGCCTGCTGACCGGCATGCCGGTGGCCTTTGCCCTCGGGCTCGCCACGGTGGGAGGGTTCCTCTACGAGGGCCTGCCGCTCTTCATCGGCTTCCAGCGCGTGCTCTCGGGGATCTCGGTCTTCTCGTTGCTGGCGATCCCGTTCTTCATCTTCGCCGGCGAGCTGATGATGCAGGGCGGCATCGCAGGGCGGCTCGTCCGCCTCGCGAGCTATGCGGTCGGCTGGATGCGCGGCGGGCTCGGCGTGGTCAACGTGGCATCGTCGATGCTGTTCGGCGGCATCTCGGGCTCGGCGGTGGCCGACACCTCGGCGCTCGGCTCGATCCTGATGCCGGTGATGAAGGAAAAGGGCTACGATCCCGACTATGCCGTCAACGTCACTGTGACATCGTCGGTGGCGGGCGTGGTCATTCCGCCCTCGCACAACATGATCCTCTTCGCGGTGGCGGCGGGCGGCGTCTCGGTCTCGAAGCTGTTCATCGCGGGCATCGTGCCCGGCGTGCTGATGTGCCTCTGCCTCGGGCTGGTGGCCTATGTGGTCGCCGTCAAGCGCGGCTACCCGGCCGAGACCTTTCCCGGCTTCAAGTCGCTCGTGATCTCCACCATCGTGGCCCTGCCGGGCCTGATGACCGCGGTGATCATCGTGGGCGGTGTGCTGTCGGGCGTGATGACCGTCACCGAAAGCGGCGCCTTCGGCGCGATCTGGGCCATCCTCGTGACGGTCTTCGTCTACCGCGAGCTGACCTGGGAGAAATTCCGCGCCGCCGTGGTGACCTCGGTGCGCACCACCGCGCTGGTGATGCTGCTGGTGGCGACGGCCTCGGCCTTCTCCTACCTGCTGACGCTCTACCGCGTGCCCGATCTTCTGGCGACCGCGGTGACCGGGATCTCTGACAACCCGATCGTCATCCTTCTGCTGCTCAACCTCGTTCTGCTCGGGCTGGGGATGATCATGGACATGGCGGCGCTGATCCTGATCACCACGCCGATCTTCCTGCCGGTGGTCGTGGGCCTCGGCATGGACCCGATCCAGTTCGGCGTCATCCTGATGATGAATCTCGGGCTCGGGCTCTGCACCCCGCCGGTGGGTGCCTGCCTCTTCGTCGGCTGCGTCGTCGGCGGCGTGCGGATCGATCAGGCGGTGCGGACGATCTGGCCCTTCTACCTTGCCATCTTCGGCGCGCTCATGCTGGTCACCTACGTGCCTGCCTTCTCGATGACCCTGCCCGGGCTGATGGAGTGACTTTGATGATGAACCGGATCCTGATCACCGGCGCCGCCGGCACCTTGGGCACCATGCTGCGCGACAAGCTGCGCGGCCACGCCAAGATCCTGCGCCTGTCGGACGTCGCCGAGATGCCCCCCGCGGGGGCTGGCGAAGAGGTTGTGCCCTGCGACCTCAGCGACGGCGACGCGGTGATGCGCCTCGTCGAGGGCTGCGACGGCATTGTGCATCTCGGCGGCATCAGCGTCGAACGCAGCTTCGACCTGATCGAGGCCGCCAACCTGCGCGGCGTCTACAACCTCTACGAGGCGGCGCGCGCGCATGGCATGCCGCGCATCGTCTTCGCCTCCTCGAACCATACGATCGGCTACCACGACCAGACCACCCGGCTCGATCACACGGCGCCCTACCGGCCAGACGGCCTCTACGGCGTGTCGAAGATCTTCGGCGAGGCGGTGGCGAGCCTTTACCACGACAAGTTCGGGCAGGAGAGCGCTCTGGTGCGCATCGGCTCCTGCACGCCCAAGCCCGAGAACTGGCGCATGCTGGCGACCTGGTTCAGCCATGACGATTTCGTTTCGCTGATCGACGCGGTCTTCGCCGCGCCCCGGCTCGGCTGCACCATGGTCTGGGGGGCTTCGGCCAACGATCACGGCTGGTGGGACAATGCCCACGCGGCCTTCCTCGGCTGGCGGCCAAGGGACAACGCCGCCGCCTTCGCCGAAGAGATCGCCCGCACCGTGCCGCGCCCTGACCCGAACGAAGCGGTCGCCCGCTATCAGGGCGGCGTCTTCACCGATGAACCCATTCATCCATCCCGCAAGGAGGACTGACATGCTGGACGAAACCTTCACCCCCCATGGCAAGCACCTGATCGCCGGAAACTGGATCGCCTCGGACGCGACCTTCACTTCCGAGCCCGCCCACGGGCCCGCGCACGCGTTCAGCATCGGCACGCCCGAGCTGGTGACCCGCGCCTGCGAGGCGGCCGAGGAGGCGTTCTGGAGCTACGGCTACACCACCCGCGAAGCGCGCGCCGCCTTCCTCGACGCCATCGCCGACGAGATGGAGGCCCGCGCCGAGGCCATCACCGCGATCGGCACCCAGGAGACCGGCCTGCCCGAGGCCCGGCTTCAGGGCGAGCGCGGCCGCACCACCGGCCAGCTCCGGCTCTTTGCCGAGCATATCCGCAAGGGCGACTATCTCGACCGCCGCCATGACGAAGCGCTGCCCGACCGCGCGCCGCTGCCGCGCCCCGACCTGCGGATGATGCAGCGCCCGATCGGCCCGGTGGCGGTGTTCGGTGCCTCGAACTTCCCGCTGGCCTTCTCCACCGCCGGCGGCGACACCGCCGCGGCGCTCGCCGCAGGCTGCCCGGTGGTGGTCAAGGGCCACTCGGCCCATCCCGGCACCGGCGAGATCGTCGCCGAGGCGATCCACGCCGCCATCGCGTCGTGCGGCATGCCCGAGGGCGTGTTCTCGCTGATCCAGGGCGGCAAGCGCGATGTCGGCCAGGCGCTGGTCCAGCACCCGCTGATCAAGGCGGTGGGCTTCACCGGCTCGCTCGGCGGCGGCCGGGCGCTCTTTGATCTCTGCGCCCAGCGTCCCGAGCCGATCCCGTTCTTCGGCGAGCTGGGCTCGGTCAACCCGATGTTCGTCCTGCCCGAGGCCGCCCGCGCCCGCGGCGCCGAGATCGGCAGCGGCTGGGCCGGCTCGCTCACCATGGGGGCAGGCCAGTTTTGCACCAATCCCGGCATCGCGGTGATCGGCACCGGTGCCGAGGGCGATGCCTTCGTCGAGGCCGCCGCCAAGGCGCTCACCGATGCGCCGGCGCAGGTCATGCTGACCGAGGGCATCGCCCAGGCCTATCGCGACGGCAAGGCCCGCTTCGACGGGCGCAACACCGTCAAGCCGGTGCTGACCACCGAGCAGGAGGGCCGCAACGCCAGGCCCAACCTCTACCAGACCGATGCCGCCAGCTACCTGCAGGACCACGCGCTCGGGGAAGAGGTCTTCGGCCCGCTCGGGCTGGTGATCCGCGTCTCCTCCGAGACCGAGATGGCCCAGCTCGCCCGCGGCTTCGAGGGCCAGCTCACCGCCACCATCCACATGGACGAGGCCGACACCGCCGACGCCCGCGCGCTGCTGCCGATCCTCGAACGCAAGGCCGGCCGGGTTCTGGTCAACGGCTTCCCCACCGGCGTCGAGGTCGCGGACACCATGGTCCATGGCGGGCCCTACCCGGCCAGCACGAACTTCGGCGCCACCTCCGTGGGCACGCTGTCGATCCGCCGCTTCCTGCGCCCGGTCTGCTACCAGAACATCCCCGAAGGCGTGCTGCCCGACGACCTGACCTGACCCAGCCGTGGGGCGCCCCGCATGACGGCGCCCCCTCTCACCCGGCCCGCTCTTCTTCTGGCCGAAAATATCCCGGGGTGAATTGGCCGCAGGCCAAGAGGGGCAACGCCCCTGCACCCCGCCAATAGAGGACTGCCCAATGGACCCGCAACAGATCAAGACCGCCCTCGGATCGGGCCTTCTCTCCTTCCCGGTGACGCCCTTCGACGCCGAGAACCGCTTCGCCCCCGAGCCCTACAAGGCGCATGTGGAATGGCTCTCGGGCTATGACGCCCCGGTGCTCTTCGCCGCCGGCGGCACCGGCGAGTTCTTCTCGCTGACCCCGGAGGAGATTCCGGCCATCGTCTCCGCCGCCAAGGAGGCCGCTGGCGACACCGCCATCGTCTCGGGCTGCGGCTACGGCACCGAGATCGCCGTGGGCATCGCGAAATCGGTCGAGAAGGCTGGCGGCGACGGCATCCTGCTGCTGCCGCATTACCTGATCGACGCGCCGCAGGAAGGGCTCTACGCTCACGTCAAGGCGGTCTGCGATGCGACGGGGATGGGGGTCATGGTCTACAACCGCGACAACGCGGTGCTGCAAGCCGACACGCTGGCCCGGCTCTGCGATGCCTGCCCCAACCTCGTGGGCTTCAAGGACGGCACCGGCGATATCGGCCTGGTGCGTCAGGTCACCGCCAAGATGGGTGACCGGCTGACCTATCTCGGCGGCATGCCCACCGCCGAGCTCTTCGCCGAGGCCTATCTCGGTGCCGGCTTCACCACCTACAGCTCCGCCGTGTTCAACTTCGTCCCGGCGCTGGCCAACAAGTTCTATGCCGCGCTGCGGGCCGGCGATCGCGCCACATGCGAGGACATCCTCAAGAGCTTCTTCTATCCATTCATGGAGCTGCGCGCCCGCCGCAAGGGTTATGCGGTCTCGGCCATCAAGGCCGGCGTCCGCCTCGTGGGCTTCGACGCCGGGCCGGTGCGCTCGCCGCTGTCGGATCTCACCGGCGAGGAGGAGGAAATCCTCAAGGACCTGATCGAGGCACACGCATGAAGATTGCCGAGATCCGCACGCATCTGCTCGAGCACAAGCTCGACACCGCCTTCGAGAGCGCCTCGATGCGCTTCGACAAGCGGGTGCACCTGCTGGTCGAGGTGATCTGCGAGGACGGCACCACCGGCTGGGGCGAGGCGCTCGGCCCGGCCGGGCCCAATGCCGCCGCCATCGCCGCCTATGCCGGCTGGCTCAAGGGCATGAACGCGCTCGAGACCGAGAAGGTCTGGGCAACGCTTTACAACGCGCTGCGCGATCAGGGACAGCGCGGGGTGACGGTGACGGCGCTTTCGGCCATCGACATCGCGCTCTGGGACATCAAGGGCAAGGCGCTTGGCCAGCCGGTTTCGGTGCTGCTCGGCGGGCGCTGGCGCGACAGCGTGCGCGCCTATGCCACCGGCTCGTTCAAGCGCGATGGGGTCGACCGGGTGTCCGACAATGCCGAGGAATGCGCCGGCCACGTCAAGGCCGGCTTCCACGCGGTGAAGATCAAGATCGGCTTCGGCGTCGACGAGGATCTGCGCGTGATTGAGGCGGTGCGCGAGGCCATCGGCCCCGAGACCCGGCTGATGATCGACGCCAATCACGGCTACGACACGATCGAGGCGATCCGCCTTGGTCAAAGTGCTGCGAAATACGGCATCGACTGGTTCGAGGAGCCTGTGGTCCCCGAGCAGCTCGCCGCCTATCGCAAGGTCCGCGAAAACCAGCCGATCCCGGTCGCGGGCGGCGAGACCTGGCACACCCGCTGGGGCTTTGCCGAGCCGCTGGCCTCGGGCTGCGTCGACATCGCCCAGCCGGATCTCTGCGGGGTCGGCGGCTTCACCGAGGCGCAACGGGTGGCCGATCTCTGCACCCTGCACGGGGTGCGGCTGGTGCCGCATGTCTGGGGCACCGCGGTGCAGATCGCGGCGGCGTTGCAGTTCATGGCGGCGATGGTGCCGAACCCGGTGCGGGTCAACCCTGTCGAGCCGATCATGGAGTTCGACCGCACCCACAACCCGTTCCGGCAGGCGGTGGTGACGACCCCCATCGAGCACGAGCAGGGTGTGGTCCGCATCCCCGACGCGCCCGGCCTCGGCATCGAGATCGACCGCGCCGCGCTGGCACGCTTTGCACCGGAGGCGGCATGATTGACCGAAAGCTCTCGGGAACGAAGCCCCGGACGCCGATGCCGAAAGGCGCGGTGGACACGCAGATGCACATGTACCTGCCGGGTTTTGCCATGCGCGAAGACGGCGCTGGCCGCCCGGCCGATCCGCTGCCGACGCCGGAGATGTATCGCGAGACCATGCGCTGGCTCGGGCTCGACGCGGTGGTGGTCACCCAGGGCAACGCGCATGGCACCGACAATGCCAGCCTGCTGGCCTGCCTGGCCCAGATGGGGGACTGCGCCCGGGGCGTGGCAGTGATCACGCCGGAGACCACCGAGGCCGAGATCGCGCGGCTCTCGGAGGGCGGCATCGTGGGGGCGCGGATCATGGACCTGCCCGGCGGCGCGGTCGGGCTCGACGCGCTCGAGGCGGTGGATGCCATCGCCGCCGACGCTGGCTGGATGCTGGCGGTGCAGTTCGACGGCTCCGCCCTGCCGGAGCTCGAGCCGCGTCTCGCGGCGTTGAAGTCTCGCTGGGTGTTGGATCATCACGCCAAGATCTTCGCCGGCGCGACGCCGGCGCATGTGGATGTCATCAAGCGGCTGCTCGATGGCGGGCGCTGCTGGTTCAAGTTCGCCGGCTGCTACGAGAGCTCGCGCAGCGGCGGACCGGATTTCCCCGACATCGCCGAGGTTGCGCGCGAGATCGGGGCGCACGCGCCGGACCGCATCGTCTGGGGCACCAACTGGCCGCACAACGCCGCGCAAAAGACCGAGGACTATCCCGACGACGCGCATCTGCTCGATCTTGCCATGTCGTGGCTGCCCGATGATGACGCGCGGCGCATGACACTGGTCGACAGGCCGCGCGCGCTTTTCGGTTTCGCGCCGGCCTGATCGGCCGGCGCTCGGCGGGGGTCAGGCGGTTTCGGCCGCCAGCCCCGCCCGCACGACTTCCGCTCCGGCCATCATCAGCGGCCCGACGCCCTTGGCGTCATCGGCGACGATCCGTTCGCGCGTGTAATAGCCCGGCGAGCCGTCGCGATAGACGCCCTCGAACCCTCCAAGCCCCGCCACGTGGCAGATCCGGGTCAGCCGGGTGACGCCCTTGGCCTCTTCGAGCCGCGTCGAAACCAGCGCCTCCCACGCCCTGCGCCCCGCCGCTGCGTCGGGCGCGAGGTCCAGGCGGGCGGCGCCGAGCAGGGCATAGGCGAACATCGCAGAGGCCGAGCTTTCCTCGTAATTGCCGTCCAGTGCGGGCGCGTCGAGCACCTGCGGCCAGAGCCCCGAGGGTGCCTGTTGCGTCACAACCGCCTCGAGCAGCGCCTTGGTGCGGGGCAGGGGGGCGCGCGCGGGGACAAGCTCGGCCAGATCAACCAGCGCCATTGCGAGCCAGCCCACCGCACGCGCCCAGACCGCGGCCGAGCGCCCGGTCTCGGGGTTGGCCCAGTCCTGCGCCCGCACCGCATCGTAGCCATGCACGTAAAGCCCCGCCGGCCCCGCGGTGAGATCGAGCGCCCGCTCGAGCTGGGCCATGGCGTCGTCGATCAGTTCGGGCCGGTCGCGACGCTGCGCGTATTCGACCTGAAACGGCAGGCCCATGTAGATGCCGTCGAGCCAGACTTGCTCGGGGTAGCGCTTCTTGTGCCAGTAATTGCCGGCTTGGGTGCGGGGGTGAGCGGCGAGCTGATCGGCCAGCCGGTCGGCGGCGGCCATGTACCGCGGGTCGCCGGTTTCGTCGGAAAGGTGGAACAGGCAGCGCCCGGCGAGGATGTTGTCGATGTTGAACTCGTCCGGATCGAAGCCCTGCAACGCGCCGTCGTAGGCGATTTGCGGCTCGGTCAGGTGCAACAGGTGGTCGCGCCAGCGCGCCTCGCCGGTGGCTTTGTGCAGCAGCACGAGCCCGCGATAGATGCAGCCATCCTCGTAGCACCAGCGACCGTCCTTGTAATGCTCGTAGCGGCTGGCGAAGGCGTCGAAATAGGAGAAAGGGGTCATTGGCGCTCCGGGGCTCTGGCTGTTTCGAGGGCGTCGGCGGCGGTGAGGCCGCCGGGCTGGATCTGGAGGCCGGGGGCGATGACCTCGGCCTGTTCGGCAAGCAGGCCTGCATGCCTGAGCGGGGTGACGCCGGCGGCCATCAGCGGTTGTGCGGGCCGGGCTGCCGGGTCATGCGAGAGCACGCGCACCCGCTCGAGCGTGATCGGCCCGAAGGGGGCTTCGGCCAGGCCAAGAAAGGCGCCAAGCGCGTGGCCCAGGCCGCTGATCTCCACGTCGGAGATCGCGATACTGCCGACATGCGGCGTGCCCGTGCCGACCGGCGCGGGGGCGCGGTCCTGGACCCAGGGCGCGTGGCCGTCGGGGTCGCAGAAATAGTGCCCGTTGGCGGCGAAGGCGGTCTGCACGCCCTCCATCGTGACGTCGTGAAAGCGGATCTCCTCGACCTTGCCGCCACGGCCGCGGCGGGTCTTGATCCGTAGGCCCCGGTCCGTGCCGCGCATCTCGCAATGCGCCACCGTCACATCACTCACGCCGCCCGACATCTCCGAGCCGATCACCACGCCGCCATGGCCGCGCTCCATCAGGCAGTGCTGCACCCTGATGCCGGTGGTGGGGCGCAGATGGGCGCTTTCGCCATCGGGGCCGCGCTTGCCGGCCTTGATGGCGATGCAGTCGTCGCCGACCGAGAAATGCGTGCCGGTGATTTCGACATCCTCGCACATCTCGGGATTGAAGCCGTCCGTGTTGGGGCTGTCATGCGGTGCCTCGATGCGTAGCGCGGCGGCGGTAAGCCTTTGGCAGCCCTGTGGGTGGATCGTCCAGGACGGCGCGTTGCGGATGGTGAAGCCCAGCAGCGTGGTGTCGGTGCAGTCAATAAGATGCAGGCCGCGCGGGCGGCGCGCGCCCTGCCGTGTCTCCTTGGGCCAGGTCCACCAGTCGCCGCGGTCACCGCCACCATCGAGCGTGCCGGGGCCAGAGATCGTGAGGTCGCTTGCGCCGATGGCGTGGAGCGGCGCGGCGAAGCAGTGCTCCGGCAGGCCCTCCCAGCTGCCGATCATCTCGCCGTCCCGCCAGGCGGGCAGGATCGGCCAGCCCTCGCGCGCGCTTGGCGCGGTAAGCACGGCGCCCTCGGCAAGGTGCAGGGTCATGCGGCTGCGCAGTTCCACCGGCCCGGCGACATAGCGCCCCGGCGGCACCAGCACCGAGCCGCCCTCGGGCACGGCGGCGATGGCCGCGGCGATGGCGCGGGCCGTCTCGGCCGCCGCCTCGGGCGTGTCTGCCGTGTCTGCGATGGCGCCGTGATCGCGGATGTCCACCATTCCGGCGCAAGCGGCGGTCTCGAAAGCGAAGGGCGTGAAGCCCTCCGCCTCGAGATGGTAGAGCGTGGCGGGCGCGAGGTCGTGCAACGCCAGACCCACCTGCGCCGCCACGCCCCGGGCGACGGTCTCGCCGGCGCGCGTCAGCTGCCAAGGAATGGCAGGGGAGAGTGTGTAGCGCGCACCGGGTTGTGGCAGACATAGGGCCACCGACCGCGCGGAGCGCGCGGCAAGTCGGATGCTGGGCATGGGTCGGACCTCTGGTCTGGAAAGAGTGGCCGCGCCGGCGTGTGGCCGGGGCGGCCGGGGGCTCAGGAGTCGAAGTCGCTCAGCACGTCGTTGGCCGCGTCGATGATCACCTCGGCAGCCTCGACCTCGTCGATCATGCCGTAGGAATACTCCTCGAGCGCGTCGATGAAGGCGCCGCGCAGCTCGGGATGCTCATTGAAGGGCGAGATCGCCGGTCCGCTGGCCTCCATCGCGATCTCATGCGCCTTGACGATCTCGGGCTTGATCATGCCGGCCTCGATCAGCCGGTCCGCCGCCACCTTCGAGGCGGGCAGGCCGCGCGTGTCCTTGAGCGCATCGATGCCCTCGGGCTCGGTGAGCATGCAGGTGACGATCTCTGCCGCCGCCTCCGGGTTGTCGGAATTGCGCGAGATCGCGAACAGCATCGAGGGCTTGCGATAGGCGCCATCGGTCACCGCATCCTCGAAACGGATCGGGGCGACGCTGTCGATGGTCTGGCCCTCGTCGAGCGGGTCGGCATATTTGAAATAGGTCGTGTCCCACTCGTAGGAGCCGGCGATGCGGCCCTGCGCCCAGTCCTGCTTCTCGTAGAGATTGACGTTGCCCTCGCCGGCCTCCTGCTGCTGGCTGCGCACCGCGCCGGTCTCGATCAGGCGGCCGTAGAAGGCGATGCCTTCGGCAAGCTCCTCAGGCGTCCAGGCGACGCGGTTGGTCTCGGGATCGACGAGATCCTTGCCGGTTTTCTGCACCACCGCCAGCGTCACCAGAAGCTGCGCCGTTTCCTTCACCGCGTTGAAGAGGTTGTACCCCTCGCCCTGGCTTTCGCGGAGCGCGGCAGCGGCGGAGAAGAACTCTTCCCAGGTCGAGGGCACCGGAATGCCAGCCGCCTCGAGCGTGGTGGTGTTGAAGAAGAACACCCGGCCGGTGGTCGACAGGGGCAGGCCGTTGAGCTTGCCCTGCACGGTGACGGTGGCGAGCTGATCATCGGACCATTGCGACAGGTCGATGGTCTCCGACAACTCGGTCAGATCATAAAAGCCCTCGCCATCCTGCGAGAACAGCGGCAGCCACGGCCAGTTCACCTGCACGATATCGGCTTCGGTGCCGCCGGCCATCTGGGTGGTCAGCTTCTCGAGATAGCCGTCGAAGCCGGTGAATTCCGGCGCGACCGTGTGGCCATATTTTTCGCCGCAGACCTTGAGCGCCTCCTGCGTGGCAACGTGGCGGCTTTCGCCGCCCCACCACGACATGCGCAGATCGGCCGCGGTGGCCTGCGAGGCCAGCGTGAGCGCCAGAGCGGTTGTCAGATGCAGTTTCATCGGGGTCCTCCTCCCAAAGGGTCAGCCCTGCGCGCGCAGGGAGACATTGCGACCGCTGTCGCGGTCGAAGATGTGCATGTTGGCGGCCTCGGGCAGAAGCCGGATGGTATCGAGCGAGCGGTCCATGCGCTCGAACTCGGCGGCACTGGCGACGGTGGTCACCTCGCGCCCGTCGAGCAGGGCGTGCAGGTAGACCTCGTGGCCCATGAACTCGACCCCGCGCAGCTGCGCCGAGAGTGCGCCGTTGATGCCGGTCGCCAGTGCGAGATGCTGCGGCCGGATCCCCAGCGCGGCGCGCTCGGGGCGGGCCGAGAGGCGGCTGGTCAGCGCCTCGCCCAGCGGGATCACCTGCCCGCCGGTCCGGAAGTCGCTGCCATCCACGTGCCCCTCGATCACGTTCATCTCGGGGCTGCCGATGAAGCCCGCGACGAAGAGGTTGGCGGGCTGCTCGTAAAGCTCCTTGGGGGTTGCGACCTGCATGATGTGGCCGTCCTTCATCACGCAGATGCGGTCGCCCATGGTCATCGCCTCGGTCTGGTCGTGGGTGACGTAGACCACCGTGCTGGCCATGCCTTCACGCTTGAGGCGCTTGTGCAGGTCGGTGATCCGCACCCGCATGGAGGCCCGCAGCTTGGCGTCGAGGTTCGACAGCGGCTCGTCGAAGAGGAACACGTCCGGCTTCTTGATCAGCGCGCGGCCCAAGGCCACGCGCTGCGCCTGGCCGCCCGAGAGCTGCTTGGGCAGCCGGTCGAGGAGCGGCTCGATCTCGAGGATCTTGGCGACCTCCTCGACCGCCTTGGCGGCCTCGGCCTTCGAGGCGCCGCCGATGCGCAGCCCGAAGGCGAGGTTGGTGCGCACCTTCATATGCGGGTAGAGCGCGTAGTTCTGGAACACCATCGCGATGCCACGCTTGCCCGGCTCGAGTGTGTTGACGATGCGGTCACCGATGCGGATCTCGCCGGCGGTGATCTCCTCGAGCCCGGCGATCATCCGCAGCGTGGTGGACTTGGCGCAGCCCGAGGGCCCCACCAGCACCATGAACTCGCCTTCCTCGACATCGAGGTTGATCCCGTGCACCGCCTTGAAGGCACCGCCATAGACCTTTTCGAGATTTCTCAGTTGAAGCCGTGCCATTATCCCTTGATCCCCCCTGCGGAAATGCCCTCGATGAAGTACTTCTGCGCCATGAAGAACACGGCCAGCGCGGGCGTGATGGTGAGCACCGACATGGCCAGAATGCGGTTCCATTCGAAGGCCTCGGTGGTGTCGATGGAGAGCTTCAGAGCGAGGCTCACCGGGTACTTGTCGACCGAGCTGATATAGATCAGCGGGCCGAGGAAATCGTTCATCGTCCACATGAACTGGAACAGGCAGACCGAGATCAGCGCCGGGGCCAGCATCGGGACGACCACGAAGAGCAGCGTCTGCCACGAGTTGCAGCCATCGACGCGGGCGGCCTGTTCCATGTCATCCGGGATGGCGCGCAGGAACTGCACCAGCATGAAGACGAAGAACGCATCGCCCGCCATTGCCGAGGGCACCCAGAGCGGCAGGAAGCTGTCGAGCCAGCCGAGCTCGCGGAAGAGGATGTATTGCGGGATCCGGGTGACCACGTTGGGCAGCAGCAGGATCGCGATGACGCTGGTGAACAGCAGCTTCTTGAGCGGGAAGTCGAACCGCGCGAAGCCATAGGCCACCATGGTGCAGGAGATCGCCGTGCCGATGGTCTTGGGCAGGATGATCAGGAACGAGTTCCAGAAGAAGCGCCCGAAGGTGTAGGGCGTCGAGGTCTCCCAGCCCTGCACGTAGCCCTCGGTGGTGGGCTCGCGCGGGATGAAGCCGGGGTTGGCGAAGATCTCGGCATTGGTCTTGAGCGAGGCGCCGACCAGCCAGATAAGCGGGTAGAGCATGACCAGCCCGACGCCGAAGAGGATGGCGTAGCGCAGGATCGCCGAGATCCGGGCGCGGCGCTGCTGGATCCGCTGGTGGCGGCGAGCCTCTGCGAGCGCGTCGGCGCCGGCGGTGAAGACATCGGAGGCGTGTGAGATATCGGTCATCGGCTCAGCTCCGCTTGTCGCCGGCGTAGAAGACCCATTTCTTCGAGGACCAGAAGGCCACGAGGGTCAGCGCCATGATGATGAGGAAAAGCACCCACGCGATGGCCGAGGCATAGCCCATGTCGAAGCGCTTGAAGGCCTCGTCGTAGATGTAGAGCGGCAGCAGGTAGGTGGATTTGAGCGGCCCGCCCTGGGTGATGATGTAGGGGCCGTTGAACTCCTGGAAGGCCTGGACCATCTGCATGATCAGGTTGAAGAAGATCACCGGCGTGATCAGCGGGATGGTGATGAAGACAAAGCTGCGCAGCTTGCTCGCCCCGTCGATGGCGGCGGCCTCGTAGAGCGATTTGTCGATGCTCTGCAGTGCGGCGAGGAAGATCACCATGGCCGAACCGAACTGCCAGCAGCGCAGCAGGGTGATGGTGAAGAGCGCGTTGGTGGGATCGCCGAACCAGTTGACCGGCTCGATCCCGAACCATGCCAGCACCATGTTCACCAGCCCCTCGGTGGCGAAGATGTAGCGCCACAGCACCGCGATGGCGATCGAGCCGCCGAGGATCGAGGGCACGTAGAAGGCGGTGCGAAAGAGGTTGATGCAGCGCAGCTTGTAGTTGAGGATGTAGGCGATGAAGAGCGCGAAGGCGAGTTTCAGCGGCACCGTCAGGAACACGTAGAGCAGCGTCACCGAGAGCGACCGGCGGAAGGTTCGGTCAGAGGTGAAGAGCTCGATATAGTTCTCCAGCCCCGTCCATTTCGGGGGCTGCATCAGGTTGTAATCGGTAAAGCTCAGATAGAATGACGCGAGGAATGGAATCGCGGTGAACGCCATCAGCCCGAGGATGTAAGGGCTGAGATAGATCAGCCCGAGTGATCGTGTGCGGGTCATGGTGCACCTCGCGACAAGGCTGGATTTCCTGAGATAAACGTCAATTTTCCCTCCCTGAACTGCGGATAGCACCGGGCGTGCGGCGCTCCGTCCGATGGCGCTGCGGGCCTCCTCCGGTCCGCGGCGTTGCGCCATCCTCAGTTGTATGATGAATTAGTGACAGATCGGGGGCGAGAGATAAATTGACGATCATGGGGGAAAAGATGGACGAAATCGAAGGCGGGGCTCTAGCCCGGTTTCCTCCGGGCGCCCTGACGCTGACGCTCACCCGCGCGGCGATCCGGATGCAGCACGCCACGACCTGGCGGATCGAGAAGGAAAATCCGGTCGAGGATCTCGTCATCGCGCTCGAGGGGCGGGGGCACTACCGGATCGAAGGGCGCCTGCAGACGCTGTCGGTGGGCGAGGCGATGCTGTTGCCGCGCGACACGCCCTTCGAGGGCTGGAACGAGGGGCCCGAGACCTACCTGGGCGTCGCGCAGCACTTCACCCTCTCGGCGCACGGGGCGCAGGATCTCATCGGGCAGATGCGCTTGCGGCCCAAGGTGCGGCTGTCCCGCTGGGAGGTGCTCGGCCCGATGATCCGGCACTACCGGCAAAGCGCGCCCCCGGCTTCGGTCACGCTGCCGCAGCATCACCTGTTCATGGTGATGCTGCTCTCGTTCGTCGACGACGCGTTTCTCGGCTGGCGGCAGGAGGCGGTGCCGGTCGATCCCGGCGCGGGCATCGATCTTGCGGTGATGAAGGCCGCGTCAAGGATTGCCGCCACACCGCTCGAGGCGGCGATCGCCGCGCAGGTGGTCGAGGACGCGCCTTACAACCCCGACTATTTCCACCGCGCCTTCCGCGACCGGATCGGGCGCACGCCGAAGCAGTACCAGGAATTCTGCCGCATCGAGCGGGCGGCGCATCTGTTGGAGTCCGGCCTCACCGTCGGGGCGGCGGGGGCCGAGGTCGGCTATTCCGATCCGTATTATTTCTCACGCTGCTTCAAACGCATCATGGGGCTGAGCCCGCGCGGGCATCTGCGCCGGGTGGCGCTGTCGCGCGACGGGCAGCTGATGGGGATGGACGAACCCGACCAGGAGGCCGCGCTTACAGGAAATCGTCCCGGCGGGGGGTGAAGCAATCGACGAGCTGGCCGGCTTCGAGGCAGACGCAGCCGTGCCGCGCACCCGAGGGGATGACGAAGCTGTCGCCCGGGCCGACCTCGAACTCCTCGCCTGCGAGGTGGAAGCGAAAGCGCCCGCTTTCGACATAGGTCGACTGCACATGCGGGTGATCGTGCAGCGCGCCCTCGGCGCCCTCTTCGAAGCGGAAAGACACGACCATCAGCACGGGCGCGTCCGCCAGAACCTGGCGCTGCACGCCCTTGTCGGGCGAAACCACCGGGAAGGTCTTCAGGGGCTCTGTCATGATCCATCCTTTCATAGGCGTGATCGCCGTTACCAACATGTATGACGGATATGTATGACAGCTGGCGGAGCGTCAAGTCTTGCCGAAACTGCCTGCCCGCAGCAGCGCCCGATAGCGCGCCTGGCTGCCCTTGAGATGCTGGCGCATGGCGGCGCGGGCGGCGTCTTCGTCTCCGTCGAGGATGGCGTTGACGATCTCGTGGTGTTCCGCCGAGATTACGTCGAGATACTCGCGCGGAACCGGCTCGGAATCGCTTTCGGTCAGCACCTTGCGCGGGATCAGGTTCGATCCGATCATCGACAGGAAGTCGCCGAACCGCGGGTTGTTGGTGGCCTCGGCGATGGCGAGATGCAGGGCGAAATCGGCCTCGACGGTCAGCTCACCGGCATCGGCGGTGCGGTCGACCTCGCGCAGGCATCCGATGATCCTCTCTTCCTGCGCCGGCGAACGGCGCTGTGCCGCCAGCGCTGCCGCCTCGGCCTCGACCGCGGTGCGCAGCTCGAGCAGTTCGATCATCGAGGAGATGCGCACGAAGTCGATGTTCTGAAACGGCAAGTCCACCGGGGCAGGGGGCGCGAGCACGAAGACCCCTGCGCCCTGTCGCGGCTCGACCAGCCCGTCGGCGCGCAGTGAGGCGATGGCCTCGCGGATCACCGTGCGGCTGACGCTGAATTCCTGCGTCATCTGCGCCTCGCTCGGGAGGCGCGTGCCCGGCGGATAGCGGCCCGCGCTGATCTGGTCGCGCAGCGCTTCGCGCACGGTCTCGACAAGCGTGCGGCCGGTTTCGGAGCGGTCAGAACGGCGCATCTTGGCTGGCATATCCATGGCTCGCTTGCTCACTTCTCATACAGGATAGGGATCTGAAGTATGACATCTGTTGAAATCCTTGTCCATGCGACTTCCGTGATGTGTGGCGAAGGGTCTCGCTTCGGCATCAGGGGTAGGCGATTGTTAAGAAACCTTGACAGAAGCAAACCTGTATAACAACTATGTAGATGTGTATGACTGAAAGAGGCCGTCAGATTCGACGGCGAGGGAGGGGAACATGCGGCTCGACAGACGCCGCCTGAATGGCATTGCCGAACAGGGAGTCTCGATTTTCGTGACCCTCTTCGGCCTCTTGATACTGACCTTCGTGATCGGGCGCATCATGCCGGTCGATCCTGTCCGCGCCATCGTCGGCGAGGATGCGACCCGCGAGGTCTATGAGAACGTCTACCGCCAGCTCGGGCTAGACAAGCCCATGTGGCAGCAGTTCCTGCTTTACCTGCGCGACGTGGTGACGCTGGACTTCGGCACTTCGATCCGCACCGGCCAGCCGGTGCTGCAGGATATCGCCCGGGTGCTGCCGGCCACCATCGAGCTCGCCACCTTCGCCATCCTCATCGGCGCCGGCCTCGGCACGCCGCTCGGAGTGATCGCAGCGGTCAACAAGGACCGCTGGCCCGACCAGTTGATCCGCGTGATCAGCCTGATGGGGCACTCGATGCCGATCTTCTGGACCGGGATGATCGCGCTGCTGGTGTTCTACGCCAATCTCGGCTGGGTCGGCGGGTCCGGCCGGATGAGCCAGTTCTATATCGGGCTGGTGCCGGAGCGGACGAACTTCCTGCTGATCGACAGCGCGCTGGCCGGGGAATGGGAGGTGTTCCGCAGCGCCATCAACCACATCATCCTGCCGGCGGCGCTGCTGGGCTATTCCTCCTCGGCCTACATCACACGTATGACCCGCAGCTTCATGCTCGACCAGCTCGGTCAGGAATACGTGACCACCGCGCGGGTCAAGGGCCTGAGCCGCCGCCAGACCGTGTGGCGCCACGCCTTCGGCAACATCCGCGTGCAGCTCGTGACCATCGTGGCGCTGGCCTATGGCGCGCTGCTCGAGGGGGCGGTGCTGATCGAGACGGTCTTCGCCTGGCCGGGCTTCGGCCAGTACCTGACCTCCAACCTGCTGATCGGAGACATGAATGCCGTGATGACCTGCGTGCTGATCGTGGGTGTCATCTTCATCGGTCTGAACATCCTCTCCGACATTCTTTACCGCGTATTCGACCCGAGGACGAGATGAGCATGACCCGCGACATACCCGCCCCCGTGCCGCGCCGCCGGATGCCGCAAAGCCTTATCGCGGCCCGCAACATCGTGGCCTTCCTGACGCGCTCTCCCACGTCGCTCTTCGGACTCGTGGTGCTGGCGCTGCTGATCCTCGTGGCGCTCTTCGCTCCGTTGATCGCCACGCACGATCCGTATGCGCAGAACCTGCAGGCCACCCTGCAGCCGCCTTCGGGAACGCATCTCTTCGGCACCGACGAGCTTGGCCGGGACATCTTCTCACGGCTCGTGCACGGCTCGCGCATCACACTGACCATCATCTCGCTGGTGACCGTGGTGGTGGGGCCGCTGGGCCTCTTCTTCGGCACCGTTGCGGGCTACTTTGGCGGCAAGGTCGACACCGTGCTGATGCGGATCACCGACATCTTCCTGTCGTTCCCGTCGCTGATCCTGTCGCTGGCCTTCGTGGCGGCGCTCGGGCCGAGCCTCAACAACGCGATCATCGCAATTGCGCTGACCGCCTGGCCGCCGATCGCACGCCTTGCGCGGGCCGAGACCCTGACCTTCCGGCAGGCGGATTACATCGCGGCGGCGCGGCTACAGGGGGCGTCTTCGGCGCGGATCATCTGGAAGAGCATTGTGCCGATGTGCCTGCCCTCGGTGACCATCCGCCTGACGCTCAACATGGCGACGGTGATCCTCACCGCAGCAGGGCTCGGCTTTCTGGGCCTCGGCGCGCAGCCGCCGCTGCCGGAATGGGGCGCGATGATCGCCACCGGGCGGCGCTACATGATCGACAGCTGGTGGCTGGTGACCTTCCCGGGCATCGCGATCCTCTGCGTCAGCCTCGCCTTCAACCTTCTGGGTGATGGCCTGCGCGACGCGCTCGATCCCAAGCAGATGAACAAGAGGTAATTCATGGACCCGGTTCTCGACATTCAACGGCTCTCGATCCGCTATGCCGGGGCGCCTGCGCCCGCGGTCAGGGACGTGAGCTTCACCCTCGGGCGCGAGCGGCTCGGCATCGTCGGCGAAAGCGGCTCGGGAAAATCTACCGTGGGGCGGGCGATCATGCGCCTGCTCGACACCGCCGAGATCACCGCCGACCGGATGCAGTTCGAGGAGGTCGACCTTCTCAACGCGCCCGAAAAGCAGATGCTCGACGTGCGCGGCAAGCGCATGTCGATGATCCTGCAGGATCCCAAGTTCTCGCTCAACCCGATCCAGCGCTGCGGTCACCAGATCGCCGAGGCCTACCGCACCCATGTCAGATGCTCGAAGTCCGAGGCCCGCGCACGGGCCATCGCGATGCTCGAGCAGGTGCATATCCGCGACCCCGAGCGGGTCTATGACCTTTATCCGCACGAGGTCTCGGGGGGCATGGGGCAGCGGGTGATGATCGCGATGATGCTGCTGACCGACCCCGACCTCGTGATCGCCGACGAGCCGACCTCGGCGCTCGACGTGACGGTGCGTTTGCAGGTGCTGCGCATCCTCGACGGGCTGGTGCGCGACAAGGGCATCGGGCTGATCATGATCAGCCACGACCTCAATCTCGTGCGGGCGTTCTGCGATCGCGTGCTGATCATGTATGCGGGCCGCGTGGTCGAGGCGCTCGACGCGCGCGATCTCGACAACGCGCAGCACCCTTATTCGCGCGGCCTGCTCGCGGCGCAGCCGCGCATCGGCGGCACCCGCGAGCCGCTGCCGGTTCTGGCGCGGCAGGACAGCTGGCTCGAACCTCTGGAGGCGCAGGCATGAAACCGATCACCATCGACAGGCTCTCGATCAGCTTCGGTCCGATCCGGGTGCTGCACGATGTCAGCTTCGACGTGGCCGCGGGCGAGTGCTTCGGCCTCGTCGGCGAGTCCGGCTCGGGCAAATCGACCATCCTGCGCTGCGCCTCGATGCTGACCGATATCTGGGACGGCACAGTGCGCATCGGCGATCAGGACGTGCGCAAGATGCCGGTGGCCGAGCGCTGCCGCACGGTGCAGATGGTGTTCCAGGACCCCTACGGCTCGCTGCACCCGCGCCACTCGATCCGCACCGCGCTGGACGAGGGCCTGCGGATCAACGGCTTCGACGACCGCGAGGCGCGTCTGGCGCAGGCGATGCGCGACGTGGGCCTGCCGGTCGAGTTCCTCGACCGCTACCCGCACCAGCTTTCTGGCGGTCAGCGCCAGCGCGTCGCCATCGCCCGCGCACTGATCCTTGAACCGGATGTGCTGTTCCTTGACGAGCCGACCTCGGCGCTCGACGTCTCGGTGCAGGCGGAGGTGCTGAACCTGCTGGTGCGGCTGCAACAGGAGAAGGGCTTCACCTACCTGATGGTGAGCCACGATCTCGCGGTGGTCGATCACATGTGCGACCGCTTCGCGATCATGCAGCACGGGCGCATCGTCGAGGTGCTCGACCGCGACGCGATCACCGGCGGCGGGGCGACGCAGCCCTACGCCAAGCAGCTCATCGACGCGAGCCTCGAATATGAACGCGCGATCTGAGCCACCCTCGCTGCCGGCGTTCCTCGAGCGCCGGCGGCAGGATCTGCCGATGTCCCTGGCCTTCGCCGCCGCGCGAGGGCCTTTCCGCGTCTGGGCCGAACGGCTGGGCACGCTGTGGCGCGCCGAACTGCCCGAGTGCGACACGCCCGCCGAGGGGCTTTGCGATGGGGAGCGCGTGACGCTCGCGTTCTCCACCGGGGCGCAGGCCGAGGGGGTGTTGCTGCGCCCCTCGGGGCCGGGTCCGCATCCGGCGATCCTGCTGCTGCACGAGCATGGCGGCAGCTTCGATTGCGGCTGGGAGAAAATGCTCGACCTGCCTGCCTCGCAGGAGACCCGTGCGCGCCTTTACGAGGGGCGCGCCCCGGCGAAGGCGTTTCTCGAGGCCGGCTTCGCGGTGTTCTGCCTCGATGCGCCGGGCTGGGGCCGGCGCTGGCAGGGTGGGGCCGAGGCGCAGCAGGCGCTGGCGGCCAATGCCATGGGTCTCGGCTGGTCGCTCGCGGGCCTTGTCGCGGCCGAGGACGTTCAGACGGCGCTCTGGCTGGCACGGCAGCCCGGCATCGACGCCACCCGGATCGGCGCCTTCGGGTTCTCGTGGGGTGGGTTCCGGGCCTGGCAGGTGGCGGCGCTCTGCGGCGCGGTCAAGGCGCATGCGAGCCTGTCATGGATGGCCTGCAGGACTGACCTAATGCGGCCCGGCGCGCCGCTCCTGCGCGGGCAGTCGGCCTTCTGGATGCTGCATCCCGGCCTCGCCCATCACGCGGATTTCCCCGATCTCGCAGGGCTTTGCGGGGCCAAGCCGCAGTTCTATCGCTCCGGGCGGGGCGATCGGCACATGCCGGAGGATAGCGTGGCGCGGGCGTGGGATACGCTTTCGGCCATTGCGGACGCCGCGGGTGGTCCGCCGCCAGATACCGGTTTTCACGATCATGCGCATACCTGCCCGTCAGAGACGCTTGACGAGGCGGTGGCGTTCCTGTCCCGCCAGCTTTGAGCTTCGGGCAGACCGGAAGCCGCAACCCGAACATGGCAAAACGAAAGGCGCGGGGCCGGCCCGCGCCTTTCAGCGTCAGCGAGATGCCGACGTCAGGGGGTCTTTATCGCGTCCTCGAAGCGGGTCACCCACGGGTCGACCACGATGCCCTCGATGCCGTCCTGATAGGCGGCGGTGACCACGCGCTCGGAGAACGGCTGGATCGACGGCACGACCTCGTCGATGGTCTGCTGGATCTCCTCGTAGAGCTCGATCTGCCGGTCGCCATCGCCCTCGACAAGCGCTGCCTCGATCTGCTGGTTCAACCCTTCGTCGTAGAACGAGGTGCGCCAGCCCTGGTAGTTGGTCAGCCCCGCCTCGTCCGAGTTGTCGGGGTTGTAGATCAGCGCCCGCAGGTTGCTGTCCGGGTGCGGCTGCTGGCCGCCACCGCCGCGCCCGACGAGCAGCTCGAAATTGCGTTCGCGCATCGCACCGTAGATCTGCCCGCCATCGCCGGTGATGATCTCGGCGTTGATCCCGGCCTGCGCCAGCGTGCCCTGGATCGCGGTGGCGCTGTCGAGGAACTGCTGGGTCGAGATCACCCGGATCGAGGTGTCGAACCCGTCGGGATAACCGGCTTCGGCGAGCAACGCCTTGGCCTTTTCGACATCAAGCGCATAGCCCGGGTCGGGCAGCAGGCCGAAGGCGCCGGAATTGATCGGGCGCTGCTTCTTGACGCCGAAGAAGGGCATGATCGCGCCGTTGATGCCGTCATAGTCGATCAGGTGCCGCAGCGCCTCGCGCACCTTGGGGTCGGCGTATTTCTCGTCCTTCATCGACGCGGCGAGGTAGTAGAACCCGGCCGAGGGCACGGTCTCGACGGTGATGTCCTCGTTGGCCTCAAGCGCCTTCAGGTCCGGCGCGGCGAGCGAGAAGCCCACGTCGATGTCGCCCTGCTCGAGCCCCAGCCGCTGCGACTGGCTTTCGGGGAGGTGGCGCATCAATACGCGCGTCATCGCGGGGGCGTCTTCCCAGAACTGCTCGTTGCGGGTCAGGATGACGTATTCGTTGGCCTGCCAGCGGGTCAGCTCGAAGGCGCCGGAGCCGGCGGCATTGTTGGTGAGCCAGGCTTGACCCCAGTCGCCGTTCTGCTCGTGCTGCTTGACCACCTCGCTGTCGAGGATCGAGCCGCGCCCGGCCTCGGCGAGATTCATCATGATCAGCTTGGGGTCGTCCTGCTGCGGCAGGGTGAGGACGAAGGTCTTGTCGTCCTCGGCGACGAAGTAGGTGTCGATGTCCTCGGTGACGAAGCCGCGCGATTTCAGCGCCGAGGCCTGCGCGAGGTTCAGCGTCAGCAGCCGCTTGAGGCTGTATTCCACGTCATGCGCGGTGACCGGATTGCCCGAGGCGAAGACGGCGTCGTCGCGCAGGGTGAAGGTGACGGTCATGTTGTCGTCGGAGATCTCCCAGCTCTCCGCGAGCCGCGGCTCGAGCACGCGGGTCTCGGGGTTGAGCTGGACCAGTGCGTCGTAGACGTTGTTCAGGATCTGGACGGCCTCGCCTCCCGTGATGGCCGCCGGGTCCATGGTCAGGACGTTGTTCATGTTGAACGCCACGATCAGCTGATCCTCGGGCGTTTCGGCCAGCACGGGGCTGGCCCCGGCCATCAGCACCGCCACCGCGGCGCTTGCAAGCAGATGTCTCATGTCTCCTCCCTCAGGTTTCGTGACATCCCGGTGCGCGCGGCCTCAGGCCACGCGGTTGTTCTCGATGTGGTCGAAATCGATGTCCTCGCCCAGACCGGGACGGTCGGGCAGGTGGACATAGCCGTCCGCATCCATCGGATCGGACAGCGATTTCAGGTAGTCGAACCCGTCGTCGTATTCGAGGAACGGGTGCAGCAGGCCGCGCTCGTACCAGCGGCAATTGCGCACCGCGGCCACCACCTGCAGGTTCATGGCGGTGTTGCCGTGGACCTCGCAGTTCATGCCAAAGGCTTCGGCCATGTGCAGGGTCTTGAGCGCGGGGGTGATGCCGCCCACGTCGTTGACGCCGGTGCGCAGGATGTCGCAGGCCCCGGCCTTGACCCATTCGGCGCGCTGCCAGTGCTTGCCGGCGGCGCTTTCGGGCCCGAGCACTGGAATGTCGAGTTGGTCGGCGAGCCACTTGTAGGACGACATCGATTGCTCATCCATCGGCTCTTCGATCCAGTCGAAGCCGAGCTTTTCCAGCCCGCGGCCCAACTCGAGTGCGTCGGTGCGCGAATACCAGTGGAAGGCGTCGATCATCAGGCGGATATCCGGCCCCACCGCCTCGCGCACCGCGGCGCAGGCCTTGAGGTCCATCTTCACATTTGGCGACCAGCTCACCGGCGGCATCCAGGTGTGCAGCTTGATGCCCTTGTAGCCGCGCGCCACGAGCTTTTCGGCAAAGCGGCCGTAATCCTCCGGCGTGGCCAGCCCGCCCTCGATCTCGTCGCCACACATGGTCGAACCGTAGGCCAGCACCTTGTCGCGATAGCCGCCGATCAGCTTGTAGACCGGCTGGCCCAGCGTGCGACCGGCCAGATCCCAAAGCGCGCAATCGACCACCGCCAGCGTGCGGTCGGTCAGCTGCGCCGCCGAGCCGCGTTGCCAGTGGGCCAGATCCTGCCACAGCCGCTCGCGGTCGCGGTGATCCTGACCGATGAGCACCTTGCGGACGTATTTGTCGAGCACATGCGGGCGCATCACCTCCGGCGGGGCAAAGCCGTGGCCCTCGTGGCCGTCCTCGGTGCGGATCGTCAGGATGCCCTGATTCACCTCGTGTTCGGGGCCCGGATGGGCATGGCCGGCGCTGTCGGAATGGCGTCGCGTCTTGTGCCGGAACACCCGCGCGGTGACGTCGGTGATGATCACGTGTTGGTCCTCCCGTGCCGCAAGCGCCGGGGCGGTTGCGGGCCTTCAATTCTGTATGACAAGTTGTATTACAGATTATTTGGCGCGGTCAATACGGGATTTCGCATGCATAGGGCAAATTCCACCGGGCATGGGGCTGGACGGCGGGCCGCGCTTTCCGGTAGTTTTCAGATCTGTGTAACAGAAAGAAGGGCCGTGCCGCGTGTCCAAGACAGGTTCAGCCGACATGGCGGCCCCGATCGCAGAGCCGCTTCCCGCCCGCACCCGTGTCGCGGTGATCGCCGACGAGCTGCGGGAGGCCATCGCCAAGGGCGATTTCGCGCCGGGTGACCGTCTGCCTAGCGAATCGGAGCTCACGCGCCGGCATTCCGTCAGCCGCACCGTGGTGCGCGAGGTTTTTGCGCAGCTGCGCTCGGAGGGGCTGATCGAGGCGCGCAAGGGCTCGGGGGTCTACGTGCTCGACCCGTCGAAGGCGAAACAGCGTCCGTTCTCCGATCTCGATACCGAGCGGCTGTCGGGCGTGATCGAGCTTTTCGAATTGCGGTCCGCCTTCGAGATCCGCTCCGCCGCGCTGGCCGCGACCCGGCGCTCGGGCGCGCAGATCGACAAGATCGTCAAGGCGCAGGGCGAGGTGGCCAAGTGCTTCGAGACCGGCACCTCGACCCGGGAGGCGGATTTTGCCTTTCACTACGCCATCGCCGAGGCCTCGCAGAACAAGCGCTTTCCCGAGTTCCTCTCGCTGATCCGGCCGGGGCTGGTGCCGCGGGTCGAGCTCGAGCCGCGGAACGGCCCGCCGCGCGCCTACGTGCCGAACCCGCAGCTTGTCAGCGAGCATGACCGCATCATCGACGCCATCATCCTCGGCGATGCCGACGCGGCGGAACAGGCGATGAAGGCGCATCTCGAGGGCAGCCTCGAGCGCTATCGCGACCTGCTCCGCAACAACGCCCGGTAGCCGCCGCGCCGCCCAATTCATTGCCTGACGGGCGTTGCCTGTCGGTCGAGACTGCTGCCCCACGGACAACGGTTTTGCGCAGACAGACCCTTGCGTCCGTCCGGCTAATCCGGTCTATCGCGCCGCGGGAGGAGGCCGGACGCTAGCGAGAGGCTCGGATGGCCGAGAAACAGACAACGGGCGCCGCGATCAGCTTCGCGGCCCTTGGAAAGTCCTTTGAGAAGAAGGGCTCGGGCCAGGTCATGGCGCTCGAGGACGTGAGCCTCGACGTGCCGGCCGGGACGATCACCGGAATCATCGGGCGCTCGGGCGCCGGCAAGTCAACGCTCTTGCGCATGGTCAACGGGCTGGAACAGCCGACCACGGGCAGCGTGACGGTTGCCGGGCACGATGTCGGGCGCGCCAGCGCGGCCGAGCTGCGCCACATTCGCCGCGATGTCGGGATGATCTTCCAGCACTTCAACCTGCTGAGCTCGCGCACGGTCTATGGCAACGTCGCGCTGCCGCTCGAGATTGCCGGCGTGCCGAGCGCCGAGATCAAGCCGCGGGTCGATGACCTGATTGCCCGCGTCGGGCTCGAGGATCTCAGCCGGCGCTACCCGGCAGAGCTTTCGGGCGGTCAGAAGCAGCGCGTGGGCATCGCCCGGGCGCTCGCGACGCGGCCCAAGGTGCTGCTGTCGGACGAGGCCACCTCGGCGCTCGATCCCGAGACCACGCAGACGGTGCTCAAGCTGCTGGCCGACATCAACCGCGATCTCGGCCTCACCATCCTGCTGATCACCCACGAAATGGCCGTCGTGCGCGACATCGCCAGCCACGTGGCGGTGATCGACGGCGGCCGCATCGTCGAGCAGGGCACCACCTACGACGTCTTTGCCGACCCCAAGCATTCCACGACGCGCTCGTTCCTGTCGGGCATCACCGGCGTCACCCTGCCGAGCTTCATCGCCGACCGGCTACAGCCCGAGCGCCCGCAAGGCGCCGCTCAGGAGGTGATCCGCATCACCTTTGCCGGGCGCCACGCCACCGACCCGATGCTGGCCATGCTCACCTCGGAGCTCGGCATCGCCGTCAACATCCTCGCCGGCGCCATCGAGGAGATCGGCCCGCACCCGTTCGGCAACCTGCTGGTCTCGGTCGAGGCCGGGCGCGGCGCCGAGGCGCGCGCATATCTGGAACGTCACGAGCTGCTCACGGAGGTGCTGGGCTATGTCGGCTAACCTGATCAACATGCTGCTCGAAGCAACGCTGCAGACGCTCTACATGGTGGCGATCTCCGGCGCGCTCGGCACGATTTTCGGCCTGCCCATCGGCGTCTACCTCGCCGTGTCGCAGCGTGGCGAGCTGCTGTCCTCGCCGGCGGTGAACAAGGTGCTGGGGCTGGTGGTCAATGCCACCCGCTCGGTGCCGTTCATCATCCTCGTGGTGGCGATCATCCCGTTCACCCGGCTGATTGCCGGCACCTCGATCGGCACCACCGCCGCCATCGTGCCGCTGACCATCGCCGCCGTGCCCTTCATTGCGCGTCTGGTGGAAAACGCCATCCGCGAGGTCGACAGCGGCCTGATCGAGGCCGCCCGCGCCATGGGTGCGACGCCGCTGCAGCTCATCCGCAAGGTGCTAATCCCCGAGGCGCTGCCCGGCATCACGCTGGGCCTGACCCTCGCCGTGGTCAGCCTGATCGGCTATTCGGCCATGGTCGGCGCGGTCGGTGGCGAAGGGCTCGGCGATCTCGGCATCCGCTACGGCTACCAGCGCTTCATGCCCGAGGTGATGCTGGCGGTGGTCATCATCCTCATCGTGCTGGTCCAGCTCGTGCAGTCCCTCGGCGAGGGGCTGGCCAGACTGGTCGACAAGCGCGCGCCGCGCAATCGCGGCCGCTGATCCCGAAATCAAGCATCAGAAGAATGCAGCAAGGAAGGAAAACCCCATGAAGCGACTGATCCCCGTCGTCTCCGCGCTGGCGCTCATTGCCGGCACCGCCTCTGCCGAGGACATCAAGGTCGGCGTCTCGCCCGGCGAACATGCCGAGATCATGGAAGAGGTGGCCAAGATCGCCGAGCCCATGGGCCTGAACATCGACGTGGTCGAGTTCTCGGATTACGTGGTGCCGAACCAGGCGCTGGCCGATGGCGACATCGAGGCCAACTCGTTCCAGCACGAGCCTTATCTCGACAACCAGGTCAATGACCGCGGCTTCGCACTGGTGCCGGTGGCGACCACCATCACCACCCCGATGGGCGTATACTCCGACAGCATCACCGACATGGAGGCCTTCCCCGAGGGCGGTTCCATGGGCATCCCGAACGATCCGACCAACGGTGGCCGCGCGCTGCTGGTGCTGCAAAGCCTCGGGCTGATCACCCTCGCCGAGGGCACTGGCCTCGTGCCGACCGTGCTCGACATCGTCGAGAACCCCAGGGATATCCGTTTCCGTGAACTCGATGCGGCGCAACTGCCGCGGTCGCTGGCCGATCTCGACGCGGCGCTGATCAACACCAACTACGCCATCGCTTCGGGCCTGAACCCGAAGGAAGACTCGATCGCGATGGAAAGCGCCGACAATCCTTACGTGAACATCATCGTGGTGCGCGAAGGTGACGAGGAGCAGCCTTGGGTCAAGCCGCTGATCGACGCGTATCACAGCCCCGAGATCAAGGCGTTCATCGACGAGAAGTACCACGGCACCGTGCTGACCTCCTGGTAAGCGCGACGCTCTCGTGACAGCGGAAGGGCGGCCCGGCGGGCCGCCCTTTTTCCATGCGCCGGATCCGAGGGGACGCCCTCAGCCGTCGCTGGTAAAGACCAGCTCGACGCTGCTCATCGGCCAGCAGCCGCGGTTGAGTTCGATTGCGGCGCCGTCGGGATCGCGGTTGATCGACGTGACGTGCTGTACCGGTGTCTTCGGGGTGAGGCCGAGGATCTCGGCCTCTTCTCGGCTGGCGAGCCCGCCGCGCACCCGGGTCTCGGCGCGGCGGTAATGCGCGATCCCCGTGGCACGATAGACCGCGACGACCGATGCGCTTTCCGCGTAGTCCGCCTCGAAGCGGGGAAACCGCGCCAGCGGGAACTCCTTGCGCGAGACATAGATCGGCGCGCCGTCGAGCATCCGAAGGCGGTGCAGCTTCAGCACCGGATCGCCGGGAGACAGACCGAAAAGCCGTGCCGCCTCGGCGCTGGCCGGGCCGCGCTCGAGCAGCAAGGTGCGGGTGGAGATCTCGCCGCCATCGGCGACGAGGGAGTCGGCGAAGGTCATGTCGTTGCGGATCTCGAAGTAGCGCGGCTTCTGCCGAACGAAGATCCCGACCCCCTTGCGAGCCTGCAGCTTGCCCTCGCTCTGGTGCAGGGCGAGGGCGCGGCGCACGGTGATCCGGCTCACTCCGAAGAGCTCGGCGAGATGCACCTCCCCGGGCAGCTTCGCGCCGGGCGCCACGAGGCCGCGTTCGATGGCGTCCGCCAGCCGGTCATAGATCTGCAACCAGATCGCGCGAAGGGATTTCGGCGCGTAGGGCCGCGTCGCCAACGCCGCGAGCTCCGGATGCGCGCCGGGGATCGGGTTCTCGGGCGAGATGTCAGACACGGTCGAGCACTTTTCTCCCATTCACGAACACGGCGCAAACCTCGCGGCTCTCGGGGTCGAGTACCAGCAGATCGGCGCGCTTCCCGGGCGCGATCTCGCCCCGGTCATGCAGCTTGGCTGCCCGCGCCGGGTTTGTCGAGACCAGGGCCCAGGCTTCGGCCAGCGGCAGCACCCCGGTCTGCCAAAGCCGCAACGCGGCGTGCAGCGGCGCCGGGTAGTAGTAGTCCGAGGCCAGAACGTCGCAGAGCCCGGCGCCGATCGCGGCGGTGGCGCAGAGCGCGCCGTTGTGGCTCAGCCCGCGCAGCGCGTTGGGCGCCCCGAGGATCACCGGCTCGCTGGCGGCGCGCGCGGCGGCGGCTGCGTCTTCGGTCATGGGGAATTCCGACACCGTGATCCCGAGCCGGTTGCCCTCGGCCCAGTCCTCGGCGCTGCACTGGTCGTGCGACAGGATCGGAGCGCCGCGCGCGGTGGCGCCGGCGCAGATCTGCGCCGTGGCGCCCGGCACCTCGTCGCGTCGTGCCCAGACGTCGTCGATCATGCGCTTGGTCTCTTCCGGGCTTATCCCCATGCGCGCGGCCATGCGCTTGACCTTGCTCGAGCCCGCCTCGAGGCTCCGGTTCGCGGTGGTGTGGTCGTTGATCGACAGGATGTCCCCCGGTCGGCGCGCGAGCCAGCCCAGCACCTCCTCGACATGATCGACCGCGAAGGTCTCCCAGCGGATGTTGAGGTGGGTGTCGCAGCGCAGCCCCGGCGTGGCCGCCTCGAGGGCTGCGACCAGCTCGCGCGCGACTTCGATGCTGCGCAGCCCCGGTTCCCACGACACGGTCAGCGCGTGAAACGCGGTGGTGATGCCGTTCGAAAGCATCTGCCGGTCGGCTTCGGCAAAGGCGAGCGGGTAGGGGAAGTGCACGCCGGCGCGCGGCTGCACGATCGCCTCGAACCCGTCGCCATGCAGGTCGACGATCCCCGGCAGCACCCATGCGCCGCTGGCATCGAAACGGCGTGCCTCAGGTGCCGCTGCCTCGGCAATCTGACCTCCGGCAAGGTGCAGAGTCCCTTGGGTCAGTCCTCCGCCTGCCAGCACCTCTCCGCCGGTGATCGTCCAATTCTCGGTCATTCTTCGCTTTGCTCCGGTCGTCACGAAACTGTCAACGGAACCCCCTATGACCCCTAACTGTGACACTCCTGTGTACACAGCAATCCATTTCTTCGGAGACCACAGCATGATCCGTTCTCTCCTCGCCGCGACCGCTGCCCTCGCGCTCACCGTCGCCGCCCCCGTCATTGCCGATCCGCTGAAATTCGCGGTGACCGACATCGAAGGGCTGGAAGCCCTGCAACAGGAATTCGCGGCGTTCGAAACCGCGCTCGAAGAGATCTCCGGCGAAGAAATCGAGCTCTTCGCGGTGAGTTCGCGTACGGCCGCCGTCGAGGCGCTGAACCAGGGCCAGGTCGACCTGGTGCTGACCGGCCCCGCCGAGTACGCGGTGATCAAGGAGCTTACCGACGCGCAGATCGTCACCGCCTGGCAGCGCCCGAACTACTATGCGCAAATCGTCGCGCTGAGCGAGGGCCCGGTGAAGACGGTGCAGGACCTGAAGGGCAAGACCGTGACCTTCGGGTCGGTCGGCTCGACCTCCCAGCACCTCGGACCGGCGCAGGTGCTGTCGGATTTCGGCCTCGCCTACAACACCGACTACATGCCGCAGATCATTTCGCGAAATGTCGCCGTCGAGGCGCTGATCCGCGGTGATGTCGCCGCCGTCGGCATGAACGAGGGCCACCTTGCGAGCATCCGCGAGGCCTTCCCCGAGCAGTCCTTCACCGTGATTGCCCGTGGTCGCGACCTGCCGAACGACATCCTCGTGGCCCGCGCCGATGCGGATGCCGAGGCCGTCGCCGCGGTGAAGGCGGCGTTCGTCGAGAACGGCGAGACGCTGATGCAGGCGGTCCTGCAGGGCGACGACAACCAGAAGTACAAGGGCGGCTTCTTCCTCAGCGAAGTGAAGGACGGCGATTACGACTACGTGCGCTCGATGTACCAGACCATCGGCGTCGACACCTCGTCCTTCGTCGGCAACTGATCCCCGGATCGGACGGTGCCGGGCCGCTGCGGCCCGGCATCCTTTCGGAGGCCCTCATGCTCGATCTCCAGACTGCCCCGCCCGAGACGGCGCAGCTCGCGGTGGCGCCGGTGATCACCGCGCGCGGCCTGACCAAATCCTATGACCGTCGCAGCGTGATCCTGCGCGGCGTCGACCTGCAGATCCAGCCGGGCGAACGCATCGCGCTGATCGGCTCCAACGGCTGCGGCAAGTCCACGCTTCTGAAATGCCTGATCGGCCTGCACCCGATCAGCGGCGGTGAGCTCGATTGCCTCGGGGCGCGGATGCAGGGCGGCGGCAGCCGTGCCGAGCGCCAGCGCCTGCGTCAGCAGACCGGCTTCGTGTTCCAGAAACACTGCCTCGTGCGGCGCCGCACGGTCCTGTCGAACGTCATCCACGGGCTGTTCGGCGCTCCGGGCAGCTGGCGCGCCTTCTCGCACAGCATCGCGCCCGAGCCGTGGCGCCAGCGCGCGCTCGAGGCGCTGGACGCGGTCAACCTGGCCGACAAGGCGATGATGCGTGCCGACGCGCTCTCTGGCGGGCAGCAGCAGCGTGTTGCCATCGCCCGCGCGCTCGTGCGCCGACCCCGGCTGCTGATCGCCGACGAGCCCGCGGCGAGCCTCGACCCGGTGTCGGGGCGCAACGTGATGGACCTGTTCCAGAGCCTCTGCGGTGGGCAGGGGATCACGCTGCTGTTCACCTCGCACGACATGAAACACGCGCTGGACTACGCCACCCGCGTGGTTGCGCTGAAACAGGGACGCGTGCTGTTCGACAAGCCGAGCGGCCGGGTCTCGCAATCCGATCTGAACGAGACCTTCCATGGCTGATCCCCGCCCCCTGCCGACCCCGGACCGCATGGGCGGGCTGTCGCCCGCCGCTTTCGCCGCGCTGGTAACCGTCGGCGCGCTGGTTCTGGTGTCGATGAACAACGTCGCGCCTTCGCTGGGGCAACTGGCTGATGGTGTGCCGGGGATGCTGCGTCTCGTGGGCCGGATGCTGCCGCCCAATACCGAGGCGGATTTCCTCGCGCGGATCGCGCTGCGCATCCTCGAGACCTTCCAGATCGCGCTTGCCGGGGCGGCCATCGGCATCGTGTTAAGCCTGCCGATCGCGTGGCTCTCGGCGCGGGGGCTGTCGCCGCTCGGGCGCGGCGCGTTCCTCGTGAAGGCCTTCGTCTCGCTGCTGCGCACCATCCCGGACCTCGTCTGGGCACTGCTCTTCGTGGCGACGGTGGGCCTTGGCGCGGTCGCGGGCACGATGACCATCATGGTCGACACCATCGGCTTCTGCGGCCGGTTCTTTGCCGAGGCGATGGAGGATGCCGAGCGCGAGCCGCAGGAGGCGCTGCGGGCCATCGGCGCCAACCGCGCCTCGGTTCTGGTCGGCGGCGTGCTGCCAGACATCATGCCGTCGCTGATCAACTCCTCGCTCTTTGCGCTGGAAAAGGCGGTGCGCTCGTCGGTGGTGCTCGGGCTCGTCGGTGCCGGCGGCATCGGGCAGGAGCTGAAGGTGGCCTTCGATCTCTTCCAGTACCGCAACGCCTCGATGATCATCCTCGTGATCTTTGCCATCGTGCTGCTCATGGAGCTCTGCACCGACAAGCTGCGCGCGCGCGTCAGGTAAGGCGCATCCCGGCGACCCTCGCGGAGGCCGGGATGCGGTGCGCCGCCCTGCTGGCGAAGGCGGCGCCTGTCTCAGGCCAGCCGGATCGCGGTGCCCCAGTCGTCTTCGAACTGCTCCATGGGCCCGCTATCGCGCCGCAGCAGCTCCACCAGCTCGAGCCCCGTGGTGCGCTCCGACCGCCGTCCCGCACCGGCGCTGAGCCACTGGTTGACGGCGATGTGGTGGTGATAGCCCCCGGTCGAGAGGAACACCGCATCGTCGCGGCTGCTGACCGCGTCGAAGCCGAGCGTCTCCTGCCACCAGCGTCCCGCACGGGGTGCATCGCCCACCTTCATGTGCACGTGGCCGATGCTCGTGCCCGCCGGTGCCCCGGTCCAGAGCGGCGGCAGGGCCCCGAGCGTGGCCATGATGCCCTCGAGGTCGAGCCGGTAGGAGCCCATCTGCACCTCGCCATCGACCCAGCGCCAGCCCGCTTGCGGGGTGTCGGCGTAGATCTCGACCCCGTTGCCCTCGGGATCGGTGAGGTAGATCGCCTCGCTGACCCGGTGATCGGCGGTGCCGTCGACCGGGATGCGCCGCTCGACCGCCATCGCGATCCAGTTGGCGAGATCGCGGCGCGAGGGAAGCAGGATGGCGGTGTGAAAGAGGCCCGCCTCTTGCTGGCCCGGTAGGTCGAGCCCACTGCGCTCGGTCAGGCCGAGCAGTCGCTCGCCACCCGCGCCGAGCCAGATCGTGGCGCCCTCGCGGGTGATCTCCTGCAGGCCGACGGCGCTCTGGTACCACGCCGCAAGCGCTTCGGCGTCGCGGCAGCGCAGGGTCACGCGGCCAACGCGGACCGGCGCCGAGAGCGGCAGGCTGTTGGCCGCCGCGGCAAGCCCGGGCAGGGTGGAGGCGAGCGCCGCAGCGCCCGCTCCTGTCAACAGGGTTCGCCTGTCCATCACAGCTCTTTCCCGAGCAGTCGGTCGAGAGAGTAGCGGCCGCCGCCCTTGGCGAGGAAGGTGAGGGTCACCGCCGACCAGATCAGCGACAACTCGGCGCCGCTGTAGCCCTCGTCCCGTGCGATCCAGTGGAAGTAGACCGTCACCAGCAGCACGACGGTGGTGCCGCCGGCGGCGAGGCGGGTGAACAGGCCGAGCACCAGCAGCAGGCCGCCGCCGAACTCGGTCACAGCAAGCAGGATCGACCAGAGCCAGCCGGGTGCGAAGCCGAGCCCTTCCACCATGCCCGCAGCACCGGTGGGGTTCTGGATCTTTGGCCAGCCGTGGACCATGAGCGCCACGCCGCTGATCACGCGGAGCCAGAGCTCGGTAAGAGGGGCCGCGGCGCGGTAGAGCGGGGCGAGGACCGGCAGCAGCAGCGCCGGGCGATGGGTGTTGGTTGTCATCGTGTCGTATCTCCATTGGATGCGATCGCCCGGGGGCGTCGCAGAAAAGCCGGCACCTCTTGGTGCCAATGAGAGGGAATGGAGATCAGGCCCGCGGCGGGCGGAGGTCGGGGCGTACCGGTCGGCTCGGGGCAGGGGCGTCATCGGGCGCGATCCGCGCAAGCCGGGTCACCCGGGGCTGCACGGAAAGGTCGCGCGCCGCGGGGACCGTGCAGGTGAAGCAGGGCTTCTTGACCGGAGCACGGGTCGGAAGCGCGACGCCCGGTGCGACGCAGACGTCTTCGAAGGTCAGAGTGCTTGGGCAACGCGACGAGGCCTCGGCCCCCATTGGCAGGAGGGTCGTGACAAGCAGGGCAGTGAGGGTCGCACAGAGCGCCAGGATACGCAGCATCTGCAGGTCCGGTCGGTTGATGGTGAGGCCGTTCTGGCGTCCGCTGCTTGACGCGGCAAGCTTGGTCCGCACCGGCTCACACAGAAGTGAGGTTCAGCGGCCTGCCTGTGCAAGGTGGCGCAGCAGGGTTCCGTGATCGGGCAGCGCGTCGAGCATCTGGCGCGTCAGCGCCTCGGCCGGGGCAGCGCAGGGCGTCGTGCCCGCTGGTGCGGTGGCCGGACGCCACCCCATACCCAGCAGAATGAATTCCCACGCGGTGTGCGAGAAAGGGCTGTAGCGATAGGAGAAATCCGCGAATGAGGGCGGCCGCAGCTGCCAGAGTTCGAGCAGTTCGCGCAGCCGCTCCGAGCGCAGCGCGGCTTCCGCAGCATCGCGCCAGAAGGTCGTGTCACGGCGCTGCGCCACCGCATAGTGCAGGGCGAGGAAATCGGCGAGATCGTCGTGCATCTCGGCCAGCAGCGCGTTGTAGCGCCGCGCCAGCGGTTGCATCGGAAGGCCGGGCGCGGCGGGAAACATCTCGACCAGCGCGCGCGCGGCAAAATCCGCGAGGAAGAGTCCGGTGCTCTCCAGCGGCTCGAGGAACCCCGCCGCAAGGCCAAGCGCCACCACGTTGCCCTGCCACGGCGCGGCGCGCCGTCCGGGGGTGAAATGGATTACCCGGGCGGGCAGCTCGGCGCTGTGCTGGCCCTCTTCGGCGCGCAGCGCTGCCTCGGCGTCGTCATCGCTGAGATGAGCGGAGGAATAGACGTAGCCGCGCCCGCGCCGGTGGCGCAGGCCGATATCCCAGCACCAGCCCGCCTCGAGCGCGCGGGCCCGGGTGAAGGGCGCCGGGGTGTAGGCCGGGTCGTCCTCGGGCACCCGCATGGTCACCGCCCGGTCGCAGAGCAGGCGGTCGGCGTAGGACACCCAGTCGCGCCCCTCCTCGGGCAGCAGCAACCCGGCAAAGCCGGTGCAGTCGACCCAGAGATCGGCGCTGAGCGGTGCGCCGTCCTCGGTGCGAAGCGCGGTGACGGTCTCTCCCTCGCGCAGCACCCCGGTGACATGGGCGCTCTGCCGGGTCACGCCCCTGGAGGTCAGCTGGCCCGCGAGGTACTCGGCGAATTTCTCGGCGTCGAGGTGATAGGCGTAGGGCACCGGTCCGGTGAACTCGGGCGCACCCGCGGGGCGGGGCGCGCGCTCATGCGCGATCAGTGCCGCCTGTGCCGAGGCGATGGCAGCGAAGGGCGGCTCTCCGGAAGAGGCCAGCCAGCGGGCGGCGATGTCGCGGGGCAGGGCGTGGCGATGGAACGGGTGCAGGCAACGGCTGCCCGGTCCGGACCAGTCGTCAAAGCGTATGCCGTGCTTGAAGCTGGCATCGCAGGCCGCAAGCACGCCGCGCTCGGACAGGCCGAAGCGGCGCAGCATGTCGCGCATGGTGGGGATCGTGGCCTCGCCGACCCCGATGCGCGGGGCCTTCGGGCTTTCGACCACGGTGATCGAGACCGGCCCGGGGCCGGTCCCGTTGAGTTGCGCCTGAAGCGCGGCGGCCGCGATCCAGCCAGCCGAGCCGCCCCCGACGATGGTGACCCGCATCAGGCGTCTTCGGAGACCGCTGCCTCGTCAGCTTCCGGGGCCGCCGCCTGCGACGCGGCGATGCGGCGCGCCATCGGCGTCAGGTTGTTGAGCGACTGCAGGTGCACGTAGCAGAGCTCGAGCTCATCGGTCCTGGCCATCTCGGCCAGAACCTCGGCGGGCAGCGCCTTGAGCTTGTCGCGGTCGAGCGTGAAGAAGCCGCCAAGCTGCGCCGACTGGCCACCGGGGAGGCTGAACTGCGCCTGCGCGGGCTTCAGAAGGTCGTGCTCCATCAGCCGCTTGCAGAACAGCTGCGTGCGGTCGAAGAGGCCCTGGTACTCGCGGGTGAAGGTCAGCATCGACTCGAGGTAGCGGGTGCGCTTGCCCTCGGCGTCGAACAGGCGCTCGCCCTTGCCGTCCTTGTTGAAGCCCTCGTGCTCCTCGTCGATGCAGAGCGTGAAGGTCTTGCCGTCGTCGGAGCGGGCGAAGACGAAAGGATAGCGGCGCAGGAAGGCGGGCACGTAGCCGCCGGTCCAGTTGCCCTCGGCATCGACGGCGTTGTTCTCGTTGGCGCGCATTCCGAGAATGACCGACGGGAAGATATTCTTGTCGTCACCGGCGAAGACGATGGCGTAATCGGTGGCGGCGGCGATGAACTCGGCGGCAAGCAGCGGCACCGAGTTGACCTCTTTCGCAAACGCATAGTTGCGGCCGGCCTCGAGCGACCAGTCGCGGTGCCGTTCGGACGAGATCGGCACAGCCCGCTCGTAGATCATCAGTTGTTTCGTCACGTTGATCCCTCCCTCTGGGTCAGTTCGCCACCCACACCGGTTTCCGTTTTCGAAGGCTATCCGGATAGGGCGAGCGAGAAAAGAAAATTTCAATCCGAAATAAGCGGATGTAGCTGTTCGGCCTCGTCGCCGAAGCGGGCGATATAGGCCGGTGTCAGGCCAAGGCACTCGGTCGAGGCGCAAGCGGCGCGGTGCGGGCAGCGGTGGAACTGGTTGCGGTCGAATTCCTGCCAGAAGGCCGGGTCGATCATCAGCAGCGGCTGGGCATTGACCAGCGCGTCCGAGAGCTCGCCCATCAGGCATTCGGGCACGTTTTTGACCTCGACGAACCGGCCCGCCGCGCGCGCGGCGAGGATCGCATCGCGCAGGTAGGGCATCAGCTCGGGGAAGGCGACGGCAAGGCGCTTGTCGTCGCGTTCGGCCATCGGGAAGAAGTTCCAGAACTCCATCTGCACGAGCCGCTCGAGATGGCCAAGCGCGGCAACGATTTCGGGCAGATCGCGATAGCAGAGGGACGTGATCACCGTGTTGGTCAGCAGCCGCACATCCTCGTTACGGTCGAGATACTCCATCCCCGCGAGCATCTTGTCCCACGCGCCGGGGACCTGCGTAATGGCGTCATGGCTGGCTGCTCCGGCCCCGGCGACCGAGACGAAGAACTCGTTCACCCCGGCCTCGAGCAGCCGGTCGGCATACCCGGGCCGCGACAGGTGCACACCGTGCGTCTGGATGCGGACCCGCTCGAAACCGGCAGCGCGGGCGGCGCGGGCGAGATCGGGCAGGTCGGCTCGCAGGGTGATCTCGGAGCCGGTCAGGATGAGACCGCGCCAGCGGCGATGTACGCGCTGCTCCTCAAGCACCTTGTCGAAAAGCGGCGCGGGGGTCGGCTGCAGCCGGTCCATCGTGCCCTCGATCATGCAGTGCACGCATCTGAGGTTGCAGCGAAATTCCATCGTCACGCTGACGTAGTCGTCGTGATCGCGCAGCGACAGCCGCTCGCCCGGCGCGATGGCCTTGGGCGTGGTCACGCCGGCGCGCACGCCGGGCAGATCGAGCGCCTTGCGCGCCTCCAGCGCGGCGTCGGGGCGGAGGCGGTCAGAGGATCCCATAGACGCTTCCCTTGGTGTATCGGACCCCGCCCTCGGGCGTGGCCTCCCAATCGTAGCCGATATCGAAGAGCAGATGCCCGAAGCGGTGCAGGTTGGTGCGGAAAAACCCGGTGATGGTCTCCGGGTAGCCGAGTCGCTCGAGGCAGAGCAGGGTCTGGTCGGCGGGGATGCGCGAGAAATACACCCCGTCGGCGTGGCGCTTGTTGGCGACCACGATGGTCTGCGCGGTGATCCCGGGCCAGAGCCAGTCTTCGAGCTCTACCGGCTGCGCCATCTGTGCGGTCTCGGCGAGTTTGGCGCGGATAGCGTCGGTCTCGCGGAGCGCGTTGAAGAAGAAGTAGAAGTTGCGCATCTCGAAGCCGGATTTCGTCAGCCCATAGCAGATGCCCGACGAGACGCTGCTCCCGGGGTTCCCGATATAAAGGTCGATCTGGTCGATGGCGCCACCCTGCAGCTGCTCGACGGTCAACTCGACCGAGAACATGAAATAGGGCCGGCTGTCGCCGCTGAGCGGTGCGGTGATCGGCACAAGCGGGCCGATGGCGCGGTGCAGGGCACGGGTGTCGAAGCGCCGGCCCAGCCGGGCGTAATCGTAGAAATAGAATTCCCAGCTCAGCCGGCCGTCGGCGTGCTTGAGCCCCCAGACGGTGCGGAACGGACCGTTGGCGCCGACGAGCGCGTCGCAGATCTCCAGCATCTTCGGCGGCAGCCCGGCGATGGCGAAGGAGTGATATAGCAGCGCCGCGCTCTGCCAGCTCTCGCGGTTGGGCAGCGCGGGCGGGTCATAGGGCCAGAGACAGAAATCGAGGCTCGGGTCGGCGCGGCGCGCACGGTGGATGCCTTCGGAGGTCTGTCCGTCCATCACAGCGCCCCCCGCACCCGATGCGCGCCGTAATAGAGCGTCGCGAAGGGCCGCCCGTCGCGGGCGGTTCCGGCGGCGACATGACCGAGCGGGCGCGCGGCCTCTCGCGCGAGCAGCGGGGCGGAGGCCGGTCCGAGAAGACGAGTAAGGCTCTCGGCGTGGTCGCCGAGCGTCGCCCCGAGCGGCGTGAGGTTGAGGTCGAGCGAGCGGCGCGGGTTGCCGGGTTCCGTCACGTCGAGCAGCGTCAGCGGCTGCGGAGTGGGCAGGGCGGCGAGGCTCAGCAGCGCGTCGCGCACCGCTCCCTCGGGCAGCCCGGCGGTGATCCTTTTGGCGAGCTCCGGCGCGGGGAGCGGCCCGGCATCGCGGTAGTCGCTGAGCGCAAATGCACCATCGTCGCGCCATTTCAGAGCGAGGAAGGCAAGGCCCGGTTCGGGCCGGTCGCGGTCGGCGAACTCGAGATAGCATTTCAGCACCCAGTGCGCGCCTTCCGGCTCGAGCCCGAAATGCAGGCTCGCGGCGCGCGATTGCAGCGGCTCGAGCCGTGCCACGCCCTCGGCCGGTGCGCCGAGCTCATCGAGCATTCCGCGCAGCACCCGTGACGGGCCGGGGCCAAGCGCACCGCGCGGGAAGCTCACCAGAAAGCGCCCCTCGCGCAACGCGTCGCCGATCGCCTTGACCGAGTATTCGCGCAGCAGCGGACGTTCGACGGGGGCAAGCACTGCTGCGATCCGCTCCGCCGGGCTCATTCTGCCTCTCCCGACACCGCCAGCAGGCTGCCGAGCCCCCGGTCGGCGGCGAGCAGGTCGTGGCGCATCCGGCCATGCATGCGTTCGACCCGGCGTTGCCGGGCGCGAAACGCCAGCGCCGCCACGCCGGGGCCGAGAGGCCGGAGCAGCCGTGCCGCGCGGCGGTTCCAGCGCGCGCCCTTGCTGCCGAGCAGCTCGTCCTCGAGCGACAGCATGCGCTCGACCCGGCCCGGATCGCCCTGCCGTCCGCAGCGGCCCTCGAGCTGACGGTCCACCCGGCGGCTGTCGTGGCGCTCGGTCAGCAGCACGTGCAGCCCGCCAAGCTCGGCCACGCCCGGCGCGAGCTTGATGTCGGTGCCGCGCCCGGCCATGTTCGTGGCCACCGTCACCGCGCCGCGCTGGCCGGCCAGCGCCACCACCGCGGCCTCGTCCGCATCCTGCACCGCGTTCAGAAGCTGGTGCGCAATGCCGGCGCGCGCCAGCTCGGCGCTGATCCGTTCCGAGGCCCCGACCGAGCGGGTGCCGATCAGCACCGGGGTGCCGGTTTCATGCAGCTCGGCGGTGCGCGCGGCGATGGCGCGGCACTTCGCGGCCTCGCTGGCAAAGATCCGGTCGCGGGCAAAGCGGCGCCGGTCGCCCTTGTGAGGCGGGATGCGGATCACCCCGAGCCCGTAGACCGAGTAGAGCTCCCACGCCGCATCGCTGGCGGTGCCGGTCATGCCTGCGAGGCGCTGGTAGCGCCGGAACACCCGCTGGTAGCTGATCCGCGACAGGGTGGCGCGGGGCTCGGTCAGTTCGACGTCCTCCTTCAGCTCGATCATCTGGTGCAGCCCCTCGGACCAGCTCCGGTCCTCCTGAATGCGGCCGGTGTTCTCGTCGACGATCTGGACCTTGCCGTCGCGCACGACGTAATCGTTGTCGCGGTGGAACAGGTGCAGCGCCGAGAGCGCCTGCACCACCGCGTGATCGCGGATCACCCCGACCCGGAACGGTCCGCTGCCATACTCGCCCATGATCTCGAGCCGCTCGGCGCCCTTGGGGGTGATCTCGATCCGGTGCTCGTTGGGGTGAATGCGGTAATCCTTGCCTTCGTCGAGCTGGCGCGCGGCGCGCAGCGCGCGGCGCAGGAAGCCCGGATCCTGATTGCGCGCTACATCGGTGCTGCCAGAGATCACCAGAGGTGTGCGGGCCTCATCGATCAGCACCGAGTCCGCCTCGTCGATCAGCGCGAAATGCAATCCGCGCATGCGCAGCACCGCGCCCGGCCCCTCGGCCGAGAGGCGCTCGACCTTGCGGCGCAGGTTGCCGGGGTTGCGCCGCAGCACCATGCGGTCGCGGAGATAGTCGAAGGCAATCTCCTTGTTGGCGCCGAAAACGATGTCGGCGCGGTAGATCGCCGCCCGCTCCGGCTCCTGTTGGCCCGCCTGCACCACGCCGGTCGAGAGACCGAGGAAATCATAGAGCGGGCGCATCAGGTCGCGGTCGCGCAGGGCGAGGTAGTCGTTGACGGTAATCACGTGCACCGGCACCCCGGCAAGCGCCATGGTGCAACTTGCCAGCGTCGCGCAGAGCGTCTTGCCCTCGCCAGTGCGCATCTCGGCCACGGCGCCGCGCAGCATGGCAAAGGCGCCAAGCAACTGCACGTCGTAGTGGCGCATCCCGAGCGTGCGCTCGGCGGCCTCGCGCAGCAGCGCGAAGGCCGGACCAAGCATCTTCGCGTCGGGCAGTCCCTGTGCGATCGCCAGCCGGAGCGGGGCGCGCAGCGCCTCGGCGGCGGCGCGCAGCTCTGCGTCGGTGAGCGGCCGCAGCGCGGCCTCGTGCCGGGCCGTCTCGGTGAGGATCGCGCTCAGCCCATGGCGGCGCAGGCCCGCGGTGCGGGCCACGCCGAGACCGATCAGTTTCCGGCTCAGCCGGTCGAGCTTGCCCTCCTCGCTCTCGGGGCGCTCGGCATAGCCGGCGATGCGCGGCAGGGTCAGGCGCGGGCCGGGGCGCGGGGCGGCGAGCTCAGACATTGAAGCGCTTCAGGAAGAGCTGGCGCAGCGCCCGGCCGATCCGGAGGCCGACCGGCGCATCGCCGTGATCAAAGCGCACGATGGCCCTCTCGCCGATGAACGGCGCGGCCCCCGTCGCGGTGGTGGCGACGTCGAAGAGGAACAGGCTCTGGACAGTCCGGCTGCGGTCGGGGTCGTCGGGATCGAGCGCGAAGGGCCCGCCCGCCTGTGTCGAGAGCGCGGGCGAGGGCAGCCGGTTGGTGCCCTCAGGAGACAGGCCGACGATCCGGGCCGGGATCTCGATGCCGGGCCGGCGCTCGAGGCGCAGGCTGACCGCATCGCTGGCGCGCACCAGCTCGGCGGTCTGCTGCGGCACCGCCACCCGGTAGCGGGTGGTGCCGTCGGGCAGCAGGTAGCCCAGCACGGCGCCCTTGTGCATCAGGCGCCCCGTCAGGTCGTCGGCCTGCGGGATCAGGGCCATGCCATCGCGCGGGGCCGTAAGTGTGAGGGCGATGGCGCGTTCGTCGTAGAGCTCAAGCCGGCCCTCGAGATGCGCCACCTGCTCGCGCAGCAGCTTGGCCTGCACCTGGTCCGAGGTGGCGACGGCGGCAAGCTTGAGCCGCATCTCCGCCAGCCGCGCGGCGGCAAGCGTGCGCGCGGCGTCGAGGATGGGGTCCTCCATGCGCAACAGCGCGGTGCCGGCGGCGACGCTGGCCTGCTCGACCGGGGTCTCGGCGACGAACCCGTCGGTGGCGGCGCGCAGGATCTGGTCATCCTCAAGCCAGACCACCCCGGAGGCCAGCGTCCGGTGCGGCACGGGCAGGGCGAAGATCGCCGCGAGCACGGCGGCGGCGAGCCCGCCCGAGACGGCCAGCGCGCGCAGGCGGCGGCCCCGTAGGGAGCCCGCGGTGAAGAGGAATTTCAGCCCCTTCCAGACCGGGAACAGGAAGACGTTGGAAAGCGCCCAGATCGCCAGAAGCACGCCGATGAAGAAGAACTTCGAGGCCACCACCAGCGCGATGGTGATGGAAATGCCGATACGGTAGACGAAGGCCGCGATCGAGTAGAACAGGAACCACGCCCGCTCACCCTTGGCGGTGACCGGGCTCTGCGCGCTGCGCAGGCCAAGGAGGTAGCGCTGCACGAGGTACCAGAAATACTTGTTGGACCGTTGCCCCAGATTGGGGATCTCGACCACGTCGCTCAGCACGAAGTAGCCGTCGAAGCGCAGCAGCGGGTTGCCGTTGAAGAACAGCGTCGAGACGCCGCCGATCAGCATCACGTTGAAGGCGAAGGCGCGTACCAGCCCGGGCTCGACATTGATCCAGACGATCATCGCCAGCGCCGCCAGCGCCAGCTCGACCATGATACCGGCACCGCCAACCACCGCGCGGCGCCATTTCTCGGGAAAGGCGGCGGAGGCCGAGGCGTCGACATAGGGTACCGGGATGAAGACGAGGAACATCACCCCGATCTCGTGCACCTCGCCGCCCCAGGCCTTGGTGGCATAGGCGTGGCCCAGCTCGTGCACCGCCTTGACCAGCGGGAAGGCCAGCGCCACCAGCAGGAGGTTCTCGGCCGAGAGCACCCGGTCGATCACCCCGCCGAGCAGCTCGTCGGCATGCAGGACCGCCAGCGCCACCCCGGTCAGCACCAGCGCCAGCCACACGACGAAGCCCCAGACGGTGAAAACCGGACGCACCAGCGCCACGGTGCGGTCGAGGAAGGCGTCGGGGTCGAAGAGCGGCAAACGCATCGCCAGCGGGTTGCGCAGCCGGGCGATCAGGGACTGTCGCGCCTGATCGTGGTGACGGCGGCCCATCTCGGCGATGTCCGGGGGCACGTCGCCGGCGATCAGGTCGGCGCCATGCAGCTGGGCCAGCAGGCGGATCACCTCGGACTGGGTCGGCGGGTCGTCCTCGAACCGGGCGCAGGCCGCCTCCCAGAGCGTCTGCACGGTGCGTCGCCCGTCCATCAGCGACAGCATCAGGTTCGCCGCCGGGCTCAGCCGGTGATAGCGCCCCGAGTGGCTGTCCTGCACCACGAACCAGGTCTGGCCGCGAAAGCGCTGCCGGTGGATATCGACATGGCTGCGCAGCCGCGGCCGTAGTGGCGCGACGCGATACCAGTCCTGCGAAAGAAAGCTCTGCACCATCGCCGCCTACTCGATCCGCAGCCATTTCCACGACCACAGTCGCGCCCAGTCGACCAGCGGGCGCGCCCAGATCTCGACCAGCCGGGTCTCGCCAGTGTCGATCTTGGCGACGCCCTCCATGCCGGGCTGCAGCGCGGCGGCAGCATCGGTCAGTGCCGCCTCGACGCGGAAGGTGGTGGCGCCGTCGGCATATTCTGCGACCGGCGTGATCTTGGTGATCTCGAAGGCAAAGCTTTGCTCGGGCAGGGCGGTCGGCACCAGCGCGCCGGTCTGGCCGGGGCGCACGTCGGCGATGCGGCGTTCATCGACATCGAGGGTCAGCCGGTAATCCCCGGCAGGCGCGATCGAGAGCAGCGCGTCGCCGCGTGCCACCGCCGCACCGATGCTCTGGCTGAGATCGCCCGAGATCACCAGACCGTCGAAGGGCGCGGTGAGGCGGGTGCGTTCAAGCTGCTTGTCGATCAGCGCGATCTCGGCTTCGGACTGGTCGATCTCGGCCCGGCGCACCTGCGTCTCGGCGCGGTTGCGGGCGGCAAGCGCGCGGTCGTACTCGATCATCTGCCGCTGGCGCTCGGTGACGAGACGCAGGCGCTCGAGCGCGAGGTCGCGGTCGTCGAGCTGCACCAATACCGCGCCTGCCGCGACGGCATCCCCGGCGCGGGCGAAGGCCTCGGCGATGAAACCGTCGAAGGGTGCGGCAACGGTGCGCTGGATCCGGCCAGAGACCTGCGCCTCGGCCGAAATCCGGTCCGGCCCGGTTGCGAAATACCCGAACAGTCCAAGCCCGATCAGCGCCAGAAGCGCCAGCTTGCGCCCGATATGTCCGGGGCCGAAAAGCCGGGTGAACTGCTGGCCGAGCGCGATGCCCGCCTTGGTGATCAACCAGCGGTCGTTGCGGCGCTTTTCGTCGAGCACCGGCGCGATCACCGTGCTGACAGCCTCGAGGATCTCGAGGTCGTGCTGGGTGAAGGGGGTCTCGAGGGGGCGCTCGTAGGTCACGGCGCCAATGAACTGGCCCATGGCGTAGAGCGGCACGGTGAGCACGTGGCCCGCATCTTGCGCCCGGGCGAGCTTTTCGTGGCGATGCGCGGCGACCGGATCGGCGCTGTCCTCTGCCGGCCAGAGCACCGGGCCGCGCTGGTCGATGGCCTCGTCCATTGCCGCGCCGAGCAGCCGCACGAGGTTCATCTGCTTGCCGAACTGGGCCGAGTGCGAGATCGCGGCCACCTTGGTCGAGAACATCCCGCGGAAGCCGATCGAGACCCGGTCGCAGCCGAAGCGGGTGGCAAGATCGGTGGCGGCGGCGCGGGCAGCGGTGGCGATGTCCTCGCGCTCGGCCACGGCGATCACCACGTTCAGCGCCTCGATGGCGTGGTCATAGCGCTGCCGGTCGGCCTGCATCGCCTCGCGCCGCACGAGGTCGCGCATCCATGCCGCGCCCCATTGAAGGCGCCGCATTGCGGCGCGCAGCTCGGCCACGTCTTCGGGCAGGATCTCGAGCCCGACGGCGCCCTGCGTGCGGCCCTCGACGGTGAGCGGCGTGGCCATGGCGACCAGTCCGCCCGATGGGCGGCCATCGTCGCCCACCGCGCCGCGCACCACGCCGCGGTCGCTGTCGAGCGCGGCCTCGGCGGCGGCGAGCAGGATCGCCGAGGGCATCCGGGCCTCCGGGGCATTGGCCACCGCGCGCGGGCGGCCGCCATCGGGGTCGGCGAGGAACACCGCCGTGCCCTCGGCGCCCTCGACCTGCGCCAGCATCAGCGGCACCCAGGCGCGGGCGGCCTCGTCGAGCGCCTCGGCCCGGCTCAGCCGGCGCCACGGGCCGGCATCCTGCACCGCGCGGCCCTCGGCCTGCGCGCGTGCCGAGCCGGGAATGCCCAGCCCGTCCTCCATCAGTCCTCGACCTTCAGGATTCCGTGCCGGGCCTCGTACTCGCGCAGCACCCCGGTGAGGATCTGGTGCAGGCGCTTGGCCGCGTAGGGGGTCATGATCACCCGGTTGCTCAGGTCGACCCGCAGCGGGCCGTCATCGGCGGGGTTCCAGCTCCGGTTGGTGCCGAAGAACACCTCGACCTGCTCGCGGGTGCCTTGCACGTTGACCACGTTGGCAAAGCTGGTCTGCATCTCGATGTCGTTCCAGACCACGCTCGAACTGCGGCTCTCGCCACCTTCGCTCAGCGGGGCCGCGGTTTCATTCTCGTCTTTCGCCAAGGGGTCCTCCCTCTTTCGGTAGGCAAGGCGGCCCCCTTGCCGGGGGCCGCCACGCACGCCGTGTGGATCCGTGCCTTCGTCAGTAGGCGCTGTTGTAATCGCTGACGAAGACCCAGTCGTCCTCGTCATCATCGGCGAGCCCGTCATCGTTCTCAAGGAGATCGTCGATCACCCACAGACCGCCCTTGCTGTCGATGTAAGCGAACAACGCTCCATCCTCGTCGAGCAGGGTGTAAGCCGAGTCCGTGGGCGCCCCGACATCGGCCTTCTGCCCGACATCCTTGACGAACTCGCCAAGCTCCGGGTCGTAGGAATACGAGCCCTTGCCGACGTTCTTGTCCGCCTTCTTGGGGTGGAACTTGAGTTGGATCTCCGAAGAGGCGATGGCCGCCTGAATCTGCGAGAGGCTGGCGCGCGCCGCGGGGCCCTCGCCTTCCGGTGCCGGGTCCTGAGGCGCAGCGTTGCCGGGCTCGGTCGGCTCCTGAGGCATGGAGGCGCCGCCCGACGAGCTGCCGGTTTCGCTTGCCGCCGCCGATGCCGCGGCCGGGGTGCCGTTGCCGCCGTAATCGGCGGTCTCGGAACGGGCGTCGTTGCCAGCACCATTGGCGGCGGTGACGCGCACGTCGCGCTGCGCCGGGCCGTTGCCGGGCTGCGGGTCTGCGGGCGCTCCGTGGGTGTCGCTCCAGTCGGTATCCTGCTGCGTGACGATGCCCATCTCGCCCTCTGGCTCGCCGAAGCGGGCGGGGTCGCTGCCGGTGTCGAGCGCGCGGGTCGGATCGGCGCCGTCGCTCTCGCCAAGGAGATACCAGAACTCGATCGCGGCGGGGGCCATCAGGCGGTTCACCGTGGGCGCGCCGAACGGACGGAACGGCACGATGAAGCTGTTGTATTCGCCGGTCCAGTCATGCAGCCGGTCGCCGCCCGTGTTGGCGATCAGCACGTCGCGACCGGCCCCGCCGAGGGCGTAATCCTCGTAACTCTCGTCGGTGTCGGTGCCGTCATTGCTGCCGCCGGCGGTCTCGAGCACGTCGTCGGCATTGAGCCAGTCGTCGCCATAGCCGCCATACATCCGGTCACGCCCGGTGCCTCCGGTGATCGCGTCATTGCCGAGATCGCCGAAGATCACGTCGTCGCCATCCGTCGTCACCCCGCTCGACGAGCGCGGATCGACCGGCCCCTCCGAGGCATCGTGGTTGAGGAAGAAGGTGCCGCCGTTCGGGGTGATCTTGGCGCGCGGATTGTTCTCGTCGTAATGGGCGAACTCCTCCACCGTCGGGTCGTAGGCCAGGAGACCGCCCGGGTTCACCGGGGTGTCCCAGGAGACGATCGTGCCGTCCATCGCCTGCGGAGTCTCGGACAGGGGCAGCGCCTCGGCGCCCGAGATGGCGTCGTCGCCGGCGCCGCCATGCAGCGAGTCGTCTCCCCAGCCGCCGAAGATGACGTCATCGGCGTGGGCAGGGGTGAACTCCTTGTCCTGCGTCGCCGCAGGATCGAGGTTGAAGGGCGTCAGGTTGACCGACTTCTTCAGCTGCTGATCCACGTTGATGGTGTAGCGGAAGTTGAAGCTGTTGGGGCCGGTGATCAGGTCGTCGGTGCTGGCGAGTGCCGCGATGCCGTAGAGACCCTCGCCGTAGCTGGTCGAGTTGCGGCTGGTCATGATCCGGCCGTCATCGCCGATCACGCCGTCGTTGCCGGTGCCGCCCGAGATCCAGTCGCTCCCCCAGCCGCCGATGAGGTCGTCGTTCTGACCGTCACCGAACAGGGCGTCGCTGCCCATCTGGCCGTAGATGCTGTCGTCCCCGGCCTCGCCGTGGATCTCGTCGCCTGCGCCGTTGTCGGTGAGCGCCGCGGCGTCGTAATCCGGGCCGCCCTCGGTATAGTCGATCAGGTCGACGGCACGGACGACGATCTTCTCGCCACCGTAATTGTCGTAGGCGAAGCCGAGATAGGCGCCGCTGTCGCTGCCGTTGGTGCCCACGACACGGTAGATGTTGCCGTTGTCGCCGAGGATCACATCGGCGTCGCGGGCATGGCCGTCGATGCCCTCGTTCCCGAGATCGTTGCGCCCCGCTGCGGTGCCCGAGCCGCCGAACAGCAGGTCGGCGCCATCCGGGCGCAGGCTCTCGTCACCGGCGAGACCGGCAAAGAGCGTCGAGCTGCCGCCGATGATGTCGTCCTGTCCGAGGTTGCCGAAGATCACGTCCTCGCCGCCGTTGCCCTCGATATAGTCGTCGCCATCGCGGCCCTCGCCTGCGAAATCGTCGACCGAGGGCAGGGTGGTGAGCAGCGTGTCGCGCGAGGCGCCCACGGCGCCCGGATCGGCGAGGCCGTCGCTGTCGAGGTCGATGGCACCGTCGCCCTGGATCACGTCATTGCCGAGCTGGCCGAAGATCACGTCATTCTCGGCACCGCCGGCGATGTAGTCGTCGCCGTATTCGACCGGATCCTCGACGTCGGAATGATCGAACAGCTCGATGGCGCGCTGCTGCGTGCCGTCGGGATTGGCCATATGCGTGCCGGTGACCATCGCCTGCGCGTCATCGGCGCCGCCGATGCCGTAAAGCAGCGTGCCGTCGAGCGCCCGCATCCGGGCCTCGATATCTTCGCCGGTGCGGTAGATGAGACCGTTGTCACCGAGGATCACGTCATCGTCTGCGCCGCCGTCGATGGCATCGTCGCCATCATGGGCCAGCGCGCCCTCGTTGTCGGTATCGACGTTGTGGCCGCCGATCAGGTCGTCATCGCCGGCCTCGCCGAACAGCCAGTCGTCGCCCTGCTGGCCCATCACGAGATCCTGCCCGGCGCCCGCGAAGACGGTGTCGTTGCCACCCATCCGGTCTCCGCCGGTGAAGGTGGCCCGGACGTCGAAGGGCATGACCCCGAGGGTCAGGGGCAGGGCGGTCTCGTCAATGTCACCGGCGATGCGGGCGTGATCGCCCATCACCAGGTCGTTGCCGGCCCCCGCGAGGATGCGGTCCCGGCCGGTGCCGCCGATCACCAGATCGTTCGAGGCACCGGAGGAGATCACGTCATCGCCGCCATGGCGCCAGTCGGTGGTCTCGATCTCCTGCGCGAGATCGGTGGAGCCGTCCTCCGCGTTGACCCAGTTCACCCGGCCCACATCGCCCAGCACGATATCGGCGCCATCGGTGCCACCCGTGCCGTCGGTCATGTCGGTGGTGATGGTGTCGCCGCCTGCACCGCCCAGCACGATGTCCTCGCCGAGCCCGGTGGTGACGGTGTCGTCGCCGCCATTGGCCTCGGTCAGGGTGACCGCGCTCAGCAGCTCCAGTGGCAGCGCGCCGAGATTGGCCGCGCCAGTGCCGGTGAGCAGTTCGCCGTTGTCGCCGAAGACAAGGTTCGCCCCCTGTCCGGCGTCAATGCCGTCATTGCCGAGCCCGCCCAGCACCACGTCGCCACCTGCGCCGGTGATCAGCGTGTCGCTGCCGCCCGAAAGCGTGGTCTGGCTGCGGATCGCGGCGATGGTCATCGCGAGGCCCGCAAGCTGCGGCGCGTCGAGCGCCGCGGCGGCCACGACCTCGCCGAGATCGCCGAAGACGATGTTCTCGCCGTCGCCCGCATCGACATCGTCATCGCCGGTGCCGGCAAGGATCACGTCGGTGCCGGCGGCGGTGGTGATGGTGTCGTTCCCGGCCACCTCGGGGCTTTCGGTGAAGATGTGGTCGACATCGCTCTCGTCGCCGTCGAGCACCATCATGTCGACGGTGCCGTTGTCGCCGAGCACGATGTTGGCGCCGCCGGTGTCGGTGACGCTGTCTCCGCCCGCGCCGCCCATGACGATGTCGTTGCCGAGACCCGCGAGGATCTCGTCATCGCCGCCGAACCCGTCGCGGGTGGTGGTGACGCGGATCACCGCGCCGGTGGTGACGATACGCTGGGTGCCGGCCACTTGCTCGATCACGCCGAGATCGGCGATCACGATGTCGTCTCCCGCGCCGGCGTCGATGCTGTCGTCGCCCGGCACGCGGGTGTCGGCACTGTCGAACGCCGGGGTGGTGACGATGTCGTCGCTGACCACAAGCTCACGCAGCAGCAGGTCGACGGTGAAGCCGGTGTCGCCATAGACGTGATCGGCCCCCGAGAGCGCGGTGATGTCGTCATCTCCGCCACCGCCGGCGATGTGGTCGTCGCCGAGCGAGCCGATGATGGTGTCTTTGCCGATGCCACCATAGATGATCAGGCCGAGCTGGCCCGCTGTGCCGATGGCCGATGCGTCGATCAGGTCGCCGTGGTTTTCCGGGAATTCCCAGCCGTCGAACACCAGCCCGCCGCCCGTGGGCGCACCGCCGAGGTAGTCGTAACGCGCGCCGTAGGTGTCGGTGTCGCCGTAGATCACCAGCAGGCTCTCCGGGCCGCCGCCGCCAAGCACGGTGATCTCGTCCGAGCCGCCGCCGCCATGGATTGCGGTGATCGGCAGATCGACGGTGTTGTCCGAGAAGGTGTTGGTGGCGAGCACGGTGAAGTCGTCATCCGCGGCGCCGAGCAGAACGTCGACGATCTCGACGTTGTTCATGGTGATGCCCTGCGCGTAGCTGACGATCTCGGAGCCGTCCTGTGCAATGCTCTCGTCGAAATCGACGGTGCCGGTGCCCATGCCGAGCCCGTTGACCAGCAGCCGCTCGGTGCCGTCGGGCAGGGTGGTTGTGGTCATGTAGCCCGCCGCGCCGGTCACGTCGGTGTCGTTGAAGATGTTCACGCGGTCGTTCTGCTCGGTCTCGTCGGTGACGATCTCGAGCTCGATCGGACCCGGATCGCTTTCGGTCGGCAGCATCACCGGTGCCAGCAGGGTGCGGTCCTCGGTCGGCGCGCCCTCGATGATCAGCGGGCCGTAGACCTTGGAGGCGGTGTGCTCCTCAGCCGGGAACACCTTGGTGACGTAGTCGGTCTCGGAGGGCACGTAGTCGGGATCCGCCTCGAGCGTCACCGCGACCTCATCGAACCAGTTCGCGGTGGTGAAGGTGATCTGCGCCGCGGTGACGGTGAAGCTGGCGCTGCCGCTCTCGTCGGTGAGGCTCTTGCCGCCCGAAACGTAGAGCCGCGTGCCATCCGCCGAGACCGCGCCGATCAGCACCGCGCCGTCATTGGCGCCGCTGCCCGAGATGTCGAGGGTCTGGCCCGAGCCGAAGCCGCTATCGGCCCAGCTTTGACCGTCGCTGCGCTCGATGTAATCGGCGCCGTCCGCGACCTCCACGAAGCTGACCGCAAGCGTTTCGTCCGCCAGCGTGGCGAGCGACACCCGTCCGCCGGGCACGATCCGGGTCTGGCCGTCGTCGAAGATCGAGATGGTGACATCCGCGGTGGGCGCCTTGGTCAGGCGCACGGTGTAGCTGTCGGTCTCGTCATAGGCATCGTCGGCGCTGTCGATCACCACCGTGTCGCCCTGCGTCTCCTGGATCAGGACGCCGGCATCGTCGCCGTCGATGGCGGTGAGGGTGAGATCCTGCGCGCCGGCCGAGGCATAGGTCGGGCCGTCGCTGCTGACGGTATGGGTGACGATGATGCGCTCTGCATTTTCAACGCCGTCATTCGCATTGGCGGTGACGGTGACGCTTTGCGCGATGTCCCAGTTCGAGGCATCGAAGCTGAACACCGTCTGGCTGAAGCTCAGGTCGCCCGAGTTCGAGTTGTCGCTCAGAGTGATCGTGACGGTCTCGCCCGCCGCCGGTGCGCGCGACAGTTTCAGCGCGTAGCTGTCGGTGATGCCCTGCGCGCCTTCCAGCACCAGCGTTTCCGATCCGGTCTCGGTGATTTGCAGCTCGGCGAGATCGTTGTCGCGAACCTCGACCACGAGGTTCTGCACCTGTGCGGCGTCGAACGCCGGATCGACCGACTGCACCGAGTGGCTGATCACCACGTCGCGGCTGCCCTCGGCGGCGGCGTCGTCCTGCGCCTCGATGGTGACGGTCTGGGCCTGATCCCAGTTGCCGGCGTCGAAGGCCAGCACGATGGCATCGCTGAAGCTGGTGCCGTCGGCGCTGATCAGGACGGAGTCCGCCTCCTGTCCGGTGAGGGTGATGCTGGTGTCGCCATTTGCGGCGATGGCGAAGGTCTCTTCGACGACGATCTCGGTCGCGGTGACCGAGACGATCTTGTAGACGCCGTCGGCATCGCCGTCGGTGGTGCCCGACAGGCGGATCGACTGGTAGATGTCGAAGCCGTCGTCGAGGAAGCTGCCGCTGTCGCGGGTGATCGTGCTGCCGCCTTGCGCGAAGCTGAGCGCGGTGCCGTCGGCCACGGCCGGAACCGCGAGATTGCGGTCGGCGCTCGAGGCGCGGGTGGCCGAGACGGTGACATAGACCACGCCGGTCGGCACGTCGGTCAGGCGGATCGAGTAGACATCGGTGCGGCTGCCTTCGGCCTCGCTCACCAGAGTCTCGCCCGGGGTTGCGTCGCCTGCCACCTCCTGGCTGATGACGATCGCGCCCTGGTTGCCGTCGGCGACCGTGGTGCCGAGCCCTTCGATGAAGGTCTGGTCGTAATCGTCGTCGGCACTGTTGGCCTGGTGGTTGATCAGCCCCGAGCGCCCGGCGAGATCCGCCGAGACGATCTGCTCGGTGACGTCGCCGGTCACGTCGAACGTGTCGGAGCCGAGCCCGCCAATGACGCGGGTCACGGAGCTGGCCGAGGTCGACAGGATGAAGAAGCTGTCATCGCCCTCGAGGCCGTCGACCTCGAGCAGTTCTTCCGTGTTCGACAGCGACACGTTGAGCCCGGCGCCGAACACGCCGTCCTCGGTGATCACGAAGGCGTCGTCGGCCTCGGTGCCGAGCACCACGACCTTGTCGAAGCCGGCCCCGCCGTCGATGTCGAGCGGCGCGTTGATGTTGTAGCGGATCAGGTCGTCACCGCTGCCGGCATTGAGCTCGGTGTCGTCCTGCAGCGACGAACTGCCGTCGCTGTCGAGCAGGAAGGCACGCACGGTGAACTCGTCATTGCCGCTCTCGCCCTCGAGCTTGAGCTGGGCGCGGTTGGCGTAGACGGTGAAGCTGTCCTGCCCTTCGCCGCCGAAGGCGACTGTGGCGAAGCTGATGCCGTCCGACAGCCAGCCGCGGGTGGTGAGCACGGCGTTGATCTCATCGCCCGGGGCGATGCCGTTCTCGGTGCTCGGGCTGTTGGGATCGTTGCCGAAAAGCTGGCCGAACTGGAAGCTGTCGTCGCCGAGGCCGCCATCGAGGGTCATGATCGCGGCGTTGTCGTCGGCGATGAAGGTATCATCGCCCGCCTCGCCGAGCAGCGTCACCCGGCCGTTGATCGCGCGGTCGTAGTTGATCCGCTCGACGGTATCGGGCCGGGTCGGGTCGTCGCCGCGCATCTGGTCGATATCGCCATGCAGCACCGCGAAGAAGGTCGAGCGGCTGAGGAACACGTCGTCCTTCTCGGTACCGATCACGACCATGCTGTCGGCGTCGAGGGGGCCGCCGGTGTCGAACACGTCGATGATGTAATCGACCGGCTCCCCGTCGACCGAGCCGTGGGTCTGCAGCAGGATATCGTCGGAGCCGTCTCCGCCGTCGATCCAGAAGCTGTCGGTGGCGCGGTTCTGGCTGACCAGGCGGACGATCTCGACAAGATCGTCACCGGCCCCGGCGAGCACGGTGGCGTGGCCGGTCATGGTGGTGGCGTCGAGGAAGCGGATGGAATCCGCCCCCGCACCGCCCTCGACGAGGATCTCGGTCGCCGCCGTGAAGCCGCCGGTCAGCACCATCTGGTCGTCGCCGCCGCCGAGCGCGATGGCGATGTTGCCGCCCGAGACGAAATCGCCCGAGATGTCGAGGAAGTCGCGGGTCTCGCCGGTATCGACGGTGAGTGTCGTTCCGGCCGAAAGCAGGCCGGAGATATCGAGCCGGTCCTCGCCCTCGGCGGTGGTGACGGTGAGCGTGCTACCGGAGAGCACCGCGCCGGAGATGTCGAGCAGGTCGATCCCGGCGCCGGTGTCGATGGTGGTGGCCAGCGCCGTGGTCATCGTGCCGGTGACGGTTACGCTGTCATCGCCGGCGCCGGTGGAGATGGCGCTGTTGCCGCTTGCGCCGGTGGTTCCGTCGATCGTCACCGCATCCTCACCGAAGCCGGTGGAGACCGAGAGATCGCCCGCAAGGACCGAGCCGGTCGCGCTGACGGTGACCGCGTCGTCCCAGGCGCCGGTGTTCAGAGCCACGGTTCCGAGGCCGTCCAGCGCGCCGTCGATCAGGATATCGGCCCCGACGGCTTCCCAGCCTGCAAGGTCTGCGTTGAGGGTGATGCTGCCGGTCTCGGCGATCAGGCTGGCGCCGGTCTGCACGTGCATGTCGTCGCCGGCGGTGAAGACGATGTCGCCGCCGGTCGAGCGCACCTCGACCCCGGCGTTGACGGTGAAGTTGTCGTAATTGTCGGGCGCCGATTCCGTCGCTGTCTCGATGATGTCGCCGGCGGCGAGAATGTCGTTCTCGATGGTGATCGGGCTCGACGCGACGGTGTAGATGTCGCCGCCCGACTGCTGGCCGTAGCCGGCGCCGCCGTCGATGGTCAGCAGCGTCAGCGCGCCCTGGTTGTCGACATAGGTGGAGCCTGTGGTCGAGAGCGACTGCAGCGCCCCGATCTCGGTGTAGATCCAGTTGTCGGAGGTGCCGATATCTCCCTGGGCAATCAGGTAGGCGCGCCCGCCGAGCACGTTGCTGGTGTTGGGCGGCTGCACGCCGTTGTAGATGCTGCCCACCACGGCGGTGAGGTAGGCGGTGGCGAGAAGCGGATTGCTCTGGGTCACCTCGACGGTGTTGAGCCACATGTCGCCCGCCTGCTCGATCAGGAAGGTGTTCTCGCGGCTGGTCACGGTCACCACGCCATCGCTGCCGGAGCGACGGCTGTCGATGTCGAGCTCGTTGCCGAAGGCGCCGATATAGCCCAGATCCGCGGTCAGGGTGATGTTGCCCGCCGCCAGCACGTCCGCGGCGAGGCGCGATCCGGTGTCGTTGCCATCGGCGCTGGTCTCGGGGCTGGTCGGATCGACCAGATCGACCGCGTCGAAGATCGAAAGCTGGGCGTAAAGCTCCACGTCTCCGCTGCGCGACAGCACGTTGCGGATGTTCATGTCGCCTTCCTGCTCATAGACGATCACGTCGCCCTCGGCGGTGAGCGTCAGCAGGCCGAGATCGTCGCCCAGATCGCCGCGCGCCTCGACCTCCAGCGCGTTGCCAACCACGCCGATGGAGCCGGTCTGTGCCGTGAGCGTGATGCTGTCGGCCTCGATGTTGACGAACTCGGTGTTGTTGTGATCGAGGATCGAGCCGTCGGCCACCAGCGTGACGTCGCCGCCCGCCGAGTAGACCGTGTTGATGTTCATGTCGCCGGTGCGCTCGGTGATGTTGATGTCGCCGGTGCCGCGCGCGGTCAGGGTCGCGCCGACGGTCTGGTCGACATAGACCATGCCGTCGCTGCCGATGCCGCCATCGCCGGACTCGAGCACGAGGTTGTCGGAGGTGATGTTGGTCGAGGCGCTGTTGCCGCCGTTGCTCAGTTCGCCCTGCGCCCGCACCCGGAGGTTGCCGTCGACATTCAGCGAGCCAAGCTCGATGGCGGATTCCGAGCCCACATAGCTCTCGCCGCCTGCGGTGACATCCAGCTGGCCGGTCACCACGATGTCGAGATCCTCGCGCAGCTGCACCTGCACCATCGACAGCTCGACATACTCGTTCACGTCGAGCGTGACGCCGGTCTCGGTGGTGAGCGCGGGGCCGTCCACGGTGATCGTGGTGGCCGTGGCAGCGGTTATCTCGTAGAGCGTCTCGTAATCGTTGGCGTTCTCGGTGTCGCCGGCGAGGATCAGCTTCATCCCGGCGCGGTAGTCCGAGAAGTCTCCGTTGCCGCTGAGCAGCGTGATGGTGTTGCCCGAGATGTCGACGGTCATGTCCTGAAGGTCGACGCCGCGCGGATCGAGCGCGAGGCCCGAGACATGCACCGCGACGTTGGTCTCCGACGACGTCAGCAGCACGCGCGAGGTGTCGAGTTGAAGCGTCGTGCCGCCGTTGGTGATCGCTTCCACGGTGTAGAACGGGCCTTCCTCGGTGGCGTTGGCGCTGTTGCCCTCCACTTGGATGACCTGACCGACGAGGTCGCTGTCCCAGGTGCCCGAGCTGCGGGTGATGGTGTTGGCCGAGGCGTCAAAATCGACGGTCGCTCCGAAGCGGTCGGTGGTCAGGAAGAACAGGTCGTCACGCTCGGCCGCCGAGAGCAGCACGCGCTCATCGGGCGTGAGTTCGGTGTCGGGGTCGATGGCGATGGACTCGAAGCCCTCGGTGGCGCCGATCTGGCCCGAGACGTCGAGCTCGACATTGGCGCCGACGATGTTGGGATCCTCGATCACCGTGTCGGTGTCGGTCACCGGCACCAGAAGGCCCGCGCCGATGGCGTTGATCAGCTCGTCCTCGGTCCAGATCTTGATCGAGCTCTCGATCAGCTCGTTCTCTTCGGTGGTGAGCTCGTATTCCCACGTCTCGTCATAGACATCCGGATCAAGCGGGTTCGAGGTCCCGCCGGTATAGCTGCCCCAGACGGCGTCGAGGTTGCGATACTGCTCGGTGCGGCTGGTGCGCAGGGTCAGGATCGCGTTGGCAACATAGGCGGCCACGTCTCCGGCCCCCTCCGAGATCGCCTGCGCGGTGTAGAACTCCTCGTAGTAGGCTTCCTCGTCCTCGGTCAGCAGCAGCAGCTGAGCCGCATCGTATTCCGAGGAACCGGGCCGGAAGGTAAGATAGAAGTCCGCCGCCGCGGCGTCGAGCGTGGCGTCGTCCCAGCCGGGATTGGCCTCGGCCAGATCGAGACGGTATTCCTCGACCTGCGCCAGACGGGTCTGCCAATACTGTTGGTACTCCGAGGTCTTGGCGTTGGCGAGCGTGTCCTTGACCTCGTTGAGCTTGTCGGTGGCGTTGCCGGTATAGACCTCGACGCCGTTCTCGTCGGTCTCGTAATCGGTGAGCTTGAGCGCTCCCCAGACACCGTCGCGCAGCTCCGAGACGGCGCGTTCGTCGGTCTCCTCGATCTGGTTGCCGTCGAGCAGGTCGCCGGAGAGCACGCCGAGATAGACATCGCCCTGGGCCTGGATCTTGAAGAGCCGCAGGTCGCCATCGGTCTCGACCACGTAGACCGCGCCCTGCAGCGCCGTCGCGGTCAGCAGCGACTGGTCGCGGGTGCCGGTGTCGATCTGGATGGCGCGCGCCGAGGCGCCGATGTCGCCATCCTCGGCGATCAGGTCGATGGCATCGCCGATGATTCCGTGGTTGCTGGACGCGGCAAGGATCGAGCCCGCCGAAGTGATCACCGCGTCATAGCCGCCATTCGCTGCCGAGATCATCCCCAGCGTCAGGTCGCCGACGGTCTCGTAGAGGCTGACGATGCCGTCGCTCGCGGTGGCATCGATGCGCTGTCCGGTGACACCCTCGATATCCGAGAGGTTGACGTGCACGTCCTCGAAGGCGCTGCCGATGGCGCGGGCGCTGAGGCCGATGGTGCGGCCGCCGATCTCGCCCGAGATCGCACCGCCGGTGTTGGTGGTGATCACCCCGGTGGTGTTGAGCTGGGTGTGGCCGTATGCGTTGCGCAGCGGCCCGTCGACGGTGTTGTCCGAGGCCCCGGCATTGACGACGATGGAGCCGGCATCGTGGCCGATGAAGGTGATCCCCACCGGGCGGTCGGCCTCGATGGTGTGGGTCACGTATTCGACGCTGTCGGTGACGGTCGTGTACTGGAACCAGCTGTAGTTGGTGCCGTACCAGGTCGACCAGTGGTCATAGCCGGTGCGGTTCGGCCCGTTCACGTTGCCAACCACCTCCACGCTGTCATAGGTGTAGGCGTCGCCATCCTTGGCGGTGTCGAGATAGAAGTAGTTGGAATCCGGGACAAGCTCGCCCTCGGTCTTGGTGCTGTCGGTGCGGTCGGGCGCGCGGCTGTCGGGCGCGAAGGCGTCGATGCCGAGCCAGTCGCCCTCGGTCCACTCCTCGACCAGCACCTCGCGGGTGCCCTGCGCCAGCATCCAGCCGTAGCGGTAGCCGGCTTCCGGGGTGTAGGTGAACTCCTTGTCCGAGCCCTGGCCGACGAAGCCGCCGCCATTGTCGCTGATCTCGACCACGCCGTCGTCGTTGACCTGGTAGATCGTGGTGTAGGGCACGCCGTTGGTATCCGGCTTGGCCAGGTCCTTGATGATCAGCTCGCCTGTGCCGCGGGTGGTGGCGTCAAGCTCCTGCACGATGATCTCGGGGGTGTAGCCGCCCGCGAACACCATGCTGTTGGTGATCTCGATCTCGGGATAGCCGCCATAGACGATGATCTCACCGTTGCGGGTGTTCATAACCCGTGCGGTGATGTCGACATAGCCGCCGCCGGGACGCAGCGGCGTGACGAGTACCGCGCCAAGCCCGGCATTCGCGGTCGGGTCGAAATAGATCTGGAAATCGGGGTTGGTGGTCGGCAGCAGGATGGTGGTCGACGAGCCGCTCTGGCGATGCTCGTCGATCTTGGCGCGGGTGGTGTCGTCGAGGGTGACGTGGAAGTCCTCCTCGCCCGACTGGATGATGCCGTTGATGTTGAGATACTGGCTCTCGATATAGATCCGGTCACCGGTGATCGACGCCTCGGTGGGCGTCACCGCGAGGAAGTCGTCGATGGCGGTCTGATCGACCTCCTCGGCGTTCTCCATCCCGGCGGTGCGGTTGACATAGTCGTCGCCGGTCAGGTCCGAGGTCTTCCACTTCGCGTAGGGCTCGCCGGCAAGGTGGTCTTGCGTCGCGCCGGTGTCGAGGATCGTGGTGCCGTTCGACAGGGTGCGCACCTCAAGGCCGTTGACCTCGGCGTTGATGATCACCGAGCCGGTGGACGATCCGTAGCCCGAGTTGTTGTCGAGCGTGATGTCGCCACGCAGGTTAAGCACCGGGCCTTCGATGAACAGGTCGGGCCACACGGCGGTGTTGGTGTTGGGATCGCCGTCGTTCAGCACCGCGCCGAGCGCGTCGTAATCGATGGTGATGTTGATCTCGGGCACGCCGCCCGAAGGCGTGGTCGAGGCGGCGGTAAAGCCGAAATTGGGTGCGATCGTGGTCCAGTAGCCGCCGTCATCCTCGAGCACCTCGGCATTCTCGGCAAGGATCGCCGCGCCGGGATCGCCAAGCATCGAGACGTCGACGCTGTTGAAATAGACCCCGCCATTGACCTCGGGGATTTCGGCCCCGTTGATCACGAGATAGGCGGCGGTCTGGTTGGTGATGTTGATCGAGGCGTCGCGCGGCGTGTCGAAGGTGCCCGAGCCGTAGAGCTGGTCGGTGATGATCTCGACAAGGCCCGCCTGCGCGAAGACCGGGTCGACCTCGATGACCTGCACCGTCGGCTGCAGCGCCACCAGCTCGTCCTGATCGATGTCGATCACACCATTGTTGTTGTTGTCGAACCAGTTGGCCTCGCCGAAGGCCAGCATCTCCTCGAGGATGCGCTCGATCTGGTCCTGGTAGAACTGCACGAGGTCCTCGTTGACCAGTTCTCCATCCGCGTCGGTGACGTTGTAGAGCGCGAGGTTCTCGCGCGCGATGTCGAGCTGGGCCGAGCGTGTCGTCTCGACCTGCTCGAGCTTCACCGTGAAGGGAATGTCCGACTCTTGCCCGTTGGTGGTGAGGTCGAAGCTGCCGGTGCTGTCGGGTCCGGTGATCGAGCCGGGATCGAAGGTCCAGGTTTGTACGCCGGCGCTGGTGGTGGAGGTGCCGATGAAGCTGTTGGTGTTGGCGTCGAAGGTGATCGTGAGATCCTTGTTGCGCTGTGCGCCGGTGCGGATCGTGCCGTCATTGACCACGCTGCCACGCGCCACCGCGGCGCCGAAGCCCGGCCCGAGATTGGCGTTGTTGCCGCCAAGCGCGGAATCGATGGCATCGCCCACCGCCGATGCCCAGTTCACACCCTTGGCCTTCACGTCGAGATTGGCGATGCCAAGCTCGTCGGAGAACAGGTTGATATTGGCATACCCCTCGAGCAGCGCGCCGCTTTCGACGGTGATGGTGTTGTCGGTGATGACCACCGCGCGGGTCTCGAGATCGTCGATCGGGATCAGCGAGCCGGCGAAATTGTCGACCCGAGCCTTGAGGCTGTGGTCATAGATCCGGCGGTCCATATCGGTGCCGGTGGTCAGGTATGCATCGCGCCCGGCGGTGACGGTGCCGCCGATGGTGATCAGGTTGTCGGGGGCGAGGTCGATCTTGGCATGACCCAGCGCCACGGTGCCGAGGCCATAGGTCTCGGACTTCGAATGCAGGTCGATGTCGTGAAGGCCGTTGGCCTCGAGGATCAACTGGCCCGCCGCGTCGATCACCGCGTCGTCGCCGACCACGATCTCGGCCAGCAGCGTGTCGGCATGCAGGTCGATATAGGCGCCTGCGCCCGAAAGCGCGCCGGCGGTGAACAGCGCCACGTCATCCTCGATGTCGAGCGCGTTGAAGGCCTTGGCGGTGAAGCTGCCGTATGCATCCGTGGTGGTGATCTGGCTGTGATCGTCGACGACGACCTGCGTGGTGAGGGCAATGTCGATCTGCGACGAGGACAGCGCGCCGCTGGCAAGACCGCCGGCATCGCCATCGAGATGGTTGCCGCTCACGCCGTCCTTGACGACGGTGTTGGTGGCGGCGGCGAAGATGCTTTCGGCGGTGACGTTGGCACCGGTGGAGTCGTCGTCGGCGGTGCCGAAACGGACCACCACGTCGGCGGTCACGTCGGTGTTGGCCTCGGCGCCGCTGCCGGCGATCAGGCCGTAGCTGTCGGTCTTGACCAGCGCGTTGGGGCGCGAGGTGAAGGCGGCGGTGACATTGAGCCCGCCGGGCACCTCGTCGATCTGGTCGGCGTAATAGGCGAGGATCGAGGCGTTGTTGGTCGCGACCTCGATTTCGGCGCCGTCGTTGATCTGGGCAAGAACGTCCGCATCGATGGTGGCGGTGGGTGCCGCGCCAGCGCCGGCAACCGCGCCACCGGACCCCGCGCGGGTGTCGGCGGTGGCCTCGGCCTCGCCGTCGGCGCTGACGTTGACCAGCGCGGCGGAAATATCGGCATTGTTGCCGACCCGCGCGGTCGAGCTGACATCGGCGTCGGCATTGGCGATCGAGGCGCCGATCCCCACCAGGCCGAAGGCGGCGGAGTTGGCGTCGGCGTATTGCGAGCTGTCCGCGATGGCCGCCACGTCGACCACGATCAGCGCGGTGATGTCGGCATTGGCACCGATCTGCGCGGTGACGTTGTCTTCGACCCGGGTTTCCGCCAGCGTGGAGGTTGCGCCGATGAGGCCGCCCGCGGCGGCGTGCGCCTCGGCTATCGCGTTGCTATTGTTGTTGAATTCGTCGGTGCGCGCTTCGACACTGAGAGTGTCCACCGTCATCGTGCCGCCGCCGGTGGCGGTGACGTCGCTGGCGACGAGGACATCGACGAAATTGGCCGATGCGGCAAAGCCCGAGGCCAGAGACACGCCCACGGCGAAGCCGTCGGCCATGGCGCGCGAGGTGGCGCCGATGGCGACGTCGGTGGCATCGACCTGCACGCCGGTGACGCTTGCGGTGACCTCCGGTGTCACGTCGAGATCGACGAAGCTGCCTGCCGCGCCGAAGGCGGCAAAGCCCAGAGACAGCGAGGCGGTGACGGTTTCGGCCTCGACCCGCGGACGGGCCTCGGCGGTGACGGACATGTCACCCGAGAGCGTGATGACGTCGTCGGTGCCACTGCCCGAGACCAGCGCCTCGGTGGTCGAGCTGTTGCGCCCGCGCACCTCGGTGCCGGCGCCGGCAACGCTGAAGCCCAGCGAGATCGAGGCCGAGACGGCGGCGGCGGCCGCGGCGGCGTAGGTGTCGCTGTCATCCTCGGCATTGACCGCGAGATCGGCGGCGGTGACATCGGAATTGTCGACCTGCGCGCGGATCGTGTTGTCGACGCTGTTCTCCGACAGCCCCACGGCGATGGAGACCGAGCCTCCCACGAGACCGGCGGAACCCGCGACGCTGGCAGCGCCGACGAAGCTGTCGATGACCGAATTGTCCTGCGCATCGACGGTGACGGTGTTGCCCGAGGCGGTGACGCCGCTGTTGTCGATCTCGGCGATGACGGCGTAGTCGATCTCGTTCAGCGCGTCCGAGCCGCTGCCCGCGGCGGCGCCGGCCACGGCGCCACCTGCAATGGCGACCGAAAGCGCCACAACGGTGGCATCGATGGTCGCGTCGTCCATCTTGGCCAGCACGTCGACATCGCCGCCGGCGGTGACCGTACTGCCGTCGATGGCGGCGAACACGCCCGATCCGTCGCCGTTGCCGATGCGGTTCTCGGCGAGGCTGACGCCGATCGAGGCGCCGAAGCCGCCCGCGCCGACGCCGATGGCCGCGGCGGCGGACAGCACGATGGCGTCGATGGTGGCATCGCTCTCGGCGCTCACCAGCACGTCGGTCTGTGCATCCACGGTGGCATCCGTGATCCGCGCGGCGGTGGCGCCGGTAATCTCGTTCTCGGCGTAGGCGCCGGCGCCGGCGAAGCTCACCCCGACGAGCCCGCCCGAGACCGCAAGGGCGGCGGCGGCGGTGCCGGCCGTGATCGCGGCGGTGTTCATCGCCTCGATGGTGACGGCGCCTGCGGTGCTCTCGACCCCGTCATCGGTGTTGCGGATCTCGGCCAGCACGTCGCTGCCGATGGCGTTGAAGCCGATGACGATGCCGGCAGAGACCGCCACGCCCACCATGCCGAAGCCCGCTGCCACGGCGACCGAGCCGCCATAGGCGTCGATGGTCGAGGCATCCTCGGCCGAAACGCTGACCGCCGAGGCGCTGATGCCAGTGCCGTCGCCGTCGATATAGGCCTCGGTGGTGGCGTCGATGACGTTCTCGGCATAGGCGCCGGATCCTGCGACCCCGACGCCGACCTGACCGGCGGCGACCGCTGCGGCGCCGGCGAAGGTCAGAGCGCGGATCGACTGGGCGCTCTCGGCGTGGATCGTCAGATCGCCGCTCAGATCCATCGTCGTGTCCGAGGCAAAGGCCGAGACCGCGCCGGTATCGGCGACGGTGTTGCCGGTGAGGTCGCGACCGATGAAGTTGCGCGCCACCGAGACGCCGATGCCCACGCCGACGCCCACCTGGCCCGCGGCCACGGCGGCGGAGACCGCCAGCACGGCGGCGTTGATCTCGACATCCGAGCGCGCGTCGATCACCACGTCGCCGCTGCCGGTGGTGGTGAGATCGGCGCCCGAGGTGGAGGCCGCGACGTTGGTCTGGATGGCGTTGAGCGCCACCGCACCGGCCCCGGCGATGCCGACCCCGATCTGGCCTGCCGCGACCGAGAGCGCCGCCGCGCCGGAGACTGCGTTGATGCCGGCCTTGCTGGCGAGGATCTGTCCGTTCACGAGGCTGAGCGCGACCGATCTGCCTTCCTCGTCGATCGCGGTCCAGCGCTCGCCCTCTTCGAGGGCCGCGACCTTGACCGTGCCGACGATGTCGAAGCCCTGTCCGCGAAGCGCGTCGGCAATGTCCTCCGCGAGGATTGCGTCGGCGGCGAAATCGACTCCGTCGCGGGTGTCCTCGCCGTCCATTTCGGCCACCGCGAGGTCATCGAGATCGCTGACGCTGACCGGGATCACCACGTCGGCGACGGGCGCGTCGATCGGCAACTCGGGCGTCGAGGCACTGATGATGATGCCCTGCGCGCCGCTGGTGCTGACCGCACCATCGGCAATGGTGGCGGTGACATCGTTGGCGATGTTGTTGATCGCGACCGAGATCCCGATGGACACCGCAACGCCGGTCTGGCCGAAGGCCGCCGAGATCGCCATCGCCGCCGAGACCGCGTCGATGGAGGAGATGTCGTCGGCGTTGACCACCACGTGGTCGGCCTGCAGGTCGGTCGCGGCGCCCGCGATGCGGGCCGAGACGTCCGAGTTGATGCGGTTCTCGACCGCCGAGCCGCTGCCCGAGACCGCCACGCCGACCTGTCCGCCGGCCACGGCAACCGCGCCGGCGAGGCTCGCCGCCCTGATCGCCTGAGTGCTCAGCGCATCGACGGTGACCCCGCCATCCGCGGTCACGTCGCTGCTGACGATGGCGGCGTCGACGACGGCCGCGGCCTCGTCGAGATTCACCAGCTCCCACAGGTCGGTGTTGCCGTAATCCTGCGAATTCAGAGCGTAGGGCGCGGTGTTGTCATCTTCGTCGATGACGTTGTCGGCCTCGGTCACCGTGTCGCCGATATAGCGGTAGACGTCGCCCTTGCGGGCGCCCTGCTCGATCAGGACGGTGGTCGAATTCTGGGTCAGCTGGGTGACACTGTCGCCGGTGGTGTTGCTATAGGCCACGGTGCCCTGCTGGTAGCCGATCAGGTTGCGCGACACCGCGACGCCGATCGAGGCGCCGACTCCGGTCTGGCCCACCGCAACGGCGGCAGACGCGGCGATGACGATGGCGTCGATGTCGCCTGAAGCCTCGGAGGTCACCGAGACGCCGCCCAGCGTGGCGGTCACGTCACTGCCCGAGATCAGCGCGCGGGTCTCGCTGCCGATGCGGTTGGTGGCCTCGGCGCCGGCGCCCGAGACCGCGACGGCGGTCTGCCCGAAGCTTGCGGCGATGGAGGCGGCACCTGCGAAGGCCGAGATGTCGGCGGCATTGTCCGCCGCCACGGTCACGTCGCCGCTGCGCGCGGTCACGCCGTCATCGGCGTTCTGGATGCGAGCGATGACGGTGCCGCCGATGTCGTTCTGTCCGAGGCCGAGCCCGATGGAAACCCCGACGCCGGTGCTGCCCACCGCGACCGCGACCGAGGCCGCTCCCGCAAAGGCATTGATCTCGGAAGTGTTCGTGGCCGAGACGGTGATCGCGTCGCCTTGCGTGTCATCCGCCAGAGCGCCCGCGTCGCCGTCGATGGCGGCGAGCACGTCGACATTGATGGCGTTCTCGTTCCACACGCCCGAACCCGAGACCGCAACACCGGTGGAGCCGACCGACACCGCGACCGAGCCCGCGAAGGTCAGCGCGTTGATGCTCTGCGCCGCGTCTGCGGTGAGGATGAGATCGCCGCCCGCGTTGACGCTGCTGTCGGAGAGATAGGCCTTCACCTCGAGCGCGTCCTCGTTGCCCAAGCGGTCCTGCCCGAGGAAGTTGCGCGCGATTGCGACGCCGATCGAGGCGCCGACACCGGTCGAACCCGAGACGGCCACGGCGGCGGATGCGGCGATCACCGTGGCATTGATGGTGCTGTCGCCCTGTGCGTCGACCACCACGTCGCCGGCGGTGCCGACCGTGGCATTGTCGATATGGGCCAGCGCGGCCGAGGTCACGACGTTCTCGGCATAGGCACCGGCGCCGCTGACGGAGATCGAGTTGGACGAGCTGACCGAAACCGAGACCGAGGCGGCCGCGGCGATGGCGTTGATGGTGGTGCGCTCGACCACCAGATCGCCGTTGTCGAAGCTCAGCACGAAGCTGCGGCCCGCGCCCTCGCCATCGCCGTTGCTGTCCTCGACCACGGCGAGCCACTTTCCGAACCCGGCGCTCGAGACGCGCAGCGTGTCGGTGTCCGAGACCTGGTCCTGCGGTCCGAGCGCGCCGTTCAGCGCATCGCGCAGATCGTCGAGGATCGCGGTGTCGGCGGCGAGATCGGCGGCATCGCGCGAAACGGTGTCGTCTTCCTCGTCCTCGGGCGTGCCGTTGTCGTCGTTGACCATCGCCGCTTCGGCGGCGTTGTCGAGGTCGTCGCCATCGAAGCCGGGCGAGCCGACGCTGAAGCTTTCTCCCGCCGAGGTTTCGGCCGAGACGATCAGCGAGGTGGTGTCGAGCGGCTCGACCGCGCCGGTGCCGCTGACCGCGACATCGGCGTCGGCGACATAGGCTTCTGCCTGGTTGGAGATCTCGTTCATCGAGATCGCCACACCGAAGGCCACCGAGACCGCGTTGGCCGAGGTGCCGACGCCCACGGCCACCGAGGCCGCACCGGTGATGCTGTCGATGGTCGAGCGGTCGAAGGCCTGCACCCTTCCGGTGGCGAGTTCCAGCGTGCTGCCGCCGTCGCCGCTGATATAGGCCGCGGCATCCGATGCGATGCGGTTGCGCGAGAAGCTGCCGCTGCCGCCCACGGCGGTGCCCGACTTGCCAACCGCCACCGCCACGGCGCCCGCCAGCACCAGCGAGCTGATGCTCTGCTGGGTCAGGGCTTCGATCTCGAGCGCCGCGTCGGCGCCGAGCCCGGTGGTGATGCTGCTGTCGTCGAGATGCGCCGAAGTCAGCGCGCCCTCGCGCGAGAGGCCGACCTGCTTCCACTTCTGGGTGTCGCCGTAATCCTCGACCGAGAGATCGACGGCGCTGGCCTGACCCGCGCCGATATATTCGTAGAAGCGCCCGCGATGCGCCCCTTCGGTGACCTCGACCACGTCGCCTTCGGCCAGCGCTGTGCTGTCGTCGCTCTGGTGGTCTGCGGCTACGGCAGTGTCCTGCCAGCCGATCATATTGTCGGAGACCGAGGCGCCGATGGCCACCGCGGTGCTGTCGCCCGAGGCGGAGACCGAGACCGAGGCGGCCACGGCGACCACGGTGGCGTCGATGCGCGAGACGGATTCCGCCTGGATCGATACGGAGTTCGCCACGAGATCGCTGTCCACGATGCTGGCCTCGGCGCCGCCGAACAGGCGGTTTACCGCGACCGCGCCGCCGACCGAGACGCCAACCGCGTTGCCGTCCGCCGCGCCCGAGACGCTGGCCGCGACCGCGGCGGCGGTGGATTCGATCACCCCGTCGCGGCTGGCGATGAGGGCGATCTCGCCGGTCGTCGCCTCGACGCCGCTCGACGCGATGCCTGCGTCCACGGTGTTGCGCAGGGTGTTGCGGGCGATCGAGGTGGCCACGGCCACCGAGAGCGACTTGCCGGTGCCGACCGCGATGGAGGCGGAGGCTGCGATGTTCTCGGCGTGGATGAAGCTGGTGTCGATCGCCGAGACCGAGACGTTGCCGGTGGCGGTCTCGACCGTGGGCGCGTTGAGGATCTGCGCTTCGGCGGCCGAGCTGCCCCGGTTCAGCGCCACGATGGGCGCCACGGTGATCGAGGTGTTGTCCTCGAGCGCGATGGAGGTGGCGAGCGCCGCGTTCAGGATATCCGCGGTCAGGTCCATGTCGCTGGTGGCGTCGACCGAGACCCCGGTCTCGGCGGTGACCTCGCTGCGTTCGATGCTGGCCGAGGCCATCGCCGGGATCTCGTCGGCGGGCAGCAGGCCGAACAGGGCGTCAATGGTGTTGAACAGCAGGTTCTGGCTGTTCACCCCGACCGAGTTGAAGGCCAGCGTGACGCCGATGCCGTAGCTCTCGCCGCCGCCCTCGGCCACGGTGGTCATGTCGATGTCACTGTCGATGAAGGCGGTGTTCGCCGCCTCGACCGTGACCGCTCCGAGCGCGCTGTCGACATCGCTGTCCTCGAGCGAAGCCTCAGCGGTCGAGAGCACCACGTTGGTGGCGATCAGCGCGTTGACCGCGAGCGTGGTGCCGCCCTCGCCGAAGGCGCTGCCGCCATCGGCGGAGACATCGCCGATATTGTGTGCCTCGATGCCGGCATTCTCGGTGGCGATGATGGCGATGTCGCCGGTTGCGGTGTCGACGGTGGCCTCGTCGACGCGGGCAATGACGCCGCCGCGCACGTCATTCATGGCGGCCATGCCGCCACCTGCGGTAGCATCGGATTCCGAGAAGTTGAGGTTGATGCCAGGCGGCAGCAGGCTCTCGATATCGAGCGGGTCGATCTTCACCCAGTCGGCATCGGCATCGTAGTCGAGCGTGGAAAGATCCACGTCGGTGCCGGTCTGGTCGGCGCCGAAATAGATGTAGAGCGCCTCGGGCTCGGCTTTGTTGGCGTCGTAATCGTCGGCGATGTAGACCATGTCGCCGAAGGTCACGCCGCGCTGCACGCCCGAGCGGGTGGTATACTGGTACTCGTTGACCACGTTCTCGAGCGACGTGAAGATGATGCCGAGACCCGCGTCGTTGGTGACCGTTGTGGTCACCTCGAGCGTGTTGGTGACGTCGATCAGGTTGTTGTCGGTGGCCTCGACTCGCACGCCGCTGCCGGCGTCGATGTCGTTGGCATAGCCCGAGTCGTCGCCGACATCGGTCCAGAGCGTGGCGCCAAAGCTCTCGGAGGCGAGGTCGATCACCGCCTCGGGGCCGCTGTATTCGTAGACCGTACCGTCGAGCGCGATCACACGGTCGCCGGTCTCGACCCTCTGGGCGCCGTCGGCGGCGCGCAGGTTGGCCACGTCGATATAGGCCTTGGCCGCGCCCGACACCTTGTTGGTCGCCACGATGGCGCCCACGGCGGTGCCGCTGGCGTTCTCCAGCGCCGCGGCGGCGGATGTGGCCTCGTTGCTGGTGGTGGCGATGATCTTGGCATCGTTGCTGCCCAGCACCTCGACTTTGCCCGCGGCATTGACCGAGGAGTTCAGGATGTAGGCCTCGGCATCGACCGGTGCCTCGCCGTTGAAGGCCGAGGAGATCAGCGGATCGCCGAGGATCCCGTCGAGCGTGTTGAACAGCACGTTCGACGGCTCCCAGCCGACCGAGTTGAAGGCCAGAAGCACACCGACGCCGGTGTCGCCGCTGCCGACCATGGCGAGGTTCTCGGCGGTCAGGTTGGCGGTGTTCATCGCCTCGACCCGCACGTTGCCAAGCCCGCTGCCGGTGTCGCCGGCGGTCAGCGCGCTGTCGAGCACCGCCGCGTCGGCGCCGCCCTGCAGGACGTTGGTGGCGATCACGCCGTTGAAGGCGATGGAGGTGCCCTCGCCGAGATTGCTGCCGCCCGAGGAGGACGTGGAGGCATCGACATTGGCCTCCATCGTGGCGTTCTCGATTGCCTCGACGACGATGTCGCCGTCATCTGAGCCGACCGTTGCGCCACGGATGACTGCCTCGACATCCGACCGCAGATCGTTGAGCACGACCAGTGTGCCGACGCCGACGGAGTCGCTTTCGGAGACATTGCCGAAGCTCGGGATGCCCTGCGTCGTCTGCGTGGGCTTCCAGAGGTTCTTGTCCTCGTAGTTGACGCTGTTGATATCAATGATGCTTTCGGTGCCGAGATACTCGTAGACACCGCCCGCGACGCCGCCGCCGCTATAGCCGTCGTCAAGGCGCACCATCTCGCCGAACTTGACCGTGACCTCCTGGAGGCCGGCACCGCTCAGCGCCAGCCAGTCGGCCTGTTGCAGATCGTTGAGGGTCTCGGCCGCGACCGCCTGGCCACCATCGTTGGTGGTGGTCGAGCTGCTCACCAGCTTCGAGTTTGACCACAGGCCGATATCGTCCTGAGCCCGCACCGTGACGGTGCCGCCCGCGCTGATCTCGGTCAAGGCGGGGGCATCTTCGTTGTCGATCGCCGCGTAGGCCCGGCCGCTCACCTTGTTCGAGGCCAGCACCACGCCGACGCTCTTGCCGCTGGCATCGGTCTGGGCCGAGGCCTCGGAGACGGTGGAGTTCGACACCGTGGCGTTGAGCTTCTCGGTCGAGAGCGCCTCGACGGTCAGGTCGGTGCCGGCGGTGAGGTCGCTGTCGATCACCAGCGCGCGGGCCATCGAGGGGTCTTCGCCGTCGAGCGCCTCGGAGATCAGCGGATCGCCGACCAGCGCGTCCACCGCGTTGAACAGCAGGTTCGACGCCTCCCAGCCCAGCGTGTTGAAAGCCAGAGTCACGCCGACGCCGGTGTCGCCGGTGTTGGTCTCGGTCTGGGTGGTGGCGTCGAGCACTGCGCGGTTGTCGGCGAGGATGTCGATGGCGCCGCCCGCGTCGAGCACGCTGTCGCGCACCAGTGTGGTGGCCGAGGCGCGCACCATGTTTGTGGCGATGGTGGCGTTGACCGCAAGCGACTCGCCGGTGCCCCAGGCGCTGCCGCCCGAGGACGTGACGTTGGAGGTCAGCCGCGCCAGCATGGTGGCGTCGGCCGCTGAGGAGACGGTGATGCCGCCGGAGGTGGCGGTCAGATCGATGCTGTCGACCGTGGCGCGGGCCTCGGAGCGCACGTCGTTGGTGACCACGATGCCGCCCACCGCGCGCGAGTTGCTCTCGGCGAGGTTGCCGACATTGGGGAAGATGTCCTGCGGCTCGACATTGCCGTTGAGCACCGTCCAGTTGTCCTCGTTGCCGAGATCCAGCGCCGGAATGTCCGCAAGGTCATAGCTCTGGATCGGGCCGGAATACTGGTAGTACTTGCCCGCCTCGGCGCCGCCATTGGAGCCGATATAGATGACGTTGCCTTCGATCAGGGTCTGGGTGCCGGAGAACGAGGTATAGACGTACTCGTTCTGCAGCGCCTGATTGGCGAGCGCGGTGAAGGCGTCCATGTTGTTGGACACCACCGCCGAAACCTCGATGTTGCTGTCGGCGCGGATATGGGCATTGTCGGAGGCAGACACGGTGATCTCGCCTCCCGCGGCGACACTGCCTTCGGGCAGGGTGTCGTCCTTCTGCTGCCAGTCGGCATTGTTGGCGTAATCCTGCGCCAGATCGCTCAGGTCGATGCTGAGGGGCGCGTTGCCGAGGGCGAAATCGCCGGGCTGGCCGTCGATCACGTCAAAGAGCACGATGGGGTCGTAGCCCGGCTCGCGCGGGTCGGTCTCGGTCGAGGCGAGGGTGGGGCCGGAATAGACCACGATATCGCCCTCGGACCACGCCCCGTGATCCTCGTGGATGCGGATGCGGTCGCCGGCCTCGAGAAGCTGCACGTCGCTGCGCGACGAATAGAGGAAGCTCTCGTCGGCGCTCTGAGTTTCGCCGACATATTCGTAGACCTCTGCGCCCACGCTGACGGTCTCGCCGGTGCTGAGGGTCTCGGGCGTGTCGGCATCGTCATGGCTGGTGGTCGTGCTGTTGCTGATCCACGCCGCGGTGTCCGAGGCGATGCGGTTGGTGGCCAGCAGACCGCCGCCGGCCGTGCCGTTGGCGCCGTACTTCAGATCCTTGATGCCCTTGCCCTTGTTGTCCTCCTTGGAGCCTTCGACATAGGCGTCGAACAGGGCGCGGTTGTTCTTGGCGATGGCCGAGGTCTCGTTCCCGACGCGGGCGTCGAGCAGGTTGGCCTCGAGCAGCACCAGCGTGCCTTCGCGGTTCTCGATGATCCAGGTGCGGCCGACGTCGTCCGAGACATACCAGCGGAACTGGGTCTCGACGGTCTCCACCGAGAGGCTGCCCTCGAAGGCGATGTCGGCGGCCTCGAACTCGGCCTGCAGGTTCTCGAGCGCGGCGGCATCGCCGGCTTCGTCCTCGTCTTCGAGCAGCTTTTCGTCGGCCATGTCGTCGAGCAGCTGCGCGGTGGTGTCGGTGAAGGCGATGTCGGTCAGCTCGGCGCTGGTCTCGGCAGTGACCGAGACGTCGCCCGTGGCCGAGACCACGGCATCCTCGATATAGGCCTGCGCGCCCACCGGCTCGGCCTCGATCAGGTAGTCCGAGCCGAGGATCGCGTCGATGGTCTGGAACAGCACGTTGCTGCCGTCGAAGCCCACGGAATTGAATGCCACGACCACGTTGATCGCGTCGCTGGCGCCGGTCATCGAGCTGAGCGTTGTGGCATCGAGCACCGCGAGGTTCAGCGCCTCGACGGAGACGTCGCCGGCGGTGGCGGTCACGTTGCTCTCGGTGATCCGCGCCGAGGCGCGGGAGTTCAGCTCGTTAGTGACCATCAGGCCGCCATAGGTCTCGGTGGCGTTGATGGTGGAGCCATCGACGGCCTTCATCGTGGCGCGCTCGCGGGCCTCGACCGAGACCGAGGCGCCGGTGACATTGTAATCGTCGATATAGGCGTTGGCGCCGCCCTCGGCCTCGTTGCGGCTGACCATGACGTAATAGGCCTTGGCCGAGCCGGTCTTGATGCCTGCGCCCTTCGCCGCCACGCCGATCAGGGCAGGGGGGATGACGTTGGTCTCGTCGAGCTCTTTCCACAGGTCGATATCGGTGTAATCGGCGGTGGCCAGCGGCACCGAAGCGCCCGAGCCCATGTACTGGAACCGCTTACCGTGCAGGTCGCTGTTCGCATGGTTGGTGCCGATGAAGACACGGTCGCCGAAGACCAGCGCCGGAGAGCCGGACTCGGTGGTGTACTGGTAGGTGTCGAGCAATTCCTGCGCGAGGTTGTTCAGCAGCCCGAGACCGAGGTCATTGGTCCGCGAGGCCCCGGTGTCGATCAGCGTCTGGCTCTCGAGCACGACCTCGTCGCTGGCGGCGACGCGCACCATGCCGGCGGCGGAGGTGACGCTCTCGCCCGAGGGCGTGGCATCGGTGTCGTCGATGAAGGCGTTGGCCGCCCCGGCGAGCATGTTCGAGGCCAGCACGCCCTGCGCCGCCATCGCTTCGGCGCCCTGGAAGGCAGAGGGGTCCGAGCTGACATCGGTGCCGATGCGGGCAGTCAGTTCGGCCGAGTTGGTGGCGGTGACGGTGACGCCGGCCTGGCCGGCCACGTCGCTGTCGATGATCCGCGCCTCGGCGTCCGAGAAGCTCTTGTCGCCGATATCGGTGCCGATCAGCGCATCGACGGTTTGGAACAGGATGTTCTCGGCCTCGTAGCCCAGCGTGTTGAAGGCGATGAGCACACCGACACTGTCACCGGCCGAGCTGATCGCCGCGTCCAGCTGTGCGTCCAGCGAGGCGATGTTGTCGGCCTGCACGGTGACGCGGCCTCCGGTGGAGGCCACGTCGGCGGATTGCTCGACGGTGGCCAGCGCACTGGCATTGGCGGTGTTGACCACGATCAGCGCGCCCACGGCGACGGAGTCGCCCTTGTCGCCCTGCACCGAACCGCCGCCCGAGCTCGACACGCCGACATCGCCGGTCGAGGTCAGGCTGGCCATCTCGACGGCCTTCACGGTCATGTCGCCGACGGATTCCACGTCGGCGTTCGAGATCCGGGCCACCGCCTGCGCATCGAAGGTGTTGCGCACCGCCATGCCGCCGACGCCGACGCTGTCGCTGTCCGACAGGTTGGTCCCGGTGGGGATCAGCTCGGTCTCGGGCACCCGCATCCAGAAATCGGTGTCCTCGAAATCGGTGTCCAGCAGATCGATCTGGTCGGTGCCGTCGCCCATGTATTCATAGACCGTGCCGGCCTGGCCGTTGGCGTCATTGAAGGCGAGCCAGTCATAGTCGAGCCCGACGCGGTCGCCGAAGGAGACCGCCCATGTCGGGCCCGCCACCTGAGCGCCGGAGGAGTCCACCACTTCGGCGCCGTTGGTGCTGTAGGTTGCGGGCAGCAACGTGCCGAGCGCGGCGTCGACACCCGAGAGGCCGCCGTCATTGGTGGTGACCGACGAAGAGGTGACCTTGGCGTTCGAGGCGAGGGTGGTGGTGTCTTCGGCGGTCACGTCGAGCGCGCCGCCGGCGGTGATCGCGCCATCGGCCGGCGCATCGACGATCTCGGCCACCGCGTCGGAGGCAATCTTGTTGTTGGCGAGGATCAGGGCAAAGCCCATGCCCTGCGCATCGTAGAGCGGGTTCGCGGTGGCGCTGTCCGAGGCCTGCGAGGTGGCCGAATTGGTCACCGTGGCGTCGATCAGGCTCTCGTTCCGGGCGCTGACGCTGAGCGCGCCCGCGGCGGCCACGTCGGAGGCCGAGACATAGGCATGCGCGTTCGACGGGTCCTCGTTGCCGAGATACTGGTTGATGCCGATCAGTGTGTCGATGCCGAGCGCGAAGGCGTCGAGCACGTCGATGTCGAAGCCGATCAGGTTGAACGAGATGCTGACCCCGACTGCCGAGTTGTTGCCGCTGGTGACCTTGGTCGAGGCCTCCGAGAAGGTGTCGAGAATGGCGGCGTTTGTGGCGCCCACGGCGATGGTGTCGCCGGACACGTCGGCCCCGTTGCGGATCGCCGCGATGGTCTCGCCGCGCATCTCGTTGAAGGCCAGCGTGCCGCCGAAGGCGACGGTCTTGCTGCTCGCCACGAGGCTGGCCTTGCTGGGCGTGTTGCGGGTGTCGCGCACGCTCAGCGCTTCGGCATGAGAGACCAGCGTCTGGGCGTTCTCGGCCTCGACGGTGACGTTGCCGGTGGCGCTGACCGAGGCGCCGTCGATGGCCGCCTCGACGGTCTTGTCCATCTCCGAGATCGCCGCGGCGACCTTGATATCGGCGTTCGACTGTTCGCTGAGGTCGATGGCGGTCAGCTCGTCGAGATAGGCGTCGAAATCGTTCGACATGGAGGTGAGGCTGCTGGTGTCCAGCGCCGACACGTTCAGCGCGCCGGCCAGCGAAATCGTGCCCCCCTCGACCAGCGCGCGGGTGCTGCCGCTGATCGTATTGACCGAGATCTTGGCGGTGACGTCATAGCTCGAGCTGTTGGCCGCGCTGACGGACAGACTCGTCCCGGTGAAGTCGCCGGTGAGCTGCGCCAGAACGGTATCCGAGGCATAGAGATAGGTGGCGCCGATCAGCGACGCCTGCACCTTGTTCTCGAAGCTGCCGTCGTTCATCGCCTCGATCGCAAAGGCGTTGCCCGAGGTGATGGTGCCGTCGACGATCGCCTGCGTGTCGCGGGTCACCGTCATGATGCCGATGGAAACCTCGAAATCGTCAAGCATCGAATTGATGATGCCGGTGGCGTCGGCGCCTTCGGTGCCGTCCTCGTCCGGTGTCACGTCGAGGATCAGCGACGAGCTGTCGCTCGCCCGCACGAGACCCGAGACGGACTCCCCCTGCAGGGTCGTGCTGCCGACGTTGATCTCGGCGCCCGACTGGATGGTGGCATGGGTGGTCACGTCGGCGATCACCGCGTTGGCGAAGGATCCGAGTACCGACTGGCTGCCGTCGATCTCGACATCGAGCAGGGTCGAGGCTTCGAGGCGGAAGGCGTCTGCGGTGATCTCGGACGTGCCGGCCACGTTGGCTGTGGCGCTGACCGTGGGCATCTGCAGCGGGTTGCCCTCGCTGAAGTTGAAATCCGAGAAATCCCCGGTGGCGTCGAGCACGCGCTCGGCATGGGCCGAAAGCGCGACGGTGCCCGAGGAATGGATGTCGCCCTGCACGTCGAGCGAGGCCGAGACCGAGCCGATGCCGGTGAGTTGCAGCAGGGTCAGCCCGACGCCCGACGCGGCGTTCGACGCCTCCAGCGTCACGTCGCCCAGCGGGTTCAGCGCGGTCCCGAGCGAAACGCCGCTGGCGAGGGTGATGGACTCGGTCTGGACGCTGAAGTTCATGCCCTCGGTCGCGGTGCTGTCCCAGCCGTCGATGCTGAGCGCGACGTCGGGGTTCAGCAGGCCGAACTCGCTCACGATGGAGAGGCTGTCGGTCGGTGCGTCGAAGGAGAGGCTTTCCAGCCCAGGGCCGTCGATGATGAAATCGAACCCGCCCGGATCGAGATCGAGCGAGGCGCTCTGCGTGCCGGGCAGCAGCGTCTGCATGTCGATGGTGATCGTGCTCGCGGTGTTGGTCAGGTAGACCGGCTCGAGCCCGGAGAAGTGCAGTTCGGTGCCGTCGATCAGGAAGCTGCCGCTGTTGGGATTCTCGGGCAGGTAGGTGACGCTCTCGCGCTGGCCGTCGATCACCAGCGTGTCGAAGCCGCCGTCGCCGCCGTCGATCCCACCGGAGATGGCGCCGCTCGCATCCAGAGTGAAGGTGTCGTTGTTGTTGGCGGCGCCGGTCAGGGTCTCGACATTGTCGAAGCTGAGGCTGACGAAGCCGTCGGTGGCCACGCCCGCGTCGGGCGCGCCGATGGTCCACTCTACGTCATTCGCCGTCTCGAAGGCGAGGCCATCGAGCCCCTCGCCGCCGTCGAAGCTGAAGCTGAGCGGGGTCTGGTCGCCGAAGCTCAGCCCGTCCAGCGTGATCACGTCGCTGCCCGCGCCGCCGGTGATCGAGATGCCCGAGATCTCCGCGAGGTCGCCGAAACTCAGCACCGTGCCGCCGCTTCGGTCAATGATCTGGACCCGCTGCACCTCGGTGGCGGTTTCTCCCTCGCCTTCGATCTCTTCGTGCAGTTGCACCAGCAGGTCGGTGTCGCGATTGTCCTGATAATACGCGCTGAGATCGAGCGCCAGAACGTCGCCGTTCAGCAGCACGCGCTGCTCGAGCGGGTCGAGCATGAGCTGCCGCGCCGCCCGTTCGAGCGCTGCGAAGCGCCGTTTGTCTTTCCGTTTCAGTCGGCTCTTCACGCGACGGGTGAAGGGAATCCGCGGTAGCTGGCCGGGGCGTTGCTGGGCGAACGGAAATGACATGTCAAAATTCCAGAACTGAGTTCCAATCTGCCCAAATCTCGCCACCTTGTCCCCAGGCGGCGCATGTCTTGCGACATATGTGGCTCGGGCATAGCTACTATGCGCACCCATTGGTTGTGGGGCAACGGTTTATGTTTCTTGTTTGGTGAGGTGATGTTGGTGGAAATCTCAGTTTTCGTGATTTGTGGCTGCTGACATTCTAGGTATGAGATCCGTAAGTGCGGATTCCGCCGGGATTGTCCCGTCAATTTCGCAATCACTGCGCGACCGAAGCCGCTGGCGCTGGATCTGACAAGCGTGGTGAACGAAATCCTGATACGCCGCAAGATAGCCGTCGAGCCACCGAAGAAACCTTGGTTCCTGCCCGTTCGGAACCGAATCGTTCAATTGTGTCAACTTTCGGGCAAGGGCGACGTCCAACGGAAGCTCGATCCAAACGGCAAAGGCGCGACGTTCGCCAAGCGCCGGATCGAGAGGGCCGAGCGGGGTGTCGAGGAGCACCGTCGCTCGCGATGCCAGTGCACGCTCGATGGCATTGGCAAGGCCCGGAGCCTCCATTTCCTCATAGGGCGCCCCGCGCGCGATCCAGTCCCGCATCGCGACGGGGCCGTTGCGGGTGAAGGTCTCGAAGTCGTCGTAGCGTAGCAGCGTCGCCCCGGTCCTTTCGGCGAGCGCCGTCGCGAGCGTCGTCTTGCCACTGCCCGGCGGGCCCGAGATTGTGATGAGCCGGGGCAGGGTCACGCAGGCTTCTCCGCTGCGGTGACGTGGAAGGTCATGTCGAGCCGTGCTGAAAGCGGCGGCAGGGGGCGCAGCCCGGCGGCCTCCATCCAGCCGCGATAGACCGTCGGTGGCCGGTAGAACGGCCCAAACACCAGATTTGCCGCCGCTGCGAGGCCCGATGGTATCGGCTCATCCGCCAGCGCACCGCGCTCGCAGACGATGAGCCGCCCGCCGGGAGGCAGGTGCTTGGCCGTCTTATCCAGAAAGCCGCGGGCCTCTTCCGGCGCCCAGTCATGCAGCACCGACTTGAACAGCACCGCGTCCGCTTCGGGCCAGGCGGTGTCGCGGGCGTCGCCGGGCAGGAAGGTCAGGCGCGGCTCCGGCGCGGGTTTCATCCGGGCGCGGCCAAGCTGGCAAACTGCCGGCAGGTCGAGCACCGTGGCGTGCAGCGAGCGGTGCCGCGCCAGCAGCGCTTCCGCCATCACGCCGGTGTTGCCGCCGATCTCCAGCAGGCGCGTGCAGCCCTCGAGCGGCATCAACGGCGCCAGCACCGGGGCCTCGCGGCGCGACAGCGCGGTGACGTAGGCGACCCAAGCGGCGGTGTCCTCGATCTGTGCCGCGCCGGTGCCACGGGCGCGGTCATAGCGGAAGAAGCCGAAGGTCTCGGCCCGCGACTGAAAGGCGTGGACCCCGGACGACAGCGCCGGGCCGTGGCGCAGCATGTCGCAGGCGGCCAGCGCGGTGAACTCGACAAGCGCGGCCAGCTCTTCGCGCGCGCGCAGCAACTCGGCCATCGGGGGGCTTGGGCGCCATCCGGCATCGGTGGCCCGGAGCGCGCCGCGTTCGGAGAGGATCTGCACCGTCCATGCCTCCTCGGGGCGCGGGCCGGGGGCGGGCAGGCGGGCGAAGAGGCGATGGTGCAACGCCGCCCGCAAGGCCGAGAGGGCCGGCACCTCGTCTAGCAAAGCGTCTTGAAGATTTCGGGCCTCTTCATGCAATTGTGGGGTGTTCATCCAGTACTCCGGTTTCGGCAAGCTTGCGCCAGCGGCAGGCGCCATGCAACATGCCCGCACGCCTTACCGGAGGATGAGAGATGTCCGCTCGCACCCGATTGCCGGCGCTCCTGCTCGGCTTGACCCTTGCTGCGCCCGTCAGCGCGCTGCCGCATGATTGCCTGATCGAGCCGCAGGCGGTGATCTCGCTCACCTCGACCGAGCAGGGGCGTATCGACGAGGTTCTGGTGCGGCGGGGGGATCGCGTAAGCGCGGGCCAGCCACTGATCCGGCTCGAGGAGTCGATCCAGCGCCTGCAGCTCGAGATGGCCAGCGCCAAGGCGGGCACGGATGTCGAGCTGCGGGCCGCTGCGGCACGGGTCGATTTCCGCCGAGAGGCGCTGGCGCGGTCCGAACGGCTCTTCGCCAAGCAAACGGTCACCGAGGCCTCGGTCGAGGACAAGCGCATTGAGCTGACCCTGAGCGAGATGGCGCTGGAGGAGGCCCAGGTGGCGCGGGAACTGGCGCAGATCGAGCGCCGGATGGCGAGCGCGCTGCTCGACCGGCGCACGATCTCGAGCCCGGCGGACGGCATCGTGCTCTCGGTCGAGGCGGCGCCGGGCGAATACGCCTCGGACACCGAGGAGATGATGGTGCTGGCGGTGATGGACCCGCTGCTGGTCGAGGTCTTCGTGCCGCTCGATTATTTTGACCGCATCGCGGTGGGCGATAGCTACGAGGTCGCGCAGGTGGCGCCGCTCGACGGTCGCTTCGAAGCCACCGTGCGGACCGTGGATCGCGTGTTCGACGCCGCCTCGGGCACGTTCGGGGTCCAGCTCGAAATGGCCAATCCCGGCACCGAGATCCCCGCCGGGATACGCTGCACCGTCGACTTCGATCAGGCCTCGCACTGACGACAGTGCCCGGCCGAAGCAGCCGCGGTCGGGGCCGGCGCGTCAGGACAGGCGGCGGCTGAGGAACAGGACCACGATGCCGAGCGCCATCAGCAGCGCGGCGAGCAGCAGGGCCAAGGTGTAACTGCCCGTGACGCTGCGCAGCGCGCCCGTGACCAGCGGTCCGCCGACCTGCCCGATGCCATACATCAGCGTCATGCGCGCCATGGCCCGGCCCGGCTCGGCTGCGCGGATGCCGGCCTCGGCGAGCGATAGCGAGACGATGGCGATGAAGGTGCCTCCGAACAGCGCGGCAGAGAGAAGCGCCAGGGACTCTGCCATCGGGACCGCGAGCATCGCGAGTGCGACGATCTGCACCACGTAGCAGCCGGTCAGCGTGAGATGCGCGCCGAAGCGCCGGGCGAAGGCGGAGCCCGCTATGGCGCCGGCGCTACAGGCCAGACCGAGCAGGATCCAGAACATGTTGCTGCCGAGGATCGAGACATAGAAGGTCGCGCCGACCGCGTAGCCCCATCCCGCGGTCAGGTAGGCGAGGCCGAAGAGCCAGAACCACGCGGCCGAGGAGGCAGGGCGTGTCGGCTGCCCGGGGCCGCCGGCTCGGGTGGGCGCGGGGCGCGGCGCCGGGGCGGGGACGAGCAGCCAGCAGGCCGGCGCCAGCACCAGCGCCAGTGCGCCGAAGGCGAGCCACTGGCCGTCCCAGCGCAGTTGGGGGATCATCAGCGCCACCACGCCGCTCAGGGAGATCCCGAGGCCCAGCCCGGCGAAATGGGGCGCCAGATCGCGCGAGCCGCCGCGCGCGGTCAGCCAGCCAAGGAGGAACTCGCTGGCAAGCAGCATCCCGGCGGCGCCGCTGGCCCCGGCGAGAAAGCGCGAGATGGCCCAGAGGATACTGTTCTCGGCGATCGCCATGGTGAAGCAGGTCAGCACCGCCAGCACGATCCCGGCCCGATACAGCGCCCAGCGGGTCGCGGGCGCCCGGACGAGGCTCAGCAGCAGCGTTGCGGCGAGGTAACCGGCATAGATCGCACCGCCGAGCAGCCCGCCGGTCACAGGCGACAGCGCCGTCTGGTCGAGCATCACCGGCAGCAGCGGGGTGAAGGAAAACCGCGCGATGCCGATGGTCAGCAATTGCGCGGCGATGCCGCCCGCGAAAACCATCGCCACGGTGCGTCGGCGCCCGCTGCCCGTCATTGCCTGTTCCATGCCACCACCTTCGGTTCAGCGAGGCGGCGATCCCGGTCCGGGGCCCCCGCTGTTGCCATCACGCCGATGCATGACACCCCGGGCCGCAATTGGCGAGGTCGGAACCGCGCCTTTCACGATGCGGTGGCGCATCTGATGCGGTCTCCGGCAACAAGCAGGCCCTGCGTCGCTCGAGAAGGCGCAGTCTGCCTGCGACGCCCGCATGAAGTCTCAGGACCTTGCTTCGGCGCCCTCTTGCGGGTCGCCCGTGGGCTCGAGGCGGCGGGCCTCATCCACGGCCAACTCGGCCATCTTGATGATGGCCTCCCGGCTCGAGGCAGCGGCGATGAAGCGCGCCTTGTGACAGAACTTGGCGCCGGGCACGCCCGAGACCTGCTCGAGCTCGGCGCCGGACAGGCCGGCCCAGGCCGCAGGCAGATCGGCCCGCTGCTCGAACCCCTGCTCGTGCTTGCGGATGCCGCCAAGGGTCCACTCGCCGGCGCTTCGCGGGGTCACCACGAAGAGGAGGTGGTCGGCGCCCGCCTCGATCACTGCGGGCCGGAAGGGCATCCCCGTCGGCAGCTCGAGGATCGGGCTGTCGCCGGCGGCCCGAATGGCCTCGGCGGCCAGCACCTCGGCACGCAGCTTGGCGGCACTGCGGCCGATTCGGGCCTCGACGAACTGCCGCGCGATCCCGACCGCGGCATGGAAGGCGCGGGTCTCGCTCTCGGGGTCGGTGTCGTCGAAGACGGGCTTCAGCGTTTCGATCAGGCCGGGCAGGGTCATCGACGACAGCGGACCTGCCTCGGACAGGCTCACCGTGCCGTTGTCGACCTGATCGACCGGCAGCACGAAGCTGCGGTCAAAGGAGGCGTGCACCGTCTCGAGATGCGCTTCGGGAATCTCGAAGCTCTTCAGGAAGTCGATTCCAAAGTGCTTCCAGACGAGCCCGAAGGAGCTGTAGGGGGTGTCGTCCTCACGCAGCGGGCTTTCGCGCTGGTGGTGATCGAAGATCCCGGCATCGGGGTCGTAGGCCCCGCCGACATCGTAGATCAGCCTGCCGTCTGCGGGCGTGATCCACTCGGAGGACCGGCTGCGGACGACCTCGGCCTCGGGGTAGAGGCGGGTTAGGATGACGGTCGACAGCACTTCATCCGCATGGAAGCCGCCGGAATGGGTAACGAGGGTGCTGATGGCCATCTGGGTCGTCCTGCTGCTGGGAATGCCCGCCCCCTATGGCATCGCTTGCGGGGCCGCAAGATGCGACCCGGCCAAGGCCCGCCCGCGCAACCGCTCTGGCAGGGGGCGAGCTTGCCCCGGCTCCGGCAGGAGGCCCGGTCTCAGGTGTCGCCTTCAGCGGCCTCGGCCCTGTCGGGGGCGGTGTGCCCCGCGCCGCCATGGCGCCCGGAAAGCTTCTCGCGTCCCGTCTGCAGCGCGACGTAGAGGATCGGCGTGAGGATGACGCCAAACGTGCTGGCAAACGCCATGCCGCCGAACACCGCGATGCCGATGGCCTGCTGGCTTCCCGCCCCGGCGCCCGAGGCGATCACCAGCGGCACCACGCCCAGCAGGAAGGACAGCGCCGTCATCATGACGGCGCGGAAGCGCAGCCGTGCCGCCTCGGTGCCGGCGTCGAAGATCGATCTGCCCGAGGCCCGCAGATGCATGGCGTACTCGACGATCAGGATGGCGTTCTTGGCGCCGAGCCCGATCAGCATGATCATCCCGATCTGGGTGTAGAGGTTGACGTCGCGCCCGGCGATCAGCACGGCGACATAGGCGCCCAGCAGGGCGAGCGGCACGGTGAGCAGGATCGCCAGCGGCATCGTCCAGCTCTCGTACTGGGCGACCAGGAAAAGATAGGCGAAGATCACCGCCAGCCCGAGGATGATCACCACGATGCCGCCCGACTCCTGCTCTTGCAGGGCCGAGCCGGTCCATTCGAAGCTGTAGCCCGGTGGCAGGGTCTCGGCCGCGACCTGCTCGAGCAGGGCGATCGCTTCCCCGGTCGAGGTGCCCGGGCTGGTGTTCGCGGTCAGCGCGGCAGAGCGGTAGAGGTTGTAGCGCGGCAGGTTCATCGGTCCGACGGTGTTCTCCACCGTGACCAGCGTGCGCAGCGGCACCATCTCTCCGGCCTGCGAGCGCACATAGAGATTGGCGATGTCGTCGGCGGTGTCGCGGAATTCGCCCTCGGCCTGGATCTTTACCTGATAAACTCGCCCGAATAGGTTGAAATCGTTGACATAGATCGACCCGAGATAGGCCTGAAGCGCGGTGAAGACCTCGGAGACGTTGACCCCGAGCGCCTTGGCGCGCTCGCGGTCGAGATCGACGAAGAGCTGCGGCACGTTGGCCCGGAAGGTGGTGTAGCTGCGGGCGATCTCGTCGCGCTGGTTGGCGGCGAAGATCATCGACTTGACCACCGCGTCAAGCTCCTGCGGCGTGCCGGCGCCGGTCTGCTGGATCTGCATCGTGACGCCGTCGCCGCTGCCGAGGCCGGGGATCGGCGGCGGGCTGAAGGTGATGATCGAGGCGCTGGGGATCTGCTGCAGGCGCTGCTCGACCCGGCCGCGGATCGCCTCGGCGTGCAGCTCGGGATCGCTGCGTTCGTCCCACGGGTCGAGCACCACGGCGAGGAAGGCGCCGTTGGCGGCGGCCCCGCCGGAGAGGATCGAGAAACCGTTCACGGTGACGTATTCCTTGACGCCCGGCGTGTCGGCGATGATCTCGCCGACCTCGCGCGCGACCGCCTCGGTGCGCGCCAGTGTTGCCGCGTCTGGCAGCTGGATGTCGATGGCGAAGGTGCCCTGATCCTCGTTCGGGATGAATCCGGTCGGTGCGATCCGCGACAGCCCGCCGAGCCCGAACAGCACCACGCCGACAAGGACGATCCCGATGATCGACACCCGCGCGAGCCGCGACACGATCCCGACATAGCCGTTGCGGGTGACCGAGATCGCGCCCTCGAAGACGCGCAGCAGGCCACGCGGCTCGCCCTTGCGGGGCTTCAGGATCAGGCTGCAGAGCGCCGGCGACAGGGTCAGTGCGTTGAGCGAGGAGATCAGCACCGCGCCGGAGATGGTGATCGCGAACTCGCTGTAGAGCCGCCCGGTGATGCCGGGCATGAAGGTCACCGGCACGAAGACTGCCAGCAGCACCAGCGTGGTGGCGATCACCGGCGCGGTGACCTCGCGCATGGCCCGCCGGGTCGCCTCTTTCGGGGCAAGCCCCTCGGCGATCAGGCGCTCGGTGTTCTCGACCACGACGATGGCGTCGTCGACCACGATGCCGATCGCCAGCACGAGGGCAAACAGCGAGATCGTGTTGAGGCTCATCCCCGCCGCCTGCATCACCGCGAAGGCGCCGATCAGCGAGACCGGGATGGCGACCGCCGGTATCAGCGTCGCGCGCCAGCTGCCGAGGAAGATGTAGACCACCGCGAGCACCAGCACGAGCGCGAGCAGCAGCGTCTGGATTACGTCGTCGATCGAACTCTCGATGAAGTCGGTGTTGTTGTAGGTCACCGCGTAATCCATGCCCTCGGGCAGGTTGGCGGCGAGGCGGTCGATGGTCGAGATGACCCCCTCTGATACCGCCACGGCGTTGGCGCCCGGCGCCTGGTAGACCCCGATGACCGATGACGGGACGCCATTGAAGGAGCCGGAATAGGTATAGAACTGCGAGCCCAGCTCGACCCGGGCGACATCGCCCACGGTCACCTGCGCGCCGTCGCGGCCCGTGCGCAGCACGATCTGCTCGAACTCTTCCGGTGCGTCGAGAAGGCCCTGCGCGGTGACGGTATAGGTCAGCTGCGGATCGTCTCCGCCCGGAGGTCCGCCCACTGTCCCCGCGGGGACAATGGCGTTCTGATCCTGGATCGCGGCGACGAAATCGCTCGGCGTCATGCCAAGCGCGGCAAGGCGCTCGGGATCCATCCAGATCCGCATCGCGTATTTCAGGTCGGTCAGGACGTCGGCCCGGCCGACGCCAGGCACTCTTGCCAGCGGATCGCGGAGGTTGATGTTGGCATAGTTGGACAGGAACAGCTCGTCATAGCTGCCGTCCTCGGAATAGAGCGCGACCATCAGCAGCATGTTGCTGCTCGACTTGCTGGTCGAGACACCGTTGCGCACCACGTCGGCCGGCAGCTTGCTGTTGGCCTGCGAGACCCGGTTCTGCACGTTGACGGTGGCGATGTCGGGGTCGGTGCCGACCGCGAATGTCACGGTCATGGTGTAGAGGCCGGAATCTGCGCTGCTCGAGGACATGTACATCATGTCGTCGACGCCGTTGATCTGCTCCTCCAGCGGCGCCGCGACCGACTCTTCCACGGTGGTCGCACTGGCGCCCAGGAAGGCGGTGGAGACGTTGACCTCGGGGGGCGTGATGTCGGGGAACTTCTCGACCGGCAGGGTGAGGTAGGAGATCAGGCCAAAGAGCGAGATCACCAGCGAGATGACGAGGGCGAATTTCGGGCGGTCGATGAAGAACGACGAGAACACGGGCCTACTCCTCCGTCGCTGCGGCTCCGGCCGGCGCGGCCGCCGGGACCGGTTCGACCGGCTGGCCGATGCGCACCCGCTGCAGGCCCTCGACGATCACCTGCTCGCCTGCCTCGGCCCCCGAGAGCACCACCACGTCGGCGCCGAGATTGTCGCCCAGCTGCACGTAGCGCTGCTCGACAAGATCGTCCTCGCCAACCACAAGCACGTAGCTGCCCTGCTGGTCCTGTTGCAGCGCTGCCTGTGGCAGGATGTTTCGGATCTCGGGGTCGCGCCGGCCGATCTCGACATTGACGAACATGCCGGGCACCAGCGTCTCGGAGGCGTTGGCGAACTCTGCCCGCAGGTCGATCGTGCCAGTGGCCGGATCGACGCGGTTGTCGACGAAGACCAGCCGACCGTCTTCGTCCAGCATCCGCTCGTTGGGCAGTTGTACGCGCACCAGCACCGCCTCGCCGGTGCCTGCGTCGCGGGGGTTGCCGCCGCCGGCCCAGTCGATCAGTGCGACGAGATCGCGTTCCGACAGCCCGAAATTGACATAGATCGGAGACATCCGGGTGATGTTGGTGAGCGTCCCGCTGGCCGGCCCGACGACCTCGCCCTGGCTGAACTCGATGCGTCCGATGCGGCCATCGAAGGGTGCTTTCATCTCGGTATAGCCAAGACGGATCTCGGCCTCCTGCCGGCGCGCCTCTGCCGCCTGAAGCCGGGCCTCGGCGGTGGCGCGTTGGGCCACGGAGGCGTCGTAGTCGGCCTGAGAGATGGTGTCCCGCTCGAGCAGCTGGGTGTTGCGCGCCAAATCGACCGCGGCAAGCTCCAGCGCCGCCTCGGCCTCGGCGACCGAGGCCTCGGCCTGTGCCAGCGCGGCCTCGTAGGGCGCAGGTTCGATCTTGAAGAGCGTGTCGCCTTCGCTGACGCGCTCGCCCTCTCGGACCCGGCGCTCTTCGAGGAACCCTTCGACACGGGCGCGTAGGTCGGTGGTGTCGACTGCCTCTGCCCGGCCGATGAAGCGTTCCGTCTCGACGACGTCGCGCGAGGTGACCTCGGTCACGACCACGGAAGGCAGCGCCCCGGATTGCGCGCCACCCTCGGCGTCCTCCTCGTTGCAGGCGGAAAGTGCGATCGCCGTAAACATGGCGAGACCGAAATGAAAAATACTGCGTCCGAAACGAGGCATATGCTGTTCAATCTCTATCTTGGACTCACGAAGAGACAATATGTCTTAGGTTAACAGCACTTTTTCGCGTTCTGCACCTGTCAATCGACGCACTGGCAGGCGAATGGTCGCAGGTTGCCGCTATCAGGGCGCCTTAGGTCTTCTCTGGACGCGAGTTTTTCCGGTCTCTGCCGTGCCTGAAATGCCAGCGTCTCCCGGAGGAGACGATGCGTCGCGCAACGCGGCGCGCGCCGTTACGCACCGCGCCGGCGGCACGCCGACACCCCCCCCCCCGTCCCGGGGGCGATGCGGCGGTCCCATCCTGGCCCGGGAGGGGGCATTCGCTGCCGCGATGCGGCATCGTGAAATAAATTTCAGGCCTCAGGATTTATTGACAGCAGCGGTGCCGGTCCGCATCCTGAGCCCATCAGACACCGGCCCCGCCATAGGAGAGAGCGGGCCCGGATCAGGGAGGACATCCGATGAAGACCAATTTCCTTGCGGCGGCAGCCGCCTCTTTTGTCGTGGCCGGTGCTTCGGTCGCCAGCGCACAGGACGCCGACGCGCCCTGGGAACAGAGCCCGTTCCGCTGCGAGCCGGGCGAGACCTACGTGATGAACGTGATGGTGTCGGGCGTGGAATACTGGTTCCCGGTCTACGAGATGTTCAAGCAGGCGGCGCACCAGTTCGGTTGCGAGGCGGATTACACCGGCACGCCGGAATATGACGTCAACAAGCAGATCGCCACCTTCGAACAGGCGCTGGCCAAGCAGCCTGCCGGCATCCTGCTGCACCCGATGAACCCCGATCCCTTCGTCGAGCCGATCAACCGTGCGACCGAGGCGGGCACCGCCGTCGTCACCTTCGCCGCCGACAGCCCCAACTCGAAGCGCGTGTCCTACGTCACCTCCGACAACGCCCGCGAGGGCCGCGTGGCCGCGCAGCAGGTCGCCGAGGACATGGGCGGCAGCGGCCAGTACGCGGTGCTCGAGAACCCCGGTCAGGACAACCACGACCGCCGCGTCGCCGCCTTCATCGAGGAGATGGAGGACAACTACCCCGACATGGAGCTGGTGGGTCGCGCCTCGACCGGTCAGGACCCGAACAAGGCCTATCAGGCGGTGCTCTCGCTGGCTCAGGCCAACCCGGAACTGGGCGCGGTCTTCATGCCCGAGGCCTCGTCCGCGATGGGCGCCGCACAGGCCGCCAAGGAAGCCGGCGGCGACATCCGCGTCATGTCGGTGGACGTGAACGCCAGCGTTCTGGACATGATCCAGGCGGGAGAAATGTTCGGCGCGATCAACCCCAACCAGGGCACGCAGGGATATTACGGCTTCCTGCTGCTGTGGCTCGCCAAGCACCCCGAGCTGATCGACCCGATGAACGACCACGCCGAGGCGGGCTTCAACCCGATGGGCATTCCGGTGCTCGACAACGGTTACTCGGTGGTGACGCAGGAGAACGCCGAGAGCTTCTACTGGGACAAGTACCTCAAGAAGCGCGGCACGCGCGGCATCGAGGGCTGATCCTCATCCGATCCCGCGCCCGCCCGGTTCGAGGGCGGGCCTCCTCCCGGCGGATCGCCTTCGCGCGATCCGCCGCCCACTCCCCGCATATCCGGAGGCCACCATGCCGCCCCTTTTGCAACTCAACAGGATCGCGAAGAGCTTCGGCCCGGTGAAGGCGCTGCGCGACGTGTCCTTCGAGCTGCGCGCCGGAGAGATCCACGCCCTCGCGGGCGAGAACGGCGCAGGCAAGTCGACCACGATGAAGATCGTCGATGGCATCCTGCAACCGGACGCCGGAGAGATCCGCGTCGACGGCGAGCGTCGCCGCATCCGCTCTCCGCTGGAGGCGCAGGCGCTCGGGATCGGCTTCGTGCATCAGGAGATCGCGCTCTGCCCCGACGTGAGCGTGGCCGAGAACATCTTCATGAGCGCCACCGCCACGCAGCGCGGCCTGATGAACTTCGCCGCGCTGGAGCGCAAGGCGAAGGCGGTGCTGGCGGAACTTTGCGACGTCGATCCTGCCGCAACGGTCGGGAGCCTGAGCATCTCGAACCAACAGCTGGTCGAGATCGCCAAGGCGCTGACGCTGGATGCGCGCATCCTCATTCTCGACGAGCCGACTTCGGCTCTGACCGAGACCGAGACGGAAAAACTGTTCCGCATCGTGCACCGACTGCGCGAGCGGGGGCTTGGCATCATCCACATCTCGCACCGCATGGCCGAGATCTTCGAACATTGCGACCGCGTCACGGTGTTCCGCGATGGCGAATATGTCACTTGCCTCGACATCCCCGAGACCACCCCGCAGGAGGTGGTGAACAACATGGTCGGGCGCGAGATCTCACATCTTTACCCGGCCAAGGCCACGCAGGCGCCGGGCAAGCCGCTGCTCGAGGTCGAGGGTGTGTCCTGTGACGTGCTCAGCGATGTGTCGCTGACGCTGCGCGAGGGCGAGATCCTGGGGCTCGGCGGTCTCATCGGAGCGGGCCGGTCCGAGCTCGCCAAGGCGATTTGCGGGCTGCGGCGCAGCAGCAAGACCGTGCGCTTGATGGGAGAGCCGGTCGACATTCCCGATTTCTCCGCCGCGCTCGAGCGCGGCATGGTCTACGTCTCCGAGGACCGCAAGGGCGAGGGACTGTTCCTCGACATGCCGATCTCGCAGAACGTCTCGTCGCTGCGCCTGAGCCAGGTGACAAAGGGCGGGCTGGTGGACCGCGCGGCGGAAACCGCGCAGGCCGAGACGCTGGGCCGCCGGCTGCGGCTGAAGGCGGGCAAGCCCGAGGACCCTCCAAGCACCCTGTCGGGCGGCAACCAGCAGAAGGTTGCGCTGGCGCGGATGCTGTCGGTGAACCCGAAGGTGGTGTTCCTCGACGAGCCGACACGCGGCGTCGATGTTGGCGCCAAATCCGAGATCCACGCCATCCTGCGCGAGCTTTGCGAACAGGGAGTCGGCGTCGTGGTGATCTCGTCCGAACTGCCCGAGCTGATCGGGCTCAGCGACCGCATCGTCGTCCTGCACGAGGGCGAGATCACCGGCGAGCTGGGCGCTGACGAGATGACCGAAGAGGCGATCATCCACCTTGCCTCGGGCCTGCACATTCAAGGAGACGCAGCATGAGCGAGACCAGCCTTCCCGGCGGCATGACCGAGACCCGCGCCCCCGGCGCCCTGCGCAAGCTTGCCGGCATGCGCGAGATGGGGCTGCTGTGCATCATCCTCGCGCTTTGCATCGTGATGAGCTTTGCCAGCCCGTATTTTCTCACATGGTCGAATTTCCGCACCATCTTCCTGAGCTTCTCGATCGAGGGGATCGTTGTGATCGGGATGACGGTGCTGCTGATCGTCGGCGGGCTCGACCTGTCGGTGGGCTCGGTGGTCTGCCTTGCGATGGTGGTCGCGGGCAAGCTGTTCCTGCTGGGCGTCGACCCGTGGCTGGCCTCGGCCGCCGGGGTCGGCGCGGCGGCGGCGGTGGGTGCTGCGATGGGACTCTTCGTGGTCCGGGTCGGTCTGTCGCATTTCATCGCGTCGCTGGCGGCCATGGTGATCGTGCGCGGCCTGTGCCTGCTCATCACCAAGGGCACGCCGCTGTCGCTGTTCTCCCTGCCCCCCGAGTTCAAGTTCGTGGGCCAGGGCAGCCTTGGCGGGCTGCCGGTGGTGGTGCTGATCTTCGTGGTGCTGGCGGTGGTCTTCGACTTCCTGCTGCGCCGGTCGGCGAAATTTCGGACGATCTTCTACACCGGCTCGAACGAGAAGGCCGCCGAGTATTCCGGCATCCGCACCAAGCGCGTGATCTTCTGGGTGACCGTGCTGTGCTCGACGCTCACGGGTCTGGCGGGCGTGATCTTCATGGCGCGCTTCGGCTCGGCCACGCCGCAGTTCGGCGTCGGCATGGAGCTCAACGTCATCGCCGCGGCGGTGATCGGGGGCGCCTCGCTCAAGGGCGGGCAGGGCTCGATCTTCGGCGCGGTTCTGGGGGTGGCGCTGCTGTCGCTGGTGACGTCCTCGCTGATCCTGCTCGACGTGAGCGTCTACATGCAGGACATGATCAAGGGCTTCATCTTGCTCGCGGCGGTCAGCTTCGATCACCTGATGAACAAGCGCGGAAAGCGGGGCTGATCATGGACCAGCTTCAGGACATCGCGCAGGTGCGCCGGATCTACACCGCGCTGACGCTGCACTACGTCGACGGTCTGACCCAGGCTCAGGTGGCAGAGCGGATGGGGCAGAGCCATTCCACCGTGAACCGGATGATCAAGGCGGGCCACGACATGGGCATGGTCGAGATCACCATCCGCTCGCCGTTTCAGGATCATCTCGCGCTGGAGCGCGAGCTGGCCGAGGTCTCGGGCCTGCGCGAGGTGGTGATCGAGACCACCGCGTCCGACAACCCCGAGGCCGTGCTGACCCGGGTCGGCATCACCGCCGCCGAGTTGCTGGCGAGCAAGCTCAAGCCCGGCATGACGGTCTGCCTGACGGGCGGCAAGGGTGTCAGCGCCTGCGTCGCCGGCCTGCGCCAGGTGATGCCGCTGCGCGGCATGACCGCGGTGCCCGCGACGGGCCTCGTGCAGGGCAAGCACTACACCGACGTCAACCACGCCGCCGCCACGCTGGCGCGGGCCTTCGGCGGCGAGGCGGTGCAGATGCTCTCGCCGATGTTCGCCGAGACCGAGGAACAGCACGCGATGATCACCGGCATGAAGACGGTGAGCCGGGTGATGGAGGCGGCGCGGGCCGCCGACGTGGCGCTCGTCGGCATCGGCGGGCTGCGCGAGAAGGCGACCTCGTATTTCGATCTGCACCGCGACGTGCCGGCCGAGGAAGAGGCGCTCTACGCTTCGGGCGCCGTGGCGGAGCTGATGGCGCATGTGCTCGATGCCCAGGGCACGGTGACCGGCTACGTGCGCAACCGGCTGGTCGTGGCGATCTCTCCGGACGATCTGGCCAAGGTGCCGATCAGCATCGGCGTCGCCGCCGGGCAGGAGAAGGCCGAGGCCATCTGCGCCGTCGTGCGCGGCGGCTACATCAACACGCTCGTCACCGACGAGGCCACCGCCAGGCTCGTGCTGGCGCGCCTGAAGGAGGCCGCATGACCCTGCAAATCGTTCCCCCCACGACCCGTGCCGCGCGGCTCGATGCGATGGACGGTGCCGCGCCGAAGGTGCTGGTCATCGGGGGCGGCATCAACGGCGCCTCGGTCTACAGGGAGCTGGCGCTGAACGGCGTGCCGGTGATGCTGGCCGAGAAATCAGATTTCTGCGCGGGGGCCTCCTCGGCGCTGTCGCGTATGGTCCATGGCGGTCTGCGCTATCTCGAGAACGGCGAGTTCGATCTGGTGCGCGAGGCGCTGGACGAGCGCAACCGCCTGCTGAAGAACGCGCCGCATCTCGTGAGCCCGCTGCGCACCATTGTGCCGATCGACAGCTGGGTGTCGGGCGCGCTGAACGCGCCGCTGAAATTCGTCGGCCTGTCGAAGGCGCCCTCGCGGCGCGGCGCCCTCCCGGTGAAGCTGGGGCTGTCCTTCTACGACCTCTACACCCGTGGCAAGGGTGGGCTGCCGCGCCACGCATTCTGGTCCTCGGACAAGGCCAAGGCGCGGTTTCCCTTCCGACCCGACGTGCGCTGCGCTGCCACCTATTACGACGGTCAGGTCAGCCACCCCGAGCGCGTGGTGACCGAGATCTTCGAAGACGTGGCGCGCAGCGGCGCCGATGCGGTGGCGCTCAACCATCTCGAGGTCACGCGTGTGGGGACAGAGGTCGCGCTGACCGACCGCATCGGCGGGCGCGAAATCACCCTGCGCCCCGAGATCGTCGTCAACGCCACCGGAGCCTGGATCGACCGCACCAATGCGCGCGCCGGCACCACCGGTGAGATGGTGCAGGGCACCAAGGGCGCGCACCTAGTGCTCGACCATCCCGAACTGCGCGACATGCTTGGCGACGACATGGTCTATTACGAGAATGTCGACGGGCGCATCTGCATCATGTTCGGCCTGCACGGGAAGGTGCTGATCGGCTCGACCGACATCAAGGTGCCGGACCCCGACAAGGTGCGCTGCGAAGCGGACGAGCGGGCGTATATCCTCGAAGGCATGTCCTGGGTGCTGCCCGGCGTGACGGTGCGGCCCGAGCAGGTGCTGCACGTCTTTGCCGGGGTGCGGCCGCTGCCGGTGAGCGGGGCCGGCACCACCGGGCAGATCCCGCGCGGGCATTTCAACCGCTGGACCGAGGGCGCGTTGCCGGTGCTGAGCATGATCGGCGGCAAGTGGACCACCTTCCGCGCCTTTGGTGAACTGGCGGCGGATGACGTGATGACGCGGCTCGGAATGGCGCGCACGAGCGGAACGCAGGAGCTCGCCATAGGCGGCGGTGCCGATTTTCCGGAGGACCGCACCGCGTGGTGCGCCGAGGTCGCGGCGGTTTCGGGGCTGGCTCAGGCGCGCGTCGCGACGTTGCTCGAGCGCTATGGTACGCTGGCGAAGGCGCTTGCGCAGGCCTTCGCGGGTGAGCGGATGCTGCCCGGTCTGCCGGGCTATTCCGAGGCCGAGATCGACTACCTGATCGCTCAAGAGCAGGTCGAAACACTGGCCGATCTGGCGCTGCGCCGCACGGTGGTGGCGCTGGCAGGCGGGCTCGACGCGGCGGCGCTCGAGACGCTGGCCGACCGGCTGGCGGCGGCGAAGGGCTGGAGCCCGACCCGCCGGGAGGAGGAGTTGCACGGCTTCCGCGTGAAGCTGGCAACGGATCACGGGGCCGATCCCGAAAGGATCGGCCTGCATCGCAAAGGGGAGGTTGCGGCGCAATGACAGGGTATCTCATCGGCGTGGACGCCGGAAACACCATGGTGAAGGCGGCGCTGTTCGACGCCTGCGGCCAGACGCTCGCCGTCGCCGCGCGCGGCTCCGAGACGCTGCAACCGGCACCGGGCTTTGTCGAACGCTCTCCGGAGGGCTTGTGGCAGGCCGCCTCGGGCGCGATCCGCGATTGTCTCGAGCAGGCCGGGGTGAGCGGCGCGCAGGTGCTGGCGGTCGGGGCTGCGGGCCACGGCAACGGCCTTTACCTGCTGGACCGGGAGGGGCAGGGCCTCGTCGGCATCCAATCGATGGACAACCGGGCCGAGACGCTGGCTTCCGAGATCGCCGCCGCACATGGCGACGAGATCCTGAGCAGGGCGCAATCGCGCCCCTGGCCCGCAATGACCCCGGTGCTGCTGCGCTGGATGGCCGAGAACCGGCCCGAGATCATGGCGCGGGCGCATGTCGCGCTGCTGTGCAAGGACGTGATCGTGCACGGGCTGACCGGTCGCATGGGCTCCGAGGTCTCGGACCTTGCAGGCGCCGGGCTGCTGGCGCTTCCCGCGCTGCAATACGATGATGCGCTGTTGCGGCTCTACGGCATCGAAGGGCAGCGGCATATCCTGCCCGAGCCGGCGCAGAGCGATGCCGTCGTGGGCCATGTCACCGCCGCCGCCGCCGACGCCACCGGCCTCGCCAAAGGCACGCCGGTGGTGGGCGGGCTCTTTGACGTGCTGGCCTCGACGCTGGGGGCGGGAACTTCGCAGCCCGGCGAGGCCTCGATCGTGGCGGGAAGCTGGTCGATCAACCAGGTCTTCGCCCGCGCGCTGCCCGAGAAACCCCGCGCGCTGCTCGCCAGCGTGCTGGGGCGGGACACCTGGGTCAGCTGTGAATGCTCGCCGACCTCGGCGGCGAACCTCGAATGGTTCGTGCAGACCTTCCTCGCGGACGAGGCCAAGGCCACCGGCGAGGACCCGTTCGCGCTGTGCAACCGGCTGGCAGCCGGCTCCGACCCGGAAAGCGACCTGCCGGTGTTCCACCCGTTCCTCTATGCCGGGCCGGTGCCCGGTGCCCGCGGTGGCTTCAGCGCCATGGGCGCGTGGCATTCGCGTGGCGACATGGTGCGTGCGCTCTACGAGGGTGTCGCCTTCGGGCACCGCGCACATTTCGAGATCCTCGACCCGGACCGCGCCTTCCGCACCGCGACACTGTCGGGCGGGGCCGCCAAATCGCAGCTCTGGGCGCAGATCTTTGCCGACACGCTCGGCATGACCCTGCGCCTGTCGGATTGCCTCGAAACCGGCGCGCGGGGCGCGGCCATTGCTGCGGCCATCGGCGCGGGGCTGTTCGACGGCTTCGACGCGGCGACCGGGGCCATGGCCCGGCACACCGAGGAAATCACCCCCGATCCGGCGGCGCAGGCGCAGCTGGACGCGAGATACCGGCGCTGGTGCGCCTACCGCGATGCCCTCGGGGCGGCCTGGGCGCCGCCGCAGGTGCTCGCCTTCGAACCAAGAGAGACACAGGAAAGGACATCACATGGCTGATCTCGACGACATCATCGACGGCAAGGATTTCGGGCTGACGACCCCTGCAAAGAACGATCCGTTCTTCCTAAAGGGCGCGGGCGCCTATGACTGGGGCATGCAGAACCGGCTGGCGCGCATCTTCCGCCCCGACACCGGGCGCACGGTGATGCTGGCCTTCGACCACGGCTATTTCCAGGGCCCGACCACTGGGCTCGAGCGGGTCGACATCAACATCGCGCCGCTGTTCGAGCACGCCGATGTGCTGATGTGCACCCGAGGCATGTTGCGCACCTCGGTGCCTGCTTCGACCCGCAAGCCCATCGTGATGCGCGCCTCGGGCGGCAACTCGATCATGTCCGAGCTGTCGAACGAGACCATCGCCGTCGACATGGAAGACGCGCTGCGGATGAACGTGGCGGCCATGGCGGCGCAGGTCTATATCGGCTCGGAGTTCGAGCATAAGAGCATCACCAACATCATCAACCTGATCGACCGGGGCAATCGCGTCGGGATGCCGACCCTCGCGGTCACCGGCGTCGGCAAGGACATGGCGCGCGATGCGCGCTACTTCGGCCTTGCCACTCGCATCGCCGCCGAGATCGGTTCGCAGTATGTGAAGAGCTACTACGTCGACGAGGGCTTCGAAAAGGTCTGCGCCGGCTGCCCGGTGCCGATCGTCATCGCCGGGGGCAAGAAGATCCCCGAGGCCGAGGCTCTGGAAGTGGCGTTCAAGGCCATTGATCAGGGCGCTGCGGGTGTCGACATGGGGCGCAACATCTTCCGCGCCGGTGATCCGGTGGCGATGATCCAGGCGGTCTCGGCGGTGGTGCACGATCTGCTCCCGGCGGCGCAGGCGTTCGAGATGTACAACGATCTCGCCACGCGCAAGGCGGCGGCATGACGCTGACGCTCGACGAGGCAGACGCGCTGCTGGCGCAGCGCGTCGAGAGCTCCAGACAGCTCGGGGGCAACCCCGAGCTGTCGATGCATGGCGGTGGCAACACCTCGGTTAAGGTGATGCGCGAGGGCCGGCGGGTGTTGCACGTCAAGGGCTCGGGCTGGGATCTGGCGACGATGGAGCCGCAGGGCATGCCTGGCCTCTGGCTCGACCCGCTCTTCGAGGTCAAGGACGGGCCGCGGCTCAGCGATACCGAGATGGTGCGCCTGCTGCGTGCCAACCTGCTCGACCCCGCCGCGCCGAACCCGTCGGTCGAGACGCTGCTGCACGGCTACCTGCCCGCGCGCTTCGTCGATCACGGGCACGCCTCGGCGGTGCTGGCCCTGGCGAGCCGCCCCGAGGCCGAGCAGCGCGAGATGGTTGAGGCGCTCTTCGGCGACAGCATGGTCTTTCTGCCCTACGTCTTTCCGGGGTTCGACCTGTCCATCGAGGGCGCGCGGGCCGCGGCGGCGCAGCCGCAGGCCACCGGCATGTGGCTGGCACAGCACGGGCTTTTCACATGGGGCGACACGGCGGACGAGAGCCTTGGCCGGTTCCGCGATGCCGTGGCCGTCTGCGAGGCGCATCTTGCCGCCCGCGGCGCCGCGCTGATGCCGCCAACCGCGCGCGAGGGCAACGCGGTGCTCGAGGCGCTGCGGCCGCATCTGCGCAGCGCGTTGCCGGGCTTTGCCGAGCATGACCTGCGCGGGGCCGAACCGCTGGCCCGTCTCTCGGGGCAGGACGGCATGGCCGAGGCCGTCAGCCGCGGCACCGTGACGCCGGATCATGTCATCCGCATCAAGCCCTGGCCGATGGTGATCCCGGCGGACGCGGATGCGGGCACCGTCGCGAAGGCCGCCGAGGCTTTCGCCGCGTCCTATACCCGTTATTTCGAGGCGCACACGGACGGCAGCCTGACGATGCTCGATAGGTCTCCGCGCGTGGTCTTTGTTCCCGGTGCCGGGGTGATCGGCCTCGGGCGCAACAAGACCGAGGCGCGGATCAACGCGGATCTGGCCGAGCAGAACCTGCGCGTTGCGGCGTCTGCCGAGGCGCTTGGCGGCTACCAGCCGCTGCCTCGGCACGAGCAGTTCCGCATCGAATACTGGGAGTTGGAGCAGGCCAAGCTGCGAAAGTAGAGGCAGACCGGGCCGACGGTTGCGAAGGCCCGGTCGATGACCGCCCGGAGCCGGGTGGTCACACCGCCTTGGACTGGTTGACCCGCGCCGACAGCGCCGCGTGATCCTCGACCCGTTCCGAGTAACGGTCCACGAGGTGGTCGCGGATGTCACGGGTCAGGAGGGTGAACCTGACCAGCTCCTCCATCACGTCGACGATACGGTTGTAATAGGGCGAGGGCTTCATCCGTCCGTCCTCGTCGAACTCGTCCCAGGCCTTGGGCACGGAGGACTGGTTGGGAATGGTCAGCAACCGCATCCAGCGCCCGAGGATGCGCAGCTGGTTGACCGTGTTGAACGATTGCGAGCCGCCGCAGACCTGCATCACCGCGAGCGTCTTGCCCTGCGTCGGACGCACCGAGCCAAGCGACAGAGGGATCCAGTCGATCTGGCTTTTCATGATGCCGGTCATCGCGCCGTGGCGTTCAGGCGAGGACCAGACCATGCCCTCGCACCAGCTTACCAGGTCGCGCAGTTCGGCCACCTTGGGGTGATCGGTCGGGGCGCTGTCGGGCGCGGGCAGGTCGCGCGGATCGAAGAGCTGCACCTCGGCGCCGAAGCGGGTCAGGATGCGGGCGGCCTCTTCGGCGGCAAAGCGCGAGAAGCTGCGCTCGCGCAGCGATCCGTAGAGCACCAGGATGCGCGGGGGATGGCTGCTGCGCTCGGACGGAAACAGCGCGTCGGGATCGATGGGTGCGAAGGCGGCATCGGTGATCTGCGGCGTGTCGGTCATGTCGGACTCCTTGGGACGAGGCGCGTGGCAGCGCGGCTCAGGCCGCAGCCCCGGGAAAACGGGCACGCGTGCGGTTGGCGAAGGCCACGAGCGACAGCATCACCGGCACCTCGACCAGCACACCCACCACCGTGGCCAGCGCCGCGCCGGAGTTCAGGCCGAAGAGGCTGATGGCAACCGCGACGGCCAGTTCGAAGAAGTTCGACGTGCCGATCATGGCGCAGGGCGCGGCGATCCGGTGTGGCACCTTCAGCAGGAAGGCCGCGCCATAGGCCAGCGCGAAGATGCCGTAGCTCTGGATCAGGATCGGCACCGCGATCAGGGCGATGATCCCGGGGCGCGAGAGGATGGTGTCGCCCTGCAGGCCGAAGAGGATGGCGACGGTGGCGATCAGGCCGATCATCGACAGCGGCTTGATGCGGGCGGTGAAGGCCGCGATGGCGGCGTCGGACCCGAGCGCGCGGCGCGTCAGCAGCCCCGCCACCAGAGGCAACACCACGTAGAGCACCGTGGCCAGCACCAGCGTGTCCCACGGCACCGCGATCTCGGTCACCCCGAGGAGCAGCGCCACGATCGGCGCGAAGGCCACCACCATGATCAGGTCGTTCACCGAGACCTGCACCAGCGTGTAGGTGGCATCGCCGCGGGTCAGCTGGCTCCAGACGAAGACCATCGCGGTGCAGGGCGCGGCCCCGAGGAGGATCAGCCCGGCGATGTATTGCGCGGCATCTTCGGGGGCGATCCACGGCGCGAAGAGGTGATCGAAGAACAGCACCGCGAGAAAGGCCATGGTGAAGGGCTTGATCAGCCAGTTGACGACCAGCGTGACCATGAGCCCCTTGGGCTGTCGCGCGACCCCGGCCACGGCGCCGAAATCGACGCTGACCATCATCGGATAGACCATCGCCCAGATCAGCACCGCCACGACGAGGTTGATCGAGGCGACCTCGGCCGCCGCGATGGCGTTGACCAGCCCCGGCGCCGCCGTGCCGATGGCGAGGCCCGCGGCCATCGCTATCGCAACCCAGACCGTCAGAAGGCGTTCGAAGCGGCCCATCGGGGCGGGGGCGGACGTGTCGGACATGGAGCCTCCGGGGCTTTGATGAATTCGTCATTTCGCGCATTCACGAATTGATTGACGGATAGGTCAGACGTGGCTCGCTTGTCAACATTCCTCATTTCGCGTAATGACGAATTATGGAACAGACCGCCGCCATCGACGCCTTCAGCGCGCTTGCCCATGACACCCGGCTTAGGATTTTCCGGCTCCTTGTCCAGCGCGGCCCCGGGGGCACGCCGGCGATGGAAATCGGGCGGCTGCTGGACATCAAGCCCTCGACCCTGTCGGGCCATCTGGCCGCGCTGAAGCGCGCCGGGCTGGTCAGCAGCGAACGCCAGCACCGCGAAATCCAGTACGCGCCGCGCCTGGACGCGGTGAACGGGCTGGTGCGGTTCCTGCTCGAGGATTGCTGTGGCGGCGACGAAGGCGCCTGCTCGGGGATCGGTCTGACGGGGCAGGGCTGCAAGACGGCATAGGGCAAGGCCTTTGGGCCACGTCCCTCCGCGGTCAGTCGGCTGTCCAGCCGCCATCCACCATCAGCGACGTGCCTGTCACGAGGGCCGAGGCGTCGGAGCTCAGGTAGACCACGGCGCCCATGATGTCCTCGATCTCGCCGCTGCGGCCGAGCTTGATCTTGTCCTTAATCCACGCCCACCGAGGCCTGGTAGGTGTCGGGGGAACTGGCGTTCACGACCGGCGCCAGCGATCCGAAGGCTCAGTCCTCGGCGTGCTCCGTGGCGCTGATCCAGTCGAGAAACGTTTTCGCGGGGTGCGACGGTCGGCGCGCGCCGGTCACGAAGTAGGATGTCCCGAGATCGAGCTCGCCCCCGGGCCACATGCGCAGCGCGCCGTCGCGCACCGCGCCGCTGGCAATCGAGCGCCAGCCAAGCATCACGCCGCGCCCGTCCAGTACCGCCTGCGCCGCCTGCACGTAGTTGTTGAAGGTCTGCCCCGAGAGCCGGCTGCGCGCGATGACGCGGGCGCGCAGGTAGTCCTCCCAGCCGGCCCAGTGCTGGTTGTGCGGGCTGCGCACGTGGATCAGCGGCGCCCCGTCGAGCCCGGTGCCCTCGGCCTCGAGGCGGTCCAGCAGGGCGGGCGCGGCGACCGGACAGACGCGCTCGTCGAAGAGCTTCTGCGTCGTGCCCTCGCGCCAGCCTCCGGTGCCGTAGCGGATGGCGATGTCGATGCCCGGCGAAAGGTGCGGCAGGTCCGTCGCCGGAGCCTGCACGTTCACCGTGATCTCGGGGTGGCTTGCATAGAACTGCGGCAGCCGCGGCATCAGCCAGTAGGTCGCCATGCCGAGCGTGCAGGACACCATGACCTGCGCGCCGTCCTGGCCGCTGAGCGCGCGGATGTCCTCGAGCGCCGCCGAGATCTGCCCAAGCCCGTCGCGTACCGCCCGGGACAGGAGCTCGCCCGCCTCGGTCAGTTGCGCGGGCCGGGTGGCGCGGTCGAACAGCGTCGTGCCGACATGCTCCTCCAGCGCCTTCAGGGCCTGGCTGACCGCCGGCTGGGTGACGTTGAGCCGCGCCGCCGCCAGCCGCATCGAGCCATGACGCGCGACGGCCTCGAAGGTGGTGAGCAGGCGCAGCGGTGGAAATCGCTCCATTAGATTAACCCCGGGATTAAGTTAGCTTCACGCTAATCCGCCTGTTGGCCAAAAGGAAGACGTGGAATGCTTCTTTGCAGAATCCTCCCCAATTCACGCCAACACATCGAGAACACGCATGAATGTCATGACCTCCCCCGTGGCTGCCCCGGTCCTCAAGGACAAGGGGCTCGAGATTATCCTCTCCGATGGTGAAAGCCATTACTTCAACTACCATTGGCTGCGCGACAACTGCCCGAGCTCGTTCAGCGCGGCCACTCGTGAGCGCAGCTTCGACATTTTCCACCTCGACGCGGCGCCGCGGGCGAAGACCGCCGAAGTGGTCGGCGACGCGCTCGAACTGACCTGGGAAGCCGAAGATCACGTCACCCGCTTCCCCATCGCATGGCTCGAGGCCTACAAGGTGCCGCAGCGCCGCCCCGATCCGGCGGACCTGCCGCGCAAGGCGTGGTATGGCGATCACTACCCGGACGTGCCGCGCTTCAGCCAGCCCGAGCTGCTGGCAGACGAGGCGCTGCGCGCCAAGTGGATCGAGGCGATGCTGGTCGAGGGCTTCACCATCCTCACCGACATGCCCGACAGCAACGCGGGCCTCACCGAGACGGCCGAGATGATCGGTCAGGTGCGTCCGACCTTCTTCGGTGACTATTTCGACGTGAAGACCCACATCAACCCGACCAACACCGCCTACACGGCCTCGGCGCTGGAGCTGCACACCGACACCCCCGCCGAAGAGCACGCGCCGGGCGTGCAGTTCCTGCATTGCCGTGCCAACACCGTGGATGGCGGCAACAGCCTCTACGCCGATGGCGTGGCGGTGGCCAACGACTTCCGCACCCGCGACCCCGAGGGGTTCAAGCTTCTCTCGGAGGTGCCGGTGCCGTTCTTCTGCGAGCATGACAATTACGACATGCGCTCGCGCCAGACGATCATCGAGCTGGACCAGCATGGCGAAGTGTCGGGCCTGACGATCAGCCAGCACATGCTTGACCTCTCCGATCTCGACCAGCACCTGCTCGACAGCTGGTACCCGGCCTTCTGCCGCTTCGGAAAGATGCTGCAGGAAGAGAAATACATGATGACCTTCCTGATGAAGGCGGGCGAATGCATGGTGTTCGACAATCACCGCATCGTGCATGGCCGCGCCGCCTATACCGCCGAAAGCGGCGACCGTTACCTGCGCGGCTGCTACACCGACCGGGCCGAGATGCGCTCGACCTATCGCGCGCTGGTCAGCGAAGGGCGGTTCAAGGCATGAACGCGCACAGCCTTCCCGACGAAGAGACTGCCGCCCTGCGGCAGGATCTCTCGGCGGCGTTTCGGATCTGTCACCAGATGGGATGGAGCGAATCCGTCGGGAACCACTTCAGCGCGGCGGTGTCCGAAGATGGCGCCGCGTTCCTGCTGAACCCGTGCTGGCAGCACTTTGCCACCATCCGCCCCGAGGACCTGCTGCGCATCGATGCCCGCGACGGGCGGGTGCTGGAGGGGCAGGGGGCGCCGGATGCCTCGGCTTGGTGCGTGCATGGCACGCTGCACCGCAAGAAGCCGGAGGCGCGGGTGGTCCTGCACGCGCATTCGCCCTATGCCACGGCGCTGGCCTGCCTGAAGGATCCGACCGTCGTTCCGATCGACAACAACACGGCGCGGTTCTATGGGCGCACCGCCTATGATCTCGACTTCGGCGGCATCGCCGATGCCGAGGAAGAGGGCGAGCGGCTGGCCGAGCGGCTTGGCGACAAGTCGGTGCTGGTGATGGGCAACCACGGCGTCACCATCGTTGGCGACACGGTCGCCGCGGCCTTCGAGGATCTCTATTTCTTCGAGAAGGCGGCGCAGACCCTGATCCTCGCACGCTCGACGGGCGCGCCGCTGGCGGTGCTTTCGGACGCGGTGGCGCAGAACACCGCCGATGGCTGGCGCGCCTATGCGGGCATGGCCGACCGGCACTTTGCCTTCCTCAAGGCGCAGCTTCCGGCGCTCTGAGCCCTCGCATGACAGCCCCCGCCGGTGTATCCAGCGGGGGCATCCACGCGCGAGGCCCGTCATCAAACGTTATCCTTCCATCCAGGCGCTGCGCGCCATCGAGAGCGTCGCCCGCAACGGTGCGCTTTGGCGTGCCGCGGCCGAGCTCAACGTCACCCGCAGCGCGATCAGCCACCAGCTGCGGCTGCTCGAGGCCGATCTCGGCTTCAAGATCGTCGAGCGCAGCGGCAATAAGTCCGAGATCACCCCCCGCGCCCGTGCCTATGCCGAGGACGTGCGCCGCGCGCTGAGCATGATCGCCAGTTCCACCGCGCGGGTGGCGCAGGAGGGGCTCACCGGCTCGCTCACGATCAGCGCCACGCCCGGTTTTGCCGACGGCTGGCTGTGCCTGCACCTTGGCGATTTCATCGCCGAGCATCCCGACGTGGTGGTGACGGTGCTCAGTTCGCACAAGATGGCCGACACCACCAATCCCGAGATCGACACCTTCATCACCTTCGGGCACGAGCCGCGCGCCAATCTCAGGAGCGTGCCGCTGTTCTCGGTCGAGTTCACGCCGCTTTGCAGCCCGGCCTATCTCAGCCGGTTCAAGAGCTTCAACGACCTGCGCATCCTGCAGCAGGCGACGCTTCTGCACATGAGCGACTTCACCGACTGGGAAGACTGGATGACCCTCTCGGGGCTGCCCTCGGAGGATGCCCGGCGCGGCATCTGCTATTCCGACATGAACATCGTGCACACCGCGGTTCTCGCGGGCGAGGGAATTGCCATCGGAGACACCGTTCTGTGGGGGAAGGATCTTCGCGAGGGGCGTTTGATGCGGCCTTTCGCGGCATCATTGCACGAGAGCACGGGTTATTTCATTTGCACGCCAGAGGAGAACGTCGAGAATCCCATCGTCGATGAATTCCACAAGTGGCTGAAATCGAAGATTGAATTCTCTAGACTCACACCCATCCGGAAGTCGTGACAAAAGAAGTTTGTCGAGCGTCTGAATAAGTTTCATTTGCAGTTCACCTCTTGCCGCCGCACCCTTGGGCCAACACGGACAGGAATGAAAAGCGAGGCGATTGTGTCGAACACAACGCAGATCGAAGCACGTTCGGTCGGAAAGACTTTCGGGAAGTTCCACGCGCTGCGTGATGTTTCCCTGCAAATCTCTGAAGGCGAGTTCCTCTCGCTTCTGGGCCCCTCCGGCTCGGGCAAGACCACCTTTCTCACGCTGCTTGGCGGCTATGAGCCGGTGACGCGGGGCAGGCTGATGCTGGAAGGGCAGGACATGACCTCGTGGTCGGCCAACCAGCGCGGCTTCGGCATGGTCTTCCAGGGCTACGCCCTGTTTCCGCACCTGACGGTGGCCGAAAACATCGCCTTCCCGCTGAAGGTGCAGAAGCGCTCCAAGGCGCAGGTCACCGACCGGGTCGCGCAGATGGTCGAGATGGTCGGGCTCTCGGGCCACGAGCACAAGAAACCCAAGGCGCTCTCCGGTGGCCAGCAGCAGCGCGTGGCGCTGGCGCGGGCGCTGGCCTACGAGCCCAAGGTGCTGCTTCTCGACGAGCCGTTCTCGGCCCTCGACAAGAACCTGCGCGGCCAGATGCAGGAAGAGCTGCGGCGCCTGCACCGCGATCTGGGCACCACCTTCGTCTTCGTGACCCACGACCAGGAAGAGGCGCTGGCGCTGTCCTCGCGCATCGCGATCTTCAACCACGGCGAGTTGCAGCAGATCGGCACCCCGGACGAGGTCTACGAGCGTCCGGCGAACCGGTTCACCGCGGAGTTCCTTGGCGACATCAACATCCTGTCGCTCGATGCCGAGGCCGGCGGCATCGCCGGTACGCCGCTCGAGCTGCCTGCGAACGCAACCGCTTACGAGCATGTCGCCATCCGCCCCGAGCACATGCGCCTCGCCGCGGCAGGGGACGGCAACCAGCTTCCGGCACGGGTGCGCGACCGGGTCTATCTTGGCTCCAAGTCGCGGCTGCTGCTCGAGACCCGCGCCGGCGAGGAGCTGATGCTCTACTTCGACAACGGCCCCGGCCTGCCGCCGCCGGACCGGGGGGCCGAGCTGAACGTCGCGTGGGACACCCGCGACAGCTTCGCCATCTGACCATTTCCCGACAGCCGATCCCGCGAAACCGGGGCGCCTCAGCGCCCGGGGCGGGAGAGGTCTACCCGATAACCAAGCAACAGGTGAGACAATGACCAATCACTTCCAGAACGACCTCGTGGAAATCCTCAAGGAACGCACCGCGAAGGGACAGATCTCGCGCCGCCAGATGCTGCAGGGGCTGGGCGCCCTGATGGGCACCACCGCGCTCGGCCTCGGCGCCGGCAGCGCGCAGGCTCAGGAGGGCCGGCTGGTGTTCGTGAATTGGGGCGGCGACGCGCTCGACGCCATGGACGCGGCCTTCGGCCAGCCCTTCGCCGAGGAAACCGGCATCAACGTGCTTTATGACGGTTCCGGCCCGACCGAGGGCGCGATCACCGCGCAGGTGCAGGGCGGCCGCCCGACCTGGGACCTCGTCGATGCCGAGCCGTTCTCCTCGCAGGCGCTGGGTCGCCAGGGCATGATGGAGCCGATCGACTATGACGTGGTCGACCCGGCCAAGCAGCGCGAGGGCTTCCACTGGGAGTACTCGTCGTCGTGCTATTTCTACAGCTACGTCATTGCCTACGACGCGACCAAGTACGACACCCCGCCGACCTCGCTGGCCGATTTCTTCGACACCGAGAAATTCCCCGGCAAGCGCTCGATGTACAAGTGGGGCGCCGGCATGTGGGAAGCGGCGCTGCTGGCCGACGGCGTGGCGCCCGAGGATCTCTACCCGCTCGATCTCGACCGGGCGCATGCCAAGATCGAGGCCTTCAAGGAGCATGTCGGTGCGTTCTGGGGCGGCGGTGCCGAAAGCCAGTCGCTCCTGCTCAACGGCGATGTCTCCATGGCGCTGATCTGGAACACCCGCGCGAGCCTGCTGCACAAGGACACCGAGGGCGAGATCACCTTCACCTGGGATGACGGCATCATCGGCCCGGGCGGCATCGGCGTGCTCAAGGACAACCCGGGCGGCAAGGAAGCGGCGATGAACTACATCGCGGCGACCCAGGAGCCCGAGCGCCAGGTGGTGCTGTTCCAGATGCTGGGCAACGGCCCGTCCAACCCGGCGGCGGATGCGCTGATCCCCGAGGAGGAGCGCCGCTTCAACCCGATGGACCCGGCGAACCTGCCCAAGCAGGTGGCGCTCGACATGGCGTGGTACGAGGAGAACTACAGCGCCGCGCTCGACGCGTATCTCCAGATCATCTCCGCCTGATCCCCCGAAACCGCCGCCCCCGTCCCAGTGGTGGGGGCGGCGTCAAGGAGCCTCCATGCGCCCCGTTCTCTTTCTCATCTGTCCCGTGCTGCTGTTTCTCGGAGCGAGCTACCTGCTGCCGTTCCTCGGGATCGTGCAGCTCAGCTTTACCGACCCCGACCCGGGGCTCGCGCAATATGGCCGCGTGCTGACCGAGGATCTGCCGACCGGCGTGATCTGGCGGACCCTGCGGCTCTGCGTCATCGTCACCGCCGTGTCGGTGAGCTGCGCCTATGTCATCACCCTGCTCTGGGTGCGGGGCAGCCCGCTGGTGCGCTCGATCACCGAGCTCTGCATCATGATCCCGTTCTGGATCTCGGTGCTCAGCCGTGCCTTCGGCTGGTTGTCGATGCTCTCGAACCGTGGTCTGCTCAACACCTGGCTGCAGGATCTCGGCCTGATTGACAGCGCCATCCAGATGACCCGCAACGAGTTTGCCGTCGTCGTCGGCATGTCCCACTACCTCATTCCCTTCGCGGTCTTCCCGCTCGCCACCGCCATGCGCAATGTGGACGAGCGCGTGCTCACGGCCGCCGACGGCATGGGGGCCTCGCGGCTGCGGATTTTTTGGCAGGTGTTCCTGCCGATGACCGCCAGCGGCATCATGGGCGCCACGCTGCTGGTCTTCGTCTTCTCCATCGGCTTCTACGTCACGCCCGCGCTTCTGGGCGGCGGACAATCGGTGCTGGTGGCCGAGCTGATCTACCTCTGGCTCTTCCAGATCCCGCAATGGGGCATGGCCGCCGCGATGAGCGTCGTGCTGATGCTCGGGGTCGGCGGCATCCTCTTCATCCTCATGCGTCGTTACGGGGAGATGGCAAAATGAACCGGCTTCGTCCCGGCGTGCTCGCCACGCTTCTCTCCTCGCTCGTCGCGCTGTTCCTGCTGATGCCACTGATCGCGGTGGTGCCGGTGAGCTTCACCTCGCGCCGCTACCTGTCGCTGCCCAATGGCGACTGGTCCTGGCGCCACTACACCGCGCTGTTCGAGGATCCCGACTGGGGCAGCAGCCTGCTGACCTCGGTGCAGGTCGGCGTGCTGGCGAGCCTGTTGGCGGTGGCGCTCGCGGCGGCCTTCTGCATCGGCATCTGGATGCTGCGCCCGCGCGGCGCGGGGCTGATGACCGGCTTCGTGCTGCTGCCGATGGTGGCGCCGCCGGTGGTGTCGTCGCTGACGCTCTACTTCTTTCTCAACCAGCTGGCGCGGTGGAACTCGCTCGTCGCCTACGACAAGCTCGGCGGCGTGGTGCTGGCCCACATGGTGATGATCGTGCCCTACGCGGTGGTGGTCATCATGGTTTCGCTCAGCCAGCTCGACCGGCGCATGGATCTTGCCGCCCAGTCGATGGGCGCCAGCGTGCCGACCCGCGTCTTCGGAGTGATCCTGCCCAACATCCGCTTCGGCCTGCTGGGCGCGTTCTTTCTCTGCTTCCTGCTGAGCTGGGACGAGATCGGCGTGACGCTCTTCGTCACCTCGGTCGAGACCATCACCCTGCCGCGCCGCATGTGGATGGGCCTGCGCGACAATGTCGATCCGGCCATCGCGGCGCTGTCGGTGCTGCTGATCCTCGTGGTCACGGTACTGGTGGTGATCCGTGCCGCCATGCTCATGCGCAAGGAACGACGGGCCCGCGGCGCCTGACCCGACCTGCGCCGCCGGAGCGGCGCGGCTCTCCCCCTGCAACCCACACACTCCCGACCCAAAGAAAAGGGTGACCCATGCATTTTGGACTGACCGAAGAACAGGAGATGATCGTCTCCACCGTGCGGAGCTTCGTCGAGAACGAGATCTACCCGCACGAGGCGCTTGTCGAGCGCACCGGCGAGGTGCCTGCCGAGATCGCGCAGGAGATCAAGCAGAAGTGCCTCGACCTGGGCTTCTACGCCTCGAACTTCCCCGAGAGCGTCGGCGGGCCGGGCCTCAGCCACGTGGATTTCGCGCTGGTCGAGCGCGAACTCGGCCGCGGCTCGATGGCGCTGACCCATTTCTTCGGGCGCCCGCAGAACATCCTGATGGCCTGCGAGGGCGAGCAGGTCGAGAAGTACCTCATGCCTGCCGTGCGTGGCGAGAAGATGGACGCGCTGGCGATGACCGAGCCCGACGCGGGCTCGGACGTGCGCGGCATGAAATGCCAGGCCGTGCGTGACGGCGGCGACTGGGTGGTGAACGGATCGAAGCACTTCATCTCGGGCGCCGAGCATGCGGATTTCGTCATCGTCTTCGTCGCCACCGGCGTCGACGAGACCCCGCGCGGCCCCAAGAAGCGCATCACCTGCTTCCTCGTGGATCGCGGCACGCCCGGCTTCGAGATCGCGCGCGGGTACAACTCGGTCTCGCATCGCGGCTACCAGAATTCGATCCTCTATTTCGACAATTGCCGCCTGTCGGATGCGCAGGTGCTGGGCGAGGTCGACGGCGGCTTCGACGTGATGAACGAGTGGCTCTATGCCACGCGCATTACCGTGGCGACCAACTCGGTCGGCCGCGCCCGCCGTGTCTATGACCACGCGGTCGCCTATGCCGCCGAGCGCAAGCAGTTCGGCCAGCCGATCGGCAAGTTCCAGGGTGTGAGCTTCCAGATCGCCGACATGATCACCGAGATCGATGCCGCCGACTGGCTGACCCTCTCCTCGGCATGGCGCCTTGACCAGGGCCTTCCGGCGAACCGCGAGATCGCCTCGGCCAAGGTCTATGCCTCGGAGATGCTCGCGCGTGTGACCGATGCCGCGCTGCAGATCCACGGCGGCATGGGCCTGATGGACGAGCTGCCCATCGAGCGCTTCTGGCGCGACGCGCGCGTCGAGCGGATCTGGGACGGGACTTCGGAGATCCAGCGCCACATCATCAGCCGGGAGATCTTCCGGCCGCTGGGAGCCTGAGCCATGTCGCCGCTGAGCCGTTTCTTCTCGCCGAAGGCCATCACCGTGATCGGTGGCGGCGCATGGTGCGAGGCGGTGGTGCGCCAGTGCCGCGCCACCGGCTTCACCGGTCCGATCTGGCCGGTGCATCCCAAGAAATCGGAGGTCGGCGGCGAGCCGGCCTATCCCGATCTCGCGTCGCTGCCCGGCGTGCCGGATGCCGCCTTCATCGGCGTCAACCGCGAACTGACCGTCAAGATGGCGGGCGACCTATCCAGGATGGGCTGCGGCGGCGCGGTGTGCTTCGCCGCCGGCTTCTCCGAAGCGGTCTCCGAGCTTGCCGACGGCGATGACCTTCAGGCAGAGCTGGTTGAGGCCGCGGGCGAGATGCGCGTGCTTGGCCCCAACTGCTACGGCATCGTCAACGCGCTCGACGGTGTCGCGCTCTGGCCCGACCGGCACGGAATGAGCCCGGTCGAGAGCGGCGTGGCCGTGATCGGCCAGTCGTCGAACGTGCTCATCAACCTGACCATGCAGCGCCGTGGCCTGCCGCTCGCCGCCGTTGTCGCGGCGGGCAACCAGGCACAGACCTCGATGTCGGACCTCGGCATCGCGCTGCTGGAAGATCCGCGCATCACCGCGCTTGGCCTGCATATCGAGGGGATCAGCGATCTGCCGGCCTTCGAGGGGCTGGCCGCCCGCGCCGCCGAACTGGGCAAGCCCATTGTCGCGCTGCGCGTCGGCTCCTCCGAGCAGGCGCAGGCGGCGGCGGTGTCGCACACCGCCTCGCTCACCGGTTCGGACGCGGGGGCACGGGCGCTTTTGCGCCGCCTCGGCATCGCGCAGGTGGAGACCCCGACCGAGCTGGTCGAGACGCTGAAGATCCTGCATGTCACCGGGGGCTTGCGCTCTGCGCGCATCGCCTCTGCGTCGTGCTCGGGCGGTGAAGCCTCGCTGATGGCCGACATGGGCGAGATCGCCGGGGTCGCGTATCCCGCGCTCACCGACACCCAGAAGACCGGCCTGCGCGCCGCGCTCGGTCCCAAGGTCGCGCTGGCCAACCCATTGGATTACAACACCTATATCTGGGGCGACGAAGACGCTTTGACGGCGACCTTCACGGCGCTCTGCGATGCCGGGGCGGCGCTTGGCCTGGGCTGCGTGGTGGTGGACTACCCGCGTGACGACCGGTTCGACGCACCCGATTACGATCAGGTGCTGCGCGCCGTGGCCAAGACCCGCGATGCGACGGGCACTCCGATGGCCATGGTCTCGCTGCTGGCGGAAGGGCTGCCCGAGCCGGTGGCGCGACGGGCGCTTGAGATGGGCGTCGTGCCGCTCTGCGGCATGGGCGATGCACTGAAGGCGATCCGCGCCGCTGTCGCCGTGCCGCCGGGGGGGAATGCGCGCCCCGATCCGGTGACCTTGCCGGTCAACGGCAGCGCCGCGGCGCGGGTGTTCTCCGAGGCCGAGGCCAAGGCGCTGCTCAGCGGCGTCGGTGTTCGGGTGCCCGGCTCCGGCCGCGCGGCGGATGCAGCCAGGGCGGCCGAGACCGCGGCCCGGATCGGCTTTCCTGTGGTGCTCAAGGGCGAGGGCATCGCTCACAAGACCGAGGCCGGGGCGGTGGTGCTGAACCTCGCCTCCGCGCAGGAGGTCAGCGATGCGGCAGCCGGGATGCCGGCCGAGAGCTTCCTCGTCGAGGAGATGATCACCGGAACCGTCGCCGAGCTGATCCTCGGGGTGACGCGCGATCCGGCGCATGGCTTCGTGCTGACGCTGGGCCTCGGGGGCATTCTCACCGAGCTCATCCGCGATACCGCCTCGGTGCTGATCCCCGCCAGCCGCGAGGACATCGCGGGGGCGTTGCAATCCTTGCGCACTGCACCCTTGCTCACCGGATACCGGGGTCGCCCCGGCGCCGACATGGAGGCGATCATCGACACCGCCATGGCCCTGCAAACGCTTGTACAGGACAACGCGAGCGCCCTGCACGAAATCGAAATCAACCCGCTGATCTGCCGCGCCACGGACGCGGTGGCGGCGGATGCCCTGATCAGGATGGAAGAATGACCCAGAACGTCTTGACGACGCGCCGCGGTGCGGTGCTCGAAGTCACCCTGAACCGGCCCAAGGCCAACGCCATCGACATGGCGACGAGCCGCGAGCTGGGCGAGATCTTCACCGAATTCCGCGACGATCCCGCGCTGCGCGTGGCAATCCTCACCGCGCAGGGCGAGAAATTCTTCTGCCCGGGCTGGGATCTCAAGGCCGCGGCCGAGGGCGAGGCGGCGGATGCCGATTACGGCGTCGGCGGGTTCGGCGGGCTGCAGGAGCTGCGCGGCCTCAATAAGCCGGTGATCGCCGCCGTCAATGGCATCGCCTGCGGCGGCGGGCTCGAGCTGGCGCTCGGCGCCGACATCATCCTGGCCGCCGATCATGCCAGCTTTGCCCTGCCGGAGATCAAGTCCGGCACCGTGGCCGATGCCGCGACGATCAAGCTGCCCAAGCGCATCCCCTACCACATCGCGATGGAGCTGCTCTTTACCGGGCGCTGGTTCGACGCCGAGGAGGCGCATCGCTGGGGCCTGATCAACCGTATCCTGCCCGCCGCGGACCTGATGGCCGAGGCGCGCAAGATGGCGGACGAACTCGCCTCCGGCCCGCCGCTGGTCTTTGCCGCGATCAAGGAGATCGCCCGCGAGGCCGAGGACATGAAGTTCCAGGATGTGCTCAACCGCATCAATGGCAGCCAGTTCGAGACCGTCGAGCGGCTCTACCGCTCCGAGGACCAGAAGGAAGGCGCCCGCGCCTTCGCCGAGAAACGTGACCCGGTCTGGAAAGGCCGGTAAGGAGATCCTATGACCCTCCAGATGAACCGCAAGCCCTTCATCACCGCCGCCATCACCGGGGCGGGCGCCACGCAGGACAAGAGCCGGCTCGTGCCGCGCTCTCCGGCCGAGATCGCCGAGGCCGCCATCGACGCCGCCAAGGCCGGTGCGGCGGTGGTGCATTGCCACGTCCGCGATCCCGAGACCGGCGCGCCCTGCCGCGACCGGGCGCTGTTTCGCGAGGTGACCGACCGCATCCGCTCGTCCGAGGTCGACGTGGTGCTGAACCTGACCGCCGGCACCGGCGGTGACCTGACCTTCGGTGATGTCGAGAGCCCGATGGAGCTCGACGGTCCCAATACCGACATGGCGGGCGCAACCGAGCGCATGGCGCATATCCGTGACTGTCTGCCCGAGATCTGCACCCTCGACTGCGGCTCGATGAACTTCGGTGACGGCACCTACGTGATGACCAACACCACCGAGATGCTGCGCGCCATGGGCCGGATGATGACCGAGCTTGGCGTGAAGCCCGAGATCGAGGCTTTCGACACCGGCCACCTGTGGTTCGCCAAGCAGCTGGTGAAGGAAGGCGTGCTCGACGATCCGGCGCTGGTGCAGCTCTGCATGGGCATCCCGTGGGGCGCGCCGGGCGACATGAACACCTTCATGGCGATGGTGAACAACGTCCCCGAAAGCTGGACCTGGTCGGCCTTCAGCCTTGGCCGGGACGAGATGCCATATGTTGCCGCCGCGGCGCTTGCGGGTGGCAACGTGCGCGTGGGGCTCGAGGACAACCTCTATCTCGAGCGCGGCGTGATGGCGACCAACGCGCAGCTCGTCGAGAAGGCCGCCAGCATTCTGTCCAACATGGGCGCCTCGCTGATGGGGCCTCAGGAGGTCCGCGACCAGCTCGGCCTCGTCAAGCGCGCCATGCCGGTGCCCGCATGAGCCGGGCAGCCATCATCGGCGGCGGCGTCATCGGCGGTGGCTGGGCGGCACGCTTCCTGCTCAACGGCTGGGACGTGGCGCTGTTCGACCCGGACCCGGATGCCGCGCGGAAGGTCGGGGCGGTGCTCGACCGCGCCCGCGCCTCGCTGCCGGCGCTCTACGACCGGCCTCTGCCGCCCGAAGGCGCGATGCGCGTCTGCGACACGCTCGAAGCCGCCGTGGAAGGCGCCGACTGGGTGCAGGAAAGCGTCTCGGAGCGGCTGGAGCTGAAGCACAAGGTCTATGACCAGATCGCCGCGCTCCTGCCCGAGGGCGGCTTCATCGCCTCCTCGACCTCGGGCTTCAAGGCCTCCGACCTTGCCGCGACCGATGCACCGGTGGTGGTGGTGCATCCGTTCAACCCGGTCTATCTGCTGCCGCTGGTCGAGGTCACCGGGGCGCCCGAACTGCGCGCAAAGGCCCTGCCGGTGGTGCAGTCGCTCGGGATGTACCCGCTCGAGATGCAGACCGAGATCGACGCCTTCATCGGCAATCGCTTTCAGGAGGCGATCTGGCGCGAGGCGCTGTGGATGATCCGTGACGGCATCGCCACCACCGCGCAGATCGATGATGCCATGCGCATGGGCTTTGGACTGCGACTGGCGCAGATGGGCCTGTTCGAGACCTACCGGCTGGCCGGCGGCGAGGCCGGCATGGCCAGCTACATGGAACAGTTCGGCCCGTCGCTGCACTGGCCGTGGTCAAAGCTGACCGACGTGCCCGAGCTCGACGCCGCGCTGGTCGGAACGATCAGCGACCAGTCCGACGCCCAGTCGGGCCACCTGAGCATCGCGGAGCTCGAGCAGCTCCGGGACGACAATCTCGTGGCCATCCTGCGCGGGCTGCGCCGCACCGAGAGCGGGGCAGGGGGCGTCATCGTCGCGCATGAGGCGCAGCTTGCCGCGGGTGGCGAGATCGACGGCCTGCCGATCACCTCGCGCCGCGCCGTGCCGGTCACCTGGACCGACTACAACGGCCACATGAACGAGGCCGCCTATCTCGAGCTTGGCACCTGGGCCACGGATGGCCTGATGAAGCTTGTGGGCGCCGACGAAGCTTATGTCGCGAGTGGCAAGAGTTTCTTCACTGTCGACACCCGCATCCGCTATCTCGACGAGGTGCACCGGGGCGCGCTGCTCACGGTGACCACGCAGGTGCTCGAGGGCGCCGGCAAGAAGATGAAGCTCTTCCATCGTGTGCTGACCGAGGACGGCAGCCTTGCCGCCACCATCGAGACGCTGATGCTGCACACCGACCTGACCACCCGCCGGGCCTGTCCGCCGGAGCCGCAGGTGGCGCAGGCGCTCGAAGACATTGCCGCCCGCCACGCCGGACGCCCCGCCGAGGGCGCAGGTGGTGCGGTCGGCCAACGCAACTGACCAACGGAGATCGCCATGTCCCCCGAAGAGAAACAGACCCGCGAAGAGCTTGCCGCCTGCTACCGGCTGGCGGCGCTGCACAAATTCACCGATCTGATCTACACCCACATCACCGCCCGGGTGCCGGGCGAGGACGGGCATTTCCTGATCAATCCCTACGGCTGGCGCTGGGAAGAGATCACCGCCTCGTCGCTGGTCAAGATCGACGTCGACGGCAACAAGGTCGACGGCAGCCCGCACCGGGTGAACCCGGCGGGCTTCACCATCCACTCCGCCGTGCACATGCACCGTCACGATGCAGCGTGGATCATGCACACCCACACCCGCGCGGGCGTTGCGGTGTCGTGCATGGAGGACGGCCTGCTGCCGCTCAACCAGATCTCGCTGCAGTTCCACAACCGCATCGCCTATCACGACTTCGAGGGCATCGCGCTCGATCTCGAGGAGCGCGAGCGCATCGTGGCCGATTTCGGCGATCACCCGGTGCTGGTGCTGCGCAACCACGGGCTTATTGCGACGGGCGGCAGCGCGGCGGAGATGTTCAACAACATGTTCTACCTCGAGCGCGCCTGCGAGATCCAGGTCGCGGCGACATCGTCGGGGCAGCCGCTGCGGCTCGTGGATGACGAGATCGCCAGCCATGTCCATACGCAATACGCGCAGATGAACGAGGAAGACGGCGACCTGCAGCTCGAATGGGAGGCGCATCTGCGCTCCATCGACGGGCTTGGCAGCGACTACCGCGCCTGACCTCTCGGGCCGGCATCAAGCGGGGCGCGCGCCGGGATGGCCGCGCCCTTTTTGCAGGCTAGGTAAGCGCCAACGCCCGCGTTCCGGCGGGCCGACACGATACAGGACGAAAGGCAGTCTCATGAAACAGGTGGCGATCAAGGCGCCCGGCGGGCTCGACAATCTGGTGGTAAGCGACGTTGCAGATCCGGCGGCCCCGGGCCCCGGCGAGATCACCGTGCGGCTCCATGCCAGCTCGCTCAACTACCACGACTACCGCGTCTGTGCGGTCGAGGGTGCGCTTCCCGACGGGCGCATCCCGATGGCCGACGGCGCTGGCGTGGTCGAGGCGATCGGTGCATATGTCGACGCGTTCGCGGTGGGCGACAGCGTGGTGTCGGGCTTCTTTCCCGACTGGCAGACCGGGGACGAGCGCCCCTGCGATTTCTCCACCACGCCGGGCGACGGTCGCGACGGTTATGCCCGCGAGCGCGTCACGCTGCCGGCGACCTGGTTCACCCACGCGCCCGAAGGCTGGTCGCACGAGGAAGCCGCGACGATCACCACGGCGGGCCTGACCGCGTGGCGGGCGCTGGTGGTGGATGCCGGCATCAAGGCCGGCGACGTTGTCGCGGTTCTCGGCACCGGCGGCGTCTCGATCTACGCGCTGCAACTGGCCAAGGCGATGGGGGCGACGGTGATCGCGACCTCGTCCTCGGATGCCAAGCTCGACCGCCTGCGCGAGCTCGGCGCGGATCATGTCATCAACTATCGCAGCACGCCCGAGTGGGGCGAGGAAATGCGCCGCCTGACCGTCGGTCGCGGCGTCGACATCGTGGTCGAGGTCGGCGGACCGGCGACGCTGTCGCAGTCGATTGTCGCCGGCCGTCCGGGGGCGCATCTCGCCCTCATCGGCGTCTTGACGGGCCGTTCGGGCGAGATCCCCACCGCGCTGCTCATGGCGCGGCAGCAGCGGCTGCAAGGGCTGATCGTGGGCTCGCGCGAACATCAAGAGGACTTCGTGAAGGCGCTCGACGCGCTGAAGCTGCGGCCGGTGATCGACCGCAGCTTCCCGCTGGCGGAGCTGGCCGAGGCCTTCCGCTACCAGGAGAGCGGCGCGCATTTCGGCAAGATCTGCGTCACCATCTGACGGATCGACCCAAGGCAAACCCTGGCGAGACCTGACATGCTCGGCGGCCCACTCTTCGGTGGGCCGTCAAGCGCGTGCGCATAACCATTTGGCGTTGCGCCGAAAAACTCGACGGTGTCGGCGCGACACTGGTGATCGCGTCTGACATGCGAGACGCGTGACCCTCTCGAGGCCATCGCCGTCTTTCGAAGCGCCTCGGGGCCGCGCTGCGGCGGGCCGATACGTTGCAAGGTGGCACGGCGGTCCCGGTGAACGACCGCGCCGGTCAAAGGGTCAGCCCAGATATTTGCGAAACCAGTCGAGCGTGCGCGTCCATGCCAGTTCGGCGGCATCCTCGTCGTAGCGCGGCGTGGAATCGTTGTGGAAGCCGTGATTGGCGCCCTCGTAGATATACGCCTCGTAGGTTTTGCCATTGGCGTCGAGCGCCTCCTTGTAGGCTGGCCAGCCGGCATTCACCCGCTCGTCGAGCGCACCGTAGTGCAGCAGGATCGGAGCCTCGATCTTCGGCACGTCCTCTGCGGCGGGCTGGCGTCCATAGAAGGGCACCGCCGCGCCGAGCTCGGGATAAGCGACCGCGGCGGCATTTGAGACGCCGCCGCCATAGCAGAAGCCGGTGATGCCGACCTTTCCGGTCACCTCCTCCTGCGCCATCAGGTATTCGATCGCGGCAAAGAAGTCGTTCATCAGCTTCTCCCCATCGACCTGGCGCTGCAGTTCGCGGCCCTCCTCGTCATTGCCGGGATAGCCGCCCATCGGGGTCAGACCGTCCGGCGCCATGGCGATGAAGCCGGCCTTGGCCAACCGCCGCGCCACGTCACGGATATAGGGGTTGAGACCGCGGTTCTCATGCACGACGACCACGCCCGGCGCGGTCTCGAGCCCGGTGGGGCGGACGTAATAGGCGCGCATCTCGCCATGGCCGTTGGGCGAGGGGTAGGTGATCCACTCCGCTTTGATGTCGGGGTCATTGAAACTGACCTGCTCGGCCATGGCATAGTCCGGTGACATCATCCCGAGGATCGCGGCTGCGGTCAGCCCGCCGACGGCAAACTTGCCGGCGCGGTCGAGAAACTCGCGCTTGGTGATCATGCCGTGGGCGTAGAAGTCATAGAGCTCTAGCAGCTCCGGGGCGAAATCCTTCGCGGTCATGCGGGGTTGCTGTGTCATGCGGTCGTCCTCCTCAGTTGACCTCTGTGCGGCGAGCCCTCCGTGGGGGCCGTGGTGTGGTTGGCGGAATCGGATGCCCTCCAAGAGCGAGTAGAGCACGGGCGTGACGAGGAGCGTGAGCACGAAGGCGTGGGCCGCGCAGTTCGGGGGCGCTGCCTCCGTGCCGCGAGGCGGGCGCTCGCACCGTCGAGCGCGTCCGTTGGCGGAGAGCGTTCTGGTGTGGAGATCGTGCATGGCGCGGCGAGTCCCGAGAGGATCGAGGCGCGGAGATGCAAGAGACCTGCGTGGCGCGAGACCGCGAGAAGGGGCGGATGAAGGCTCGGACCCGCCTCCGATCAACGGATTTTTACCGCAAGTCATCTCGATCAACCGGCTTGAACTTTGGTGCCTAGACCTCGACGCGCTACAATTCGCTGGCCCGAGCGGCTTCATGGCCGCCGGACCCTAACAGGGACTGACAGGGAGATGTCCGGATGACCACCCTCATCACACGCCGCCACCTGATCGCCTCCAGCGGGGCGGCCATCGCCGGCGCCATCGCCGCCCGGTCCACCCCCGCCCGCGCGCAGGGGCTTGCCCCGACCCCGTCGATGCGCGGGGGACGCAACAACTACCGCCCCGGCGCGCCCATCGTCGAGCGCATCGGCAATGGCGGGTTCTGGATGACCGGAACCGTCCGGCTCGCCGGGGACGGGGCGCCTCTGGCCGGCCAGCGGATCCAGATCTGGGCCCACACCACCGAAGGTCACGAGCGCGACCCACAGAGCCACGGCGCGACGCTCACGGACGCCAACGGGGTGTTCCGGCTCGAGATGCCGCAGATCGTGCCGGCCTTCGGACAACCGCACGGCCATCTGGCCTATGACAGCGGCGACTTCGAAACCGTCTTCCTCCGGCCCTTGATGAGCAGCGCGCGAGACAGCAGTCTCGAGGCGCATTTCGTGCTGCGCCCGGTCTGATCGGGGTTCTGGCTTGAACCATCGTCAAGCACAGAGGCTCCGGGCGGTGTTCGTCTGGGGCGCGCTCGCGCTCGCAATCGCTGTTCCGTTGCTCGTCGCGGCGGGCAGTCCGCTCTTGGCGTGGCGGCGGCCTGTCTACATCGTCGCGTGCTTTGCTGGCATCGCCGCGATGGGCGTGCTGCTGCTGCAGCCGCTGCTGGCCACGAGCCGTCTGCCGGGGCTGCACGGAGTGCGTGGAAGGCGCATGCACCGACGCGCCGGGACTGTTCTTGTCCTGTGTATCTTGGTGCATGTGGCGGGCCTGTGGATCACAAGCCCTCCGGATGTCGTCGACGCCCTGCTGTTCAGGTCGCCGACGCCTTTCTCGGCATGGGGGGTGATCGCCATGTGGGCGCTTTTTGCAATGCAGGGCATGGCGGTGACGGGGAACAAGACCCGGCGCTGGCATCTGGTGCACCGCGTGCTGGCGGTCATGGTGGTCGTCAGCAGCGTGGTGCACGCGCTTCTGATCGAGGGCACCATGGGCACGGCGTCGAAGGCGCTGCTTTGTGGTCTCGTCGTGCTGGCCTGCGGTCTGGCGGTTCTGCGACATCGCATCCGCGCGCCGCGTTTGCGTCCACGCAGGAGCTGACCACCGCCGCGGACCTCGCCCAAAGATCGCGCTGGACCGGTCGGGGTGTTCGGCGGCTCCACGACTGGAAGCACCTGGGCTCTCGGTGCCCCCCCGGTCCAAGCCTTCCCGTCCAAGCCTTCGCTTACAGGCGATCGCGGTCACGGAAATTGTCGCCGAGCGTCTAGGAGTCCTGATCTTCGGGCATCATGAGATCGAGCACGCCGCCGCCAAACAGGCGGTCGCGCGAGTGCCGCAGGTGGTTGAGCATCTCGCGGCGGGCCTCTTCCGGTGCGCGCGCGCGGATCGCCTCGAAGATTGCCGTGTGCTCGGCCAGAACCTCTTCGAGGCCCTTGCGGCCATCGTTCATCAGCGACTCGCCGTGCAGCTTCATGCCCACGTTCACATGGTCGCGCAGGGCCCGGAAGGTGGCCTCGAAATACTGGTTGTTCGAAGCCTGTGCCACGGCGCTGTGGAACATGAAATCCGCATCCTCGCGGTGCTGCAGCGTGCCCGTGGCGGCGCGCAGAAGGTCGAGCGCCTGCTCGATCTCGGTGAGAGCGGCGGTGTTGCGGCGCACGGCGGCGAGCGCCGCCGCCTCGGTCTCGAGGTTGATGCGGAACTCGTAGCAGCGCTGGATATCGGCCAGCGTCTCGACCTTGGCAAAGCCCAGCGGCACGTTGGGCTGCGTCGCACGCACGAAGCTCCCGGCCCCCTGACGCGACACCACGAGACCTTCCTCGCGCAGGCGCTCCAGCGCCGTCCTCAGAACGGGGCGCGAGACGCCGAACTCCTCGGCGAGCTGGATTTCCGCGGGCAGCTTGTCATTGGCGGGGTAGTCGCCATTCACGATGCGGGCGTGCAGCGAGTGATAGACCTTGTCCGCCAGTGGCATCCTGGATCTGGGTTTCCCGTTCGGCATGTGGGGTTCGGCTCCGTGTCACCCTCTGGGCTTAGCCATTCACAAGGAATTTTACAAGTTTGACAAGCGTGTCGGGCGGCCCGAAGCCGCCGGACTTGGTGATCAGCAGCAATGGCGGCCCGTCTGCACATCGCGCGACCGGCACCCCGGGCAGCGCTTCGCCCAACACGTCGAGCTGGCCGATCTTCAGCCGCGCCAGCAGCGCGGCAGCGCTCTCTCCGCCGCAGGCGAAGAGCGTCGCGGGGTGCAGGCGGTCATGGGCCGTGGCGATCGTCTCGGCAAAGGCCGCGCCGGCCTGCGCGCCGTCAATGGCCTCGGATCCTTGGGTCATGCGCAAGAGCAGCAGTGGCACGTCGGGCAGGGCCGGGCATGCGCCGTTCGGGGCCTCGGCCAGCGGCACATCGCCAAGCGCGGCGATCTGCGCCGAGGTCACCGGATCCCGTGAACCGATGGCGAGCAGCGCCGGCAGGCCGGGCCGGGGCAGGGCGCGCGGCTGCGGCGCGGGCCAGAGTCGGCGGGCGAGCGCCTCGGCCAGCCCCGCCGCGCCGGCAAAGACCGTTTCTTCAAGTCTATCAGGCAGCTGCGCATCCAGAGAGGCCTGGTCGGGCGTGTCCGGAACGGCCACCGCGCGGCCGATCCGGTCGGCCACGGCAATGGGCGTCTCGACGCCGGCGCCGGTGATCGCGCCATCGCTGCAATAGCGTCCTAGCGCCGGGATGGACGGATTGACGAGAAGCGAGGCGCCTGCGGGAACCAGAGCGTCGAGCTCAGCTCCGATATGCCCCTTGAGCCGGCTGTCGATTTTCTTGAAGAGCAGCCCGTCCCGCCCGTCTAGTGCTCGTGCCACGATGCGCGCCTTAGAGATCGCGTCTACCTCGCTGCCGTCGCGCGTGCCTGTCGCCACCGCGACCACGTCGGCCCCGGAGGTCAGTGCGGTGGCGAAATCCGCAGGCGTGCAGGCCACCCGCACCCGGGCGCCCCGCGCTGCGAATGTCGCCGCGCTGTCGAGCGCGCCGGTCAGGTCGTCGGCAACGATATGGACGCGCGGCAGCATGGCGCTCAGAACGCGCGGCGGTAGATTGCCTCGATCTCGTCCACCGAGAGATCGCGCGGGTTCCAGTCAAGCAGCCGGCGGATGCCGTGGGCCTCCTCGGCCATGGCGCGCAGGCTGTCTTCGGTCACGCCGTGGGCGCGCAGCCGCATGTCTAGGCCGAGCGCTTCGCAGAACGCGGTTGCACCGGCACGGACCGTGTCCTCGCTGCCGCCGTCGAAGCCGAGCGCGGCGGCGATCTGCGCCGTCTTCTCGGGGCGCGCCTCGGCGTTGGCGGCCAGAACATGCGGGAAGATCAGCGCGTTGGCGATGCCGTGCGGGAGCTTGTAGCGGGTGCCGAGCGGGTAGCTCAGGGCGTGGCCGGCGGTGGTGTTCACCGGTCCGAGGCAGACGCCGCCATAGAAGGCCGCGAGCGCGAGCCCGGCGCGCGCCTCGGCATCATCGCCATTGTCGACGGCGCGTTTGAGATACTGCCCGACGAGCTCGATCCCCTGCAGCGCGTAGCCGTCGATCAGCGGGTGGGCACGCTTGGAGGTGAAGGCCTCGGCGCAATGGGCCATGGCATCGACGCCGGTGGCGGCGGTGACATGCGGCGGCACGGTCATCGTGAGATCGGGGTCGATGATCGCCAGATCGGCGAGCATGTGGGGGCTCTCCGTGGCGATCTTGCTGTTGGTTTCCGGATCGGTCACCAGCGCACGTGTGCCAACCTCGGAGCCGGTGCCCGCCGTGGTCGGGATCTGCACGAGGCCGACCTTGCGGGCGGGGGCGCGGTTCGGGCCGCTGATTTCGGACAGCGGCTTGTCCTGTCCCATCATCACCGCGACGAGTTTGGCGAGATCCATCGCCGAGCCGCCGCCGAAACCGATCACCAGATCGGCGTTGCCTGCCGCCGCGACCGCCTGGTTCAGGTTGTCGGTGCCGGGCTCGGGCACGACCTCGCCAAAGCAGGCGACCGCGCCGAGGCCGAGCGCCTCGAGGCGGGCTGCGTTGATCGGGTCGGCGACCACGAAGGGTGTGCTGTAGCCCTCGGCTGCGACCCACTCGGCGAGTTTTGCGAGCGTACCGCTGCCGTAGTGAACAAGAGCCGGACGGCGCAATTCGATGGGGGTCGTCAGGTTGTGCATCGCGAATCCTCCTCGGGGACGAAATCGGCGTCTCGCCGCTGGTCTGAGTCGGCGCCCATGGGGGTGAGTGCCGGAAATATGACCTCAGGACTGGCGCAAGTTTTACAACTTGTCAAATGGTAACTCTCAACCTAGGCGAGGAGCCCTCGCGCGCATGTGGTGCTATAGTGGGGCGAAGGTGGCGATAAAATGCGAATGAAAATAGTTATTTGAATGCGGTATTCGGATGTGGCGTCCGACTTTCAGCTTGGCGTTTCCACGGGCGGATCGTCAGAATTTCAAGAAATATGGTTTCACCAATTGACAGGTTGTCAGCTTGTCGCCATGTTGACCGGCAAGACTCGGGAGGCGGCGCGTCCGCCTTCCCCGACGCGAGGAGGACCATTGATGATCGTTCGTGAAGCTAGGGCAGATCTCTGGATCGGCGGCGGATTGCTGGCGCTCTGCGGCTTTGCCGGCTGGCGTGCAACCTACATCAATCAGGGTTTCAATCCGGGTGTTGCCGGGCCGAGCTTCGTGCCGTGGCTCGTCACCGTCCTGATCGCCCTGCTGGCCGTCCTGCTGATCATCCGTGCGCTGCGGGCCGAGCACGATCCCACCTCCGACGTTTCGCTGCCGGGCAAGTCGGTGCTGCTGTCGATGGCCGCCTTCACGCTGGTGATGATCGGCTACGCCGCGGCCTTCATGCCGGTGGGCTACCTGCCTTCGACGATGGTGGCCTTCATCCTCGGCCTGCTGCTCCTGGGCGAGCGCAACTGGCTGGTGGTGATCCTGTTCCCGGTTGGCATGACCCTCGCGATCTACTTTGGCTTTACCGAGCTTCTCTCGGTCTGGCTGCCCTGAGCGTTATTGCACTCATCCAATCTGAAGGGAGGAACTTCATGTTCAAGACGACATTCATCGGTGCCGCCGTGGCGGCCATCGCGGCGACCGGCGCCCTGGCGCAGGATTTCCCGCAGCGCCCCGTGCAGGTGGTGGTGCCCTACTCCGCGGGCGGTTCGACCGACCTGTCGATGCGGGTTGTCGCCGACGCGTTCGAGCGCATCTTCGACGACAGCACCATGGTGGTGCGCAACCAGCCCGGCGGCGGCGGGGCGATCGGCTCCTCGGCAGCGGTCAATGCCCGTGCCGATGGCTACACGCTGGGCGCCGGCGCCCAGGGCCCGCTGGTCATCAAGCCGCTGATCGGCGGCACCGACTACCAGCTTGACGATGTCGAGTTCATTGGCCTCTACGCCCGTTCGCTGCAGGTCATGGTGGCCTGTGCCGACGCGCCGTTCTCGGACTATGAAAGCTTCATCGACTATGCCGGCGAGAACGCGCCGCAGGTTGGCAACTCGGGCGCCGGCGGTGCCAACCAGATCTCGGCCGAGGCTTTCGCCGCCGCCGCCGACATCTCCATCGAGTCGGTGCCGTTCAACGGCTCGTCCGAGGCGCGCACCGCCTGCATCGGGGGTCATATCGACGCCATGGTGGCCTCGCCCGCCGAGGCCAAGTCGGCATCGGATGCCGGCCAGATGACGCCGCTCTTCGTGATGGAAGACGAGCGTATCGACCTGTTCCCCGACACGCCCACGGCGGTCGAGAAAGGCGTTGATTTCACCTGGTCGTCCTGGAAGGGCCTGATTGGACCCAAGGGCATGGACGAGGCAACGCTGACCTGGCTGCGCGACGCGGTCGAGCAGATTGCCACGGACGAGCAGTTCCGCGAAACGCTGACCGACATGGGCGAATTCGTCACCTTCGAGGATGGCGAAGCCTTCGAGGCCCGCGCCCGCCGCGACATGGAGACCTCGCGCACCGTGCTCGAGAACCTCGGCATGCTCGGCATGAACAACTGATCTGACTTGCGCCTTTGGGCGCATGACACCGGGGCAGGGCGCATCCGCGTCCTGCCTCTTCCCCGCACCGGCCCGCGCAGGGGCCGCAGGACAGAGCTTCAGGACCGTCATGGACTCGATCGCCTTTCTTACACCGCTTCTCGATCTGCAGGTGCTGCTGACCATCGCCGCCGGCACGCTGGGCGGGCTCGTCATCGGCGCACTGCCCGGGCTGACCGCGACCATGGGCGTGGCGCTGCTGATCCCGCTGACCTTCGGCATGACCCCGGTGATGGGGCTCAACATGCTGATCGGCATCTATATCGGCGGCATCTACGGCGGCTGCGTCTCGTCGATCCTGCTGCGCACGCCGGGCACCCCGGCCTCGGCCGCGACGGTGCTCGACGGCTACCCGATGGCGCAGAAGGGCGAGGCCGGCAAGGCGCTTGGCATGGCGACCATCGCCTCGACCGTGGGCGGCCTGATCGCCGCCATCGTGCTGGCGACGCTCGCGCCGCAGCTGGCCGGCATCGCGCTGGAGTTCGGCGCACCGGAATATTTCGCGCTGGCCCTCTTTGGTCTCACCATCATCGCCTCGCTCTCGGGCGACCTGCTCAAGGGCGCGATCTCGGGCCTGCTGGGCATCCTGATCTCGACGGTCGGGGCCGACCCGATCTCGGGCGTGATGCGTTACACCTTCGGCATTCAGGGCTTTGCCTCGGGCTTCTCCTTCACGCCCGCCCTGATCGGCCTCTTCGCGCTGTCCGAAGTCTTTACCCAGATGGAGCGCATCGCCGCCAAGGAAGAACCGATCAAGAGTGTCTCGGGCCGCTGGCCCTCGCGCGGAGAGCTCAAGGCCAGCCGCGGCGCACTGGTGCGCGGCTCCATCATCGGCACGCTGATCGGCATCGTGCCCGGCACCGGCTCGGGCACCGCGTCGTGGATCTCATACAACGAGACCCGCCGTGCCTCGAAGACCCCGGAGAAATTCGGCACCGGCTACGCGCCCGGCATCGCCGCCACGGAATCCGCCAACAACGCGGTCTGCGCCTCGGCGCTGATCCCGCTGCTGGCGCTCGGCATCCCCGGTGACGTGGTGACCGCGGTGCTGATGGGCGGTCTGCTGATCCAGGGTCTCGCGCCGGGACCGATGCTGTTCCAGACCAACCCCGACGTGGTTGTGGGCATGTTCGGCGGCACCTTCATCGCGACGATCTTCATGTTCATCTTCGGCATGGCTCTGATCCCGCTGTTCAGCCGTATCCTGATGATCCCGCGCCGCCTTCTGGCCATGTCGATCGTCGTCTTCTGCTTCATCGGCTCGTTCTCGATCAACCTGAACCCGGTCGATCTCTACACCATGGTGGGCTTCGGCGTGCTGGGCTGGGGGATGCAGAAGTTCGGCTTCAGTCAGGCGGCGCTCTGCATCGCGCTGATCCTCGGCCCGCTGCTCGAATCCAACCTTCGCCGCGGTCTGCTGCAGAACGACGACAACGTGCTCGCCTTCGTCTCGACGCCGATCACGCTGCTGTTCCTCGCGCTGACCGTGCTCTCTGCCGGCTGGCCTTTCCTCTCCCGCGCGATCCAGCGCCGCCGCGCCGCGCAAAACATCTGACCAAGGAGTCCTCGCATGAGCTCGCAGAAAGAGGCCTTTGTCGCCCTCGTCACCTGTTTCAACGACGATGAGACGATCAACTACGAGGCCACCCGCGCGCAGGTGCGCCGACAGGTCGCCGCCGGCAACAACATCATGTGCGCCGGCACCAACGGCGATTTCTCGGCGCTGACCTTTGATGAGAAGGTGAGGCTGACCGAGGAGGTCGTGGCCGAGGTGGACGGACAGGCCAAGGTCATCGTCAACGCCGGCATGCCCGCCACCTTCGAGACCGTGGCGCTGGCGAAGGAATTCGACCGCATCGGCGTCGATGGGATCGCGGTGATCACGCCGTTCTTCATCGCCTGCACTCAGGACGGGCTGGGGCGCCACTTCACCACCGTGGCCGACGCTGTGAAGACGCCCGTCTATCTTTATGACATCCCGGCCCGCACCCAGAACCACATCGAGCCCGAGACCGCGCGGGCGCTGGCAAAGCACCCCAACATCGCCGGCATCAAGGATTCCGGCGGCGCGCAGGAGACGCTCGAGCAATACATGGCGGTGGGCCGCGACGAAGACGGCTTCGACGTCTATTCCGGTCCCGACCACCTCGTGCACTGGGCCTTCCAGAACGGGGCCAAGGGCGCGATCTCGGGCCTCGGCAACGTGATGCCCGAGGTGCTGGCCAAGATCGTCTCGTGCTTCAACGCCGGCGACGAAGAGGGCGCGGCCAAGGCGCAGGAAACCTACGGCGCGTTCCGCACCGATCTCTACAAGCTGGGATATCCGCCTGCGCTGGTGAAGCGCGCGCTCTGGGTCATGGACAATTCGGTCGGCGCGTCGCGCCAGCCCGCGCTGCTGCCTGATCCCGAGCAGGACAAGCAGATCGAGGCCATCCTCAAGAAATACGAGCTGATCTGATGCCCGATCGTAAACCGGTGATCGTCACCACCTCTCCGGGGTTCGGTAAGCATGGCCGCGTCCCTGAGCTGATCCGCGAACGTGGGTGGGAATTCATCTCCTGCACCGATACGTCGAAACCGGACGGCGGGGTGTCCGAGCATATCGGCCGCGCCGATGCGCTGGTCGTCGGCCTCGTTCCGGTGACACCCGAGACGCTCACGCAGGGCGGCAAGCTGCGTGCCGTGATCAAGCACGGTGTCGGCGTCGACAATATCGACATCCCCGCCTGCACCGAGGCCGGGCTGCCGGTCTGCAACACACCCGCGGCCAATGCCGACGCGGTCGCCGAGCTGGCCGTGGGGCTGATGTTCTCGATGGCGCGCTGGATCCCGCAGGGCCACGCATCGGTGACCGCAGGTGGCTGGGACCGCCGCATCGGCACCCAGCTTGGCGGCAAGACGCTGGGCATCGTGGGGCTCGGGAATATCGGCAAGCGGCTGGCAAAGCTGGCGCGCGGCCTGGGGATGCAGGTGGTGGCCACCGACAAATATCCCGATGAAGCCTTCGCCGCCGAGCATGGCATAAGCTTCCTGCCACTCGAGGAGTTGCTGGCGCAGTCCGACTACATTTCGCTGCACGTCTTCGGCGGGGCAGATAATGCCGCGCTGATCAACGAGGCGACCCTCGCTCAGATCAAGCCCGGTGCGAAGCTCATCAACCTGGCGCGGGGCGAGGTTGTCGATCTCGACGCGGTGGCCAAGGCGCTGGAAAGCGGCCAGCTCGGCGGCGTGGCCATCGACGCCTATGTCTCCGAGCCGCCCGACACCTCGCACCCGGTGTTTAGTCACCCGAACGCGGTCTTCACGCCGCATTCCGGGGCCGACACCCGCGAAGCGCTCGAGAATGTCGGGCTGATGGTGATCGAAAGCCTCGACGCTGTGCTGGCGGGAGAGACCCCGCCGCGCATGTTGAACGCAGACGCGCTCGCCGCCCGCTGAGGGCGCGGCGCGCAAATCCGGAGAGACCAAGATGTCAGAGCAACCCATCGTCATCACCATGGGCGACCCGTCCGGCGTAGGCGCCGAAGTCACCGTCAAGGCGATGGCCTCGCTGTCGCCCGAAGAGCGCGCCCGCTATGCGGTGATCGGTGATGCCGACACCATGGCGCGCGCCGTGAAGGCTTGCGACCTCGACCTCGCGCTGCGCGAACAGGGCGGCGGCGACGCCACCGCGCTGCAAGTCATCGACGTGCCGACCGAGGGCCTCCCGGGGGAGTTCGGCGTGTTGTCAGATGCCTGTGGCGAGGCCTGCTTCCGCTACATCAAGAAGGCCGTCGACCTGACCAGCGCCGGCGCAGCCTCGTGCATCGTCACCGCGCCGATCAACAAGGCGGCGCTGAACGCCGCGGGGCATCACTATGACGGCCACACCGGGATGCTGGCGCATCTGACCGGCTGCAAGTCGTCTTGGATGCTGCTGGCCTCTCCGACCCTCAACGTGCTGCATGTCTCGACCCATGTCTCGCTCAAGGACGCCATCGACCGCGCCACCCCCGAGCGCGTGCTCGAGACCATCCGCACCGGCCATAATCATCTTCGGCGCATGGGCCTCGAGCGTCCGCGCATCGCCGTGGCCGGGATCAATCCGCATTGTGGCGAGGGTGGGCTGTTCGGTCGCGAGGACGATCGGCAGATCGCCCCCGGGGTCGAGATGGCCAAGGCCGAGGGCATTGACGTGACCGGGCCGATCTCGGCCGACACCGTCTACCACCGAG